>Ga0256841_1000014_pt1 | contig 227337 bp, 215 predicted proteins | sample 356308metaG_FD_185971 | JGI IMG/M metagenome (GOLD analysis project Ga0256841, IMG submission 185971) | Hydrothermal vent microbial communities from Mid Atlantic Ridge, Atlantic Ocean - 356-308 | ecosystem: Environmental > Aquatic > Marine > Hydrothermal vents | place: Atlantic Ocean: Mid...
GCCGATGCCCAGCTCGGCTATTTCAGCACGAGCCAGGCAGAAGAACTGGGAGTCGACCGCCGCTATCTCTCCCACCACGTCCGCTCGGGCAACCTCGAGCGGGTCAGCCGGGGCGTCTACCGCCTTCTCAACTACCCGAGCCGCCCGTTCGAGGACGTGATGGCCACGGTCCTGTGGGTCGGCGACGGCGCGGCGGCCTCCCACGACACGGCGCTCGCCATCTACGGCCTGGCCGACGCCATGCCTCCGGTCATCCACATCACCGTTCCACGCCGCTTCCGCGGGAGCCGTCCCGGTGTGCTCATCCATCGGGCTCCGCTCCCCGCCGGCGACATCACGGTCCGTAACGGGATTCCCGTCACCACCCCGCTGCGGACCATCCTCGACGTCATATCCGACCCGTCGGTCGCAGCTCTGGCGGCAGAAGAAGCCATCGAGCAGGGCTTGATCCGGGCCAACCAGCTCCGCAAGGTCGCCGAGGACCGGCCCGACCTCGCCGAGATCTTCGACCGCTCCCTCTCACCATGATCGGTCCCTACGACAGTCCCCACGCGTTCCGCACTGCCTTGGAACGACGTCTTCTCGACCGCGCCCGCCGAACGGGCCGTCCCCTCGACCGGCTCCGCAAGGAAGTCGCCCATCAGCGACTCCTCGCCCGACTCCAGCACTCGGCTGCACCAAGAACCTGGGCACTGAAGGGAGGACTGGCACTGCTCGCCCGCCTCGACGACCGGGCCCGAGCGACCTCCGACGCCGACGCCAACTGGCGAGCCACCCTCGAGGAACTCGAGGCCACCCTCGATCGGGCTGCCTTTCTCGACTTGGGAGACGCGTTCTCCTTCCAGATCGGCCGAGCCCGGCCGCTCCAGGGCGAAACCCCAGCCGGCGCGCTCCGGTTCCCCGTTCTCGCGATGCTCGCCGGCAGGGAGTTCGAACGCGTCAACCTCGACATCAACCTGATGCCCACGGACCGGCGACCTGTCACCGAGGTCCCCCTCCGCGACCTTCTCGACTTCGCCGACCTGCCCGCCCCCGTCGTCCCCGCCATCCCGGTCGCGCAACAGCTCGCCGAGAAGCTCCACGCCTATGCACGCTCCTACGGCAACGGATCCAGCCGACCCCGAGACCTCTACGACATGCTCGTCATCGCCGAGCGCCTCCCCATCCCGCCGACCCCCGTCATCGTCGAGGCATGCCACACGACATTCGAGATCCGCGACACCGAATGGCCTCCACGGATCCCCGATCCACCAGACCGCTGGGCGGACCGGTGGGCCGAGTTCGTGGCCATCTACGAGATCCCGTGGGTCACGCTCCCCCGAGCCGGGCAGGCGCTCCGCGCCTTCTGGGATCCGCTGTTCACCGAGCCTGTCTCTCACGCGAGGTGGGACTCGGACCGGTGGCGGTGGACGCTCGGGTAGGCAGCCGGGCGTTTCGCTGCGCGGCCCGACCTCGACGGATCACCAGCCGGCCCGCAGTCAGAGCTCGGCTCACGTCGTCGCCTCGGCCTCGACCTACACCCCGGCGTCGATCGGCGTCGACGGAGGACCCTCGGTCACGAGACGAGCGATCAGCTCGGGCATTCGTCGGGGAGCCAACCTCGCGCCGCGCTCCTCGAGCTCGTTCTGGGGCCACCAGCGAACGTCGGTGACGTACTCCCCACCGAGGTCCTCCCACGACAGCGCCGGCCGGGGCTCGAACGCTCCGATGCGTACCAGGTAGAAAGATTCGGCCTGACCGTCGTAGGTCCCGTCGAGGAACGGGAACACGTGCCTCCGCGTCCAGATCACCGGACCGATCTCGGGGTCGGCGAGACCGGTCTCCTCGATCAGCTCCCGACGAAGAGCATCGTGAGGCTGCTCGCCCGGTTCCAGCCCACCACCGGGAGCAGCCCACAGGACGACATGCGGGAACTCGAAACGCACAAGCAGGACACGATCGGCCGGATCGAGCACCACCGCTCGCACAGCCCGACGGATCCGAAGCCTGTCACCACCCATCCCCAGGATGCTACGGGCTTCCGCCGGACCCGGATCGAGGGTGGCGGCGACGGCATCGGCGCTGGCCACCGGGGGGGCGCCGAACCCGCTAGCCCACGCGCGTCGTCACTCACTCGATCGAGGGCGCCGATGCCGCCGGGCGAGACCAGCGTCGCCCACCCTCCGGAACCGGCGACGAGGACTGTTGGAGCATCGACGCTGAGGCCCTGAGTCGACCTCGACGTGGCCCGCTTCCGTCCCAGGTTCCAGCCGTGCCCTCGCCTCTGCCACGCACATCAGAAACCCTGCCGGGCATACGACGTCGCCTTCGTCGCCACGACCGTGCGTCATCGAGTGGACGTCGCGCTGCTGCCGGCGGTCGGCGGAACCGTGACACCGCTTGTACTTCCGCCCCGAGCCGCAGGGGCACCGTTGGTTGCGGCCGACCTTCCCGCCGGCCGCCTCGGTCTTGGCCGGCCCCTGCGACGTCCGTGAGAGACGGCGCTGCCGGGCAACGAGTTCCGATTCGCGAGCGGCGAGTTCCTCCTCCCGCCGCGCGGCAGAGGGAGCATCATCCGCGCCGGTGAACTCGGCCACGACCCGGCGCAGTTCATGCTCGATGAGACCGGCGATGGCCTCCCCCATCGTCAGCCCGATCGCCCGGCAGTAGCGCCGCCAGGTCGACCATGCGGCATCCGACAGGGGGATCTTGACCGCCTGGGTCGTCGCGGCCTGTCCGAGTTCGACGAAGACTCGCCGGTCGACCTTCGCCAGGATGCCTCGATCGAGCGCCATCAAGTCACCTCCTCGGTCAACCAGTTGACCGCTCGCAACTTGTTGCACGTGCGTGTGACTCTGAGGGGGTTTCGGCGGACGCTGCTGGCGGGACGCGACGAGGGGTCGGCGGGATCGGTCTGGGGGTGCTGGGCGGTCGGCATCGGATCCGTCTCCTCGATCTGGCTCATGGGCTGATCGTGGAGGAGAGCCCTTTCAACAGAGTCCCATCCTCCCTCTCAAGGGAGCCGGATCTCTCGGAATCTCGGTGCGCCGGTGCGGGGATCGGGTGCCGGCCCTGACTCAATCCGCGAATCGGCGGCCGGGCGTCGCTCTGCCGGCAGGGCCAGGAACGCCGGATCCGCTGCGGATTCCGAGCCGTCGCCCGCAACTTCAGGAACGCGAAGTATCCCTCCAAGTACGAGGCAGGGCTCGCGTCCCTCCGAGGTCGGCTCTCGAACAGCTGCATCTCATTGTCTCCGAATCAGATCGCAGCTCGGGGTCGCCGAGACCGCATCAGCTTGCTGCGGCACGTAGCGCCTTCCCAGTCTCTCACAAGGACGGATGGGCGCTCGCGGCACTGGCGTCAGGGCCACGATCGGGCTCCCCGCAGACGCCTCCGCGGGCGTCCGAACGCGATCCTCTCGCGGACTTTCCGCGGACTCTCGACGGACTCGGGCTCACACTGCCGCAACCCGGAAACGCCAGAATCCCTTGCAGCGCAAGGGATTCTCGGTGGTGGAGCTGAGGGGATTTGAACCCCTGACCCCTTGCATGCCATGCAAGTGCTCTGCCGAACTGAGCTACAGCCCCGTGAAGGCCGAGATTGTATCAGGCTTCGGCGGCTGCCGACTCCACCTCGAGGCGAGGCGCATCGCCCCAGAGGCGTTCCAGGTCGTAGTACTCGCGGGTCTCGGCGTCGAAGACGTGGACGACCAGGTCGCCGTAGTCCAGCAGCACCCACTTCCCGTACTCGGTGCCCTCCCGGCGCAGCGGCCGGCGACCGACCCGCTTCAGCCGCTCCTCGACCTCCTCGACCAGCGTCTTGACATGACGCGCCGACGTTCCGGTGGCGATGAGGAACAGATCGGTGACGACGACCAGACGGGAAACGTCGAGGAGGACCACGTCGAGGCCCTTCTTGTCTTCGATGGCAGCGGCAGCCACCTCGGCCGCCTCCACCGCCTCGGCAGTTGCAACGATGGCGCTAGCCCTCTCCTGCGGGGACGTCTCTGCCCACGATGATAGAGATGTCCACGGCTCCCGATGGCGCCCTCAGCTCCAGACGCAGCTCCCCGACGCCCAACAGGGTCACGACCCTCCGGGCCGGATCCGCGTGCGATCGACCCTGGGCGATCACGATCGTCGACGGATGATCGAAACGATCGGCGTTGTCGACCCGCACGATCCGGTATCCGGACTCGATCAGACGAGACGCCACCGTCCGGGTCGTCTGAAGCCGGCCGTTCCCGTTCAGCACCTCCGTCCGGGGTCGCGGCTCGGGAGCGATCACCAACCCGGGCACACGTGCCTCGAGGAACCCTCCCAGCGCATCCCGGTCGACGACGAACCCGCGGCCCGTCCGGCCGCCCACCTGCTCCACCGGAGCGATCGTCGCCACCGTCGGACCCGCACGCGCCGCCGCCAAGATCCGCGACACGACGGCCCCGCCTCGCTCCGCGTTCGCCGCCACCGCGCCCACGGTCGCCGGGTCGCGCCCCAGACGCGCCACCACCGCCTCCCAGGTCGCCGCCTGCCGGGACAGATCCGCCACCGGATCGTCGCTCGGAGACAGGAGCGCCGCCACCACCGAGCCGTCCCGGGTGGCGAGACCTGCGGACGCGACCTCCACCAGCGTCCCGGCGTCGTCCTCCACCACCAGCGCTGCCGGCAAGTCGATCTCGACCGCATCGCCGACCAGCTCCGGCAACTCCGACGCCTCCAACACGACGACATCGTCGACCCGCACATCGAACGCGTTGGCGACCGTCAACCGCAACGTCTCGGGACCGCCGAACTCCAACGCCTCCCCCAGTGCCAGCTCCCCGAAACCCGGCGCCACGTCGTACAACGTCACCGGCATCACGACCACCGTCACCGCTTCGGCGGACCCCGCCACCAAGGCGATCGAACTCGTCGAACCGTCATCGGCGACGAGGGCGATCACCGCCGCATCCTCCGACACCGCCGAACCCTGCTCGGCCAATACCCGCCCCGGGATCTCCGCAGCCATCGCCCGGATTCGATGGGTCCACTCCCGGTACGCGGCGGCACCGGCGGGCACCAACCCCGACAGCACCCCGGCCGCGACGACGGCGACGGCCACCACCGGACCGACCAGGTTCGACCAGCGCCACCTCACGCCGATCGATCCTCGAGACGCCCATCGTCGACCCGGTACAGGCCGTGTTCCTCGACGTATCGCCACACCGGATCGGGGACGAGGAACCGGACGCTGTGACCCCTGCGAACCCGGTCGCGCAGCATCGTGCCGCTGATCGCCAGCAGCGGCGTCTCCAACCACAGCATCGTCGCCCCCTCGAGGCGCCGCTCCACCGAACGGGCATCCACCCCGGGTCGCGGGATCACCGCGATCGTGGCGCGCGCCATCACGTCCCGAGCCCGGTACCACGTCGGCAGCCCCCGGGCGGCGTCGGCCCCGACGATCAGGACCACCGGCTCGTCGAAGGTCTCGAGCGTGTCGATCGTGTAGGTCCAGCCGGGCCGCATCACCTCCCGATCGTCTGCCTCGAAGTACCCGACGCCCTCGACCGCCAAACGGGTCATCGCCCACCGATCCTCGGCCGGCGACACCTCACGTTCGGCCTTCTGCCACGGCGCACCCGCCGGAACGAACGTCACCGTCTCGAGGGCGAGCTGGCGGTACGCCGCCTCGGCAGCCACCAGGTGGGCCACGTGAGGAGGATCGAAGGTTCCGCCGAGGATGCCGCGCATGGCCGCGAGGATAGGGCCGGGACGCCGGTTCCCCCATCGCCACCCCGACCGGACCCAGCCCCGAGACCACCCACGGGGTCGCCGTTGCGACCGACACCGGCGCAGTGACCGGCAACAGCCACAGACCCGCCGACGGCGGGCCGAGACAACCCAGCAGAGGTACCGGATCCACGTAGCGGTCACCCAGCCTGGCCGACAGATGGACTCCCGCGGACCCACCGTGGCCCTCCGCCGTGCCCACCAGGGCGCCCGCAGCCACCCGATCGCCGCGCCCCACCGTCACCGACGCCAGATACGAGTACGACGACCGCAACCCTCCATGGTCGACCGTCACCGTCAGGTTCCCCGCGACCGTTCCGGCGAACGACACGATCCCGTCGGCGACCGCGGTGACCGCGGCGCCGTCCGCCGCCGCCAGGTCGACGCCCCAATGGCCACCGTAGGCACCGCTCGGCGCGAACGGTCGAACCACCGGACCGGGAACCGGCGGCCGCCACGGAGACACACACCGGGCGGCAGGGAACCCGCTCGCGGTCCACAGCCCGACCGCGAGCGACACGACCGCAGCGATCACACGGCTCCTTCCCCACGCCCCGCCGCCGCCGGCCTACCGTATCGCAACGAACCGACAGATCGAACCCCCCTCGAGAAGGAGCCGACCATCTCCGTCACCTACCGCCATCGCGGTCCGGTCGCCGTCATCACCATCGACCGACCCCAGCGACGCAACGCCATCGACCTCGCCACCGCCGAAGCGCTCCTCGCGGCCTGGCGGCGCTTCGACACGGACGACGACGCCGCCGTCGGCGTCCTCACCGGCGCCGGTGGCACGTTCTCCGCAGGCGCCGACCTCAAGGCCTTCGATCTCGTCGACCGGCCGGAAGGGTTCCTCGGGTTCACCCGAACCACCGTCGCCAAACCCACGATCGCCGCCATCGAAGGCTCCTGCGTCGCCGGCGGCCTCGAGATGGCACTGTGGTGCGACCTGCGCATCGCCGGACGCGGAGCCACCTTCGGATGCTTCGAACGGCGCTGGGGGGTGCCGCTGGTCGACGGAGGCACCCAGCGGCTCCCACGGATCGTCGGACTCGGACGCGCCCTCGACATGATCCTGACCGGACGGCCCGTCGATGCCGACGAAGCCCACACCATCGGCCTCGTCACCCGGGTCGTCGACGCAGGAGACGCCCTCGAGGAAGCCATCGCCCTCGGCGAGCGTCTCGCCGGCTTCCCCCAAGCGACGGTGCGCTCCGACCGGCGTGCCGTCCTCGAAGGGATCGGCCGGCAGCTCGACGAAGGGCTGGCCGTCGAACGCCGGCTCGGTCTCGAGGTGCTCGACGTCGCCGCCGAAGGAGCTGCCCGTTTCGCCGGCGGCGAGGGCCGCCACGGGCGCTGACGCTCAGCCTGCGGTCTGGATCATCGACCCCGGGCTCGTCAGCTCGGCGGCCACCGCCCGCAGCTCGTTGGGACGGAACGGTTTGGTGAGGAACGCATCGGCGCCACCCCGATCCGCCTTGGCCCTGGTCTCCTCCTGAGCGTGGGCGGTCAACACCAACACGACCACATCCTTGGTGCGCTCGGTGGAACGAAGACGGGATAGCACCTCCCACCCGTCCATCCCGGGAAGGCCGACGTCCAGAACGAGCAGGTCGGGAGGGGACTCGATGGCGGCTTCGAGACCGCTGGGACCGTCGGAACGGACCTCCACATCGAACCCGGCAGGACGCAAGCACACCTCGATGAGGCGCTGGATCACCTGAGAATCCTCCACCACGAGAACTCGCTTACCCACGGTCGCTCCTCCGTTCCGGTGACGCCGCATCTCGACGTCGACAGCCCTCCTGTCGGCCGTCACCGTCGTCACGTAAGGACCGATCGCGGGTTCCTCACACCCGGCGGACGTGCCGTCGGAAGCGCCACCCGCTCGACGAACGCCTCGAGCTGGCGCAGCGTCCGGACCTGATCCACCCCGTCGCACACCTCGGCGTACAGCGACATGATCGAGTCCCCGGTGTCCCAGTACCGCGACGCCTCCGGGTTGAGCCAGAACAGCGCCCGAGCCCGATCGGCGATCCACGCCAGGTCCTCCACGCCGCTGGCCCGGTAGTTGTTGCGAGCGTCTCCCGTCACGATCACCGTCGACCGAGGAGTGACCACGCCGGGGTACCGGGCGACGAACTCCCCCAGCGCCGCCCCGTAGTCGGAATGGCCGTCCGTGCGGACCAGATCCGCCTCCCGGTTCATCCGCTCCAACGCGTCGTGAAAACCCGACCGCGTATCGAAGAAGCCGGTGACCTCGTCGAGCCCGTCGATGAACGCGAAGGACCGGACACGGGAGAACTCGTTGCCGATGGCGTAGGTGAGTTGCATCGTGAACCGGGCGAACGTCGCCATCGATCCCGAAACGTCACACAACACCACCAGTTCGGGCTTCGACCGGCGAGGTGGCCGGAACCGCGGATCGATCAGCGTGCCGCCGTGCGCCAACGAGCGCCGGATCGTCCGGCGAACGTCGAGGCGGCCCTCGGCGCCATGCTTGCGGCGATTGGCGAGCCGCGTCGCCAGCTTGCGCGCCAGCGGTCCGACGGCCCGCTCCAGCTCCTCGATCTCGAGCCGCGTGGCGTGCATCAGGTCGATGTCCTCCACCAGCGGACGCCGCAGCGTCCGCGCCACGGGCGCCGCCCCCCGGTCGACGACGAGACGCCGAAGGATCTCGGCTCTCAGCTCGTCGCGGAGACGCTCCAGGGCCCGCCGAGCCCGGGCGTCAAGCAGCACACCACCCAAGGCGTCGTGCTCGGGACCACCACCGACCATCGCCGCCGCCAGCGACGCCAAGAGCCGATCCGCGTCGAGACGCCGCATCACGCGATACAGGTAGTAACGACCGCCGACGGGACGACCAGGCTCCATACCGGCCAGAAGCTCGACCGCTTGGGCCACGAGACGGCGCAGCGCCTCGTCGTCCCCGGTGGCGAGCGCCTCGACGATCGCCGCCATCAACACGTCGGCGGTCTCGCCGCCTCCGCCTCCCGCCTCCGCGCCGGCGGGCGTCACCGAGGCCACGACGTCACCCTCGACGCCACCCTCGTCGGGGAACGCCCTCGCACCGAAGAAGATCTCGAACGCCGCTTCGAACGCCGGGTAGTGGCGGGCGCTCTTGATCATCGTCGCCCCCAAGGCCGCCCGCAACGCCTCGGGGCTTCCCATGTCGGCGACCCGCAGGGCTTCGGCGGCGTCGAGCGCCTCGACCATCGATACCGGGATCCCGACCGCCCGCAGCTCCTCGACGAACTCGGCGAGCGTGTCGATCATGGCTGCGAGAGCGGAAGATCCTTGATGGCCTGATCGATGTCACTCTGGTACTTCAACAGGACGTTCAAGGTCGCTTCGGTGGCGGCACCATCGAGCTCGTCGATCCCGAGCGCCAACAACGTACGCGCCCAATCGATCGACTCGGACACCGATGGGGCCTTGCGGACCCGCAGCTCCCGGATCGTGGCCACCGTCTCCGCGATCCGGGTCCCCAACACATCGGGCAGGTCGGGGATCCGTCGCAGAAGGATCTCCTTCTCCCGCTCGATCGTCGGGTACCCGATGTGGAGGTACAGGCAACGACGCTTCAACGCCTCCGATAGCTCCCTGGTGTTGTTCGACGTCAGCACCACCAACGGCCGGGTCGTCGCCTCGATGGTGCCCAGCTCGGGGATCGTCACCTGGAAGGCATCGAGGATCTCCAGCAGGAGCGCTTCGGTCTCGACCTCCACCCGGTCGACCTCGTCGATCAGCAGCACCACCGGCTCAGGAGAGCGGATCGCCTCCAGCAAGGGTCGAGACAGGAGGAACGACTCGGAGAAGATGTCGCCCTCCAGGTCGTCCCAGCGGCCACCCTCGTCGGCTTGGAGACGGAGGAGCTGCTTGTGGTAGTCCCATTCGTAGAGCGCCTTCGCCTCGTCGAGCCCCTCGTAGCATTGGAGCCGCACCAGACGGCGGCCGGTCGCTTCGGCCAGCGCCAGCGCCAGTGCGGTCTTGCCGACCCCGGCGGGACCTTCCGCCAAGATGGGCTTGTCGAGACGATCGGCCAGGAACACGACCTGTGCGATCGCGGCGTCGGGGAGGTACCCGACGGCGGCGAGCCGGGTCGCGACGTCGGACGGATCATCGAACGCGATCGCTGTCTGCATGGGGCGAGTGTAGGAGCGACCGATCCGGTCGCCGGCGGCGACCCGCCGTCAGACGAACACGACCAGGTCGTCGCGATGGATGACCGCGCCGCCTGCGACCGACGAATGCTCCCCCACGACGCTCCGGACGTCGTCCGCGGACATGCCGACGAGGCCCTTGGCGACCAGGCTTCCAGACGCGTCGACCACCTCGACGGCCGATCCCGCAACGAACCCACCTTCGACGTCGACGACGCCGGCCGCCAGCAGCGACCGACCGTGGTCGGCCAGCGCCCGCAACGCGCCGTCGTCCACGACGATCCGCCCCTCCGCGGGCTGCCCGAAGGCGATCCAGAGCTTGCGGGCCGGCAGACGTTCCGAACGCGGATCCACCCACGTCCCCACCTCGCCGCCGGCGACGGCCGTGACGACCGCATCGGGGTCCTCGGCCGGTGCCACCACCGTCGGGATACCCGAGAACGCCGCCATACGGGCGGCGGCGACCTTCGTCCCCACCCCACCGGACCCGTAGGTGCCTGTCGACGAGGCCTCCCGCAGCTCATCGAGGATCCGATCGGTGTGGGCGACCGCCCCCAAGAGCGCGGGCTGGTCGGTGAGGCGGGGATCCTCGCGGTACAGACCAGGCGTATCGGTCAGGATGACCAACATGCCGGCCCGAACGAGATGCGAAACGATCGCCGCGAGCCGGTCGTTGTCCCCGAAGCGGAGCTCGTCGACGACCACCGTGTCGTTCTCGTTGACGATCGGGACGACACCGAGATCCAACATCCGTTCGAGCGCGTCGCGAGCATGGAGGTACTGAGAGCGTCTCGCCAGGACGTCGCGGGTCAACAGGACCTGCCCGACGGTGACCCCGCGACGGGAGAACGACGCCGCGTACCGCTCCATCAACCGACCCTGCCCCACCGCGGCTGCCGCCTGCAGGCCCGGCAGGTCCGTGGGGCGCCGAGCCATCCCGAGTTCCGGGAAGCCCGCGGCGACGGCTCCCGACGTCACGAGGACCGCCGGATGGCCCGAATCCCGCACGGCAGCGATCTGCCCGACGATCCGGTCGAGCGCATCGTCGGCGACGCCCCCGGCCGGTGCCGCGATGCTCGACGAACCGACCTTGACCACGACGGGGAGACCCGCAGCGATGGCCCGCCTCACCGCCCGCCCTCCGCCTCGGGATCCCCGTCGGCGGGGTGGTACTCGAACACCAGATCGCCGATCCGGACCTCGTCACCGGGTTCGGCCCCTGCCGTGCGGAGGGCATCGTCGATGCCGGCACGGGCCATACGGCGGGCGGCGAACGCCGCCGCCTCCGGGTTGGTCAGGTCGTCGAGGTTCACCGCTCGGGTCGCTGCCAAGCCGGACACCACCCAGACGTCCCCGTCGCGCTCGATCCGGAAGCTTTCGCCGGCCGGACGGTGGAGCATGAACCCTTCCCGATCGGGAGCCTCCCGCCGGGCCTGGTCGGTGAGGTCCGCGACGGCGTGGAGGAGGCGATCGAGGCCCTCGCCGGTCACCGCAGAGATCGGATACAGCTCGACGCCCTCGGCCTCGGCCCACCGTCGATGGGGAGCCACGTCGCCGACCGCGTCGGTCTTACCGAGCACGACCAGGCGGGGCCGATGAGCCAGTTCCGGGGAATGGCGCTCCAGTTCCTTGGACAAGATGCGGTACTGGTCGGCCACCTCGAGGCGCTGCAAGGGAGTGGGGTCCAGCAGGATCACCAACACGCGGGCGCGTTCGACGTGACGGAGGAACTCGTGGCCGAGTCCTTTCCCGTCGGCGGCGCCCTCCACCAGACCGGGGATGTCGGCGAGGACGATCTCCCGCTCGTCGACCGTCACGATCCCCAGATGCGGTTCCAGGGTCGTGAACGGGTAGTCGGCGATCTTGGGCTTGGCGGCCGAGACCCTGGCGATCAGGGTCGACTTCCCGGCGTTGGGGAACCCGACCAGCGCGGCGTCCGCCAGGAGCCGCAGCTCGAGGACGACCATCTGCTCGGTGCCGTACTCCCCCTGCTCGGCGAACGACGGAGCACGTCGATCCACCGACACGAACGCGGCGTTGCCCTTCCCGCCCTTGCCACCCCTGGCCACGACGAACCGTTGACCCGGCTCCACGAGGTCGGCCAGGACACGGCCATCGGGGTCCTTCACCACCGTGCCGAGCGGCACCGGCAGATCGAGGTCCGCGCCGTGGCTCCCCTGACGCAGCTCGCCTTCCCCGTGCGCGCCGCCCTCGGCCGTCCAGTGCGGTTGGCGGTCGTAGCGCAGCAGGCTGGCCACGTTCGGATCGGCCACCAGCACCACATCACCGCCCGATCCGCCCGAACCGCCCGAGGGTTTGCCCCGCGGCTTGCCCTTGCGCTTCTCGAACGCGACGACGCCGGCCCCTCCGGGGCCTCCTCGTGCGGTGATCCGCGCGGAGTCGATGAAAGTGCTCATGCCGATGGAACGTAGGCAGGAATCCGGCGTGACGCTACACCGGGAACGACAGAGCCGGCCCCGAGGGCCGGCTCGGACCGATGCGGTGGCGCCCCGGTCAGGATTCGGTCAGGACCGACACCTGACGGCGTCCACGACGGACACCGTACTTGACGACACCCGTGGCGGTGGCGAACAACGTGTCGTCGTTCCCTCGGCCGACGTTCTCGCCGGGGTGGATCTTCGTTCCCCGCTGACGGACCAAGATGGCGCCGGGATTGACGACCTGGCCATCGAAGACCTTGGGTCCGAGACGCTTGGCGGCGGAGTCGCGGCCGTTCTTGGATGAGCCGCTGGCTTTGGTCTTCGACATCTCAGGCCTCCTCTTCCTCCGGCGTCGCCTCGGGGGCCGCGACCTGTTCCGACTCGGTCTCCGCGGCGACGCTTCCGTTGTCGACGGGCGACTTCTTCGTCGACTTCTCGGCCGGCTTGCTGGCGCCGGGAACGTCGATGCCGGTGATCTTGATCGTCGTGTACGTCTGGCGATGACCCTGGCGGCGGCGATACCCGGTCTTGGCCTTGTACTTGAAGATCTCGACCTTCGGGCCTCGATGGTCGCCGACGATCTCGGCGGTCACGCTGGCGTCGTCGAGGGCGGCACGATCGGAGATGACGGTGCCGTCGTCGTGCACGAGCAGGAGCGGCCGGTAGGTCACCGACGACTCACCGCTCTTGATGCGCTCCACATCGAGCACATCGCCTTCACGGACCTTTGCCTGTTTTCCGCCGGCGCGGATGATCGCGTACATGATGTCAGTCTCGGGATCGTCTCGGGATCGCCGTACGGTACACCGTCCGGCGCGTACAAACGCCTCCGGTGGAGGCGACGCCCAAATGATAGCGCAGTACCGACGCTTCGTCAGTCTCCGCTCGACGGGGGCGCCGCCGACCCCAACGCGACCTCCTCGTGGAGAACGACACCCCGGCCGTTGCAGCGCGGACAGACCTCCGAGAAGGACTCGAGAAGCCCGGCACTGACGTTCTTGCGGGTCATCTCGACGAGACCGAGGTTGGACACGTCGAAGACCTGGGTCCGCATCTTGTCCTTGGCGAGGTGCTCGCGCAGCCGCAGCAGGACCGCGTCCCGGTTCTTGGCGACCTCCATGTCGATGAAGTCGATGACGATGATCCCGCCGATGTCCCGCAGGCGGAGCTGCTTGGCGATCTCCTCGGCCGCCTCGAGGTTGTTCTGCAGGACGGTCTCCTCCAGGTTCGAGGTGCCCACGAATCGACCCGTGTTGACGTCGATCACGGTCAACGCCTCGGTCCGGTCGATCACGAGATGGCCACCCGAAGGAAGCCACACCTTGCGGTCGAGGGCCTTCTTGATCTGATCGTTGACGTGGAAGCGGTCGAACAGCGACAGCTCGTCTTCGTACAGCGTGACCTTGTCGACGAGCTCCGGTTCGGTGTCCGACAGGTACTCGATGACGGCGTCGTAGATCTCCTTGTCGTCGACCATCAAGCGACGGAAGTCCTTCGTGAAGTGCTCCCGGATCACCCGGATCACCAGCGGCGGCTCCTGGTAGATGAGGGCAGGAGCCTCGACCCGATCCTTGTCGGCCTCGATGCGCCGCCAGACCGCCAGCAGCCGATCGATGTCGGCCTTGATGTCGTCTCGACTGGCTCCCTGAGCGGCGGTACGTACGATGATCCCCATGCCCTCGGGGCGGAACTCGGCGACCGCCTCGCGAAGACGACGGCGCTCCTCGTCGGGAAGCCGACGGGAGATGCCCCGGACCTCGGCGTCGGGTGCCAGGACCAGGTAGCGGCCGGCCAGCGAGATCTGGTTGGTCAGCCGTGCCCCCTTGTGACCCATGGCGTCCTTGACCACCTGCACGAGGACCGGATCGCCGGGCTTGAGGGCCATCTCGATCCGACGGGGCTTGCCCTCGAGGTCGAGGTCCTCGTAGTTGACGTCGCCGGCGTACAGGACCCCGTTCTTGCCTGCCCCGAAGTCCACGAACGCCGCCTCCATCCCGGGAAGCACGTTGCGGACCTTGCCCATGTAGACGTTGCCGACCAGCGACTTGCGGTCCGATCGAGCCACATAGTGCTCGACGAGGACCGGCCCCTCGAGAACCACGATCTGGGTCTGATGCGGGCTCTTGCGGACCAGCATCTGCTTGCGGGCCGTCTCGGGAGGCGGAACGACCTCCAGATGCGGGCGGGGCCGACGGGTCTTGCGCTGGGCGCCCGAGGTCCGCCGGCTCTGCTTGGACGACCGGGACGTCTTGCGCGCCTCGCCGCGGGGTTGGGGACGGCCGCGCTGAGCGCCACCGGAGGGCTTGCGCTCCTTTCGCTTCGGCTCGGCCGGCTCAGGCTGCGCGGAGAACTTGCGCACCGTGACGGTCTCGCCGTCGACGGTGCGCACCTTGCGTTCCTCTGCCGCGTCGCTCCTTCTCAGGACCTTCGCGGACTTCCTTCGAAACAATCCCATCGGATGACTCCTTCGAGCTCGGGGGACTCCCGAGCGATTCCCGATCCGAACCCGGGATCGTCCACCATGGCCCACGACGCACCGGCAGGAACGCCGTCCCGCGTCGAGGTCCGACCCGCTCGGGGGTTCTCGTCATGAGGCTGGGTCGCGCACGGAGGCGCCACGAGGCGCCACGGGCGAACCGAGACAGAACTCCGGCTCGAGTTTCGATCATCGTCTCCCGGGTTGGAAACCGTATGACCGCGCTTCGCGGTCGATGATGTTCCGAGGGTAGCAGGGATCCCGAGGAATCCGAGGCTTCCCCGAGGGACCGTCTCACGCCTCGATGGCGAGCTCCTCCTGGCGAGCTTCGGTGGGGTCGTAGCAGCGCCGACAGCGAGCTTCGTAGGCGTCCGCCGCCCCGAGGACGACCAGCTCGTCGGAGTCGACGACCCGCTGGGTGAACAGACCCGGCCCACCACACCGATGACATACGGCGAGGGCCTTGGTGACGTATTCGGCTCTCAGCATCAACGACGGGATCGGCTCGAAGGGCCGACCCAGGTAGTCGAGGTCGAGACCGGCGACGATGATCCTCTTCCCCGCCCCTGCCAGCAACCCCGCGACCTCGACCAGACCGTCGTCGAAGAACTGACCCTCGTCGACGCCGACCACGACGGTGCGATCGTGGACGTTGCTCAGCAGCTCGGCAGCGTCGGCGACCGGGAGCGCGTCCGTCGACAGGTTCGAGTGCGAGACGACCGCATGTTCCGCGTAGCGGGTATCGACGGCCGGTTTGAACGTCTGGGTCGGAACCCTGGCCAGGTGGTAGCGGGTGACCCGTCGGATCAGCTCCTCGCTCTTGCCCGAGAACATCGGACCGGCGATCACCTCGATCCATCCCTGATCGGCGCGGCGCAGCATCGAAGGCGAGCGTAGCACCCGGACCGGGACGCCTATTCGATCGCCCGCTCCCCCGGAACCGGGGAGCGGCGCAGCCAGACCGAATGAGCCAGCCCCAACGCGGCGCTCATCGCGATGAACACGGTGCCCCCGGCGGACATGAACGGCAACGGCAACCCGGTCACCGGCATCAGCCGGACCGTCATGCCGATGTTGACGAAGACGTGGAACGCGATCAGCGACGCGACCCCGACCGCCACGAGACGACCGAACCGGTCCTTGGCGTTGACCGCGGCGACGAGGATCCGCCACACGATGATGCCGAACAAGGCCAGGACGAGGGCGCTACCGATGAAGCCGAGCTGCTCGCCGACGGCGGTGAAGATGAAGTCGGCGGACTGCTCGGGCACGAACCGGAGGTTGGTCTGGGAGCCGTTGAACAGCCCCTTGCCGGTGAATCCTCCACTGCCGATCGCGATCTCGCTCTGGTACTGGTTGTAGCGGGCGCCCTGGAGGTCGGCGGCCGGGTCGAGGAACGCCGTGAGTCGCGTGATCTGGTACTCCTTGATCGCGCCGACCTGGAACAGACCGACGGCGCCGATCACCCCCGACACCGACAGGAACGCGAGCTGACGCCACGTGGCACCCGAGGTGAACAGCATGACGATCGCCATGAACCCGAACACGAGCATCGTCCCGAGATCGGGCTGCAGGAAGATCAAACCCGCAGGGATCGCCACCAGCACGATCGCTCGGGCAACGTGGTCCCATCGCAACGGCCCGCTCCCTGCGGAAGCCAGCAGCGAGGCCAGGCCGAGGACGACGGCGAGCTTGGCGAGCTCGGCCGGCTGGAACTGGAACGGACCGATGTCGATCCACCGCTGTGCGCCCTTGACCTTCTCGCCCAACGGCGAGAGCACCAGGACGAGCAACACCAGCGACGAGCCGTAGATGGCCGGAACCCACCCACGGATGGTGCGCATGTCGATCATCGAGACGACACCGAACACGATGAACCCGATGACGACGAACACGGCTTGTCGTTTCAGGTCCCGGTCCGGGGGGATACCGAGCGCCTCGAGCCTCGGCGCCGACGCGGTGTAGACCATCAGCAACCCGAGGCCCGAGAGCATCATGTACGGGATGACGAGGAACAGGTCGGGGCGGAGCGGTCGTTCCCGCTGCAGCAGGGTGATCCGAGCCGGTTCGTCGGTGCGCATCGCCATCAGTCGGCGTCCTCGCCGGGAGCCAGAGGCGTGATCGAGTCCGGGCCGTTCATGAGGAACTGCAGGAGCTGTTTGGCGATCGGCGCTGCGACCTTGCCTCCCGATCCTCCCCGTTCGACGACGACCACCACCACGTAGCGAGGGTCGTCGATCGGAGCGACGCCGACGAACCAGGCGTTGTCGACCTGGAACTCGTGCTCGGCGCGCGGCGCCTTGATGACCTCACCGGTGCCGGTCTTGCCGCCGACCTTCTCGACGTTGGGACCGAAATCGGCGAACGCGCCGCGGGCGGTCCCGATGGGGCCGTTGGTGACCAGACCGAGGTCCCGGCGGAACGACTCGACCGAGGCCGGCTCGAGGTCGATCGTGCCCAGCACCTGCCGGGGCCGCTCGTCGACGACGTTGCCGTCCTGGTCGTACAGCTCCTCCACCACCCTTGGTCTCCACAGGGTGCCGCCGTTGACCATCGCCGAGTAGGCGTTGGCGAGCTGCAACGGCGTGACGAGCACGTCGCCCTGTCCGACGACGGCGTTCATGAGGTCGCCGCCCACCCAGGTGCCGTCGGCACGGACCCGGCCGCTGCCCTTCGCCTGCTCCTGCCGGAACCACTCCCGGTCGGGGATGAGACCCTTCGCTTCGAAGGGAAGATCGATCCCGGTCGGTTGATCGAACCCGAACCGGCGCGCCCACTCCTGGAAGAGGTTCTCGTTGCCGATCCCGCCCTCGGCGTCTCGTTCGTTCCAGATCCGCAGGGCGATCTCCCAGAAGTACAGATCGCACGACGCCTCGAGCGCCTCGTGCAGGTCGAGGGGGCCGTGGCCGGACCGCTTCCAGTCGCGGAACACCTGCGACGACCCGTCGTTGAAGCGGAAACGGAAGCTGCCGGTGCAGTTGTACTTGTCGAGGTCGCTGGTGAGGGGCTTCAGTTCCTCCTCGTCTCCAGCCGCCACCGAGTCGCCCTCGGTGCCCGAACCGAGGGTCCGATCGTCGATCGGGCGATCGAGGGGGTAGATGCCCTCTTCGATCGCCAGCATGTACGACACGGCCTTGAACGTCGAGGCGGGTGCGTACTGGCCTTGGATGGCGAAGTTCGTGAACGCGGCGACGGAGCTGAGCTTCTCCCACTCTTCGCTGGTGAGCCCGTCGACGAACGCCGACGGATCGAACGTGGGCTGCGACCCCATGGCGATGATGGAGCCGTCTCGAGGGTCCTCGACGACGCCGACCGTCCGCACCGGACACCACTTGTCGGTGGCGGTGACGATGATGCGCTCGGGAGCCAGATCGACGACCCTGAGGTTCGTCGCGAAGGAATCCCGGTCACCCACCTCGATGACCTCGCCGGCGACCTCGACGGTGGCTCTGCGCCGGGCGCCTTCGCCGTCGACCGCCAGCAACCGGAACGTCCGCGGGTTCCTACCGCTGAGCACGACCGTCTCGCCGATGTCGACGGTATGACGTTCGACCGGGACGCAGACCCCTTCGGAATCGATCGGGAGCCGATCCCACACGGGACCGAGCACGGTGCCGGGATCCAGCTCGTGGGGCGGCTGCGGGTCGGAGGCGTCCTCATCCGCGCTGGCGGTGGCCACGGCGGCTTCTGCCTCGGCGGCCAGTTCGGCGGCGGCTTCCGCCAGCCGCTGGGCAGCGGGCCGATCGGCGAGGGCCTTGGCCCGCTCCTCCATCTCGAGCTTCCTGGCGAACCGGAGGCCGCGGTCGAGGGAATCCTGGAGCTGACGCTGCACGTCGGCGTCGATCGTCAGCCGAACGTTCGAGCCCGGTTGCGGATCGATCTCGCCGAGACTGGCGAGCACGTCGCGCCGGGCGTCCACCTGGTACTTGATGAGGCCTTCGGTCCCGCGGAGCTGCTCGTCGTAGAAGTCCTCGACCCCGGCCTTGCCCACGAAGTCGGTCCCCTTGACGTCGGGACGCTCGAGGTCCTCCTTGTTGGGACGCCCGATGTAGCCGAGCACCTGGGCGGCCAGGTCACCCTCCGGGTAGGACCGGACCGGCTGAGGGATGACGGCGACACCGGGGAAATCCTCCCGGTGCTCGACGAGGAACAGGGCCTGCCGCTCGTCGAGATCCTCGCGCAGGACGATCTGATCTGCCGATCCAGCCTCGGTGAGCTGTTGCTGGATCTCGGACGCCGGGAGACCGAGGAACGCCGACAGCTTCTGGGCGAGATCCGGGATGGCCGCTTCGGGCACCAGACCGAGATCGACCACGGCGGCCAGCGCCGGGCGGGTCCCGGCGAGCAGCCTCCCTTTGACGTCGACGATGTCGCCTCGCGGCGCGGGGGTCCGCACCAGCCGCACCTGGTTCTGGGCGGCCTGGGCTTCGTAGTTGGCGGCTTCGGTCACCTGCACCCGCCAGAGCTGAAGCAGGAGGACCCCGAACAAGCCGGCGAAGACCAGACCGATCGCACCGAGTCGCCAGGACTGCTTCATGTCGACCACACCCGCTGTTGGGGACGGAGAAGCCTGGCCAGGACCCAGAACACGCCCGGGGCCAGGATCACGTTGTACATGGAGGGGAGGACCAGGTTCTTCACGAGCTGAGGATCGGTGATCGTCTGGAGACCGAACAGGGTCCCGAGCACGACGAAGAGGAACTGCCCGACGAACGTGAGCCCGAGGATACCGACCCCCACCACCAACGGCCCGTCGGCGACCCGGTCGCGCACCTGGAGCGTCAGGTAGGCGACGACCGTCAACGACATGGCCCACAGGCCCAGCGGCGCCGATCCGAGGAGATCGACGAGCAGACCGGCGGTGAACCCCAACAAGAGCGCCGGATCGGGATCCAGCCAGCGCACACAGACGACGACGACGAGCAGCACGAGGTTGGGGGCCGTCCCGAACAGTCGGACCGCATCGGGTGCGAAGACGGTCGTCTGGACGACGACCGACAGGAGGACCGACGCGAGGGCGATGGCGAGCCCCCGGGACCTCATCGGCGCTCCGCGGCGGGGTCGACGAACGGCGGCGGCTCGACGAGGCCGCCGGGCTCTTCGATCCCCGCGTCGAGGGGCGACCACCCGACGACGACCTTCACGAAGTCGACCTCGGAGAGAGGGACCGCGGGTTCCACGGACGTGCGGAGGGCGAACCCGACCACGACGTCGGCGGTCTCGGAGACGAAACCGACGACGATGCCCGGAGGGAACCGGCTCCCGTCGGTGACGACCACGTCGCCCTCCCTGACGGGTTGGGTGGCCTGGAACATCTCGAGGCGGAGGGCGCTGGAGCCGCGACCGGTGACGACCCCCGTCTCGTTGGTCGATTCGACCCGGACGCCCACCGCGACGAGCGGGTCGGTGATCAGACGAACCCGAGCGTTGTTCTCGGTGACCCGATCGACTCGACCCACGAGCCCGTGTTCGTCGATGACGGCGTTGCCGACGAGGACACCATCGGCCTTGCCCTTGTCGATGTAGCGGATCTGGTCGAACGTCCCGGCGCCGCCGGCGAAGATCCGGGCGGTGACGGCGGCGAGCTCCTCGGGGGCCTCCAAGCCGCTGATCGCCTCCAGCTCGGCGACCCGCCGCTCGAGGGCCGCGGTCTCGCGGAGCTGCTGCTCGAGACGGCCGACCTCGGCTTGGAGACGCTCGTTCTCAGCCCGGAGCCCGGCGATGTTGGAGATGCCGTCGACGAACCCGACCACCGGAGAGACGGCGAGCGCGGCCGCCTTCTGGGCGGGAGCGAAGAGCTGCTGGGCCCCGTCGCGCATGATCCCTCCTGCGCCACCGCCTTGAGCCCGCACGTCGAAGGTGGCGAAGATGAACGAGGCCGCGAGCAGCGACAGGAACAGGGCCGTGGTGCGGTCGAACCGTCGACCGGACGAGAGCATCAGCTCGTCCTCGGATCAGGGACGACCGCTCGACTGGAGGACGACGTGCAGGATGTCGAACTCCTCCAGGCATGCACCCGAGCCCATGACGACGCTCTGGAGGGGACGGTCGGCGGTGACGATGGGCATGCCGGTCTCGTGCGCCAAGCGGAGGTCGAGTCCCCGAAGCAACGCGCCGCCGCCGGTGAGCACGATGCCGCGTTCCATGATGTCCGCGGCCAGCTCCGGCGGGGTCTTGTCCAATGTGTACTTGACGGCATCGACGATCGCCTCCACCGGCTCTTCGATCGCCTCACGGATCTCAGGGCTGGAGAGTACGACGGTTTTCGGCAGACCGGTGATGAGATCACGACCCCGCACTTCGGCTGCCGGCTCGTCCGCGTAGGGCCATGCGGATCCGATCGCCATCTTGACCTGCTCGGCGGTCCGTTCACCGAGCATCAGGTTGTACTCCTTCTTGACCCAGTTGATCACCGACTCGTCGAGCTCGTCGCCGCCGATCCGCACCGACTTGGACACCACGATGCCGCCGAGGGAGATGACCGCCACCTCCGTCGTGCCACCACCGATGTCCACGACCATGGATCCGGCCGGCTCATGGACCGGGAGGCCGACCCCGATGGCGGCGGCCATCGGTTCTTCGATGGTGTAGGCCTTGCGTGCTCCGGCGTGGTAGGCGGCCTCTTCGACCGCACGTCGTTCGACGGCGGTGATCCCCGAGGGGACGCAGATGACGATCCGAGGTCGGGCGGCGAACCGACCCGAATGGACCTTGTCGATGAAGTAGCGCAGCATCTTCTCGGTCACGTCGAAATCGGCGATGACACCGTTGCGGAGGGGACGGATCGCCTGGATGTACGACGGGGTGCGCCCGATCATGCGCTTGGCCGCCATGCCCACCTCGAGGGGCCGGTTGTCGCGGGTGTTGATGGCGACCACCGACGGCTCGTTCAGGACGATGCCCTGGCCGCGCACGAACACCAGCGTGTTGGCGGTACCGAGGTCGATCGCCATGTCGCGACCGGCGAAGGAGAAGAGGTTCGTCATCGTGCAAGCCCTGGGCAGCGTGCGGCCAGTGTACCCAGGCCGTCGAGGTTCCGCATGGGACGGACCCTCGCCGTCACGGGAAGAACAGTCCGAGCTCCCGTTCGGCGCTGGCCGTCGAGTCCGAGCCGTGCACGATGTTGTTCGTGATGACGAGACCGAAGTCGCCGCGGATGGTTCCCGGCGGGGCCTCGACCGGGTTCGTCGGCCCCATGAGCGTGCGGGCGACCGCGACCGCGGACTCCCCCGACCACTCCATGGCGACGACCGGGCCGCTCGTGATGAACTCGACGAGGTCGGCGAAGAACGGTTTGTCGCGGTGCTCGGCGTAGTGGCGACCGGCGAGCTCCTCGTCGATGGTCAGCATCCGCAGCTTCCTCAGCTCGAGGCCCTTACGCTCGAGGCGGCCGATCACCTCTCCGACGAGTCCGCGTGCGACTCCGTCTGGCTTGACCATCACGAACGTCTGCTCGACTGCCATCGTTGTGCTCCCGGGTCAGCGGTCTTCGTGCCGCCAGGAGGCTACTCGTACGCCTGGTCCAAGGATCCGTCGTCGTCGATGAGCTCGCCCTCCACCAGGTCAAGCGGCGGCGGCTCGACCCGCACGTGCACGGCGGACGGCAGGACGCGCTCACCGATGAGGGCGGCTCGGGCTTCGCCGGCGACATAGAGGGAGCCGGCGACCACCACGGCGCCGTCGGCGCCTGCGCTCGTCCTGGCGTCGGCGACGGCGGCGGCCACGCCGTCGACGACCCTCGCCGGCACCCCGAGCCGGGCACCGACGGCGTCCGCGACGCGGTCCGCCGCGATGGCGGCGGCGTCGTCGGGTGCGGTGGCCACCACGTCCCCCACGAGGCCTTCGAGGGGAGCCACGAGCCGAGCAACGTCCCGGTCGCCGCGCATGCCGATCACGAGGGTCCATCTGGTACGAGGGAACTCCGTCTCCAACGTGTCGGCGAGACCGGCGAACCCTTGTGCGTTGTGGGCACCATCGACGATGGTCAACGGCGCCCGACCGACCACTTCCAGCCGGCCGGGGGACGTGACCCCGGCCGCCGCGGCCCGGAGCGCATCATCGTCCAGTGCGTGCCCGAGGACGGCCTCTGCGGCGGCCACCGACGTGGCCAGATGCTCGACCTGGTGACGGCCATGGAGGGCGAGGTAGACCTCTTCGTAGTCGGCGTGGGTACCCGCCAGATCGGCGGTCCATCCACCGACCGCGACTGCCGCGTCGACGACCGAGAAGTCCGTCGGGTGGCGAACCCATCGGGAGCGGGTCTCGGCGACCCGGGCGGCGATCGGTCCCTCCGCGGCCGGAGGCAGCGGTCCGGTCACGAGGATGCCCTCATGACCGAGGATGGCGACCTTCTCTGCGGCGATGGCCGCCAGCGTGTCGCCGAGGTAGGCCGTGTGGTCGATGTCGATCCCGGTGACGACCGATACCGCCCCGTCGACGACGTTGGTGGCGTCGAGGCGACCGCCGAGCCCCACCTCGACGACCGCGACGTCCACCGCTTCGGCGGCGAAGATGCTGAACGCCAGCGCGGCCGTCAGCTCGAAATAGGTGGGGCCGGCTTCGTGACGCCGCTCGTACTCGGTGACGGTCCAGGCGATCTCGTCGACCGCTCGGGCGAAGCGATCGCCCGAGATCGGCGACCCGGCGATCGAGAACCGGTCCTCGATGCGGTGGAGGTGGGGGGAGGTGAACGTCCCGACTCGCAGTCCGTGGGCGCCGAGGATCTCGGTGATGATCCTGGCGGCCGTCGTCTTCCCGTTGGTGCCGGCGATGTGGACGACGGGGTAGGCAAGGTGCGGATCGGCCAGGTAATCGAGCAGACCGGTGATCCGCTCCAGGCCCGGCGACACGCCGCGGCCGATCCGTTCGTCGAGGAACGCTTCGGCGGTGGCGCGGTCCGTGATCTTCGGGACGTCGGTCACGGTGCGCCGAGCTCGGCGAGTTGGGCGTGGAGTTTCGACAGCCGGGCTTCGGCCTCGTCGGCCTTGGTCTGCTCCTTGGCGACCACGTCGGCGGGCGCTCGCGATCGGAAGTTCTCGTCGGCCAGCTTCCGGCGAGCGCGACCGAGCGTGTCCTCGACCTCTTCGATCGCCTTGAGGATCCGGCGTCGCTCGGCGTCGATATCGACCAGATCCGCCATGGGGATGTACCCCTCGACCGAACCGGCATGGATCCTCGTGTGGCCACGGAGCTCCGGGGGCGCCGCTCCGTAGTCGACCTCGGCGTTGGCGAGGGCCCCGAACTGCGCCTCCCACCACGGCTCGGCGACCCCTTCGGTGTCGACGAGCCGAACCGGGATGGGTGTCTTCGGGGAGATCTGATGGTCGGACCGGAACCTGCGGATCCCTCCGACGAGGTCCTTGAACACCTCGACCGATCGGGGTCCTCGAACCGCCGGAGGGACTGGCCACGACGCGGTGATCAGGAGGCTCCCGTCGCCGAGCTCGCTCCACAGCTCCTCGGTGAGGTACGGGACCGCAGGGTGGAAGAACTTCAGGAGGTCGCGGAGGACGACGCCGAGGGTGCGCCGCGTGGTCGCCTCCCTGGCGGGATCACGCAGCGGCGACTTGGCCAGCTCGATGTACCAGTCGAACACCTCCGACCACGCGAAGTTGTAGAGAAGCCCGTAGGCGTCGGAGAACCGGTATCCGTCGAGGAGCCGATCGAACTCCTCGGCCACGGCCGCCAAGCGTTCGAGGATCCACGCATCCTCCGGCCCGGGGTCCTGCGGATAGCCCCCATCGACGGGAACGCCGGTGATCCGCTCGTGCTCGACGGCGAAGCGGACGGCGTTCCACAGCTTGTTCCCGAAGCGACGGGCGGCGTCGATCCATTGCTCGTTGAGGGGGATGTCGTGGCCCGGTGCGGCCGATTGGATGAGGGCCAGGCGCACGGCGTCGGCGCCGTAGCTCTCCACGAGTTCGAGAGGGTCGAGGGCGTTGCCGGTCGACTTGGACATCTTGCGACCTTCGGCGTCTCTGACCAGACCGTGGATGACGACGTCGGGGAAGGGCGCCTCCCCGGTGAAGTGCAGACCCATCTTGATCATCCGGGCCACCCAGAAGTAGATGATGTCGAAGCCGGTGACCATGACGCTCGTGGGGTAGTACCGCTCGTAGTCCGGGGTCTCGTCGGGCCAACCCATGGTCGAGAACGGCCACAGCGCCGACGAGAACCATGTGTCGAGAACGTCCTCGTCGCGGCGCAGCCCGGTACCGCCGCACGTCGGACAAACATCGGGATCGTCCATGGCGACGATCGTCTCGCCGCAATCCTCGCAGTACCACGCCGGGATCTGATGACCCCACCAGAGTTGGCGGGAGATGCACCAGTCCCGAAGGTTCTCCATCCAATGGAAGTAGTTCTTCTCCCAGCGTTTGGGCACGAAGCGGATGGTTCCGTCGGCCACCGCCGCGATGGCGGGCTCCACGAGGGGCCGGACCTTGACGAACCATTGCAGCGACAGCATCGGCTCGACGACGGTCCCGCATCTCGAGCAGTGACCGACCGAGTGGTGATGCTCTTCCACGCGCTCGAGGAAGCCTCGTTTGGACAGATCGTGACGGATGGCCTCGCGGGCTTCCATCCGGTCCATGCCGACGTAGTCGCCGCCTTCGGCGGTGATGGTGCCCTCGGTGTCGATCACCTGGATCGGGGGCAGGTCGTGACGGCGGGCGATCTCGAAGTCGAGGGGATCGTGGGCGGGGGTCACCTTGACCGCCCCGGTCCCGAAGGTCGGATCGACGTCGGCGTCGGCGACGACGGGGATCTCCCGTTCCATCAACGGCAACGTGACGGTCTTGCCGATGGCGTCGGCGTAGCGTTCGTCGTCGGGATGGACCGCCACCGCCGTGTCTCCGAGCATCGTCTCGGGACGGGTCGTGGCGACGACGACCGCGCCGGAACCATCGGTGAACGGATAGCGGATGTAGCTCAGTTCCCCGATCTCGTCCTCGTGTTCGACCTCGATGTCCGACAGCGCCGTGTGGCACCGCGGACACCAGTTGATGATCCGGTCGTCGCGGTAGATGAGTCCCTCTTCGTAGAGGGTCACGAAGACCGTGCGGACGGCCTTGGACAGCCCCTCGTCGAGGGTGAAACGTTCCCTGCTCCAGTCGGTGGAGAAGCCGAGAACGCGCATCTGCTCCGCGATGCGGTTGCCCGATCGTGCCTTCCATGCCCAGACCTGTTCGACGAACCGCTCCCGACCCAGGTCGTGGCGGTTGGTGCCTTCCTTGGCGAGTTCCCGCTCGACGACGTTCTGGGTGGCGATCCCGGCATGGTCCATACCCGGAAGCCACAGCGCGGCGTAGCCCTGCATCCGTCGTCGGCGGACGATGACGTCCTGGATCGACATGTCGAGGGCGTGGCCCATGTGGAGGACCCCGGTGACGTTGGGCGGGGGGATGACGATGGAGAAGGGCTCGCCGTCGGGGTTGATCTCAGGTCGGAACGTGCCGGCCTCTTCCCACACGGGGTACCAGCGAGGTTCGATGTCGGCGGGTTCGTAGGTGGGTTGCATCTCACGTCCGGGAGCGGCTGCGGACCCTCGACGGGTCGGGTGCGGAAGTGTACCCGCGCGGAGGCCCGGGGTTGACCCCGGGCCTCGCGAGCCTTCCCCCTACCGTGCGACGGAGCAGGGACGCCGGGAGTTCCCCCACGAACTCCCGGCTCCCCCACATTCCCCCTGCTTGCCCGAACCGTTCCCTGTCGCACCCATCGCTGGGTGTCCCCCCACAAGGCCCTGGTCCTTCCGCACAGGCACGGTCACCATATGCCCACGCTGTGTGGTTGCCTAGACACAAAGCGTGCTGAACAGGGTGACTAGTCACCCCCCGTTCGTCCCCGCCCGAGCACCGGCGACTAGGTTCAGGGTCCGCCGACACGTACGAAGGGAACCCCATGATCCGCATCGAGGCCGAACTCCTCATCCCCGGACGCGGCGAGCCCGTGACCCCGGGCACCGTGATCCTGGACGGCTCCCGGATCGTCTACGCCGGGCCTCGCAACGGCGCGCCGTCGACCCCAGGCGCCGACGTCGCGGAGGTCGCGACCGTGCTCCCCGGCCTGTGGGAATGCCACGGCCACTTCATCGGGGCCACGACCCCGGACCTCGAACGGATCGTGACGACCCCACCCGCCACGCTCGTGGCCACCGCCACCGCAGACGTGGCCGCGACGCTCACCGGCGGCGTCACCTCCGTCCGCGAGGTCGGCGGCTTCGGCATCGACATGCACCCGGCGATCGCGACCGGCACGATCCCGGGCCCCACGATCCACGGCGCCGGGGCGCTCCTGTCCACCACCGGCGGCCACGGCGACATCCACGGACTCCCCCTCGACTTCGTCCTCAGCCTCGGAGAGCGCGGGATGCGCTTCACCGAGTTGTGTGACGGCGTCCCCGAGTGTCTCCGCGCCGTCCGCCGCCAGCTCCGCCGCAACGCCAAGGTCATCAAGATCTGCGCCTCTGGCGGCGTCATGTCCGAGGTCGACCACCCGATCCACCAGCAGTTCTCGGGTGACGAGCTGCGCGCGATCGTCGCCGAAGCCCGCCGCGCCGAACGGGTCGTCGCCGCCCACTGTCACGGCAAGCCGGGGATCATGGCCGCCCTCGAAGCGGGAGTGACCACGATCGAGCACGGCTCGTACCTCGACGAGGAAGCCGCCGACCTGATGCTGGCGACCGGGGCGATCCTCGTCCCGACCCGCCTGGTCGTCGCCCAACTCCTCACGATGGAGGACACGCTTCCCCGCTACGCGTACGAGAAGGGAGTCATGATCGCCGACCGCCACGAGCAGGCGCTGAAACTGGCGATCGCCAAGGGCATCCCCATCGCCATGGGGACCGACATCTTCGTCAGCGGACCCCTCTACGGCACCAACTCCCTCGAGATCCGCCTCCTCCAGGATGCCGGCATGACCGCGCTGGAGGCCATCGAGGCGGCCACCGCCAACGGGCCCGCGACGCTCGGCCCCCAGGCTCCGCGTTCGGGCATCCTGGGCGAGGGCTACGACGCCGATGTCATCGCCGTCGATTTCGACCCCCTGTCGGACGCATCACCCTGGGGCGACCCCGATCGCGTGACCCACGTGTGGAAAGCCGGCGCCCGCGCCAAGTGACCGCCGAACCCAGGGTTCACCACACCCCTGAAGGGGGCTCCCCAACCCAGGGTTCACCACACCCCTGAAGGGGGTTCCCGAACCCAGGGTTCACCACACCCCTCCAGGGGGCTCCCCAACCCAGGGTTGGCGACGCACGCAGCGCAACGCCGACCGACGCTAGAGCTCTCCGAATGCGAGCTGCGGCGGGTCCGGGGTGGGGGTCCGTCTCGGGCGCGCGATCCGACGTCGCGGCACCCCGTCGGCGAACAGCGGCTCACCGATCGACGCGGCCAGACGATCCGCGATCGGCCACCAGTCGAAACGATCGTCGATCGCGCTGGCGGCGATACGCACGAGCCGGGACGCCTCGACGAGGCCCGGCAACCGGTCGTCCAGGAGGTCCTCGATCTCACGGCGGAAGGCGTCCGACGTGCTCCGCACACCGTCGGACCGCAGGTCCACGTCGGGCATCAGGCGCACGACCAGGTCGTAGGTTCCCGACCAGCGGACAACCAGAGGACCGACGTCGAACGGATCCTCTCCGCCGCAGGCCCGCAGGTAGTAGGCGAAGTTGTCCATGACGCCGCGGTCGAGGACGAGGACCTCGGCTTTGGGCGCCAGCTCCAGCTCCTGACGGATCTGGGAGACGAGCACCCACAGCTGCGCCTCGCCGGTGGCGCCTTCGTTGATCCCCAATGGGTTGTCCCGCACGACCTCACGACCGTACTCGACCGACCGCCCGGCCCGTTGCATGGCGTTCGCGAACCCATGGGCGGCGGTCGTCTTACGGATCCCGTGCGAGCCGACGAACGCCACCTTGGCGTTCCGCTGCCACCGCGCCACGTCGGATCAGGCCGAGCGCTCTTCGGGGAGCTTCGTCGAAGCCAGGTCCTGGATCGGAACGAGGGTCGGATTCACCCGCTCCCTCACGACCTCCCCGTCGATCACGACCTTCGCCACGTCGGTCCGTGACGGCAGCTCGTACATCGTCTCGACGAGGACCTCCTCCATGATCGCCCGCAACCCTCGGGCGCCGGTGCCCCGCTTGAGGGCCTGCTGGGCGATGGCCTCGAGCCCGTCATCGGTGACGACGAGTTCCACGCCGTCCATCTCGAAGAACTTGGCGTACTGCTTGACGAGGGCGTTCCTCGGCTCGGTGAGGACCCGAACCAGATCGTCCTTGTCCAGGTCATCGACGGTGGTCACCACGGGCAGCCGGCCGATGAACTCGGGGATCAGCCCGTAGGCGATCAGATCCTCGGGCATGACCTGGGAGATGATCTCCGACGGCCTGCCCTCGTCCGCGGAGCGGACCTCGGCACCGAACCCGACGGTGCGTTTGCCGATCCGATGCTGGATCACGTCCTCGAGACCGGCGAAGGCACCGCCGACGATGAACAGCATGTTCGCCGTGTCGATCTGCAGGAACTCCTGGTGCGGGTGCTTTCGTCCCCCCTGGGGCGGCACGGAGGCGACGGTCCCCTCGAGGATCTTGAGCAGCGCCTGTTGCACCCCCTCGCCGGACACGTCCCTCGTGATCGACGGGTTCTCGGCCTTGCGGGCGATCTTGTCGATCTCGTCGATGTAGATGATCCCCTGCTCGGCCCGTTTGATGTCGAAATCGGCTGCCTGGATCACCTTCAGGAGGATGTTCTCGACGTCTTCACCCACGTACCCCGCCTCCGTCAAGGCGGTGGCGTCGGCGATGGCGAACGGCACGTTGAGGAGCTTGGCGAGGGTCCGGGCCAACAGCGTCTTGCCCGACCCGGTGGGACCGATCAGGAGGATGTTCGATTTCTCCAGCTCGACGTCCTCGTCCTTGGTCCTCTGTCCGGCCCGTACCCGCTTGTAGTGGTTGTAGACCGCCACCGACAGGAACTTCTTGGCCCGTCCCTGCCCGACCACGTACTCGTCGAGGAACGCGAAGATCTCCTCGGGCTTGGGAAGCTCCGCGAACGACACTTCCTCGGTCTCGGAGAGCTCCTCTTCGATGATCTCGTTGCACAGCTCGATGCACTCGTCACAGATGTAGACGCCCGGACCGGCGATGAGCTTCTTCACCTGCTTCTGCGATTTCCCGCAGAAGCTGCACTTGAGAAGCTCGGATCCCTCGTACTTTGCCACCTGGCTCTCCCTACCCCGCGACGGCTTCGAGTGTACGGCCTGTCAGGACCTCGTCGATGATGCCATATTCCTTGCCTTCTTCGGCGCCCATCCAGAAGTCACGCTCGGTGTCCTGCCGGACCTTCTCGATCGGCTGGCCGGTGTGCTCGGCCAGGATCTGGTTGAGGTCCTCCCTCGTCTTGAGGATCTCCTTGGCGTGGATCTCGATATCGGACGCCTGACCCCCGAGGCCCGAGATGTGGGGCTGATGCACCATGATCCGGGAATGGGGAAGGGCGAACCGCTTGCCGGCGGCGCCTGCGGACAGGAGCACGGCCGCGGCCGACGCGGCGAGCCCCATGCAGTAGGTGGCGACGTCGGGTTTGACGAACTGCATCGTGTCGTAGATGGCCATCAACGACGTCGTCGACCCGCCCGGCGAGTTGATGTACAGGTTGATGTCCTTCTCGGGGTCCTCGCCCTCGAGATGGAGGAGCTGGGCCATGATGATGTTGGCGACGCCGTCGTCGATCGGCGTGCCGAGGAACACGATGCGGTCCTTCAGGAGCCTGCTGTAGATGTCGAACGCCCGCTCGCCACGGGGCGTCTGTTCGATGACCGTTGGAACCAGGTATGTCATTTCACTCCTCGGTGGCCTCGTTGGACCCGTCGGCGTCCGGGGCATCCTCCACCCCGTCGACCGTTGCGTCGGTTTCGAGATCGGTTGTTCGTTGGGCTTGCTCGTCTTGGCCGTCATCCTCGGTGTCCTCGACCACGGGGGTCAGGTCCACCGGGTTCCCTTCCGCGTCGACGGGCGTCGCCGCCTCGACGAGTCGGTCGAGAGCCTTCCTGCGGAGGATATCACCGGTCAGTGCCTCTACTTGACCACCTTGTCGGATCGCCTCTTCCAATTCGTCGGCAGGTGCACCCGAAGATGCAGCGAGGAGTTTCACGGTCTCGGAGATGTCCTCGTCGGTCACCTCGATGCCTTCGACCGTCGCCACGCCCTCCAACAGCACCCGCGACGACAAGGCGGCCGCGGCTTGGGAACGAACGTCGGCCAGGAACGATTCCTGGTCCTGGTTCATCAGGTTCAGGTAGAGACCGAACGGGATCTGTTCCTGCTCGAGCCGCTGGAGCAGGTTCCGGACCCGCGCCTCGACCTCGGCCTCGACCAGCGCCTCGGGGAGCTCGATGTCGGTCTCGTCGACGAGGGACTCGACGACCTTGTCCGAGAACACCGCCCGGGCCTCGGCGACCTTGCGTGCCAGGAGCGCTCTGCGGATGGTGTCCTCGAGCTCGGAGATCGTGTCGAACTCGGTGGTGTCGGCGACGAACTCGTCGGTGAGCTCAGGCAGCTTCTTGGCCCGAACCTCCTTGACGAGGACCCGCAGCGTCACCTCCGGGTCTCGACCCTCCTCCCGGAAGCCCTCTGGGAGTTCCCCCGGCCCCTCCTTGACGTCGCCGGCGGAGGCGCCGACGAGCAGCTCGTCGAGCCCGGGCAGGAACGATCGAGAACCGATCTCGTAGAGTAGGTCGTTGGCTTGCCCCTGCGCCAGCTCCTGACCACCCTGGAGGGTCGAGACGTTGACGAGCACGAAGTCGCCCTCGAAGGCGGGCCGATCCACCGTCTCGAGCTCCGCGAACTGGTTCCGAAGGGCGTCGATCTGCTCGGCGATCTCCTCGTCGGTCACCGTCGGGGGTTCGATCTCGACCTCACGGCCGACGAACTCGGGGACCGCATCGAGCGTGGGCCACAGGGTGATGAGCACGTCGACGTCGACGCCGCCCCCTTCTGCGTCACGCACCTCGGTCACCTTGGGGACGGTGACCGGCTCGAGGGCGGTCTCTTCGATGGCGGCGCCGATGAGCTCGGGGATGGCCTCCTCGATCGCCTCACTCCGGAGCGTCTCGGAGCCCACCATCCTCTCGACGATGGCCCGAGGGGCCTTGCCGGGTCGGAAGCCCTTGATCTTCATGCTCTTCGACAGCTTCCGCGCGGCCGCGTCCTTGGCCCGCTCGAGCTCGTCCTCGGGGACATGGACGGTCAGCGTCCGTTCGTACCGGCCGGTTTCCTTCACCTCGGTCTGCACCGTGTTCGACTCCTTCGTATGACGCACCCCTCCTCGCCACGAGGGTCGGAGGGGTGTTGGGGTGGCCGACGGGAATCGAACCCGCGACCTCCGGGACCACAACCCGGCGCTCTAACCGACTGAGCTACGGCCACCATGAACGGACGGAGGCTCCGCCTCCGTCCCGAGCGCCCCCGGAAGGATTCGAACCCTCGACCAAGAGCTTAGAAGGCTCCTGCTCTGTCCACTGAGCTACGGGGGCACGACGGCGGACGGACACGTCCGTCGAGCGGATGACGGGAATCGAACCCGCATGACCAGCTTGGAAGGCTGGGGCTCTACCATTGAGCTACATCCGCCTGCGGGCCGGAGGATACCCCTGGCCGGCCCCGTTCGTCGGGCTGGCCGGATTCGAACCGGCGACCCCCTGCTCCCAAAGCAGGTGCGCTGCCAAACTGCGCTACAGCCCGTCGCCTCCATTGTCGCAGCCCGGCAGAGGTTGTCACACCCATGGCCGATCGGCTCGGGATAGGGGATCCAAGACTGGTAACCTCCCTGCCGGGTCGCTAGCTCAATCGGCAGAGCAGGGGCCTCTTAAGCCCAAGGTTCAGGGTTCGATTCCCTGGCGACCCACCGATGAGGCCCTCGGGATCACCCGAGGGCCTCGCTCGTGCCGACACGTGCCAGAATCTCGGTGCACGCGGGCGTGGCGGAACGGGAGACGCGCCGGGTTTAGGTCCCGGTGGCCGCAAGGCCGTGGGGGTTCGAATCCCTCCGCCCGCACCTCCGGGTCGTCCGCCTCGGGCCCTTTCGCGGAACCCGAACCGGCCGACAGGCTCGGGCGATGGAACGGACCGGAGCCCACATGCCGATGACCCCGCGTTTGCAGCAGGCCCTCGAACGGATCGAGGCGCGCCGCGTGGCGTTGGAACGTGAGATCGTGGCCGAGATCGAGGCTCGGTTCTTCGTCCTCCCCGAGCCGGAGATCGAGGACGTCACCGTCCACCTGGGTGCGCCCGACCCGACCATCGACGAGTCGTCGACCTACGGCACCTCGCCGTTCGAAACGGTCTGGTACGCCTGACGTCGACAGCCGTGCGCTCCGGATCCCCGACCCCTCAGGGTCGGGGATCTCGGCCGTCTCCCTTCAGGAGGCGAGCCATCGCCTCGAGTGCCCGGGCCCGATGGCTGATCCGGTTCTTCTCCTCCGGCGGCATCTCCGCCAGCGTGCGCCCGTCGACGATGAACACCGGGTCGTAGCCGAAGCCCTCGGATCCCCGGGGCCGACGGGCGATGCTCCCCTCCAGGACCCCTTCGGCGATCCGGATCGCTCCCTGCGGCTCGGCGAGCGCCACCACGGTCCTGAAACGCGCCCGACGATCGGCGACGTCTGCGAGTTCGGCCAGGAGCTCGGCGACGTTCTCCTCGTAGGTGGCGTCGGGACCCGCGTACCGAGCCGTGCGGACGCCGGGGCGACCATCGAGCGCGGCGACCTCCAGACCCGTGTCGTCGGCGAGGGCCGCGATGCCCGTGGCGTTCGCCGCGGCGCGGGCCTTGAGGATGGCGTTGCCCTCCAGGGTCAGCTCGGTCTCGTCCACGTCGGGCCAGGTAGCGTCGCGGACGATCTCGGCCTCGACGCCGAGGCGGCGGAGGACCGCTTCGACCTCGCGGACCTTGTCCGGGTTCTTCGTCGCCACCACGAGGCGGGAGGGGATGATCACTCGCCGAGGGCCTCTCGCTGTTTGACGACGAGCTCGGCGATCCCCTTCGCTCCGAGTTCGATCAGGGCATCGAGCTGGTCGCGCGTGAAGGGTTCCCCCTCGGCGGTGCCCTGGACCTCGACGAACCGACCCGTTCCGGTCATGACGAGGTTCGCATCGACGTCGGCAGCCACGTCCTCGACGTACTCGAGATCGAGGAGCTCGGCGCCCTCGACGATCCCCACCGACACCGCGGCAACGTGATCCACGATCGGGCTTCGCTCCAGTTTCCCTTCCGCGATGCGAGCTGCGAAGGCGTCGGCGAGCGCCACCCAGGCGCCCGTGATCGCCGCAGTGCGGGTGCCGCCGTCGGCCTGGAGCACGTCACAGTCGACTCGGGCCGTACACGGACCCATGGCGGCGAGGTCGACCGCTGCACGGAGCGCCCGGCCGATAAGCCGCTGGATCTCCTTGGTCCGTCCGCCCGAGATGGAACTCCGACGGACCCGCTCGGGGGACGATCCCGGCAGCATCGAGTACTCGGCGGTGATCCACCCCTCCTGGGTCTCGCGCATCCAGGGCGGGACGTCCTCGTCGAACGACACGGTGCACAGCACCCGGGTCCGACCCATCTTGATGAGCACCGATCCCGGCGTCATCTCGGTGTAGCCCCGCTCGATCTCGACGGGCCGCAGCTCGTCGGCGTTCCTGTCCGTCCTCATGGTGCTCCCTCGTCGTCGGAATGGTCGATGCCGAACGTGGTCCCTGGCGCCGCATAGGTGGCGGAGCGGCCGAACGCGGCCTCGGCCTCGCCGAGGGACACCGCCGGGTCAAGGATCGCCCCCACGTGGGTGACGACGAGCTCGGCGACCTCCGCCGCGGCCGCGATGGCACCCGCCTCCGACGCAGTGAGATGGTACGGGTAGGTGCCGGGGGTGCGTTCCCCTTGCAGGCTCGCTTCGCACACGAGGAGATCGGCGTCGGCGGCCAACGATGGGAGGTCGCCGCCGGGCCCCGTGTCCCCGCTGTAGACGATGGCCCCGTCGGGGGTTTCGAATCGGGTGACGAGCGCGGGCACCGGATGCACGGCATCGCCGAAGGTCAGCTCCACGTCTCCGACGACGATGCGGTCACCGGCGGTGACGGTGCGCAGATCGAGGACATGGTGGAAGACGTGCTCGGCGGTGGCGCCGGCGAACGCGGCGAGATGCTCACCGGCACCGGGAGGAACGTACACGGGCATCGGCACGATCCCCGACGGGCCGTAGGCAAGGTAGCCGTACAACCCGAACAGGTCGGTGCAATGGTCGGCGTGGACGTGGCTGATCACCACCGCATCGAGCAACCCGGGGTCGACGCGCCGGGCCAGCTCCATGAACGTACCGGTCCCGGCATCGACCCACACCGACGTCGAGGCGGCCTCCAGCAGGTAGCCCGATGCCGGGTTGGTCCGCGTCGGCGTCCCGCCGCTCGAGCCGAGGACCGTCCAGGTCGTCATCGGGGTCCGCCGACGGCCGTCAACACGACGATCCACACCACCGCGAGGACGGTCCCGGCCAGGACCGGGAACCACGACCGCCGCGGCCACCAGCGCACAGCGAGGGCGGCGGCGACGATCCACAGCGACACGAGCCCGACGACCCAGACGGCGGGGATGACGAGCAACGAGGCGAGGCTCAGGAGGAGAACCATCGCCAGGAAGCCTCCGCCGATCAGCCCGAACAGGAGCCGGTACGCCTCGGGATCGTGTTCGTCGTGCGCCATCGGCGGGAGGTTACCGGTCGACGACGACGTCGAGCTCGCTCACCACTCCCTCGACGATGCGGTAGGCGCGGATCTCCGGGCGGGTCAGGACCTGCCCGACGATGACGTAGTACCAGGACGGGTCGAGGGCGCCGGCGACGTCGGCGGCCGACGGGTAGGCGGCGGTGCGGGGATGGGAATGGAACACCCCGGCGATCGTCCAGCCGTTGCGTGACGCGTGCTTCCAGGCCCCGTAGTGCTCCTGCGGGGCCACCGTGAAGCGACGTTCCGAAGCATCGATGTTGGTCAGCGGGTAGGCCATGACCACCCTCCCGCGGCCATCGGATGCGAACAGGCCGCAGGCCTCCGTCGGGGCCACGAACCGGGCCTGTTGCACCATGGCCGCCGCGACCTCGTGCGGCAGACGCAAGGTCTCGATGCCCAACGCCTCACAGGCCCGGGCGAGATCCTCGGGTCGTACGGAGAGGCGCACCCCGAAGCTCGAGAAGAAGCCGGGGTTGAGGCCGCCTTCGTCTTCGGCGACGACGACCGAGTCGATCCCCTCCGCGCGCAGCACCGCGGCAGCGACCTCGGCATCGCCCCGCCGGGGATAGACCCGTACCGACGCCGGTGACGACTTCGCCATGGCGTCAGGCGCGGAGGATGGGCTGGGTCATGCACCGGCTCCCGCCGCGACCGCGCCCGAGTTCGGAGGCGTCGAGTTCGAGCACCTTGACACCGTGATCACGCAACCGACGGTTGGTCTCTTGGTTCCGCACATAGGCGATCACCAGTCCCGGAGAGACGGCCAGGGTGTTGTTGCCGTCGTCCCACTGCTCGCGCATGCGGCCGATGGCGTCGCCGCCGGTGGGGATGAACACGAGGTCGTCTCGTTCGAGGGCGTCGGCCAGGACGGTCGGGAGGTCCACGCCCCGTTCCACCTGCAACGCCCGACCGTCGCCGGGGCGGATCACATGAACGACCACGTCGTGCATCAGTCCCGGGTACACGTTGAACTTGCCGTGGTCGACCATCGTGAAGACGGTGTCGAGATGCATCACGGCCCGGCTCCGCAACAGATGGACGACGATGATCCGATCGACCCGCCCTGCCGCGAACAGGTTGCGGGCGAGCATCTCGACAGCAGAGGGAGTCGTGCGCTCGCCGATGCCGACCATCACCGTGCGCTCGTCGAGGACGAGGATGTCGCCGCCTTCGATACTGGCGGGATAGCGCTCGTCGTCGCCGGTCCCGTACCACGCGGGGAACCCGACATCAGCGAAGCGGGGATGATGGTCGTAGATGGTGCGCACGAGGATCGACTCGGCCGCTCGGGCGGGGGTGGCCAGCACGCTGCGGACGAGCCCGTCGTCGATCCACGCCGCGTTGTCGCGCATGAACAGGAGGTTGGGCAGCGGGCGCAGGACGTAGTGGAACCGGTCGGCCACGAGATCGGCGAACAGCGGGTCGATGCCCCAGTCGCTCAGTTCGGACTCGAGCAGACCTCCCAGGAGCACCTCGACGACGGCTTCGGTCGGCGCCTCCGCGAGGGCCGCTCGCATGTGCTCGGCGATCCGGGGACCAACGGCGGCGGGCGTCACGATGGCGTCGACGACGTCCGACCGGATGTCGGGCACGTCGAGGCAGTCCCCCAACAGGTCCGTGAAGTAGAGCACTTCGACGCCGAGGTCGACGAGCATGCGGGTGAACCGGTCGTGCTCCTCCTGCGCGCGCTCCAACCAGAGCAGGTCGTCGAACAGGAGGGCTTCCTTGTTGTCGGGCGTGACCCGGGCGATCTCGATCCCGGGACGGTGGACCAACACCGTACGCAGCTCGGTCACCTCGGACGAGACGAACGGAGACGGGATCATGGTCGCGACGATACACATCGCGACACCCTGCGGACGCGAAAGGACCCGGAGACACTTCGGCGGGTATGCCGCCGCCGTGAGGGACCAGCTCACGGATCTCCGAGTCCCGGTGGTCCGAGTTGGAGTCGCCACCTACCTCCCGGGGGGAGGAAGCGGCCAACTGCAGACATGGCCGCTTAGCGCTCGGCCACCTCCGGAGTCCTCAAAGAACTTCGATACATCTTCGGACCACCTCCTTTCTCCGTGAGCCGATTGTGCCACAAGATCGCGCGTTCCGCGACGACTTGTAGGGTGGAGCCCCACGGATCGGGAGCACAGGACGTGGCCAAGAGCATCGGGATCCTCACCGCGGGAGGCGACTCGCCGGGCCTGAACGCGGCGATCAGAGCCATCGGCAAGTCGGCGATCCGGTCGTACGGCTGGAACGTGATCGGCTTCCGGGACGGCTTCCGGGGTCTGATGCAGGACCGGTTCGTGCGTCTCGACTCCGAAGAGCTCTCTGGCATCTTGACGATCGGCGGCACGATCCTGGGGACCAGCCGGGTGAAGCCGCACAAGATGGACGTCGGCGGCCAGATCATGGACATGACCGATGTCATGATCGAGAACTTCGAGCGCCACCATCTCGACGCGCTGGTCTGCATCGGGGGAGGTGGGACCCAGAAGAACGCCCTTCGCCTGGCCGACAAGGGGCTCCCGATCGTCACCCTGCCGAAGACGATCGACAACGACGTGTGGGGCACCGATCGCAGCTTCGGGTTCGACACGGCGCTGGCGATCGCCACCGAGGCGGTGGACCGCCTGCATTCGACCGCCCACAGTCATCATCGGATCATCGTGGTGGAGATCATGGGCCACAACGCCGGATGGCTGACACTGGGCGCCGGCGTCGCCGGCGGGGCCGACGTGATCCTGATCCCGGAGATCCCCTACGAGGTCGATCGGATCGCCGAGTCGATCCTGGCGAGGCGAACGGCGGGCAGCACCTTCTCGATCGTCGCCGTGGCCGAAGGGGCGATGCCGCGACGCGACGCCGACACCGACGACCAGACCTCAGGTGGCGACACCGTCGAGCTGTCCAAGGCGTTGGAGGAGCGGACCCGGCTCGAGTCGAGGGTCACGATCCTCGGCCACGTCCAGCGAGGCGGGACCCCGTCGCCGTTCGATCGCCTGCTCGCCACGATGTTGGGAACCGCGGCGACGGACTGCATCGCCAAGGATCGGTCGGGGGTGATGGTGGCCGTCCGCGATGGTCGTCCGACGACGGTCCCGCTGGCCGACGTCGCCGGGAGGCGCAACACCGTCCCTGTCGACCATCCGTGGGTGGTGACCGCTCGCCAGCTCGGCGTGACGTTCGGGGACTGACGTGTCGGACATCTTCGGGTTCGAGCCGGTGAACGACGGGTGGGAGGGTGAGCTTCCCGAAGGTTGGGGGGTCGTCGGAGGCGCGATCAACGGCGGGTATCTCCTGGCCGTCGTGACCGCGCTGGCGCAGACGTCCGTTCGGCAGCCCGATCCGGTCACGGTCACCGGCCACTTCACCGGACCGGGGCGGGCCGGTCCCGCTCGGGTCGTCACGACCGTTCACAAGTCGGGTGGCGGCCACTCGACGGTCGGTGCGACCCTCGTTCAGGAGGGCAGGACCGTCGTGGCGGCATTGGCGACGTTCGGGGACCTGTCGGTCGTCCCGGCCGACGATCCCACGCCGGCCCCTTCCGGTTCACCCCACGACGCGGTGGCGGTGACCAAGGCCCGGGCGCCGGGGACGCCCGACATCGTCGAGCGCCTCCAGCTCCGCATCGACGCCGACCTGGCGGAGTTCTTCACCGGAGCCCCGGCCGGTCGGGCCGAGATGGCCGGCTGGATCCACCCGAGCCCGGAGACGCCGCCTGGCGTGTTCGGGCTGCTGGTGATGGCCGACGTGTTCCCTCCGCCGATCTTCAACCTGGGTCATCTCGGGTGGACGCCGACGGTCGAACTGACCGTGCACTGTCGCCGTCGTCCCCCCCGAGGATGGGTGCGAGGTGAGTTCCGGACCCGTTTCATGACCGGCCCCTACCTGGAGGAGGACGGCGAGCTCCGCGACGCCGACGGGCGCCTCCTGGCCGTGTCCCGCCAGCTGGCGCTCATGCCGAGACGCTCCTGACCGGCGGCTCAGGCGCGGCGGCGAGCCGGAGCGGAGGCCGCACGGTCTATCATCGCGCCGTCGTCTCAGGAGGTACGTTGCCGGTCATCGATCTCGGAGTTGGGTTGGCGCTGGCGGTCGGAGCCGGCGCGGTGGCGGTGGCGGGGTGGCTCGCGTTCGAGCCGCTGCGGAACGCCGACATGGAACCGGGATCGGCGCTGGTGGCCGCAACGATCGGACTGACGGTGGCCATCGCAGGCGGCGTCGGTATCTCATGGGCGACCACGAACTCCGAGCTGAGCGCCGAGTCGACACTGTTCTGGGCGGGGTTGGCCGGGATCGTCGCCATCGTCGGGGTGGAGCTCGCCGCGATCGCCGCCGCCAAGATCGATCTGGAAGCCGCTCGGCGCGACGCCCCCTGAGAACTCCGACGCCTCAGACCACCCGCCTCATCAGCCGGTGGCACCGCGCTCGGGTCGGGACGACGGCAAAGACCGAAGGTCCCGACCGAACAGGTCGGTCGGTTCGACGGGTCCCGGCCGTCGGCGGTCCACGGCCATCTGCGGTGGAGGTGGGGGGAATCGAACCCCCGTCCCATGAGGTTTCAGCGCCGGCATCTCCGAGCGCAGCCGACAGCGAGCGTTCGGAACCCGAGGACCCTGTCGGCCAGTTCCCTCGAGCCCTATCCGGGATGGTCTTTCCCCGCCGGTCCCGGAACCCCGGCGGGGGCATCCTGCATTGCGATGCCCGATCCCGGCGAGGCAGGCACCCTCCGGGCGGACACGCTGCTTACTTAGGCAGCGAGTGCGAAGTTGTCTTCGGCACTTGTTGGTTGTTCCCGGCTCTTTAACGAGGACTCCGGGGACCTCGGCTCGCTTCCGGCGCCTCGACCCTCACGGTCGAAACCAGGTCACCCCCATGCGGCCGGCGAACCCGTGGTTCGCGAGCCGGACGGAACGCCTGAGGCGTCGCACCAAGGGTAACGCCTCGGGGGCGCTGCGCGTTCCCATCGGCTGGGCGTACCGACTTGGGGCCGATAGCCTCCAGGCGATGGACGACACGACCGCCTCCTCCCCTCGGCCTGCCGACGACGTGGGAGGCCGAGCCGAAGCGTCGACCGCTCCCTCCCATCCGGTCGGGCGAGGCACCCCCGCCGCCAGCCCGTCTCGACGCTCGAGCCCGATGGTGATCACCTCGGTGGTGGGCATCGTCGTCCTCGTCGCCATGCAGCTCGTCGTGCTGGTCGGTCTCAACGGCATCGACCGACGGGTCGACGACCTGTCGGGGGACGTCGCCGCCCTCGAGGCGTCGGTGTCGGAGCAGATCGCCGGGATCGAGGCCCGGGCGTCGGCCGCTCCCGATACGGCACGGCCCCCGACGGCGGCGCTGCCCGCCGGGTACCTGCCGCTGTACGACCCACAGAGCCCCGACGGTGCCCTGGGGATGCAGCTCGGACCGCTGTCGGGCCGGGAGTACTACTCGGGGACCGAGCTGACCGTCGACCCGGCCGACGGGACGCGCCGGATATGGCTGGTCTGGGCCCATTGGTGCCCGTACTGCCAGCAGGAACTGCCCGAGGTGTCCGCCTGGTACCCGACCCAGGATCTCGACGGCCTCGAGGTGGTGTCGGTCACCACGTCGATCGATCCGGACCGGGGCAACCCGCTCGAGCCGTACCTCGACGGACTGGCGCTGCCGTTCCCGGTGTTGGTCGACTCCGACCTGACGATGGCCCGTCGACTGGGCGTCTCGGCGTTCCCCTTCTGGGTCGTCACCGACGGGGACGGGACGGTGCTGCTTCGCACCGCCGGCCTCCTTCCCATCGAACAGGTCCAGGCGATCGCCGACCGGCTCGCCCAGATGCCCTGACCTGCCAACCCAGGGTTCAGGAACCCCCTCCAGGGGTGTCGCCAACCCAGGGTTCAGGAACCCCCTCCAGGGGTGCCGCCAACCCAGGGTTCAGGAACCCCCTCCAGGGGTGTCGCCAACCCAGGGTTCGGGAAGTCCGGTGTCGGTCAGCGGCGCCGGCGGGCACGATCCATCTCGCGGCGTTGTTGCCGCTCTACGATCGACCGGCGCTTGTCCCTCGTCCGCTTCCCCTTGGCCAAGCCCAACTCCACCTTCGCCAGGCCGTGGGTGAAGTAGATCGACAGCGGGATCAGCGTCAACCCCTGTTCCTTCATCTTCCCGAAGAGCCGGTCGATCTCGCGTCGCCTCATCAGCAGTTTGCGGGGCCGCTCGGGGTCGTGGCCACCGTCACGGGCGAAGCCGTACGGAGCGATGTGCACGTTCTCCAACCACACCTCGCCACCGCGGATCGCGGCGTACCCGTCCTTGATCTGCACCTGTCCGGCCCGGAGCGACTTGACCTCCGAGCCGGTGAGCTGGATGCCGGCTTCGAACCGATCGAGGATCTCGTAGTCGTGCCGGGCCCGTCGGTTGGTCGCCACGATCTTGCGTCCGGCCATGGTCGGCAAGGCTACAGGTACGTCATCGGATCGACCGGCCTGCCGTCGATCCGGACCTCGAAGTGCAGATGCGGTCCCGTCGACAGACCGGTGCTGCCGACGTAGCCGATGACCTGACCCCCCTCGACCCGCTGACCGACCTTCACCGCCAGCTTCGACTGGTGTGCATACAGGGTGACCATGCCGCCGCCGTGGTCGATCATGACGGCGTTGCCGTAGCCGCCCTTGACGCCGGAGAAGATGACCCGCCCGGAGGCGAAGGCGACGATCGGCTGACCCTTCGCACCGTCCATGTCGACGCCGTTGTGCATCTTGACCGTGCCGTAGATCGGGTGCACACGGGGCCCGAAGAACGAATCCACCCGACCCGGCACGGGCCGGAAGTACCTGCCCGTGGCGCGTTCGGTCCCTCGGCGCGATCGGGCCAGGATGAGCCGCTCGATCGAGGCCTGCTCCCGTTCGAGCCCGGCGATCTCCTTCTCCCAGCGGGCGATCTCGCCCTCGACCTCGGCCAGCAGCTCCTGCTGGGACGACCGCTCGGCCTCCAGCTCCTCCCGGCGCTGGGCCAGCTCGGTGGCCAGGGACCGCAGCTCGGCCTCATCGCCGGCGATCGCGGCGAGCTCCACCGCGGCCTCCTGCTCGGCGGAGACGACGATCGCCTGCAGACGGGCCTCCTCCAACACCGTCGCCACCCAGCGGTCGGCGGCCTCCTCCCGGTCGCGGGTCAGCCGGTCGAGGTACGCGACGCCGACGAGCACATCGTTGACCGCGGTCGCGGAGAAGGCGACGGTCCCGGCCCCGGCCCCAGCCGACATGTAGGCATCCCTGGCCCAGGCCTTGGCGTCGGCGGCCGCCGACGCCGCCTTCGCGCGTGCCTCGGCGAGACTGCGGTACTGGGCTCGAAGCGACCGCCGGATGGAATCCAGGTCACCCCGACGGTCGGCCAGGTCGGCGTCGAGACGGTCGATCTCGGTCTGGATCGCCGCGATGCGATCCGCCAGCTCGTCGGAACGACGCTTCGTGTCCTTGATCCGACGCGCCAGGGCGGACCGTTCGGCGGCGGCGTCACGGACCCGCCGCTCGAGCTTGTCGATCTTCGTCTTGACCTCACGCAGGTCCCGCGAGGTGTCGGCGCCCGCGACGACGGGGAACGTCCCCAGGAGGACAGCGACCAGCGCGAGGGTGGTGAGGACGCGTCGGATCATGCGCGGAGGTAGCGATGGACTGCAAGGCTCAGACTGCTGCCGGCGAGACCGGCCAGCATCCCGAACAGCAGGACCAGCGCACCCCGCTGAATGAGGAAACCATTGGCGACCGCCACGTTGATCCACTCCGGGAGATCGGAGAGACGGTCGACGGCGAGTTGTTGGGCGACGACGATGAAGGCAACGGCCAGAGCGCCGCCGACGAGACCTTCGATGGCACCCTCGACCAGGAACGGCACCCGAACGAACCAGCTACTGGCGCCGACGAGCTTCATGATCTCGATCTCTTCCCGGCGGGCGTAGATCGCCATGTGGATGGTGTTGGCGATGAGCGCCACCGCGGCAACGCCCAAGGCGAGCGCGAGGATCCAGAACATGATGCGGAGACCATCCCGGAGGGCGATCATGGCGTCGATCGCCGGTCCGGCGGACGCGACCCGATGGATACCGGGGATGCCCTGGAGCTGGAAGACGATGTTCTGGTAGTCCTCCGGTTCCTTGGGTTGGATCCTCACCGATGCCGGTACGAGATCCGGGTTGTTGGTGATGACCCGCAGCGCCGCGGGGTTCGAGGCGAGCAGCTCCTTGGCCTCGTCGAGCGCCTCGGCCTTGGAGACGAAGAACACGTCCTGGACCTCCGGCCAGCTCCGGATCTCGGCCTGGAGATCGTTGATGGCCGACGCCGACATGTCGTCGCGGAGGAAGGCGATGACCCGGACGTCCTCGGCCCATTGGGCGGTGTTGTTGCGGACCACCTCGCCGAACACCAGCGTCCCGAAGGTGAGCGAAAGCGAGATGAACACCGCCAGCACGGCGCCCAGCACCACCAGGGCGTTCCGGCCGATGTTGGTGAACGCCTCCCGGAAGACGTACGACAGGCGGTTCACGACGCCTCCTCCTGCCCTTCGGCCACGGCGGCTTCGGCCTCGCCGACGTGGACCTCGGCTTCCGGAGCGGCGTCGGGGCCCGTCACCGGCTCCGCCTCCATCTCGGTGCCGCCCCCGGATGCGGCCGTGGCTGGAACCTCATCGGCCGGCGACGGCGGAGAGGAGGTCACCGGAGGTTGCTCCATGGTCTCGTAGACGCCGCGGCTCTCGTCTCGCACGACCCGGCCCCGGGCGAGTTCCACGACCCGGCGCCGCATCGCGTCGACGATGGCGTGATCGTGGGTGGCCATCACGACGGTGGTGCCGGTGCGGTTGATCCGGTCGAGGATCCGCATGATGCCGACCGACGTCGCCGGGTCGAGGTTCCCGGTGGGCTCGTCGGCGAGCAGGATCAGCGGCCTGTTGATGAACGCTCTGGCGACCGATACCCGCTGCTGCTCGCCGCCGGAGAGCTGGCGGGGATAGCGATCCGCCTTGGCGGACAACCCGACGAGCTTGAGCACCTGCGGCACCTGGGTGCGGACCACGCTCGGGGACTTCCCGGTGACCTCCATGGCGAAGGCGACGTTCTCGTAGACGGTCTTGTTGGGCAGCAGCTTGAAGTCCTGGAAGACGGTGCCGATGGAGCGGCGAAGATGCGGCACCTTCCAGTTCGGGAGCGCCGAAGCGTGCTTGCCGGCCACCCATACGTCGCCGTTGGTCGGTAGTTCCTCGCGCATCATGAGGCGGATGAGCGTGGACTTGCCCGACCCCGACGGGCCGACGAGGAAGACGAACTCGCCCTTGGCGACGTCGATGGTGACGTCCTTGAGCGCGACGACTCCGCCGTCGTAGACCTTGGTCACGTTCTCGAGACGGATCAATGAGGGATCCTCGTTCGGCTGTGTCTTCCCGGCCCCACCCCACGCCGCTGGCGAGGTTACCGGCTGGGCCGGATAACCCGTGCCTTTTCGGCTCCCGTCACGGCTCGCGAACGCACCGGTAGCCGTGACGGGGATTCCCCCAATCCTTCGGTTGGTGGGCGACGATCGACCCCGAGTAGTTGACGTACCACGCCTCGTCGACGTCGAACTCGTCGGCGGTCCAGTAGTAGATCGGGGCCTCGTCGGGCGCCCACAGGGGGGTCTCCTTGTCGGGCTCGGTCGGGCACGAAGCCGACGCCGACACCCCGTCCCAGGTACATCCCACCGGCGAACCGTCCCGGACCAGGGATCCGACGACCTCGTCGGTGGTCGGCATCCGCCAGGCGCCGGCGGGCCGATCCTGCAGCTCGGTCCCGTCGGCCGACAGGTACCGACATAGCCCGAAGAGCTCCATGTCGTCTCCGGTCGCGTGCCGAGTCGGCATCGGATCGGCGCCCCACCAGGCGAGCTCGTCCCACGACATCCAGTCGTCGGGTTCGACCTGGTTCCAGCCGGGACCGGCCGGGGCCCAGATCAGGTCGATGCCGGCACCCACGATGCGCCGTTCCCCTCGATCGCCGTCGTCGAGGCGGGACGCCAGGCGAGGGATCCACATCGCCGACACCGCCACGGTGATCGCCATCGCCCCGCCGGCGACGGCCACCGCCGCCCAGCGACGCCGGGCCGGAGGAACCGCCGGGCCGAAACGCATGAGACCGGCCCCGAGCAGCACGATCGCTCCCGTCACGGGGAACCACCCGAGGAGGAACCGCACCCCGATCGTCGCTCCCCTCCCGATCTGGATGGCGAGCACGAACACGGTGTAGACGGCGCCGATGATCATCAACACCGCCCCACCCGCCCTCGGCCACAGGGCGGCGACGACGCCGAGCAGGACGAACACGACACCAGGGACCAGGTAGAAGGCGCGCTGCCACCACGGGCCCCACCAGCCTTCGTAGTACATCTCGATCGCTCCCCAGGCCATCCAGGCGAAGGCGAACACACCGATGGCGCCGATGACGGCGAGACCGAGCCGGGATCCCTTCACCCCCTCATCGTCTCGCCTCGGCGGCGGATGCCAAGGGGCGAAGGTCCCGGCCTTCAGGAGCCGCCGCTGCGGCTCCTCCGCCACTGCAGGTACGAATCGATGAGCGGATCGAGATCGCCGTCCAGGACGCCATTGACGTTCCCGATCTCCAGGCCCGTACGCAGGTCCTTCACCATCTGGTAGGGCTGGAGGACGTAGGAGCGGATCTGACGACCCCACGCCGCCTCGGTCTGCTCGCCTCGGATGGCGTCGATCTCCTGCTGCTGCTCCTGGCGCTTCAGCTCGGCGAGGCGGGCGGCGAGGATCTGCATGGCTCGGGCCCGGTTCTGGATCTGGGATCGTTCCGCCTGGCAGGACACCACGACCCCGGTCGGCTCGTGGGTGATCCGGACCGCCGAGTCGGTGACGTTGACGTGCTGACCTCCGGCGCCCTGGGACCGGAACGTCTCGATCCTCAGATCGTCGGGATTGATGTCCACCTCCTCGACCTCCACCTCGGGAACGACGTCGACGGCGGCGAACGACGTGTGCCGCCGGGCGTTGGCGTCGAAGGGACTGATCCTCACCAGACGGTGGACGCCGCGTTCCCCCTCGAAGGTCCCGTAGGCGAAGGGCCCCTTGATGGTGATGGTCGCCGACTTGATGCCGGCCTCGTCACCGGGCTGGTACTCGTCGACCTCGTAGCCGAACCCTGACCGTTCCAGGTAGCGGGTGTACATGCGGAACAGCATGTCGGCCCAGTCCTGGGCATCGACGCCTCCGGCGCCCGCGTGGATCGTCATGATGGCGGGACGGTCGTCGTAGGCACCGAAGAACAGCGTCTCGCGCTCGAGCTTGGCCAGGTCCTCCTCGACGCCGGCGAGCTCGGCCTCCACCTCCGCCAAGGTGGCCGCGTCGGACTCCTCGACGCCCATCTCGATGAGCACCTCGGCATCGTCGAGGCGAGCGGCGAGGTCATCCACGTGCTGGATGGTCTGTTCGTGGCGCGACAGCTTGCTGGTGACGGCCCGGGCCCGCTCCTGGTCGTTCCACAGGTCCGGTTCCGAGGCCTGTGCCCTCAGCTCCTCGAGCTCGGCGCGTTTGCCTTCGATGTCAAAGGAACCTCCGGGCGTCGTCGAGGCGCGAACGGAGTTCACTGAGCTTGGCACGCAGGTCTGAAGGTTCCATATCGACCAGGGTAGCGGGGCGACCGACGGGCCCTCAGCTCGCCGAGAGCGGCTCGGCGCCCGGGGCGCCGTGACAGCGCTTGTACTTCTTGCCGGACCCGCACGGGCACGGATCGTTGCGTCCGACCTTGTCTGGATCCCGTTTCGCCTGACGGGTCTTGAGCTGGGTGACGGACTTCGCCGACGAGGTCGTGACCTGGACGGGTTTCGGCTGCTGTTCCTTGCGCACCACGTCGACGTGGAAGAGGTACCGCACCGCATCGAACTTGACCTCGTCGACGAGCGCAGCGAAGGCGTCGAAGCCTTCCCGCTGGTACTCCACCAGGGGATCCTTCTGGCCCAAGGCCCGCAGCCCGATCCCGGAACGCAGATAGTCCATCTCGGCGAGGTGCTCGCGCCACTTGTTGTCGATGATCGACAGGACGACGGTGCGTTCGAGCTGCCGCATGATGTCGGCGCCGAGGGTCTCCTCCCGCTCCGCGTATCGGGCTTCCATGTCGGCGGCGAAGGCGTCGATGAGCTCGTCGACGGTCAGGTCGTCGGGGTGCTCGAAACGGTCACGGGTGATGCCCGTCGGGTAGAGCCGACGGATCCGAAGGAGCATCTCGTCCCAATCCCATTCGGTCGGGTCGATGCCCGCCACCATCGAGGTGAGCTCCGTCTCGATCACCTCGCCGCGCCAACCGGCGACGAGCTCGTCGGGATGCTCGCCGTTGAGGACCTCGTTGCGCCACTTGTAGATGATCTCCCGCTGGGTGTTCATCACCTCGTCGTACTTGAGCACGTTCTTGCGGATCTCGAAGTTCTGCGATTCGACTTGGGTCTGGGCCCGTTCGATGGCCTTGGTGACCATCTTGTGCTCGATGGGCACATCCGGGGGGATCTTGAGGCGCTGCATGATGGACGCGACCCGCTCGTTGGCGAACCGCCGCATCAAGTCGTCTTCGAGCGACAGGTAGAAGCGCGACTCGCCGGGGTCGCCCTGACGTCCCGAGCGCCCTCTGAGCTGGTTGTCGATCCGGCGTGACTCGTGACGCTCGGTGCCCAGCACGTAGAGGCCGCCGAGGTCGAGGATCTTGTCCTTCTCGGCGTCGGTCTGGACCTTGTGGCGGGCGATGGCTTCTGCGAGCGCGTCGGCGTAGCCGTCGCTGCCGGGGAGGATCTCCTTGCGGGCCAGCTCGGCCTTGGCGAGTTCCTCCGGGTTGCCGCCCAGCATGATGTCGACACCGCGACCGGCCATGTTCGTCGCCACGGTGACCGCCCCCAACTTGCCCGCCTGGGCGACGATGTGGGCTTCCCGTTCGTGCTGCTTGGCGTTGAGGACCTCGTGGGGGATGCCCCGCTTCTTGAGGGTCTTCGACAGCCGCTCGGACTTCTCGATCGAGACGGTGCCGACCAGGATCGGTTGACCCAGTCGATGTCGCTCCTCGATGTCGTCGGCGACGGCGGCGAACTTGTGCTCTTCGTCGATGTACACCAGGTCGGGTTGGTCGATCCTGGCGATGGGACGGTTGGTGGGGACCTCGATGACCTCGAGCCCGTAGATCTCGGCGAACTCGCCGGCCTCGGTGAGGGCGGTCCCGGTCATCCCGGCGAGCTTCTCGTACATCCGGAAGTAGTTCTGCAGGGTGATGGTGGCGAGGGTCTGGTTCTCTTCCTTGATCCGGACGCCTTCTTTGGCCTCGATGGCCTGGTGGAGACCTTCGGAGTAGCGGCGACCTTCGAGGACCCGTCCGGTGAACTCGTCGACGATCATGACCTCGCCGTTGCGGATCAGGTAGTCGACGTCCCGCTGGTACAAGGTGCGGGCCTTGAGCGCCACGTCGAGATGATGGACGAGATCGACGTTGGAGAAGTCGTACAGGTTGTCCACGCCCAGCATCTGCTCGACCTTGGCGATCCCCTGCTCGGTGACGATGACCTGACGCTTCTTCTCGTCGACCTCGAAGTCCTCTTCGGGTCGAAGACGAGCCACGATGCGGGCGAACTCCTCGTACCACTTGCCGGTCTCGCCGACGCGGCCCGAGATGATCAGCGGCGTCCGAGCCTCGTCGATGAGGATCGAGTCGACCTCGTCCACGATGGCGTAGTCGTGGCCGCGTTGGACCAGGTCCGATGGCCGCATGGCCATGTTGTCTCGCAGGTAATCGAACCCGAACTCGTTGTTCGTGCCGTAGGTGATGTCGGCGGCGTAGGCGGGACGGCGTTCGACGGGCGTCATGTCGGCTTGGATGAGGCCCACGTCGAGACCCAGGAACCGATGGATGCGTCCCATCCACTCGGCGTCGCGCTTGGCCAGATAGTCGTTGACGGTGACGATGTGGACGCCGTTGCCGCCCAGGGCGTTGAGATACGCTGGCATGGTGGCGGCGAGGGTCTTGCCCTCGCCCGTGCGCATCTCCGCGATCCACCCGCGGTGCAACGCCCCGGCGCCGATGATCTGGACGTCGAAGTGGCGCTGTCCGAGGGTGCGCTTGGCGGCTTCCCGGACGGCGGCGAACGCTTCGGGCTCGAGGTCGTCGAGGGGTTCGCCGTTGGCGATCCGCTCCTTGAACTCGATCGTCTTGGCCGCGAGCTGCTCGTCGCTCAGCGCCTCGAACTCGGGTTCGAGACGGTTCACGCGATCGGCGACACCTTGGAGTTGCTTGAGGCGCTTGCCTTCGCCGAAACGAAGGACCTTGGAGAGTACGGTCATCGCGAGGAGATACTACGACCGCAGGGGCGGTTTCCGAACACCCTCGTCGGGGGCGGTCATACCGCGACGTCCTCGGCGATGTGTTCGAGGAGGGCGGCCGGGTCGACCCCGACATCCTCGGGGAGGACCTGCTCGGCGATCCGCTCGACCGGGACGAGGAGGGGCTCGGGCGCGGACAGGTGGGTGCCGCCGCGGTCGACGACGATCATCGAGGGGAGGGGTGATCCCGGCTCGTCGACCTTGGCGACGACCACGGCGATCGCTCCGTCGACGGTCCGCAGGATCGATCCCGGTGGGTAGATGCCCATCATCCGGATGAACGAACGTACCAGGTCGGGGTCCCATGCGCTCCCGGCGCCGCCGAGGAGGATCTGCAGGGCCCGTGACGGGCTCTCGGCCCGCCGGTACGAGCGCCGGGAGGTGATGGCGTCGTAGGTGTCCACGACCTGGACGAGACGGCTGTAGACATGCGGGACGCCGCTCCGGCTGACCCCCGGGTAGCCGGTGCCATCGAAGCGGGCGTGATGCTCGAAGGCGACGTTGGCGGCGATCTCCGATCCGGGCCCTCCGGCGGCGAGGATGGCGAGCGCACCTTCCTGGGGATGGACGGTGATCTCCTTCCATTGCTCGTCCGACAGCCGGCCGGGATAGTTGAGCGTCGACGGGGAGACGGCGACCTTGCCGATGTCGTGGAGGACGGCGCCGACGCCGGCGGGTACGAGGATGTCACGATCGACACCGACCATCTGGCCGACGGCGAGCGACAGGATGCACACGTTGACCGAATGGAAGAAGGTGTACTCGTCGTGCGACTTGACGGTCGACAGCAACAGCGCCGCCCCCGGATGGGCCAGGGCGTGCTCGAAGAGGCCTTCGACGGCGTCGACGACCGTGCCGAGCTCGAAGCTGCCACGGGCGACGATGGAGGACGAAGCGAGCCGTACGGCGTCGAGCGTCGATCCGTAGGAGGCGCGAAGCCGGGAGGCGGGGGTCGGTTCGAGCTCGGGGTCGGTGGTCATCGGCTCGTTGAGCAGGATCGTGCCATCGGCCGGCAGGTCGTCCGATGCGCCGCCGACGAAGGCGGCCAGGTCGAACAGGTCGGCTCTGGAGATGGGCCGAACCATCGTGATCGAGTCGACACCCCTGATCTGCATCTCCTGGAGGAGACCCCGGTACTCCAGCGACGCGTGGGGGACGACGACGCGGTTCCGGAAGAACGCCTCCTGGTGGATGGTGAGGGCGACCTCACCGTCGTCGCCGAGGAACTCGTCGGCTGCCTGGGCCACGAGCTCGACGGCTTCCTCGGTAGCCGGGTGACCCTCGGGATAGAGGCCGACCTGCCGGGCGAGTCGGCGCAGGGCATTGAGGAACCCGGCCACGTGACGTTCGGCGACGTTGCTCATGGGACGCGCCGCGCTCTGGCCGCTCGAGCGGCGTTGCGGAGGGTGCGGCGACGGCTCCCGAACACGAACCGCCGGGAGGCCAGCTCGTCGATGACCGCGATCGCCATCGGATCGGCCCGGTCTCCGAGGATCGCGATGGCGGCCAGGGCGGCATCGACCGGGAGCCGGTCGGCCCGCAGCTCGGCGGCCACGAGCCGTTCGACGTCATCGAGCTCGGTGCCCTTGATCAGGGCGACGGCGGTGGTTCGGACCCGTTCGTGGTCATCGCCGAGGGCGCGAGCGACGAACGGGGCGGCGTCGGACTTGGCGAGCTTCACCATCGCCCGCAGCGCTTCCATACGGACCCGATGGTCGCTGTGATCCAGGACGACGCGAACACCGTGGATGGCGTCGCGGTTGGCGGTGCCGCCGAGGGCGGTGACGAGGTTGCGCACGAGGTACCAGCGGGGATCGGACAGGTACGGTTCGAGTTCGTCGGGCCGATGGCGAGCAGCCACGGCGAGAAGGTCGACCAGGGCGCGGCGCTTCGCGGCATCTTCTTCTTCGGCGAGACGGTGGACGAGCTGGTCGACGGCGATGCGGCCGATCCGGTCCAGGATGACGGCGACGTGTTCCTCCTCGCCTTCCTCGTGACGAGAGAGGCGCCGGAACAGGTCGGCGGTCGTCATCCGCTCGAGCGCCTTGGCGATGGCTTCCTCCCGGCCCGGCGGGTAGGGCGGATCGTCGAGAACGCCCGCCAGGAGGCCGGCGGCGGCGGCGAGATCGCCGCTACGGACGTGACGCGTCACACGGCCGGTCCACACACGGGCGGCGCGCTGGAATCGATCGTGGCGCTCCTCGCATTCGAGGAGTCCCCTGATGATGATCCGTTCGAGGGCGAGGGGGTCGACTGCTGCTTCCATCTCGGTACGGATCGCGGCGAGATCTTCGACGACGGCGCCATGTTTGGCGGCCGCCACGACGGAGGAGACGCGATCGGCGACGGACTTGCGGGACGCTTCCACTTCGACGGCGGAGTTGAGGCCGGCGAGGAGGTCGAGAGGGTGTCCCGATCCTTCGGACGAGGCTTCGACGGCGTAGGCCAGAAGCCGTTCGGTGCCGGCATCGGAGAGGTCTCCCATCAGGTCCATGAGGTCGTGGCCGGAGAACTGATCGAGGAACATCTGGTGGTCCGGCCGCTCCATCTCGGCGAGGACCCGTTCGATGACCTCCACCTGCAGCCACCGTGGGAGCTGGAAGAACGACTCGATGAAGGTCCGGACGGTGCGGTAGGGATCGTCGGCGGGGATCCGGATGCCCGACAACAAGGTGCCGCTGGGATCGCCGAGGATCCGGTCGATCTGTTCACCGAGCTCGTGGAAGGCATCGACGTAGTCGGCGGCCCGGGCCTCGTCGGGTTCGGCGTCGTCCTCGATGACGGCGGCGGCGATCTCGCGGGGCTCGGCACCGTGCATGGCGATGGCGGCCAGGGGCGACAGCATGTCGAGATCGGCCATGGTGTCGACGTCTTCGTCGTCGTGGCGATGACCTTCGCCGGCGACCAGGTTCAGGAGGCCGCGTTGTTTGACCCTGATGCCGGCCGACGGGGAACCGACGAGGGAGGCGGCGATGCCCCCCTCTGCTTCGACGGTGTCCTCGTCCCTGGCGATGACCGTGAAGAAGGCGGCGAGGCCCTGGGGTACGGCTTCGCCGACGAACTCGATCCATTCGACGTCGTGGACGAACAGCTGTTTGGCGAGCTTCTCCACACCGTCGCGTTCTGGTTGCACCTCGACGCCTTGGACGATGAACAGTCCGGGGCCGACCCCCACCGGGGGCAGGCTTCCGGCGTGGGCGGTGAGGAGGTCGACAGCACGCAGGAACGGCGGTTGGGCGGTCGGATCGGGGTAGAGCTGGTGGGTGAGCCAGGCCGCACCGAGACCGTTGAGCACGTCGAGCGTCTCGGCGTCGACACGGTCGATGGCGGCGGGCTGGCTCATGTCATCCGAGGGAGATGAGGTTCTCGCGGACCGCGTACAAGACGGCTTCGTTGCGCGAGTGCAGGCCGAGCTTGTCGAGGATGTTCCGGATGTGGTTCTTGACCGTGTTCTCGCTGATGAACAAGAGCTCGCCGATCGCCCTGCTGGTGTGACCCTTGGCGACCATCTCGAGGACCTCGATCTCGCGGCCGGTCAGGGTGGGCCTGCGGCTCTGGAGGAGCTCCTGGTGGCGCAGGAGGTGACGGCCGACGTCGAAGAGCTTGCCGGCCATCTGGGGGGAGATCGCCGCTCCGCCGGCGGCGATGGCCTCGATCGAGTCGACGAGCTGGGGGAAGGGCATGTCCTTGACGAGGTAGCCGCGAGCACCGGCCTTGATGGCGGCGAGGAGGTCCTCTTCGGATTCGCTGCCGGTGAGCAACACGACCGAGGCGTCCGGAGCCACCGCGGTGATCTTCTCGACCACGTCGAGACCCGACAGGCCCGGCATGAGCACGTCGAGGAGGACCACGTCGGGTTGGAGGCTCTCGGCCAGACCGACCGCGCCTTCGGCGTCGGCGGCTTCGCCAACGACGTCGAAGCCCGCTTCCTTGAGTGCGGAGGTGAGCCCGGCACGGAAGAGCGGCACATCGTCGACTACCAGCAGCCTCTTCATCTCACTCCGGTTCGATCAGTCCCAGGTTCCCGTCTCTGCGGTGGTAGAGCACGGCGTACCTACCGGTCTCGCCGTCGAGGAAGAAGAAGAAGTCGTGTCCGAGCATCTCCATCTGCAGTACGGCCTCCTCCACCGTCATCGGCTTCATCGCGAACCGCTTCTCGCGGACGATCGCGTTCGTCCGATCCGGTTCTTCTTCGTCCTGTTCCGGAGCGGCATTGAGTGCTTTGTTGTCGTGGTTGCCGCGAGCGCGCCGTCGATCGACGAGGCGTTCCTTGAGCCTGCGGAGCTGCCGTTCGTAGCGGTCGGAGGCGGTCTCGAACGCGGTGCGGGCGTCGAAGGCGGCGGACTCGACGCGCACGACGTGGCCGGCGACGACACTGGTGATCTCGACCTCGTATCGACCGTCGGATTGACGCGGGTTGGTGTGCTCGGTGAACTCGACGTCGACGTCGCCGTCACCGTCGAGGATCCGCGATGCGCGCTCGATCTTGTCTTCGACGAGGCGCTTCAGCTCGTCCTCGAGGTGCATGTTCCGACCGTGGATTCGAACGCTCACGCGTTGCTCCTTTCATAGACGACTGCGCCCGCGGCTCCGCGGGCGCAGTGACACCTGCTACGTCGCATGCGGGGATGCTCAGCGATGGTGATGCACCTCCGGCGATGTGTCGGCTTCTCCTCGAATGGTACCCCCGCTGGTGGCGGTGATCCCATGGGCCGGAAGACCCGACAGGGCGAGGGACGCGGCCCGAAGGGTGGCGCCGGAGGTGACCACGTCGTCGACGAGCACGATCCCCGGCCCGAGGAGATCCGTTGCGGCTCGGAATCGGGCGGCGGAGCGCAGCGAACCCTGGCGGCCGGCGTGGCGGGGCCACCAGATGCCGGGAAGCAGCAGGGCGAGCGCGGGGAGATCGACATGACGGCCGACCCGGTGGGCGAGCTCGGCGGCGGGGTCGATGCCGTACCGGAGGCGGCGTCCCAGCGCGCGGGGGACGGGCACGAGGGCGGCAGCGTCGCGGGGAACGAGGGGGGCCATGGCGACGGCGAGGGCGTCGGCGGCGGCGAGGTTGCGACGGTACTTGAGCTCGTGGACCATGTGACGGGCGGCGGCCTCGTGGGCGTATGCGGCGCGGACGACGAGTCCCCCGCCGAGATGCCGTTCGCCGCCCGGGCGAGCGTCCGGAAGCGGGTGGTGCATCGACGAACCGTACCGCGCCGAGTGGACCGGTACTAGTACGCGATGCGGAGCACGAAATGACCACTCGTTGTAGCAACGCACCCACACCGGGTGTCGTATGGTGGGGACGGGCAGCGAACGGGCGAACAGGGGGCGTATGGGCATCGACGTGTCCGCGACGAGGGAACGACAGCGACGGGCGCGGTTGGGTCGGCTGGTCGTCATCCTGACCCCGGTCGCGGCGTGGCTCTGGTACCGCATCGCCATCGGCGATCCCGTCTCTCCCGGATGGCCGACGCTGCCTGCCGACGCGGTGTTCTGGCTCCCAGGGATCCTGCTCATCGCCATGCTCGGCTTGGTCCTCGTGCTCCCGATGGTGGGCAACGGGCGATCGCCGCACACGATCTTCCTGCCCGAGCAGCTCGAGTTCGGGTTCGAAGGCGTCAAGGGCATGGCCAACACCACCGCCGAGGTGCGCAGGACGTTGGAGGTGTTCTTGAACCACGAGAGGTTCCGCACCGAACTGGGCGGAACCCCGAGACGGGGCGTGCTGTTCGAAGGACCGCCGGGGACGGGCAAGACGCACATGGCCAAGGCGATGGCCAAGGAAGCAGGCGTGCCGTTCCTGTACGTATCGTCGACGGCGTTCCAATCGATGTGGTACGGAGCGACGGCACGGAAGATCCGCACCTACTTCCGGGATCTGCGCAAGGTGGCGAGACGGGAAGGCGGAGCGATCGGCTTCATCGAGGAGATCGATGCGATCGGCACTCGCAGGGGCGGGTTGGGGTTCTCGGCCATGCCGAGCACCTCGATCTTCGGGGCTCTCCGGATCGAGCCGTCGGCCATCGCCCAGGGAACCGGCGGGGTCGTCAACGAGCTCCTCATCCAGATGCAGAGCTTCGACCAGCCGAGCCGGGTCGACCGGATGCGCAACGCCGTCATCCGCTACGTGAACCGCTACCTGCCCGAGCATCGAACGATGAAGACCCGCCCGGCGGCCTTCGCCAACGTGCTGCTGATCGGCGCCACGAACCGTGCGGACTCCCTCGACCCGGCTCTGCTCAGGCCCGGTCGGTTCGACCGGATCCTCACGTTCGACCTCCCCTCGCGGGCGGATCGCCGCGAACTCATCGACCTGTTCCTCCAGCGACGGGCTCACGCGCCGGGGCTGGATGAGGACCCGGCCAGGGACGCGCTCGCGGCGACGACGATGGGATACACACCGGCGGCACTGGAACGGCTCTTCGATGAGGCTCTGCTGGTGGCGATGCGCGACGGACGTCACCGACTGGAAGCCGCCGATGTCCGTCAGGCCCAGATGGAAGTCGAGATCGGGTTGCCGTCCCCGGTGGAGTACACCGAGGAGGATCGCCGCCGGATCGCCACCCACGAGGCGGGGCACACGACGGTCGCCTACCTGTCGGGAACCCGGAGGCTCGAGGTCCTGTCGATCATCAAGCGCAAGGAGTCCTTGGGACTGCTGGCACATCGAGACGAAGAGGAGCGCTTCACCAGGACCGAGTCGGAGATGAAGGCCCTGCTCCAGATCGCCATGGGGGGGATGGTGGCCGAGGAGGTGTTCTTCGGCGAAGCGGGCACCGGGCCGGCGGGCGATCTGGCTGCGGCGACACGCCTGGCCGCCGATATGGTCGGGTCGTTCGGACTGGGAGGAACGTTGATCTCGTTCCGGGCGCTCGATCCGGGGATCGCGGGCGGCAACCTCGTGGCCCGGGTGCTGGCCGATCCGACGGCCCGCAAGGTCGTCGACCGACTCCTCAAGGACGCCAAACACGAAGCGACGAGGCTCCTGGCCGACCACCGGCACCTGGTCGAGGCCCTCCGCGACGCGCTGCTCGATCGAGAGGAGCTGATGGAGCGTGACATCCTGGAGGTCCTGCGGGAAGCCGAGGCACGCCGGATCGCCAAGCAGGACAACGTGCTCGTCGATCTGCGGGAACGCCCGTCACCGTCACCGGACGACCGGATCCAGATCCTGCCGCTCGACGCTCCCTGACGGACCCGTCGAGCGACGGACCCGTCGAGCGCCCGTCGAGCACCCGCGATCACGTCTCCGAGGTCGCTCCTCGACCACGATCCCCCAACCCAGGGTTCGCCACACCCCTCCAGGGGGCTCACCAACCCAGGGTTCCCAATACCCCTCCAGGGGGTTCACCAACCCAGGGTTCGTCACGATGGGGTCAGGTGCCGAGTTCCCAGGACGACAGGTAGCGGCGCTGCTCGTCGGTGAGGGACTCGAGGCCGCCACCCATCGACGCCAGCTTGATCCGAGCGACCTCCTCGTCGAGCTCCCGCGGCAAGACGTACACGTCGGGATCGAGATCGGCGCCGTGGTCCACCAGCCATTCGGCAGCCAATGCCTGATCGGCGAACGACATGTCCATCACGTCGGCGGGATGACCCTCCGCCGCCCCCAGGTTCACCAGCCGACCTTCGGCCACCACCAGGATGCGGCGTCCATCCGGCAGCGTGTACTCGTCGAGGTTCTCGCGCAGACGACGCTTCGCGTCGGCCATGGCATCGAGCGCCACGAGATCCAGCTCGACGTCGAAGTGTCCGGCGTTGGCCAGGATCGCCCCATCCTTCATCACCGCGAAGTGCTCGGCCCTGAAGACGTGGATGTCGCCGGTGGCGGTGATGAACACGTCACCGACCTCGGCCGCGTCCATCGACGTCATCACCCGGTACCCCTCCATCGCCGCCGACACGGCACGGATGGGGTCCACCTCGACCACCACGACGTGGGCACCCAAACCCGAGGCCCGGCGAGCGATCCCCCAGCCGCAGTCGCCGAATCCCCCGACGACGACGGTCCTGCCGGCGAACAGGATGTTCGTGGCCCGCAAGATGCCGTCCAGGGACGATTGGCCCGTCCCGTGCCGGTTGTCGAACAGGTGCTTGGTCGGAGAGTCGTTGACCGCCACCACCGGGAACCGCAACACGCCCTGGGCCGCCATCGCCCGGAGCCGGATCACCCCCGTGGTCGTCTCCTCCATCCCCCCGAGGATCGGCAGCTCCGAGCGCTCCTTGTGCAGGACCGTCGTCGTGTCCGCGCCATCGTCGAAGACCAGATCGGGACCGGTGTCCAAGATCGCATGGATATGCCGGTAGAACGTGTCGGCATCCTCGCCGCGGCGGGCGAACACCGGGATGCCCATCTCCACCAGCGCAGCCGCCACGTCGTCCTGGGTCGACAACGGGTTCGAAGCTGCCAGCGCCACCGAGGCTCCTCCGGCCACCAACGTCCGCATCAGGTTCGCCGTCTCCGACGTCACGTGCATGCACGCCGCGATCTGCTTGCCGTCCAACGGCCGCTGCGCGGCGAACCGCTGCCGGATCGTCGCCAGCACCGGCATGCGCCGTTCGGCCCATTCGATCCGGCGCTCACCTTCGGCGGCGAGGGCCGGATCGGCGATGTCGTGGTTCATGTCGGCTCCTTCCCGAGCTGCGTCTTGAAACCCTCCAGTTCGACGACCGGCGTCGGGTCGACCCCGTCGCGTCGAGCCATCTCCACCGACATGACGTCGCCCACCACGCACAGCGAGAAGAACCTCGCCACCGCCGAGGTGCCCTCCGAGATCACGGTACCGAGGCGCTCGGCCTGGTCACGCAACACGACCTCCATCAGGTCGAGCCGGCGAGCGATCCGAGCATGGTCGTACCGGTCCCGCAGGTAGATCACGCCGGTGCAGTCCCGCAGCGCCCCCGCTTCGGCCCAGCCCTGCAGTTCGTTGTGGTTCATCTCGGGGACCTCTCCCCACCATGCTGGGCGCTTCGCGTTCTCGTTGATCTGGGTCTTGAACCGATAGGCGGCCAGCGCCGCCACCGGATGGCCCCCGTAGACGATCGGGATACGACCCTGCGTCGCCGCGGCCAGATCCCGACCCAAAGCCGCCCCCGGCCCGTCCCCGGCCCCGAGCAGGTCGGTGACGACGTCGGCCGCCTCCTCCAGCACCGCCGTGGGTTGCTCGATATAGCCGTCCCCTGCCAGCGCGGCGACGGTCGCCGCCGCCTGGTAGCCCAACGCGGCCCGAGGCTGCAAGCCACCGGGAACCTCGACATGCGGGAACGCCTCGTTGGCGGCGATGGTCGCCAGGGTCCCACCCGAGGTCACCGCCACCACCGGGAGACGCAGCTCCAGTGCCTCCTCGACACCCGACAGCGTCTCTTCGGTGTTGCCCGAGTACGACACAGCCACGATCAGCGCCCCTGCCGGCCCGGCCCACGCCGGCAGCCCGTAGCTCCGGTGGGTCGTCACCACCGAACCGGATCCCTCGGCTTCCAGGGCAGCGACGGCCGCAGCCATCCCCGACCCGCCCATGCCGAGCAGAACCACCGGACGACCCGTCGGCGGCGCCGGGGCCGCCAGGCCGGCACCCCATCGAAGCTGCTGGGGGATCTCTAGGATTCGCTCGAACATCGTCGTCATCGTGGGTCCTTCCCGTCCGGGGGCAGCGCCTCGTCGACGAGCATGTTCGGGATGCCGTCCTCCACCTGGTACCGCAACCCGCATGCGACGCAGACCAACATCGGTGGCTCCCGCCGCTCCTCCAACCTGCCGCCACAGGCGGGACACTGCATGATGGCGAGCAACTCGGCGGGAACGACGGGATCGGACGTCATGGCTTCTCCTGGATGATCTGCTCGACGGCTGCCACCAGCCCTCGCATCTGCGCCTCGTCGGGCGCCTCCACGTTGAGCCGCAACACCGGCTCGGTGTTCGACGGACGCAGGTTGAACCAGCGGTTGCCCCCCAGATCGATCGTCAACCCGTCGAGGTGATCGACCATCTCGGCGTCGGAGAAGGCCTCCTCCACCGCCCGCATCACGGCGTCCTTGTCGGCAACGGTGAAGTTGATCTCGCCCGACGCGGCGTACGGTTCGTACGCCGTTCGCAGCTCCGACAGCGGCCTCCCCCGTTCGGAGAGGATCTGGAGGAGCACCAGCATCGTCAGGATCCCCGAGTCTGCCCGGTAGTTGTCTCGGTAGTAGTAGTGACCCGAGTGCTCGCCGCCGAAGATCGCCCCGGTGTCCTTCATCACCTGCTTGATGTAGGAATGGCCGACCCGGGTCCGTACCGGCACCCCGCCGGCCCGCACGATCGTCTCGGGGACGGCCTTGGAACAGATCAGGTTGTGGACGACGGTGGATCCCGGTTCACGCTCGAGGAACCACTCGGCGATGATCGCCGTCGTCGTCGACCCCGACAAGGGTCGCCGCCGATCGTCGACGAAGAACGCCCGATCCGCGTCACCGTCGAACGCCACCCCGATGTCGGGGCGGACGTCCTCCATCAGCGCCTCGAGGTCCTTCAGGTTCTCCGGGTTCAGAGGATCGGCCGGATGGTTCGGGAACGTCCCGTCCGGCTCCAGGTACAGGCCGTGGAGCGTGGCGGCGATCCTGTCGAACACCTCGGGAAGCACCACGCCGGCCATGCCGTTGCCGCCGTCGGCGGCCACTCGAAGCCCACCGATGGCGTCGGCGTCGACGATCGTGAACAGGTGATCGACGTAGTCGGTCGAGATGTCACGGCGCCTCACCGCACCTCGTTCGGTGGCATCGGTCGGCGGGACCTCGGCGATCCGCCGGATGTCCTCCAGTCCCGTTTCGACGCCGACCGGGGCAGCCCCGGCCAAACAGAACTTCATGCCGTTGTATCGAGGCGGGTTGTGTGACGCGGTGATGACCACCCCAGGCAGGTCCTCGGCACCCGACGCGAAGTAGAGCATGTCGGTGGTGATCTCTCCGATGTCGATGACGTCGACGCCCCGCGACGTGATGCCGTCGATCAACGCCGCCGCCAGGTCCGGGGACGACAGCCGACAGTCGTGGCCGACGACGATCGTCCGAGACGCCGCGAACTCGGCGAACCCGACGCCGATCCGACGAGCTACCTCGGTGTCGAGCTGGTCGGGGACGACGCCGCGCACGTCGTAGGCCTTGAAGATGGTGGAGAGATCCATGGCGCGAGTCTACGGCTCGACGCGAACCGAGCGGATCGACCTCCCGTACACTCCGTCGGACATGCCCGTACCCTCCGATCCCCACATCTCGGTCGTCATCCCCGTCCACAACGAGGAGGCGTACGTCACCGACGCCATCGACGAGCTGATGAAGGACCTGGCGTCGGTCCCCTCGGAGGTCACCGTGACCCTCGTCGAGAACGGATCCACCGACCGCACCGCCGAGCTCGTCGAAGCCTCGATGGCCACCCATCCCCACGTCCGGCTGCTGCGGTCACCCGAACCCGACTACGGGGCCGCGATGCGGCTCGGGTTCCTCGCCGCCGACGGTGACTGGGTCGTCAACTTCGACATCGACTACTTCTCCGCCGACTTCCTGCGCGACGTTCTCGACCACGACGAGGCCGACCTCGTCCTGGCGTCCAAGCGCGCCGAAGGTGCCGACGATCGACGAGGCATGGTCCGCAGGCTGGCGACCTGGACGTTCAACAAGATCCTCCGCTTCGTCCTCCACTCGACGGTGAGCGACACCCACGGGATGAAGGCCGTCCGCCGTGAGGTCGTTCAAGCGCTCACGCCCTTGGTCCGCTCCACCCAGGACCTCTTCGACACCGAGCTGGTGATCCGCGCCGAACGCGCCGGCTACCGGATCGTCGAGGTCCCCGCCCTCGTCGAGGAACGCCGTCCGGCCAAGTCGAGCCTCCTCAAGCGGGTCCCCCGTACCCTCCGCGGCGTCTGGCGCCTTCGACGCATCCTCGCCGAAGAAACGAGCTGAACGCGGCAGCGTCAGAGCTGCGACTCGGACGGGACCACCTTGGCGGCCTCGATGGCATCGCCGAAGACGATGTCGCGGTACGACGCGAACTTGGGCAGCAGGATCACGACCGACGTCGCCAGGTAGACCCCGTTGGCCGTCAACGTCGACAACGGCCCGAAGAACGTCTCCGCCGTCCACATGGTGCCCGCGGTGACCGCCCAGGCGGCCAGGTTGATCAGGTAGAAGTGCGCCGTCTCGCGCCCGGAGACCTTCCCATCGGTCAGCTCGAACGTCCATGCCCGGTTCACCAGGTACGACAGGAACGTCGTGATGGCGAACGCGATCGACACCGCCACGACCGAGAACATCCCCATCCACAGGAACAGGTTGAACAGGGCGAACGACACCACGGTGTTGCCGACACCGACGATGCCGACCTTGACGAACTGGGCGAGCGCCCGACGGTTCATGAAGGTCGCCAGGTAGTCCTTCACGAGGTCGCTCCCACCGTACGTCGGCGATAGCCGTAGACCCCGAGCCCGATCAGGGCGATGATCGTCGTCGCCATACCCAGTTTCTCGGCACCCTTGTCCACGAACTCGAGGGTTACCTGCTCCTGGGTGGGGACGACGACCATCAGCGATGGGGCGGCCCGGTACGGCCCTTCGGCGCCTGTCGCCTCCCAGTTCGGGAAGTACGACACCTTCACCAGGTGCGGGACCCCGACCGCGGTGGTCGTGAACGACACCGAGCCGTCGCCGACGACCACGTCCGACACCACCGGCTTCGGTCCCACGTACGGCACCGTCGAGTCGAGGCGATCCTCCACCGCCGAGACGCGATCCCACGACGCCGGGCCGTCGGCGACCATCCAGCGGTCGAGGTTGTCGACGTCGTCGTACCACCGCAGCGATGCGTCGACGAAGTCCTCTTCCCCGGCCCACACCACCGGGCGGACCGTCGCCACGTCCACCGCCGAGGATTCGGGCAAAGCGAAGATGGTCCACGGCGGCGAGACCGCCAGCTCCTCGAGCCCTGCGGCTCGGGCCTCCTCGGCCCCCCGTTCGGTGTACGCCACGTAGTAGGCGACGTCGTAGAGGGCCAGGTGCTTCAGGCCCCGGTCGAAGTTCAGACCCCGGTACTGCAGACCTCGCACCGGGTTCGAGGGACGTTCGGACACCTCCGAGGCGTTGAGGAAGTGGAACGGGGTCGTCAACGACGACTCGAAGAACAGCCCCTCCATCGAGGGATGGCCCTTCGACCAGTACGGCAACAACATCAACGCCATCGGCGTCCCGTACGTGTTCATGTCGTTGTTCGCTTCCCACATGACGCGACCAGGCGGCAACGCATCGATGGTCTCCATCAGCGCCGCGTACTCCGGGTACACGGCCTTGCCCTCATAGCCTTCGTAGTTCCATTTCACCCAGCCGGGCACGTCATGGATCGACACCGCCGTGCCGGCCAGGAACACGAGCGCCGCCAGCGGCGCACCGACCGACACCACGAAGCGCCGGTCGTTCCATCGCCTCGCCACTTCGGTGACGGCCAGGCCGGCGGCGATCCCGGCGAACACGTACATCCCGAAGTACCAGTAGGGCAGCAACCTGGCGTTGTAGAGCTTCGTCGAATCGAACACGGCCAACAGCGCGTAGCCGGCCAGCGGCACCACCGTCATCGTGGCCAGGACGACCACGTCGTCGCGGCGAGCCAGCGTCCACACGAGCCCCAACAACCCGAGAACGAAGATGGGCACGAACTCTCCCGGCAACGGCGAACCGGGGATCGCGTCGCCGATGATGTTGGTCACCGGCTCCCATCCCATGTCGGTCGTCATCGAGAGCCGGGACAGCAGCGGGAGCGCCCAGAACGCGGCCAACGAGAACCCGAGGATCCACGACGTGAGCACGGTGCGCGGACCATGACGTCTCCCCATCAGCGGCACCGACGCCACGACGGCCACCATGGTCGTGACGATGTGGCTCAACGCGGTCAGCGCCAACACCACTCCCGGCCAGGCGTCGAACCGCCTCCCGGCTCGGGTGGCACGCGCCACCAGACCCAGATAGACCAGCGACAGAGCGAACGACCACGAGAACGAGTACTCCCCCGCCAGTGTCGATTTGATGTTGGCCCCGAAGATCGAGAAGCTCTCCATGAACACGAACATCCCGCCGGCGACCGCCGCCACCGCCGCCACGACCCTGACGAAACCCAACGATCGGACCAGGAAGTAGGTGGCCAGGGGAAGGGCCACCAGTCCGGCGATCGTCACCAACTTGAACGCCACGCCGTAGGGCAAGGCGACGTCGAGCAGCACGATCGCGAGCGCCGGAAGCGGGAAGTAGAAGTAGAAGACCGGGAACCCGGCGTACCAGTCGTTGCTCCACCCCAAGATGCGGCCTTGGGGGAGCAACTCCTCGCCGAGGATCTTCGGCACCAACACGTGGGCACCCATGTCACCGCCGGTCGGGGTGTTGGCGACGAACAGGTCGGGGAACCGCCACAGGGACCCGGCACCGTTGACGAATCCTCCGAACGCCCCCGACATGACGAGGAAGATCATGAGGGTCGGCGCCGCCACGATCGCCGCCACCAGCCCTGGATGGACCCTCGATCGGCGTGGCCGAGGGACCTCCGGTGTCGTGTCGGTCTCGGGTGGCGCGGCGGTGGCGGTCACCGGAGAGAGGCTAGCTCCCGACCGCTCCTAGGGGTCGAAGGGACCTCAGGATGACTTGGGGTTCGCCAGGTCGAGGACGGCGCCCAGCTCCAGGTTCTCGCCGTCGCGGTTCCACCATCGCGACTCGCAGCGATGGCACGAGCAGAACTCGACCTCGGTGCCGTCGGGGAGCTTCAGTTCGATCATGATGACCGTCTCTTGGCCGCACGTCGTGCAGCGCAGGCCGCCGGTCGGGGGTTTCCTCGTCATTCGACCTCCCATCGTACCCGCCCCTCCATCCTTCCGCCACCAGCAGTGGCCGTTCACGCGCGTTCTGCACCAGCCTGGCGGTCCGCCTCCTCGGGGATGTCCTCCATCTTCCCCAGGTACCGTGAACGGCGCCGGCCGTCCTCGGTCCAGTACGCGTACCAGTACGGACCATGCGGACAGCGGGTGCACGATGCCTTCCCGCAGCGCACCCACTGCTTCCGGACCCGGACCTCCGGTCCCGCGTCGGGGAAGGTGATCCCCGACCGCTCGAGACGGGCCTTGGCGAGCATCATCACCCGACGCAGCTCGGGTTCTCCCATCTCCCGGAGCGCCTCCATCACCTCCCGGTCGATCGGCATGCTCGCTCAGGCCACGTCCCGGAACGACGGTTCCGGGACGCGTCGATCGTGCAGGACCCATCCGACCGGCGGTGTGATCCGATCGGCATGGGTCACGCAGAGCGGATAGCCGGTCCCGTCGATGCGCTCCCCCGTGAAATCGACCAGCCAGGCCTCGCGCACGTCGTACGCATAGGCCAGAACCGCCGACGGGGGCGCGGAACAACGGACACAGGCTGCCTTCATGGCGCGCGAACCTAGCGCCGTTCGTCGCCGGCGTCGGGCATTTCGTCCACCGTCGCCCGCTTCCACGCCGCTCGCAGCCATCGCCTCGGAGGAACCCCCGAGACCTGCCCCACGGGACGGCCGGTGGCGTCGACGACGACCGTCAACGGCACCGCCTCCACGCCTCGAGCCTCCAACGTCGCCCCCTCCAGCTCCCACGTGATCTCCCGCACGGGTGCTCCGGTCCCCTCCACCGCGGCCAGAGCCGCCTTGCACGAGGAACAGTCCGTCGAGGTGAACAGGACGATCCCGGGCGTCGGTGCCAGATCCGACACGTCGACCGGTGGATGCGACGGCCGCTGCCACCGCCCCGCCGCCCTGGCGACGACCACCGCCACCACGAGCAGCGCCGCGACCACGCCCAGGCGGATCACCACCTCCACGTCGAGCACCTCATCGCACCGGAACCGCCGACAGGAACGCCACACCGCGCGCATCGACGATCGACACCGCGACCGACACCGGGGCCGAACCCACCACCCGGTACCCCTCGATGTCGTCGCCGGACTCGACGTCGACGGCCACCACGGTTCCCGCCTCGACGACCACCTTGTCGGGCTCCAGCCCGGTCGGCCCGAGCGGCTCGACCGCGACCGTGGCCGACGTCGAGCCGGTGTTCAGTACCCAGATGGTGGCCACCGAGTCCTCCAGCGACCCGGTCGCCGGCACCAGCCAGCGTTCGGCGGGCGATCGGACGCCCACCGTCCCCGCCACTCCCTCGATCGGCGGCCGAACCTCGCCCCCCTCCTCGTCTTCAGGGGGAACCGACTCCTCATCGACGACCGGAGGCAGCGCCTCCACCGTCGCCGCCACCGGTCCGCCAGATCGCAACCGCACCCCGAAGGGTGGCGCGGCGATCTCCGCCAGGGGGATCCTGATCGGGGTCGACGCCTGGACCTCCACCGTCGTCGCCTCCTCGATGGACCCATCGGGGCCGTACACGTCGATGACCACCGACACCGGCGAGTCGTCGGCATTCGAGATCGTCAGGTACGGCACCAGTTCACCGGCGGCCGTGACCGGGAACTCCCAGGTGGTCGCCGGACCGGACCCGGGCCAGGACGCCTCGTCGGTATCGCCCGCCAGCACCAGGGAAGGGATGACGAGCCCTTGGCTCGTCGACACCAGCACCGACAGCACGTCACGCAACGGGAGGGTCGTCGTCAGGTCGATCGTCGCCCAACTCCGGCCGGCCACATCGAAACCCTCGTATTCGGGCAGCGGCTCGGACCCGAACTCCGACAACGCGGTGATGTCCACCTTGGCGAGCTCCGCGAAGGGGTTGAAGAGCCGCAGCTCGACGAAGAGCCCGGTCGCCGTCGAACCGCCGGTCAGATGCCACTGCTTCGGCACCGACGTGACACACCGATCACCGGTGACCACCGCGTCGGACCACACCACCGCTCCCGCCGCAGCCGGACCGTCGTCGAACTCCACGATGGCGGGGCTCTCGCCCCGCCGGACGACCGACCCGATATCGAGGTCCACGGCGTCGAGGGCACGAAGGGTCAACGGCAAGGTGTCGGGCGCCTCGTTCGGAAACGGGCTCGGCAACGACACCAATGCCTCCACCGGCACCTCCGAGGCCAACCCGATCACCGAGTCCCGAACCGCCCCCGCGTCGACCCATGGGCAGTACCAGGCACTGGTCCGACCCACGGCGTCGCCCGCGTCCAGCGTCGTGTCCGTTCCGAAATCGGGGCCTGAAGGCTCACCGGGTCGGACCGCCGTCGACGCCACCACGGCGAGCACCGCCACGACCACCAACGCGACCATCCTCCTCATGCCGACCTCCTCCCCCAGAACGCCACCGCGGCGAGGAACACGAACCATCCGAAGGCCACCCACGCCTGCACCCGCCGTTCGGGCAACACCCCGAACGACACGGTCCCGGTGTCCGCAGCGACCTCGTTACGCCAGTCCACCTGTTTCCACGGCGACGGACCCCACCGGGGATCGGGGTTCTCGGCGACCACGACCCGGCCCCCGGCGATCGAAGCACCCTCGTAACGCCCGGCCTTCCACGACCATGGTGCCCCATCGGAACCGACCGCACGGAACGCCTCCGCCTCGTTGGCGAAGGTGGCGTCACGCAACCCGCCACCGAGCGGCACGAGATCGAGCTGCCGGCCCAGAACGGTCTTCCACGGTTCGGTCTGGGCCGTGTCCCCCCGCTCGGCCAGAACGACGATCCACCGGATGCCGAACTGCGCCAGCACCTCCCCTCCCCTGAGCACATCCTGGTCGACGATGGCGCTCAGCGCGTCCTCCAGCGCGGCGTCGCCCGAGTGCGGATCTCCCAGGTCCAGCTCCCACAACGCCGGCATCGGGGCCGACACCACACGGTACGCCGAACCCCGGAACGGGCGACTGTCACCGGGGATGACGGCCGGATCGCCCACCAACAGCACCCGGGATGCCGTCGGATCCCCAGGACGGGCCACGGTGAAATCCAAGGCGGCGTGCAGACGATCGCCCGGGAGCCCGGCCCGTCCTGCCAGCAGCGGCGCCATCGACGCCGCCACCAACATCGTCACCCCGACCAGACCCAACGCCAAGACACCGCGTCGCCAACCGACGACCTCATCGACCCGAAGGAGGCCCTCCACCGCCGCTCCGATCAACGCCCCGAGGCCGAGGCTCCCGACCGCCAGAGCCACGGCCACGACCACCAGGCCCACGTCGAGGTCCACCGCCCTGGCACCCGCCAACGAAGCCGCCGCCAGCACCGCACCCCACCCAGAGACCCCAGCCAGGGACGACGGCAGCCCCACCACCGCGGCGAGGACGAGCACCCCGGCGGCGACGAGCACCACCGGGGACGTCGACCAGAAGAACGAGCCGTCGGTCAGGTAGTGCCCGAGATCCACCCGTCCCAGCCACGGGAAGAGCATCAGGACGCCGCCGACCGACCCGACCACGACCAGCGCCAACGCCCGCAACGTCGCCCGGAAGGGGAGGAACACGAGGGCCGCGAGCACCATCACCGCCGGCGCCGCCAAGGCCAGCGGTTCGAGCACCCCGACCAGCCCGACGAGCATCGCCACCGTCGCGACCCTGCCCACCCGGCCGGCCGTCGCGTTCGGCCACCGGAGCCACGCGGTCCGTAGCACCCACGGCAGGATCCCGATCGCGAAGAGCGCTCCGAGCGACGTGGTGGCCGCCACCCCCTGAGCGAGCGGTCCGGCGACGTAGACGACACCGCCCAGGACCGCCGCCACGGTCCGGATCGACCAGGTCCGCAACAACCGCGCCATACCCAACAGCCCGAAGCCGTAGGCCACGAACACGAACACGTACTCGACCAGACGTCGCGAGCCGAACACCAGCCGCTCGACGACACCGATCGCCCCGATCAGCGGAGGGAGCGGATCGACGCTCCCCAACCCGGCCGGGTTCCATCCCCCTGCGTACGCCCGCAGCGCGCCGCCCGGATCGGGGAACGGCAACGACCGGCCCACCGCCGGAAGCCCCTCGGACCAGATGGCCCTGGTGGCCAGGAGCACGAACGCGACCGCCAACAACGCGGTCACCACCGCAGGACGACGAAGCTCCCGACCGATGGCCTCGACGCTGAGGCGCTCCTCGCCCGGCATCCGCCGACGCGCCAGAGCCACCACATCGGACACGATCGCCTTCAACCCCAACGGGCCGGTGACCTGGAACCGGAACAGTTCCGCGTCGTCCGCCAGACGGCCCCGGCGGGCCTGTCGCCGAGCCGCCGCGGTCGAGGGGAGATGCGCCAGGTACCACGACCACGCCTTGACGTGACCCCACAGGGTCCAGCGACCCGCCAGCGGCGCCAGCACCGATTCCACGATGGCGCCGAGCAACGCCAACGGGAGGACCCACGCCAGCGTGGCGGGCCCGTAGACCTTCGACACGGCGCGCAACCGGCTCGCCTCCTCGCGCCAGCCCGCGGTCGGGACATCGGGCGCCAACACCTCCGAGGACGGCACGATCACGACCCTGGCGCCCCGCAGCCGGGCCCGCTGGCACAGATCCACCGCGGCGGCCGTCGGCGCCATCGAACGATCCGGCCCGCCCAGGCCGGTGGCCAGATCTCGCCGCAGCAGCATCGACGAGCCCGACACGGCGGCCACGTCCCGGACGACGTCGTACTGACCCTGGTCGCGTTCGTCGGCGTCCAGACCCGTGAACGGTACGTCGAACACGTCCGTCGCCAGCCCGACGGACAGGAGGTGCTGCGGCCGCTGCCGATCGAGGACCTTCGAGCCGGCCACCCCGGCGCCGACCCGCTCGGCCTCGCGCACGAGCGACAACAGCGCGTCGGGGCGAGGCACCACCCCGGCCCGAACGATCCACAGGTGCGACACGTCGAGTCCAGAGGCGTCGATGACCGAACCGATCGTGGGGGTCCACTCGACGTGCTCGCCCTCCGCGACGCGACGACCAGCCCGGTCCCCCCCGACGACCAAGATCCGAGCCGGACCGTACACTTGCCGGCGGATCGCATCGATCGTCGTCGAGATGGACGTCGGGTCGCCGGCGAGCACGGCGGCGACGACGGAAGCCTGGGGAAGTTCCTCGGGGGACATGGAGGCTGTCATTCAAGGAGGATCTCACGCCTACGGCAATCCGCGCGTGACCCTGCTGTCGGGCGGAGTCGGTGGAGCCCGCATGGCCAGGGCCCTCCGGTCCGTCCTCCCCGCCACCTCGCTGACCGTCATCGTCAACGTCGGGGATGACGAGACCATCTACGGCGTCCACGTCTCACCCGACGTCGACACCGTCGTGTACACCCTCGCCGGGATCGAGGGCCCTCGAGGGTGGGGGATCGCCGACGACACGTTCGCCATGCTCGACCATCTCGCCGCCCTCGGCGTCGACACCACATTCCGGCTCGGCGACCGGGACCTCGCCACCTGCCTCTTCCGCACCGATGTCCTCGCGCACGGCGGCACCCTGTCGATCGCGACGTCACGGATCGCCACGAGCCTCGGTGCCGACACCGAGATCGTCCCCGCCACCGACGACCTGTTACGCACCGACGTGCGGATCGACGACGGGAGCTGGCTCACGTTCCAGGACTACTTCGTGGCGCGACGCCATCGCGACGCCGTCCGCGATCTCCGCTTCCGTGGCGGATCGTCCGCTCAGCCCCCGCCGGGGGTCGTCGCCGCCGTCGCCACCAGCGACCTGGTGATCATCGCCCCATCCAACCCTCCCCTGTCGATCTGGCCCATCCTCGCCGTCGACGAGCTCGGCGACGCCGTCCGCAGTCACGAGCGGACCGTCGCCGTCAGCCCCCTGTTCGGCGGCAAGCCCCTCAAGGGACCCGCCGATCGCGTCATGGAGGGGCTGGGTCTGCATCCCGGCAACGTCGGCGTCGCCGAGGCCTACCAGGGCGTCATCACGGACCTCGTGATCGACCGGGGCGACGACGTCGACGTCGCCGTGCTGCGGGACCGCGGGCTCCGGGTCCATGTCACCGACACCCGCATCGCGGAGCCCGACGCCGGGCGCCGCTTCGCGCACTGGCTCCTCGAGGCGGTCGCTCCATGACCGGCCCCATCACCGTCATCCCCATCGACGGGGTTCCCGAGATCCAGCCCGGCGACGACCTCGGAGCGATCCTCGCCGACCGCATGGAGGCGCGAGGACTCGAACCGGCTCCCGGCGACGTGCTCGTCGTCACCCACAAGGTCGTCTCCAAGGCCGAGGGGAGGATCCGGCCTGCCCCCGACGATGCGGCCTACCGCGCCGTCGTCGAGGAGGAAGCCCGCGCCGTGCTCCGGCGCCGCGGCGACCTCACGATCGCCGTCACCCGCCACGGCTTCATCTGCGCCAATGCCGGCGTCGACCGCTCCAACACCGACGAAGGCTCCGTCGTTCTCCTCCCCATCGACCCGGACCGAAGCGCCCATCGCCTTCGCACGACCCTCCGGCAGCGCCTGGGGATGGACCTGGCCGTGGTCGTCACCGACACGTTCGGCCGACCATGGCGACGGGGGCTCGTGGACGTCGCCATCGGGATCTCGGGTCTCCCCGCCGTCGTCGACCTCCGCGGCACGCTGGACGGGAACGGCCGGACCCTGGAGGTGACCGAGATCGCCGTGGTCGACGAGATCGCCGCCGCCGCCGACCTCGTCATGGGCAAGGCCGCTCGGGTTCCCGCGGCGCTCGTTAGCGGCATGGACCTCACCGGCGAGGGGCGAGCCACCGACCTCGTGCGCCCCGCCGGCGAAGATCTCTTCCGCTGAACGCCCGACGATGCCCGAACTCCCCGAGATCGAGGCCTACCGGGCGGCGTTGGAACCACGGATCGTCGACCGAACGATCGGCGGCGTGACCGTCCGGTCCGTCTCGCTGCTTCGCACCTTCGATCCGAGCATCGACGACATCGTCGGCCGACGCGTCACCGCCACATCCCGGTTGGGGAAGCGCATCGTCCTCCACCTGGACGGCGAACGACACCTGGTGATCCACCTCATGACCGCCGGGCGTCTCCGGTGGGGCCGACCCGGCGCACCGATCCCCGGCAAGATCGGACTCGCCGCTGTGTCCTTCGACCACGGAACGCTCCTGATGACCGAAGCCGGATCGAAGCGTCGAGCGTCGTGGCACCTGGTCGTCGGCGCCGAGGGTCTCGCAGCCCTCGACCCCGGCGGCGTCGAGATCGCCCAGATCGACACCGAGACGTTCGTCTGGCGGCTCCGCGCCGAACGTCACACCCTGAAGAGGACCCTCACCGACCCGGCGGTGTTCGCAGGCATCGGCGGCGCCTTCGCCGACGAGATCCTGTTCGCCGCGGGCTTGTCCCCCACACAGATGACCACGAACCTCGACGACGAGCACGCCGCCCGCCTCCACCGCACCGCCGTCGACGTCCTCGCCCACTGGACCGCCTTGCGCATCGCCGAGACCGGCGACGACTTCCCCTCCAAGGTGACCGCGTTCCATCCCGACATGGCCGTCCACGGTCGCTTCGGACGACCGTGCCGAACGTGCGGGGCGACGATCCAACGGATCGTCCACGGTGGGCGCGAGACGAACTACTGCCCCGGCTGCCAGACCGGCGGCCGGATCCTCGCCGACCGCGCCCTGTCCCGGCTCCTCAAGGACGACTGGCCGCGGAGTATCGGACCCTGACGCCGCGGCGCATCGATCAGCGCCGACGGAACCAGTCCACCGTCCGGGCCAGGCCTTCCTCGATGGGTGTCCAGGCCTCCCAACCCAGATGTCTGGCCGCCTCGGCGGCCTCCAGGCACGATCGGGCCTGCTCGCCCGGGCGGGGAGCGGCGAAGACCGGCTCCCCCGACGCTCCAGTCGCCGTCTGCAACATCCGGTAGAGCGCCAGGATCGATGTCTCGACACCGGTCCCGATGTTGAGGTACCGCCCGCCGCCGATCCGGGCCCCCCGCACCAACGCGTCGGTCACGTCCTCGACGAACACGAAATCCCGCGTCTGGGACCCGTCCCCGTAGATCGTCGGCGTCCGACCGGCCAGCATCGCATCGATGAAGATCGCCACGACCCCGGCTTCGCCGAGGGGATCCTGACCTGGCCCGTAGACGTTCGAGAACCCCAACGACAGGTAGTCGAGACCGTGAGCACGGCGGTAGTACGCCAGGTACTCGTCGGCGATCAGCTTGGCGACACCGTACGGCGACTCCGGTTCCGGGGACGCCGTCTCGGGAGTGGGGACGGGTTCGACGGCCCCGAACCGCGCCCCTCCGGACGAGGCGAACACGACCCGTTCCACCTCCGCCAGGCGGGCCGCGTCGAGGACGTTGACCAGACCCGCCACGTTCACCTCGGCGTCGAACACCGGGTCGGTCACCGACCGGCGCACGTCGATCTGGGCCGCCAGGTGGAACACGACGTCGGGAACCGCGTCGCGGACGACGTCACGCAGTGCGGGGTTGCGGACGTCGAGCTGATGGAAGGTCAACCGACCCGACGCCCGCGCCTGGGAGAGCCGCGCCAGGGTCCCGGAGCTGAGGTCGTCGATGACCAAGACGGACACTCCGTCATCGACGAGCCGCGTCACGAGGTTGGCACCGATGAACCCGGCGCCGCCGGTCACGATCGCGCGACGGAACGGCATCAGCGACGCGGCGGGAGCGTCCGGTGGAAGAAGCCACCGACGCGGTCGATGAGGTCGCGGAAGGCGGCGTCGTCGTACCCATCGAGCCAGTCGTCCCAGAAGTTGTCGGGAGCGTTCTCGTAGAGGGCGAACTCGGCCTGAGGCGCCGCCTCCCGCAGCGCCGAGAAGCGATCGGCGTCGAACCGTGGGTCGGCCTTTCCGAACACGCCGAGGGTCGGCACCTCGACCCCTCCCATGGCCACCACGAGGTCCCCTGGGAGCGGCAACCCGTCCGCCGCCGCCAGCGGTGCACCGACGACCGCCAGCGACCGGATCCCCGTGAGATGTGATGCCGCGTCGGCGGCGACGACGCCGCCGTCGCCGAACCCGAGGAGCCCGAAGCCGTCCTCGGCGTTGGACCAGAACCCGGCGGGATTGGCGAGGAACTCGGCCACGCCCTCGAGGTCCGCCATCAACCGGGCCGACGGGATCGCGACGAAACCCTTGGAGGCCACCTCAACGGGCACGGTGCGATCCGGCGCATCTCCCCGGTACGGGTCGGGAGCGATGGCGGCGAGCCCGTGGCGGGCGATACGCCGGCAGATGTCCTTGACCGACGACGTCACCCCCCATGCCGACGGCACGATCATCACCGTCGGCCACTCACCGGCGAGATCGGGGCGAGCCAGGTACCCCGACAGGGTCCGAGCCCCCACGGGCACGTCGATGGTCCCGTACAAGATGAGCGTATCGCCCTCGCCCTTCAGCACGCTCATGATCGACCTTCCTCCCGGTCCCCCATCGTACCTGCCGGCCGGACCCGCACGTCGCCCGCCATCACCTCGACGAGGCCGTCGGCCGTCTCGATCACCAGGCCGCCACCGGGCGCGATGTCCACCGCCCGGCCGCGACCGTCCTCCCATTCCACCTCGCGCCCGACCGTGACACACACGCTGCGGTACTCGTCGTGCCCCCAGTCGCGGGCCGGTCGGGCGAGGCGCTGCAGGACCCGGTCGACCCACCGAACGGCGATCTCCCGGCCGACGTCGGGTCCGGGATCGTCTCCGAACAGCGCCCCGGCTCCTTCGGGGGTCTCCCGCCACCACAGGTCCAAACCCATCCCCACCGCCACCCGATGGTCGGTTCCCTCCACGAGGATGCCCCCGACCTTGAGCTCGTCCACCATCAGATCGTTCGGCCACTTCAAGCTCAGCTGCACACCGGTCGTCGCCGCGATCGCGTCCCGCGCCGCGAGGGCTGCGACCAGCGGCAACAGCGGCCAGTCGTCCACGGACCATGGCGGAGCGAACGCGAAGGACGCCGCGACCGCCCGATCGGCGTTCCACCACGGCCGGCCGCCCCGCCCCCGGCCGGACTCCTGAGCGGCCGCGACGACGAGCACCGGAGCGCCGCGGCGGCCGAACTCCTCGGCCGCCAGATCCTGCGTCGAGGACACCGTGTCGCGCTCGACGATGACGTATGGTGTATCCAACGTGGTCCCTTCGCAGTCGAACCTGAGACCGAGAGCCTACCGGGAGGATCGATGAGCACCGAAGAGCGCATCGAGCGCCTTCGCGCCTTGCGCGAGGAGGCGATGGAAGCGTCCAGCCGACGCGCCGTCGATCGTCAACACGACCTCGGCAAGCTCACGGCCAGGGAACGGATCGAACTCCTCTTGGACAAGGGGTCGTTCCAGGAGATGGACATGTTCGTCCGCCACCAGGCGACGGGATTCGGGATCGAGAAGAACCGCCCCCTCGGCGACGCGGTCGTCACCGGATGGGGCACCGTCGACGGCAGAACGGTCTTCATCTTCGCGGAGGATTTCACCCGCTTCGGCGGCAGCCTCGGTGAGGTCGTGGCGGACAAGATCTGCAAGATCATGGATCTGGCCATGAACACCGGCGCTCCTCTCATCGGCCTCAAGGACTCCGGAGGCGCGCGGATCCAGGAGGGGGTCGTCGCCCTCGACGGATACGGACGGATCTTCGAACGCAACGTCCGGGCCTCTGGGGTCATCCCCCAGATCTCGGTCATCATGGGCCCCTGCGCCGGTGGCGCGGTCTACTCGCCGGCGATCACCGACTTCGTCTATCAGATCGACCAGAGGTCCCATCTGTTCATCACCGGCCCCGACGTCATCCAGGCCGTCACCGGCGAGGAGGTCACGTTCGAGGAACTCGGGGGAGCCCACGCCCACTCCACCCGCTCGGGTGTCACCCACTTCGTCGCCGAGGACGGCCGCGCCGCCCTCGAGGAGGTGCGCTACCTCTTGTCGTTCTTGCCTCAGAACAACATGGAGGTGCCGCCGTTCTTCACCCCGATGGACCATCCCGACCGGATGGACGAGGACCTCACCACGATCGTCCCCGACGCTCCCAACCAGCCGTACGACATGACCGAGGTCATCGAGAGGATCGTCGACGACGGAGACTTCTACCAGGTCCACGAGCACTTCGCCGGCAACATCGTCGTGGGCTTCGCGCGCCTCGACGGGTACACGGTCGGGGTGGTGGGGAACCAACCCGCGGTCCTCGCCGGAACGCTCGACATCGACGCCTCCGTCAAAGCGGCCCGGTTCGTTCGGTTCTGTGATGCCTTCAACATCCCCCTCCTGGTATTCGTCGACGTTCCCGGGTTCCTCCCCGGCGTCGAGCAGGAACACGGCGGGATCATCCGCCATGGCGCCAAGCTGCTGTACGCCTTCGCCGAAGCGACGGTGCCTCGGGTCAGCGTCATCACCCGGAAGGCGTATGGAGGCTCGTATCTGGTGATGAACGCCAGGGCCCTGCGCGCCGACGTCGTGTTCGCCTGGCCGACGGCCGAGATCGCCGTGATGGGCGCCGCCGGGGCCGTCAACGTCATCCAGCGACGGGCCATCGCCGGGGCGGAGGACCCCGAAGCCGAACGGGCTCGGCTCATCGCCGAGTACGAGGAGAAGTTCGCCAACCCGTACGTGGCCGCCGAACGAGGCCTCATCGACGACGTCATCGAACCCAGGGAGACCCGGCCTCGCCTGATCCGCTCCCTGGAGATGCTCCGCTCCAAGCGCGAATCGATGCCGCCTCGCAAGCACGGCAACATCCCCTTGTGACGGCCTGGCGCCCTACGGGCGGCAGGACCAGTGCGCCCAGGGGTCGAGGCCCGCGGCGACGCTGGTGCGCACCAGCCACGCGGCCGACGCGATGTTCGCCTCCGGATCGTACGGATCGGCACCACCGACCCCCCGAGCCGTGGTCACCATCCTCCAGGTGCCGGAGAGGAACTGGAACAGGCCTCGCGCCGAGGAACGGCGGTTCTTCGCCTGCGGGTCGCCTCCGGACTCGCATCGCATGACCGCCAGCGCTTCCTCGATGCGCCCATGGGGGAAGTAGCGACGCACGAGCGGGCGCCAACGCTCCACATCGGCAGGGAACCGAGATCGATCGCCCGTCGACAGCGCGGCGGCGATCTGCGCATCGCGGCGTGCCAGCTCGGTCTCGAGTCGCCCCCGCCGCGCCGACAGCTCGGCGATCCGAGCCGTCAACCCTCCGGCTCGCCCCGAGGCGTCCGTCGCCCGTTCGAGGGCCGCCGCCGACCGCGGACCGGCGGCCGAGATCAGCTCCACCACGGTCGCGGACGCTCGCTCCGACAGCCCGGTCACCGCAGCGACGAAACGGACCCGACGAGCCGTGCCGAGCGCTTCGAGGCGGGCGTCGAGCCGACGCCTCAACGCATCGACGGTCGACACCCTCGCCGCGATCTCCTCGACGCTGCTGACATCGTGGGCGCGGGCGGTCGGCGTCGTGGCCGGCGAACCGACGAGCGCGACGCAACAGATCGATGCGACGAGGAGGGTCTTCGCGAACATGCGAACCGGGGAGGGTACGGGGACGCATCCGGTAACGGGCTTCCGGTCGGCACGGTCCAACACAGCGTCCGCAACCGCCGAGTCTCCTAGGATGCCGTCGTGCAATCCGTCCTCATCGCCAACCGTGGAGAGATCGCCGTCCGGGTGATCCGCGCCGCCCGCGACCTGGGCATCCGGACGATCGCCATCTACTCGGAGCTCGACCGGGACGCGGTCCACGTCGAGCTCGCCGACGAGGCCTGGAACGTCGGGCCGGCGCCTGCCGCCGAGTCGTACCTCAACGTGGAACGGATCCTCGCGGTGGCAGCCGAGGCCGGCGCCGAGGCGATCCATCCCGGTTACGGGTTCCTCGCCGAGAGCGCCGACTTCGCCCGTGCGGTCATCGACGCCGGCATCATCTGGGTCGGCCCGCCTCCCGCCGCGATCGCCATGATGGGCGACAAGATCGCCTCACGCCGCGCCGCCGAAGCCGCCGGCGTCGCCGGTGTTCCCGGCACCGACGAACCGCTGACGTCGGTCGACGACGCCCGGGCCTTCGCCGCCGAACACGGGTACCCGATCGCCATCAAGGCCTCGGCGGGTGGCGGCGGCCGTGGCATGAAGGTCGTCACCGACGACGGCGACCTCGCCGCCGCCTTCGAGGCCGCCGGACGCGAGGCGCAGGCCTGGTTCGGCAACGCCGCGGTGTACCTGGAGAAGTACCTCGAGCGGCCCCGCCACATCGAGGCCCAGGTCATCTTCGACACCCACGGCAACGGCGTGTTCCTGGGCGAACGCGACTGCTCGCTGCAGCGGCGCCATCAGAAGCTCCTCGAAGAGACCCCGGCACCGGGGCTCGATGCCGACAGGCGAGCCGCCATCGGGGACGCCGCGTTGGCGGTCGCCCGAGCTGCGGCCTACGTCAGCGCGGGGACCGTCGAGTTCCTCATGGACCGCACCGGGGCCTTCTACTTCCTGGAGATGAACACCCGGATCCAGGTCGAGCACACGATCACCGAGGAAGCCACCAACGTCGACCTCGTCGTCGAACAGCTCCGGGTCGCCGACGGCCTCGAACTGTCGATCGATCAGGCACCCGTCCCGGTAGGCCACGCCATCGAGTTCCGCATCAACGCCGAGGACCCCACCCGCGAGTTCCTGCCCAACCCCGGACCGCTCGTCGCCTACCGGGAACCCGCCGGACCCGGCGTCCGTGTCGACTCGGGCGTGAAGCAAGGCGGGGTGATCTCCCAGTACTACGACAACCTGATCGCCAAGCTCATCGTCCGCGGACGTGACCGTGACGAAGCGATCCGCCGAGGCCGGAGGGCCTTGGAGGAGTTCGTCGTGTCCGGCGTCCAGACGACCATCCCCGCCCACCTCGAGATCCTCCGCAACGACGACTTCCTCGCCGGCCGGGTCGATACCCGGCTCATCGAGGACCGCATGGATTTCCGAGCGCTGGAACGGCCCACCTCGCCGACGCTCCCCGAAGAAGAGGAGCTCTCCGAGCGGACGATCACCGTCGAGGTCGGCGGCAAGCGCTTCGAGGTCCGCTACTGGTCCCAGGTCCTCGGGACACCCCAAGGCCCGCGCCGGGCCGCGCCGCGGCGACGGCCTCCCAAACGGGCCAAGGGCGGCCCTGCGGGCGGCGGCGAAGGGGTGGTCACCGCCCCGATGCAAGGCACCATCGTCAAGGTCCACCACAAGGCAGGGGACACCGTCGCCGCCGGCGAGCCGGTGTGCGTCCTCGAAGCCATGAAGATGGAGAACGAGATCGTCGCTCCCGTGTCCGGCGACATCGTCGACCTCCGCGTGCAGACCGGCGACACGGTCGCGTCGGGGTCCATCCTCATGGTCATCAAGTAGCGACCGCTACTCGGCGGCCTCCGAGATGCTCTCCACCAACGAGGGATGGACGAGCAGCGTCTCGGCGAGGATCTCCACCCGCAGCCGGGCGCGGACGGCCAGGGCGATCGGAGCGATCAACTCCGAGGCGTGGTGGCCGACCACCGTACCGCCCAGGACGATCCGGGTCGCCGGGTCGGACACGACCTTGACGAACCCGGCGGGGTTCCCCTGGATCAACGCCCGCGGGTTCGCCGCGAACGGGACCTTCGTGATCCGCACCTTCCGGCCTTCGGCGGCCGCATCGACCTCCTCGAGCCCGACGCTGGCGATCTCGGGCTCCGTGAAGATCGCTTGGGACACCTTGCGGTACTCGAGGGGCCGGACGCTGCGACCCATGACATGGCGAGCGACCTTGCGGCCCTGCATCGTGGCCACCGACGACAGAGGAAGCTGACCGGTGACGTCACCCGCCGCGTAGATGTGCGGGACCGACGTGCGCTGGTACTCGTCGACGATCACGAACCCGCGGGACGTCTCGATCCCCAGCTCGTCGAGCCCGAGCGCTTCGCTGTTGGGCACCGAACCGACGGCGAGCAGCACATGGCTCCCCTCGAGGTGCCGACCGTCCGCGGTCTCCACGAGCACGCCGTCGGCGGTTCGGGTCACCGCGGACGCCCGGGATCCCTTCACCAACTCCACCCCTCGGCCCAAGAACACGTCCTCGAGGACGACCGCCACTTCCGGGTCGCGGTGCGGCAAGACGTGATGACGGGACACCAACAGCGTCACGTCCGAACCCAACGACGAGAAGATGTGGACCATCTCGACGCCCGTGACCCCCGACCCGATCACGATCAGCTTCTCGGGAAGCTCCTCCAGGTCGTAGGCGTGGCGGGTCGTGAGCACTCGCTCACCATCCACCGGCGCCCAATCGGGGATCCGGGGACGCGAGCCGGTAGAGATGAGGGCATGGTCGAAGGTCACCTCCATCTCCGACCCGTCGGGCCGAGCCACGACGGCCGTGTGCGGACCGGTGAAGCGCCCCCGACCCTCGACGATCTCCACCTCCTGGGATTCGAGCATGTCGCGCAGCGAGGCCGCCAGCGCCGTCGTGATCCCGTCGAGGTGGGCGCACAGACGCGCCATGTCGAGACGGACCGCACCGGGGTCGGAGATCCCGAGCGCCGACGCGTTCCGGATCGCCGACATCCGCATCGAACTGGCCACCATCGCCTTGGATGGGATGCAATCCAGCAGATGAGCCGCTCCCCCGACGATGCGATCCTCGACGAGGGTCACCGACGCACCGAGGGTCGCCGCGACCGTCGCCGCAGCATGCCCGGCCGGGCCGCCCCCGACGACGAGCAAGGTCGGTGGATGTGGCTCTGGGTTCACGGTGTCTCCTCGCGATGAACGGACGGGTTCGTGGGCGGTCACGGGTGGTATCGACCGAAGACGTCCTCCAGCGCCGCCGATACCTCACCGACGGTGGCGTGGCGCTCGAGCGCGACCTTCATGGGATAGAGCAGGTTGTCGGTGCTCGACGCGGCTCGGCGGACCGCCTCGAGCGCCTCGTCGACGGCATCGTGATCACGCGCCGCCTTGAACGCCGCCAGCGCGGCGACCTGCCGCTGCTCCACCTCCGGGTCCACCCTCAGCACGTCCACCACGGGCTCGTCGGCGACGACGAACCGGTTGACGCCGACCACCACCTGGTCGCCGGCTTCCACCGCCCGGGCGTACCGGTACGCCGACTCCTCGATCTCGCGTTGCTGGAAGCCCGCCTCGATGGCGGCCACCGCCCCGCCGTGACCGTCGATGCGTTCGAGCAGCTCCATCGCCTCCGCCTCCAAGCGGTCCGTGGTGGCCTCCACGTAGTAGGAACCGGCGAGCGGGTCGACCACCTCGGGGACCCCCGACTCGAACGCCAGGATCTGCTGGGTCCTCAGGGCGATCATCGCGGCCTCCTCGGTCGGAAGGCCGAGGGCCTCGTCGTACGAGTTGGTATGCAGCGACTGGGCACCGCCGAGGACCGCGGCCAGGGCCTGGTACGCGGTACGTACGACGTTGTTCATCGGCTGTTGGGCGGTCAGCGTGGACCCCGCGGTCTGGGTGTGGAACCGCATCCGCCACGACGCCGGATCTTTCGCCCCGACCCGCTCCCGCATGAGCCGGGCCCACAGACGCCGTGCGGCGCGGAACTTGGCGGCCTCTTCGAACAGGTCGTTGTGGGCGTTCCAGAAGAACGACAGCCGAGGAGCGAACACGTCGACGTCGAGGCCGGCGTCCTTGGCGGCCTCGACGTAGGCGAGCCCGTCGGCGATGGTGAAAGCGATCTCCTGAGCCGCCGTCGATCCCGCTTCCCGGATGTGGTAGCCACTGATCGAGATCGTGTTCCAGTTGGGGAGCTCGGCGTTGCAGTAGGCGAAGACGTCGGTGATGATCCGCATCGACGGCGTGACCGGGTAGATGTAGGTCCCCCGGGCGATGTACTCCTTGAGGATGTCGTTCTGGATCGTGCCCCGGATCCTGTCGGGCCCGACGCCCTGGTCCTCGGCGACGATCTGGTACAACAACAGCAGGATCGCGGCGGTGGCGTTGATCGTCATCGAGGTGCTCACCGACCCGAGGGGGATCTCGTCGAACAGGACACGCATGTCGGCGATCGAGTCGATCGCGACCCCGACCTTTCCGACCTCGCCGGCCGCCATCGGATGATCGGAGTCGAGACCCATCTGGGTGGGCAGATCGAACGCCACCGACAACCCGGTCTGGCCGGCGTCCAGCAACGAGCGGAACCGCAGGTTCGTCGATCGGGCATCCCCGAACCCGGCGTACTGGCGCATCGTCCACAGCTTCCCGCGGTACATCGTCGGGTACGGGCCACGCGTGAACGGGTACTCACCCGGCTCACCCAGCTCGCGGCGGGGGTCCCACCCGGCGAGGTCCTCGGGACCGTAGACGGCCTTGTCCGGATCGTCCGGCGACATTGACGGGTCCTTACTCGAACCGGTTCCTAAGCTTTCGCGAGCCGATGCTACCCGTGGTGGAACCGGGCACCGCTCTGGCACGTTCCCTTCTGCGAGGACCCGCACATGGAACCCAACATCCACGAGATCCACCGTCGGGACCGCCGTGGACGACGGCTCCCAGCCTTCGCCGCGCTCGGCGTCCTCGTCGTCGTCGGAGCCACCTGGCTCGGGTTGTTCGAGTTCCTCGGCACCAACGCGGCCTACGGGACCGTGCAGGAGCTCGAAGACCGGTACATCTGCGACGTGTCCCGCTTCGATCTGTCCCTCCCCGACCTGTCGACGCTCTCGGAGGTCACCACCGCCGACGGGGTGCTGCTGGGCGAACTCACCGAACGCAACTCTCGGCCGATCCCCCTCGAGGAGATCCCCGACGTCGTGATCGCCGCCGCGCTGTCCTCCGAAGACAAGGACTTCTACGAGCACGAAGGCATCAACTACCGGGCGATCTTCCGGGCCGCCCTCGAGAACGCGGGCGGCCAGAGCGTCCAAGGTGGCTCCACCATCACCCAGCAGGTCGTCAAGCAGAACTTCCTGACGCCGGACCGGACGATCGAGCGGAAGATCTGCGAGGCGGTCGTCGCCGCCGAGCTGGAACGGCACTACACCAAGGACCAGATCCTCGAGTTCTACCTCAACTCGGTGTTCTTCGGCGCCAACGCCTACGGGGTCGAGGCGGGAGCCAGGGAGTACTTCGGCAAGGACGTCGACGAGCTCACCATCGCCGAAGCCGCCGCCTTGATGGCACCCATCCGCAACCCCACCTTCTATCACCCGCGTCTCCGCCCCGACAACGTCCTCAAGGCCCGCAACGACGTGATCGACCGCATGGCCCGCAACGGCTACATCACCGTCGCCCAAGCGACCGAGGCGAAGGCGGAGCCCCTGGGGGTCATCCCCCATCAGGAGTTCGAGGACCTCGCACCCCAGGTCATGATCGCCGTTCGCCAGGAACTGCTCCGCAACCCCGACTACGGCCTGGGCGAGACCTACCTGGAACGCAAGCGGGCGATCTTCGGCTGTCCGGCCGCCGACACCACGTGCACCGGAGGAGGCGGCCTCCGGATCGACGTCACGGTCGACTATGGCCTGCAGCAGGAGGCGAACCGAATCCTGCGGGCGTGGTTCCGGCCGGGGGCCGAGGGTCCGACCGGCGCCATCGCCACCGTCGACAACCGCACCGGGGCCATCAAGGTGATGGCGTCGGGCCTCGACTACGGCAACGACATCGAAGCCGGCCAGCGACCCTACGACCTGGCCACCCAGGGAGCCCGCCAGCCCGGCTCGTCCTTCAAACCGTTCACGCTGGCGGCTGCCCTCGAGTACGGCACCACCGACGGTCAGCCCGTGACCCTCGGCAGCTACTGGGACCAGTCGAGCCCGGCCGAGATCGACTGCGGGTTCCCATGCACGTCCAACGGCAACATCTGGACGGTCTCCAACGCCGGCGGCAAGACCGCCAAGAGCCTGCGGACCCTCGAATCGGCGACCTACAACTCGGTGAACACCGTCTACGCGCGTCTGGTGGCCAGGATCGGCCCGGACAAGGTCGTCGAGATGGCGCACCGTCTCGGCATCGACTCGCCGCTGAAGCCGTATCCGTCGATCACGCTGGGCTCGTTCGGTGTCAGTCCCCTCGAGATGGCTTCGGCGTACTCGACGTTCGCGAACTTCGGTGTCCGACGTGAGCCGTACCTGATCGAGCGGATCACCGCGGCAGACGGGACCGTCATCTACCAACACGCCCCGACCGAGCGACGGGTCCTGTCGGATTCGATCTCTGCGGCGGTCGTGGGCGCCATGAAGAAGGTCGTCACCAACGGCACCGGTCGTCGGGCGAACATCGACCGGCCCCAGGCCGGCAAGACCGGGACCGCCACCGACTACCGCGACGTGTGGTTCGTCGGGTTCATCCCGCAGTACTCGACCGCCGTGTGGGTCGGATACGCCGACAAGCAGGTCCCCATGCGCGACTTCACCGTCTGGAACGACCTCGAAGGCAAGGAGCAGTTCTACCGCCGGGCCTTCGGAGGTTCGCTCGCGGCTCCGATCTGGAAGCAGTTCATGCTGGAGTTGACCGACGGCCTCCCGGTCGAGGACTTCCCGCCGGATCCGCCAGGGACCGCCGTCTACCGGCAGACCCCCTTCACCCAGGTGCCCGATCTCGTCGACCTCGGCTCCGTCGACGAGGCCATCGACGCCCTCCTGGCCGTCGGTCTCGAACCGTCGGTCGTCGAGGTCGCCTCGAACGAGCCTGCCGGGACCCTCGTCGGTCAGGATCCCCTCCCGGGAACCCGCATCCGCCAGGGCACGGTCGTCACGGTCGAGATCTCCAACGGCCAACCCCCGACCGCCCCGCTGCTCGATCTGGTCGGGACCCCCCTGTCCGTGGTCGGCGCCCGCCTCGATGCCTTCACCGCCGAGACCGGCATCGATCTCGACTGGACCGCCCAGGAAGTGGCCACCGCCGAACCGTCCAAGTGGGGCACCGTCGTGGCGACGGATCCCGGCGCCGGGACGGTCGTGGCCTCCGGCGACCGTATCACGGTGTTCGTCGGCGTCCGTCCTTGAGGATCGGCGACCGGGGAGGCGCTCCGGACGCGGGACGGTCTCCCCTCCCGGCCTGGCCCTAACCTGACCCGATGCCTGCCTCCTCGTCGCCGCTGCGCCGCCTGTGGCGCTACGCAAGCCCCTACCGGAGCCGCGTGATCGGGGCGACCGTCTGGTCGGTGCTCAACAAGGCGATGGACATCGCCCCGCCGTTCCTGATCGGCATCGCCATCGACGTCGTCGTCCGACGCGAAGGGTCGTTCCTGGCTGGATCCGGCATCTCCGAGCCGCGTCTGCAGCTTCTCGCACTCGCCGGACTGACGTTGGCCGTATGGGCCCTCGAGTCGCTCTTCGAGTACCTCGCCAAGGTGACGTGGCGGAACCTCGCCCAGACCATCCAGCACGAGATGCGGGTCGACACCTACGCCAAGCTCCAGGAGCTCGACGTCGAGTTCTTCGAACGTCGAACCACCGGGGACCTGATCGCCGTCCTCAACGACGACGTGAACCAGCTCGAGCGCTTCTTGGACGTCGGTGCGGACGAGGTGATCCAGATGGCGACCACGGTCGTGCTCATCGGTGCTGCCTTCTTCGCCATCGCTCCGGGGGTCGCGTGGCTCGCGTTCCTCCCCATCCCACTCATCGCCTGGGGGTCGGTCCGGTTCCAACGCACGATCGAGCCTCGCTATGCAGCCGTCCGTGAGGAGGCCGCCTCCATCGCGACGTTGCTGTCGACCAACCTCGGAGGGATCGCCACCATCAAGGCGTTCACCGCCGAGGCGCGGGAGGTCGACCGGATCGCCGCCGCCTCCGATGCCTACCGTCGGGCCAACCGATCGGCGATCACCCTGTCGTCGGCGTTCTCACCGCTCATCCGGATCGCGATCCTCGTCGGGTTCACCGCCACCTTGGTGTGGGGCGGGTTCCTGGCCCTCGACGGGCAACTCAACGTCGGGTTGTACTCGGTGATGGTGTTCCTCACCCAGCGGCTCCTGTGGCCCTTGACTCGGCTGGGTGAGACCTTCGACCTGTACCAGCGGGCGATGGCGTCGACCCGGCGCATCCTCGACATCGTCGACACCACCGTCGACCTTCCCGACGGGGAGCTCCCGCTCACCCGAGCCGACGCGAGGTCCCCGATCCGTTTCGAGCACGTGTCGTTCGCCTACGTCCCCGGCCATCAGGTACTCGACGACCTCGACCTGACGGTGGAGCCCGGGTCGACCACCGCGTTCGTCGGGCCCACCGGATCGGGCAAGACGACCATCGTCAAGCTGCTGCTCCGCTTCTACGACCCCGATGGCGGGGCGATCACGCTGGCGGGGACCGACCTGCGCAGGATGCGACGTGGCGACCTCCGCCGCCAGCTCGCCCTCGTCGGCCAGGACGTCTACCTGTTCGACGGCACCGTCCGCGAGAACATCGCCTACGGCGTTCCGGACGCTCCCGAGCGCGACATCGAGGGCGCAGCGAGGGCGGCGGAGGCCCACGGCTTCGTCATGGAGCTTCCCGACGGCTACGACACGGTCGTCGGCGAACGCGGACAGAAGCTGTCCGGAGGCCAGCGCCAACGCCTCTCGATCGCCCGGGCGCTGTTGACCGATGCCCCGATCATCATCCTCGACGAGGCCACCTCGGCGGTGGACAATGAGACGGAGGCCGCGATCCAGCGGTCCCTCCGAGCCGTTGCCCATCACCGGACGATGATCGTCATCGCCCATCGCCTGTCGACGATCCGCCATGCCGACGCCATCCACGTGCTCGTCGGAGGACGGATCGTCGAGTCGGGCCGCCATGAGGAGCTCGTCGCGGCTGGCGGCGCCTATGCCCAGTTGTGGCGGGTCCAGACCGGCCAGAACGCGTCCACCGATCCGGGACGGGGCTGAAGCCGCCCGCTCTCGGCACCGCAGCGCAGGGCCCGCGACGACCATCCCAAGCGATTCTTTCGCGACCTCAACCGATGCTACTTGACTTCATCTGATGGTTATCGATACTCGAACCATGACCACCAAGCAGATCTCGGCGGCACCCGGAACCCACGACGTCGATGCTCGTCCTCCCATCGTCTCGCGGGAACCCGCCTCTCCTCCGGGTGCCGCCGCAGAGCTCCCCTATCCGCTGGCTCGTCCCACCGTGATCCCCCGCCCGATGGTCCATCCTCGCGTGTTCGAGGACCACCTCGCCGCCTTGGGGTATCCGCTCGACCACCCGTACGTTCGACGGTTCTGGACCGCCACCATCGGCCCGGGAGCGGTCGCCGACCTGCTGCGCCTCGCCGTCGCTGCCCGTCGCGGCCGCTCCCTGCCCCGCCCGATCCACCTCGCGGAGCTCGTGTACGAGGACCTCGTTCGACGGACACCCGAGGGTCTCGAGGTACGATCGACGGTCCCTCCCCTCTCCGCCGCTCAGGTCCAGCGACTCCATCCCGCGTTGCGCCGCGAGCACGCAACGATCCGCCTCGCCGGCCACCATCCCGGCGCCCGACGCTGAGCACCGAACGGGCACCGGTACCCTCGGGGCATGGACGCCCTCTGCGATCCGGCGCTCGACGCTCTCGGCGGCGCCGACGCCATCTTGGTCTTCACCGGCGCCGGCATCAGCACCGGATCGGGGATCCCCGACTTCCGGGGGCCGAACGGCCTGTGGAAGCGGATCGACCCCGACGACTTCGCCCTCGAGCGCCATCTGGACGATCCGGCGTTCCGCCGCTCGACCTGGCATCGCCATCTCCGGTCGCCCTTCCTCGGCGCCGTCCCCAACCCGGGCCATCACGCCGTGACCCGCCTCGTGACCTCCGGACGAGCGCTGGGGGTGGTCACCCAGAACGTCGACGGGCTCCACCGAGCCGCTGGGCTCGAGCCGGAGCTCCTGGTCGAGATCCACGGCGATGCCTCCCGCGTCGCGTGCGTCTCGTGCGGGGCACGAGAGCCGATCGACGACGTCGCCGCACGATGGGAAGCCGGCGAGGAGGACCCGGCCTGCCTGCGCTGCGGGGGGATCATGAAGCCCGATGTGGTCTTCTTCGGTGAGGCGCTCCCCCGGGAGGCGACCATCCGCGCTTGGGCGATGGCCGACCGCGCCGACGCCGTCCTCGTCGTCGGCTCGAGCCTGTCGGTCTATCCGGCGGCGTCGATCCCCCTCGAGATCGCCGGGCGCGGCGACCCGATGGTCGTCGTCAATCGGGGGCCGACGGACCACGACCCGTTGGCGACCGTCCACCTCGACGGCGACGCCTCCGACCTCCTCCCCCGACTCGTCGATGCCCTCGTCACGACAGGCTCCTAAGCTCGACCCGGGAGGCACATGTGGACTATCGAGCGCTCGTCGATGCACTACGGACCCGAGTGGTCGAGATCGACCCGACGGCGGTGGCCGCCGACCCGCCCGACGTCCTGATCGACATCCGTGAGCCCGAAGAACGGGCCACCGGGCGGATCCCCGGTGCGCTGGAGATCCCCCGAGGCACCCTCGAGATGACGATCGAGACGGCCGTTCCCGACCGCTCGAGCCGCATCGTGTTGTACTGCAGCGGGGGTCATCGTTCGATCCTCGCCGCGCGGACCCTCGGAGAGCTCGGATACGAGCACGTCGCATCCCTCGCCGGAGGGTACGACGCATGGAAGGCGGCGGGCCTGCCATCGGACGGCGGAGGTGGTCTCAGTATCGATCAGCGCATCCGCTACGACCGGCACCTGCGCGTCCCCGAGATCGGCGAGAAGGGTCAGCTCCTCCTGCTCGAGTCCAGCGTGCTCGTCGTCGGTGCCGGCGGCCTCGGTTCTCCGGCCGCCATGTACCTGGCAGCGGCCGGTGTGGGCCGGATCGGGCTCGTGGACGACGACACGGTCGACCTGTCGAACCTCCAGCGCCAGATCCTCCACGATACGACCACGATCGGACGACGGAAGGTGGATTCGGGTGGGGCGACACTGCGCCGTCTCAACCCCGACGTCGAGGTCGTCACCCATCCGGTCCGCCTCGGCGCCGACAACGTACTCGACCTCCTCGACGGCTACGACGTCGTGGTCGACGCGGCGGACAACTTCCCGACCCGGTACCTGCTCAACGACGCGGCCCTGAAGGCCGGCGTCCCGGTCGTCCACGGTTCGGTCTATCGGCTCGAGGGCCAGGTGACGGTCTTCGATGCGACCGAAGGGCCGTGCTACCGGTGCCTGTACCCCCTCCCGCCGCCGCCCGAGCTCGCGCCGTCGTGCGCCGAGGCGGGCGTGATCGGGTCACTGCCTGGGGTGATCGGGTCGATCCAGGCCGTGGAAGCCGTCAAGCTGCTCGTCGGCATCGGCGATCCGCTGCGTGGACGGCTCCTCCTGTACGATGCCGCCGAGCAGCGGTTCACCGAGCTGAGCACCCGCCGCGATCCCCATTGTCGGGCGTGCGGCATCGACCGATCCGACATCGTGCTGGTCGACTACGACCCGAGCTGCGCTCCACGCCGGCCCGGCGACGACCGCCTGCTCAGATGACGTGAACGCCGAGGGGGAGGGCGGCCGCTTCGATCGGCCGATGCCTCGGCACCGGTGCCCGCCGGAGGGCGGTCTGGGTGGATGGAGCCGTGGCGGCGGCGACCTCGTTGGCGACCGGCTCCGCGCTCGGGGTCCCGACGACGGGCTCGGGGACCGTGGTCGTGGTCGTGGTCGTGGTGGTCCCGCCGCCGTCGAGGAGATCGTCTGCGCCCTTCATGAACACGACGGTCACCCACATGCGGTCGGCGGATTCGACGGCGACGCCGACCCCGACGTAGTTGAAGTCGCCCAGGATGTTGCCCCGGTGGGTCGCCGAGGCCATGAAGGCGGCGTGGATGGCATCGACCGAGGCCCCCGAGCCGATGTTCTCGCCGAGGGCGATCCAGCCGGAGGTGACCGACCCGAGGGCCGGGTTGTGGAAGAGGTTGCCGTCGGCCATCATCCGTTGCGACTGAGCCCTGGCGTCATCGACGAGATCCCCGTAGACCCGCAGTGGCGCGAGACCGCGAGCGGTCCGCTCGGCGTTCATCTTGGCGACGAAGCTCCCCTCGCTGCCGGCGATGGCGGGAGCGATCTGGAGCAAGGCGCCCACCATGGCGAGGACGCCCACGACGACGAATCTCCTCCGCACCAGCCCTCCTCGATACGCAAGGTGGTCGAATTACCACTGTGCGTATCGGGCCGGTCGCTGCCCCCCTTGAGTGGTTCTCCGCCGAGTCGTCCGGTCAGGAAGCCAGCGAGCGAGCCAGCTCGACGATCGTACGGACCCCGAAACCGGTGCCGCCCTTGGTGATGTAGTGTTCCTCGCTCGCCGCCCGGGCCGGCCCGGCGATGTCCAGATGCACCCAGGGCCGCTCGCCCACGAACTCGTCGAGGAGCAACGCCGCGGTGATCGCCCCACCCCAACGCTCCCCCGTGTTCTTCATGTCGGCGATCGCCGAATCGATCATCTTGCGGTACTCCCGTTCCAGGGGGAGCTGCCACACCGACTCGCCCGCCGTCCGAGCTGCGGTCACGACCCGTTCGATCGCGTCGTCGTCGTTCCCGAGCACCCCCGCGATCTTCGGGCCCAGCGCCACCTTGCACGCACCCGTCAGCGTGGCCACGTCCACGATCAGATCCGGTTCCGTCTCGGCCACGTAGGCCAGTCCATCTGCGAGCACCAACCGGCCCTCCGCATCGGTGTTGAGGACCTCGATCGTCTTGCCGTTGTACGCCGTCAGGACGTCACCGGGGCGGATCGCCCCGCCGCCGGGCATGTTCTCGGTGATCGGGGTGACCGCCACCACGCGCACCGGCAGCCCCAGAGATGCGATCACCTTCACCGCCCCGAAGACCGCCGCCGCACCAGCCATATCGGTCTTCATCTCCTCCATCGACTTGGCCGGCTTGAGCGACAAGCCCCCCGAGTCGAAGACGATGCCCTTGCCGACCAGCCCCAACGACGCGGTGGCGCCGTCGGGTTCGTACCGCATCACCACCATCCGGGGAGCGCGCGCCGAACCGGCGGCGACCGCCAAGAGACCGCCGAACCCCATCTCGACGCATGCCGCCTCGTCGTAGACGTCGACCTGCACCGATCCCGACAACCCACGAGCGATCTCGGCGAGGGCCTCCGGCGGCTTGGCGACCGCCGGTTCGTTCACCAGATCCCTGGCCAGCGCGACCCCCTCGGCGATCATCCGGCCCGCGGCGATCTCGTCGTCGACGGCGCCCGCGTCGAGGAGCACCAATCGCTCGTTGCGGCGAGGCTTGGGATCGGAGCGGTAGCGATCGAACGAATAGGAACCGAGCAGGTATCCCACCGCGACGGCCTCCACGGCGCCGTCGATGTCGATCCGGTGCAGCGTCGTGGCGACGGTCCTCGAGCGACCCGACCTGGAGGCGGCCGTGCCCGCCGCTCGCCGCAACGCCTCGGCGTCGACCTCGTCACCGAGACCGAGGAACATCACGTCGCCGTACGGGAGCTCGTCCGCGACGGGCAGGACCGCCACCTGACCGCGCTTGCCCTCGAAGTCGACGGCCTCCAGGAAGGTCTCCACCCTGCCGTCGAGGGCATCCCGGACCTCCCCGGCGCCCGGACCCCAGGTGAGGTCCGACAGCACCGGCACGACCAGCCGGTCGCCCCGCTCTTCGCCGATGCCTCCGCCGATCGCGATCTCCATCGTCACTCCTCCGGGTCCTCTCTCGTCGGTGTCCACGTCCGTTCGGTGCTGCGAGCCAGCATGAACAGGTAGTCGGCCAACCGGTTGAGGTACGGCACCACCCGGCTGTCGGCGATCTCCGCCTCCCGCTCATGGGTGACCGCGCGGCGTTCGGCCCGCCGCACGACCGTGCGCGCCACGTCGAGCGCGGCACCCACCGGGTCGCCCCCCGGAACGACGAACTCGGTCGGAGCGCCGACGCGTTCGACGAGCGCGTCGATCCGCGCCTCGAGCTCGGCGACCATGGCGTCGTCGACCCGGCTCACACCGGGCTCGAGCCTGTGGTGGTTCTCGGGTGCCGTGGCCAACTCAGCGGCGGCGACGAACAACCCCCGTTGGACCTCGAGGATCGCCTCGGCGACCGCGTCGTCGGCCGCGGCCCGGGCGACGGCGAGCGCCGACACGGCCTCGTCGACGGTGCCGTACGCCTCGGGTCCCGAAGCGTCCTTGGGGACCCGCCCGCCATAGAACAACCCGGTCTCGCCCCGGTCTCCTCGTCTGGTGTAGATCTTCGCCATGGCACGGAAGGCTAGGCGAACGCGCCTGCGGCGAGGGCACGACCGAGGGCGACGACACCGAACGTCGTCAGGACCGCGAGGTAGGACAGGCCCGTGGCGGCCATGACGCCCGAATACCGGGGCTCCGACAACGAGAACCAGACACCGACCAGCAGCAGCGCCGTGAAGGCGGCCAGCACCAGGTAGGTCACGGTGAAGACACCTTCCGCCCCCGACAAAGCCAGCGTGTTCGATCCGACCACGAAGGCGACCTCGCCCGCGAGCCCGATACCGCCGATCACATCGAGGACCTTCAACGATCGCCGCGGCAGCCGCGGGTCCACGAGGAACCAATGCCCGAGGAGCATCTCGGTGGTCACCCCGCCGAACAGCACGGCGCCGGTCGCCACACCGAGCCACGGCGAGTCGACGGACGCCACGATCCCGAACCCGGCCGCGGCCAGGCCGAACCCCACCGCGGCCACTCCCGGCCGTCGGGCGACGACGGATGCGCCCAGTGCGAGAACCACCCCGGCCCACGCCACCGCCTGGCCCGACACGAAAGCGGCGATGCCACCGAAGAGGACCACGCTGGCACCGGTCACCCACAGGAAGCCGGGACCGACGATCCGCCAACGAGCCACGAGGGCAGCGCCGGCCGCGATCCCCGCCGCGAACAGGGCGAGCACGAGGGTCGGAGTGAGGTTCATCGGCGGGCCGCTAGCCCAAGGCCTCGAGCCAACGCCCGATCCGCTCGGCGACGGCGGCCGGCGTGAAACCGAAGTGCTCGGCGATGTCCGTCCACGGCGCCGAGGCTCCGAACCGGTCGATCCCGATGTGCAGGGCCTGAGGCCCTCCGAATCGCTCCCAGCCGATGGTCGTTCCCGCCTCGATCGTGACCATCGGGAGGCCGTCACCGAGCGTCGACCGACGGTACTGCGCGTCCTGACGGAAGAACACCTCCCAGCACGGCAGGCTCACGACCCGCACCGACACGCCGCGAGCCTCGAGCTCCGCCGCGGCGGCCTCGGCCACCCAGACCTCCGAGCCAGTCGCCACGGCGACGACATCGGTCCCCTCTCGCCGGATGTAACCGCCGCGGCGAACCGCCTCCGGGTCGGGAGCGACTTCGGGAACGGGCAGGCCTTGGCGGGTCAGGACGATCCCCGTCGGCCCGTCGCTCCGGCCCACGGCCCACTCCCAGGCCACCGCCGTCTCGGTCGGATCGGCGGGTCGGACGACCCACAGGTTCGGGATGGCGCGAAGCGACATGAGCTGTTCGATCGGCTGGTGGGTGGGCCCGTCCTCGCCGAGGAACACCGAATCGTGGGTCCACACGAAGATGGAGGGTGCCTCCATCAGCGCCGCCAGACGCACCGACGGCCGCATGTAGTCGGAGAACACCAGGAACGTCGCGCCGTAGCCGCGTTGGCCTCCGTGGATCGAGATCCCGTTCACCGCCGCAGCCATGGCGTGCTCGCGGATACCGAAATGCAGGTTACGGCCCAACCGGTCGTCGGCGGAGAACGACGCCGACGCCTCGATGAGGGTGTTGGTCGACGGCGCGAGATCGGCGGATCCCCCGACGAGATCGGGGCGTTCGGCGGCGAGGCGCTGGATGACCGCCCCGCTGAGCTTCCGGGTCGCCACCGACGTACCCGCTGCCGCCGGCGGCGCCGGAAGACGAACGGGAGCCGGACGCATGTGAGCTTCCCACCGCCGCGCCAGCTCCGGGTCCTCGAGGAACGCCGCGTCGCGGCGGCTCTCCCAGGCTGACCGGGCCGCCCGCCCACGATCCATGGCTCGGTCGAAGAACTCGTACACCGCCGCCGGGACCTCGAAGGGCGGCAGCTCCCAGCCCATGATCTCCTTCGTCCGCCGGATCTCCTCCTCGCCCAGCGGCGCGCCGTGGGCCTCCGGCGTGTCCTGCTTGGTGGGCGCACCGAAACCGATGTGGGTGTAGCACACCACCAGCGACGGCTTGGAACGTTCGGCCACCGCCTCCTCGATGGCCTCGGCGACCGCCGAACGATCGTGGCCGTCGACGGCGAGCGTGTGCCACCCGTAGGCATCGAATCGGGCCGCCACGTCCTCGCTGAAGGTCAGGTCGGTATGGCCCTCGATGGAGATGTGGTTGTCGTCGTACAGGTACACGAGCTTCCCCAACTCGAGATGCCCTGCCAGTGACGCCGCCTCCGAAGCGACGCCTTCCATGAGATCGCCGTCGGAGACGAAGGCGAACGTTCGATGATCCACGAGCCGTTCACCGAAGGTCGCCCGGAGGCGTTCCTCGGCGATCGCCATCCCCACCCCGGTGGCGAACCCCTGCCCCAGGGGACCGGTGGTCATCTCGATCCCCCGAGCCGGATCCCGCTCGGGATGACCCGGCGTCACCGAACCCCATTGACGGAACGCCCTGATGTCGTCCATCGTGACCTCGAACCCCGATAGGTGGAGCAACGAGTACAGGAGCATCGAGCCATGTCCGTTGGAGACGATGAACCGATCGCGATCGGGCCAGGTCGGGTCGGCGGGATCGACCTCGAGGAAGCGGGACCACAGGACCACCGCCAGGTCGGCCATCCCCATGGGCATACCCGGATGGCCGGAGTTCGCTCGTTGGACGGCATCCATCGACAGGACCCGGATCGTGTCGACGGCGAGTTGTTCGACGCTCTTGTTCATCAGACCTCCTGGGACGGCAGGCTACCGGCTCGTCACTCGACGACGTACAGGACACGGTCGGAGCGGTTGAGCCGCTCGACACCGTCGGCGGTGACCACGACGATGTCCTCGAGGCGCATCCCCCACCGGCCCGCCATGTAGATCCCCGGTTCGATCGAGAAGGTCATGCCGGGCTCCAGGGCCGTGTCGGAACCCTCCACGATGTACGGTGCTTCATGGGTCTCGAGGCCGATCCCGTGACCGGTCCGATGGATGAACGCCTCGCCGTATCCGGCCTCGGCGATCACCGTCCGGGCGGCCCGGTCGATGGCCCCGGCCGTCGCTCCCGGGCGGACCGCGGCGATGGCGGCCTCCTGGGCCCGACGCAGGGCCGCGTAGGCGGCGGACACCTCGGAAGTCGGCTCACCGACACACAAGGTGCGGGTGGAGTCGGACCGGTACCCGGCCATGCCGCCACCGATGTCGACGACGATGGTGTCTCCTGGGGCCATCACCCGGGATCCAGGCTCGTGATGCGGCGATGCGGCGTTGGGCCCGGAGGCGACGATCGTGAAATCGACCTCCTCGTGGCCGGAGGCGAGAAGGAGGTCCGCGATGATCCTCGCCATCTCGCGCTCGGTGGTGCCGGAGAAGCGAAGGTCACGGAGCGACGCCATGGTCGCGTCGACCGCCGCCGCGACCGCCGCGAGCGCGGCCAGCTCTTCGGGGTCCTTCCGGATCCTCAGCGACCGCATGATCGGGTCGGCCGACGTGAACTCGACGCCGGGCATCCGGCGCTGGATGGCCAGGAGGAACCGGCTCCACGTCTGGGCGCCGATGGCGACGCGGTGAGCTCCATCGAGGAGCTCGGCGACGATGTCGATCGGATCGTCCGTCTCGGACCAGGTAACGACACGGAAGGCCGGGTCGGGAACGACTCGGGGGGCCTCGAGTTCGGGAACGACCAGTGCGGCAGCCGCCTGTGGCCGGACCACGAGCATCGTGAGGCGTTCCAAGGGTACGGCGCGGTAGCCGGTCAGGTAGGGCAGATCCGCTCCCACCGACAGGCCCATCGCGTCGACGCCATCATGCTGCATCGCAGCGATCGCTCTGGCGATCCGGTCGGCGTGGCGGGTCGGGTCGTTCACCGGGCGGCAGCGAGCGAGTCCCTGGCATGGTACGAGGACCGGACGAGCGGGCCGGCCTCGACGTGTGCCAGTCCGAGCCGCCGGCCTTCGGCCGCATAACGCTCGAACTCGGCGGGCTCGACGTACCGATGGACCCGACGGTGCCTGGGGGTCGGACGCAGGTACTGGCCGATGGTGACGATGTCGACCCCGACGGCCCGGAGGTCGGCCAGCGCCCCCATGACCTCATCCTCGGTCTCACCCATGCCGACGATCAGTCCGGACTTGACCGTCCGCGTCGGGTCGTGCCGCTTCGCCCTGGCCAGGAGCGCCAGCGAGCGGCCGTAGTTCGCCGCGGTCCGGATGTCACGCTGCAGCCGCAGCACCGTCTCGGTGTTGTGGTTGAGCACCTCGGGTTTGGCGTCCAGCACCGTCTCGAGGGCCTCCAGATCGCCCTTGAAATCGGGGATGAGCACCTCGACGGCACAGTCTGGGATCCGATCCCTGATGGCCCTGATCGTCGCCGCGAAGATCCCGGCACCGCCATCGTCGAGGTCGTCGCGGTTGACCGAGGTCAACACGGCGTGCTGCAACCCCATCGCCTCGACGGCGGCTGCGGCCCGGTCGGGCTCGCCGGTGTCGACGACCTCGGGCCGTCCGGTGGTGACGTCGCAGAAGGCGCAGGCTCTGGTGCACCGATCCCCGAGGAGCATGAGCGTCGCGGTGCCCGACTGCCAGCATTCGTAGATGTTCGGGCATCCCGCCTCCTCACAGACGGTGTTGAGGGACAGGTCGCTCATGAGCCGCTTCAGGTCCCGATACCCCTCCGTGCGGAGGTTCGCCTTGACCCGCATCCAATCGGGACGCTCGGGCTCACCCGCCAGCACGCCCCGGATCGTGATGGGCGTCTCGCTTCGGCGCTCGGGGGAGAACACCCCCGAGGCGACCATCTCGTCCACATCGAAGCGGCGCCCTCCCGCCCCTCGAGCGAAGGCGGCGAGCTGCACCTCGGGCTCGCCCGCCGACAGCGTCCCGAGGCGGGCCAGGAGGCAGGACACGACCTCCTCCACGTCGACGTCGCGTCCGAGCAGAGCCGTCAGCGACGTGACCGGCCGATCCGCGATGCCACACGGCACGATGTGCGAGAAGTACGACAGGTCGGGTGCGACGTTGAGGGAGAAGCCGTGCATCGAGACCCCGCGCGAGACCCGAACCCCTACCGCGGCGACCTTGCCGGCGACCGTCCACACCCCGGTGTAGCCGGGTTCGGTCCAGGCTTCGACCCCGAGGTCGGCGAGGGCCGCCACCAGCATCCGTTCGATGCGTCTCACGTGCCCGACGACGTCGAAGCCGGAGTCCAACCTGGGGACGGCCACGATCGGGTAGCCGACGAGCTGACCGGGGCCGTGGTAGGTGATGTCGCCTCCGCGGTCGACGGCGATGAGCTCGGCACCGAGCTCAACGAGACGATCGGGCTCGACGACGAGGTTCGACCCGTCGCCGTTGCGTCCGACGGTGAAGGTGTGCGGGTGCTCGAGGAGGAACAGGTAGTCGTCGTCGATGTGCCCGACGGCGCGGGCGTCGTGGACGGCGCGCTGCAGGTCCCACGCCTCCCGGTACGGGAGGCGGCCGAGCCAACGGACCCGGAACCGCCCGGCGGGATCGGTCACGCCAGTTCCTGCTCCCAATCCCACGTCTCGATCGTCTCTTTGATCCGGCGGAGGAAGAGCACCGCGGTGGAGCCGTCGAAGGCTCGGTGATCCCACGTGAGGCCGAGGATCCCGATGTGATGGATGGCGATCGCGTCGGTGCCGTCGGGGCCCTCGACCACCGTCGGTCGCTTCACCACCGTGTCGGTCGACAAGATGGCGACGTTGGGGAGGTTGAGGATGGGCACCGAGGTGAAGGAACCGAAGGGTCCCGGGTTGGTGATCGAGAACGTGCTGCCCGAGATGTCGTCGGGTTCGAGTCGGCCTTCCCTCGCCTTGCCGGCCTTGGCCCGGATCTCACGGGCGAGACCCTTGAGGGTGAGCCCGTCGGCGTTGGGGACGGTCACGACCACGAGGCCCTGTTGATCGAGATCCACGGCGATGCCGAGGTTGACGACCGAGTGGAGCACCTGGACCCCTCGTTCCAGGTAGAACGAGCTGTTCACCGCGGGGAACGCCTTGAGCGCGTCGACGGTGGCCCTGGCGATGAACGGCAGGTAGGTGAGGGAGAACCCCTCCCGCTGCTTCCACTCGGCCTTGTGGGCCTGACGGATCCGCTCGACGTTCTCGTAGTCCACCTCGACGGACGTCCACACGTGGGCGGTGGTGCGCTTGGTCTCGACCAGGTTCTCGGCGATCCGCTTCCGGAGGCGAGACAGGTCGACGACCTCGTCGCCTGGCAGGAGCGGGATGCCGGCGGGTGTCGACGACGGGGCCGATGCTGGAGCAGCCGGTGCGGCGGGAGGTGGCGGGGCCGTCGGGGCGGGGGGAGCCTCGGCCGACCGGACCGCCGCCGGTGCGCTCGGCGTCGGGGGCGGCGCGGTCGTGGCGGTCGGTTCGGGTGCCTCGGCGGGAGCAGCGGGCGCGGGCTCCACGGTGACCTCGATCTGGGGGGCGACCGTCCCGCTCTCGATGACACGCTCGATGTCCTTGCGGGTGATCCGGCCGCCCTCGCCGGTGCCGGTCACCGTCTCGAGGTCGATGCCATGCTCCGCGGCGAGTCGACGCACGACCGGCGACAGCAACATCGAACGGGCACCCGCGGGTCGCGGCGGGGCGGTTCCCGCAGGCGCCGGCGCGGCCGGCGCGGTCTCAGCCGGCGCGACCCCCGTCGGACCCGTCACCACCGGCGCAGCCTCGGCCGGCGCGACCCCCGTCGGACCCGTCACTACCGGCGCAGCCTCGGCCGGCGCAGCCTCGGTCGGCGCGGTCGATGCTTCACCGGACTCGGCGATGACCGCCAACGGCGTTCCCACCCCCACCGTTTCGCCTTCGGGCACGAGGATCTCCTGGAGGACCCCGGAGGCCGGCGACGGCACCTCGGTGTCGACCTTGTCCGTCGAGATCTCGAGGAGGACCTCGTCCTCGTCGATATGGTCCCCGGGCTGCTTCAGCCAGGCGAGGATCGTTCCTTCGGTGACGGTCTCACCGAGCTGGGGCATGGTCACGGTCACCGGCATCGGGATGTGCTCCTTCGCTGCTGTTTCGGTCGTCCCATCAGATCGTGGAGAGCTCGCGCACGACGTCGGCGACGTCGTCCACCTGAGGAAGATACGCATCCTCGAGGACGGCGGCGAACGGGATGTGCGTCATCGGAGGCGTGACCCGCCGCACCGGTGCGTCGAGATCCCAGAACAGTTCGTCGGCGACCCTGGCGGCGATCTCCGAACCGATCGACGCCACCGGCACGTCCTCCTGCACGACCACCAGGCGTGAGGTCCTCGCCACCGACGAGAACACCGTCTCCCAGTCGATCGGCGCCACGGTGCGAAGATCGACCACCTCGACCGAGATGCCCTCGGAGGCGAGGGACTCGGCGGCCGCCAGACAGGTGTGCACCATCGCGGCCCAGGCGACGAGGGTGACGTCGGATCCGGATCTCGTGATCGTGGCCGTTCCCAACGGGATCTCGAAGTCCCCCTCGGGCACCGGCGCCTTGATGCTCCGATAGAGCTTCTTGTGCTCGAGGAACACCACCGGGTTCGGATCCCTGATGGCGGCCAGGAGCAGACCCTTGGCGTCGACCGGGTTCGACGGGCAGACCACCTTGAGGCCAGGATGATGCGCCACGAGGCCCTCCGGGCTCATCGAGTGGAACGGCCCGGCCCGGAGACCGGCCCCGCTGGGACCGCGGACGACCATCGGGACCGGATGTCCCGTCTTCCAGTAGTACTTGGCGGCCTCGTTGACGAGCTCGTCGAGACCGGGATAGATGAAATCGGTGTACTGGAGCTCGGCGATCGGTCGACGATCCATGAGCGCGCTCCCCACGGCCGCTCCGATGATGGCGGACTCGGCGATGGGCGTGTCGACGACACGCCCGGCTCCGAAGCGATCGTAGATCCCGGCAGTGACCTTGAACGCTCCGCCGAAAGGCCCGACGTCTTCACCGAGGAGGAACACCCGCTCGTCGCGTTCCATCTCCTCCACCATGGCCGAGCGGATCGCGTCGAGCATCGTGACCGGCTCACCCGAAGCCGGCCGCGGCTCGGGAGCGCGGGGTCCGGTCCGTGGAGCGAAGACGTCCGTCGCCACCGTCCCGGGATCCGGATCGGGACGGGACTGTGCCCATTCGATGGCAGCCTTGACCCGCCGCGACACCTCGTCGGCGATCCGCAGGATCTGTTCGTCGTCGAGGATGCCTTCGTCGATGAGGAGGCTCTCGAAACGGGCGATCGGGTCGCGCTCGAGCCAGCGTTCCCGCACCTCGGGATCGACGTAGTCGGCGGGGTCGTGGCCGGCGTGGCCGAAGTGACGGAAGGTGACGGCCTCGATCAGCGACGGTCCACCGCCGCCTCGAGCTCGCTCGACGGCTTCGGCGGCGGCGTTGTAGCAGGCCACGACATCGTTGCCGTCGATGACCGAGTGCGGGATGCCGTACCCTTGGCCCCGATCGGCGAAGTGCTCGAGCCGGGTCTCCCGCTCGTTGGGGGTCGAGTAGGCGTACTGGTTGTTCTGCACGGTGAACACGACCGGGAGCTGGAGCACGGCGGCGGTGTTGACGGCCTCGTGCCAGGTTCCGGTGGCGGTCGCACCTTCGCCGCAATCGGCCAACGCCACCCGATCCTCGCCGCGCTGGCGGAAGGCCAACGCGCATCCGACGGCGACGGGGTAGGCGTCGGGCAGGGGGGAGATGACCATCAACGTGCCCTTCTCCAGGACCCCGAAATGGCTGTTGCCGTCCCGCCCCTTCGTCGGCGACTCGGCCTTCCCGAAGAAGTTCAGCAGGGTCTCTTCGATGGTCACGCCCTTGGTGAGCTGCATCATGAGATCCCGATGGGTCCCCCCGAACACGTCGCGAGCTTCGAGCGCCGACGCGAACCCGACCTGCGCGGCCTCTTGACCGACACCGGGGTAGACGGCACCACCCAGGCGGCCTCCCCGGTACATGTTGTGCAGCCTCGTCTCGAGCGTACGCCCGAGCACCATCAGCTCGTACATCTGCCGGAGCCGATCGGCACCGAGTTCGGCTGCGGGTCCTACGAGTTGCATCGGTCTCCTCAGTGCAGCGGGCGTCCGGCGGCGGCGAGCAGGGTCTCCCCGATGGCCTCCGACACGGTGGGGTGAGCATGGACGAACGATGCCGCCTCGGTCGGGAGCGCCTCCCAACCGACGACGTACATGAGCTCGTGGATGAGTTCACCCGCGGACGGGTCCACCACGGTGGCGCCCAGCACGGGCCCGTTCCTCTCGGCCACGATCTTGACGAGCCCGCCCGTCTCGCCGTGGATGATGGCCCGACCGATCCCGCGCATCCCGTGTGACGTGACCTCCACGTCGTAGCCTCGTTCACGGGCGCCGGCCTCGGTGAGCCCCACCTGGGCCACCTCGGGGTGGGTGTAGACGACCATCGGCACCGCCCGGTAGTCGACCGGGGCCGGAACGCCGGTGGCGATGTGGGTGATGGCGGCCATCCCCTCGGCGAAGCCGACGTGGGCCAGCTGCGGGGTTCCGGCGACGATGTCACCGACGGCGTAGACGCCGGGTTTCGAGGTCTGCATCGTCTCGAGGTCGACGGTGACGAACCCGCGGTCCATCGCGATGCCGGCCTCGGCGATCCCGGCTCCTTCGGTGAACGGCGCCCGCCCGGTGGCGACGAGGACGACATCGACCTCGACCGCGTCGTCGCCGAAGGGCACCACGACGCCCCCGTCGGTGAACCGTGCCGGGTCGACGCGGACTCCGGTCCTCACCTTCACCTTCTTCTTCTTGAACGATCGTTCGACCGCCTTGGCCGCCTCGGGCTCCATTCCTGGCAGGATCTGGTCGACCATCTCGAACAGGTGCACCTCGGAGCCGACGTCGGCGAGGAGCGAGGCGAACTCGGCTCCGATCGCGCCCGCTCCGACGATCGCGACGCGATCGGGACGTCGGTCCCAATCGAGGGCGTGGGTCGAGGTGACGACGCGCTCACCGTCGATGTCGTAGCCGGGGATCGACTGTGGCACCGACCCGGTGGCCAGGATCACGTGACGCCCTTCGAGCAGCTCAGTCGATCCGTCGTCGGCGCGCACCTCGACGCCGCCGCCGACCAACCGCCCGAAGCCGCTCCTCACGTCGGCACCGCGGGACGCCAGGAGGCCGGACAGGCCCTTGACGAGGCCATCGACCACCTTGGTCTTGCGGGCTCGTGCGGCACCCCAGTCGAGCTGCGGCGCGGAGGTCTCGACACCGAACTCCCCGGCGCGGCCGATCATCGAGTAGACCGCCGCGGTCTCCAGCCAGGTCTTGGCGGGGATGCATCCGCGCAGCAGGCAGGTCCCCCCGACTCGTTCCTTGGTGACCAGCGCCGTCGACAGGCCGAAGTTGTGGGCGTAGAGCGCGGCGGCATAGCCGCCGGGTCCTCCGCCGATGATGACGACGTCGTACACGGTTCCTCCGGGGATGGGTATCGTCGCGAGACTAGTGGACCCTCGGGTCGCTCGCCGACGCCCCCGGGTACCATGCGCCGATGCAGACCCGGTACCTGATCCTCGTGTCGCTCGTCGCAGCGCTGGCCATCCTCGTCGCCGCTGCGCTGTGGTTCACGGGCTTGTAACGCCCCGTGACCGCCTTCGCCGTGCCTCCCGCCGAGCGGTACGCCCTCATCGAGGGCGAGATCGTGGTGGCGTTCACCGACCGACCGCCGGAGCACCACCACCTCGCCGTCATCCCAGGGGAGCCTCTCCCGCTCGACGCCCTGAAGCCCGCGTACCGGAGATGGTGCGGGATCGAGCTCCCCGACGACGGCGTCGAAGCGGAGGTGGTGAGCACCGACGACCTGGCCCTCTTCGACCCGGCTCAGGTATTCGCCCGGCACCTGCGGATCGACCTGCCGGCGTCCGGCCAGCTCGTGGTGCTCCGGGTCCGGGTCCACGGCCGCGAGGTGCTGTCGGACGTGGCCTTCGGCGCCCGCGTTCGGGCCGTGACCACGGCCATGCGATGACGACCTTCGATCTGACCACCGCCGACGGCCTCCGCCTCGAGGCACGTTGGGACGTGGCGGACGACCCGCTGGGTACGGTCGTGCTGTGCCATCCCCATCCACTGCATGGCGGCACGATGACGGCTCCGTTGATGGGAGCGATCACCGACGTCCTCGTCGAGCACCGACTGTCGGTGCTCCGGTTCAACTTCCGAGGTGTCGGCGGATCGGAGGGCTCTCACGGCGGCGGCGAAGCCGAACTCCTCGACATCGACGCCGCGACGGACGCCGCCGCCGCGGCCTACCAGGATCTCCCATCGGCGCTGTCGGGGTGGTCGTTCGGGGCCGCGACGGCATTACGGTGGTCGGCGGTGCGGCGATCGGCGCGCCCGTATGTCGGCGTCGCTCCACCGGTCCGTTCCGAGCTGACCCCGTGGCTTCCCGCTCCCGACGAGCTCGAGCCCGCCCACCGCAGCTTCGTCGTCGGCGAGCGAGACCAGTTCGTGCCGGTGGCGGACCTGGAGGCGTACGCACGGGCCATCGGAGCCGCGGTGCACGTGATCGCCGGAAGCGATCACTTCTTCTACTTCCGGGAGCGACGTGTCGGTGAGCTCGTCGCCGCCGACCTATCGGCGGCGATGGACGAACCCGCGGTTGGCGGCCTCCGGTAGCGTGTCGGGTCCGAACGCCTGCAGGAGATCCCGATCGAGCAGATCGTCCTCGACCGCTCGGGTGGACAGCTCCGCGAACTCCTCGGGCTCGTCGCAGTCGTAGACCCGCATCGTGTCACGGGTCCCGACGAACCGATGTTCCTCGAAGCGCGCGAGTCGAGCCATGGACGCGAGCCTACCCGCGATGCGAGCCGCCCGTCACGGGGTCTCGATGATGCGGACGGCGGCCGACGAGAGCCCGTTGGCGGCAGCCCGGAGCACGATCGTCCCCTCGACCGCGTCGTTGCCGAACGCGACCTTCCACTCTGCCGCGGTGCCGCCGGTCTCGGTGACCTGGAAGCCGCCGATGGGCAGGTTCTGTTCGAAGTAGTCGGCTGCACCAGGAACGTCGGCAGGGAGCGTCAAGACGAACTCGGTCGTGCCCGACCCCGGGTCGACCATGGTCGACCCGACCACGGCCCCGATCGGAACCGGGAACCCCGAGGGGACCGAGTCAGGGAGGACGCCCTCGCCGAACACGACTCCGCCGACGGCCAGCGTCGTCACCGTCTCAGGAACCGTCGATGGTCGCGTCGTCGACGGCGTCGTCGACGACCCGCCACATGCCGCCGCCGTCAGGGCGACGGCGACGAGCAGGTTCTGGAGGATCCAACGAGAACTGGTCATGTGGGGCTCGTGTCGTCGGGGATCCGGGAGTGTACGGAACCCGATGCTCAATCGCGTCGCCGGCGGACATGCAACCGAGGGGTCGGCTCGCCCACCACGAGCATCGCCACGGGGACCTCACGCAGGTCGAGACGCCACGGCATCACTCGAGAAGGGGCGACCGACAGATAGGCCGCCAGCGCCATGCGACGCAGCACGATCGCCGCTCGGCGCCACCCGCCGACCTTCATCGCCCGCGGTGGTCGTCGGTTCCGGATTCGTCGGCGACGACCTCGTCGGGAGCGACCGCCTCACCGAGCGCCCCGAGCGCGAGGAGGTAGGCCGCTTCGAGGTCGAGGACGGCGAAGATGTCCTCGGGCTCATAGGCATGCCCCTGCTCCCAGCAGCGCTCCTGGATGTAGGCGGCCGCCTCCTCGGATCCGGCGATCGCCGGCCCCCCTCGCTCGTCGTCGCCGAGTTGGAGCCATCGGACCTCCCATTCGAGCATCCGGCGGATCCCGTTGCGGCCGATCCGGTCCCGCGTGGCCGGGTCGAGCCCCTCGGACACGAACTCGATGGAGTCCTCGACGCCGTAGACGATCTCGGTATCGGGGAGGTCGGCACGCTCCTGCCACACCATGCCGGCGCCGATGGCGATCACGACGACGGCCAGACCGATGACGAGGAGGGCGAATCCCATGACCCGAGCGTACCGACCCGGGCGCGAGATGCGCATCCAGATCCCGACCCTGCGCCCGACGACTAGCGTTCCCGGTCGTGAACGTCTCGACCATGACCACGTTCTTCGCGCTCCTGGCGCTCGCAGCCAACGTGGCGACACTCCTGCTGGCCGTCGCCGCCGCCGGAGGCCGGTCCGAGGCCGGTCGCCGTTTCCGCTCCGAGGTCCTGGCGCTGTTCGCCGGGTGGGAACTGTGGACGGCGTTCATCGTGGCGACCTCGGCGACCCTTGGCAGCCTCTACCTCTCCGAGATCGCCCATTTCGTTCCCTGCCAGTTCTGCTGGTACCAACGGATCGCCATGTACCCCCTCGCCGTCATGCTGGGCATCGCCGCCTGGCGCCACGACCACGGGGTCCGCATCTACGTCTCGGTCATCGCCGCGATCGGGGCAGGGCTGTCGACCTACCACTACCTGATCCAACGGTTCCCCGATCTCGACAGCGGCTCCTGCTCGCTGGGGGTCCCATGCACGACGGCCTACGTCATGAAGTTCGGCTTCATGACGATCCCCTACATGGCCTTCAGCGGGTTCACGCTGATCCTCGCGCTGATGTGGGCGGACCGGTGCGGTAGCCGCGAGGCGACACCATCATTCACCCCGACGAGCGACCGGAAGGACGAGCAGCGATGACGAGCACCAAGGCACGAACCGGCGGATCCACGGCGAAGGGACGTTCCGTCCCGGTCGTGGCGATCGTCTTCGGGGTGATCGCCGTCGCCCTCGTCGCCGCCGTCGCCTTCGGCGGCAACAGCGAGGTGCAGAGCGAGTACGGCAGCCCGTCCATCGAGGGCGCCCTCCCGCTGATGCCACCCAGCGCGTCGGTCGACACCTCCGCCGCAGGCATGGAGGCACCGACGATCGTCGGGCAGGACTTCGACGGCAACACGGTGTCGATCGGCAACGACGGACGGGCCAAGGCCATCGTCTTCTTGGCCCACTGGTGCCCCCACTGCCAGCAGGAGGTCCCTCGGGTCCAAGCCTGGCTCGACCAGGGAGGAGGCGTCGACGGCGTCGACATCTACTCGGTGTCCTCGGCCATGAACTCGGGACGGCCCAACTACCCACCGTCGGCCTGGCTGGAACGGGAGGGATGGACCGTGCCCGTCATCCGGGACGATGCCGACAACTCCGCCCTGGTCGCCTACGGCGCCGGCGGCTTCCCCTACTGGGTGTTCGTCAACGCCGACGGCACCGTCGCTTTGCGCACTGCCGGCGAAACCTCCATCGAGCAGCTCGTCGCGACGATGGAGCAGCTCGACAAGGGCTGACCTCTCACCGACTAGCGTCCCCGCCCATGGGTGCGGGGACGGACACGGCGCGATGACCCCGGGAACGGGACTGCTGTTGCTCGTCGCCGGCCTCGTGGCGGGCTTCGTCAACACGGTGGCCGGCGGCGGGTCGGCGATCACCCTCCCCATCCTCACCGACCTCATCGGGGCCAACGCCGCCAACGGCACGAACCGGATCGCCATCTTGATGGCGAACGCGACCGCCGCGGGGCGGTTCACCCGCGGCGGAGCGATGCCGTGGCGGGCGGTCGCTCCCCTGATCCCGCCCGCCGTGCTCGGCGCCATCGCCGGCGCCTGGGTCGCGACCTTGCTGTCGGCCGTGGCGATGAAGCGGGTCTTCGCGGTCGTCCTGCTGCTGATCGCCGTCTCGGTCGTCGCCAAGCCATCGGCATGGTTGAAGGGTCATCGGTCCCGCCTCACCGAACCGTGGCGCTCGGCGGCGTTCTTCGCCATCGGGTTCTACGGGGGGTTCGTACAGGCCGGTGTGGGTTTCCTGCTCCTCGCCGGGCTCGTGCTCGGGGGCGGCCTCGACCTGGTCCGGGGCAACGCGGCCAAGGTGCTACTGATCCTCTGCTACACACCGGTGGCCCTGCTCCTGTTCGCCCGTGCGTCGCAGGTCGATCTCGCGATCGGGCTCGCCCTCGGTGTCGGGAACTCCAGCGGTGCCCTCCTGGCGAGTCACCTGGCGATCACGAAAGGCGCCGACTGGATCCGATGGGTGCTGGTGGTCGTCGCCGTGGGCGCCGCGATCCGCATGGCGTTCCTCTGACCACGGATCCTCACAGGCCGAGCCGATCCGCCAGCTTCGCCCGCCACTCGGCCGGACCTCCGAACAGCAGCTCGTCGGTCTTGGCTCGCTTGAAGTACAGATGGGCGTCGTGCTCCCACGTGAAGCCGATCCCGCCATGCACCTGGATCGTGTCACCGGCGACCTGGAAGTAGGCGTCCGAACAGTAGGACTTGGCGACCGGAGCCACGATGCGCAGCTCGTCCTCGTCACCGGTGACGGCCCAGCCGGCGTAGTAGGCAGCCGAGCGGGCCGCTTCGACCTCGACGAGCATGTCGGCGCACATGTGCTTGATCGCCTGGAACGAGCCGATCGGCCGCCCGAACTGGTAGCGCTCCTTCGCGTACTGAACCGACATCTCCAGGCAGCGCTGCGCACCCCCGACCTGCTCGAAGGCCACGGCCACCGCCGCCCGGTCCAAGAGCCGATCCAACGTCTCGAGCGCCGAGCCCGGAGCTCCGAGGCGAGCCGCGGCCGGCACCTCGACATCGTCGAGGGTCACCGAGGCCTGACATCGCGTCTGATCCATCGTGACCACCTTGGCGCGCGACAGCCCCGGAGCGTCTCCCGGCACGAGGAACAGGTCGGGACCGTCCGGTGACGTCGCCAGCACGACGATGACGTCCGCGACATGCCCGTCGAGCACATGGTGTTTCGTGCCCGACAGCACGAAGCCCTCACCGGCGGGGACCGCAGAGACCTCCGGCGGATCCGGCAGCCAGCGGCCGTCGGACTCGACGAGGGCCACCGTGCCGATGCTCTCGCCCGCCGCGAACGACGGCAGGTAGGCGGCTCTCTGCTCTCGGTCGCCTGCGATCTCGACGACACCGGCGGCGAGCACGACCGTCGACAGGAACGGCACCGGCGTCAAGGCCCTCCCCAGCTCCTCCAGCACGATCCCGAGCTCCACGAACGAGTACCCGGCACCGCCGTACGCCTCGGGGATCGCCATGCCGTGCCATCCCATCTGGGCGGTCTCGGACCAGACGTCGCGATCGAAGCCCTCCGAGGTCTCCATGATCTGGCGGACCTTGGCCATCGGCACCTTGTCCGCCAGGTAGGCCCGGGCGGCATCTCGGAGCATCTCCTGTTCCGGCGTCAACGCGAAGTTCATCTGGTCCTCTTCCTCGGTGCGTGTCCCCGATCCCGACCAGCATTGTGCCACGAACGATCGACGGCACATCCCCGCTACGCTCGACGCCCATGACGACCCGGCCGCCCGTCCACTACCGCACCGCCGACCTCACGGTCCGCAAGCTCTGTGTCGGTCCCCTCGAGAACAACACGTACCTGCTCGAGTGCCGACGATCCGGCGACACCTTGGTGGTCGACGCGGCCGACGAGGCGGAGCGGATCCTCTCCGCCATCGGCCGGAACCGCCTCGTCGCGATCGCCACCACCCACGGCCACTGGGATCACGTGCAGGCGGCCGCGGACGTCGCGTCGGCCACCGGCGCACCGCTGCTGCTCTCACCCGCCGACGCCGCGATGGTCGACCATCCGTCGGAGCCCCTCGCCGAAGGGCCCATCGAGGTCGGAGCCGCGACGGTCCAGGCGATCGCCACTCCCGGCCACACCCCCGGATCGATGTGCCTCGTCGTCGACGGCGCCGTCTTCAGCGGCGATACACTCTTCCCCGGCGGCCCGGGCGCCACCGCCGGACCCTCCGAGTTCGACCAGATCATGGAGAGCCTGCAGACCCGGCTGTTCACGATGGCCGACGACACGCTGGTGTTCCCCGGCCACGGTCTCGACACGACCATCGGGACGGAGCGCCCGCACCTGGCGGCCTGGCGACGGCGGGGATGGTGATGGGGATCGGCGACACGGACATGGGGAGCGACATGGAATTCGGCTTGATGGTGGAACCGCAGGTGGGCGGGAGCTACGAGCGGCTCCTCGAGCTGGCGCGCTGGGCGGAATCCGAAGGTCTCGACGCCTTCGCCCGGTCCGATCACTACCTCGATCAGGACCGATCGGCACCGGTGACCGACGCCCTCACCAGCTTCGGGGGACTCGCCCGAGAGACGGCACGCATCCAGCTCGTCGTGCTCGTGACCCCGTTGACCTTCCGCCACCCCGCGGTGATCGCCAAGACGGCGACGACCATCGACGAGATGTCCGGAGGACGGTTCGCCCTCGGGGTCGGGACCGGGTGGATGGAACAGGAGCACGAGGCGTTCGGGATCCCACTCCCCGACCTGCGGGAGCGCTTCTCCCGGCTCTACGAGACGTTGGCCTATCTGCGGGCCGCCTTCTGGAGCACGGACGGGTTCACGGGACGTCACTACCGGCTCGCCCCCATGGAGGTGCTCCCACGGCCCACCGGTCCGCTCCCGATCATCGTCGGAGGGTCCGGCATGACCAAGACGCCGACGTTCGCGGGGCGCTTCGCCGACGAGTACAACATGTTCGTCACCGACGCCGACACCCTCGACCGCCGGCTCGAGGTCATGCGGCGCGCCGCCGTGGATGCCGGCCGCGATCCGGATGCCATCAAGGTCAGCTTCGCCGGGCCGGCCATCGTCGCCGACACCGAAGCCTCCTACGGAGAGCTCCTCGCCCACCGAGCCGCGAGGCGCGGCGTGTCGGTTCCCGAGTACGTCTCCCTCCTCGAGGAGCGCAACATCCCGAGGGGGACACCCGAACGCGCAGCCGCCTCGATCCGGGCCCTGGCCGACCTCGGCGTGGACCGCTACTACCTGCAGGAGTACAGGTCGCTGGAAGACATCGACACCGGAGCGCTGTCCGGGGTGTTCGCCGCCCTCCGCGGGTGACGACGCGTCGAACGTCGCTGCGGGCGAGGCGAAGGCGATATACCGGCCCAGGGGGCCCTATTCTCGGCCCATGACCGTCACCCCCCTCCTCGAGATCGAGAACCTCCACGCGTCGGCCGATGGGGTCCCCATCCTCGAGGGTGTGGACCTGACCATCGCCGCCGGCGAGATCCACGCCCTGATGGGTCCGAACGGCTCGGGCAAATCGACCCTCGCCAACGTCCTGATGGGTCATCCCGCCTACGTGGTGACCGACGGATCGATCCGCTACAAGGGTGAGGGCATCACCGACTGGAGCGCCGACGAACGCGGCCGGGCCGGCATCTTCCTCGGGTTCCAGTACCCCGAGGAGATCCCCGGCGTGTCGGTCGTCAACTTCCTCCGCACCGCCCTGTCGAACCGGACCGGGACGGACTACACGGTCCTCGAGCTGCGGCTCAAGATCATGGAGGCTATGAAGGAGCTGGGCATGGACCCGTCCTTCGCCGACCGTTATCTGAACGAGGGCTTCTCCGGCGGTGAGCGCAAACGCAACGAGATCCTCCAGATGGCGGTCCTCGAACCGGAGCTGGCGATCTTGGACGAGACCGATTCGGGCTTGGACATCGACGCCCTCAAGACCGTTGCCGAAGGGGCCAAGAAGCTGGCGGGACCCGAGCGTGGCTTCCTCATCATCACGCACTACCAACGGATGCTCGACTACATCACCCCCGACGTCGTCCACGTGTTCGTGGACGGTCGGATCGTCGAGACCGGCGGCGCGGATCTGGCCGACCGGATCGAACGGACCGGCTACGAGGCGTTCCGCACGACGGTGGACACGACGACATGATCGACCTGTCCGCCCTCCGCGCCGACTTCCCCATCCTGCAGCGGACCTTCGACGGCCGGGACCTGGTCTACCTCGACTCGGCCGCCACGACCCAGAAGCCCGTCCAGGTGATCGAGGCCGTCGACGCCTATTACCGGGAGAAGAACGCGAACGTCCACCGCGGCGCCTACCGACTGTCGGCCGAGGCGACCGATGCGTTCGAACAGGCGCGGACGAAGGTCGCGTCGTTCATCGGATCGCCGCGGTCGGATCAGCTCGTCTTCACCCGAGGAGCGACGACGGCGCTGAACTTCGTCGCCTATGGATGGGGGTTGCATCGCCTCGGCGAGGGTGACCGGATCCTGCTGACGATCATGGAACATCACTCCAACATCGTGCCATGGCAGATCGTCGCCAAACTGACCGGTGCCGAGCTGGTCTACCTGGGCCTCGACGACGACTACCAGGTCGACCTGACCGAGCTCGACCGGGTCTTCGACGAGCGGGTCAAGATCGTCGCCGTGTCGGGCATGTCGAACGTCACCGGTGCCAGAGGGCCGGTCGACGAACTGGTGGCCGCCGCCGACGGCACGGGCGCCATCGTGGTGGTGGACGGCGCCCAGTTGGTCCCCCACGATCGGGTCGACGTGGCCGCCATGGGAGCCGACTTCCTCGCCTTCTCCGCACACAAGATGCTCGGCCCGACCGGCATCGGCGCCCTGTGGGGAAAGGAGGAGCGACTCGAGGAGATGGAACCGACCGAGGGCGGCGGCGAGATGATCTCCGACGTCGGCCTGACCGAGTCGCGCTGGGCGCCCGTACCCCACAAGTTCGAAGCCGGCACGCCACCGATCGCCCAGGCGGTGGGCTTCGGCGCCGCCGTCGACTACCTCGACAAGGTCGGCATGGACACCGTCAGGGACCACGAGCGAGCGCTCACCGCCTACGCCCTCGAACGGCTCGCCGAGGTGCCGGACCTTCGCGTCTACGGCCCCCGCGACGTCGACCGACGCGGGGGTGCGGTCTCCTTCGAGTTGGGTGACATCCACGCGCACGACGTCGCCACGATCCTCGACGAGCACGGCGTCGCCGTACGCGCAGGTCATCACTGCGCCAAGCCGCTCATGCGTCACCTCCACGTGCCGGCCACCGCCCGGGCCTCGTTCTACCTGTACAACACGCCCGCAGACGTGGACCGCCTCACCGAGGCACTGCTCGACGCCCGCCGGGTGTTCGGGCTGGCGTGACGCGCGCCAAGACCCTCGCTGCGGTATCGTTCGCCGATAGCCGACCAAGGTGATCACGACCATGTCTCCCCTCGATGAGCTCTATCGGGAAGTCATCCTCGACCACTACCGGAACCCCCGTCATCGGGGGTCGCTGAACGGACCCCACGTGCATGCCGAAGGGCTCAACCCGTCGTGTGGCGACGAGTTCGCCCTCGACCTGAGCGTCGAAGGCGACACGATCACCGACGTCGCGATCCAAGGGCAGGGATGCTCGATCTCGCAGGCGTCCGGATCGATGATGGCCGACGCGATCGTCGGGAGGAACTTCGACGAGGTCGAGGACATGATCCGCAAGTTCCGGTTGATGATGACCATCGACGAAGGCGACAACCCGGTCGATCCGGAACGACCCGGTGCGGTCCTCGGAGACCTCGAAGCGCTCCAGGGAGTCCGCAAGTTCCCGGTGCGGATCAAGTGCGCCGACCTGGCCTGGACGACGCTCACCGACGCCCTGGCCAAGGCACGGGCGAACGCGTAGGGAGGTGTCGCCATGGCGACGTACGATCCGTCGACGGCCCTGATCGTCGTCGACGTCCAGAACGACTTCGCCGACCCGAAGGGATCGCTGGCGGTCGACGGCGGCGAACGGATCATCCCCTTCGTCAACGAGCAGATCGCGGCAGCGACCGACGCCGGGGCGACGGTCGTCTACACGCGGGACTGGCACCCCGCATCCACCCCCCATTTCGCCAAGGACGGCGGGATCTGGCCGGTCCACTGCGTCGCCGGAACCTGGGGCGCCGAGTTCCACCCGGACCTCGACGTGCGGGAGGACGCCGTGGTCGTCTCCAAAGGCGTGGGCGGCGAAGACGGCTACTCCGGGTTCACCGTTCGCGATCCTGAGACCGGCGAGGAGACGCCGACCGACCTCGACGCCGTGCTCGGTGACCGCGGCGTCTCGAAGGTCGTGGTCGTCGGCCTCGCCACCGACTACTGCGTCAAGGCCACGGCGATCGATGCCGCCCGGCTCGGGTACGACACGACGGTCCTCGCCGACGGCGTCTCGGCGGTGAACCTGCGCCCCGGCGACGGAGCCCGGGCGGTCGCCGAGATGTGTGCGGCGGGCATCACGATCGAGTGACCGATCACCGCTCGATGTTCTGACGTCTGGCGGCCGCCACCAGCTGTCGCTGGAGATCCTTCATCCGGTCCGACAGCGACACGTGGTACCGGTGCGGATTGACCAGGCGCCGAACGCCCGGGTCGAGCCGCTCGAGATCCGCGACTCGCCGAGCTCGCATCGCCGCCAGACCCTCGGGTTCAATCGTGGCGGCTCCCCCGTCGAACACGACGACGTGGAGCCGTTCCACCGCCGAGACCTCCGAGGAGGACAACGTCCTCGAGACCCCGTCGTGGTGAGGGTGATGGAGCACGAGGGGCCGGCCCGGGGCGATGGGCTCATCGGCGGCAGCGACCAGGTCGGCGGTGGCGAGACCTCGCTCGTCGTAGATCCTCCAGACGGTCTTGTCCCCCGGGATGGGCATCTTCGTCGGGGATTCGGACAGCTTGATCGCCGGCACCTCGACACCGTCCGGTCCTTCGATCCCGACCAGCTTGAACACACCGTCGAGGGCGGCATGTCCATGGGAGGTGATCAGGCGCGTGCCGACGCCGTAGATCAGACGCGCGATCAAGGCGTCGGGGTCGACCCCGTATCGTGGCGCCTCTTCGTCGATCTGGGAGAGGATCTGCCAGAGGGCGAGCTCGTCCAGCTCCGAGGACAGCACGATCGCGACGTCGCGGAACCCGGCATCGTCGAGCATCTGCGCCGCCCGGATCGCCAGGTAGGCGAGGTCTCCCGAATCGAGGCGCACGCCGACGGGCCGATGGCCTGCGGCGCGGAGCTCGTCGAACACGGCGATGGCATGGGGGATGCCGCTGTGCAGGGTATCGACGGTGTCGACCAGGAGGATGCAGTCGTCGGGATAGACCGACGCGTAGGCGCGGAACGCCTCGAGCTCCCCCCCGCCGAGGGCCATGAACGCCTGCACCATCGAGTGGGCGTGGGTGCCCTTCGGATCGAGGCCCAACGCATGGGAGATCCCGACGTTGGACGTGAAGTCCGCCCCGCCGATCAGCGCCGCCCTCGCTCCGGCGTTGGCGCCGGTGTCGGGACCTCTCCGGAGACCGAACTCGAGCACGGGGCGGCCCCGGCCGGCCTCCGAGACCCGCGACGCCTTGGTGGCGATCAACGTCTGATAGTTGAGGTGGTTGAGGAGCGACGTTTCCAGGATCTGGGCCATCGCCAGCGGCCCTTCGACCATCACCAGCGGCTCGTGGGCATGGACGATCCGTCCCTCGGGCACGGCCCGCATCGTGATCGCCGAGAAGTCGCCATGGGCGGCCAGCCAGCGGAGGAACCCCTCGTCGAACCGGGGGGTACCCGCCGAGGTGCGCTGCTCGGCCAGCCGTTCGATATCGGCCGCCACGAACCGTGTCTCCTCCATCCACTCGAGGAGCCATCCCAACCCCGCCGACACGCAGTACCCGGCCTGATGCTCGCCGTAGTCGGGGGTGTGGCGGAAGAAGTAGTCGAACCGTGCTCTCCGCTCGTGCAACCCTCGACGCCAGTAGAGCTGGGCCATCGTGAGCTGGTACTGATCGGTGAACAGCGCTCCTTCGGTCAGCGCGCGTCGATCCTGCGGCTCGGTCACTGCCGCCCTCCGGTACCGGTCAGGAGACGACCCCGCCCTCGGTCATGGGCCGCACGTCGAGGGCCTTGTCGAGCTCGTCGGAGGGAAGCACCCCCATCTCGAGGGCGACCTCACGGACGCTCCGACCCTCGGCGAAGGCCTTCTTGGCGACCTCGGCAGCCTTGTCGTACCCGATCTTGGGCACCAGCGCCGTGATGATGATGACGTTCTGCTCGAGGAGGTGACGGGCCCTGGCCTCGTCTGCCTCGATCCCGTCGACGCACTTGTCCTTGAGCGCCTTCGCCGCGCTCGCCTCGAGATCGATCGACTGCAACAGACCGTGGGCGATCACCGGCATCATCACGTTCAGCTCGAAGTTCCCGTTCGCCCCACCCCAGGTGATCGCGACGTCGTTGCCGAACACCTGGGCGGCGACCTGCATCACCGCTTCGGGGATCACCGGGTTGACCTTGCCCGGCATGATGGACGAGCCCGGTTGCAAGGACGGCAACCGGATCTCGGCGATCGCCGTCCGCGGCCCGCTGGCCAGCCAGCGCAGATCGTTGGCGATCTTGAACATCGAGGTGGCCACGGTCTTCAGCGCCCCGGACGCCATGACGGCGGCGTCCTTGGCTGCCTGGGCTTCGAAGTGGTCGTCGGCCTCCCGGAACGGGAACCCACTGCGCCGGCTCATGATCTCGATGGTCCGGCGGGCGAACCCCGCGGGGGCGTTGATCCCGGTTCCGACCGCGGTGCCGCCCAGAGCCAGCTCCTCGAGCTCGGGCAGGACCTTCTCGACACGGACGACCCCCTTGGAGATCTGGGTGGCGTAGCCGCCGAACTCCTGACCGAGACGGACCGGGGTGGCGTCCATCAGATGGGTCCGGCCTGACTTGAGGATGTGATCGAACTCCTCGGCCTTGGCTCGCAAACTGGAGGCGAGGGCCATCAGGGCCGGGATGAGGTCCCTGCGCATCCCGGCGACCGCGGCCACGTGGATCGCCGTGGGGATGACGTCGTTGGACGACTGACCGGCATTGACGTGATCGTTGGGATGGACGAGCTTGGATCCACGTTCGCCGCCGAGGATCTCGGTGGCCCGGTTGGCGATCACCTCGTTGGCGTTCATGTTCGTCGAGGTGCCCGAGCCGGTCTGGAAGATGTCGACCACGAACTGGTCGTCGTAGCGACCATCCATCACCTCTTCGGCCGCCTGGATGATGGCGTCGGCGACCTCGGGGGAGAGCACGCCCATCTCCTTGTTCGCTTCGGCCGCGGACGCCTTGATGAGGCCGAGGGCCCAGATGAACGTCCTGCCGAACCGGAGATCCGAGATCGGGAAGTTCTCGACGGCCCGTTGGGTCGAGGCGCCGTAGTAGGCGTCGTCGGGAACCTCGACCTCACCCATGGAATCGCGTTCGACGCGCATGATGTCTCCTCGTTGACGGGATCCTTCAACGCGAGGTTAGTGAGGCGCCGCGGGCCCAGATAGGGCCTATCTGCCCAGGAGCGACCGCACGGCGGACGGGAAGACCTCGCTGACGTCGCCGTCGACTCGGAGGGTGGCGAGGTCGTCGTGACCGGTGGCACCGCGGTTGACGACGACGTAGGGAACACCGCGTCGCGCCGCGGCGGCCGGAACGTCCGCTGCCGGCGTCACCGTCAAGGTCGACCCGAGGGACACGACGGCGTCGCACCGCGCCGCCGCTTCGAACGACCGGGCGAGATCTTCGACGCGAAGGGACTGACCGAAACTGACGGTCGCCGGTTTGAGGAAACCGCCGCATGCGCACATCGGAACGGTCCCGGTCTCCGCGAACGCGTCGTAGATCGGCTCCGCGGGCTGCTCGGATCCGCATCGCAGGCACACCACCGACCGGTTGGTGCCGTGGATCTCGACGAGCCGGCAGGAGGAGGTCCCGGCCGCCCGGTGAAGGCCGTCGACGTTCTGGGTGACGACCAGTTCCAACCGACCGGCGCCTTCGAGGTCCACGATCGCTTCATGGACGGCGTTCGGTTCGGCCCCGCGACCCCAGGTCCGCCAGTCCTCGCTCTTGTGCCGCCAGTACCGCAGCCGGGCATCGGGATCGGTGACGAACTCGTCGAAGAAGACCGGTCGGCGGGTCGTCCACACACCGTTCGGACCGCGATAGTCCGGGATGCCGCTGGCCGTCGAGATGCCGGCGCCGGTGAAGACCACGATGCGGCGAGCGGCGGCCAACGCCTCGGTGACGGCGAGCACGGCGTCGGTCATGCCGGCCCGCCGAGGACGTCGCCGAGCACCACGATGGCGGCGATGACGGTCAACGCGATGACCGCGGTTCGAGCCCACAACCAGACGCGACTCCGGCCGGTGAGCGCGAGCGCCGCGGCCACGGTCTCACGTCCATAGGCGAGTTCCCTGAGCGCCAGCTCGCGGGCGGTCCGGCGGCCCCGGATCCCCCGGGCGGCGACGATCTCATCGGGGTCGGCCACGGCGCCGGCTCGACGCTGGAGCGGCCGCAGGAGCCAGATCAACACGGCGAACACGCCGAGCCCGGCGACGAGGGCCGCGACCCCGGTCGTCATGAGCATCGCGACCAGCCCGACGGTCCACCCGACCCAGAGCCGGAAGAGGTCCGCGAGATAGGCGGCCGCATCGTCGGCGTCGGTGAACCAGATGCGCTCTTCGGCCATCGGTCGGCCGTTACGGGAGCTCGTAGCCCTGCGCCTCGAGCCGATCGGCGATCTCCGGACCTCCGGACTCGACGATCTTGCCTGCCACCATCACATGGACCCGATCGGGTTCCATGTACTTCAAGATCCGGCTGTAGTGCGTGATGACCAAGATGCCGAGATCGGGGCTCCGGAGCGACTCGACCATCGCCGCGACCTCGCGGACGGCGTCGACGTCGAGGCCCGAGTCGATCTCGTCGAGCACCGCCGCGGTCGGGGAGAGCACGGCGAGCTGGAACATCTCGGACCGCTTCTTCTCACCGCCCGACAAGCCCACGTTGATGGGGCGAGACAGGAACGGCTCCATCCCGAGGCGCGCCGACGCCGCCTCGGCACGCGTCCAGAACCCGGCGGGATCGCTGGAGGCCGCCGCCAGCTCGGCGAGGAGGTCGTCGAGGGTCACCCCCGGGACCTCCACCGGGTACTGGAATGCCTGGAAGAAGCCGACCTTGGCCCGCTCGTCGACGGGAAGGCCGAGGATCTCGGTTCCACCGACCTTGGCGGAGCCGGACGCCTCGTAGTCCTCCTTGCCGGTCAGGACGTGGCAGAGGGTCGACTTGCCCGACCCGTTCGGCCCCATCAGGGCATGGACCTCGCCGAAGGGGACGGTCAGGTCGACGCCCTCGAGGATCCGGAGATCGCCGAGGCGCGCCTCGAGGCCCTCGATCGCCAATGCCGCGCTCATGATGGGTCGCCTTCCTCGTCGATGATCAGGTACACCACACCGTCACGCACCTGCGCGGTGTAGACCGGGACCGGACGAGTCGCTGGGAGGGAACGCGGCCGGCCGGTGCGAAGATCGAACTCGGCGCCGTGGCGAGGGCACTCGACCTCGTGGTCGACGATCTCGCCCTCGGCGAGGGACGCCTCCGCATGGCTGCACCGGTCACCGAGGGCGTACACGTCATCGCCGATGCGGAACAGCGCGATCCGATGCCCGGCGGTCTCGACGCGGACACCTCTGCCTTCGGGGAGTTCGGCGAGCGGAGCGACCTCGATCTCCATCACACCCGTCCCGCTTCCTGGGCAGCGACGAACTTCCGGTTCAGACGCTCCCGCACGTACGGCCCGAGGGCGGCGACCGCCATCCGGGACAGGGCCTCCTCGAAGAACCCACGGATCTGAAGTCGGTCGGCGCGGGGCCGGCTCAATCCCCGACTCATCAGGTAGTACCGCTGCTCGGCGTCCAGCGGGCCGACCGTCGACCCATGCCCGCACTTGACGTCGTTGGCCAGGATCTCGAGGTTGGGGACCGACTGGGCCGAGGCACCCTTGGACAGGATGAGGTTACGGTTCGTCTGGAAGGCCTCGGTCTTCTGTCCTTCCTCTTCGATGCGGATCATGCCGGTGAACACCGAGGTCGCTTCGTCTTCGACGGCGCCCTTGAGGAACATGTCCGAGCGGGTGTTGGGCCCTGCGTGACGCATGAAGTAGCGATAGTCCAGGATCTGATGCTCTTCACCGAAGTAGGCCCCGACGATGATCGCCTCCGAGCCTCGGCCGTCGAGATCGGTTGCGAGATGGAGGCGAGAGAACCTCCCCCCCAACCCGACCTCGTCGAACCGCACGAGCGCGTCTCTGTCGGCGACCAGCCGGGCATGTCCGACGGAGCGGGCGTCGTATCCCCATTCCTGGAGCACGGTCACCGACAGGCGAGCGTCGGCGCCGACCGCGGCGACGATCCGCGGGACCGCCAACGTGTAGGCGTCTTGGGGAGAGCGGAGGTGGACCACGACGGAGGCCTCGGATCCGTCCCCGGCGTCGATGACGACGGCGGGGAAGGAGGCCAGGCCGGCGGCACTGGTCTGAACGTCCACGTAGACGGGACCGGCCGGGAGCGCCCCGGGGTCGATACCGATGAACGCACCGTCACCGCCGAAGGCATCGTGGGCGTGGGCGAACCGGTCGTCGGCGTGGATCCCGGCCCGTTCGTACGTGCCGGCGACTCGGGAACCCTGTTCGACGGCCGCCGCGCGCAGCGACGCCACCGAGCAGCCCGACGCGGAGGATCCTCCGTCGACGGCGAACCCGTCGACGACCTGGATCGAGGCTGCCGGTCCGATCGCGGCGGCGACCTCGTCGGAGCCGGCGGCGGTGCCGGGACTCTCGGCGAGCGTGAACTCGTCGAGATCGAAGTCGATCTCGACGTAGCGCCACAGCTCCTCGCGTTCGGAGGGCATCGATGATGCGGCGAACCGTTCGAAGGCTTCGGTTCGGCGCCTGCGCATCCAGTCCGGGTCGGACTCGAGCATGCGTTCCATCGTCGATCTGTCGAATCCAGGCACGAGACGTTCCCTCGTCGGCGGCCTCGGGAGCTTACCGATTCGGCTCTTGCTATCCGTAGCCTCGTTCCCGATCGTTCGCTACGGCGACACCCGAGCTACCGTTCCGGCGCTCGACCGGACACCACCAACGATCGAGGAGTTCCTCACCGTGTTCAGAACCCTGCTGGCCGCGCTCGTGGCCGTTGCCGCGATCGTGTCCGCGCCGGCCGCCGACGCCGCGGTCCGGCCGGCCGACGCGGGTCCACGGGCGACCACCGTGTTCCTGCCCTCGTTCCCGATCAAGACGACGAGCTTCCGCTACGTGGACAGTTGGGGGGCGCGTCGACCGGGGGGACGCCGTCACAAGGGCACCGACATCCACGCTCCGAAGGGGGCGCCGGTCGCGGCGGTGGCCGACGGGGTCGTCACCCGGATGAAGTGGCATCGACTGTCGGGATGGATGATCGAGATCGCCCATCCCGGAGGCTGGTCGTCGGTGTACCTGCATCTCAACAACGACACGCCCGGCACCGACGACGGCGAGGGCGGCCCCGAGGCGGCGTACGCGCCGGGGATCGAGATCGGCAGCCGGGTGGAGGCCGGGCAGGTCATCGCCTACGTGGGCGACTCCGGCAACGCCGAGCACACCGTCCCCCACGTCCACTTCGAGATCCGCTTCGACGGGGAACCGGTGAACCCGTATCCGTTCCTGGAGAGCGCCCGGATCCGCCACCGCCTCTTCGTGACGTCCGCTCCCACCCCCACCTGACTCAGCGGACGAGCTCCGCGGCCCGAAGGAACACGGCGTCGAGCATCTCCTCGGAGAGGCGCCCGGTGAAGGTGTTCTGCTGCGACGGGTGGTAGCTGGCGAGGATGGTGGGACCACCGACGAGGGCCACCTCGAGGCCGTGGGCGAACGGCGGCCGGGGCCGAGGAAGCTCCATGCCACGACGCCGCAGCGACGCCCACGTGGCCTGGTAACCGAAACCGCCGAGGACCACGTAGACCCGGGCCCGTTCGAGCAACGCCAGCTCCTGATCGAACCAGCCGGCGCACGCGTCCCGTTCGGCGGGCGTCGGCTTGTTGGCCGGCGGGACACATCGAACCGGAGCGGTCACCCACGCGTCGGTGAGCTCGAGTCCGTCGTCACGACCACGCGACGTCGGCTGGTTGGCGAAGCCCGCGCGGTGCATCGCCCGGTACAGCCAGTCGCCGGACCGGTCGCCGGTGAACATGCGTCCGGTTCGGTTCGCACCATGGGCGGCCGGGGCGAGGCCGATCACCACCACCTTCGCCGCCGGGTCCCCGAACCCCGGGACCGGACGGCCCCAGTACTCCTCGTCGCCGAAGGCGGCTCGCTTCACGATCGCGACCTGCTCCCTCCATTCCACCAGTCGCGGGCACCGACGGCAGCGCACCACTGCGCCGTTCAGCTCCTCGAGGGACGGGGGGTCGCTCATCGCGGCAGGTAGGAGACGTCGTACCGGGACGCGTTGGACCAGAGCATCCATCCCATGCCGCGGTCCTCGGCGACCTGCTCGACGGCGAGGACCCCGTCGACGCCGATCTGCCAGGTCTGGAGCCAGGGCCGGTAGTAGCCGGCCCCCTCGAGCTTTCGCAGACCCGAGGCGAGTGCCCCGTCGACGATCTCGGCCGCGTTGGCGTTCGGGTCGGCGAAACCGCGCCATCCGGATCCGTAGTTGGTGCTGTACAAGGTGGGGCTGAGCACGTCGACGACCCTGGACAGGGGACCGGGACGCTGCCCGACGCCCTCGTCGGTGCTGGACTCCAGCGTGATGCCCAGCAACGTCGTGCCCACCGCGCAGCCCATCGGCCGCAGCACCGACGAGGCTCGCTCGAGATAGGCGACGACCGACGCCACCCTGACCTCCTGGGTGTAGCCGCCGTCGAACACCGCGTTCTTGACGTCGCCGCCGAAGGGATACGACACGTAGTCGAACTGGATCTCGCGGAACCCTCTCCGGCAGGCCTCCTCGGCCAGGGCGATCGAGTACTCGTAGGCGGCCGGGTCGCTCGGGTCGAGCCACTCGTAGCCAGCCGCCGTCGTCCACAGGCCTCCGGTCGATTCGTCGCCGACCGCATGGTCCGGTTCGGCGCGAGCCAGCGGGGGATCCTGGAACACGGAGATCCGTGCGATGCCGTACAGCCCCCGGGCGGTGATGTCGTCGGCGATCTGTCCGAGATCGTACAGGACCTCGACGGCGCCGATCTCGTGCGCCCTCGCCACCTCCGTGTCATGGAGGACGGTACCTCGTTCGTCCTTGATCTCGACGACCAGCGCGTCGGCGCCCGACAGGTCGGCCAGGCCGAGGAGTGCCTTCCAACGCTCCGGGTCGCCGGCGGCGTCGCCGCCGACGCGGAGGGCTCGGAGCCGCAGCGGCTCCATCTGGACGTCGACCTTCTCGACGGTGCCGTCCCAGGTCTCGGAGACATCCTGCCACGCGGGTCTGGTGAGCTCCAGCTCCCCCGGCACGGCTCGTTCGATCCGGAACCGTCCTTCGTCGTCGGACACGTCGCGTGCGCCTCCGAGGGTGACCGCCACCTCGGGCAGCGGGAAGCCGTTGGGTGTCGACACCTTTCCGACCAGCACCACCGGTTCGAGCCGGAACTCGAGACGCCCAGCCGCCGGGTACTCCTCGACGACGGTCGACGACGGACGGAACCCCGGCCGCCGGGCTTCGACGGTCACCGCGGCGGCGGGCCATGGGACCACAGCGGTGGCGGCGTCGTCCAACGGCACCGATCGGCCGTCGACGACCAGGTCGGCGCTCGGCAGAGGACTCAGGTCGTCGCCGGCGAGCACGACGATGGCCAGGCCCGGCGGGCCGACGTCGGGGTTGCGGAGGTCGCCGTTGGGTCCCGTCAGGGGCGTCGCGGCGCATGCCGCGGCGACCACGGCCACACCGACGACCAGTCCGAGGGCGGGCCGCGGCCCGCGGCGAAGTCGAGAGACGGACATCCCGAGGAGGGTACCCAACCCGTTGCGAGACAGACCACGGCGTGATAGGTTCGGACCGCTCCCCCCGGCCGCGACGGGGACGAAGGAGGGAGGGAGCATGGCGGAGCAAGCCCACAGCACGGCCGGCGCCGATGGGGTCGGGATGTACCTCGAGGCGGTAGCCACCCACGACCTCCTCACGGCGGAGGACGAGGTCCGTCTGGCGAGAGCCATCGAGGCGGGACGTCTCGCCCAACGCCGCCTCGAGTCGCCCGACGACCCGATCGACGCCAGCGAACGCGCCGAGCTGTACCGGACGATCCACGCCGCCGACGAGGCGCGCGCCACCTTCATCCGCTCCAACCTGCGCCTGGTCATCTCGATCGCCAAGCGCTACACGGGCCGGGGGCTCGACCTCCTCGACCTGATCCAAGAAGGCAACCTGGGCCTCATCCGGGCGGTGGAGAAGTACGACTGGCGCAAGGGCTTCAAGTTCTCCACCTACGCAACCTGGTGGATCAGGCAGGCGATCACCCGCGGCCTCGGCAACCAGGGTCGAACCATCCGGCTACCGGTGCACATGGTGGATGTGGTCCGCACGGTCCAGGAGACGGAGCTGACCCTTCAGGAGCGCCTCCGACGTCCCCCCACCCTCTCGGAGATCTCCGAGACCAGCGGCCTCGATGTGGACAAGGTACAGATCGCGCTGCGTGCCCCCGGGGACACGGTGTCGCTGGATCGGCCGATCGGCGACGACGGCGAAGCGCAGCTCGGCGACTTCGTCGAGGACGCCACGATCCCCGATCCGTTCGTCGCGGTCGCCGAACGGGCCCGCACCGAGCAGGTGGCGCGCGCCCTCGAGGTCCTCGATCCGAGGGAACGGACCGTCCTGGTCCTTCGCTACGGGCTCGACGGCGAAGCTCCCCGCACGTTGTCGGACGTGGGCCGGGAGCTGGGCATCACGCGGGAGCGGGTCCGCCAGATCGAGAGACGGGCCATCGTCAAGCTCCGTCATCCGAGCTGCAGCTACGATCTCGAGTCGCTCCTGTAGGGTGCTGCCGCTTCTCAGAACAGCCGCAGCGCGGCCGAATCCGCGCCCCGCAACGCGTCGTAGTCCAGTTCGCGCCATTCGATACCACGTTCGGCGGCCAGGACCCGAGCCTGGGGCTTGACCTCCTGGGCCGCGAAGATCCCTCGGATCGGAGCCAGCCGATCGTCGCGGGAGAGGAACTCGAGGTACCGGGCGAGCTGTTCGACGCCGTCGATCTCTCCCCGTCGTTTGATCTCGACGGCCACGGTCCCTCCGGCGGCGTCGCGGCACAGCAGATCGACCGGCCCGATCGGCGTCGGGTACTCGCGCCGGACGAGGGTCATGCCGTCTCCGAGCACCTCCGGGGCCTCGGCGACCAGCCGTTGCAGCTCCAGTTCGACGCCGTCCTTGCGGAGCCCCGGGTCCTCACCGAGCTCCATGGAGGTCTCGAAGTGGATCTCGTGGAACTCGATGACCAGCCGCTCGCCCTTGGTGTTGGTGACGATCCAGCGGCCCTCCTCTTCGATCAGATGGTTGGGGGCGTTCATCCAGTTCAACGGCTTGTACGCGCCGCCGTCGGCATGGACCGCGACGCATCCGTCGGCTTTGACCATCACCAGGCGCGTGGCCCGCGGCAGATGGGCGGTGAGTCGACCTTCGTAGTCGACGGTGCAGTCGGCGACGACGATGCGCATCGGCCGCAGGCTACCGGCCGAGCCCGGTCAGCCGACCGAGCCCTCCATCTGGAGTTCGATGAGACGGTTCAGCTCGACGGCGTACTCCATCGGCAGTTCCTTGACGATCGGCTCGATGAACCCGGCGACGACCATGGCGGTCGCCTGCTCCTCGGTGAGCCCGCGGCTCATCAGGTAGAAGAGCTGGTCCTCACCGACCTTCGAGACCGTCGCCTCGTGGCCGATGTCGATGTCGGACTCTTCGATCTCCATGTACGGGTAGGTGTCCGAGCGGGAGTCCTCGTCGAGGATGAGGGCGTCGCAGCGCACGAAGGAGCGGGCGTTCTCGGCTCCCGGCTCGACCCGAACGAGGCCTCGGTAGCCGGCGCGCCCTCCGTCCTTGGAGATGGACTTGGAGGTGATGAGCGACGTGGTGTTGGGCGCGGCGTGCACCATCTTGGCCCCGGCATCCTGATGCTGGCCGTCACCGGCGAAGGCGATGGACAGCACCTCGCCGTGGGCGCCTTCCTCCATCAGCCACACCGCCGGGTACTTGGCGGTGAGCTTGGAGCCGAGGTTCCCGTCGATCCACTCCATCGTGGCGTTGCGGTAGGCAACGGCCCGTTTGGTGACCAGGTTGTACACGTTGTTGGACCAGTTCTGGATGGTCGTGTACCGGCAGCGTCCACCCTCCTTGACGACGATCTCGACCACCGCGGCGTGGAGGGAGTCGCTCGAGTACACCGGCGCCGAGCATCCCTCGACGTAGTGGCAGAAGGCCCCTTCGTCGACGATGATGAGCGTCCGTTCGAACTGGCCCATGTTCTCGGCGTTGATCCGGAAGTAAGCCTGGAGCGGCTGGTCGAGATGGACGCCCGGCGGCACGTAGATGAACGACCCTCCCGACCAGACCGCCGAGTTCAACGCCGCGAACTTGTTGTCGTTGGGCGGGATGATGGTGCCGAAGTACTCCTGGACGATCTCGGGGTACTCGCGAACCGCGGTGTCCATGTCGGTGAACAGCACCCCGAGCTTCTCGAGGTCCTCCCGGTTCCGGTGGTACACGACCTCCGACTCGTACTGGGCCGTGACGCCGGCCAGGTACTTGCGCTCGGCTTCGGGGATGCCCAGCTTCTCGTAGGTCTCCTTGATCGAATCGGGAACCATGTCCCAGTCCTTGGCCTGACCCTCGGTCGGCTTGATGTAGTAGTAGATGTCGTCGAAGTCGATCTCGTTGACGGCTCCGCCGCCGACCCACTGCGGGACGGGTTTGCGCAGGAACCGCCGATACGCCTTGAGGCGGAACTCGAGCATCCAGTCGGGTTCCTTCTTCATCCGCGACATCTCCCGGATGATCTCCTCGTTCAGCCCCTTCTTCGGTTTGAAGACGTAGTCCTCTTCGTCGGCCCAACCGAGTTGGTAGGAGCCGAGATCGATCTCGACGGTCGACATGGGGTCACCTCGGGTTTTCCACTATCCAGATAGGTCGATTGTAGGCCGATCGGCGCGCCCACGAGCGAGATTCCTCCCGCCGGGCCTCCGATGCGACCCAGGGCCCCCGAAGGGACCCTGGATGGGCGACCCGGCCGGAGCGGGAACGAGTGGGAGTGGGGGAAGACCGGGTCCGCTCCGACGGGTCGCCTCTGTAGTTGCAACGCTCAACGTTCGCGTTTCGTTCCCGGAACCGGCAGATCCTCGACGTCGACGGTGACGGCGGTCAGCTCGGCGGTCTCGGGTGCCGATGTCAACACCCAGAACCGCTCCACCTCGGTCGGCCAGGCGGCGAGGATGTCGGCGGCGACCGTGCTGGCGGTACGGGCCTGGTGTTGGACGATGAGGTCCCGCAACACGGTCGCCTCGTTGCCCCCGGGCCGGCGAGCCTTCGGCGCGGTGGCTGCCAGGTGGCCCTTCACCGAGTGGTCCGGATCCCACACGAACAGCGTCCCGCCGGTCATCCCCGCCGCCGCGTTCCGGCCGATCGGGCCGAGAACGACCACGGTGCCGCCGGTCATGTACTCACACACGTGATCCCCCGCGCCTTCCACGACGGCGGTCGCTCCCGAGTTGCGAACGGCGAATCGCTGACCGACGGTGCCGGCGACGAACAACCGGCCGCCGGTCGCCCCGTACAGGCAGGCGTTGCCGGCCCCATGACGGGCCCGATCGGCCCCGGGACGGATGACCACCTCGCCGCCGGCCATGCCCTTGCCGACGTAGTCGTTGCCGGTCCCGTCGAGCTCGATCGAGACGCCCTTCGACAGGAACGCCGCGAGGCTCTGGCCGGCGGTCCCCGAGAGCCGAACCTTCACGGATCCCTCGGCGAGGCCGGCGTCGCCGCGGACCTCGGCGATCTCACCCGACAGGCGGGTCCCGACGGAGCGGTCGACGTTCTCGATGGGATAGGCGACCACCACCGGTCCGGCGCCGCGCAGCGCCGCCCGACCGTCGACGGCGAGCTGCTCACCCAGCGGCGACCGAGCCACCCGGCGGAAGCTCCGATCCCGACCCGCATCGGCCCGAACCAGCAGCGCGGCGAGGTCGCCGGCGACGGGATCGTCGGGATCGGCCGGGACGAGCAGGTCACCCCGACCGATGAGCTCTTCGAGGCTGCGGGCGCCGATCGCCGCCATCGTCCGGCGAGCGTCCTCGGCGATGAACCGGAACAGGTTGACGACGTGATCGACCGAGCCCCGGTACTTGGCTCGCAGGTCCTCCCGTTGGGTGGCGATGCCGACCGGGCAGGTGTTCTCGTGGCAGCGGCGGACCATCTTGCATCCGAGCGCGAGCAACGGCGCGGTCCCGAAGCCGTAGCGGTCGGCACCGAGGAGGGCGGCGACCACCACGTCGCGACCGGTGCGGAGACCGCCGTCGGTCTCGACGGTGGTCGTCGCCCGCAACCCGTTGGCGACGAGCGCCTGGTGCGCTTCGGCGAGGCCGAGCTCCCAGGGCGACCCGGCATGCTTGATCGACACCAGGGGGGAGGCGCCGGTCCCTCCACCGTATCCGGAGATGACCACGGCGTCGGCGAGGGCCTTGGCGACACCGACGGCGATCGTGCCGACGCCGGGACCCGACACCAGCTTCACCGACACGCGGGCCAGCGGCTTGAACGTCTTCAGGTCGTAGATGAGTTGGGCGAGGTCCTCGATCGAGTAGATGTCGTGATGCGGCGGCGGTGAGATGAGCGTGACGCCGGGTTCGGTGTGACGGAGCCGGGCGATCTGCTCGGTGACCTTGTGGCCGGGGAGCTGACCGCCCTCGCCCGGCTTGGAGCCCTGCGCCATCTTGATCTGGAACTCCTCGGCGGACGCCAGGTACCCGGGCGTCACGCCGAAGCGTCCGCTGGCCACCTGCTTGATCGCCGAGTTGCGGGATGTCCCGAAACGGCGCGGATCCTCCCCGCCCTCCCCCGAGTTGGAGAGGCCGCCGATGAGGTTCATGGCCTCGGCGAGAGCCTCGTGCGCCTCGGGTGACAGCGCGCCGAGGGACATCGCGGCGGTCGTGAACCGCCGCATGATCCGCTCGACCGGCTCGACCTCCGCGAGAGGAACGGACGGACCGAGCGGGACGATCTCGAGGAGGTCGCGCAGCTCCATCGGGGGGCGCTCCACCTGGATCGCACGGACGTAGTCCTCGTAGCGGTCCCAGTCGCCCGACCGGACGGCCTTCTGGAGGGCCAGGACGGCTGCGGGGGCGTTGATGTGCTCGACACCCCCGCGGCGGAACTTGTAGTAGCCGGAGAGCTCCTCGCCCCCGCCGACGTACCGGGCGTGGCGCGCCAGGGTGTGCTCGGCGATCCGGTCGAATCCGGCGCCACCGACCCGCCGCTGGACGTTCTTGAAGGCGATGTCGCAGACCTCCTCGTCGAGGCCGATGGCCTCGAAGAGCTCCGATCCCCGGTAGGCAGAGATCGTGCACACCCCCATCTTCGACATGATCTTGAGGAGGCCCTTCTCGAGGCTCGCGCGGTAGTTCTCCTGCGCTTCGACGACGCCGCAGGGGATCCGGCCCTCGGCAGCCATCGCCCGCACGTTCTCGATCGCCATGTACGGGTTGACGGCCGACGCGCCGAAGCCGATCAGGCAGGCGAAGTCGTGGGCGTCACGGGGCTCTCCGGAGACCGCGACGATCGACGCCCTGAGCCTGAGCCCGACGCGGATGAGGTGATGGTGGACGGCTCCCACGGCGAGGAGGATGGGGACGGGTGCATGGTCGGCGTCGGCCTCCCGATCGGACACCACGACGATGGAGGCGCCGTCGGCAACGGCGCGTTCGGCCTCCGCGCACAGCTCTTCGACGGCCCGGCGGAGACCGGCGGGGCCGTCGGCGGCCGGGAACACCGCCGGGAGCCACACCGAAGCGAAGCGCTCGTCTCGGGCGCCGGTGATCGCCACGACGTCGGCGTCGGACAGGACCGCCGAGGACAGCTCGAGGAGATGAGCCTGCTGCGGGGTCTCCTCGAGGATCGAACCGCGTCGGCCCAGGTAGGTGCGCAGCGACATGACGAGGTTCTCCCGGAGCGGATCCATGGGCGGGTTCGTGACCTGGGCGAAGGCCTGGTGGAAGTACCGGCTGAGGCGCTGGGGGTGGCGGGAGAGGACGGCGAGGCCGGTGTCGTGGCCCATCGCCAGGATCGGCATGTCGCCCTCGGCCATCGGCGCGAGGATCAGCATCCGTTCCTCTTCGGTGTAGCCGAAGACCCGCTGCAGGGCGTCGGCGTCGAAGCGGTCGTCCTGCAGCGCGTCGAAGGCGTCGCGAACGTAGTTCGTCTCGGTCGAGATCCATTCCTCGTAGGGAGCCAGCGCCGCCAGCGCCGCCTTGATCTCGGCCCCCATCCGGTGGGTACCGGTGGCCAGGTCGACGTCGATGATGTCTCCCGGCCCGAGCTGGCCGGTGGCGATGGCGTTCACCTCGACCTCCGGAGCGACCCCGGCCTCCGACGACACGACGACGTAGTCGGGCGTGATCGTCCAGCGCGATGGCCGAAGTCCGTTGCGGTCCAGCCCGGCGACGAGACGCTCGCCGTCGCAGGCGACCACGGCGGCGGGCCCGTCCCAAGGTTCGGTCAGGAAGGCGTGGTACTCGTAGAAGGCACGCAGACGCGGGTCGAGGTCCTCCACGTTCTCCCAAGCCGCGGGGATCAGCATCTCCTTGACGTGCGGAAGGGACCGTCCGGAACGGACGAGCACCTCGAACGCCTCGTCGAGGCTCGCCGAGTCGGAGCCCTCGGTGGTCACGAGGGGAACGAGCTCCGAGATCCGGTCCCCCCAGACGTCGCTGTGCAGATCGTTGGATCGGGCCTCCATCCAGCTCCGGTTCGCCGCCACCGTGTTGATCTCGCCGTTGTGGGCGAGGATGCGGAAGGGCTGGGCCAGCTCCCATGCCGGCACCGTGTTGGTCGAGTATCGCTGATGGAACACCGCGAAGTCCGTCTCGAAGGTCGGGTCCTTGAGGTCCCAGTAGAACGCCTCGATGTGCGAGGCCGTGAACAGCCCCTTGTAGACGACCGTCCGCGAGGAGGCCGACGGGATGGAGAACCCCTCGATGCCGGCGCCGGTCCGCTCGGCGTAGCGTCGAGCGAGGAACAACGCACGCTCGAACGCGTCGCCGCGGGTGCCCGCCTCGGCGGCGACGATGGCCTGCTCGATGGCCGGCATCGAACCGCGAGCGGTCTCGGACAGGGCCTGCACACCGACCGGGACGGGCCGCCAGCGTAGGAGCCGGAGACCTTCGCGTCCGAGGGCCTCTTCGACGATCCGACGGCCGTCGTCGGGATCGTGCCGAGGGAGGAAGGTCATCACCACGCCGAGCTCGGAGCGGTGGGGAGCGGCGATCCCCGCGGCGGCGAGGTCGCGTTCGATGATCCGGTACGGGATCCTCGTCATGATGCCGGCCCCGTCGCCGGTGCCGTCGATCGAACGGGCGCCCCGATGATCGAGACTGTGGAGGCATCCGACGGCCAGGCGCACGGTGCGGTGGGTGGCGGTGGCGTCACGTGCGGCGACGAACCCGACGCCGCACGCATCGCGTACGTCGCCCCGGTACAGCGGATAGCGGTCCATCGCGGCCTCCTCGCGTCTCGACCCGTCGGGCCGTTGCGCTCGTGTGCACGGGTCGGCGACCGGCCCGATGGAGCGCTTCACTGTATCTCGCCGTCGGGGTACCGCGAAATCGGCGCCGCCGGTCTCGCGACCTGCGACGTGCGGTGGGCCCCTAGCCTGCGCCCATGCCGGTGATCGTGATCGGAGCCGATACCCGCCTCGGGGAGGCGGTCATCGACGCGCTGACGGGTCGGGACGGGGAGGTTCGAGCCTTCGTCAGCGACCCCGAGGCGGCCCGGACGCTCAAGGCGCGAGGCATCAAGACCGCCCTCGGCGACATCTCGGATGGATCCCATGTGGGCGGGGCGGCGTGCAACTGCTTCGGCGCGGTCCTGATCGGACAGGCCGCGATCGACGACCGGGAGCGCTCCTTCGCGGAGGATCCCGGCGCCGTGGTCGAGGCCTGGGCCGAAGGCCTCGCCGACGCCGGCGTCCACCGGGCGATCTGGGTCGTCTCCGACCCCCGTGTCGTCCCCGAGACCGCTCACGCGGCCGAGGTCGCGGTCGTCGACGCGACCGCGTCACCCGGGACGGTCGCGGCCGAGGTGCGACGCCTCGACGACGCCGCGTCGCTGGCATAGCCGCCTCAGAACACCTGCTGACACCACGGGGCGATGGACGTCCGCATGAGCCGCTCCAGGCGGACGACCGCGTCGCGTGGCCCGTCGATCCGGCCGGCGCCGAGCGCCGCCATCGCGCCGCCGTTGCCGAGGAAGAGGCCCGACAGCTCGCCGATCGTCAACGTCAGCTCGGGTTCCACCGGCGTCGGCGACACGGTGGCGGACCCGTCACGGACCGTCAGCTCGTAGTCGCCGGTGTTGTGCGGAACGAAGGCGTCGACGAGATGGAACCGCACCGAGCCGTCGGTCTCGTAGGAGCGGGAGACCAGCGCCCGGGCCGGATCGACGAGTCGGATCCACAGCCCGTCGAGGACGGAGCGGGTGATCCTCCGGATGTCGTCGATCCGCCGCGGCAGCGGATCGTCGACGGGGAGGTTCCAATGCTGCACGTTGGGGAACAGGTCGATGCTCGACAGGAACCGCCACAGCGCCCCGCGGGCGTCGTCGGTTCCCACGACCTCGCGAACGTCGATGGTCCCGGCGGCGATCCCCAGGTCGCTCCAGTCCTGCCGATGACGGAAGATGGCGTAGCCGGCGGGGTCACCGGCGGACCCGGCGACGGCGCACCGCAGCGCCGAGGCTCCCCCGCGGGCATCCGGAGGGTCCCGCAGCACCATGTGGCGCCAGTCGACCACCCGCCGTGCGAACATCCCGGCCCGGTCGAGGGAGAACCGCTCGTAGATCGGGGGAAGGACGAAGGCGGCCTGGTCGGCGTCGATGAGGCGGATCGGGATCGACGGGTCCGCGTCGATCCGCACCTGTCGGCCGTTCCAGGTCGCATGATGGTGATCCGTCGCCCTGCCGAACCCGAAGCGCGGGTAGATCGCCGATTCGGAGGCCCACAACGCCGCCACGACCTCCCCGCGTGCGTTCACGTCGTCGAGATGGCGGCGCATGAGTTCGGTGAGGATGCCGCGACGGCGATGGGTGGGGCGCACGGTCACCATCGTCGTCCCCGCCGCCGCGATCGAGGACCGGCCGGGCACGGCCAGCGACAGCGGATAGCTGGCCAGGGTGCCGACGATGTCGTCACCGTCGACGGCCGCCAGGGTCCGATCGAGCGGTACGAGGTCGACGAAGCGAGCCGGGTCCCGGTCCTCCTCCGATTCGAGCTGACCTCCGAAGGCGAACGCGAGGGTGTCCCGGAAGGCGGGAACGTCGTCGAGGGTGATGGGCCGGTAGAGGATCGACATGCTCCGACCCTACCCGTCGCCCTCGGGACGGGACCAGGTGTAGGTTGCCGTCGAGCCGACGAGGAGCGCACCACCATGACCGCCATCAGGATCGCCGTCCAGATCCAGCCCCAACATGCCGACTATCCCGCCATCCGCGAGGCCGCCGCGCGATGCGAGGACATGGGCGTCGACGTCATCTACAACTGGGATCACTTCTTCCCGCTGTTCGGCGGCTCCCCGGATCCCAACGTCGGGAAGCACTTCGAATGCTGGACGATGCTGGCGGCCTGGGCCGAGCAGACCTCGACGATCACGATCGGCCCACTGGTGACCTGCAACTCGTACCGCAACCCCGACCTGCTCGCCGACATGGCCAGGACGGTCGATCACATCGCCGAGGGACGGGTCGTCTTCGGTATCGGCGCCGGGTGGTTCGAGAAGGACTACACCCAGTACGGCTACGAGTTCGGCACCGCCCCTCAGCGCCTCCGAGCCTTGGCCGAGGCGATGCCACGGATCGAGGCTCGCTTCTCCGAGCTCGACCCGCCTCCGGTGGGGCCCATGCCGATCCTCATCGGTGGCGGCGGCGAGAAGGTGACCCTGAAGATCGTTGCCCGGCATGCCGACATCTGGCACGGTTTCGGCGACGTCGCCACGATCCGGCACAAGTCGGAGGTCCTCGCCCGCCATTGCGCCGACATCGGCCGCGACCCGGCGGAGATCGAACGCTCCGTCGGGTTCCAGCTCCACTCCGCTCCCCTCGACCAGGCGGACGCCTACGTGGAGGCGGGCGTCACCGAGTTCACCCTGGGCGTCTCCGGGCCCGACTACGACCTGACCGCCGTCGACGCGTGGCTCGCCTGGCGCGACGCCACCAACTCCTGAGCGTCGACCTCAGCCGGCCAACGTGGCGGCGAGCAGCTCGATCGCCTCGTGGGGCGTCGACGCGTGCGGCGAGACCCGCACCCAACCGGCGCGTTCGGACACGACGATGCCGGCCTGGGCGAGGCGGGCAACGGTCTCGCCGGCTTCCTCGTCGGGCATCCGGAAGGTCACGATCCCCGAGCGTTCCTCCTCGACCCGCCACGGGGCGCGAAGCTCGGCGCCGACCTCGATCGCGAGCTCGGCGACGGATCGGGAACGGTCGAGCACCGCGGTGTGGACCGCGTCGACGCCGGCGGCTTCGACCACCTCGATGGCGGCGGCCAGGGCGACCGCTCCGAACACGTTGGGTGATCCCTCCTGGAACCGGTCGGCGTCCGACCGGGCCGAGTGCGGTGCGGGGGTGACGAAGTCGAAGGCGTCCTCGACGCCCCACCAGCCCGACAGCGACGGCACGAGCCGCTCGAGCGCCCGTCCCGACACGGCCATCAGCCCCGCCGCCCATCCGGCCCGCATCCACTTCTGGCCGCCGGCAACGAGCACGTCGGCACTCCCGAGGGCGACCCGGAGCGCACCGAGGGCCTGGATGGCGTCGACGACCAGGAGCGCCTCGGGCGCGATCGATCGGATCGCTTCCAGGTCGACCCGGAACCCGGTGGCGTAATCGACCAGCGAGACGCTCACCGCCACCGTCTCGTCGTCGACGGCGTCGCGCAACGCCTCGGCGGTGACGCGACCGTCGGGGATGTCGACGCGACGCACCTCCGGCCCGCCTGCGGCTTCGGCTCGGAGCCACGGGTAGACGTTGGCGGGGAACTCGTGGCGCGGGATGACCACGTTGCCGCCGGCATCGAGCAGGCCGTAGGCGACGTGGAAGATCCCCGTCGACGTCGACGGAACCACGGTCACCCGCTCGGGTGCCACGCCGACGAACCGCCCCATCGTCGCCAACGACGCCTCGTACCGGCCGATGACGAGCGGCGACACGTCGCCGGGCGGGTCGGAGACCGCTGCCACGATCTCGGCGATCGCCGTGTTCACCCGCCGCGACGGCGGCCCGATCGCGGCGAAGTTCATGTACCCGGCCGATTCTTCGAATTCGCTCGCGTATCGGGTCACGCCAACCCTCGCTCCCATACGTCGACGAGCCGACGATACCGTTCGTTCTCCGCCAGGAGCTGGACATGGGTCCCGTCGGCGACGATACGGCCGGCGTCGACCATCACCACCCGGTCCGCTCGCTCGGCGCTGCGCAGGCGATGGGCGATCACGATCGAGGTCCGTCCGGCCAGCAGGATGCGGAGCGCTCCCTCCACCTCGACCTCCGTCTCGGGATCCAGGTTGGAGGTCGCTTCGTCGAGCACGATGACCGAAGGATCGGCCAGGAACGCCCTCGCCAGGGACACCAGCTGGCGTTCCCCGGCCGAGAACCGACTCCCACGCTCCCGCACCTCCGTGTCGAGACCGTCGGGAAGCGATCGCACCCACCCGTCGATGCCCATGGCCCGCAGCACGTTCCAGATGTCGACCTCGTCGGCGTCGGGTCGGGCGTACGCGAGGTTGTGGCGCAACGTCCCGTCGAAGAGGAACCCGTCCTGAGGGATCAACACCACCGCACCGGTCCGCGACCTGGCGGTGACGTTCCGGAGGTCCACGTCGTCGATGGCGACCGTCCCGACGAGCGGGTCGTAGAACCGCAGGGCCAGCTTGGCGATGGTGGACTTCCCGGCACCGGTCTCCCCCACCACGGCGAGCCGCTCTCCGGGCGCCACGTCCAGGTCCACGTGGTCCAGCACGATCGTCCCCGGCTCGTATCCGAACACGACGTCGTCGAAGGTCACCCGACCCTGCACCGGCTCGGGGAGATCGAACGCTCCTGGCGCGTCGGACACCGCCGGAGCACGATCGAGGAGCTCGAAGAGCTTCCCGAGCGCCGCCAGAGCCGATTGCAGCAGGTTGTAGACGTTGGCGAGGTTGATGATCGGCTGGAAGAACCAGTCCAGGTAGAGCAGGAACCCGACGAGCGTCCCGAAGGTCAACGAACCGTCGATCACCCGTCGGCCGCCGAAGGCGAGGACGGTCGCGATGGCGAGGACCCGGAGGAACGCCACCGACGGGAAGTACCACGAGATCGCCCGCGCCGCCGCCATGTTGGCGGCGAAATAGTCCTCGTTGATGCGGCCGAACGTCCCCGCCTGGTGGCGTTCCTGCGTGAAGGCCTGCACGACCCGCACCCCCGAGATGCCTTCCTGGAGCCCCGAGAGGACCCGCCCGATCCCTTCCCTGACCCGGCGATAGGCCCTGGCCGCATAGCGCTGGAACACGACCGAGATGGCCACCAGCATCACCACGATGACGAACACGGCGACGGCGAGCCGCCAATCGAGCAGGGTCATCGCCACCGCCACCCCGACGACGGTCAACAGGTTGGTCAGCGCCATCACGGCGCCATCGCCGACGAACTCCTGGAGGGACTCGATGTCGGAGGTCATGCGGCTCACGAGCACCCCGGTCTTCTGGGAACCGAAGAACGCCATGTCCATGCGGATCAGATGGGCGAACACGGTCTTGCGGAGCGTCAGCAGGAACCGTTCACCGACCGCCGCAACTCCGTAGCGGGCGATGCGCGAGAAGATGTACTGGACGGCGAGCAACCCGATGAAGGCGAGGGCGAAGTTGGTGAGGACCCCCTTGTCGCCCGCCGCGATGCCGCGGTCGACGCCGCCACGCACGACGAGCGGGCCGAGCAGCCGGGCACCGGTGCCCATGACCGCAGCGACCAACGCCCCGAAGGCGGGCCAGGCGAGGTCGCGGCCCAGCCTCGCCGCTCGCGCGAGCAGCCGGACGGGCCGCTCCACTCGTCCCTCCCCGGCGTGGGCCATGTACCTCACGGTGCCCGCTCCCGTGACCGGTCGGCACGGGCCAGGATCTCGCCGTACCGCGGGATCCGCCGGAGGAGCTCCTCGTGCGGGCCGACCTGCACGATCCGTCCCCCTTCGAGGAGCACGACGAGGTCGACCATCGCCAGTGTGGAGGTGCGATGCGCAACGATGATGGTCGTGCGTCCTTCCATCACGGTGCGCAGCGCGGCCTGGATCTCGGCTTCGACGATCGCGTCGACCGACGACGTCGCGTCGTCCAAGATGAGCACCCGCGGGTCGCGGATGACCCCACGAGCCAAGGCGATGCGCTGACGCTGACCGCCCGACAGGCTCAGGCCTCGTTCGCCCACCACGGTGTCGTAGCCGTCGGGCAGCGAGCAGATGAACTCGTGGGCCTTGGCCAGCCGAGCGGCGGCCCGGACCGCCCGGTCCGAAGCCGTCGGATCGCCGACCCTGATGTTGTCGGCGATCGAGGCCGAGAACAGGAACGTCTCCTGGAACACGACCGCGACCTCGTTGCGGAGCTCGTCGAGGTCGACGTCGCGAACGTCGACCCCATCGAGGAGGACGGCACCGGCGGTCACGTCGTGGAAGCGGGGGATGAGATGCGCCAAGGTGGTCTTACCCGAGCCGGTCGCGCCGACGAGCGCCACCGACGAGCCCCCGGGGACGAGCAGATCGACGCCGTCGAGCACCTCCCCACCTCCGGGATAGGAGAAATGCACGCCGTCGAACCGGATCTCGCCCGGACCCGGCGGCAACGGCAGCCGGCGACCCGGCGGCGGAGGCAGGATCTCGGGGGCGGTCGACAACAGCTCCTGGATGCGAGCCGCGGCGGCAGCCGAGCGGGGAAGGTTGGCGAAGAACCATCCCGTGATCATCAGCGGGAGAACCAGGACGGCGAGGTACTGCGTGAACGCCACGAACTCGCCGGGCGACAGGGCGCCGTCGATGACCCGCGAGCCACCCAGCCACAGGACGGCGACCGTGCCGAGGGCGGGGATCAGCTCGAACAGCGGGGTGTAGATGGAGCGTTCCCTGGCCAGGGTCACCGAATCCTCGTAGATCCCGTCGGCGGCAGCCGCCAACCGCCGTTCCTCCTGGGCCTCCTGACCGTAGGCTTTGACCACCTGGATCCCACCGACGGCTTCCTCCACGACCTGGCTGAGATCGGCGAGTCGCTGCTGGATCCGGAACGACACGCCGATGACGTTGCTGGAGTACCGGCTGGCGACGAGGAACAGGGCCGGGACGGTCAACGCCGCCACCGATCCGAGGACCGGATCGAGCAGCACGAGGACCGACACCACCACGATGAACATGGTGAGGTTGGCGATGGTGATGGGCAACATCGCCAAGATGAGGCGCACCTGGCCCAGATCGGACGAGGCGCGAGCCATGAGCTGACCGGTCGGGGTCTGGTCGTGGAACGAGAACGCCAGACGCTGGATGTGGGCGAAGAGCCGGTTCCGGAGATCGGCCTCGGCTCGATACGACAGCTTGAACCCGAAGTACCGCCGGATGCCGATGCCCAGCGCCTGCAGACCTCCGGCGGCCACGAGCACGCCGACCAGCGGGAGTAACCGGCCAGGGTCCCCAGCGACGATGGCGTCGTCGATCACGATCCTCGTCAGGTACGGAATGGCGACCACGAAGGTCATCCACAGGAGGGCTCCCAGGATCGAGAACGCCGCCACCACCGGATACCCCCGGAGCATGGTGACGAGCAGACGTAACCCGATCCGGATCTCGTTCGAACCAGCGTCGGTGCCTTCGGCCATCGTCTCAGGCTATCGGGCGCCGCCTTCCACCCATCCGGAAGACACCCCACAACCCCGGACCTTCCCTACACTCGCCGCGATGCGCCGCCTCGTCCCGCTCCTCATCGCGTCCGCGCTCGTCGCATCGGCGTGCGTGGCCGGACCCGAGAACGTCATCGCGGTGGGTGGATCGGGCTCGTCCACCGGCGGGACCGCCACGACCGAGGCGGTCGGATCGGAGGTCACGGCACCGACCACGCCGACCGAGACGGCCACGTCGTCGACGACGAGCACGACGACGACCACGACGCCCCCTCCCCTCTCCACCGACGAGGTCACCCCGGCGACCGTCGGGCGCCCGTGGGGAAGCGTCGAAGGCCTGACCATGTTCCGAGGCAACCCCACCCGCACCTTCTACGGGACCGGGCCGGTGCCGGACCGCACGCCGACGATCGCCTGGCGGTTCCCCGACAAGCCGATGTGCGGCCAGTCCCCCGTCGGGAAGGAACCCAAGGTCTGGTGCGGGACCGGTTGGACCGGCCAGCCCGTGGTGTGGGAACGACCCGACGGGATCACCGAGGTGATCTTCGGCGCCTACGACAAGAAGATCCATTTCCTGGACGCCGCGACGGGCGAGCCGACCCGGCCCTCCTTCGACATGGGTGACATCATCAAGGGCTCGCTCACCCTCGACCCGGACGGCTATCCGCTCCTGTACGCCGGTTCACGTGACCCTCGCTACCGGATCATCGCCATCGACGGCGACGAGCCGCGTGAGGTGTGGTCGCTGCATGCCAAGTCGGTCGAAGGGATCTGGAACGACGATTGGGACTCCAACGGCGTGGTCGTCGGCGACGTGCTGTACGAAGGCGGCGAGAACTCATGGTGGTTCGCGGTCAAGCTCAACCGCGGGTACGACGCCGAGGGGAAGGTGACCGTCGACCCTCAGGTCGTCTTCGAGATGCCGGCATGGACCGACGAGCTGCGGGAGATCGTCGGGCGCCAGCAGAGCGTGGAGAACTCCACGGCCGTGTTCGGCGATCGTGCCTTCTTCGCCAACTCGGCCGGGCGGGTGGTCGGCGTCGACATCTCCGACGTCGAGTCGGGCAATGCCGAGGTCGTGTTCGACTTCTGGATGGGCGACGACACCGACGCCACCATCTCCGTGGACGCCGACGGCTACCTCTACGTCGCCGCCCAGCAGGACATCGCCCTCAAGAACAACACGGCAGCCCGACGGGTCCGAGAGGTCGGCCAGGTCGTCAAGCTCGATCCCGACCGGCCCGACGATCCGATCGTGTGGTCGGTGGAGATCCCCGCCGCGCGAGGTCAGAAGGCGGGAGTGTGGGCGACCCCGGCGTTGTACGAGGGCCTCTTGTACGTGGCCGGCAATCCGGGGGACCTGATCGCGATCGACACCGACACCGGTGACGTCGTCTGGTCGGACTACGTCGGCGGCAACGCCTGGTCGTCCCCGGTGATCGCCGATGGTCGCCTCGTCATCGCCGTCGACTGCCTGACCTCCGAGCCGGGGATCCGAGCCTACGACGTGACCACCCCGACATCTCCCGAGCGACTCTGGCAGAAGCCGCTCGGAGGAGGTTGTATCGAATCGACCCCGGCGGTGTGGAACGGGGACATCTTCGTTGGCACACGGGACGGCTTCTTCTACGCTCTGCGGAGCAGATGACCACACGCACCACGACCGGACTGGGCTCGGGCCTTCGAGCCGCCTTCGGCATCATCCTCCTCCTCGCCGGGTCCACCGCCGCCCTGGCCACCGTCGCCGGGTTCTTCGGGAGCCTGTGGTGGGGGTTCGACCTGGCCGCCGACTACCGCTTCGTGTACCTGACGGTGGCCGTGGTCTGTGCGGTCCTGTACGGCCTCACCTTCGGTCGCGGCATGGCGGCGGTGTTCGCCGCCGCCGCCGTGGTCAATGCCTTCGTGGTCGCGCCACTGTGGCTGGCGTCGCAACCGCGCCCGGCAACGGACACCGGGGTGACCCTGGCCACCTACAACGCGCAACGCAAGGCCGGCACCCAGGACCGGATCGTGGAGTGGCTGCGTCGGGAACCCGCCGACATCGTCGTCATCCAGGAGACCACCTCGGCGTGGACGCCGGTCTTCGAACGCGCGGAGCTCCCCTATCGGATCGTCCTCGCCCCCGAGGAACGGGTCGTGTTCGGCACGACCATCCTGGCCAAGGTCGAGGCGTCCGCCAAGGAGACCGAGATCGTCGCCACGAAGGTGATCGAGATGGAAGCGACCGTCGACGGCGTCCCGGTCGTCGTGTACGTCGCCCATCCCCGCCGCCCGGGCTCTGCGGTCGAAGCCGACGCCCGCCTCCGGCTCTTCGCGGCGCTCGCAGATCTCGCCGCCGAGCGGGCCGGACCGACGATCGTCGCCGGGGACCTCGGCACGACCCGATGGTCACATGCGTTCGCGACGCTCACCGCCGACGGTGTCCTCCGCTCCTCGGAGGACGGCTTCGGGTACCAACCGACCTGGCCGACGATGTCGTGGCCGATCGTCGGCAGGTACGCCGGGATCCCGGTCGATCACGTCCTGCTGAGTCCCGGTTTGACCGCCTCCGAACGCCGCGTCGGTCCCCAGCTAGGCACCGACCACCTCCCCGTCGTCGTCGACGTCCGGCCCGCGGGCTGAGATCGGCGCAGCGCTAGCCTGCGGCGGATGCTCCACGACTACACCACGATCGACGCGGCCACCATCCGGCGCACGACCGACGAGACCCTGACCGCCGCCACCGAGCTGATCGACGCCGCCACCTCGGGCCCGGCGACGTACGACGGCGTCGTCGCCCGACTCGACCGAGCGATGGAGCTGCTGGCGGAGACCTACGGCTCCGGCCCCTTCCTGGCCCGCGCCCATCCCGACGTCGCCGTTCGCGACATGGCGAGCGCATGCGAGGAGGAACTCGACAAGTGGTCCTCGTCGGTGGTGTTCCGACGCGACGTGTACGAGGCCGTCGAGGCCTTCGCGGCCACACCGGAGGCCGAGGCGCTCGACGGCGAGCGCGGCCGGTCGCTGGCCATGTGGCGGCGCGACCTGCGCCGGGCAGGCCATCACCTCGACGAGGACCGTCGCCGGGAGCTCGAAGGGCTCCAGCAGCGGCTCATCGAGCTTCAGGTGGCCTTCGGCCGGAACCTGGCCGAGTGGGAGGACCACATCGACGTGCCCGCCGAGCGTCTCGCCGGGATGTCCGACGACTACATCGAGCGACTCGAGCCGGGAACCGAACCGGGAACCTATCGGATCACGATGGCGTACCCGGACTACCTGCCCTACATGGACGAGGGAGCGGACCGGGAACTGCGACGGCAGCTCCAGTATCGCTTCTGGAACCGGGCCGCCGAGCAGAACACGGCGTTGCTGGCCGAAGCCGTCGAGATCCGAGCATCGATGGCGTCCCTGCTGGGCAAGCACACCTGGGCCGAGCACGCCATGGAGGTGAAGATGGCCGACCCGGAGGCGGTCGACACCTTCTACGACCGGCTCATCGATCCACTGACCCGCCGGGGCCGGAAGGAGCTCGCCGAGCTGAACGCGCTGGCCGCCGGCGACGGCGTCGACGAGATCCGATCGTGGGACTGGGCGTACTACGACACGCGGCAACGCAAACGGGACTTCGGGATCGATCCGAACGAGGTCGCTGCGTACTTCCCCCTCGATCGGGTGATCGACGGCATCTTGTCGATCACCGGCGACGTGTTCGGCCTCGAGTACCGCACCGTGGCCGATCCTCGCGCCTGGCATCCCGACGTGACCGCCTACGAGGTGGTCGACGCCTCCGACGACGAGACGATCGGCTGGTTCTACGCCGACCTGTTCCCCCGAGAAGGGAAGTTCGGCCATGCCGCGTGCTTCCCTGTGGCGCCCGGCGGCCGCGACCCCGACGGTCGCAGACGGCGCCCCGTGGCGGCGATCCTGGCCAACTTCACGAAACCCACCGACGAGACCCCGTCGCTCCTCAAGCACGACGAGGCGGTCACCTTGTTCCACGAGTTCGGCCACGTCCTCCACCATCTCCTGGCCCGCCCCGAACTCGCCCGGTTCGGCGCGTTCGGGGCGGAATGGGACTTCGTCGAGGCTCCGTCCCAGATCATGGAGAACTGGATGTGGGAGCCGGAGGTGCTCCACCGCATCGCCGCCCACCACCAGACCGGAGCGACGATCCCGGCGGACCTCGTCGAACGTCTCGTTGCCGCCAGGGACCAGAACGTGGCGTTGAAGACGCTGCGCCAGATCTTCCTCGGCGAGCTCGACCTCGCCCTCCACGCCGCAGAACGCCCACCGGCCCCGAACGACGCGTACCGCGCCACCTGGGGCCGGACGCTGCTGCCGTTCCACGAGGGGACGCATTTCCCGGCAGGGTTCGGCCATCTCATGGGCGGTTACGACGCCGGCTACTACGGCTACCTGTGGGCGAAGGTGTTCGGCGACGACATGTTCTCGATGTTCACCGCCGAAGGGATCCTCGATCCCGACGTCGGAGGGCGGTACCGGCGAGAGGTCCTCGAGCCGGGCTCCTCCCGCGACGCCATCGACCATCTGCGGGCGTTCCTCGGCCGCGACCCCGACCCCGGCTCCTTCCTGCGGCGCGTCGGGATCGACGTCACCTGATCTCGCGTAGGACCCCGCCATCCACCTCGAGCGACGCTCCCGTGATGTACGAGGCGGCCCCCGACAGCAGGAAGACGGCGGCGTTGGCGTACTCCTGCGACGTCCCGTAGCGTCCGAGGGGGATGTGGGCCTCGTTGGCGGCGCGCACCTCGGCGACGGTGATCCCGCGACGCGCGGCGGTGTCGGCGTCCAACGCGGCCACCCGCTCGGTCGCGATGCGGCCGGGGATGAGATGGTTGACCCGGATGTCGGGGGCCCATTCGTCGGCGAGGGCCTTCGCCATCGCCGCCACGGAGGAGCGGAACACGCTCGACAGGAAGAGGGTCCGGATCGGCTCCCGAACCGAGACCGAGGTCATGAACAGCAACGACCCGCCGGATGCCAGATGGGGCCGGATCGTCGCCGCGAACGACAGCGCCGACCGCAACGTCGAGCGGTAGGCGGCATCCCAATCGTCGGGGCCCGTGTCGCCGAAGGCCCCCGGTGGAGGGCCGCCGGCGTTGGGGACCCCCAGGTCGATCCCTCCCCACCGCTGTGCTGCGGCGTCGATCCACGCGGCGACGGCACCGGCGTCGGCGACGTCGAGGGGCGTCTCGATCACGTCGGCTCGGGTCTCGGCCCGGATGGCGTCGGCAGCCTCGGTCAGCCGGTTCGCGTCCCGGGCGCAGATCGCCACCGATGCGCCTTCGCGCGCCAGTTCCAGGGCGATGGCGTACCCCAACCCTCCCGATGAGGCTGCCACCACGGCCCGCTTGCCCACCAACCCGAGATCCATCAGATGCTCCTCTCCGCTCCGCGCCCGGTCGCCGGGCCATGGTGCCACGGGACGGAGCCCCCCGCATCGCCGAACCGGCGGAGGATCGCCGCCCGGTCGATCTTGCCGGTCGCCAGGTACGGGAACGCCCGCAGCCGCATCCAGCGCCGCGGCACCTCGGCGGGACGGAGTCGCTCCCGGCACCAACCCGTCAACGCCCTCTCGTCGAGGTCGTCTCCGGCGACGACCGCGGCGCCGACGACGGCGCCCCACTCGGGGTCCGGGATCCCCACCACCGTCACCTCTGCCACGTCGGGATGCGATGCCACCACCTCCTCGACCCGTCCCGGATGCACGTTCTCCCCGCCGGAGACGATCATGTCGTCGACACGTCCGAGCACGTGGAGCCGCCCGTCGGCGTCGATGCGGCCGAGGTCGGCCGTCCGGTGGGGGCGCATCCGGGGCGGCTCGCCGAGGTAGCCGACGAAGACCCCCGGTCCGTCGATGACGATCTCGCCGACGTCGCCGCCGGGCGCGTCGATCCGAACGTCGAATCCGTCGAGTGGACGACCGACGCTGCGGCGGTCCTGCCATGCCCGCTCCGGGGCGACCGTGGCGATCTGTGACGCGGCTTCGGTGGACCCGTAGGTGGGGAGGGGAACCAGGCCTGCGGAGAAGGCCCGATCGACGAGCGGCGCCGGACAGGCAGCCCCGCCGACGAGCACCCTCGTCCCCTCGTACGGACCTGGATCGGCGTCGAGGACCCGCCGCAGCATGGTCGGAACGAGACTGGCGAACGACACGGTGCGCAGCTCCGCCGCCACACGAGCGGGATCGAACCGATCGTGCAGGACCACGGTGCCGCCGACGGCGACCGAACGCCACAGGATCGACAACCCGCCGACGTGGAACAGGGGCAGGACGAGCAACCAGCGGTCACCGGGTCCGTTCCCGAGGCGGTCCCGGGATGCCGACACGGCGGCGGCGACGTTGCCGTCGGTCAGGATCGCCAGGCGAGCCGACCCGGTGCTCCCGGAGGTCGGCACGAGCGTGTGGGCACCGTCGGGAACCGCGCCGGGCTCGAGGGCGCGGACGCGGCCGGGATCCCGGGGATCGACGACGAGCGCGGCGCCGTCCCCACGCCACGCGCTCCACAGGGCCACGACCGAGTCGATGTCGAGGCGAGGCTCGACGACGTCGATCCCGGTCCCCTCGACGGCTGCCGCGGCCAGCTCTGCGTACGTGACCGCGACGCCGTCCGCGACGAGCGCGGTGGCGTCGGGACGTCTTCGAGCCACGTCGTCGAGCCAGCTGCGGGGTGCGTCGCCGTCCATGTCACTACAGTATCGGGCCGTCGATCCGGAAGGCATCGTGGTCTCACAGCTCTTCGATCCCGCAGCATGGGAGCCCGTCGAGGGGTTCGCGTTCGACGACATCACCTACCACCGCGCCCGGCAGATCGGCGCCGTGCGGATCGCCTTCGACCGCCCGGAGGTGCGCAACGCGTTCCGTCCCCGGACCGTCGACGAGCTCTACACGGCGCTCGACCATGCCCGCACCACCTCCGATGTCGGGTGTGTGCTGCTCACCGGCAACGGCCCCTCCCCCAAGGACGGCGGGTGGGCGTTCTGTTCGGGCGGCGACCAGCGGATCCGGGGACGGGACGGTTACCGCTACGCCGACGACCGCGGCGAGGTCGACGCGGCTCGACTCGGACGGCTCCACATCCTCGAGGTGCAGCGGCTCATCCGGTTCATGCCGAAGGTCGTCATCGCCGTCGTCCCCGGCTGGGCCGTAGGAGGAGGCCACAGCCTCCACGTCGTGTGCGACCTGACGATCGCGTCCCGCCAGCATGCCGTGTTCAAACAGACCGACGCCGACGTCGCCAGCTTCGACGGCGGCTACGGTTCGGCCCTCCTGGCCCGCCAGGTGGGCCAGAAGCGGGCCCGCGAGATCTTCTTCCTCGGCCACGACTACACCGCCGAAGAGGCCCATGCCATGGGCATGGTGAACCTCGTCGTCGACCACGCCGAGCTGGAGACCGCGGCGCTGTCGTGGGCGGCCGACATCGTCGCCAAGAGCCCGACGGCTCAGCGGATGCTGAAGTACGCCTTCAACCTCCCCGACGACGGCCTCGTCGGCCAGCAGCTCTTCGCCGGAGAAGCGACCCGCCTCGCGTACGGGACCGACGAGGCCGTCGAGGGGCGCGACGCGTTCTTGGAGAAGCGCCCGCCGGACTGGTCCCGCTTCCCGTGGCACTACTGACGTCGCGACCGTGAGCGACGCCACCACCTCGTCCCCGTCCGCGGCATGGCTCCTGGCGGCGCGCCCGCAGACGCTCCCGGCAGCCGCCGCACCGGTGATCGTCGCCGCAGCCCTCGCCGCCGCCGATGGCGTGTTCCGCTGGGATCGTTTCACCGTGACGCTGCTGGCCGCGGTCGCGATCCAGGTCGGGGTCAACTTCGCCAACGATCTCGCCGACGCCCAACGCGGCGCCGACACCGCCGACCGGATCGGCCCGACCCGTGCGGTGGCGTCGGGACTCATCGCTCCGTCGCAGATGAGGACCGGGATCGCCGTCGCCTTCGGGATCGCGACCATCCTCGGGGCGTACCTCGTCGCCGTCGCCGGATGGGTGATCGCCGTCATCGGAGTGGCATCGGTCGTGGCCGCCCTGGGGTACACGGGAGGACCGGCCCCGTACGGGTACCGAGGGCTCGGGGAGCTGTTCGTCTTCGTGTTCTTCGGCCTGGTCGCCACCGTCGGCGCCCGCTACGTGTACGACCGCACCGGCCCCACCGACGCCTGGATCGCCGGTGTCGCCATGGGCGCGTTGGCCACGGCGATCCTGGTCGCCAACAACCTGCGTGACATCGACACGGACCGAGCCGCTCACAAGCGCACGCTGGCGGTCCGGCTGGGACGTGGTCGCACCAGGGTGCTGTACGCGGGACTGCTCGCCGCCGCGTACGCGACGGTGGCCGCGGGCGTCGTCGTCGGTTCCCTGCCTCCGGCGACGCTGTCGGTGCTCCTGACGGCTCCGCTCGCCGTCGGGCTGGCTCGTACCGCCTCGACCACCGACGCCGGGCCTCCCCTCATCGGCGTTCTCGTCGGAACGGCTCGCCTCCAGCTCCTCTTCGCCATGGTCCTGACCGCCGCCGTCCTCGCCGCTGGGTAGGCTCCGCCTTCGTGGATCCCACCATCGCACTCACGACGAGGTTCGTCGCCGCCTTGGCCGATCTCGGCCTGCGCCACGGCATCGTGTCACCCGGTGCGCGCAACACGCCCCTGTCGCTCGCGTTCGCCGCCGAACCCAGGGTCGTGACCCACGTGGTCCACGACGAACGCAGCGCCGCCTTCGTCGCCTTGGGGATCGGCAAGGGATCGGGGCTTCCCGCGGCGGTGATCACCACCTCCGGAACGGCCGCGGCGCATCTCCTCCCGGCGATCGTGGAGGCTCGCCACGGCCGGGTGCCGCTGGTGGCGCTGACCGCCGACCGCCCCCCGGAGCTGCGGGGTGCGGGGGCCCCGCAGACGGTCGATCAACTGCACCTGTTCGGCGACAACGTCCGGTTGTTCCACGAGATGGGGGTTCCCGACGAGGCGACGGCGCGCACGGCCGCGTCGGTGGCGCTCCGGGTCTGGGACGCGGCGATGGATCCTCCCGGAGGTCCGGTCCACGTCAATCTCCCGTTCCGTGAACCGTTGGCGATCCCCACCGAACCGGCGCCGTCTCCCCAGATCCGGTACGAGGCGGGCTATCGCCTTCCCGAACCTGAGGCGGTCGACCGCCTCGCCACTGCCCTCTCGGGCCGGAGGGCCCTCATCGTCGTCGGTGGTCCCATGCGGCCCGGGTTCGCCTCGGCCGCAGCCATGGTCGCCGCCGAGGCGCAGATCCCCGTCATCGCCGACATCCAGAGCCGGTTCGGGTCGCCGGCCACGATCGCGTTCGCCGACCTGGTCGTCTCCCGGGGCGTCGATCCCTCCCTGACGCCCGACGTCGTCCTCCGGGTCGGCGGTCTCCCGACGGCCAAGGCCCTGTGGAGATGGCTCGAGACCTGCGGCGTCCCCCAGGTGTTCCTCGACGACGGCCCGTGGCGCGAGCCGCTGTCGACCGCCCACATGGCCGTCCGCGGCGATCCGGCGGCGACGCTGATCCAACTCGTGGGCCGGCTCGCACCCGCCCCCGACGGCTGGCTCCGACGGTGGGTGGCGACCGATCGCGCGGTGGCGAAGCGGATCGAGCAGGCGTTGGAGTTCGAGCCCTTCCCGAACGAACCGATGACCGCCCGCACGGTGGTGACCTCCCTTCCCCCTGCGGCGGTCCTCTTCGTCGGGTCGTCGATGCCGATCAGGGACGTCGATACCTTCGGAGGCGTCCCCCGACCCGACGTGACGGTCCTGGCGAACCGTGGCGCGAACGGGATCGACGGTGCGATCTCGTCGGCCGCCGGAGCGGCGATCGCCTCGGGTCGTCCGGTGGTCGCGCTCGTCGGCGACATCTCGGTCCTGCACGACGCGACCGCATTGGGGATCCTCGCCCGCGACGGTCTCGAGGTGACGGTCGTGGCGGTCGACAACGACGGGGGCGGGATCTTCCACTTCCTCCCGCACGCCGAAGCCCTCGACGCCGAACGGTTCGAGATGCTGTTCGGGACTCCCCACGGCACGAACCTGACCGCCGTCGCCGAGGCGTTCGGCGTCCCGGCGACGACCGCGACCGAACGGAAAGAGCTCCGGGACCTCGTCGCAACGCCACACGGCGGACCCCGACTGATCCGGATCCCGACCGACCGGGCGGCCAACGCCGAGGTGCACGCTCGACTCCGGGAGGCGGCCCGGTAGCGCCCCTCAGGTCGCCGCGAGCAGCTCCAACAGGGGACGGAACTTCAGCCGGGTCTCGACGAGCTCGGCGTCGGGATCCGAATCGGCCACGATGCCGGCGCCTGCGTACACGACGGCACGGTCCGAGCCGAGCAGGCCGCAACGCAGTCCGATCGCCACCTCACCGTCGCCGGCGCCGTCGACCCACCCGACGCCACCGGTGTACCAGCCGCGGTCGATGCCCTCCGCCTTCTCGATGAACCGGACCGCCTCCTCCCGTGGCGTGCCGCCGACGGCGGGGGTGGGATGCAACGCGGCGACCAGGTCGAACAGATGCGTCGGACCCGACAGCCGGCCCTCGATCTTCGACGACAGGTGCTGAACGGTGGCCATCCGACGCAGGGACGGCTCGGCCGGCACCGTCAGATCGGACGTGTACGCCCCGAGCCGAGCAGCCACGTCGTCGACGACGATGGCATGCTCGAGGCGATCCTTGTCGCTCGCCATCAACGCCCGGCCGATCTCCCGATCCTCGACGTCGCCTTCCCCCCGACGAGCGGAACCTGCGAGGGGGTTCGACCGAACGATCTCGCCGGAACGGGATACCAGCAGCTCGGGCGAGGCTCCGACGAAGGTCGCCGCTCCCGATCCCCAACCGAACCCGTAGCACCGGGGGTAGGCCGATACCAGATGGGCGAGCAGATCGAAAGGACGCGGCCGCAACGCGGAAGCGACGGTCACGGCTCGGGCCAGAACGACCTTGTCGAAGCTCCCTGACCGGATCGCATCGACCGCCTCCGCCACCTCCAGACGCCAGGCGGTGACGCTCGGATGGGAGGCCACCACGTGGTCACCGACGTCAGGGATCCGAGGCGGTGCCGGGGCCGCCAGGTCCGCCAACGCGGCGAGGACGTCGGCCGGATCGTCGACCTCGGCGGCGATCTCCATCGTCCCCGACCAGCCGTCGCCGTCGCGTCGGGTGGTGAAGACGACGACCGGGAGAACGACCTCCGCCGCGGCGAACCCGTCCCAGGCACCATCGGTGGGTCCCGCGTCGGAGAACGAGAAGCCGACGAGGGCGCGCCGGTGCGGGAGGGTCCCGTCGAGGACGTCGCGGAGACGGGTGAACCGGTCCGCTCCGGCGGCGACGAACCGTTGCGCCGTGCCGAGGGAGACGGTGGCCTCGCCTTCGGGGTTGGAGAAGAACCGGACCGGCCCGAACGTTCCGTCCGCGGCCCGCGCCAGCTCCAGCGGATCGACGTCACAGGCCGCGACCGGACGTCGGCCGGCGGTGAACGACGCGGCCAGTTCCTCGATCACGGCGCGGGGGATCAACGGCACGGCCGGATGCTACCTGTTCGTGCGACGCCCGTCCCCTTCGGGATACCGGGGGCCCGAAGGGGCGGTGCGAACCCGCCCGAGGGGTCGCGCGGTCAGGCGCTCGTGTCGTCGATCCGCCACTCGAGCTCGTTGGCGACCCGCATCACCCCATCGAGCCTCCTGGCGAGCTCTTCGAGGAGCCGGGCCTCCGTCCGGGTCCCGATCTCACCACTGAGGGTGACCACACCGTTGCGCACGGACACCTCGATGGCGTCGGGGTCGACGAACAGGACCCTGCGGACGAGGTCCTCCTTGATCTCGTCCTCGATGACGTCGTCGGGTCGGGTGAACACCGAAACGACGTCGGATCGGGAGATGACGCCCAGGAGCCGACCCTCGTCGTCGACCACCGGGAGCCGCTTGACGTCTTGGGTCGCCATCGTCTTGGCCGCCTCGTAGAGGGTCGCTTCCGGTCCGATGGTCACGACACCGGTCGACATCACGTCGCTCACGTGCTCGACATCGGAGGGCTGCTCGGCGCGGTCGACCTCGAGACGGAGGAAGTCGGCTTCGGTGATGATCCCGACGAGGCGACGCGCCCCGTCGACGACGGGGAGCCCACTGACCCGGTTGCGGAACATCAGACGCGCGGCCTCGCGGATCCCGGTCTCGGGCGTCACGGCGATCACATCGGTCGACATGAGGTCGACGACCTTCATCCTTCACCTTCCTGTCGTACGGGAACGGCGCCCATTGTGGCAGTTCCTGGTGGTTCACCGATGACGAAGGGGCGGTCGTGGAGCTCGGGCCGCCACACCTCCGACTGGGGAGCGACCCGGATGCGGGCGTCGACCACCGTCACCCCGTCGCCTGGAGCACCCACCTTGACGGGGTTGAGGTCCATCTCGACGATCTCGGGCACCGCATCGATCAGGTTCGACACCCGCAAGAGCGCCTCCTCGACGGCGGCGATATCGCCTGGCTCGCCGCCTCGGTACCCCTCGAGGAGCTTCGCCGACTTCACCTCGTGCACCATCTCGTCGGCGTCGACGTCGGTGATCGGATGGATCCGGAACGACACGTCGCCGATGAGCTCCACGAACACGCCGCCGAGGCCGAAGACGATGAGGGGCCCGAAATTGGGGTCCTCGGTCATCCCGATGAGCACCTCGTATCCTCCGGGGACGAACTCCTGGATCAGGGCGCCCTCGGCGTCGGGCGCCACCGAGACCACCTTCCGGTAGGCCTCCCTGACGGCATCCTCACCCACCACGCCGACGACCACGCCACCGACGTCGGACTTGTGCAGGACCGAGGGGGCGATGACCTTGACGACGACGGGCCCACCGATCTCGGTGGCCGCCGCGACCGCTTCGCTCTCGTCGTGGGCGGTGCGCTCGGACGGGAGTCGGAGCCCGAAGTCGGACAGCACGGCGGCGACCTCCGACGGTTCGAGCCACCCCCCACCCTCGCCCAAGCGATCCACGGCGGCATCGATGGTCCGTCGGGCGTCGTCGACGTCGACGTCGTCGAAGACGACGATCGAGCCGCGGGGACGGGCCAGCCAGTCCGAGTAGTCGGCGGCGGCGCCGATCGCCCTGGCGGCGCGCTCGGGGAACGGGTACGCGGGAACCCGGCTGTGATGGCCCGACAGCTCCTCGGGTGCTCCTTCCGAATGCATGTAGACGACCTGGAAGGTCTTGGACCCGTAGTGGGTCTCGCCGACCTCCCTGATGGCGGCGATGGTCTCGTCGACGCCTACCGGCGAGGCAGGGATGAAGATCGCCATGATCGTGTCGACCTCATCGGACCGGAAGAGTCGATCGAGGACCTGCCGGTACTGCTCAGGGCCCGCAGAGGCGATCATGTCGATGGGGTTCCCGACCGCCGCATCCGGTGCCAGGACCTGACGCAGTGACCCTTGGAGTTCCTTCGACAGCTCGGGGACGACCAGTCCTCGCGACACGAGGGCGTCGACCGCCAAGATGCCGGGGCCGCCGCCGTTGGTGACGACCGCGACGCGCCGTCCTTCGGGGATGGGTTGGTTGGCGAGGAGCGCGGTGACGTCGAAGAGCCCTTCCAGGGTGTCGACCCGGATGACGCCGGCCTGGCGGAAGAGGGCGTCGACGGCGACGTCCTTGCTGGCCAGCGAGCCGGTGTGGCTGCTGGCTGCTCTGGCGCCGGCGCCCGTTCGACCCGACTTGACCGCCACGATGGGCTTCGTCCGGGCGACCCGGCGGGCGAGACGCCCGAAGCGTCGCGCCTGGCCGAAGGACTCGAGGTAGAGGAGGATCACGTCGGTGGCCGGATCCTCCTCCCAGTACAGGAGCAGGTCGTTGCCCGACACGTCGGCGGAGTTGCCGACCGACACGAAGTTGGAGATCCCGATGTTGAGATCGTTGGCGTAGTCGAGCAACGCCAGGCCGAGCGCCCCCGACTGGCTGGAGATCCCGACGTTGCCTCGGGGCGGGGCGATGGGACCGAACTGCCCGTCGAGGCGGACCGCGGGGTCGGTGTTGATGATGCCCATGCAGTTGGGACCGACCATGCGCATCCCTGCCTCGCGTACCGCTTCGAGGAGCTGCGCCTCGAGCTGCCGGCCGTCGGGTCCGGTCTCGCCGAACCCTGCCGAGATGACGACCAGGCCACGGACACCTTTCCGCGCGCATTCGGAGACGACATCGAGGACGTGCGGGGCCGGGACCACGATGAAGGCCAGATCGACCTGATCGGGGATGTCGGTCACGCTGGCGAACGCGGCGACGGACCGCACGACGTTGGTGCGCGGGTTGACCGGGTACACGGGGCCGGTGAAATCCCCGTTGATGAGGTTCGAGAACAGCCGCCCGCCGATGGAACGAGGGTCCCGACTGGCGCCGATCACCGCGATGGAATTGGGGTAGAAGACCGGAAGGAGCGAAGCGACGACGGCTTGCCGCTCGTGGGCGGCCTCGGCCTCCAGGACCGCGTCGGACTCCTCGGTCGGGAACTCGACGGTGTAGACGCCTTCTTCGAGCTCGCGGCGCATCGAGAACCCCGCGTTGCGGAAGACGCGCATCATGCCCCGGTTGTCGGCCAGCACGTAGGCGCGGAACGCCTCGATCCCATGTTCCCTGGCGTAGGCGGTCAGGAGGGTCAGCAGCATCGTGCCGATGCCACGGTTCTGGTCGGCATCGGCGACCGCGAAGGCCACCTCGGCCGTGGTGGGCTCGTCGACGAGGCGGGTGTAGCGGCTGACCCCCAGGATCTTCCCGTCTTCGATCGCCACGAACGCCATCGCGTCGTCGTAGTCGAGGTTCGTGAACGCCTCGAGCTCTTCGGGGGTCAGTTCCTTCTTGACCCGGAAGAAGCGGAAGTAGATGCTGCGTTGCGACATCCGATGCACGAGGTCCTGGAGGGCGTCGGCGTCCGAAGGGAGGATCGGCCGGACCCGCACGACGGTCCCGTCCTTGAGCACCGCATCCTCGACCCAGTCCATCGGATAGCCGCGGGGAGCGTCGTCGATGGAGATCTTCGCTTCGGGCATCGTCCTCTCGCTTCCGGGAGGGCCGATTCTCGCGCATCGCCGACCGCCGGGCTTCATCGCGGGCCCGACGATGCCGATGGGGAACCATGGCCCTGTCCGACCTCGAGCTCCTGATCCGGTCGCGGTTCCCGTTGCTGGCGATCCCCACCGGAGACGACGATCGGCTGATGCGCATGCTCGGCCCGGCCGCGGTGGCGAGCGGGATGGATCTGTGGCGATGGTCCGTGACGACAGGTCTCGGACCCTTCGATGGCGACGCCGTCTACGACACCAGGGATCTGGGGCGGGCCTTGGCGTTCCTGATCGACCGGCCGAGCCCGACGCTGTCGGTGTTCGCCGACGTCCACCCGTTCCTCGAGGATCCCGTATCGGTGCGACGGATCAAGGAGACGGCCCGCCGTCTCGATCGCCGCTCCACGATCGTCCTGACGGGTCCCGGTCTGCGATTGCCGCCCGAGCTCGCCGGGCATGCCGAGCGGTGGGAGCCGACGCTCCCGGACCGCGCCGAGCTCACGGACCTGGTGGTCCGGACCACCGACCAGCTCGTCCGACGCGGCTTCGAGTTCCCTCTCGGCCCGCGCCTCATCGACGAGATCGTCGACACGGTCAGGGGTCTCACGCCGGGTCAGGTCGAACGCTCGCTGAGCCGGGTCGTCCTCGAACATGGCCGGGTGTCGGTGCGCGATCTCGCCGCCGTCCGAGCCGAGCTGCTCGCCGACGACGGGATCCTGGAGTTGGTGGACGTCGAAGGGGCCGACTTCGACACGGTCCTCGGAGCGGATCGTCTCAAACGCTGGTTGACGATCCGGTGGGCGGCGGCCGCGAACGCCGAGGGGATCGACCTGCCCCGCGGCGTGCTGTTGACCGGCGTCCCGGGGTGCGGCAAGAGCGCCATGGCCAAAGCCCTGGCCGGCCAGATGGGCAGGCCCCTGGCGCTCCTGGACCCGGCGAAGATCTTCGACCGGTACCTCGGTGAGAGCGAACGGCGGCTGTCGGCCGCGCTGCGGACCGCCGACGCGTTGGCCCCGGCGGTCCTGTGGATCGACGAGATCGAGAAGGGGTTCGCCGGAACGTCCGACCATGACGGCGGCGCGGCGAGCCGGGCGCTCGGGACGTTCCTACGATGGCTCCAGGAGCGGCGGTCGGACACGTTCGTGGTGGCGACCGCCAACGACATCGACCGTCTGCCGCCCGAGCTGCTGCGCAAGGGTCGCTTCGACGAGATCTTCTTCTTCGACCTCCCGGGCCCGGAGGTCCGCGAGCAGATCCTGCGCTCCCACCTGTCCCGACGCGGAGCCACCGTCGACGACCTGGCATCGGTGGTGGCCGCCACCGACGGCTTCTCCGGCGCCGAGCTCGAGGCGCTCGCGGTGTCGGCCGTCTACCGAAGCGCCGCCGAGGGCCTCCCGGTCGACGCCACCATGCTGCTGGCGGAAGCCACGGCCACGGTGCCGCTGGCGGTGTCACGCCCTCTCGAGATCGCCTCGATCCGGGCCTGGGCCGGCCGTGCGGCCACGGCGGCGTGAGTCGACACCGCTCACGGGCTCCCGGGGCCGAGCAGGACCACGACCCGCGCGCCGCCGGTGGGTGACGCGCCCACGATGAGGTCCCCTCCGGTGGATCGTGCCGCCTTGGCCACGATGTCCAACCCGAGCCCGGTCCCTCCTCGGGAACTGACGCCGCGGCGGAGGACCTTCAGGTCGCCGAAACCCGGTCCGTCGTCCTCGATGATCAACTCGTGGAAGCCCTTGGCTCGGGTCCGGACCGCCATCGAGTAGCCGGCGCCGGGTGGGGTATGGGTGTAGACGTTCTCGAGGAGCGTGTCGATGAGGGCGCCCAACTCGGCGGCGGTCAGGTCGACGATGTGGCGACCGCCGTCCACCTCGAGCGAGGTGGGTCGCCCTTGTTCGTCGGCCAAGACCTGCCAGAAGGCAGCGCGGTGCCGGACGATGGTCCCGAGATCGGCTCCGGACTCCTCCCGGTCCGTCGACGGGCGTCGAGCCTCGGCGATCATGGCGTCGACGGCCTGCTCGAGACGGTCGATGTCGGTCAGGAGCGCATCGGCTTCCTTCGGATCGCCGAGGGTCTCGGCCTGGAGACGAAGCGTCGTCAGCGGGGTCCGGAGCCGATGGGAGAGGTCCGCGACCGATTCGCGTTCGGCTTCCAGCAGCGACCGGAGGCGCTTGGCCAGCAGGTTGAACGCCTCGCCGACCTCGGCGATCTCCGTCGGACCCTCGGGATCCACGCGGGTTCCCAGGTCACCATCACCGAGCTTGCGGGCTGCCTCCGACAGCGCCGTGACCGGCGAGACGATCGACCTACCCAGGCGGTCTGCCGCAACGATCGCGACGAGCACGAGGAACACGCCGAGCCCCGCGAGCATCGCCCACGCCACGGCGACCCCACGCTGGAGCTCGTCGTCGGGCACGAAGCTCCGTACGACCACCGCGTCCCCTGCCGGCGGAGCGTCGGCGAGCAGCACCGGGACGAGGACCTCGGCGCCGCCGGGCACGAGCGCGGTGAAGGCTGCTCCTCGACGGGCCGCCTCCAGATTGGCGGTGTCGGGGACGGAACGGCCGACGATGGCGCCGTCGGGGAAGACGATGGACTCTCCTGCGGGTTCCCCGAAGGCCGCCAGAACGGCCTTCGCGAGGGTCGGGTCGACCGTCGATCCCGGTTCGGTCGATCCGGCCACGGCGAGGGCGGCGGCGATCGACTGCGCGTCCCGCTCGGCCCGCGACAACGCCCGGTCCTGGGCCTGGTTACGGACGAGGATCCCGAGGGGGATGAGGAACGCGACGACCACCAGCGACGAGACGGCGAGCGACAGCCACGCCATGCGGCGTCTCACGCCGGAGGCTCCGTGAGCTTGACCCCGACACCGAAGACCGTGTGCAGGTAGCGGCTGTCTGCGGCCGTTTCGCCCAGCTTGCGGCGGAGCCACGACAGGTGCACGTCGACGGTCTTCTCCGAACCGCCGTAGGGCTCCCGCCAGACCTCGGCGAGGATCTCGCGTTTGGTGACCACTTCCCCCGCCCGACCGGCCAGGTAGGCGAGAAGGTCGAATTCCTTCGGGCTGAGGCGGAGCGGCCGCCCGTCGACGGATGCCTCCCGAGAGGTCGGGTCGACCACGAGACCTCCGACGGTCAACGCCCGTCCGGGGGTCGCCGTGGGTGCCGTCCTGCGCAGAACGGCGCCGACCCTGGCGACGAGCTGCTCGACCGAGAAGGGCTTGATGAGGTAGTCGTCGGCGCCGGCCTCCAGTGTGGTGATGACGTCGCGCTCGTCGCTTCGGGCAGTGGCGACGATGACGGGGACCGACGTCACCGCCCGGATCATCTTGAGCAGCTCGGCGCCGTCGAGATCGGGGAGCCCCATGTCCAAGATGACCAGGTCCGGGGCGAACCCGACGATCGTCTGGAGCCCGTCGAGCGCCGTCGACGCCCCTCGAACCTCGTACCCCTTGTCGGCGAGTACCCTCGCCACGAGCTCGCGGATGCGCTGTTCGTCCTCGACGATGACCACCGATACCATCGCACCACTGTCTCACGGGATCCGATCCTTAGCAATTCCTTATCGAATCCTTGGGGACACCGAAAGGAGCCGTCGCGCATGATGCGACAGATGCGGCAGCGGCTCCTCCTGGTCGCCGGTTGGCTACTGGCAGCCGTCGGCTCGGCGGTCGTCGCCTCGGGTGCCGTGGCGGTAGCCGGAGGGCAGGTCCTCGACCGACCCCTCCGACCCCTCACGGCGGCAGAGGTCGCGGCGCTGCCCGTCGTGCGATCGACAGCGGGAACAGAGCCGAGCGAGCCCCTTGCCTCCGGCGGCATCGTTTCAACCCCCGAACCCGCTCCGATCCACGATATAGCCGGCACCGGAGCCGATCGAGAGCCCCGGCCGGGAGGAGCTTCCGCATCACCACCACCGCCTGCCGACCTCGACCCGGTGGTCGAGCCGGAGGCTCGGTCCACGGCTCGCCTCGTTCGGGTCACCGGCGGTCGCATCTCTGTCGCGTCGCGCAACGACGCGCTCACGTTGCTGTGGGCGGCACCGACACCCGGGTACGTCGTCGTCGCCGACATCGTGGACGACGGGACGATCGAGGTGACCTTCACGGGCGATCCCACCCGGGACGTGGTGACGATCCATATCGAGGACGGTGAGCTCGTCGTGGACTCGAAGACCGAACCGATCCGATGAGCGAAACGCTCCTCAGGACAGTTCCACCAGCCCCAACATGTCCTCGTCGAAATGGCGGGTCTCGCCGTCGGGCATGAGGATCGCCCGATGCGGAGACAGCGCGGCGACGAAGTCCCGGTCGTGGGAGACCAGGACGAGGGTTCCCGAGTAGGCGTGGAGTGAGCCGAGCAACGCCTCGGTGGCCTGAGGGTCGAGGTTGTTGGTCGGTTCGTCGAGCATGAGGACGTTGTGGCCGCCGACCACGAGCCGTGCCAAGGCCAGCTTGGTCTTCTCTCCTCCCGACAGCGTCCCGGCGTCCTGGTCGATCTTGTCGGCCAGGAGGAAGTGGCCCAGGATGCCGCGAAGCTCGCGGTCGGACAGCGAGCTCACCTCGCGGAGATGCTCGAGGACGCTCCGGCCCGCCACGATCGACTCGTGCTCCTGGGCGTAGTAGCCGATCGTGGCGTTGTGGCCCCGCACCACCTCTCCCAGATCGGGCTGCTCCTGAGCAGCGAGGATCTTCAGCAAGGTGGTCTTGCCTGCCCCGTTGAGACCGATGATCGCGATCCGCTCGCCCCGATCGAGGTCGACGTCGATGTCCACGAACACGATGTTGTCGCCGTAGGCCTTCGTCAGGCTGGTCGCTCGCAGTGGGGTGCGCCCGGAGGCCTCCGGTTCGGGGAACCGCACCGTCACGGCTCGTCCCGGGCGGTCGACGTGGACGAGGTCGGAGCGGATCCGCTGCACCCGTGTCTCCCACGACCGGGCCCGCTTGGCGAGCTTCTCGGAGGATCCCTTGAACCGGCGGATGCCCTCCTCCAGCCGGGCGATGTCGGCCTCCTGGCGCCGACGTTCCTTGCGGCGCCGTTCCTGACGCCGACGGCGTTCGACCCTGAAGTGGCTGTAGTCACCCCGGTAGGTCTCGATCGTGCCGTGGTCGAGGGCGTGGATGGTCGTGATCGCCTCGTCGAGGAGCGGAAGGTCGTGGCTGACCATCAGCAGACCGCCCTTGTAGCCGGTCAGGAAGGAGATCAGCCAGTCCCGAGCATCCAGATCGAGGTGGTTGGTCGGTTCGTCGAGGAGGAGGACGTCGGTGTCGGCGAAGAGGATCCTGGCCAGCTCGACGCGGCGACGCTGCCCTCCGGACATGGTCACGACGGGTTGGTCGAGTTCGTCCGTCCCGATGCCGAGGCCCGCGGCGAAGCGTTCGGCCTCGGCCTTCGCGGGGTAGCCACCTCCGGCGGAGAACTCGTCCTCGAGCCGGGAGAACCGACGGATGAGCCGATCGCGTTGCGCGCCCGAGACGTGCTCCATCTGCGCCCTGACCTCCTCCATCTCTCGTTCGAGGGAGCCGATGGCGCGGGCGGTGAGGATCCGCTCCCGTGCGGTGGTCGACACGTCCAGGGCCGCGGTCGTCGGATCCTGCGACAGATAGCCGATCCTTCCCCGGCGGTGGATCTCACCGCCATCGGGTTCGCGTTCTCCGGCCAGGGTCCGCAGCAGGGTCGTCTTGCCGGCGCCGTTGGGGCCGACCAGCCCGGCCTTGATCCCGGCGTCGACGACGAACGACCCGCCGGAGACGAGTCGGCGGGGGCCGATCTCGATGAGGATGTCGCGGCATGACAGCACGGGATCTCCCGATCTCCGGGGTGGAGTACGATGACCGATACGGTACTGCGCCGCCGGGCGGCGGCGTTCGAGATCAGCGCACCGGGAGCCCGTGTTCGCTCGAGTTGTATCGGCGGATGAACTCCGGAACGTCGTCGGCGGCGAGCGGGCGTGAGACCGAGAAGCCCTGAAGCCGACGGCATCCGAGCGAGGCAAGGAGCTCGCGCTGGGCGACGGTCTCGACCCCTTCGGCGATGACCTCGATCTCCAGGGTCCCGGCCATGGCGATGATCGCCGAGACGGTCGCGAGCGCCTCGGGGTCGGGCAGTGCCTCGACGAAGCTCCGGTCGATCTTGACGCCGGCGATGGGCATGGTCGGCAACTTGCCGAGGGACGTGGCGCCGGTGCCGAAGTCGTCGATGAGGGCGGTGATCCCCCGCTCCTTGAGCCGCTCGAGCGTCCGGACGGCTCGATCCATGTCCTCGGCGAGCGCCGATTCGGGAAGTTCGAGTTGGAGCCCCTTCGGGTCCATCCCGGCGAGCCCGAGGGCGCGGTCGACCGAAGCGAACACGTCGGCGTGGCGGAACTGTCGGTGGGACACGTTGGTGGAGACCCGGAACCCGCCGAGACCGAGGGACTGCCAGCGACGCATGTCGGCGCAGGCTCGTTCCAGCACCCACTCGCCCATCGGCAGCACGAGGTCGGTCTCTTCGGCGAGCGGGACGAAGCGTGCCGGGGCGATCGGGCCGAGTTCGGGATGTTCCCATCGCATGAGCGCTTCGACCGAGACGACCCGGCCGGTGCCGAGATCGACGGTCGGGAGGTAGACGAGGTCGAGGTTCTCGTGGGCGTCGAGGGCATGGCGGAGACCGTCGATGAGCGCCAACCGCTCCGACGTCCGCTGGCGGAGCTCCCTGGTGAAGTACTGATAGGTGTTGCGACCGGCCGCCTTGGCCGAGTACATGGCCAGGTCCGCGGCTTTGACCAGCTCCTCGGCGTTGTCGCCGTCGACCGGGAACATGGCGATCCCGATCGAGGTGGTGACCTGCACCTCGGCTTCACCGACGCGGTACGGGCGCCGAAGGGCGGCGAGGATCTTGGTGGCGACGCGCCCTGCATCTTCCACCCGGTGGCCTCCTTCGAGGATGACGGTGAACTCGTCTCCGGCGAGGCGAGCGACCGTGTCGGATTCGCGTACCGATCCGACGAGACGTTCGGCGATCTGGCGGAGGAGCGCGTCGCCCGCGGCGTGACCGTATCGGTCGTTGACGTCCTTGAAGTCGTCGATGTCGAGGAACATGACGGCGACGAGGCCACCGTCACGCCGGGCGCGGGCGACCGCTCCTTGGAGACGGTCGGTGAACAGGGTCCGGTTGATGAGACCGGTCAGCGGATCGTACCGGGCGAGGTAGGACAGACGGACCGGATCGAGCTCCCGATCCGAGCGGCTGCGTTCCCTCTCGTCCCACAGATCCCTGAGCCGCTTCGCCGCCGGCCGGAACAGGAAGAACCCTTCGAGGAGGAGGACCAGCAGCGTCGCCGAGAACAACAGGTACTGGATCTGCTTGAGGCGGGCGACCCGCCGTTCGGCCTCGACCTGGGCCTGGAAGACGACCGATCCCATCCCGACGTCGAACAGGCCGGCAGCCCCGACGAGCTGGTCGACGTCGGATCGCGCCGGGCTGCGCCCCTCGTCGAGGGCGGCGACGACCGCATCGGCGGCGTCGACGATGGTCTGATAGGACGCCTCCACCGCGTTGAGGGCTTGACGCACCGTCCCGTCGGGGGCCGGAACGCCGCGGGCGGGATCACCGAGCGCGAGTGCCCGCTGGTCTTCGACGAGGCGATCTCTCAGCTGATGGATCTCGACCACCTCGATGGGGGTGGCTTCATCGTCGAGAGAGGCCACCGCCGCGGCGAGCCTGCGCGCGGTGCGTCCTTGTTCGGCGGCGAGCTGGATGACGGCCGCGTCGCTCTGCTGGCGGGACAGCGCCCGGTAGGTGACGGCGGTACTGGCCGCCGCCATGAGCGCGATGAGGACGAGCCCCACGACGTAGCGCCCGACGGGACGCGCCGGCATCGGTGTCGCCGGGGACCCGTTTCCGGGCAGGGCGGCACCTGGGCTACGCATCCGATCGTCGAACAAGCGCGCTCCTCACGTCCACCAGGCCGACGTGATGCCGACCACACTGGGTGGTTATCGGCACGGACAGCGCGGAAGTTGAACCGGCCACCGGGTGCGCCCGGTACCCTGCCGGTTCGCCGAGCCGGGAGACCGGATGAGCGCAACGATCGCCCTTCGACCGGCCCACCGCATCGCCGTGTGGGCGCTCGTCGTCGCGACGGTGCTGTGGCTGGCCGTGGAGCTCGCCTGGCCGGGCGGACCGATCGGGGCGCTGGACCGCTGGTGGGCGTCGCTCGGACCGCCTCGTTCGGAAGCGGCCATCGCACTGGCCCGACTCCTCGACGTCGTCGGCGGCGTCGTCGTGTCCGTGGCGATCAGGGTGGCGGTGGCGTCGTGGCTGTGGCTGCGGCGGCGCACCGGTGACCTGTGGCTGTGGCTGGGCTCGGTGGTCGCCGCCGAGGCGGTGTCGTTGGCCGCGAAGTACCTGTACGACCGTCCCCGACCGCCGGGATCCCTGGTGGAGACGGTCACCGCCAGTTTCCCGTCCGGACACACGACCAACGCGGCGGCGATGAGCATCGCTGCGGTGGTCGTGTTCACCCGGCCCGGAACCCTCGGGCGTCGCGTCGGCATCGTCCTGGCGATCTCGTACACCGCGGCGATGGGATGGTCCCGGACGTACCTCCAAGCCCACTGGTTGGGCGATGTGATCGGCGGTGCCCTCATCGGAACGACCGCCGTGCTCGCCGTCGCCGCCGTGTCGGGTTCCGGGATCCGGGCCGCGACCGACACGTCGCGGGGACGGCCGCATCCGTGACCGCGAGGTGCCCGGGGAGGGATTCGAACCCCCACGCCCCGAAGGGCAGCGGAGTTTAAGTCCGCCGCGGCTGCCGGTTACGCCACCCGGGCTCGCCGTGCAGGCTACCGGCCGGACGAGGCCTGACTGCCGACGGTATCCTTCCGTCACCCGACCATGGAGGAGAGGCAGTGAAGGTGTTCCCACCCGACAAGATCCGCAACGTCGCGCTCGTCGGACATTCCGGGTCTGGGAAGACCACGCTCGCCGAGGCGTTGCTGTTCCGCGCCGGAACGATCGACCGCCTGGGACGGGTCGAAGATGGCACCACCGTGACGGACTTCGACCCCGAGGAGCACGCCAAGGGCATGTCGTTGTCGCTGTCGATGGCTCCCTTCGAGTGGCGGGGGCACAAGATCAACCTCATCGACGTGCCCGGCTACGCCGATTTCGTCGGCGACGTCCATTCCGCGCTCCGCGTCGCCGATCTGGCGATCTTCGTCGTCGACGCCGTCGAAGGTGTCCAGGTGCAGACCGAGTACGCCTGGCAGGTGGCCAAGGAACACGAGGTCCCGCGCATGGTGTTCATCAACAAGCTCGACAAGGAACGGGCCTCCTTCGACCGGACCCTCGAGCAGCTCCGTGACCGGTTCGGCGCCGGGATCGCCCCCATCGAGCTCCCCGTCGGCGAGGGGCCTGCCTTCCATGGGGTGGCCGACCTGTTCCGCGACAAGGCCTCCATCTACGACTCGGGCACGGCCGAGGAAGCTCCGATCCCCGACGAGATGGCCGAACGGGAACACGAGGTCCACGACAACCTGGTCGAGGGCATCGTCGTCGCCGACGACGATCTCCTGGAACGGTATCTCGAGGGCGACGTCCCGTCGGTCGAGGAGCTGGAGCATGCGATGGCCGCAGGCATCGCGGCAGCCAAGGTGTTCCCGGTGGTGTGCGGCTCGGCGACCGGGCCGATCGCGGTGGATCGACTGGCGGACTTCATCGTCGAGCTCGGCCCTTCTCCCCTCGATCGGCCACCGGTCGTGGCCACCGCCGGCGACCAGACCGTGGAGATCGCCCCGGATCCCGCCGGCCGGCCGCTGGCGTTCGTCTTCAAGACCTTGGCGGATCCCTACGTCGGGCAGATCTCGCTCCTCAAGGTCCGGTCGGGAACGTTGAAGCCGGAGATGACCCTGACGAACACGCGGTCGGGCGCGGACGAGCGGTTCGCCAAGATCGCGACGATGTTCGGGAAGGAGACCGAGCTGGTCGACGCCGCCCCGGCGGGTGACATCGTCGCGGTGGCGAAGCTGAACGCCACCCGCACGGGCGACACGCTCGCCCCCAAGAACCAGCCGGTCGAGCTTCCCCCCGTGGAACGACCCGAGCCGGTGCTCGCCGTCGCCCTCAAGGCCCGCACCCAGGCCGACGAGGACAAGCTCGCGAACGCCCTCCGCCGCATCTTGGAGGAGGATCCGGCCCTGGCCCTCGAACGCAACGACGAGACCCACCAGACCTTGTTGCGAGGCATGGGTGACACACATCTGACCATCACGCTGGAGAAGCTCGCCAGGAAGTTCGGCGTGAACGTCGATACCGAACCGGTGAAGGTGCCGTACCGCGAGTCGATCACCCGCCGAGCGGAAGCCGAAGGCAAGTACAAGAAGCAGACCGGCGGTCACGGCCAGTTCGGAGTGGCCCAGATCATCGTCGAACCCCTTCCCCGGGGTGCCGGGTTCGAGTTCGTCGACGAGATCAAAGGTGGCGCCATCCCGCGTCAGTTCATCCCGGCGGTCGAGAAGGGGATCGCCGAGACGATGGCCGATGGCGGCGTCAACGGCTTCCCTGTGGTCGACGTCCGGGTCCGCCTCATCGACGGCAAGTACCATTCGGTGGATTCCTCCGAGATGAGCTTCAAGATGGCGGGGCGCCTGGGGTTCAAGGCGGCCATGGAGAAGGCCGGGCCGATCGTGCTCGAGCCGGTGTCGAAGATCGAGGTGGTCGTCCCCGCCGAGTATCAAGGTGACGTGATGGGCGACCTGTCCTCGCGGCGAGGTCAGGTGCAGGGCACCGAGGCGGCGCCGGGCGGCAGGCAGAAGATCACGGCGCTGGTTCCGACGGCCGAGATCATGTCCTATGCCATCGATCTGCGGTCCATCACCCAGGGGTGGGGGCGTTTCAGCGAGACCTTCGACCACTATCAGGAACTGCCGTCGCATCTGGCCGCCAAGGTGACCGCCGGCGAGGACTGACGGGCCTCAGGCCCGATCGGCCAGGTCGAGGGCGATCCCGTCGAGGAGGTCCCGGGTCGACACGACCAGGGTGCTCGCGTCGATGGCCGCCATGGCGGCTTCGACCACGATGGCGCCGCCGAGGATGACGGGCGCCCGACCGGCGGGGACCCCGGCGATGGCCTCGATCCGATCGACGGACAGGTGGGCCAGCCGTTCGATGGTGGCGGCGATCGTCTCGGCCTCCAGCGGGCGTCCGGCGACGGGGAGGTCGGGACGGGCCATCGCCGCCAGCGTCGTGATCGTTCCGCCGACCCCGACGGCGTTCCCCGGCGGGGTCCTCACCACGGAGAAGGCTTCGGCGGCCATGGCTCTGGCCGCGGTGACCCGTCCGGCCCCGGCGGGGAGATCCTGCAGGAGCCGGTCCGTGAGCCGGACCGATCCGATATCGATGCTGCGGCACCAGGTGGGTTCGGCGTGCCCGTGGACGATCTCGGTGGAGCCGCCCCCGACGTCGAGGACGGTCGCCGGTGGCGGCACCGGCGACCCGGCGGTGGCCCCCCGGTACGACGATGCCGCTTCCACGTCGCCGCCGATGATCTCGGGGCGCACTCCGAGGACCGCTTCGGCCTGGTCGAGGAACTCGGAGGGATCGGCGACATCACGGCTGGCCGAGGTGGCGACGGCTCGGATCCGTTCGACTCGGTGGGCGCCGGCCAGGTCCCGGTAGCGGGCCAGCGCCTGGAGGGTGGCGGTGAGAGGACCCGAGGCGAACCGACCGCTGGCGTCGACACCGCGACCGAGGCCGGTGATCACGGAACGACGGATCACCTCGCAGGGGACCCGATCTCCGTCACCGACGTCGGCGATCAGCAACCGGACGGTGTTGGTCCCGATGTCGACCGCGGCGACCCTCATCGCGGCTCCCGCCAGGCGGGGTTCGCAACGACGGTGCCGTCGTCGACGACGCAGGGGATCGAGCATGCGATCGTGCCGATCCGTTCGGCCACCCATGCGCCCACCGGATTGTCGTTCCCTGCCGCGTGGTCGGCGTAGTGGGCGTGGAGGCACTTGACGCCGCCGTGGGATCCGCCGACGCCCCCGATCGGCGCCGGACCGTCATGGTCCGGAGGGATCATCGCCTCCCGGTCGCGGACGTACCGTCGATGGGTGGCCTCGAGACGGGCCGCGAAGGTCTCGTCGGTCGCGACGCGCTCGTCGAGCTCGGCGATCGCCCCGGAGCTCTCCAGCCGACTGATGCGACGCACCGCGAGTGGACATCCGAGCCAGTAGGTGGTCGGGAACGGCGTCCGGTCGTCGAGGATCGGCGGTACGACGGTCACCACGGGCAGACCGAGGGAGCATCGTGCGGCGACCTCGACCCGGGAGCGGGGCTCGCGCCCGATCTGTGCCGCGACGACCGACCGGTCATCCATCGTCGACGAGGTCGCCTCCGGTCACGAACCGCCAGCCGCGGACCCACCATGGGGCGGGGGGATCGGCCTCGACGGCCGTATCGGCAGGGTCCACGGGCCCATCGCCGGCGTCGGGGGGGACGACCACGACGTAGCCGGTCTCTCCGGGCAGCACGTAGCCGTAGTCCTCCCTGGCGAGCCGCTCGAGCTCCTCGTCGGTCTGGAGGTCGGCGATCCGGTCCTCCAGTCGGGCGTTCTCGTCGACGAGCTCGGCGAGACGATCCCGGGTCTCGTCCACCTGGCGGGCCTGGTCGACGAGCTGACGGAACGGGAACATGCCGGTGACGGTGAGGGCGAGCGCGGCGAGGAGGATGATGGCCAGCACCATGCCCCACCGGTGGGGCCGGGGTGGCGGCTCCTGGTGGGCGGTGGCGTCCCTGAGGAGGGTGTCGGTGCTCATCGTTCTCGGAAGGTCGTCCAGCCGGCGTAGCGGGCGTCGGGCCCGAGCCGCTCCTCGATGCGGAGGAGCTGGTTGTACTTGGCGGTCCGCTCTCCGCGTGCCGGTGCTCCGGACTTGATCTGCCCGGCGTTGGTGGCGACCGCGAGATGAGCGATGAAGGCGTCGGCGGTCTCGCCGGACCGGTGGCTGACCATCATCGCGTAGGACGCCGTCTTGGCCATCTCCATGGTGTGCAACGTCTCGGACACCGATCCGATCTGGTTGAGCTTGATGAGGATGGCGTTGGCGACGTCCTCGGAGATGGCACGCCGCAGGATCTCCGGGTTGGTGACGAAGATGTCGTCTCCGACGAGTTGGATGCGGGATCCGAGCCGCTCGGTGAGCAGTCCCCATCCGTCCCAGTCGTCCTCTCCGAGGCCGTCTTCGATGGAGACGATCGGGTACTCGTCGACGAGGGTGGCGAGGTGATCGACCATCTCGGCGGCGGTCAGGGACCGACCGGACAGTTCGTAGCGCCCGTCGCGCAGCAGCTCGCTGGCGGCGACGTCGAGGGCGAGGGAGACGTCGACCCCCGGACGGTACCCGGCGGTGCCGATCGCCTCGATGAGCACGTCGAGGACGGCCCGATCGTCGGGCATGTCGGCGGCGAACCCACCCTCGTCGCCGACGTTGGTCGCCAGGCCGCGCCCGGCGAGGACCTTCTTGAGCACGTGAAAGATCTCGGTGCCGGCCCGCAGGGCCTCACGGTACGACGGCAGCCCGCCTGGGACGAGCATGAACTCCTGGACGTCGACGGAGTTGGCCGCGTGTGCTCCGCCGTTGAACACGTTGAAGCATGGCGTCGGAAGGAGGCGGGCGGAGGTGCCGCCGAGGTAGCGGTAGAGCGGCAGGCCCGTGGCCGCGGCCGCAGCGCGGGCCGCAGCCATCGAGACGGCGAGGATGGCGTTGGCTCCGAGGGACGCCTTGTTGGGGGTGCCGTCGAGGTCGATCATGACCTGATCGAGATGCTCCTGGTCGGTCGCATCGAGACCGACGACCATCGGCGCGATCTTGTCGACGACGTTGGCGACGGCCTTCAGGACGCCTTTCCCGCCGTAGCGGTCGCCGCCGTCGCGCAGCTCGACGGCTTCGAGGGTGCCGGTCGACGCGCCCGATGGGACGATCCCCCGGCCGAAGCTGCCGTCACCGAGGACGACCTCCGCTTCAACGGTGGGGTTCCCTCGCGAGTCGAGGATCTCGCGAGCATGGACGTGGGCGATGGTGGTGTCGGTGCTCATCGAACCATGAGGCTACTCGCCCCTTCCGGCAAGACCTATGACCGGGATCCGGGGGGTTCGCCCTTGGCATCGCTCCAGAGGGCCTCGAGCGCGTCGGCGGGCAGATCTCGCAGCTCGTCGCCGCGGTCGGCAGCGATCCGCTCCATCTTCTCGAACCGCCGGACGAACTTGGCATTGGCTTCGGCCAGGGCGATCTCCGGGTCGACCCCGAGATGCCGGGCCAGGTTGACGACCGAGAACAGCACGTCGCCGAGCTCCATGGTGGCTGCGGCGCGGTCTCCGGCGACGGCGCGGAGCTCGTCGAGCTCGGCGGCGACGACGTCGAAGATCGGGGCCGCGTCGGCCCAGTCGAAGCCGACGGATGCGACCCGCCGCTGGATCTTGTCGGCCCGTGTGATGCCCGGCAGGGTCTCGGGGATGTCGGCCACCAGCGACGCCCGGGCCTTCTCGGCGCGCTTGATCGACTCCCAGTTGGCCTTCACCTCGGTGGCGTCGGCGACCTCGACGTCTCCGAAGACGTGGGGGTGTCGCCTGACGAGCTTGCGACGGACGGTCTCGGCGACGTCGTCGATGTCGAAGGCGCCGGCTTCGGCGGCGAGGGTCGAGTGGAAGACGACCTGCAGGAGCAGATCTCCGAGTTCCTCTTCGAGCTCCGCGTAGGCGCCCATGTCGGGTTCGCCGGCGGGGGCGTCGGGGGGAAGATCGGCGATCGCATGTAGCGTCTCGTAGGCCTCCTCGATGAGGTGGGTGGCGAGGGTGTGGTGGGTCTGTTCGGCGTCCCAGGGGCATTCGCGGCGCAGCACGCGGTTGGTCGCCACGAGGCCGAACCATCCGGCGTGCGCCGCGGGGACGAACACGGTGGTGCGTTCGTCCACGGGGACGCGGGGCAATCCCGCCAGGGGCACGGTCCGGCTCTCCTCGTCGGGCGAGCCGAGCCGGGCCAGCACCGTGATGGGGGCGTCGTCGGACAGGAGACGGCCGAGGGAGACGGCAACGTCGGCGAGCACCAGCGGCGTGTCGACCTGGGTGATGAACGTCGGGACGTGCAGCGGGAAGGGATCGGGAAGGTCGCGGCCGTCGACGATCTGGCTCCCGTCGGTGACAGGATCGACCCCGACGGCGAGGCAGGCCAGGTCCACGAACGATGCCCCAGGATGGGTTTCGATGTCGATCCCCCGGCTTCGGGCCCGGCGCAGCAGCTCGGCGGCCGCTCGCTCGCCGACCGCGACGCTTCCAGGCACGGCGTAAACGACGGGGCCGTCGTCGAGGTGCCGCCAGACGCGTTCGACGATCCCTTCGTAGACGTCGTCGATCGTCTCGGCGGTCTGGTACAGGTCGTCGCAATGATCCACGTCCCGGAGCGCCGCGAGTTCGACGGCGGCAGGATGACGCAGGGTCCGCACGACGACGGTCCGGTCGGGATCGGTCAGGGCCCGCCGGGCGGCTCGAGGGACCCGCTCGAGACCGGCCGGTCCGAGACCGACGAGGACGAGGCGCGAGGCGCTCATCCCTCGGGTGGTGGAGCGATCCCGTCGGCGGACGCCACCCAGGTGCCGACGTCGGATCGGACGTCGATCTCGGCTTCGGCAACGACCTCGTCGAGCCATCGGGTCCAGGCGTCGTTGACGGCGGTGGGATGGACGAACGCCAGGGGGTCGGATCGCAGCTCTTCGAACGTTTCGGGGGCGGCCCGCTGGTCGACGATGAGCACGTGCCAGCCGAACTCGGTCTGGATGGGTCCGGTGACCTGGCCGATCTCGGCGGTCGACGCCGCCTCACCGAAGGTCTCGGGGAACGATCCGGCCGGGATCGGGCAGGGCAGGACACCGCCGGGGCTCTGAGTGTCGAGGCTGACGTCGTCGGCGATGGCGGCGAAGTCCTCACCGGCTTCGAGCCGGGCGAGGACGTCTTCGATCTCGGGTTCGGTGGCGGTGAGGATGTGCCGGACGCAGACCTGTGACACGAGGCTCCGTTGGTTGTCGAAGAGATCTCGGAGGTACCCCTGATCGTCCTGGAGGATCTTCTCCGCCACCCTCTCACGGACGACGAGCTGCTGTGCGGCGAGGCGGATCGTCTCGTCGGTGAAGTCGGCCTGGGACCGGATGGACTGGAAGAGCTGAAGCTCGTCGCCGCTGGGGGTGCCGAGCTTCAGGTCGATGGCGGCCGGATCGTCGAGGTCGGTGAGGCCGAACTGCTCGGCGGCGGCGTGTTCCTCGGCGGCGAGGAAGATGAGCCGGGTCAGATCCTGACGGAAGTTCTCACCCGAAACGCTCGAGGTGTCCTGGTAGCTGTGACGCAGGGCGAGCACCTGATCCTCTCCGATCGGGCTGCCGTCGACGGTGGCCACCGGGAGGGTCGTCTGGCTGCAGGCGGCGAGCAACACGGCGCCGGCGGCCAGGGCGATGACGGTTCGTCGGGTTCTCGGGCGCATCGGGTTCACCTGCTTGGGTCGGTCGGTTCGGCCGGCCACAGTCTACGAAGGAACGCACGCACCTGTTCTGGTCGGTCGAGCCCGCGGCCGCGGACGAACATGGTGTCGCCGCGGACGACGGAGCCTCGCTGGAGACGATCGAGGCGCACTTCCTGGGAGGCGCGCAGCGTGACGGGACGGATCCGGACCTCGTCGCGGACCGCGACGATCTCGGTGATCTGGAGCCGGAGCGCTTCGACCCGGAGACGGGCGACCTCGGCGAGCGCTTCGGCTTCGGGGGGGAGCTCCCCGTACCGGTCCCGCCATTCGTCGACGACGTCACGAACCTGATCGTCGGTGGTCGCTGCGGCCAGCCGCCGGTATGCCTCGAGGCGAGCGTCGGCGCCGCCGACGTACTCCTCGGGGAGCCGCGCATCGACGGGCAGATCGATCCGCACCTCGGCGATCTCGGGGGCCGGCTCGTGGCCTTGGAGCTCGGAGACGGCATCGGCGACGAGACGGGTGTACAGGTCGAAGCCGACGGCGGCGATGTGCCCGGATTGGGTCTCCGACAGGATCGATCCGGCGCCACGGATCTCGAGGTCCCGGCGGGCGAGCTCGAAGCCCGAGCCGAGGTCCGAGAACTCGCCGATCGCTTCGAGCCGTCGGTAGGCGTCCTCGCCGAGGCGCTCGGACGGTGGGTGGAACAGGTAGGCGTAGGCGCGCTGGCCGCCTCGCCCGACTCGACCGCGGAGCTGGTAGAGCTGGCCGAGGCCGAGTCGGTCGGCCCGTTCGACGATCAGCGTGTTGACCTGGGGCAGGTCGAGGCCGGATTCGATGATCGTGGTGGCGACCAGCACGTCGTACTCGCCTGCCCAGAAGTCGTACATGACCTGTTCGAGCTGCGCTTCGGACATGCGACCATGGGCGACGGCGTAGCGAGCGTCGGGAACGAGGCCGCGAAGCCGGGCCACGGCATGGTCGATCGATTGGATCCGGTTGTGGACGTAGAACACCTGGCCTTCGCGGAGCATCTCGCGTCGGATCGCGGCAGAGACGGCACGTTCGTCGTAGGGCCCGACGTAGGTGAGGATGGGGTAGCGATCCTCCGGTGGGGTCCGGATCTGGCTGACCTCGCGGATGCCGGTGAGGGCCATCTCGAGGGTCCGTGGGATGGGGGTGGCGGTGAGGGTGAGCACGTCGACCGAAGCCCTGAGCTCCTTCAATCGGTCCTTGGCGGCAACGCCGAACCGCTGCTCTTCGTCGACGACGAGGAGACCGAGATCGTGGAAGGTCACGTCCTTGCTGAGGAGGCGGTGGGTGCCGATGACGACGTCGACGGTGCCGTCCGCCAGCCCGGCGACGACGCGGCGCTGTTCGGCGGCGGTGAGGAAGCGGCTGAGCACCTCGACGCGGATGGGATAGGCGGCGAAGCGTTCCTGGAAGGTCGCGTGGTGCTGCTGGGCCAGCAGTGTCGTCGGAACGAGGACGGCAGCTTGCTTGCCCTCCTGGACGGCCTTGAACACGGCCCGGATGGCGACCTCGGTCTTGCCGAAGCCGACGTCCCCGAACACGAGGCGGTCCATGGGGCGTGGCGATTCCATGTCCCGTTTCACCTCGGCGATGGCGGTGAGCTGGTCGGGGGTCTCCTCGTAGGGGAAGGTGGCTTCGAACTCGGCTTGCCATGGGGAGTCGGGACCGTAGGCGTGCCCGGGAGCAGCCGCGCGGACGCGGTGGAGGGCGACGACCTCCTCGGCGACGACGGCCGCGGCCTTGCGGACCTTGGAGCGGGTCTGGGCCCAGTCGGCGCCGCCCATGCGGGACAGGCGCGGCGACTCCCCGCCGGTGTAGCGTTGGACGGCGGCGAGCTGGTCGGTGGGCACGTACAGCTTGTCCCCTCCGCCGTACTCGACGAGGAGGTACTCGCGGCTGACCCCGGCCATCTCTCGGTGGACGAGCCCGAGGAACCGGCCGATCCCGTGGTGATGGTGGACGACGTAGTCTCCGGCCTGGAGGTCGCGATAGCCGCCGATCTCGGTGCGACGGCGACGTCCGACCCGGCGATGGGACCGTCGACGCCCCGCCACCTCCCGCTCGCCGACCACGGCGAGGCCGAGGGCGGGAAAGACGAAGCCCCGGTGGATGCCGTGCGGGAGGATCTGCGGCTCGACGGACGTGGCGTGATCGACGACGGGGAGGTCGGCGCCTGCCTCGGCGAGGAGACGACCGACCCGCTGGGCGGCGGGGATGCCGTCCATGGCGACGATGACGTCGACGCCACGGCTGGTCCACCGGTTGATCGCCGCCGCCACCGACGCTGCGTCGCCGGCGACGGCGTCGAACCCGCGGACCTCCAGGGTGTCGTCGGAGGGTCCGACCGGGACCGGCGGGGCGTCGAGGTGCGCAAGCGTTCCCAGGTCGGGCTCGATGAACAGGGGCGGATGCGCTCCCGCCGGAGGTGCGTCGTCTCCCCAGGTGGGGGCGAGCGCGGCGGCCAGGTCGGTCTCCTCCTTGACGAGGTCTCCGATCCTGGCGAGGACCCGGCCGGTGTCGAACACGACGAGGCGTGCCGAACCGGCGGCGGCTTCGTCGAAGAGGGTGCGCGGGTCGCACAGCCATGGCAGCCACGATTCGATCCCACCGAAGGAGATGCGCTCGGCGATCTGCTCCCACGTGTCGGCCGCCCACGGGGCGGCATGAACGAGCTCGGCTGCTCGGGCGGCGAGGGCGTCGTCGACGCGGAGCTCCTTGGCCGGGTAGATGTCGATGGCGGCGACGGTGTCGGCGGAGCGCTGGCTGGCGACCGAGAAGATGCGAAGGTCCTCGACCTCGTCGCCCCAGAAGTCGATCCGGACGGGCTCGTCGCCGTGGGCGGCGAACACGTCGATGATGCCTCCTCGGACGGCGAACTCTCCGCGGGTCTCGACCCGGTCGGTCCGTTGGTAGCCGACGGCGGCGAGCGCGGCGACGAGGTGGTCGAAGTCCACGGCGGCTCCTCGGGCGACGTGGATGGGTTCGGTGTCGGAGGGGCTGAGGCGCTGGGCGGCAGCCCGGGCGGATGCGATCACCACCACCGGATCGTCGCCGGCGAGGCGGTGGCGCGCTTCGGCTCGCCGAGCCATCGTCGAGACGTTGGGCGAGACGTGCTCGAAGGGCAGCGTCTCCCATGCGGGCGCTTGGACGACCCGGCGATCGAAGAGGGCGACGTCCTCGGTGAGCTCCTCGGCTTCTCGTTCGCCCGCCACGATGGCCAGGATCGGCCCGTCAGCGGCCCGGAGCATCCCGGCCAGCACGATGGCGCGCAGCGGCGGGGGCACGACGAGTCGACCGGGGAAGTCCGGAAGCAGGTCGATGCCCCATCGGTGGAGGACGGGAGCGAGCGGTGCGGCCACGGGACCGAATCGTACCGACCCGATGGTCGAAGCCGCCGGGTCAGTCGACGAGACCTTCGTCCCTGAGCCAGGTGACGGTTCGGATGATCGTGTCCGTCAGGGGTCGGTAGACCACGCCGAGTTCGCGTTGGGAGCGGCCGGCGTCGAAGCGGTGGCCGTGGGCGAGGGTCCGCAGCAGGTCGGGGCACACGAGGCTGGCCCCCGCGATCCGATGGATGACCGCGGCGAGGGGCGTTCCGAGCCCCAGGAGGGTGCCGGGGACCGTGATGGGCTCGATGGTCCGGCCGGTGGTCTCGGCGATGAGCGAGAGGATGTGCGATGCGGTGGCGGTGGCGCCGCTGAGGAGGTAGCGCCGACCGGCGACGCCCCGGTCGGCGGCGGCGAGGTGCCCGGCGGTGCAGTCGTCGATGTCGACGATCGACAATGCCGTCTCGACGATGAGGGGGCGCCGCGAGCGGAGGGCGTGGATGAGGAGTTTGGCCGAGCCTCCCGATCGGCCGGGGCCCTGAACCGACGAGGGAAGGACCGCGACGAGCTCGATGCCCGCCCGGTCGGCGGCGGCGAAGGCCGCGCGTTCCCCGCGGTGTTTGGAGCGGGCGTAGTGGGATGGGAAGGTCGCCGGCAGGGTGGTCTCGTCGGCGACGACGCCGGCGGGTTCCCCGATCGCGGCTGCCGACGAGGTGTGGACGATGCGGGGAACACCGGCGGCGGCGAGGGCGTCGACGACGGCGACGGCGCCGTCGATGTTGTCGCGATAGAGGCCGGCGATATCGCGAGGGCAGGTGTCGTTGCGTCCGGCGACGTGGAAGGCGACGGCGGCGCCGCGGGCGCCGTGGACGATGGCGTCGTGGGAGAACAGGTCGCCACGGATCGGTTCCGCGCCGAGCCGGGCGACCTGTCGGGCGGCGGCGTCGCTGCGGGCGAGGGCGGCGACCGCGTCGCCTCGGGCGACGAGTGCCCGGATGAGGTCGCCGCCGAGAAGGCCGGATCCGCCGGTGACGAAGACCCGCATCAGTCGGCGATGCGTTTGGCGGCGAAGACGGAGCGGAAGCGGGCGAAGTAGTCCCCGGCGGAGATCCAGGTGACGGCGACGGCAACGGCCATGGCCCACTGGTCGAGTCGCCATGTTCCGACGACGATGTCGGCCCTGAGGATGGCCAGGCCGATGGCGATGAACTGGACGGTCGCTTTCGATTTGCCCCACCAGCTCGGCGGCACCGTCGACTGGTCGAGGGCCGCGACGCTGCGGAGACCCATGACCGCGAGCTCTCTGGCGACGATCAACGTCGCGGCCCAGGCGGAGGTGGTCCCGACCTCGACGAGGGCGATCAGGGTCCCTGCGACGAGGACCTTGTCGGCGACGGTGTCGAGGAACGCGCCGAGGCTGGTGGTGATCTTCCATCGCCTGGCGAGGAAGCCGTCGGCGAAGTCCGTGAGCGCGGCGACGACGAACACCGTGACGGCCCAACCGACGACGGATCGGTCGTCGACGCTCCTGAGGACGAGCGCCATCGTGACCGGGGTGAGGACCAGTCGACTGATCGCGAGCAGGTTGGGGATCGACATCGGGCAACCTCCGTCGGCCTCGCGATGCTAGAGCACCGCCCCGCAGAGCCCGCTCGTGTGCGTGTTCATGCCGGCCGTCGCGCGAGGGGCTGGGACGGGGCGGTCCTCACACCCAGCCCATGGCGCGTTCGACGGCCCGGTGCCAGTGGGCGACGAGGTCGGCGCGTCGACCGGCCGGCATCGACGGTTCGTAGCGGCGGGCGGACCGCCACTGCGCGGAGAGGCTGGGAAGGTCGGGCCAGAACCCGACGCCGAGGCCGGCGGCGTAGGCGGCTCCGAGGACGGTCGTCTCGGTGGTCTCGGGGACCACGAGGGGCAGGTCGAGGATGTCGGCTTGGAACTGCATCAGCAGCGTGTTGGCGACCATGCCGCCGTCGACGCGGAGCTCATGGAGACGGAACCCGGCGTCTTTCTCCATCGCTTCCACGACGTCTCGGGTCTGGTAGGCCGTGGACTCGAGGGTGGCTCGAGCAAGATGATGGCGATCGGCGTAGCGGGTGAGACCGACGATGACGCCGCGGGCGTCGTCGCGCCACCAGGGAGCGAAGAGCCCAGAGAAGGCGGGAACGAAGTAGACGCCGCCGTTGTCGTCGACGGCCCGAGCGAGCGCTTCGACCTCGGGGGCGTCGTCGATCAGCCCGAGGTTGTCGCGGAGCCATTGGACGGCGGCGCCGGCGATGGCGACGGAGCCTTCGAGGGCGTAGCGGGGCCGGTCCCCTTCCCGCTGGTAGGCGACGGTCGTGAGCAGCCCGTGGTCGGAGACGGCGATCCGTTCCCCGGTGTTGACCAGGAGGAAGCATCCGGTTCCGTAGGTGTTCTTGGCGGCGCCTTCGTCGAACCCGGCTTGGCCGAACAGGGCGGCTTGCTGATCGCCGAGGATCCCCGCCAGCGGGACGCCTTCGAGAGGTCCGCGGCAGATGCCGATGGGGCCCGAAGAGGGGACGATCTCGGGCAGCGCCGAGATGGGTACCCCGACGATGGATGCCAGCTCGTCGTCCCAGGCGAGGTCATCGAGGCGCATGAGCAGCGTTCGGGAGGCGTTGGTGACGTCGGTGACGAACCGGCCGGTGAGCTTCCATGCGAGCCAGGCGTCGATGGTCCCGAAGGCCAGCCCTTGGGCGTCGGCGACGCCGGTGCCGTGGTCGATCATGTGCCGCATCTTGGGGCCGGAGAAGTAGCTGGCGATGGGGAGGCCGGTGATGCGACGGAACCGGTCGCCGTGGTCGGCGTCGAGCTCCCGACAGCGCTCGGCGGTGCGGGTGTCTTGCCAGACGATGGCGTTGCCGAGGGGTCGGCCGGTGGTCCGGGACCAGGCGACGACGGTCTCTCGCTGGTTGGTGATGCCGACGGCGGCGAGGTCCTGGGGACGGAGGCCGGCGATCTCGAGGGCTTCGGTGATCACGGCCACGGTGTTGTCCCAGATCTCGTCGGGGTCGTGTTCCACCCAGCCCGGGTTGGGGAAGATCTGGCGGTGTTCCCGTTGCGCCATGGCGACGATCACGCCGTCTCCGTCGACGATGGCGAACCGCGTGCTGGTCGTGCCTTGGTCGATCGCTCCGATGCGCTCAGCCACCTGTTCGTTCCTCCCGTGCTGCGTTCGCTTCTCCGGCGCGGCGCCTGGCCGCCTCGCCGCCGTCGACGATGAAGGCGAGGGCGACGGCCACGGCGTCTTCGACGACGCGGTCCATGATGGCGCGTTCGTCCTTGCGGAACCGACTCAGGACGTAGTCGGCGGGATCGATCCGGCCGGGCGGCCGCCCGACGCCGATCTTGAGGCGCCAGAACTCGTCCGACCCGAGCGAGGAGATGATGGAGCGGATCCCGTTGTTGCCTCCCGAGCGTCCCCCTCTGCGGACGCGGAGTTTGGCGAAGGGCAGGTCGATGTCGTCGTGGGCGACGAGGAGATCGTCGAGGTCGGCGTGGTAGTAGCGGACGAGGGGGGCGACCGCGCGGCCCGATTCGTTCATGAACGTGCGGGGGATCGCCAGGACGGCGCGACGGCCGTCGCGGTGAACGTCGGCGACGTCTGCGGCGATGCGCCGCGGGCCGCGTCTGAACGAGACGTCGAGTTCGGCGGCGAGGGCGGCGACGGCGTCGCCACCGACGTTGTGTCGCGTCCCTTCGTACTTCGACCCCGGGTTGCGAAGCCCGACGACGAGGCGCACCGGGGCTAGCCCTCGGCGTCCTCTTCGGGTTCGCCTTCGGATGGGGCTTCGGCGCCTTCCTCGAGTTCACCCTCGATCTCTTCGACGGCGACCTCTTCCTCGGCGGCCCGGGCGATGACCGTGATGAGCGGCCGGTCGGGATCGTCGAGGTACTCGACGCCGGGGATCTCGGGCAGGTCGGCGACCTTCATGGTCTCACCGATGTGGAGGCCCGAGATGTCGAGGGGGATCGACGACGGGATCTCACCGGGGAGGGCCGAGACGGTGACGGTGGGCGCGAGGGTCTCGAGGATCCCGGCGTCTTCCCTGACGCCGATGGGAACGCCTTCGTACTCGACGCCGACTTCGGCTTCGATGGCGACGTCGAGGGAGACCTTGATGAAGTCGACGTGGATGACGTCGCCGCGCACGGGGTCGCGTTGGATCTCCCGGGCCACGGTGGTGTAGCTGCCGTCTCCTTCGACCTCGAGGTCGATGATGGCGTTGAGGCCGGCTTCGGTGTGGAGGACGGCGTAGAGGTCCTTGGCGTCGACGGCGACGGGGACCGGTCCCACGTCCTTGCCGTAGACGACGGCGGGGACGTTGCCGGCGCGCCGGAGCCGCCGGGCGGGCCGGGTGCCGGATTCGGTGCGCCGTTGGGCGCGCAACGTCTCGAGTTCCATCGTGAAGTTCTCCTCGGGAGGGCGACGCGGGCCCCGGATTCTATGCACGCCAGGGCCCTAGCGGCAAGGCTGGTCACGCGTCGGGGCGCGGGACCAGTTCCTTGATCTTGGTGGCGGGGACGCCGCCGACGACCCACCGGTCCGGAACGTCCTTGGTGACGACCGAGTTGGCGGCGATGACGGCCCGGTCGCCGATGGTGACGCCGGGCATGATGACGGACCGGAACCCGATGACGGTGTTGGATCCGATGGTGATCGGCGCCATCGTCCTGCCGCAGTACGGCAGCGGGACGGAGAAGTCGTCGAGCTCGTGACCGTGGGTGGTCAAGATGGCGCCCGCGGAGATCATCGTGTAGTCGCCGACGACGATGGGCCCCCGGTCGTCGAGGGTGACGCCGCGGTTGACGAAGACGCCGTCGCCCAGCTCGATGTTGGTGCCCATGAGGATGAAGACGTCGTTGTGGAAGATGACGTCCTTGCCCATCTTCTTGAGGACGCGCTCGGCGAGGATGCGGCGCACCTTGACGGAGAAGTCGGGTAGGGCCGAAGCCGGGGTGCGGTCGAACATGCGCCAGAGCAACAGCGCGTACGTGTCGGCTTCGAGGAGCCGTTCCCGGTCCTTGCCCTTCATCGGGTCTTCGGGGATGAACAGCTCGCCGTGGTCGAGGAACCGCTGGGCGAGTTCGTCGAACCGCGCCAAGAGCCGGCTTCCGTGCCCGGCGAGTTGCCCGCTGCGGGCGAGCCGCTCCAGCTCGGCCAGGATCTGGGCTTGGGGTTCCTCGGCGTGCCGTACGGTCATGGTGCCTCCCTGGTCGATTCGCCTGCACCGTAGGCGACGGGCACGGCGCCGGCCAGATGGTCAGTGGCCGGGGAGGAAGCTGAGCCTGACCTGGCGGCGCGGGTTGTCGGTGTTGGTGTCGACGAGCAGGATGGACTGCCAGGTGCCGAGGGCGAGGCGCCCGTCGATGACGGGGATCCCGACGCTGGGAGGCAGGAAGGCCGGGAGCAGGTGATCGGCGCCGTGGCCGGGGCTGCCGTGGCGATGCCGGTAGAGCGAGTCGTCCCTGGGTAGGAGGACGTCGATGCGGTCGATGAGGTCGAGGTCGGAGCCTGCGCCGGTCTCGATGATCGCCAGGGCGGCGGTGGCATGGGGGACGAAGACGTTGAGGAGGCCGTCGCCTCGACCGGCGACGAAGCGGGCGGCTTCGGGGGTGAGGTCGGTGGTACCGGCGCGGTGGCCGGTCTCGACGGTGAGCACGACGGTGTCCATGCGGCGAGCCTACTTCCGCAGCGCCAAGGCACGCCGGTAGGGACGGATCTCGATGGTCTCGCCCCGTTCGATGCGCCGTTGGATCCGTTGCCAGAAGGCGACGTCGAACAGGTCGCCGTGGCGGGCTTCGAAGGCGGCGCGCAGTTCGGGTGCGACGCCGAGGAAGGCCCGGAACTCCTCGGGGAAGATGTCCCCTTCCCCGACCCCGAACCAGGGGCTCTCGGCCATCTCGTCGAGGGGATCGTCCGAGACCGGCAGCCGGCGGAAGTTGCAGTCGGTGAGCAACATGAGTTCGTCGTAGTCGTAGAAGACGACCCTTCCCCGGCGGGTCACCCCGAAGTTCTTGATGAGCATGTCTCCGGGGAAGATGTTGGTGGCGGCCAGGTTCTTGATGGCGGTGCCGTAGTCGACCATCGCTCGGGCCGCCTCGTGGTGGGACGCGGTCTTGACGTGGATGTCGAGTGGGGTGACGCGCCGCTCGATGTAGACCCGATGCAGGGTCAGTTGGTTGCCCGACACCGATGTCGTGCGGTTGGCGTGGCCGCGGAGTTCGGCGAGGAGCTCGGGGTCGAACCGGTCGAGGGGGAAGCGGAGATGCTCGAACTCCTGGGCGTCGATGAGTCGACCGGCTCGGTCGTGGCGGGAGACGATCCGGTACTTGGAGCGGACCTCGTCCGGTGTGGTCGGTTTCTGGGGTGGGAACCGGTCGCGGATGACCTTGAACACGACGTCGTAGCCGGGCAGGGTGAAGACGATCATGACGAGGCCGGGGATGCCGGGGGCGAGGACGAACCGGTCGGTGGAGGCCGCGACGTGCGCCATGAGGTCGCGGTACAGCTCGGTCTTGCCGTGCTTGCGGTGGCCGATGGCGGTGTACATCTCGGCGACGCGACGGTGGGGAAGCAGCGCGCCGAGGAACCGGACGAGGAGGGCGGGCTCGGGGGCGTCGACGTGGAAGGCGGAGTGGGTGTACGAGAAGAGGACCGAGACGTCGTCGGGGTCGGTGATGACGGCACCGAGGAAGAGCCCGGCCCGCCCGTGGTGGATGGCGAGCACGAGCGGCATGGAACGCGGTCCTGCAGTGGCCCTGGCGACGACGTAGGCGCCTTGGCCGCGGAAGAAGATCCGGTCGAACACCTCGATCCGGTCCGGCATGCCGGGAAAGCCGTGGCGGGCGAGGGCCTCGCCGAGCGCAGCGGAGGCGAGTTGCAGGTCGCCGTGCCGATCCTGCCAGACGGCCTGGAAGCGACAGTGGCGGATGAGGTCGTCGATGAGGGCTTCGGGAGAGGCGGGAACGTCGATGCGTCGGACGGCGGCGTCCCACGAGGCGGGTCGGGGCTCGGGTTCGAGGAACTCGATCTCGGCGTCGACCCCGTGGGTGACGAACACCCGTCGGGTGACGGAGTTCCAGTAGGTCTCGGCGATCTCGATGTCGGGGGTGGCGTAGACGAGCTTGCGGTACTCGGTGCGGGCTTTGCGCCAGACGGTGCGGTCTTCGATGCGGCCGCCGAGGAGCTTCCGCACCGAGGTGACGGCTCCCGAGACGGTTTCTTCGTACAGGTCGATCCGTTCGACGGCGTCGCGTTGGAGGCCTTTCCAGTCGCGGGCTTCGAAACGGGTGGCGGCGCCGCGAGTGATGGACGTGAACCGCCGGCGGTAGCCGATGAAGGGTCGATGGATGGCGTGGGCCACTCGGACGGCGAGGTGGCGTTCGGTGATCGACGGCATCGCCGGCAGTTTCCACGCCTGGCGCCGCCACGGCAAGCCTGAAGCCGTTCGGCACGGTCGGGAGGGAGCGGCGGGAGACCACCCGCGCGTCGCGGGTGGGACCGAGCCGGGCGCTAGGTGTTCTCGCCCTTGAAGATGGCGGAGACCGAAGCGTCGGAGAAGATGGCGTCGACGACGCCGGCGAGGATCGGTCCGATCGACAGCACCTTGAGGTTGTCGAGGGCGGCGGCGTCGGCGGGCAGGGGCAGGGTGTTGGTGATGATGGTCTCTTCGATGGGGGCGTTCTTGAGCCGGTCGATCGCCGGATGGGACAGGACGCCGTGGGTGGCGACGACGCGGACGCTGAGGGCGCCGCGATCCTTGAGGAGGTTGGCGGCGGCGGTGACGGTGCCGGCGGTGTCGATCATGTCGTCGACGACGATGCAGTGGCGGCCCTCGACGTCGCCGACGACCTCGAGGGCGGCGACTTCGTTGCGGGCGTCGATGCTGCGTCGCTTGTGGACGAAGGCGACGAGCGCTCCGAGGTGCCCGGCGTAGCGGGAGGCGAGCTTGACCCGGCCCGAGTCGGGCGACACGATCGTGGTGGGCCCGTCGATGGTGCCTTGGAGGTAGTCGGCGAACAGGTGCAGGGCGGTGAGGTGGTCGAACGGGATGTCCACGAAGCCTTGGATCTGGCCGGTGTGGAGGTCGACCGAGGCGATCCGGTCGGCGCCGGCGGTGAGGAACAGGTCGCCGATGAGCCGGGCCGAGATCGGTTCGCGGGGGCGACCTTTCTTGTCCTGCCGGGCGTAGCCGTAGAAGGGCAGGACGGCGGTGATGCGTTTGGCCGAGGCTCGTCGCAGCGCATCGATCATGATGAGCTGCTCCATGATGTGGAAGTTGATGGGGTCGGTGTGGGATTGGATGACGAAGCAGTCGGCGCCGCGTACCGATTCGGTGTAGTGGATGTAGATCTCGCCGTTGGCGAAGACGGATCGTTCGACGCCGCCGAGGTGGACGCCGAGGATCTTGGCGACCTCTTCGGCGAGCGGTTCATTGGCGGAGCCCGAGAACAGCATCAACCGCTTGCGACTGGGGAGCTCCATCACCCGTGCTTCTCCTGGGCCCTGCGCCTGCGACGTTCAGCGTAGCCTTCGATCTGCTTCTGCGGCGAACGCTCGATCGCCAGGGCGCCTGGCGTGACGTCGGTGGTGATGACCGACCCGGCGCCGGTGTAGGCGTCGTCGCCGATCTCGACGGGGGCGACGAGCATCGTGTCCGATCCGATCCGGACCCGGTCGCCGATGACGGTGCGGTGCTTGTCGTACCCGTCGTAGTTGACGGTGATGGTGCCCGCCCCGATGTTGGAGTCCTCGCCGATCGTTGCGTCGCCGATGTACGACAGGTGCGGGACCTTGGAGCGGGCGCCGACGACGGACTTCTTGATCTCGACGTGGGCTCCTGCCTTGGCGTCCGCTTCGAGGACGGCGCCGGGTCGCAGGTAGGTGTAGGGCCCGACGGTGGCGCGGGGCCCGACGGTGGCGCCTTCGAGCACGGCGTAGCGGACGGTGGCGTCGGCGGCGATGTGCGAGTCGGTGCTATCGACGTCGGGTCCGACGACGGCGCCGGCGTCGACCTGGCTGTCACCTTTGAGGTAGGTCCCGGGCCACAGGGTGGCGCCGGGGGCGACGACGACGTCGGCTTCGACGTGGGTGCGGGCGGGGTCGATGATGGCGACGCCGGTGGCCATCAGCTCGTCGTTGATGCGGCGGCGCAGCTCTCCGGCGGCGGCGGCGAGCTGCCCGTGGGTGTTGACGCCGGCGGCTTCGATCGGGTCGGCGACCACGGCGGCGACGGGGAGGCCGTCGCCGGCGAGGATGCCGATGACGTCGGTGAGGTACCACTCGCCCTGGTCGTTGTCGTTGCCGACGCGGGGCAGGGCGTCGCGGAGGGCGGCGGCATCGAAGGCGTAGACCGAGGTGTTGACCTCGTCGATGGCGGCCGTCTCCGGGTCGGCGTCACGGTCTTCGACGATGGCGACGACGGCGCCGGTGCCGTCGCGAACGATGCGCCCGTACCCGGTCGGGTCGGCGACGGTGGCGGTGAGTACGGTGGCGGCGGCCTTCGAGGTCCGGTGGGCGTCGAGGAGGGCGATGAGGGTGGCGGCGGTGAGCAGGGGCATGTCGCCGGGGACGACGAGGATGTCGTCGACGTCGCCGACGGCGTCGAGGCCGACGGCGACGGCGTCGGCGGTGCCTCGCTGGTCGGGTTGGACGACGGCGACGGCGCCGGCGGGGAGGGTGGCGGCGACGCGGTCGGCGCCGTGGCCGACGACGACGATGGTCTGGTCGACATCCACCGGTGCAAGGGCATGGAGGACCCAGCCGATGAGGGGTCGTCCCATGGCCGGATGCATGACCTTGGGCAGGTCGGAGCGCATGCGGGTGCCCTTGCCGGCGGCGAGGACGATGGCTGCCGTGGTCATGGCTGGGTTCCGTTCGCTCGTTGGTGTGGCTGGGGGGACAGGACTCGAACCCGTACTGGGTGGACCAAAACCACCTGTGCTGCCAGTTACACCACCCCCCATGGAGGACGGGCGCGAGTGTAACGGTCCCCCATGGTCAGCGGCGAGGTCGAGTTGCGGGCCGGCGTCTCGCCGTCGAGACTCGGCCCATGAAGATCGATACCATCGCGTTCGACCCGCGCCTCGAGAAGGTCCCGGGTCAGGCCATCGACGCCGAGGCGGCCGGCTACGACGGGCTCTGGTCCGCGGAGACGGGCCACGACCCGTTCCTGCCGCTGGTGCTGGCGGCGGAACATTCCGACACGATCGAGTTGGGGACGGCGATCGCGGTGGCGTTCGCCCGCAATCCGATGTCGATGGCGTACCTGGCCCACGACCTGCAGTCCTATTCGGGTCGGTTCATCTTGGGCTTGGGGTCACAGATCAAGCCGCACATCGAGAAGCGGTTCTCGATGCCGTGGTCGTCGCCGGCGAGGCGGATGAAGGAGTACATCGAGGCGCTGCATGCCATCTGGGACACGTGGAACGAAGGCGGTCCGCTTCGGTTCAAGGGCGAGTTCTACACCCACGTGTTGATGACACCGTTCTTCGCGCCGCCGCCGAGCCCGCACGGCAAGCCGCGGGTGTTCCTCGCTGCGGTCGGTCCGCTGATGACCAAGGTGGTGGGGGAGGTCGCCGACGGGCTGATGGCGCATGGTTTCACGACCGAGTCGTACCTGCGGGAGGTGACGGTGCCGACGCTGCGGTCTGCCGCCGAGGCCGCCGGGCGGGACCCCGAGACGATCGAGATCGCGCTGCCGGTGTTCGTCGTCACCGGCAGGGACGCGGCCGATGTGCAGGCGTCGGAGGTGGCGGTGCGCCAGCAGATCGCCTTCTATGCGTCGACCCCGGCCTACCGCGGCGTCCTCGAACACCACGGCTGGGGCGACCTCCAGGGTGAGCTCAACGCCATGTCGAAGCGAGGCGAGTGGGGCGAGATGGCCGACCTCATCGACGAGGAGATGCTCGCGACGTTCGCGGTGATCGGGGAGCCGGCGCAGGTGGGGCGCGAGATCGTCGCACGCTACGGCGACATCGCCGACCGGATCAGCTTCTACACCCGCCCCGACGGCCTGGATCGAGAGACGTTGGCGACGATCATGGCCGCGATCCGCGAGGCGGAGGCCACCTGACGGAGGAGCCACCCGGGAACGGCCGCTGCCTGCGCCGGGACCCTACGGTGCTTCCCTTCACGGTTCCTCGATGGGGCCGTTCGGGATCGTCCGCCATCAGGGGGGTCGACGACACCGCCGACGGCGCCTCCATCGGCTGATCGGCAGGATCACCTCGTGGCTGGAAGCGTCCGGATCTGTGACCGCTGAGCCGCGGCGGGCGGCTCTGTGCACGGCGGATCCGACCCCTCGGCCTGGCGGCACTCGCGGGCAGGTTGCGAACACCTGTTCGATGGTGTACGTTGCCGGCTCGGGCGGACGAGGGACGAACGTGGCGACCGGTACTCGCACCTGGGGGATCGAACTGCAGACGCTGCTCGGCGAGCTCGCCGAGGCGCAGGGAAGCCCCGACCGGATCCTCCGACCCGCCGACGTCACACCGCTGGCCCGCGACCTGGATGCTCGGGTGAGCCTGCTCCGGTCGGTCGTCACCCGGCGGGACCGTCTCCTCGAGGAGCGTCGCCGGCTGGAGGCGTCCATCCACGGCTACGGACGGGCCCTCGAACTGCTCGAAGCGACCGACCAGGTCGACGCCGGCCCCGTCGAGCGCAGCCTCCGGAGTCGGGTGCACGAGCTGCGCCGCCGACTCGTCGAGCTCGCCGACGACATCGCTCCGATGCAGCGGCGGGTCGAGCGGCTCGAGGTCGAGGTCGAGTCCCTGCGCGGTCGCATCGTCACCGAGCTGCGACATGCCGTCGAGGCCGCCCGGGTGAACCGGCTCGCGACCCGCACGCACGCCCGCGGTCTCGTCGAGCGTTCCCGCACGGACCCCATCGATCTCGAGGTCCTTTGGTCACCGGTTCCCGTCACCGGATACCGAGCGTGGAACATCCGCCACGACGGCCTCTACGGCGCCCGGCGGCGGTGGCTGCGCCCGACGCTGACGGCGGGCTGCCGGGAGGGCCTCGACGTGCCCCACGTCGACGGCCGGTGCGCCGAGGTGGCGTTCGGGTGCGGCATCTACGCGGCGAAGTCGGTGCCGAGGCTCCTCGCCGACTTCGACATCGACGGTGACACCCGGGTGGCCGTCGGCCGGGTCGACCTCGAGGGGAGGGTCGTGGAGCACGATCACGGCTACCGGGCACAGCAGGCGACCGTACGCGCGCTCGCCGTCGTCGACCGCGACGTGGTCCGCTTCGCGGCCGACGAGGAGCGCATCCGGGGGCTCTTCATCGATCCGCGGGAGGCACCGCTCCTCGCCGCCCAGGTGGGGCGCCTGCCCCTGCCGACCCGTGAGCTGCGACGACTGATCGACGACCTGATCCGAGAACCGGCCGACGGCTACGCACGGCGGCTCTCGGGGGAGCCCGGGCCCGCATGATCCCGACGACGAGAGAGGACGAACGATGGACATCGGAACGCAGCGGCGAGTGATCGTGGTCGAGCCACTCCGCCTCGACGACCCGCCGGAACCGGAGGCCGGGCCGGTCGCCGGCCCCGGCGAGCCCGTCGCATCCCCCGGCACGGATCGGACACCGGCGCCGACCGCGGCGAGGCGCCTCGAGGGAGCGTCGTAGCGGCGCTCGCCGGCCGTCCGCGCCGGAGCGACGCGGTCTGCCAAGATGGCGCCATGAGCGAGCCTCACCCCGACGATCTCCCGCGTCCGCAGCATCTCCCCGCCGACCGAGTCATCCATGAGCTGTCCGAGTTCGGACGCCGCCGAATCGAGGAGCTGTCGCCGATGAAGGTCCTCCTCCTGGGGGTCATGGGCGGTGCGTTCATCACCGCCGGGGCGCTGTTCTCGGTCCTGCTGGCGTCGGGGTTCGACAGCTACGGGGCGCGGGTGCTGGTGGAGGGCTTCGGGTTCTCCACCGGGTTCTTCTTCGTCGTGTTGTCCGAGGCCGCGCTGTTCACCGAGGCGAACGTGGCGATGCCGGCGACGCTGTTCCACGGCGTGGCACCAACGGGGCGGGTGCTGCGGTTCTGGGGCTTGGCGCTGATCGGGAACCTCGCCGGGGCGATCCTCATCGGATGGCTGGTCCGGGCGGCGCAGGTGTATTCGCCCGAGTTCGAGTCGCTGCTGGCCGAGATCGTGGCCTTCAAGATGTCCTATCGAGACATCGGCGGGGTTCGGGGATGGTCCGAGATCGTGCTGTCGGGGATGCTGGCCAACTGGCTCGTCGGCATGGCGGCGTTCTTCGCCACGATGGGCCGCACGATCATCGGCAAGTACATCCCGGTGTTCCTGGCGGTGTCCCTGTTCGTCACCGCCGGCTTCCAGCATTCGCCCGCCAACATGGGGTACTTCTCCCTGTCGATCGCCGCCGGGGGCGCCCCCGGCTGGGCCCAGGCGCTGGCGTGGAACCTCGTCCCCGCCGGCATCGGCAACGTCCTGGGCGGGACCCTGCTGGTGGCCCTGCCGTTCTGGTACCTGTACGGACATCGCGGGGACTGAGCGACCGGCAACCTGGCCCACCGGCGGGTCGCGAGATCTGTCACAACCCGTGGACAGGCTCAGGTCATGGTGGCGATGAACCTCGACACGACGACCCCCCGGCCGGACGAGGCTGCGGCGTTCGCCGCGTGGTTCGACGATCGGGTTCCCCCGATGGTGCACCGCACGGCCACCGCCGACGCGGCGGCCGCGGCGGATCGATGCGGCGATGCCGGTGAGCTGGACCGAGTGACGCAGATGGCGCCGGGTCCCTTCCTGGGCATCATGCTCGCCGGGGTGGACCCGACGACGCTGTCGGAGTCGGACCAGATCCGCTATCTGCGGGCCCAGGCGCGGATGGTCGCCCACCATCAAGCCCGACCGTTCGAGGCCATGGCCGCGATCCACACCGGCATCGCCGAGGACCTCGACGGCGGCGTCATGGCCGAGGCGACCGCCGCCGAGATCGGCGTCGCCCTGCACCTCACCCGCCGGGCCGCCGAGCGGGACCTGGAGGTCGCCCTCGCCCTGCGGCCCCGGATGCCGCATGCCGGCGGTCGACTGCGACCTGGACCACACCGTGCCGTGGGCGGATGGCGGGCGGACCCGCTGCGACAACCTCGCTCCCTCTGCCGGCACCATCACCGGCTCCATCACCGTGGCTGGCGCTACGTGGTGACCTCCCACGGACACGTCCGATGGACCAGTCCGCTCGGCCAGGCCACCACCGTCCATCCCGACGGCCAGAGCCGGCCGCCGCCACCGCCGGGAGCGGGAGCGGGAGCGGACCGTAGGCGGCGGCACGGGCGGATGCGAGACGCCGGGGCTCGGGGGATCCTCGGCGTGCCTCGGGGCCTCAGGCGTCCGGGTCGAGACCGTCCCCCGCTTCCCAGGCGCGGGGAACAGGTTCCGCGGCATCGGCGAAGCGCACGCCGCCAGGGGCGACGTCGGCCGCGGCGGCCGCCTCGGACCGGGTCGGGAAGAAGCCGAACAACCCCGATCCGGACCCGGTCATCGCCACCGGCACATCCCAACGGGCCTCCAGCTCGGCGCGCCAGTCGTCCAGGTCCGGCGCCAGGGACGCCGCCGCCGGGTACAGGTCGTTGCGCAGTGGCAGGAGGTCGCGCAGCGACGGCGGCAACGCCGCAGCCGGGATCGCTGGGCCGCGCGGGCCGTCGAGGTCGTCCCACCGGCGATACACCTCGGGTGTCGACAGCTCCACCGGCGGCACCACGACCGCCAGGGCGTATCCGGCGGCGAACGGCAACGGCTCGACGATCTCGCCTCGCCCCCGCACCACCGCCGTCCCGCCGACGAGGCCGAAGGGAACGTCGGAGCCCAGCTCCGCGGCGGCGCCGGCCAGGCGCCCAGGATCCACGTCGGCGCCCAGGGCGCCGAGCACGGCGGCGGCGTCGGCGCTCCCGCCCCCGAGGCCCGCCTGCGTCGGGATCCGCTTGGCAAGCACCATCCGCATCGCTCGCCGCATCCCGGTCAGGTCCCGCACCGCCTCCAGAGCCCGCCAGGCCAGGTTCTCGCCGGGGATCGACGGTGCCCCGCCATCCACGACGAGCTCGTCGACGTCGGCGAGATCCACCGCGATCCGGTCGGCCAGGTCGAGGGACTGGAAGAGGCCGCGCAGCTCGTGGTACCCGTCGGGACGGACGCGACCGACCACCAACGCGAGGTTCACCTTGGCGTGGGCGTGGATCCTCACGACGTCGCCTCCGCGGCGGCCTCGGCGAGGGCGAGCCAGCCCTCCGGTGGGACGTCCTCGGGGCGGGCCGTGGGGTCGATCCCTGCGGCCGTGAGGACCGCCTCGGGATCCTCCAGGACCTCGGTCAACGACCGGCGCAGCATCTTCCGCCGCTGCCCGAAGGCGGCCGCCGCCAAGGCGATCGCCTCCTCGGCCCGGGGCGGCGCCGGACGGCGCCTGATCCGCACCACCGCCGATTCGACCTTCGGCTGGGGCAGGAACACCTGCGGCGGGACCCCGAACGCGAAACGGGCGTCGCCGTGGAGACCCACCACGACCGATGGCAGGCCGTAGTCCTTCGAACCCGGGCCGGCGAGGAGGCGATCGGCCACCTCCCGCTGCACCATCACGACGATGTCGGTGACCTGGGGCACGTGGCGAAGGACGTCGAGGACGATCCCGGTGCCGACGTGGTAGGGCAGGTTAGCCACCAACGTCCACGGGCCGCCCTCGAGGGCCTCGCCGAGGTCGAGCCTGGCGGCATCGGTGAAGCGCATCTCGACGTCGTCCCGGCCGGCCAGGACCTCGTCGAGGACCGGCCGCAGGCCCTCGTCCACCTCGAAGCTCACGACGCGTGCACCGGCATCGGCGAGCGCCGCCGTCAACGTCCCGGTCCCGGCACCGATCTCCACCACCTGGTCCCCCGGCCCGACCTCGGCGGTCCGGACGATCCGCTCGGTGATGTTCGGATCGGCGAGGAAGTTCTGTCCCAGCGACCGCCGCGGCGACAGGCCATGCCGGTCGAGCAGCTCGGCGATCTCGGCTCGGACCTGAGCCGCTCGGTCAGCCCCCATCGGGAGCTCCGAACACGCTCACCGCCCGGGCCGTCGTGAGCCTGGCCACCTCGCCGACGTCGATGCCCCACAAGGCGGCCAGCTCGGTGCCCACCGCCACGACGTTGGCCGGTTCGTTGCGGTCGGTCCGGTTCGGTTCCGGAGTGAGATACGGCGTGTCGGTCTCGACCATCGCGGTGGCCGGATCGACCTCCGAGACGGCCTCCCGCAACGTGTGCGCGGTGGGATAGGTGACGATCCCGCTGAACGAGAACGTCGCACCCAGCTCCCGGAAACGCTTCGTCCATCGACGGCCACCGGTCCACGAATGCAGCACCGCCCGGGAGCCGAGACCGGCGCCCTCGAGCACCTCGAAGACGGCGGCGAACGCGTCCCGACAGTGGACGATCACGGGCTTGTCCAGCTCGACGGCCAGGCCCACCTGCGCTTCGAACGCGACCCGTTGGACGTCGCGCGGCGACAGCTCCCGATAGTGGTCGAGGCCGCATTCGCCGACGGCAGCGGCGTCGGCGGCGAGGGCGACGATCCGGTCGGCCTCGGCCGGCCAGCGATCGGCGTCGTGGGGATGCAACCCGGCCGACCAGAGGACCCGTCCCGGCTCGGCCCCGGCGACGGCCCGCGCCGCGTTCGACGAGTCGGCGTCGATGCCGGGGCACATCACCCAGCCGACACCGACGGTGGCCGCCCGGTCGAGCACCCGGCCGGCGGGTTCGTCGAGCATGGTGAGGTGGCAGTGGGTGTCGACCCAGCGCACCGCGGTCACCCGACCTCGCGCTCGAGGGCCTCCAGCTTGGAGAACAACGGCTTCGGCTCCGCCACGGTCGCTCCGACCGCGAGGGCGGGCCGTCCCCAACGAGGTCCTTGCGGGGGAACCTCGAGCCCCATCCCTTCCAGGACCTCGCGGGACGTGAACGGCAGGTACGGAGCGAGACCGGCGGCCAGGCCGGCGATGGCCCCCAGGGCGACGGCCAGGGTCGTACCCGTCCGCCCCATGTCGGACGTGGCGGTCCGCCACGGCTCCCGCTCGTTGAGGTACTGGTTGACCGCCTGCGCGCCGACCATGAGCCGTTGGAGGGCACCGCGCAGCTTCACGGCCTCGATGAGCTCCCCGGCTTCGACCAACGTCCGGTCGACCTCGGCCAGGAGCGCCTCATCGACGTCGTCCGTCGCCGCCTCCGGAACGGCGCCCCCGAAGTACCGGTGGGTCATCGACACGACCCGGTTGACGAGGTTGCCCCAGGTGGCGACGAGCTCCTCGTTGACCCGGCGGACGATCTCGGCGTCCGACAGGTCCGTATCGTGGGTCTCGGGGAACACCGACGCCACCGCGTAACGCAACGCGTCGGGCTCGACGCGTTCCAGGTACCACGAGATCGACCGCCCGACGCCACGCGACGCCGACCCCTTCTCCCCGCCGAAGGTGAGGTACTGGTTGGCGGGCACGTCCGTGGGGAGGTCGAGACCGCCGTGGCCCATCAGCAGCGCCGGCCAGTAGACGGCATGGAACGGGATGTTGTCCTTGCCGACGAAGTAGTAGGACTCCGCCGCCGGGTTCATCCACCACTCCTTCCACGCATCGGGGGTACCACGCCGCTCGGCCCATTCCTGCGGCGCGGAGTAGTACCCCATCACCGCCTCCCACCACACGTAGATGACCTTGCCGGGCCCCAGGTCGTCGACCGGCACCGGGATCCCCCAGTCCAGATCCCTGGTGAAGGCACGGTCGTGGAGGCCCTCTTCGACCATCCCGAGCGCGAAGTTGATCACATGCGGCCGCCAGCCCTCCCGTGTGCGCAACCATTCGAGGAGCGGCTCCTGGAATGCCGACAGCTTCCAGTAGTAGTGCTCGGTCTCGCGCAGCACCGGCCGGCTTCCCGACAGCTTGGAGCGGGGGGCGATCAGTTCGTGCGCGTCGAGCGTCCGGCCGCAGTTGTCGCATTGGTCGCCGCGGGCATGCTCGTAGCCGCAGTGGGGGCACGTGCCTTCGACGTACCGGTCCGGCAGGAACCGCTGCTGCTCCTCGTCGAAGAACTGCTCGGTCGTCTTCTTGTACAGGTAGCCCTTGTCGAGGAGCGTGAGGAAGAACTCCTGGACGACCCGCTTGTGGGTCTCGGTCCCCGTCGTCGTGTACAGATCCCACGAGAACCCGAGGTCCTTCCAGTTCTCGAGGATCTCGGCGTGGTACCGCTCGACGATCTCTTCGGGGCTGACGCCTTCGGCTTCGGCCCGGACGGTGATGGGGGTGCCGTGGACGTCCGAGCCGGACACCATGAGCACATCGTTGCCGGCGGCCCGGTGATAGCGGGCGAAGACGTCCGCAGGCAGGTACGCGCCGGCCAAGTGGCCGAGATGACGTGAACCGCTGGCGTAGGGCCACGCGACGGCGACGAGGATCTTGCGGGGTTCATGTTGGGTGGTCACGGGCCCGGATGCTACCCGGCGCCCGGCGTCGGCGGCCGAGCCAGCAGCAGTACACTCGGAGCAGCGCCATCTCTTGGAGGTCGATGCCCGTGGACCCCGCCATCGTTCGGAAGATCGACGACCTCGGCCGGATCGTCGTCCCCGCCGAGACCCGGCGGCTCTTCAACATCCACGAGGGCGACCAGCTCGCCATCACCGTCGAAGGCGACGCGATCGTCATCCGCAAGCTCGAAGCCTCCTGTGTGTTCTGCGACGCGACCGAACAGGTCACGTCGTTCCGCGGCCGCGGCGTGTGCGCCGCCTGCCGCAAGGAACTGACGAGCTAACGGCGCCGCGTCAAGCCTCCTCGACCCGACGGCGGCGCAGCGCCGCCTGGTACAGCTCACGGCGGGACACGCCGGTGGCGTCCGCCACGGTCCGGACCGCGTCCGACAGCCGGGCACCTGCGTCCGTCTCGGCGCCCACCGCGGCGAGGGCCTCCTCCAAGGTCACCCCGGCGTTCCTGACGCCCGCCATGACGAGGGTGAACTCGCCTCGCGCCTCGGCCTCCTGACGCCAGTGTCGTGCCGCCTCTTGGACCGTCCCCCGCCACACCTCCTCGTAGCGTTTCGTCAGCTCTCTCGTGACGACGATGGCGCGATCGGGGGTGCGGACGGCGAGTTCGTCGAGATCCGCGACCAGCCGCGACGGGGCGGCGAACAGCACCACGGTCCGTTCCTCCCCGGCGATGCCGTCGAGCCGTGCAACACGTTCCCCTCCGCTGCGGGGAAGGAATCCTTCGAACACGAACCGGTCGGCGTTGAACCCCGAGACGGCCAAAGCAGCGGTCACGGCGCTGGGCCCGGGAACGACGGTGACGGTCGCTCCCGCGGCCACTGCGGCTCGGACGGCGGACACACCCGGATCGGACACCCCGGGCATCCCGGCGTCGGTGACGAAGGCCACGGTCTCGCCCCGTTCGAGGCGGTGAGCGAGCTCGACGGACTTGCGCGCCTCGTTGCCCACGAAATACGACCGCACCGGAGTGTCGACGCCCAGACGGTGCAGGAACGTGTTGGTGCGCCGGGTGTCCTCGGCGTAGATGAGGTCCACCGATGCCAGCGTCTCGACGAGCCGAGGACTGACGTCCTTCATGTTGCCGATCGGCGTGCCACAGATGACGAGGGTCCCGGCCATGTCCCCACGATAGGCGCCGAACCCGCCGGATCCTCGGCGAGGCGCACCACCGAGCCGACGCGGGGAGCGGGCGCCTCGGTCGGCAACTCGAGGGCGAACCGGGCGCCGGGGCGCCGCAGGATCCCCCTCCGCACGAGCGTGTCGACCGCCAGGACCTGCCCGTCGTCGTCGAGCCACACCACCCTCACCGGCGCGTCCATCCCGAAGCCGTGGACCCCCGAGGTGACGAAGATCATCGACCGTCCCCGCGGGTGGGGTCGGAGTCCGGTGAACCGGCGACGGAGATCGAGCGCCGCGGTGGCGACGCCCGAGAGCCCGGAAAGGGGCTCGGCGTAGCGGTACGACGGTGGTACCCTCCCGGCCACCATGGCGAAGGCGAAACGACGCAAGCTCCGCGCCCGCCGCAGCAAGGCGAACCACGGGCGCAAGCCCAACGCCGGTCGCGGCTGAGCGCGCCAACGGGTCTCGACGGTCGATCGTGATCCGGTTCGTCGCGCCCGCATCCCGGTGAGGCTATCGGGCCCGGAGGGACGGGGGAAGACCCCCGTCGCCCATCCTCTGGCGTTCAGACCCCGAGTTGGCTGCGGATCGACGCGCCCGCGCCCCGATCGGTGGAGGCGACGAAGAAGATCTCGTTCTCGACTCGGTCGATGAAGACGTAGACGGGACCGTTGTCGAAGAGGAGGCCGCCGCCGGATTCGATCGCCTTCCCGGCGCCCATCTGCGCCTTGGCGTGGGCGATCAGCGCATCGGCGAGTTCCTCGGCGTCCCTGACGGACTCGCCCACGTAGTGGAACCCGAAGGCGACACCGTCGGCGTCGTCGGTGAGGACCTGATAGCTGTCGTTGCCCCAGCCCGCAGCCGCTTGGGTCGCTTCGCCGGGGCGGAGGGTCTCGCCGACGATCAGGCGGATCCCCCACTCCCCCAAGGTGCCTTCGTCGTGGACCTGCCAGCCGGCCACGGCCACGTCGACCGGGTCCATGGCCGCCGGAGGCTCACGCCGCAGGTACTTGGCAGGTTCGAGGATCTGCTCGGTCGTGTCGGGCGGATCCTGGTAGGCCTCGTCGACCCGTGCGATCCCGCCGGCATCGACGAGCGCCTGGACGAACGTCAAGCCCTGCTCGTAGGGGAACAGGAGATCCTTCTGGATCCACGACGGGGCCGCGTCCAGCACCGCCGAATCGAACCCGAGCGCTTCGGTGGCGACCTGCAACGCTTCGAGCGGCGACAAGCTCTCCATGTAGACGAGCTGGAAGTAGGTCGCATCACCCTCCACGAGGGCCGCCATGGCCGACTCGTCGTCGCCGTTGCCTTCCTCGCTGCGACGCTCGAACTCGTCGTTGAACCCGAAGTGCTGGTCCGTCAAGGCATGGACCAACTCGTGGACGACCGTGACCTTCTGCAGCGGGGTGAACCCGTCGGCCGACGCCGGCACCACCAGCTCGCCGGTATCTCCGTCGTAGAACCCGGCGACCTGCTCGGTGTACAGATCGAGGAGGAGAGCGGTGAGGTCGGTGCCGGGATCGAGCATGCCCATCAGGGTGTAGAACCGACCGTCGGCAGCCAGCACCTCGGGGTCGAGCTCCGAGGCGACGAGGTCCCTGACCCGCTGGGAGAAGTCGGCCTCGTCGAGGATCGCCACCGGAGGGGTCTGCAGGAACGGCAACCCACGGACCTCCTCGGTGACGGCGAGCAGCTCGGCGACCTCCTTGCGCATCCGCTCGACGACGTCGGGCGACAACGACGGCGAGTTGGTCCCCGGGATCTCCTCGGGGGGAACGACGGTCGGTCCGGGAACGGTGGTGCTGGTCGTCGTCACCGTCGGATCCACATCCGTGGTGGTCGTCGTCGTGGTGCCTCCGCCCCGGGGGGTGCAGGCAGCGACGAAGACGGCGGCGAGGACGAACGCGCCGAGGGAGCGACGGAATCGGGATGAGCCGGGCACGGACGGCAGGCTACCGGCAATGCCGGAGAACCTGGTCACTCCGGGACGATCTCGCCCTTGCCGATGACGACGATGCCCGAATCGGTCACCGTGAACCGCTCCCGATCGACCTCGAGATCGACGCCGATCTGGGAGCCCGCCGGCACGGTCACGTTCTTGTCGATGATCGCCCGTCGGACGACGGCCCCTCGTCCGACGTCGACGCCGTCGAGCAGGATCGAGTCCTCCACCGAGCTGTACGAGTGCAGATGCACACCCGACGAGATCACCGACCTGCGGACCGTCCCGCCCGACGAGATGACGCCGGTGGCGACGACCGAGTCGTAGGCGGCGCCTCGGCGACCCTCGGCATCGAACACGAACTTGGCGGGCGGCACCTGCGGCCGGTAGGTGTAGATCGGCCACTGGTCGTTGTAGAAGCTGAAGATGGGGTCGACGGCGATCGTGTCCATGTTGGCGTCGAAGTAGGCGTCGATGGTCCCGACGTCCCGCCAGTAGCCCCGCTCGCGTTCGGCCTGGCCGGGAACCACGTTCTCGGCGAAGTCGTAGACGTAGGCGACCCCTTCGGCGACGAGCGCCGGGATGATGTCCCCGCCGAGGTCGTGACGAGACGCCTCGTTCTCTGCGTCGCGGGTCAGGACCCTCCGCAACGTCGGGGTGGCGAACACGTAGTTGCCCATCGACACGTACGCCATCGTCGGATCGTCGGGTGTGGGCTTCGGCTCCGGCGGCTTCTCGACGAACGACACGATCCGGCCGTCCGCGTCGGCCTCGATGACCCCGAACGCCGAGGCCTGCTCGATCGGCACGCGGATCCCAGCAACGGTGACGCCGGCGCCGGTGCCGATGTGCCGTTCGAGCATCTGACGGGGATCCATCCGGTACACGTGATCGGCGCCGAAGACGAGCACGTGGTCGGGACGCTCGTCGACGAGGATGTTGAAGTTCTGGTAGATGGCGTCGGCCGACCCTGCGAACCACCGGGGACCGCGCCGCATCTGGGCCGGGACGGGCGTGACGTAGTTGCCGAGCAACGTCGACATCCGCCACGTCAAGGCCAGGTGACGGTCGAGGCTGTGGGACTTGTACTGGGTGAGGACGGCGATCTTGCGGTAACCGCCGTTGACGAGGTTGGAGAGGACGAAGTCGACCAGCCGGTAGATGCCGCCGAAGGGAACCGCCGGTTTGGACCGGTCCCGGGTCAGGGGCCACAGCCGTTTCCCTTCGCCGCCGGCCAGCACCATGGCGATGACCTTGGGCGAAGATCGCATCGTCAGCGTTCGAGGACGTGGTCGGGAACGGGGAGGTCGACCGCCGAGGCCGGATCCGGCCGAGGCGGCCCGTATGTGGTCCGGACGGGGAGGACACCCGCCCAGATCGGCAGCTCGTAGTCCTCAGGCTCGTCGCCGGGAGGTCCGGTGCGGCTCTTGAAGGACGCCTCGGTGAGGGGGAGGCGAAGCAGCACGGTGCCGCGCCGTTCCTTGTCGGTCATCGGCCGGACGGCTTCGGCCCTCCCCGGCACGACATGGTCGACGAGGGCGTCGAAGACGCGACGTTGCTCGGCGGCGTCCGTCACCGGCTCGGCGACGCCGAACGCGACGACGGAGCGGTAGTTCATCGAATGGTGGAACCCGGAACGGGCGAGCACGAGGCCGTCGACGATGGTGACGGTGACGCACACCTCGACGCCATCCTTCATCCGCCGGAGCATGCGGCTGGCCGGCGAGCCGTGGAAGTAGAGGGCGTCGCCGACACGGGTGTGGATGGTGGGGATGACGACGGGATGGCCATGGGTGTCGACGAACCCGACGTGACAGATGAGCGCCTCGTCGACGACGGCGTAGATGGCGGCGGTGTCGTGGCTCCCGCGTTCGGGAAGGCGGCGCAGGGTGGTGCGTTCGGTGGGCTCCATCGCCGCATGCTACCGGGCGGGCCTGAACTCCAGGATGCGAACGCCGAGCTCCTCGTCCATCGTCGTGCGCGACGGGTCGACGGAGATCCGGGTGGGGAAGCCCTCGGGGGCATAGTCGACGTCGATCTCGTCGGCGTAGGCGTGACCCTCGATCACGTCGAACAGCCCGTCGACGGTGAAGAACCTGCGGTCGACGAACTCCGCGGCGGGCTCACCGTTCCAGGTCGCCGCGGCGACCTCTCCGTCCACGACGGTGACCTCGAAGGGCCCCCGGTACTCCTCCGGACAGAAGCAGTCCACCTGGACGACCATCTCGTAGTCGTCGATGCCGGCGGCAGCCCAGTCGGCGCGCCGGGCGGCCAGGTCGTCGAGGATCGTCTCGGCGGAGAGCGCCACATCGGGCGTGAACGAGACGACCGACAGGTCGACCACGCCGTCGGGTCCGCGGGCGAACACCTGGTTCGGGTAGCCGAATCCGATGTCGTAGCGGACGTCGAGCTCGGCGGCATCGAGGTGCCGCTCCACGAGTGCGAACAGGTCGTCGACGGTGAGCGGAGGCCCGTCGGCCTCCGTCGGGTCGATGACGCAGCCCCCGAACCGGTCGATGGCCGTCGACGGAACGCCGTCGACGACGACGATCAGCAGGTCGCCACCGCACGAGACGTCGGCGAAGGCCTCGCCGGGGCCGACCGCGATCTCGATCGTGTAGTCGTCGATGCCGCGGTCGGCCCATCGCCGCCGGGCGTCGGCCAGGGCCTCGGCGGCTCCCTGGGTGGGGCCGGGCGTCCCTGAGGCGACGATGGATCCGGCCAGGGACGCCAGCTCGGCGCACTCGCCGACCCCGGCCGCGGCGAGGCCGTCGGCGAGCGGAACGAGTTCGATGGCGACCCGGTACCGTGCCTGCGGCGAGGTCGCGAGGTCGCCGTCGAGGGCCGATCCGGCCGCTTCGGCCAGATCGCGGAGCTCGGCGAGGCCGTCGCCGACGGCGGCGTGGATGTCCTCGAGAGCGGAGACGATCCGTTCGGTCTCACCGACTTCGCTCGCCAGGTCCCGGACGATGCCGGCGCAGGCGGCGGAGACACGTTCGGAACCCTCGGTATCGAGAACCGGGCGCGAGGGGCCGCCGACGGTACCGGCGGCGCAGGCCGACAGGAGGAGCGCCCCGGCACCCACGGCGATGGCGATGCGCCTCATGGTGGTTCCGACGTCGGGAGGCGGCCGTCGGGTTCCCGTGGCGGTCAGCTCGCCCAGAACTCCTCGATCCGCGCCACGAACCGGTCGGGGTCGACGAGGTGCGGGTAGTGGCCGAGACCGGGCCAGACGTCGATCTCGGCGTGAGGGATGAGGGTCCGCAGCCAGGCCCGGTAGTCGGGGCCCGGATCGATCCCGTGGAGCGACAGGTAGGGGCCCGCGATCGCCGATGCAGCCGCCTCGACCATCGCCGCGAGCTCCTCCGTGGGGGCATCGAGTACGGGCTCCCAGATCCCGAGGACGACCGGTTGGTCGGCTCGGCGGTGAGACTCGATGCGTGCCCGCTCGGTCGGGTCGAGCACGTCGCCGGCGAGGTCGTCGAACAGTCCGGCGATGACGGTCGGGAACAGCTCCGGATCCCGCAACGCCGGAGCTGCCGCCTGGAGCTGCGCCTGGAAGTCGTCCAGCTTCAGCGGCTGGTCGACGTTCACCGCCGATGCGACGGGGAACGCCCCGGCGAGGGCCGACACCACGGCGCCACCGAGCGAGTGCCCCACGACGTGGGGCCGATCGAGGCCTTCGGCCATGGCGACGGCGGCGACGTCCCCGGCGAGCGCGGCCAGGTCGTAGGGCGGATACGGGGGCGATTCGCCGTGACCGCGCAGATCCAGGGTCACGACCCGATGGTCGGCCGAGAGGCGGTCGACGATGGGGTCCCACATCCGGGCGCACTCGGTGATGCCGTGGACCAGGACGACGGGATCTCCCGCCCCGGCGGTCTCGTAGTGGATGGTCGCTCCGTCACCGGTCTGGGTCGTCGGCATCGTCGTCTCCCTCTCTCCGATCCGGACCCGATCATATCCGACCACGCCCGTGGCGTCGGGTGACGACAGCGGCGTCGATGCGTGAGGGACGACACGGCAGGGAGGCCCCGTTGCTCGATCAGCCTGCGAGCGTCACCCGCCGGACCTCCACCACGAGGCCGCGCCGATCACCGCGATGGCACCGCCGATGGCGACCAGCGGCCACACGGGTCCGGTGACGAGACCCACGCCGGCGAGCACCGCTCCGGTTCCGACGCGCAGCACCAGGTCGCTTCGGCCGACGCGAGGGGTCGTGGTTCCCCCCGCCAGGGCCTCGAAGAGCGCTCCGAGCTCGTCGGAGGTCCGACGACCGGTGTGGCGGAAGACCTCGACGCCGTCGCGCACTCCGATGAGGGTGGGCGTGCCGCGGGCCCCCAACGCCCGGATGGCGTCGACGTCATCGGCGGCATTGACCATCATCAGATCGACCCGCCCGCGGTAGCGTTCGGCGGCGGCGTCGAGGTCGGGCTGCATCGCCTTGCACACCGAGCACGAGGGTGCCCACACCTCGATGACGGTGGGACGGTCGAGGGTGGTGAGGTCGAGGGTCATGAGGTCTCCTTCGGCGGATCGTCGGGCCGGGGAGCGCGATCCCGTCCAGCCTCGACGAGCCGCATCGCGTGCGCCTTCCGTCTCGTGTCTGCGGTTCGAGGGACGACCGGAGTGTCGAAGGCCACACCCACCGATCGCGCTCGATGCATGGTACGGAGGGCGATGGCGTTCGGTTCGCTGCTCGGTCAGCGAGTGTCGTGGCGCATCTGCCAGGCACCCATCCCGAACAGGACGCCGGCCGCGTAGAAGACGAGCGCGAAGAACAGCGTCGAGCCCGAATAGCGTCTGGAGGTGATCAACGTGTCGTCGATGAAGTCGTACACGGCGATGATCGCCATGGCCCACGCCCCGACCTTGACGATGGTCCCGTAGAGCGGATACCAGGGCGCATCGGAGGAGCCCGAGTAGTAGCGGTACATCGCGGCGAGTAGACCGATCGGGACCACGACGCTGAGATGCGACAGGCCGTAGTCGTCGAGGAGCAGAGTGCCGATCACCCAGTCGACGACGAGGACCAGCAGCGCGCCGATGGCGATCAGCCGCTCGGGCCCGGAGAGCTGGTTGGCCATCTCCTTGGCCGCCTCTTGGAGCTCGTCGGCTGCGGATGGCTCCTTCGCAGCCTCGTCGCCCGACGCGGACTCATGCTCGCTCATGTGGTACCTCCCTCCTTCTCGCCGACCCTACCACCGGCATCGACGCGACGAGGGAAGACGAGGCACAGAACCAAGGGTTGACGTATGGCCCGGGGGGTACCTTGGTGGAGGACGGCTGAGCGTTCCTTCGGAGATCGAATAAAGCACCGCGACCGATCGAACCGGGGCCTGCATGGCTTCGTTCGGCTTCTCGTGATGTCTGCCAATGTCGTTCTCGTCGCCACCGTGACGGTTCTCGTCCCTGCAGCGGCTGCATCGGCGGTCATACCCGAGACGGTCCACTGGCCGACCGTCCAGTACAATCATCGCGGCAGCGAGGTGAAAGCGCTTCAGTGGCTCTTGAGAGGATGGGGCTACGACCCTGGGTCGATCGATGGCGCATTCGGCTCGGGTACCCGGTCCAAGGTCCAACAGTGGCAGTCGTCTCGGGGCTTGCCCGCGGACGGCTACATGATCAAGACGGATTGGGAAATGATCACCCCGTGGTTGTCAAAGGGCCGTCCGGGCATGAAGCGAGACCACGTACGGGCCCTCCAGCATCTCCTCAACGTCAAGAACGGAGCCGGTCTTGTCGTCGACGGACTCTTCGGCACGGGCACGAAGAACGCGGTCAAGGCGTTTCAACAACATCGAGGTCTCACCGTCGACGGTGTTGTGGGCCCAGCCACATGGAAGAACTTGCTCTGGCACTATGAGCGGATGACGGACACCTCGACGACCTGTCGTACTGCTTCGGCATGGTACGAACGTGAGGAGTGGGGGCACGGCACGACGGTGGCAGCAGTTATGAAGGCAGCGTCCAATCTCAAGGCATACTGGCCCCGTGTCGAGCTTCCATTCTGGGACCTCTCGTACGAGCATGGCGGAAGTGTGGGCCACGCTTCTCACAAGCGTGGCATGGATGTCGACATTGGCGTCATCACGACGAACAACGGCCACTGCTCGGGTCGGTCCGCCAACCGCTGGAGTTCCAACTACTCGTGGCAAGCAACGTCGCGTCTTGTCACGGATCTCAGAAAGGGCGCAGACTGGAACACCGACGGCATGATCAGCTTGATCTACTTCAACGATGTGCGAGTGAAGAACGACCAGCCGCCCACCCTTGTCCGTCCGTACTCGGGCCATGACGACCATCTTCATGTTCGATACTGCGCTCGCTCCGAGGGCTCGGTGCACTCGTCGTCCGAGGAGACGAAGTGGTCGGGAGGCAACTGCACATGAGACGCTTGGGGATCCTCGCCGGTGCGGTCGTGGTCACGCTCGTCGCAGCCGCGTGCGCGTCGCCCGCGGGCAGCGGGTCCGGGTCGACAAGCGACACCATCAACACCACCGCCGATGTGGTGGCCACCACAACGAGCCAACCACCAGACCTCACTGCGCCGCCCACGACGACCGTCGCGATCGGTCGGGGAACCACCACCACGACGGCCGGGAGACCGGTACCTGCGTCTGGTGTGGCGAGGATCTCTCCCGACAGGGCGCGCGACTCGATCCCGTCCTTCCGATCTGAGGTCGCGCTTCCCGTGGGAGGTGGCGATGCATTGACGCTGACGCTTTCACGTGACGGCGATTTCGAATGGACCAACGTCGCCACCGGGGCACCGGAAACCCTCTACGATGCCCGAACGCTGACGCAGGTATCCACTCCGCCTGGTGGAGTTGTTCTGGTGCGTACGGGGGTGATCGTGGGAGGCCCCGACTGGCCCGCACCGTACATGGAGGAGCACCGGTTCTTCCAGTCGCTGGCCGCACGAGCGATCGAGGAAGGCTCGGGAACCTCTGTGGACATCGATGGGAACCTCTCGGTCGAGATTCGTGAGACATGGGAGCCCACCCACCACGATGGTCGAAACGAGATGCTCGAGCGAGTCTTCGCCGTCGATGTCGCTACGGGCCTCTTGACCAAGTTCGAAATGCGTTTCTCGCTGCCCCAGGCGAACTTCTCCTCGGTCGGTGGTGTCACGTCCGACCTCGTCCGCGACGAGGCGTCATTCATCTCGTCGAAGGCCCCATATGACCCGAGGGAGGACTCCGGTGTCGAAACACTCTCGGACGCCGGCTTCATACCGATCGGCTCGCTCGATGAAGCATCGAGGCTCGCAGGCTACGACGTCCCACCACCCGGATTCGTCCCGGATGGGTTCGCACTCACCCAGATCGCATACGGCGCCGATCCGGCGTCGTACGTCGGGGGAAAGAACGTCGTTGCGCTCACCTACATGAACGCCGGCTGGGCCTTCACCGTGACGTACCGGGACAAGCCCTTCTATGGGGACCCGTTCGACCCGGCCGGCGACTTCGGATACGAGGACCTGGCAGTCGAACACGGCGCCTTCACGCTCGTCCCTGCCGGCATCACCCACGCATACGGCACCATCGACGGCCGATTCATCACCGTCGACGGAGGGATCGGACTCGAGACCCTCCGAGAGATCGTCGACGGCCTCGGCTGAGACTCTTCGGCTCCGCGCGTTCGGAGGGTCCTGCGATGCCCGGCCATGATGATGCCACAGCGGGATGATCACCCCTCCGCTGCGAACGCAGCGCCCCCACCCCTCGCGTGGTTCCCGGGCGGCGGTTAGCCTTCCGTATGGTCTTCGACGAATCGAGACTCCGCGTCCTCGACGACCGCGACCTCGAACGGGAGCTTGCCAGGACCCTGGAGGTGGCGCTAGCCGCCGCGCGCGAGGCCCTCCTGGCCCACGCCGAGGCCCAGCTGGTCGCCCCGCCCCGCTTCGCCCTCGACGCGGGGCGCGGTCGGCTCGTCTTCACCGCCGGCGCCGAGACCCGAAGCAGCCAAGCGCTCGGTTTCCGGGTCTACGAGACCTACCCCGATCGCACCCCCGACCACGCCCAGCTGGTCGCGGTCTGGGACGCGCGCGACGGCCGCCTGCTCGGCCTCGTCGTCGGCCACCTCCTGGGCGCGCTGCGCACCGCGGCGCTGAACGCGGTGGCACTGGAGCGCCTGGCCCGGCCCGGCGCCCGCGTACTCGGGGTGTTGGGCACCGGCTTCCAGGCCCGTTTCCACGCCTTGGCCGCCCTCGCGGTAGCGCCCTTCGAAGATGTGCGCATCTACAGCCGACGGCCGGAGAACCGCGCCGACTTCGTCCGCTGGCTGGCTTCGCACACGCAGACTCCGGTCGAGGCCGTGGACTCGGCCGAGGAGGCGGTGCACGCCGCCGACGTGCTGCTCGAGGTCACCAGCGCCCGCGTCCCGGTCTTCGACCCCGCCTGGCTGAAACCGGGGGCGCACGTCAACACGGTGGGCCCCAAGCTGAAAGGCGCCCACGCGCTGCCCCTCGAGGCCGCCTGTGCCGCCGACCTCCTGGTGAGCGATTCGCCGGCCCAGCTCGAGGCCTACGGGAGCTACTTCCTGCCCCCCGAGGCCCGGCGGCGGGTGGTGCCGCTCTCCGCCCTGGTCGCAGGGGAGCACCCCGGACGCCGGCGGGCCGACGAGCGCACCGTCTTCCTCTCCGCCGGTCTCGCCGGCACCGAACCGGTGGTGGCCCGGCGGCTCTTGGAGGCGTTGGGGGGCGGGGTCGACGGATGAGGCTCCGAGGACCCGGTACGTGGCGCTCCTGAGCCGAGTGAACCGCCCGCCGAGGCGGTCGTGGAGGCGCCCGGTGTGGTGCCAGTGCACCCGCCCGAGAGGGCGAGACGCCCTCGGGGCACAAGGGCTGATCCGTGGTGGAGGTGACGGGATTTGAACCCGTGACCCCTACGTTGCGAACGTAGTGCTCTGCCGAACTGAGCTACACCCCCGGGACGCGGCCAGTGTACCAGCGGCGATCGCTCAGCGGCTCACGACGGGCTGCCGGCCTGCGACCATTCGAGGTCGAACCCGATCCGGTCGGGATGGGCGTGGCCGTTGACGCATTCGACCCGCTGGCCGAGGACCTCGCAGTCACGTTCGGTAGGCTCGTCGGCCGCGACGAACACCGGGCGTTTCGCTCCGGCTCGCCATCCGGTCAGTGGGTACACCTCGGTGCATCGCACGTCTCGAACCAGACGGATGTCGGTGCTCCCGCATGCCGGGCAGGCGGACACTTCGGTGGTGGTGCTGTCGGTCATGCCGTTCTCCTCTGGGATGGGAAGGACGAGGATACCGACACCGTGTCGGTTCCCGGTCCCTACGATCCGGCGACCTCGTCGAGTCGACGACGGAGCCGCTCCTGAACGATGGTCGAGGTCAGATCGGCCCGGCTGCGCTCGATCAGTGCCCGAGCCACGTCGGTCGTGCGACGAAGCCCCGCGGTCATCCCGTCGGGATAGTCGAGGGACGTCAACAGGTCCAAGATCGCCTCCATCGCCGCGAAGGACTCCTCCGCCTCGTCCAGTTCGCCGACCCGGAGCTGATCGAGCAGCCGCCGGCGCAACTCCCCCACCGCCTCGCCGAGACCCTTGAGGTACGGGACGGCGTCGACACCCAACGCGGCCGGTCCCGGCAACGGCCGGCCGGCCATCAGGGCCGCCGTGAGCTCGGCCTCGGCGTACTCCTTCACCGCGTCGTAGAAGAAGCCGGCCGCTCGGATCTCGGTGTGACCGGCGAGCGCCTCCTCCGTCTCGGCGACGAGATCCCTGGCCTCCGACAGGAGCGTCGCTGCCCCCTCGACGTCGGAACGGTGCAGCGCCCGGATGGCGTTGGCCGACGTACGGATGATCTGGCGACACGTACGAAGTGCGAGCTCCCGCGCCTCGTACTTGGCGTCGAGGTCGGCGCGGACGAACGACTCGATGTCCGAGAGGTCGATCGGGTCCATCCTCAGCCGGCGATGACCCGAACGGTCGGAGGTGCGTCCTCCACCTCCGGAGCGACCAGCGGCGCGGTCGCCGACGGAACCCGCGGAACCGACCGGGAAGCGAGACGCTGCTGCTTGACCATCAGCAGCAGCGTGACGTACCCGGCCATCACCACATCGAGGCCGATGGTGATCCACAACCACAGCACCGAACCGGTCACCACCGCTACCAGCAACGTCACCACGATCGCCGCGGCGAGCCCGACGAGGATCTGACGCCGACGCACCTGCGAACGGCTGGTGTACCGGATGCTTCCGGAAGAACCGACCGACACGGTGGCCAGCAACGCTCGGGACCGGGCGAAGGCCTGCGTCGAAGCCCCGGGCGCGCCGCGGCGCTCCTCGAGGAAGGAGGGAAGCAGGAAGGCCGCCCAGATACCGGCGATCAGTATGAAGCCGATGAGTTCCATCGTCGTCCCTTTACTCTGCCCTTCCCGTGAGCGTAGGCCCCCGGGCGCCGTGTCCAAAGCATTTCGGAAGCGACGCGACCACTAATTGTGGTCGGGATCGGACCCTATCAGCAACTCGATCGCGTGCCGCAACGCCCCGACGACGACGTCGAGGGACTCCTCGACGCCACGGGGGGACCCCGGGAGGTTGACGACCAACGTCGAGCCCACGATCCCCGACACGCCCCGCGACAGCATCCCGAAGGGGTTCCTCCCGAACGTCGCCGCCCGCATCGCCTCGGAGAACCCCGGCGCTTCCCGCTCGATCACCGACGAGGTCGCCTCCGGCGTCAGGTCCCGCGGCGCCAGACCGGTCCCGCCGGAGGTCACGACCAGATGCGCCAGGGACGCGAGCCGGCGGATCGCCTCGGCCACCGACTCGACGCCGTCGGGCACGACCTCGGTGGCGACGACCTCGAAGCCGGCGGCCTCGAGACGAGCGACCGCCGCCGGACCGGATCGGTCCTCCGCCTCCCCGCGGCTGACCCGATCGCTCACCGTCAACACCGCCGCGGTGAGGTCAGTCACGGTTCCACGTCCCGGACCTGCCACCGCTCTTGTGGAGCAGCCGCACCGAGGAGATCTGCGCCCCTCGGTCCACACCCTTGATCATGTCGTACAGCGCGACCGCGCCGACCGCCGCGCCCGTCATGGCTTCCATCTCGACGCCCGTCCGGGCTCGCACCCCCACCGAGACCCGGATGCGGACACCCTCGTCGACGGCGTCGACCTCGACGTCGATGGCGTCCACCGGCAACGGATGACACAACGGGACCAGATCCGGGGTCCGCTTGGCTCCCTGGATCGCGGCGATCCTGGCGACCGCGAAGGCGTCGCCCTTGGGAAGGTCGCCGGCGACCAGCAGCGCCGTGGTGGCGGGCGCCATGACGACGGTCGCCTCGGCGACCGCCCGGCGCTCGGTGACCTCCTTGTCCCCGACGTCGACCATCCGTGCCCGACCCTCTTGGTCGAGATGGGTCAGACGATCACTCACCGAGGGCCTCCCTGCGTGTGCGCTGCTCGGGCCAGTACAGCATCTCCACCTCGACCCGATCGCCGGGATCGACGTCACCGGTGCCGACCGGGACGACGGCGAACCCGTCGGCCGCGGCGAGCGCGGACAGGACGTTCGAGGACTGCCCGCCCGAGGGCCGCGCGGTCCATCCCCCGTCGACGGAGACCTCGACGCGGACGAACACGGTCTTGGCGGGGTCGGTCGAGATCCGTTCGGCGACGGTCGCCTCGATGCGGGGCCGGAACAGTTCGGCGGCTCCCATCATGTGCAGGATCGCCGGGCGGACGAACTGTTCGAACGAGACGAGCACCGACACCGGGTTGCCGGGAAGGCCGAAGAACGGCGTCTCGGCCAGCGCCCCGAAGGCGAACGGCTTGCCCGGCTGCATCGCGACCTTGTTGAAGGCGATCGTACCCGACAGGGCCGCCTTGACGACGTCGTACTCGCCCATCGACACGCCACCGGAGGTGATCACCACGTCGGCCTGGTTCGCGGCGTGACCCAACACCCGAGTGAGGAGCTCCACGTCGTCGGGGACGATGCCCCGATCGATGATCGTCACCCCGAGGTCCTCGAGGGCGCCCCGCAGCATCGTCCGGTTCGTGTCCCGGATCTTCCCCGGCGCCAGCGTCGGGGTCTCGGGAGGGACGATCTCGTCTCCGGTCGACACGATGGCGACCACCGGTCGGCGACGTACGGTGGGTTGGACACCGACGGCGGCGAGGAGGGCGATCTGCGGAGCACGCAGACGCACGCCGGCGTCGAGGACCGGGGTCCCGGCCTTCATGTCGCCGCCGGCCGGCCGAACGTTGGTGCCGCGGGGGGGCGCGACGAGGATCCGGACGGTCGCCGGATCGGCCATGTCGGTGTCTTCGACCTTGACGACCGTGTCGGCGCCCGCCGGCATCGGTGCGCCCGTCATGATCTTGATGGCCTCTCCGCTGCCGACCACCCGCTCCGGCACCTGGCCGGCGCCGACTTCTTCGACGATCGTCAACTCCACGGGGCCCGCCGCGACGTCGTCGTGGCGCACCGCGTATCCGTCCATCGCCGAGTTCGGGAACGGAGGAACGTCGTGGGGCGCCACCACCGGCTCGGCCAGGACGAGCCCTCGGGCCTCTCGGAACCCGACCTGGCGCAGCGGAAGCTGCGGGACGGCGTCGATGACCTCGGCCTGGACTTCGGGAAGCGGCCTCATCCTTCCACCGTCCGTTCACGGCCGGCGACGATCCTGCGGATGTTCGGCAGGTGCCGGGCCACGACGAGGACCACGATCGCCACGACGAACCACAACGACGCGTCCCGGTGCCCGGCGACGGCGATGGCCGGAACGTACAGCGCCATGGCGGTGAGCGAAGCGATCGACGCGACCTTCCACACGAGCACGATGACGAGCCACACGACGGCGAGCACGACACCCGACACGGGTGCGAGCGCGATGGCGACGCCGATCGCGGTCGCAACTCCACGGCCGCCGTGGAATCGATGCCACAGCGGGAAGACGTGCCCGACCACCGCGAAGAACCCGGCTGCAGCAGCCAGCACGTCGCCACCGACGCTCTGGCCGACGACCGCGGCCAGGGCGCCCTTGGCTCCGTCGCCGACCAGCACCAGCGCGGCGGGGCCTTTCCCGAGGGTGCGGAACACGTTCGAGGTGCCCGGGTTGCCGCTCCCCTGGGCGTAGATGTCGATGCCCATGAGTCGGGGCACGATGACGCCGAAATCGACGCTGCCGATGAGGTACGCGACGGCCACCGCGAGGAGCGCTTCCATCGCTGGGAGTCTAGGTCCGCGCCCGCAGCCAAGGCCCGACGCCGACCTCCTCGTCCGGATGTCCTTCCCGAACACCCCCGAACGCGCAACAATCAGGGCAGGTTCCCTCCCCGTGGGAGCTGAACGCAAGTCCCCCACCATTCCCCCTGCTTGCGGGATGTGACCACGGGGAGGGCTTCTCCCCGGTGACGGGGCTCTTCCAACCGCGCTCGGTGCGCGGTACGTTCGACGCATGCTGTGGCTGGGCCGTCCCCCGTACCTGCGTTGGATCGCCGCCGTCGCGGTCCTCGTCGCGGCCGCCGCGATGGACCTTCGAGGGCGAAGGCAGGTGCCGGTCCCGTACGCGGCCACCACGATCGAGCGAGGCGACCCCATCGTGCCCCGATCCGTGGTCTGGCGGACCGTGGTCGCCGGATCGGTCCCGGTGCCCGCCGACCTCGACGGCGCCGTCGCGGCGGTCCGCATCGAACGCGGCGATCCGATCGTCGCCTCGGTGGTGAGCCGGGACCGGCCGGTACCTCAGGGGTGGTGGTCCGTCCCGGTCGCGCTCGGGCCCGGGGCGACCAAGGGCGACCCGGTCCGGCTGGTGCTCGTCGACGGGGACCGGATCGTCCCTGGGATCGTCATCGAGACGGGAGCGCCCGACGTGCTCACCGCCGCCTCGGTCGGGTCGGTCGCCGTCCCCGAGGCCGACGCGACCGACGTCGCGGTGGCGGCGGCCGAGGGCCGGCTGGTCGTGCTCGTCGCCCCGTAGCCGACATGCGAACGCCGACGCCGCGCGAGCCGATAGGGTGTCGCCGATGTTCGACGCCATCCTGTGGGGCCTCATCCAAGGCCTGACCGAGTTCCTGCCGATCAGCTCGAGCGGCCATCTCGTGCTGATCCCGGCGGTGTTGGGTCGCTCCGGTCCCGATCTCGCCACCTCCGCCATGCTGCACCTAGGAACGCTGGTGGCGGTCCTGATCTACTTCCGGAGCGACGTGCTGTCCATGGCCAGGTTCGATCGACCGGGGAGGCGACTGCTCACCCTGATCGTCATCGGCACGATCCCGGCGGCCATCCTCGGCCTGGCGTTCGAATCGACGCTCGATCGGCTCACCCAGCGGCCGGCGATCGTCGCCGGCATGCTCTTGGTGACCGGTGTCGTCCTCGTCGGTACCCGTCTCCTGCGCCGCGGCGACCGCACCGTCGACGATGTGGGCCCGACGGACGCGGTGATCGTCGGCTCGGCGCAGGCCTTGGCGCTGGTCCCTGGGATCTCACGGTCGGGGATGACCATCACCGCCGGTCTCGCCCGCGGCATGGACACGGTGGCCGCCGCCCGCTGGGCGTTCCTGCTCGGCATCCCTGCCATTGCCGGCGCCGGCGCCCTCGAGACGCTCAAGCTCGTCAAGGACGGCGGCGGCGTGTCGACGGCAACGATCGTCGGGATGCTCGTGGCCGCCGTCAGCGGCTACGCGGCGATCGCGTTCCTCCTCCGGATCGTCGGCAGATGGGGGCTGGCGCCCTTCGGGCTCTACTGCCTCGTCGCGGGGACGGCCTTCCTCCTCCTGGTGTGATCACACGCCGTAGACCGAGCTCATGCGGAGCTGCTCGGCGATCTGGACGTTGACGAGGGCCGGCAGTCCGCTGTCGGCAGCCCGCTCGAGCGCGGGCCGCAGCTCGGCGGGGTCATCGACGAACTCCCCGTAACCCCCGAGACCTTCGACCATCGCGTGGTACGGGCGAACCCCGAGATCCGCGGCGACCATGCGGTCCGGGTACAGCATCCGGTGGACGACCTTGATGTTGTTCCAGGCTCCGTCGTTGCCGACCACCCCGACGACCGGCATCTCGTGACGAACCAGCGAGTCGTACTCCATCCCGTTGAACCCGAAGGAGCCGTCGCCGTAGACGATCCCGACCCGCCGCTGCGGATGGAGTGCCTTGGCGGCGATGGCGAAGGGGGCGCCGACCCCGAGACAGCCGAAGGGGCCCGGGTCGAGGAGGCCGCCGGGGAACGACGTGCGCAGCCACTTGGCGGTGGTCGACACGATGTCGCCGCCGTCGGCGGCGACGATCGTGTCCTCGGCGAAGAACTCGGCGACCTCCCTGGCGAAGCGTTCCGGATGCACGGGCGAGGCGTCGGATCGTGACGCCTCCTCGGCGGCGGCCTGCTTGTTCCGCTCGACCGCCATGAGGTCCTCCAACCAGGCGCGGTCGGTGCGGCCGAATCCGCCGGCGAGTTCGAGGAGCTGGGCGGCGACGACCCCCGGGTCGGCGACGGCGCCGATGTCGGCGGCGCGGTTCCACCCGACACGATCGGGTTCGGTGTCGATCTGGACGACGGTGGCATCGGCGGCGACTCGCTTGCCGAAGCCGGTCCGGAAGTCCCAGTCGACGCCCAGCGCCAGGACCACATCGGCCTGCGACAACGCCGCCGACCGGGAACGGTTGCCCAGATGCGGGTGGCCCCACGGGAGCGACCCGCGGGCCAGCGAGTTCAGGTAGACGGGTGCGGACAGTGCGGCGGCGAGGCCTCCGAGGACCTCGTCGATGCCCGCCTGGCGGGTCCATCGCAAGCCGGTGCCGCCGAAGACGACCGGCCGTTCGGCGCCGGCGAGGGCGGTGACGATCTCGGCCAAGGGCTCGTCGGGCAACCCGGCAGGCCGGTTCGCCCGGTAGCGCTGGGGCCATTCGATGGCGGTGTCTTCGACCATCTCGGCTTGCACGTCCCACGGAACGTCCAGGAAGACGGGGCCGCCACGCCCGGCGAAGGCATGTCGGGCGGCGGTCGCCACGTACTCGGGGAGCCGACCGGCGTCGCGGGCCGTCTCCGCCCAGCGGGTGATGGCCCGGAAGAGCCGGGGATGATCCATCTCCTGGAGGCCGCCGCGCAGATCCTCCTTGGTCATGTGCCGGCCACCGAGGAGCAACGTCGGGCTGTTGGCGAACCAGGCGTTGGCGACACCGGTGAGCGCATCGGTGACACCCGGGCCTGCGGTGACCACGGCGACGCCGAGGCGCCCGGTGAGCCGGGCGTAGGCGTCGGCGGCGTGCGCGGCGGCCTGTTCGTGGCGGACGTCGACGATGCGGATGCCTTCTTGCACGCAACCGTCGATCACCGGCAGCACGTGGCCGCCGGTGAGCATGAACACGGTATCGACCCCTTCTCGCGCCAGCGCCCTCGCGATCACCTGCCCGCCGTGGATCTTCGCCATCGTTCCGTGTCCTCTCCCGTTCGGTCGGTCGCCGGCGACGCTAGCGTGCGGCGGGACCGAGGAGGAAGCATGGAGATCACCGACCGCGAGGCCGCCGCTCGCCTCACCATCGAACCGATCGCGTGGCTGACGACGGTGGATGCCGTGGGGCGACCCCGCACGTCGCCCGTTTGGTTCGTGTGGGACGGCGAGACGGTCCTCGTCTACTCGATGGCGGGGACGGCCAGGACCCGCAACCTCGCCGCCGACCCGCACGTCTCGTTCCATCTCGAAGGCAACCACTGGGCCGGGACGGGCGATGTGGTGATCGTGGAGGGAACGGCTCGCGTCGACGAGGCCGCGCCATCCGCCGATCGCAACGAACCGTATCTGGAGAAGTACCGGCTCCAGATGGAGGTCAACGGCTGGACACCCGAGTGGTTCGCCGAGCACTATCCCGTCCCGGTCCGCATCGAGGTGGAACGCCTCCGCTCCTGGTGACCGCGGCGTCGACGGGACCCGCCGGCAGCGAGCGGGCATAGGATCGCCCCTCGGTGGGTTGTGGGTCACGACACCGGGAGACGGGACGATCATGGCCATGTTCAAACGGAAGGCGAAGGCGCGGAAGCTCCGCGACCTCCGCGAACTGGAGGAGCTGCTCGACGATCCCAAACCGATCCTTCTCGACTTCTATCAGGTGGGATGCGCCCCGTGCCAGGTCATGGACGGGATCGTCAACGAACTCGCCGCCGAGTTCGCCGGGTCGGCTCACATCGTCAAGGTCGACGTCGGTCGGGTACCGGGCGCCGCCGAGACCTTCAAGGTCATGTCCACCCCGACGTTCGTGCTCCTCGCTCGCCCCAAGGTCAAGAACACCAAGCACGCCAGGAAGAAGTCCCGTCAGGGCAAGCCGAACGCCAAGCAGGCGGCCCAGCGCAAGGCCCAACGGTGGCGGACGACCGGGTTGGTCAAGAAGGACCAGCTCGAGCGCCTGCTCGTCAGCAACGGCGCCCGAGCCGCCGCCGACTGAGCCCACAGGCGCCGCCACGAGCCGTCCGGGCGCGTCGGTCGGGCGGGAACCCGCCCATCAGCCGTAGTCGTAGAACCCCTTGCCGGACTTCCGGCCCAGCAGGCCCGCCTCGACCATGCGACGCAGCAGCGGGGGCGCCGCATATCGAGGGTCCTGGTACTCGGCCATGAAGGCGTCGGCGACCGCGAGCATCGTGTCGTTGCCGATGAGGTCCGACAAGGTCAGCGGCCCCATGGGATAGCCGGCACCGTTGACCATGGCGGCGTCGATGTCCTCCCGAGAGGCGAAACCCTCCTCGTACATCCGGATCGCCTCGAAGATGTAGGGGCACAGCAGCTTGTTGACGATGAAGCCTGCCCGGTCCTTGGCCCGCACCACGGTCTTGCCGAGGGTGTCCGACGCGAAGGCGGCGGCCCGGTCGACGACCTCCGGTGCGCTCACCACCGTCGAGACGACCTCGACCAGCGGCATGATCTGGGCCGGGTTGAAGAAGTGCATCCCCACGACGTGGTCGGGCCGTGAGGTGGCCGTCGCGATCCTGGTCACCGGCAGCGACGACGTGTTGGTCGCCAAGATGGCGTCGGGATCGGTGACGATCCGGCCCAACTCGGCGAAGAGCTCCCGCTTGATCGCCTCGTTCTCGACGATCGCCTCGATGACGAGCTGGCGGTCGGCGAGGTCGACCAGGTCGGTGGTGAGCCGCAAGCGGTTCAACGCCGCGTCCCGGTCCTCGGCGGTGAGCTTGCCCCGGTCGACGGCCTTGCCGAGCGACCGCTCGATCCCGGCCCGGGATCGCTCGGCGAGCTCGTCGGAGACCTCCCGCACGATGACGTCGACGCCCGCCTTGATGCACACCTCGGCGATCCCTCCGCCCATCTGTCCACCGCCGACGATCCCGACCCGCTCGATGGTCATGTCCGCTCCTTCCTTGGCTCGCCGTCAGGATAGGAACGGTCCATGGGCCCGCGGCCGGACCGGGCCCGGTAGGCTGCCGCAGATCGGAAGGAGTTGCGTGACCGACGCGCCGAGGTGGAAAGACGAGTCGTTCTGGGCCGACATCAGCGAGAAGCTGGTGTCGGTGGCCCTCGCCGCGGCGGTGGTCCTCACCGCCTGGTCGGGGTTCCAAGCGTCCAAGTGGAGCGGGGTGCAGGCGAACTCGTACGCCGCCGCGGGAGCGACGAGGACCGAATCGATCCGGCTCTCGAACCTCGCCGGCCAGCAGGCACAGATCGACGTCTCGCTGTTCGTCGACTGGGTGGCGGCGATATTCGACGAGATCGAGGCCGGCACCGTGACGCTCGGGAACGCCGCCGAGTACCGGCCCGATCGCGGGAGCCTGTCGGGGTTCCTGTTCCTGCGGATGCGCGACGAGTTCAAACCCGCCATCGAGGCGTGGTTGGCCACCGACCCGATCAACAACGACGACGCTCCGGCGAGCCCGTTCGCCATGGACGAGTACCGCCTCGCCGCGCAGGAGCAGGCCGACGCCCTCCGGGCGGAGGCCGAGGCGCTCTCCCAGACCGCCCGAGAGGCCAACCAGACGTCCGACAACTACGTCCTGACCGGGGTCCTGTTCGCCGGGGTCCTCTTCTTCGGAGGAATCGCCAACTCGTTGAAGAAGATGCAGAACCGGATGGTGGTGCTTGCCATCGCCATCTTGATCCTGGTGGCGTCGGCCTTCGTGCTCCTGCGCTTCCCGATCGAGATCTGATGGGTTCGATGGCGGCCACCGCGAAGGCGTGCGCATGACCGAACGACGCCGCATCGACCGCATCCGGGACCGGTGCGGAGCCCTCCCGGCGGCGAACCTCGAGTTCCCCTTCGGCGAAGAGGCGGCCGTCTACAAGGTGGGTGGCAAGATGTTCGCCCTCGTGACCGTCGACGGCGAGCCCGGCCATGTCACGGTGAAGGCCGACCCCGACGACGTCGTCGCACTCCAAGCCCAGTACCGCTCCGTGCGACCCGGCCATCACATGAACAAGCGCCACTGGGTCACCGTCGATCTCGTTGACGACGACGCGGCCCACCTGGCGGTCGAGCTCGTCGAAGACTCCCATCGCCTCGTCGCCTCTGCCCTGTCGCGCCCGATCCGCCTGGAGTTGGGGATCGAGACGCCCTGAGGAGGGCCGCCCCAGGTCGAAGATGAGCCCAGCACGGGCAGGGCCGACGACGAGAACGCGCTCGTCGACCACGTCGCGACCCCGACCGGCCCGCATGATCCAGTTCCTTCCATTGACCTCCCCCCCCAACGCGTACACTCGCGTTGGCGAAAGGAGCGGTTGTGAAGCGAACAACAGCCTCGGTCGGCCTCTTGGTGATGCTCGCTCTCGTCGCTGCCGGGTGCGCGACCGGACCCTCTGCGACCGACCGATTGCCTCCCGGCGAGCTCACTCTGCATGCACCGGCGGAACGGTCCCCGGCGCCGGCAACGCCTTCGATACCGCAGGGATCTCCGCGGTACCGCGTAACCGCCCCGCCGGCGTCGTTTCGGGAGGTGCCTCCGCAACTCGCCGGCGGCATCGACGACGGGAACGTCCACATGGCGTTCACCCGAGGCGACGATCCCCACACGAGTCCCGATTGGGCCGTTCTCCGGGTCACGGTGGTCCGCGACGGTCGCATCTTCGACGCCGACGAGTGGCTCGCCGCCTACCGGCGGGTATCGATGGAAGACGAGTCGCCCGCAGCCCGGCGCGCTGCAGCCAAGATCATGGTGCCGGGGCACGGCGAGGGCATCATCGAACGTGACCCCGAACCGGTATGTCGCGGAACCGAGCGCGCCTCCCTCCCGCCCGGACGGTGCGGCATCACCGTTCTGCGCTTCTCCGACGCGCCGGGGATCCAGATCGTGCTCAGCGCCAGCGGAACCGCCGGCGAGGGCGAGCTTCTCGCTCTCGCCGCCAGTGTCGAGAGGTCGAGCGAATGAGGATCATGCAGCTGCCGAGACGATGGAAGTGCCTTCGTGGGCGCCTCATCGGAGTCGTCCTCCTGGCAACGATACCGGCCGTTCTCACTCCACCGGTCTCGGCCCATCCGCTGGACGGGTACGGGACCGTGGCTACCGATGACTGGAGCTGGGACGAGCATCTCCTCTGTCGTCCGCAGGATTGCGTAGGAGAGATCAGCTCGGGAAACGTCGTCGGCGTGTGGCAAGCGATCCTATGGTCGGAGGGGTATCTTGCGCGGTGTGGCAGCGCAGGTGTCGACGGGATCTTCGGTACGACCACGAGGAACGCTACCCAGTCACTGCAATCGGCATGGGGACTGACTTCCGACGGCAAGGTGGGAGATCGATCCTGGGGTCGAGCCGACAACAATCTCCGGTTCGAAAGCTTCCCCGGCGACAAGTCCCTCTACTACGACGCGACGTTCAGCAGCACCGTACTTTGGTTCTACAAGCCCGATGCGGTCTACCGAATCGCATGGTTCGGAGCCTGGCACAACACCGACCACTACAACAGGAGCATGGACCAGTGCTAGGTGTCCTCGGCCGCAGGCCGGAGAGCGACCTGCACGCTGCCATCTGACCCCCGGCACGGACACCCTCCCCGGGTGGCACAGCTAGACGTGGCCGGGGGGTTTGGGGATACTCGCCACCGTCTGGCGTCGAGCCTCGACGATCTCGTATCCGATCTGTTCGAGGGAGTCCATCAGCCACAGATGCGCGGCCTTCCCCGGTCGGTAGTCGGCTTCGGCCATGCCCTGGATCCGGCCCTGTTCCTGGAGCTGCTTGACCTGGCGATGGTTGTTCTTCGGCTCGAGGGTGTAGACACCCAGCGTCTTGCCGCCGTTGGCGTTCAGGATCGAGAACACCGGAACATCGGAGGGGCCGTCGGCGATGTAGATCATGTTGCGCAGCGGCACGCGACGCTGGGAGGGAGCGACCTGCGAGTTGACGTCGATCTCCGGGTTCTTGTTGACGCCCTTGTTGATCTCGAAGATCGCCCGGGTCTTGGACGTGTTGTCCAGGGTGTAGCCGAGATGGCTCACCGGTGCCTCGCCGTCGTCGACCGGCAGACGTTCCATGTAGCCGGGCGGTGCCGGACGTTCGATCAGTGTGTTGGCCCAGATGCCGTCGATGAACGGGGCGAAGACACTGCCTTCGATCATGGGCCGGATGCCGGTCGACACGACGTAGTGCTCGCAGGTGATGCCCTCGGCGACGAACTCGGGGATCTCGGCGATCCGCTCCTGGGTGGCCTTCATGAACTCGGGCATCCCGGGAGCCGGCTCGAGCCGCTCACCGAGCGTCTTCAGCTTGCGGTTCGTCAGATCCTCGAAGATGCCCTCGCGGACGTACGTGAGGAGATGCCCGAGGTAGGCCGTGTCCCGCTGGATGAGCACGCCCCGTTCCGCGTAGTAGTCGGGAAGGCCGCCGACCTCGGCCCAGAAGGTCTCAGGATCGACATCGTATTCGGCGAAGATCGGCTCCTGCATGTTCCCCGGGATCAAGGTGCGGTCGAAATCCCAGATGAACGCGATGACCGTTTGCGTGTGCAGCGGTACGGGCATGACCGCAGCCTAGAGACTCGCTGCCGCTCCGGGCAGGCGGAAGGCCTCCCTCAGGGAAGCTCGTGGGCGCCGAACACCACGTCGTCGCCGTCGAACCACCACGGCTGGAGGCGGCACGGGACACCACGGAGCCCTGCGTGCGCCTCCCCGACGCGTTCGAGGGCGACGAGGATCGTCACCGTCCAGCCGCGACCGGCGAGCCGCCACGCGGCGGGCGCCAGCATGGAGGGGTCGACTTCGGCGTCGACGATCAGCTCGGCTGTCCGGGCCGTCTCGGAGACGACCGCCCGGATCGATCCTGCGCCTCCGGCGTCGGCGAGGAACTCGACGAGCGGCACGTCGACGGCGTGCTCACCGGCCCATCCGTAGATCTTGACGGTCTCGAGGGCGACGAGATCGACCTCGGTGGATGCATCGAGGACCGCGACGGCCATGTGCTCATTCCTCACTCCGCGGGATACTCACATCAGTGTAATTCGCGGGGCCCCGCGGAGCAAAGGGATCTTCAGATCGGTCGCAGCACGTAATCGTCGGCGGTGTCGTCCCATGCGAAGTCGATGATGCCCTTGGCCTTGGCAGCCTTGACGAACTGGAGGAAGCTGGAGTAGCCGTGCTTCTTCTCGGAGAAGCCCGGGTCGGCTTTGCGCATCTGGTTCTTCAGGCCCGACAGGACCACCGTGCCCTTCTTCGACTGCTCGGCGACGACCCTCCGCAGCAGCTCGAAGGCGTCCTCTTCTCCCCGACCCTCCTCGGGGAACGTCACCACCGGATCGCCCACCTGCCCTTCGTCCTTGAGGGCGATGATCTTGCGCTTCTCGAGATGCCGGAGGAGCTCCCCGAAGGCCCGGAACCCGAAGTCGGCTTCGTTGAACGTCGGATCCTTGCGCAGCAACGCGCGCTTGAGTGTCGACGCCCGTACCTCCCCGCCGGTGGATCGCTCGAGGCCCGAGAGGGTCTGTGCCACCAGGATCGCCGCCGACTCCAGATCCCCCGCCGGCGTCGTCGGCTCGGCCTCGGCGGGTCCTTGCGCCGCCGCCCGACCGCGGCGGATCACCCGAGCCGGTGGCAGTTCCACGCCCTCGAGGCTCTCGTAGAACAGGAACTCGTCACAGGCAGGCGGCAGGAGCTTCGACGTCGATGCCTTGAGGCCGACCCCGATGACCCGCTTGTTGAGCTCGCGCAGCTTGTGGACCAGCGGCGTGAAATCCGAATCACCGGTGCAGATGACGAACGTCGTGACGTAACCGCGCTCGAACGCCAACTCGACGGCGTCGACGGCCATCTTGATGTCGGCGGCGTTCTTGCGGACGAGTCCCTTGCGCTGTGGGATCTCGATCAGCTCGACGTGGTTCTGGGTGAGCATCTGGCGGTCCTCGTCGAAGTGGATCCAGTCGGCGTAGGCCCGCCGCACCACGACCCGGCCTCGTTCCGCCAGGGCATCGGCGATCGGTCGGAAATCGAACGACATGCCGAGGTCCTCCCGAGCACCGATGGCGAGGTTCTCGTAGTCGATGAACAGGCCGATTCGTTCTTCTTCCATGACCTGACGTTATCAGGATGGAACGTCGCTCCGATCCCGCCACTCGGCGAGGGTCGCCTCGATCCACCGTCGGGCCTCCGCGATCACCTCCGACGAGCGTCGGCCCTCGCGCGGGATCGGTTCGCCGAAGCGGACCCGCACGTCGGTCCCCCACGGGACCGGCAGCATGTTGTCGCGGTAGACCTTCCACGACCCGTCGATCGCCACCGGCACCACGGGAAGGTCGGGGGCGGCGTCCAACATGGAGGCCGCCCCGGCGGTCCGGAAGCGACCCAGCTCGCCGTCCCGTGAACGCGTCCCCTCGGGGAAGATCACCACCGCGGTGCCTCGCTCGGACGCCTCCTGGGCGACGCGGCGGATCTCCCCCAACGCCTGGGAACGGTCCCCGCGGTCGATCAGCGCGTTCCCGCCGTGCTTCAGGTTGAGCGACACCGCGGGGATGCCTCGACCCAGTTCCCTCTTGGCGATGTACTTGGGGAAGTTCCTCACCAAGATCCCGCCGAACATGGGGATGTCGAGCATGGACTGGTGGTTCGAGATGATGAGATAGCCCCGATGTGGCTCGATGTGCTCGCTGCCCTCGACCCGGTAGTGCACCCCCGACAGCAAGAACACCTTCAGGAGGGTCCATTGCAAGCCGGCCATCACCCACTCGAAGGGGCGGCGACCGAACAGGAGGGCGATGCGGCCGGCGACGTCGAACACGACCAGGGTCAGGCCGAACGCGACCAGTGTCGGGATCGTCGTGATCCAGTCCCTGATCCGACGGATCACTCCGACACCTCAGGGGCGATCGGGGCGCCCGAATCCCGTTCGGCGACAGCCTGGCGGAAGCCGACCTCTTCGGCGTGTCGCTTCCACCAGATGCCTTCGGGCGAATGCCGGGCGATACCGTCGAACAGGGTGGCGAGCATCTGGGTGTTGGCGAGACCCATGGCGTCGATGGCCTGGTTCACGAGGAGCTTGTGCATCATGAGCTGGTTGCGTGGGACCCCCGCGATCCGGTCGGCGAGGGCGGCGACGGCGTGGTCCAGGTGCTCGTCGAGGACCGCATCGAGGACGAGCCCCCATTCGGCGGCGGTGGCGCCGTCGATGAGGTCGCCGGTGAACAGCATCCGTTTGGCCCGTTCGGGGCCGATCCGGTACACCCACATGGCCGTCGTCGGGCACCCCCAGACCCGAGCCGGCGGGTAGCCGATCTTGGCGTTCTCTGCCATCACGACCAGGTCGCAGGCGAGCGCGATGTCGGACCCGCCACCCACCGCGTAGCCGCGGACCTTGGCGATCGTCGGCGTGCGCGACCGCCACAGGGACATGAAGCGCTCGGTGTTGGCCGCCATCATCCGGTAGTCGGCCATGGCGTCCCACGGCATCTCCTGGAAGCCCACGTTCGGGCCTTCACGCTCGGCGTAGGCCTCGAGATCGTATCCGGCGCAGAACGCCCGGCCCTCGCCCGTGACCACGATCACGTGGATGGCGTCGTCGGCGTCGGCAACGGCGACGGCGCGTTCGATCTCCTCGGGCATGTAGGCGTCGATGGCGTTGAGATGGTGAGGCCGGTCGAGGGTGATGGTGGCGATCCGGCCGGCGGTGTCGTAGCGGATGCTCCGGAAGTCCATGCGTCAGGTGAGGGAGTCGATGAGGATCCGGTTCACCTGGTCGGGCGCTTCCTGCTGGGTCCAATGGCCCGAACCGGTGACGTGAGCGACCTCGAGATCGGCGACCCACCGTCCCATCCCGTCGATCATGGTGGGCGGCAAGATCGGGTCGTACTGGGCGGTGACCATCAAGGTCGGCACCGTGATCGGGGCGTTCGCGTACGGTTCGGCGAACGCCACGTTGGCGTCGATGTTGCGGTAGTACGACACCGGGCCACGGATGCCTCCGGCGACGAAAGCGTCGCGGTAGACGGCGAACTCCTCGGGATCGAGGAAGTCGACGTCGGCGGCCACCCCCTGGTAGATCCGCCGAAGCCAGGCATCCGGGTCCCTGGCGAAGGAGGCTTCCGCTCGGCCTTCCTCTTGGAAGCCGAGGACGTACCCGAAGGTGTCGGCCATGTGCTCCCGCATGAAGTCGATGGTGGGGAAGGCGTTGAACCATCCCCGGTACGGCACGTTGAGGCTGACGACCTTGGCGACCCGTTCGGGATGGAGCACCGCGGTGGCCCACACGACGATGCTTCCCCAGTCGTGCCCGACGATCGTGGCCTGCTCGAGTTCGAGGGCGTCGAGGAGCCCGACCAGGTCGCCGACGAGCATCTCGAGCCCGTACCGTTCCGTCTCGTTCGGCTTGTCGGACATGCCGTAGCCGCGTTGGTCGTAGGCGATCGCCCGGACGCCGGCTCCGCGCAGGGCGGGGAGCTGATGGCGCCAGGAGTAGGCGAGTTCGGGGAACCCGTGCACGAGGACGACCGGCGGACCTTCCCCAACGTCGGTGACGCCGAGCGCGATGTCCCCGTCGGTGGAGGTGATGGTGCGCCGCTGGAGGTCCATGGGACCGAGGTTACCCGGCGGCGGACGACGCCACATCGTCGGATTCCCGACGGTGTTCGTCGACCGGGGAGGAATGTCCGGCCGTCGGAGGAGGTTCCCCGATCGATGGCACGGGTGTCCAAGGCGCAGCGACGCGCACAGAAGCAGCGGGAGGCGGAGGAACGCCGGCGTGCCGAGGCGCGGCGCAGACGTATCCGCATCTCCCTCCTCGGCGGGGGCGCGGCGGTCGTGCTGATCGCGTTGCTCGTGGCCCTGTGGCCCAGCCCGGAGGTGGGCGACACCACCGCCGAGGGGTGGGACCTGCCCGCACTGGACCACGACGGCCGGGTCCGCCTCTCCGACTTCCACGGCGCTCCGCTGGTGGCGGCGTTCTATGCCTCGTGGTGCGAGGTCTGCGAAGTGGAGATCCCGCAGTTCCTCGCCGTCTCCGAGCGGGTCGAAGGTGAGGTCCAGTTCGTGGGGATCGACATGCAGGACTCGGGTCGGGGCCTGCCCGACGCGGAGAAGTGGGGCATCGCCGGCGTCTGGCCGCTGGCGCGAGACATCGGCAACGGCAACGGCAGCGGTCTGAGCACCACCACCTTCGGGATGCGCGGTTCGCCCATGACCGTCTTCTACGACGAAGACGGGAAGGTGCTGCAGATCGTCCGAGGGGGGATGACCGGCGCCCAGCTCGTCCAGGCCCTGGAGCGGTTCTACGGCGTCTCTGCGTAGTCCGGTTCCCCACACCGATCGACCGCATGTCGCCGGCAGGCCAGGGAGCGGTTCGCCGGCGTCTCGGCGCGGTCAGGACCGGGGCTTCTCGGCGACCCAGACGCTCCACACGAGACGCCGACGGTCCCGCCAATGGTCGTCCATCCATTCGGCCGCCATCGCTCTCCGGTCGCGGAGCGGGTCTCCGGGGGAGGCCAACGCGTACGCCTCGGCATTGGCCATGATCCGCTGCTGGTAGGCCGTCCACGACGCGTCGGCGGCGACGAACTCGCCGATCGGGAGCAGGCCCGCTGCTTCGATGACGTCGATCTGGTCCCGGCGGGTGAGGATCCCCGGCGGACCTTCGACGTCCTCGCGGGCGCGAAGGTCGCCCACCGCGACCCGCCCACCGGGCCGGACTCGACTCCCCACGGCGGCCACGGTCCCGGCGAAGCCGTGCCAGATCCACGAGGCACCGACACAGGTGACGACGTCGAAGGGACCCCGCGGAGCTTCGGCACCCGAGCCGAGCCACCATCGAACCGTTCCGACGAGGCGCCGCTGGGTGCCTCGCTGGGCAGCGCGGACGATCGCCCACGGTGACTCGTCGAGGCCGATCGCGTCGACCCGGTAGCGCTGCGCGAACCGCAACAGCATCTCTCCGTGTCCGCAGGCGATGTCGAGGAGGCGCATCCCGGGGCGCACCGCCAGCGCCTCCATGACCCGTTCCAGCTCTGCGCTGCTCATCGGATTGAGGATGTCCTGGAGGAAATGGAGCGGTTCGAAGGGCTGGTAGCGTTCCCAGGCGGCGTCGACGTCCGTTCCCGGCACGATGACGACCTCTCGTGGGATCTCCGGCGTGGGGATCGTCATGCTCCGAGCGTACCAAGACGTCGCGTGTTGCGCCGCAGGGCTATCCCCCGGAGTAGCTGACGAACTCGAAGGTCTCGGTGGCTCCTTCGTGGTCCCGGACCTTGACGTCGAACCCGACGCCGTACGGGGCGGTGGGGAAGGTGACCCTGATCTCCCAGTTGCCGGCGGCGTCGGCGACGACACTTCCCGAGCCGTACGCGGAGATGACCTGCACGGTCGTGTTCGGATCGGCGGTGCCGTAGAACACGTCGTAGGGCGGTGATTCGGTGCAGGAGCCGTACGTCTGGAAGGCGGTGAACCCGACGGACGGGGGCGGTTCCTCGGGCGGGGGCGGTGGCGGGTCGTAGTAGACCACGACCGACGCCTCTGCCGTGTTGCCTGCCGGGTCGGTGGCGACGAACGCGGCTCGGTTGGGGCCTTCGGCGAGGACGAGCTGCACCGACCAGTGTCCCTCTCCGTCCACGGCGGCGGGGAACTTGCCGGCGGCCAGGACGGTCGCCCCCGGTTCCGTCGTTCCCCGGAAGGTCACGACGTCGTTGTTGAACCGCTCCCCGTCGGCGGGCTCGTCGATGCTCAGCGGCGGCGGGGTGGTGTCGGAAGGCTCGGTGGTCGGCACGGCACCGGCCGCCGGCACCGTCGTCGACGGCGATGGCGGGGACGGCATCGAGGGGGCGGGGACGGTCGGCGGCGTGGTCGGCGTGACGTCCTGGACGACCGTCGTCGTCGGCAGCGGCGGATCGGTCGACTCGGTGGCGTCCCGGTCGGCGTCCGGGGCGGCGACGAGGACGACGACGGCGAACACGGCGGCGGCGGCCACGGTGGCGGCCGTCCAGCCGACGCCCCGGGCGATGGTCCGGCGGCGGGCGACGACCGCCAGGGGCGTCGCCGGGACATGGGCGGCGACGCTGCGATGGACCGCCTCGGCGGCGAACCTGGCCCGATCGTCGAGGGTCGTCATGCCGGGTCACCTCCTTCGCGGAGGCCGAGTCGATCGGCGAGACGCTTCCGTCCCTTGTGGAGATGGACCTTCACCGTGTTGGGTGAGCATTCGAGGATCTCGGCGATCTCGGCGACGGGACGATCCTCCAGGTAGTGGAGGGCGATGACCTGAGCCTGCCGGCGCGGTAGCGCCCGCACCTCGCGCCAGAACTCCTCGGCTTCGGCCGGCAGAGGATCGTGGACCGGACGCAGGCCTCGTCCGATCTTGGCGATCGCCTTGGCCTCGCGCACGGTGCGCCGGAACCGGGAGACCGACATGTTGGCGACCACCCTCCGGACCCAGGCGTCGGGTCGGTCGTAGCGGGACACCCGCTCCCAATTGCGGTGGGCGGCGATGAACGCATCCTGGGCGAGGTCCTCGGCGGCGCTCCGGTCACCGCAGAGGGCGAAAGCGAGGCCGATCACACTGCGTAGCTCCCGTTCGTAGAACGTCTCGAACCCGACGATGGCACGCAACGGCGGAGGGTCTGCCGGAGAGCCCGGCGGAACCTCGTGCTCGGCTCGTCGAGCCCGGCTGTTCCCTGGCCGCACGGTCATCGTCTCTGAAGGTCCAATCGCTCGAACGCTCCCGGAGGTTTACCTGGTCGGTATCGGCGTCGGCGATGGATCTCCCGAGAGGTTTCCCGGACGCGGAACCGCCCCGCATCGAAGGGGGAGACGATGCGGGGCGGTCCCTTGGCGACCGGAGAGGAGGGGACCGCTCCGGCCACCTGTCGCCGTCCGGATCATCGGGGGGAGGGAGAGAGACCCGACCCGACCGGCGAACCCTTGGCCTGCACTCGTTGTCGCGTGGGGACCATCCGTCCCCTCGGTCCTCGCCACGCGACCGGAAGGCTACGGCGCCTCGATCCGTACCGTCACGGTCTCTTGCGACGGACCTCGACAGCACGCCTCGGGATGGGTGGCCGTGGTGCGATGCGGCCGCATCAGACCGGTTGGAGATCGAGGATGTGGCGGGCGGCCAACTCGACCGCTTCGTCGCTGAAGGCGATGGAGACACCTCCGCCGTGGCGCCACAACACCAGGAGATCCGCGTAGTGGGGGGACATCGGGTTGCCCGATTGTCCACCGGGCAGGACGAACCGGTTCTGGTCCCAGTTGCCGACGTCGACGGCCATGCGCATCGAGGCCACGAACGACGAGTTGGCGGTGGGCTCGGTGAACGACACGGCGGTCTGGCTCACCGTGTTGGCGTCACCACCCCACGGGAACGGGCCCAGGTTGAAGATCCGGTCGAAGGGCCGCTTCTCGCCGAAGGGATGCCGGAAGGTCAACGGCCGGACGGTGCCCCATCGCCATCGGTCCGGGTCGACGCCGTATCGGCCACGGAGGCGCCTGACGACCGCACCGAGAGCGTCGGCGATCTCGACGGTCCACGGCCGATCGAACCAACCATCGGGCTGGTCGCGGAGGAGCCGCACGACGTGTCCGGTACGCCGAGCGAACATCATGGATTCGGGGGTGAGGACGCTGAACCCCTTGCCGAGCGCCCATCGGGCGGCGTTCGGCGCCTTGGCGAGGACGATGCGCTGGGCGAGCTCGACGACGAGGAACTCGTACACGGTGGCCGCAGCCGAGTCGGGGTCGGCGGCACCGTCCCACTCCCTCAGGAGCTCGACGCCGTGTGCGGTGGCTTCGTCGTCTTCGGGCACCGACAGCACGACGTCGCGGATCTCTCGCCATGGGAGGGTCCGCCGGTCCATCTGGAGAGCCGCAACGGCGGCCAGGTCCCAGTCGCTGCGGGCGGCCAGTTCCTCGTCGATCCGGGCGAGACGGTACCCGTCGATGAAGTCGGATCCGACGAACGGCGCCTCCGGATCGTCGGGCACGGGCTTGTTGTTGGCGGTGGCGAGGAACCCGGTGTCCGGGTCGACCGCCCACGGCAGCGCCTCGACGGAGATGGTCTCCGGCTCCCATCCGACCTCCGGGTCCCATCCGGCGAGCGGGATCGTTCCCCACCCCTTGCGACGGACGGGGCACTCGCCGACGAGCTGCCATCCGATGGTGCCGTCGGCGCCGGCGTAGACCATGTTGAGAGGCAGCGCCGGCCAGTGTTCGAAGAGCGCGCGGAAGGAGGCGAAGTCGGTCGCCTCGTGGGCCCGGAGGAAGCCGCGGATCGGTCGAGGCTCGAGCCAGACGGCCCTGAGGGAGATGGCGCCGACCTCGCCGTCCATGGCCGGGCCGATCACCGGCCCGCGGGGGGTAACGAGGACCTCCTCGACGACGTCGTCGCCGCCCTTGACGGCGATCCGTTCGGTTCGCACGTCACACGGTTCGAACCTCTCGGCGGACCGAACGGACCGCCCGTCGGGACCGATCTCCTCGACGAACAGGTCGGTGTTGTCGACGTACCCGGCGGTGACCCCCCATGCACCGTGCTGGTTGAACCCGACGGGGAACCCGGGGAAGCCGGGGAAGCTCGCGCCGGCGATGGTCCAGTCGGGGGTGCTGACGCGAGCGAGGTACCAGTGCGAGGGGTGGGCGGGGGCGAGGTGCGGGTCGTTGGCGAGTATGGGACGTCCGGTGGTGGTCCGGTCGCCGGAGATCACCCAGTTGTTGGATCCCCCACCGACGCCGACGGTCGCCGAGAACACGGCGAGGTCGTCCGCGAGCCGGTCGAGGGCGGGGCCGGCGAGGGCCTCGACGGGGTCGGTGACCGGCAGCCAGTCGGGGTAGGTCGGGTCGAGGGCGACGAGCGCGTCGGGCCCGTCGGCACGCAGGACCTGGAGACGCATGAGCTCCGCGTCCCAGTTGGAGGCGAGAAGGAACGACATGAGCTCGAGCATCCCGATGGCGTCGGCGGGCGTGTACGGTGTCGGTTCGGTGCGCAGGAGGGCGAACTCGTGGGCCTTCTTGTCCGCACCTTTGAGCGCGCCGGCGGTGACGCCTTCGGCGTACGCCTCGAGCATCTCCCGGACATCGTCGTCGAGGACCTCGAGGCGCCTGGCGGACGAGACACCGAACCCGATCCGGCGAGAGATCCGGTCGATGGGGAGCCCGTCGGGCCCGATCAGCTCGGCGAGGGTGCCGCGGATGACCCGGAGGAGGCCCTCCATCTGGAAGGCACGGTCCTGGCCGTGACAGAACCCGAGCCCGAACCAGGCGTCGCGGCCGTTCTCGGCGTCGATGTACGCAACGGCGTGCTCGTCGCGGCGGATCCGGACCCGCCCGGTGATCCGCTCGCAGGCGATCTCCCCGCCCACGGTCGCCAGACGTTTGCCGAAGACCGTTCCGAAGACCCGCCGTGCCACGTCCATGTGCCCTCCTCGCAGCGCGTCCCGCATGGTGCCACACGCAACCTGCGTCGAGGAAGCCGCGAGGGGTCGACCCGCCGGAAGGCGCCGCTACCCTTCCGGCAAGCCCTCGTAGCTCAGGGGATAGAGCACCGGTTTCCTAAACCGGGTGTCGGAGGTTCGAATCCTCCCGAGGGCGCCGACCGATAGCCCTTACGCGGCAAGGGACTCCGGTCTTTCCAACGGGTGGTCCGGAGGTCTCGAATCGAGCGGCTGTCCGTCTGGTGTCCGTCGGAGTCCGTGGATTCGAACACCGACACCGCCGTCGAAGGCCGCGGCACCGCTCCTCTTCGAGTGTTCGAACGACGGACCCGGCGCGACGGAGAAGCCGCCACGAGGGAGGTGCGACGATCCTTACCGGGGCTGCACGCGCCGTGCGATCGCGACGCAACGGTGGGCTCGGTCGACGGCTCTGGATGCCGCCGAGAGCGGGATGTCGTCGGGGTCGTACTCCGCTTTCGTCTTCAACGGGAGCAACCGGCGCAGCTCCTCGGCGAGGGCGGCGCCGTCCTCGCCCGCCTGCTCGGCTGTGGCGCGAAGAGGGCCTCCGAGTGCCGGCAAAGAAGCGGAAGCGGCAACGCCTCGGCGACTCGACGATGCCGGCGGACCAGCTGACGGCGACCCACTCCGCCGCCGGGATGCTCACCCCCACCGAGTGCGCTCGACAATGGCGGAACAACCACCCGAAACTCTCACAACGGATGGACCGATCACCGGGGAGGTTCAGTCCCGGTTCAAGTCCTACCGCCCGAGCGCGATGGCTCTACCTGCCTAGGATTGCAACGAGATCGTCGAGGTTTGTCGCTCCGGCCAACTCGTCGCGGTACTTTGCCGGGAAGAGATCGTCGGAGGTCGCTATGTCGATGTTGCCGGAGAGCGGGGTCTCCAGCCCGCTCTCCGTGGTGACCCAGATCCCGTCGCTGTTGACGATCCGATAGAGATCGACCTCCCCGGGCCCTCGCTTCTCGCGGAGGAACAGCACCATCGGAGCGGTTGGGAGCACCGATCGCAACTCCTCCACGAGGGTGTCGATGCCATCGGGAGCGGCGTCGAGCAGGAATTCGAGTGTGATCGTGGAGTCGACTCCGGAGCCAGAGACGACCTCAGCGACCGCGACGGTGGCCTTCCCGTAGGTCACCACGTCTTCCTCAGCGTCACCCTGGAGCTGACGGCTCACACCAAAGTCGACAAAGCGGCCGACGACTACCGCATCCGAGGCTTGCATCATCGCATCCAGGCTCGAATAGCCTTCGACCTCATCACCGGTGATCCGCAGCGAAGCCCAGAACTCGTCCGTGGAGGCCTGATCTCCAACCGAGCCGGCCGAGCACGATGTCAGCACGAGGAGAAGAGACACGACGAACGCAACGATTCCAGCCGGACGCCGCCGAGTCACCACGTGCGTTCGTGCAGCTTGCACCGTCGTCATGTCAGTACTCATTCCGCAGATGCGATCGATCGTGACTGCTCAAGACAGAAGAT
>Ga0256841_1000015_pt1 | contig 227311 bp, 195 predicted proteins | sample 356308metaG_FD_185971 | JGI IMG/M metagenome (GOLD analysis project Ga0256841, IMG submission 185971) | Hydrothermal vent microbial communities from Mid Atlantic Ridge, Atlantic Ocean - 356-308 | ecosystem: Environmental > Aquatic > Marine > Hydrothermal vents | place: Atlantic Ocean: Mid...
TGGTTTGAGGGGCAAAGGATCTTCAAGCCCGGTCAGGAGGTGACCTTTCCGCCGATTCCTCCGCCCGACGATTCCAGCGTGAGGTTCGAGTATCTGGACGTCACCGTCACCGGCGTGGTGTTCGCTGATGGGACGACCTGGGGAGCGTCGGGCGAATCGTTGCGGCGGCGGGTGCTGGCCAGATTGGGAGCGCTCTGCACCAGGTTGATCGAGGTGTTGAAGGTCATTCAGGACGATCCGCCGGAAGAGATCGAGCGCATGCTGCAGGGTCCCGGTCCCCTGATCCAGGGGCAGGAGCAGGGGCATCTGGTGCAGCGCATTCTTCGCGGAGAGCTGTTGGACAGCGAGGGGAGGATTCATCCTGATGCGGTGGAGAGGCTGAGGCGGGTGATTGGGCGGCTGGAAGACCTGATCGATGGCGGGAAGATCTCGGCGAACTAGATAACGAGCGGTGAGGGTGAGGAGGGTGGGCGCTGAACGGGGGCTCGTCCCCTCATCACGGTGTGTTCATCAGAATCAGAAAGGTTGTGGAGCGGTGGTGTGCCCTTCCGCCATCTTTATGCCCTGCTTCCATAGGAGGTCGTCATGGAAAACTTGCTCCCCATTTTCGTGATGCTCGCGTTTTTTGTGCTCAGCTTCTGGGGCAAGCGGTGGAGCGAGACAGTATTCGGCGTTGTGTTGTCTTCTGGCGTCATGCTCTTCTTTTTGATCATGGCCTTTGTAGATCGCGCCCACCTGTATCCTGATCTCTTTTTTGCTTTTCTTGCGGGTGCCTGGGCGTGGCGAAGTATGCGGTCATCCGGGTTGCTCAGGAAGTTCCTTGAAAATAGGAAGTAAACAGAACTCACCTGAAATGCAAGTTATGGAGAAGGAGAGAGCATGAATGCCTTTCCTCTGAGAAAAGTAGCGATAGTCGCTCTCGCTGGCGCTCTCGGTGCCTTGGCGATGGGACTTTCACGTAAGGTGATGCCCAATCTATACGCTGAGGGCATTGGAATGTTCGCTCTCTTTATGGGCGTATTTCCTCTGAACAAGCAGTGGGCCGAAAGTACTGGCAGAAGCTATAGATTAGGAAGGCATATCGTGGCGAGTTGTGTAGCAGGAATCGTCGCCATTGGCGTGGGTTTTCTTCTCGACAAGGTACTCTAGGGCCGAGCCGAAGCCAAGGCGCTCGTCTACATAGCGGATCACGTTCAAGAAGACATGATGGACCGTCAGCTCTCCATAACCGACGTGTGTTTCCGGAGTGGATTCACCAATCTCCGCTCGTTCGAGCGCACGTTCAAACGGTGGACGGGCTGCACGCCGAAGCAGTACCGAATGAAGCTATGGCAGCAACGGAAAAGATGAAGGAATCGCTTGGCGATGATCGCCATTGTCGTCCATATGATCGTTTCCGTCGCCAAGATGAGCGAAAGAGTCGAGACGAAGAGAGCGAATCGGGGGTAAACTGGTGGTGATAAATCGATGGAAGGGGAGGATGAGCGATATGGCTCTCGCACGTCGACTGGGGATTCAAATAGTCCTGCTTCTCTTCTTCACCCTTTTCGCCGCACCAATGAACGGCTCGTCAGCGGTTTCCAATATTCTCCTTCAACTCGGGGGCGGTGTTGTTGGTGATTGTTATCACTCAGAGGTGTACGCCCGCGACTGCCTGGGGAATACATGCCTCGTGTTGGAGTCCATCTGCGTATCTGATGATGGAGCCACGGCCACGATTACGTTTGCCGGATGCGGATAGAGAGACATTCTATATTTGTTAAGCAATGAGCCATATGACTCTCACATCGAACGGCGGATTTCATGGCTTTTCCATCAATGGCTTGGGGAGAGGTGACTATGAGAAAGCCGATGACATCATGTGAAACCATCGCTCTTCTTTTCTCGATGGCGGTGGTTTTGTCCGTTTCGGCATTGGCACAGACTCGAACAATCACGTTCGACGTCACTCCCCTGACCAAGCGCTTCGCTCTAGAGGAGCAACGTCCACTCACAGTGAGGATCACTCATCTTGGACCGATGGGGGTGGTCGCCGTCGAAGCCTCATCTGATCCCCAGGTTGAGATGAAGGCGATAGCCATCGTCTATAAGGAACCGAGCGAAGAATCTGAGTTCCTCGTTGACTCTCTGAAGAAGATCCAAAAAATGGTCCCTCTTTCAGAAAAGAGTATCCGGATGAGCGATGACACAGTGACGATCGATTGTGATGGCGAGGCCAATAGGAGAGCGGTGGTCTATTTGCGGGTGCCCGCGGGAACCCGGTTATCGCTGTACGTCAACGACCGGCTCATTCGCCAGGGTCCATTCTTCAAGAATATCACCGTTCAACACGGGAAGGCGATGTTGACCAGTGACAGTCACTTATTTCAACGCGCGATCATGCGGGCGACGGGTTTCCCCATGGGGCACCCTGATACCATCCAGTATATCCCCGATCTGGACATGTACAGCGTTCCATGGGCAGCGCTTGAGGATTTGGCCATTGAGACTGTGATGCCGGAGCCGAGTATGAGTTCGGGAAAGAAGCGGACGGCTCTGGTGAGGCTTTTCGTGAATCGGGATGGACTTGTTACGGATGTGGAGTATGCATCTGGAGATCATGAGCTGGCTGCGGTGGCCATGGGTGCGTTGAGATCCTGGCGTTTTCAACCGTTCGCGGTGAACGACCGATCCGTGTCAGTGACCAGCATTGTCGGCGTGGTGTTCGAGGATGGTCAAATACGGTTCTCGGACGGGAAGTAGGCTGTGTCGCCGATGACTCCATCGCCCCTGTGCACCTGATCTCTCGCGCCTCGCTCGACCGTCTCGCGCCCATAGTGAGTTCTGTAGCCAGTCATATCCACTCCTGCGACCGAGTACTGGTTCAAATCCGGCGGTTTTCGTTCGATATGGAGAGCGACCGGGTTGGAGAGAGAGAACCCAGACCAACAATGAGTGAGAGCCTAGTGACCAATATTGTTTCCGACATGAGGAGGTTGAGATATGAACGCTCAATCCACATTCATTGGGGGTGTTGTTGTTCTTCTTGTAACCGCGGGAGCCGCCCGCGCTCAACAATCTGAAACGGTGATCGAGATCATCGACCAATCCTCGGCCGAGAGTCCTCTCAAGCTCTCGGGATCGCTTCGCTGCGTGGAAACCATCCAAGGTCCGGGTCGCGTTCGGACAATCCTCACCGGGAAGCTCGCCTCCACGAACGTCACCGAGAAGCCCATCCTCGCTTACGTCGTACGCGTCGATGTGACAACGCCCCTTGGCCGATACAGGACGATGAGACAGCAAATCGACTGCGCCTTCGTCCAGCAATTACTCGATCCCCACCAGACGTGGTATGACGAGATCTCCACCGATTCTACGGAGACCGATGAGATCATCTCTGATCAATCCGTGAAAGCCGCTGAGATCGCGCCCGCTCAGCCAACAGCTCGCGCCAGGGTGTCATGGGTGCAATTCGTCGGCGGCTCCGAGTATGGTGACCGCCGGGAGGCCCGACCCCTCCTCGATGCCCGGAACGCTTTACGGGATAAACTGAACCGGCTGATGCGAGCATATGAGCGAAGCGGAGAATCGGCCTTTGCCGAGGAGCTGATGATTGACGAGCACACCCGTGGAACTCGCCCGTTCGTGAGGAGGCTGCGTCGGATCTATTCAGAACGGGGAATAGAGGCGGCCATTCGTCTCATTCGTCGAGCGTTGCACAACGCCAGGGCCAATTTGGGACCATAGTCCACGCTGGTGGCCTTGACACGATCACCGGAAAGAGGAGATCGAGCGCAACCGCCGGTTCCCAATCGGCAGATGGACCCCCTAGCCGATTAGCATGGGTCGTCAGGTGCCAGTCGCACAGTCGCCAACTCGGGCTCTCAAGAGATTAAGAAGGGGCAGACTCCAGGCCTGTGAAGCGCAGCTCTGCGGGGTCTTCTGCCCTCACCTGCTCTCTGCCTCGAGTGGGTCAGATCGAGAGGAGTTCCAGACGACGAGGAGCGTCGCTCAGCACCCCGAGCTTATAGATATTCCACAACCCCAACCACCCGCCTCATTCTTGTAACGGAAGGGCCTCGGCAGGGCGTCTCTGATGAGTCAACCATCTCGCCCAGAAGATCGAGCACGTCAGCATACCTTCATCGAGCCGAAAGGCTCTCCTGCTGTCTCAACCTGACGGGCGACCCTTCGAGGGCGACAGGCTTCGACTCCATGCACCATCCCCTTCCTCTCGTTCGCCGAGGCACGATCACTGGAACGCGCTCTCTCTGATCTCACGCACTTCACCGGGTCGCCCCCCTGAACCTCACAGCGATAGCCCGGTCGGCAAATGCCCCAACCTGGCGAATCACGTCGAGAACGCCGGAAGGGGATACCTCGGAAGATGCACATTCCCGTTGCTCGGACCGGCGCCTTGTGCTACTATGGCGGCATCGAAGATCACAAATGACGAGCCAACGAGGTGGGGTGGTCCGGCGTGGGAGAATGAGGTCAAGGTGCTGGTGATGACCAGACGAGAATGCGCTGTTCACACTCCCACCCCTCTCGGGTATCGGGCATTCTCGCCGACCCGCAGGATTCGTTTGATTTCGCCATCGAGGCGGGTGAAACAATCCCACCCTGTCTCACGTATTCACTCGGTGAACACCGACAAAACTTCTCAAGGAGTGCACGCTTATGAAGAGGATACGACGACTCGGGTCATACACGATGACTCTCGGTTTGATCATCCTGCTCAGTGCGCCACTGGGTTTCGCCCAGGCGGGCGCGCGTCAACGATTCGTTCAACGCGATCAGTCGGACCAATCTGCGATGCAGAATCCATCAGAGACCGAAAACCAATCTGCTCAACAAGAAGATCAGCAAGAAGCGCTGTTCGGGCCGGTGCATCCGCTGATGGTCCAACGGGTGGGCATTGATCCCAACCAGATTCTCCGTCTCTCGCTCCACGACGCCATCCTCATGGCGTTGGAGAATAACAACGACATCCAGGTCGAGCGCACCAACGTGCAGATCGCCGACTACAACTTGAAGTCGTTCCGCGGAGCGTACGATTTCTTCGTCGAACCATTCATCCAGTATCGCTCAGACACGCGTCCCGCTCCCAGCCGATTGCAACAAGGCGTCGGCGGCATCCCTCTCTCCTCGACCGAGACGCTCGACTATAACATCAGCGTGAGCGAGCAACTGCCCTGGTGGGGGACGACGTGGCGATTCTCCATCAATAACACCCGAACGCTCACCAACAACGCCTTCGCGGCGGTCAATCCTTTCTACAATGCTGCTATCAGAATCGATGTCACTCAGCCGTTGCTCAGGAATTTCCGCATCGATCAGACCCGCTCGCAGATCCGCATTCAGAAGAAGGCTATCAACCTCTCTGATAGCCTCTTCCGCCAGCGGGTGATTGACATCATCACCCAGGTTCAACGAGCCTATTGGGATCTGGTGTTCGCCATTCGAGCGGTGGAGATTCGACAAGAGGCACTGGAGCTGGCCAAGACGAATCTGGAGAATAATCGCAAGAAGGTGGAAGCGGGCACGGTCGCTCCCATTGATCTGGCTCAGTCGGAGGCCCAGGTCGAGCAGGAGCGACAGAACCTGATCACTGCTATCGGGAACGTGACGGCCATGGAAAACGCCCTCAAGGCATTGATCATTGGCGATCCCAATGCGCCGGAGTGGCGCGCCAATATCGTGCCCACCGAGAGCATCGGTCACCTGGCCCCGGTCATCGACTATGAGAGCGCCATCCGATTGGCGCTGGCCAATCGACCGGAATTGGAGCAACTCAAGCTGCGCAAGGAACAGAAAGAGATCGAGATCAAATACCTCAAGAACCAGACTCTTCCTCAAATTGATCTGGTGGCCAGTTATACGAGTAACGGCCTGAAGGGCTCGGAAGTCATCCTCGACCCCGATTTGGTCCCTCCCGGATTCGCCGGCGAGACTCCCGCGGGCCTGATCGGTGGTCCTGGAGATGCCCTCCGACAAGCGTTCACCAATGACTTCCGAACGATCTCCTTTGGACTGCGCATGAATTTCCCGATTCGGAACCAGACGGCCAGAGCCAATCTGGGACGCGCCCGAGCCGAGCGCCGGAGCCTGGATTTCCAGGAAAACAAACTCATCCAGCTCATCAGCACCGAGGTGCGTAATGCGCTGCAGAACGTGGAGACGGCGCGACAGAATATCGAGGCCGCCCGCGCCGCTCGCATCGCTCGGGAGCGCCAACTGGAAGGAGAACAGAAGAAGTTCGAGGCTGGCCTGTCCACCACCTTCTTCGTGCTGCAATTCCAGAACTTCCTCTCGCAAGCCCGACTGGCCGAACTCCAGGCACTGGTCAATTACAACAAGGCCATCGCCGACTTGCAGCGCGTGATGTCGACGACACTCTCGGCACACAACGTGGAGATCGCTCCTCCCATGGGTGGCAAGTGAGACCGAGAGGAAGTCACCGAAAGACCCGAGTGTCCAGGCCCGAGATCGCATGCATGATCTCGGGCCTCTCTCATAGAGGAACTCGCCGCCGCGGCGGCAGAGAACGAATGGACGCGGATTGGTGACCGCGGGATGGCTATTTCCTCTGCTATCGTCTCCTTCATTCTACCACTCGCGCGTGTTATCTTCACCGTACCATCCGTCACCGACGTTGTGATGTGTGATTCCCCTTCTGGTCGAGGCTCGGCACATGCGAGCCGAACCGCCCCATCCCGATCCAGATGAGCGCGTTGACAACCCGTCTGATTCTGGATTAGTCTAGTTGGGTTCGATGGTGGGGAGCCCATCAGGGGCGCATGAAAATTTCTGTCACCATTATCACGCTCAACGAGGAAGATCGGTTGACCGAGGCCCTCCAGTCGGTCACCTGGGCGGACGAGATCGTCGTCGTCGATGCCGGGAGCACGGACCGCACCGTGGCCATCGCGCGTCAGTATGCGGATCGTGTGATCATTCATCCCTGGTCGGGTTATGCGGCTCAGAAAAACTTCGCTGACGATCAAGCATCTCACGAATGGATTCTCAGTCTGGACGCCGACGAGCGCGTCTCGCCGGAACTCAAGCGCTCCATCGAGCGATTGAAACGCGAGGGCCCTCGGTATGATGGCTATCGCATTGCTCGTCGCGCCTGGTACCTTGGCCGGTGGATCAATCACTCGGGTTGGTATCCCGATTATCAGTTACGGCTCTATCGGCGTGATCGGGCGCGCTGGCAAGGAGATTACGTGCACGAGTCCGTACGGGTGGACGGCCGGGTGGGAACGCTCACTGGAGACCTCTGGCACTTCACGCGCCGCAACCTGGCCGAACATCACGACGTGCTCGGACGCTATACGACTCTGGCCGCCGAGGGCGATTTCGCTCAGGGCAAGCGGGTGGGGTGGTTGAGCTTGCTGGTGAAACCGCCGCTGGCCTTCCTGCGAAGCTATATCCTCAAACAGGGGTTTCGCGACGGCATTCCCGGTCTCGTCATCGCCGCCTTCGCTGGCTATTACGTCTTTCTCAAGCAAGCCAAGCTGTGGGAGAAGCACCGGTTTCCCGAAGGCTGGAAGAAGTAAAATTCTCCGGCTCTGTGACCCATATTTCCGTGTCCCGCTGAGATTGCGCCGTTCTTCCGGCCGGACTCACTCGTCACTCATATCTCAGCGCTTCGATGGGATCGAGCCGGGCCGCTTTGTTGGCCGGATACAAGCCGAAGAACAGGCCCACGCTCACCGAGACGGTGAACGCCACTATAATCCAGAACAGGGAGAGGCTGGTCGGCAAGGAAGGAAACATCCAGCGCACGACGAAACTGACTGCTCCCCCCAGTACAATCCCCAGCACGCCACCGACGCCCGTCAAAGTGATCGCCTCGATGAGGAATTGCACCAGGATGTCGGCGCGACGGGCGCCCACCGCTTTACGGATGCCGATTTCGCGCGTTCGCTCGGTGACCGAAACGAGCATGATATTCATCACGCCGATGCCGCCCACCAGCAGCCCGATTGAGGAGATGATGAGCGTCAGCATGACCAGGGCTCCGGTCAACTGATTCCATAGCTCGGTGTAGATATCCGGCGTGATCGTCTCGAAATTATTCGGCTTATCGGCCGGCACGCCGCGCCGACGCCGCAACACATTGATGACTTCATCGCGCGCCTGCTCCAGCAATCGCTGGTCGGCGACCTTCACGCCGATGAACGTCTCCTCGATGTCCGGATACAGCTTGACGAATGTGGTTAACGGAATATGAATGAACTGATCGAGGCTCGGCCCGCCAAACAATCCCTTGTCTTCTTTCAACACGCCGATGACCTCGAACTGTTTTCCATTGACGTTGATCTTCTTGCCCAGAGGATCGATCTGGGGGAACAAGGCCTCTTTGACGGCGTGGCCGATGACGCAGACCTGACGACGGCGGTTCATGTCCAGCTCGGAGATGAAGCGACCATCCTCGACGACCAGCAGTTCGACGACCTTCTCGTAGACGGGCTCCACGCCGCGCACGAAGGTACCGCGCATCTCCCGCCCTCGATAGCTCACATAGTTGGGCTGGCCGAAGTAGACCGCGCGCGTACGAAACGGCGTGGCATACTGCACCGAAGGACAACCCCGGGCAATGGCATAGGCGTCTTCAAGGCGGAGATGCTTTCGCTTACGAATCTCCTCCGGAATGTGACCGAAATGCGCTGGCGGGAGTCGGGTGACGAAAAAGACCTGCGACCCCAATCGCTCCACCAATCCGGCGACGTGCGCATTCAAGCCGTGAATGACGGCGGCCACGGCGACCACGGCCATCACGCCAATGACGACGCCCAGAATGGTGAGGCCCGCCCGCAGCTTCTGCGACCGAATGGCTTCCAGGGCGATGAATACCGGCTCTTTGATTTGACTGATTGCATTTCCTCTCATCGACATTGGGCTTCACTCCCGACGGAGCGCTTCGACGGGATCTAATGCCGCCGCGCGTTGAGCCGGATAGATGCCAAAAATCAGAGCGATCGCCGATGAGACCACCAGTCCCACCAGCACGGCCTCCGGTTGAACGACGGCAGGAAACGGCGTGTACCGGTTGACGAGCAGGGCCACGGCGAATCCCAGTCCCACGCCGATGCCGCCTCCGACCAGACACAACGTCAGCGCTTCCATGAAAAATTGCTCCAGAATATCGCGACGGCGCGCGCCCACCGATTTTCGCAATCCGATCTCTCGCGTCCGCTCGGCGACGGTGACCAGCATGATATTCATAATGACGATGCCACCCACTACCGAGGCGATGGAAGCGATGATGATGAAGGCGATGAAGAAAGCGCTTTTAATATTATCCCACAGCGACCGCAACGTATCCGCTGTGGCGATGTAAAAATTGTCCCTCTGACCGTAAGGCACATGCCGGCGGCCGCGCAAGATGAGGCGCGCCTGATCCACGGCCAATGGCAGTCGCTCAGAATGAGCGGCGCGCGCCGTAATGGTGAGATCCTGGAGTCGGTTGCGATAGCCATACATCTTGAAAAAGCGATTGATGGGGATGATGACGAACGTGTCTTGATCCTGTCCCAGGATACTCCCAATGCGATCGGCGACGCCAACGACCCGGTGAGGGTGTGGGCCAATTTTGACGGTCTTCCCTATGGGATCGAGGTGGGGGAATAGCTTCTCGGCCACTTCGGCCCCTAACACGCAGACGCTGGCGGCATGCTCATCTTCCCAGGTGAGGATATATCGCCCTTCGGCAATATCAACGTGGCCGATCTTCACCATATTGGCGGTCACGCCCCGAATCTCGACATCGGTCAATTCGCGACGGCCATATTTGACGTGGCCGGAAGTCGTCACCTGCGCTCCCACGTCGAGACATTCCGAGCACCCGCGCTTGATGGCGTCCACGTCTTCCATAGTGAGATCCTTATAACGCAGGGCATCAAAATACTCATCCATGTCCGTCACCACGGGCGGCGTCTTGGTGATTTGAAATGAGTCGCTCCCCAGAGCGATGACTTTATCCTGCACATACGCGTTGGCTCCATCGACAATGGTGATGACCGTGATGAGCGTGGCCACGCCAATGATGAGACCCAACAAGGTGAGGAAGGATCGGAGCTTGTGAGCCCACAAGGAGGCGAATCCCATTTTCAGCGTCTCGATTTTACTCATCTCCGCCCGTTACCGCTCAGGCCACCAAATCGCAAACTTTATATTTTACTTTACGACCGCCACGCCTCACCAGTTCACCGGGCTAACGCACAGTGACTCGGCGCCTCCAGCGATCCGCTCTTGACGTTCCCGCCCTCAGTTTATAACTTTCTTCCCCCGGTCGGCCAGTCGTGGAGGATTGGCACTGAGAGTGGACGATCGACCAGACCCGCGTGTGAGCGGGCTTGGGGCACCAAACATCTCGATGAGGAGGAAAGACGTCATGGATCCGGAAATCAAAAAACAGGTCCTGCGCAAATTGACCTACGGCTTATATATCCTCACAGCGGCGCATGAGGATGACCTGGCGGGAGGGACCGTCAACTGGTTATCTCAGACGTCATTCTCGCCGCCACTGGTGATGGTCGGCGTGAAGGCCGACAGTCACCTCCATCAGCTCGTTGAGCGAAGCGGAGCATTTGCCGTGAACATCCTCGCCGCCGATCAAAAAGAGGTCGCCGCAGCATTCTTTCGCCCCTCGGAGGTGAAAGATGGACGTCTGAACGGATACGCCTTTGAAGCGGGGGCTGAAACGGGCGCGCCACTCCTCATCGATCTTCCAGCCTGGTTCGAGGCGCGCGTCACCGATACCATCAAGCGCGGTGACCATACGGTGTTTGTCGCTGAGGTCATCAACGCTGGATTGAGAAATGCCGAGGCTCATCCACTGGTGATGTGGGATACCGGTTGGTTCTACGGCGGATAGGCTTGTTCACCGGCGGCTATGCTCCGCATGACTTCGGTCTCCATCGGACCCCAGGTTGACGGCTCGCGGCCAGGGCGCTCCCTGGCCGGCAAATGGGGTCATCCTCGGTCATAGCCTCACGCGCCGTATTTGATGAGTTTGCCGGCGTGGGCTAGGAGCAGTCCCATGCCTTCCACCAGTCGAAAGCGTCCCAGGCTTCCCCGAGCGAATTCTCGCTCGTTGAATCCGGCCAGGCCGTCGGGCGTGAGCGTTTTGGCATGCAATAAATACGGCACCGGATGCCAACTGTGACTGGCCAGCATGCAGGGCGTGCTGTGGTCGCCGGTGATGGCCAGGACGTCGGGCTTCAGGTCGAGAAGGGCGGGGATGATGATGCGATCCACCTGCTCGATGACATTCACTTTGCCCTGGAAATTTCCATCCTCGCCGTGACTGTCGGTCTTCTTCACATGAACGTAAAAGTAGTCGTGCGCGTCATAGTGTGCTCTGAGCAGACCGACCAACCCTTCCAGATCTTCTTCCGGAGGCGTTTGAATGATCTCCATACCCGCCAATCGCGCCAATCCGCGATACATGGGATAGGTGGCAATGGCCGCTGGCCTGAGCTGATAGAGTTCCTGAAATGTAGGCATAGCCGGTCGTTTGGCGAATCCCCGCAAGACCACACCATTGGCCGGTCGCTCGTTTCTGAGGATTTCGCCGGCCAGCGTCACGAACTTGTTGACCACGGCGGCCGTTCGTTCGGAGGCCTCATCGCGCCCCTTCACCAATTTGGGCGACACGCCCACGCGCTGAGGATCGGAATCCTCGACGTCGGCTCCCAATCCTTCACCTCGAAGCACGAGCACGAACCGATACTCTTTGGACACCCGCACGAATACCCGGACGCCGTCAATTTCCGTGATGTGCTCCTGGAGAAGTTGGCAGAGCCGTTCACCCTCCTGGTGGGGGATACGTCCGGCGCGGCGATCGACGATATTGCCTCGCTCGTCCAGCGTCACGAAATTTCCTCGAGCCGCCACGTCATCGGGCTCCAGCTCGAATCCCGTGCCCAGCGCCTCCAGCACGCCGCGGCCAATCTCCCACACGAGAGGATCATATCCGAAGATGGCGAGATGCCCCGGTCCACTGCCCGGCGTGACGCCTTTGATGACGGGATCGGCGAGTCCACAGTTGGACCGGCTCGCCAGTTGATCTAAATGGGGGGTATGGGCCACTTCCAGCTCGGAGCGTCCTTCGGGCCCCGGCGCTCCACCGAGCCCATCCATGATGAGCACCACGATTTTTGAATCCGTCCGCGTTGCGACCTGTCTGAAGAGTTCTAACGGCTCCATCGCGCACCTCCAGCAAGGACGTTGATGGAAAATTCTGACAGAAATACGGAAGAATGTCTAACCGACCCGAGAATCGTATGAGGGCCCCTCTCCCGTGGGCCCACGATGACAATATGCGTTCCGCACAGCTCCACCGATGAACGGATACCCGTCCCTTCCCCCGGTCGTCCATGCTCGCTTCACCTCTCATAGTGGGCCATCTCACGAGTGATTCCCTCCGAGACACTGCCCTCTTGTCTGTGGCGTGCTCGGTCGGAACCAACCGTCACCAACGCGACCCCTCCGCAACTCTGTGACGGGCCATGAGCTGGTGAAGCACAGGGAAGTCGACATTTCGTCCCGTCAAGATGGCGGCCACCTTCCTCGCTGAATCGGGAACGACGCGCTCAAGAAGCCAAGCAATGGGAACGGCGCCCGCGCCTTCCACCACGAGCTGCTCATGTGCGATGAGCTCGACTATCGCTCGTTCCAGACTTTCCTCCGAGACGAGTCGAATGTCATCGACGTAACGAAGAACCAACGGCACAGTGATCGAACCAGATTCGATATTCCCGGCCAACCCATCGGCCAGCGTGGGCTTCTCTTCCACCGTGACGAGCCGGCCGGCGCGAAATGTTTCATACATGGCCCGCGTGTGTGCCGATTGAACGCCGATGACTTTGATCTGCGGATTGATCGCTTTGGCCATGATGGCGATCCCGGCCAACAATCCCCCGCCACCCACCGGAACGAGGAGAGCATCGAGATCAGGGACGGCGTCCAGCACCTCCAATGCCACCGTCCCCTGTCCGGCGATCACGTCAGGATCATTGTAAGGGGAGACGAAAACCCAGTTCTTCTCGGTGGCCCACTCTCGCGCAGCGCGCTCGGCTTCGTCATAGGTTTCGCCCACGAGGTGGAGTTGGGCTCCTGTCCGTTCAATGGCCCTGATCTTGGTCCGTGGAGCTGAACGAGGGACTACCACGGTGACCGACAATCCAAAGAGCTTCGCTCCATAGGCGATGGCCCGACCGTGATTCCCAGCCGAGACGGTCAGGATATGAGGAGATTCTGATGAGGCGGCAAGGAGCTTCAATTTATTCACCGCGCCGCGCAGCTTGAACGAACCGGTGTGTTGAAGGTTCTCCAATTTGAGATAGACTTGGCACCCCGCCGCTTCCGAGAGCCACGCTGAATGAACACAGGGTGTCGACCAGATCAGTCCGCGCAGCCGTCGCTGTGCTCGCAGAATATCTCGAGGAGTCACCAGTGGCATAGCGGTCAAGATCGGCGCTCGCGTTCTTCGAGAATGACCTCCAGCTCGGCGATCGCCTCCAAGTCCCTGGGGCGACCCGCCGCCCGCTTGACATAAATGAGACGCTCCAATCCCAGGCACCAGCATTCAACGCCGAACAGGTGAAGTCGAATCGAATGCGGCAACAATTCGTCATAGCCGCCGCCCCCGGTGATCTCGCCGAACAGATCGAGAGCGCCAAGCGAGGTGGTGAGCGTGAAATTCAACCCATTCCAAATCGTGCGTTCGCTCCACTCGAAAGGCAATCCAGGGGGAGCACCGCGAAGGTATGGGTGATATGGAGCCAGGACTCGAACTAATCGGCTCACATTCTCTTCCGTCCGTCGGTAAACAATGTCTAAATCTTTGGTGAGACGAGTTGAGCCATGCGCGACGGCAGCCACGCCCCCGATGAGGATGAATTCGACTCCGGCCCCGGCCAGGAGTGAAATCAATTGCCGATAATCGGTCATCGCTGCCTCTCCGCCTCTCGGCCTGCTCGTCGTACCTCCTCAGCGAACTGCTGCAACTTCATGAGTTCCTCGATCCGCTGTTCGACCGTGAGCCGGAGGTTCTGGCGAACGAGCGTGCGATCGATGCCCTTCTTATAGGCCTCGATCACCGGATCGGGCTCAATGGATATCTTTGGTCGCTTCATGGCAGAATCCTCATCCAAGTATACCATGATGCCTCCATGCCGGCGGCGATGCAAGGCGCGATTTTCATTCGAGTGATTGACGCGCCGCCGAAGACGGCCCCTCCTGCCGATTCGCAGAATCTCTCATCGAAACCGTCGAACACACTGAGTTGATCGATGAATGAAGGGCGGCGGAAGATCAACGGCCTCCTCCCCGATCTCAACAGCGCGTTGATGGGACAATCTAGGCTCGTTCCCGATGATCGCTTCAGCTATAATGAATGAGGCCCATGTCCCTGAGAGATCGCATAAAGGTGAACTGTCGTCAGGCCACCTGGTTGGTGGGCTTGTTATTGGTCGTGCCCCTCATCATCCGGGCCGAGCGGTTGCCGATTAAGCCGTACACCACGGCTGATGGGTTGGGCAGCGATTTCATCCAGCGCATTGTCCGGGATTCGCGCGGCTTCCTCTGGTTCTGTACCCGGGATGGGCTCAGCCGCTTGGATGGCCGCCACTTCGTCACCTACACCATGGAGCAGGGATTGTCCAATCCGACGATCAATGATCTGCTTCAGACACGCGATGGCACTTACTGGGTGGCCACTAACGGCGGTGGCGTGTGCCGCTTCCATCCCGATCTCATGGAAAATCGAAAGGCAAAAGGCAAGGAGCAACAGGCAAAAATCCGAGATCCACAATCTACCACCCGAAATCTGTTCACCGCGTATCAGGTGGGCGATGAGCTGGCAACCAATCGCGTCAATGTGTTGTATGAAGATCGCCGGGGACGACTCTGGGCCGGAACCGACGGCGGTGTATTCCGACTGGACGAGATCAACGGGCAAGAAAGGTTTCGCTCCGTCGAGTTCGCCTTACCGTCGCGTGATCGCCCGGTCATCGTGACCGCTTTTGTTGAAGATCGAGAGGGGAGTCTCTGGATGGGCACCACGCGGGGGCTCATGCGAAGGTGGCCCGACGGTCGGATAGCTCACTACACCATTCAACCGTCATCTCAGGGTCGTGATGTCGTGCAGGCGCTGCTTGAAGATCGCGAGGGACGGTTATGGGTGGGCCACGTTAGGGCAGGATTGATCCGGTTACAGCCCGAGCGCATCTCAGTTGGGGTTCGAAAGGCAAAAGGGAAAGGAGAAGAGGCAAGAAACACATTCCGGGAGTCTGAAATCCACATCCTCACATCAACAATCCGAAAGGCTGGGGAGATCTGCTGGTACACGACTGCTGATGGGCTGGCTGACGATCGAATCACGGCCCTGCACCAATCGTCGGATGGTCAGATCTGGATTGGCACACGATGGGGCTTGACCGAGTATGATGGCCAGCGGTTTCGCAATTACACGACGGCACACGGCTTAACCCAGCATCATGTCCAGGCGCTGGCCGAGGACTGCAATGGGAACCTCTGGATCGGCACCCGGGGTGGGGCGATGAAATTGACCTGGAATGGATTCATCACCTACACCGAGGCCGATGGTCTGGGTCACACCCGGATTCATGCCATCTACGAAGATCCAGCGGGTGAGATTTTCGTGGTCAGCGGGAACTGGTTCATCAATCGCTTCGATGGGGAGCGGTTCATCTCGATTCAGCCCGAGTTGCTCAGGGATGCGAGGTATAGCTGGGCCAGTCAGGTTGGATTCCTGGATCGCACCGGGCAATGGTGGTTGCTGACGACCAAGGGGCTCTACTGCTTCGCCCCGAGCAGCCATTTCCAGCAGTTGGTGCATGAGCGTCCGCTGGCCATTTATACCCATCGTGATGGGCTGACCGGGGATGCTCCGTTCCGCCTATTCGAAGACGCGCATGGCGACATCTGGATCGGCATGCGAGGAGAAGCTCAGAGCGGATTGGCCCGCTGGGACCACACCACCAGCATCTTCCATCGCTACATTGAAGCCGATGGACTCCCCCCGACGAAGGCACCCTCGGCGTTCTCTGAGGACCGGTCCGGTGCGCTGTGGATCGGGTTTTATGAAGGCGGCTTGGCGCGCTATCAGGAGGGGGGCTTCACGCTGTTCACGGTGATGGATGGTGTGCCCGCGGGTATGATCACGACGCTCCATCTCGATCAGGCCGGTCGGCTGTGGATCGGCTCCAATCAGGGAGGACTCGGTCGCCTCGATGACCCGACGGCGAATCATCCGCGGTGTGTCATTTATACGACGGCTGAGGGGCTCAGCAGTAATAACATCCGGTGCCTCACTAAGGATGTGGAGGGTTACCTCTACGTTGGAACGGTGCGGGGCGTGGACCGGCTCGATCCGGTGACGGGGCACATCAGGCATTACACCACTGATGACGGGCTCGCGAACAGCTTTACGACGGCGGCCTTCTGCGACCGCCACGGCGCGCTGTGGTTCGGCACACTGCACGGGCTCTCGCGGCTCATGCCGGGACCGGACCGGCCGCCGTCGCCGCCGCCCATCTGGATCAGCAGGCTGCGTATCGAAGGCGCCCTGCAGCCACTCTCCGAGTTAGGCGAAACCGAGGTGTCAGAGCTTGAGCTGGGACCGAATCAGAATCAGCTCCAAATTGACTTCTTCGGCCTCAGCTTCGCGGCTGGCGAGGTGCTTCGGTATCAATACAAGCTGGAAGGCGCGGATTCCGACTGGAGTGCGCCGACCGAGCAACGCACCGTCCATTATGCCAATCTGTCGCCGGGACGGTATCGCTTCCTGGTGCGCGCGGTGAGCGCCGACGGCCTCACCAGCTCCACGCCCGCCACCGCCGCCTTCACTATTCTCCCACCTCTCTGGCAGCGGTGGTGGTTTCTCGCGCTGGCGGCGCTGGCCGTGGGGTCGATCATTCACGCCATCCACCGCTCTCGCGTGGCGCGCCTGCTGGAGCTAGAGCGGGTGCGGACGCGCATTGCCACCGATCTGCACGACGATATCGGATCGAGTCTGTCGCGGATGGCCATCTTGAGCGAAGTGGTGAAACAGGAGATTGGCTCCACCCATCAAGGATCAGTGCAGCGGCTGACGGAAGTGGCAGAGACGGCACGCAGGCTGGTGGAGACGATGAGCGATCTTGTCTGGTCGATTGATCCGCGGCGCGATGATCTGAAGAATGTCATTGCCCGGGTGCGGCAGTTCGCTTCTGATGTGCTGGACGCTAAAGGGATCCGGTGGGATTTTCAGACTCCACCAGAACCGGAGAAAGTGAAGCTCACGCCCGAGCAACGCCGACACGTCTTTTTAATTTTCAAAGAAGCGTTCCATAACATTATGCGCCATGCTGACTGTACGTCCGTCTCGCTCATCATTCGCGTCACCGATCGCCACCTCGTGGCCGAGATCCGCGACGATGGCCGTGGATTCACTGTACCGCCACGGTCCGCGCCGGTTCGTCAGGACCGACTGGGCCACGGTCTGGAGAACATGCGCGCGCGAGCTGCCGAGCTCGACGGTCAGTTGCATATCGATTCGGTGCCCGGCCGAGGGACACACTTGACGTTGAGCGTTCCGCTCAAATGAACGATGAATCCGCATGCTCACGATCTATTCGATCGGTTCGTCGCTCCAGGGATACAAGCAGACCGAGACGCCGGTGCCAGGAATGGGCGAATCAAAATCTGTGCTGAAGTTATCGATCGAGACAGTAAACGGTGGGCGGTGGCCAGAAGGCTATCGCTGTTCACTCTTCCCGCATGAACATGCTATTGCGGGGGCCAAAGAAGCGCGTTAGGATAAGATTTCACTCAGAACTGATCACGAGACATGTATGCACACAGACGAATCCATCCGTGTGGCCATTGTTGAAGATGATCGATCCACCCGCGAAGGTTTGGGCCTGATCATCGATGGCACCCCCGGCTACCGTTGTGCGGGCACCTTTGGCTCGGTGGAAGCGGCGCTGCGGCACATTGGCCTCGACGTGCCCGATGTGCTGCTCTTGGACATTCATCTCCCAGGGATATCCGGCACTGAAGGCGTGGTCCTCTTCAAAGAGAAGTATCCCGCCATGCAGATTCTCATGCTGACGATCTACGATGAGGAGGAGAAGGTCTTCGAGTCGATCTGCAACGGAGCCTGTGGCTATTTGTTGAAGAAGACGCCGCCGGCCAAATTGCTGGACGCGATTGGCGAAGCCCATCGAGGTGGCTCTCCGATGACGCCAGAGATTGCGCGCAAGGTAGTCACGCTGTTTCAGAAGACGGGGCCGCCAGAGAAACTCGACCAGGCGCTGACGCCGCAAGAGGTGCGGTTATTGCAGTTGCTCGCCGAAGGCTACTCTTACCGGGGAATCGCCGATCGTCTCAACATCAGCATCAATACGGTGCGCGATTACATCCGCAGCATTTACGAAAAACTTCACGTCCACTCCAAATCCGAAGCGGTCAGCAAAGCTCTGCGCAGTCGCATCATTCATTAAGCCCGTGGTCCGTCGTCCGCTGCCTGTGGTTGGCCGTCTTTGAGACCTCGACCGATGTTGATGGACTGGTAAGCGTTCCAACTACGTCTTCTCCGCACTGATCTCCTCAAGTCTCTCCAGCTTATCAGACCAGAGCCAACCACTCATGAACCAACTCAAAAAACCACATGTTCATGCTATACCGGCCAAGACGAAAGAGAGGTATAAAAAAGGTGTACGCATGATCGTTCGGCCCGCAGCGTCGAATTGTGACACTTGATAGCTGATCTGAGCGCGTGATCGTTGACGACGCGGGCGTCGGGATGACGCGCTCGGGGATATCATGCGAGCCACTGAGTACAACCGAAAAGAAAGGGGGGATAGAATCCATGACAAAGAAACCCTCACCGATAAAGTCCTCGGCCACAGCGTTGCTGATATTTTTTCTGAGTACAATCCTGATGAGCCTCGGACTGTCAGCCCAGGCATGGCAGCGAGATGGTACGAGAATATCAGCTCAGGTGACACCCGAAAACGTCACGGTGCGAATTGTTGATCTGGAGACTCACCGGACCGAAGTGCAAGCGAAAGCATTACCGCTGGACGCCTCCTGGGTACATGGAAGCAACATCCAATTGGAGCAGCCGACAGCTTTGAAGCTCGTCCACTATGGGTATGGGACTGTGGTCACAGTGCCCGCGTCGGCGACAGCGCCGGGGGGGAATAGTGGTTGGATACACTTCGCCATCCCCACTCCCGTTCTTGTTGAGGGTGCACGAGCCAAGCTCCTCCGCGTGCTGCTTTCATTCGACGGAGATGCTGTCATTGACCGGGTTGACGTTTGGGACGGACCCTATAGGATCCTCGCGAATCCGATGTCGCCTCCCATGGGCGGTAGTCATGTTGGGCTTGGGGATTTGGCAGTTTTCGAGTTCTCAGATCCGCCATCCATTTTCTTTGGCGTGGGCATCTCGATTCACGTGAGGGGGTGTACGTTTGTCGATCCGCCAGGGTGCGACCATCGCACGATCCAATTTGCAGCAGCGGGAGCTGATTTCACCCGATGATAGCTGCCGAGCGCGCGGGCGAGAACGGCCACTCACGTAGCCCGTTGCCTACTGTCGGCCGGAGACTCTGCGTGTCGCGGTGAGGATGTGAATGCCACCTGGCCGATGGTTGTGAGATTACCTCTGCCCGCTCCATGAGTGAGGTTGCGGTGACGAACCTAGCGTAAACGCGGATGGTCACCGCCGTGCATACTCGCAGTGGCAATCTCTGGCTCACGGTTTGGGATGTCAAAATGCTCTCTTGGCGCGCTTCGAGGGCAACATCAGCATGCAGTGGGACGGAGCGAGCTCTGGAGGGGGCTGCCTGTTGCCGACAGTCTGGTGTGTAGCGATGAGGCTCCAGCAGGTGACGACCCGAGAGTTGACCGTGTCCACGGCGCTGACCTCGGCCGATTTTGATGAAGATGGGATGCTGGGTCTGATCATCGGGGAGATTAACCACGTCAATGGCCTAGCCGCTGTGGGAGCTGGTCTCAGCGGGTCGGCGCGGCCTGGGGCGATTATGACCATGATGGGGATTTGGATCTATTCGTACCCAGCTTCGGACGAACACAAGATTTCCTCTATCGAAACAACAGCTTCGGTGGAAAATACCTCACCGTGCGCACACTGACCGACGGCGATGGTGATGCCGCCGATGCCCATACCAATGATGATCGCGATGCCATCGGCGCCCGCATCGAGGTCGAACGCGCCGGAGGCTTGATCCCACGCCGGGTGCTCGTTCACGAAATCGGTAGTGGACATGGCTCGCAGTCACAATTGGCGGCACACTTTGGATTGAGTCCAAGGGCGAGGTCGGTGACTGTCCGAGTCCGCTTTCCCGGTGGGACGGTCGTGGTTGAGGATGACGTCGCCATGAACCAGCTCATCGTCATCCGCGATCAGTGAATGAGAGTGAGAGAAACTCGCGCCGTAGTCACAGATGAGAGGGCGATGTTCATACGATCATGAAGCTCAAAATTCCACGTTGAACTGCAAGCCGATGCGAAAGGTGAACGGATTCCCCGGCGTGAAGTGATTATCGCCCACCGGCTCGGTCTCGAAAGGGAGGCGCGACGAGAAGAACGTCTGAGCTTCCTTGAAGTCCGTGTCGAACAGGTTCTCAAAAGAGGCGACGACATCGAGCCACTTCCTCAATCGTTGCTTGATGGTGAGATCGGCCACCAGGTATCCATCGCCACGAAACGTTCCCTCCTCGTTCAACGGGAAGTCGCCGATGCCACGCCACCGGAAGCTCCCCGAGAAACCGCGAGGATGGACGACGGTGAGGCCGCCAGCGACCGTCCAGCGCGGGGCGCGCGGGATGTTTTCTCTCGTCCCCCGAAAGAATCCCGTCGAATGCGTGAAATCGAATTCCGCCCACAGGTAATCATTGAGGCGCCCATTCACTTCCAGTTCCAGCCCATAGCGCCGCGTCGGTCCCCGCAATTCCGTCGTTCCCTCATCGCCGACCCACACCAATTCCCCGTCCAGATCGAGCAACCAATAAGCGGCGTTCACTTCCAGTCGCCGACCCCATCGTTTGCTCACCCCGATCTCATATCCATCGGCAGCCACCAGCGCCGCATCCGTCGGATCAGCGACCACCGAGCGCGCATCATTGCTGTGAAAGCCTCGCCCATAATTCACGAATATCTGAAACGTCTCGTCCCTCAGTGGCGTCAAGATGAGCGACGCCTTGGGAAGCGCAATGGATCGCGTCTCATGTCCCCGAGGGCCGAATCCCGTTCGATCGCGCACGGCAAAGTCGAAGAGTTCGGCCCGGAGCCCCACAAGCGCCTTCACGCGGCGATGGACGGAGATCTCTTCTTGTGCGTAGAGACTGACATTCCGCTCGGTGATACGGGAATCGGCGACCGTGGACAATACGACGCGCTGCCGCTGATCGAACAACCCAACGGCGATATGATCCTCGCGATAATCGAGGCCCAACGTCAATACTCCCTGACGACCCAGAAGCCGATGGGCGCTGAACGCTTGAACGTGTCCGCCGAACAGAGTACGATCATCCGACTGGCGAATCCCATCGCCGTTCACCGGATCGCGAAGAAAGAAGGTGAAGTTCGAGTAAAGATCCAGATCGTAATGGACGAGGTAGAACTGCGATTTGAGGGACTGCCGGCCCCATTGCTTGATGTGAGCCAGAGACAGAGTATAGCGTGATGACGTTCCTCCCTCGCTGGGATCGATGGCGTCGAATCGATCTAATCGCCCCGCTTTCACTTCCCGTAAAGGGATTTGACCAGAGGCATTCCAGGTTCCTCGATACCCGGTGAACAATGCCGTCCATTGTTGATCGGCGCCCACGGGGAAGCTCCACCGGGTGGTCAGATTCAGTCGGCGCAGTTTTTGGGGATGGAGGAATGGTCCATCCGTCCAATATCCCTCCAGGGCCAGGAATCCTCGCGTCCAGGAGACATCGGGACTCCATCCGGTCAACACCCGTAGCGTGTCGAAACTCCCTCCCTGAATGCGAAAGAACGAGTGATCGAATTGATCTCGTAAGCGAAGGTGCGCCACGCCCGCCGTGGCCAGATTGCCATATTCGGCGAAGTAGGGTCCTTTATAGACATCGATCCTGTCCAACGTCTCCGGGATGAGGAAATGCAGATCGGCATAGCCCTGACCGTGTGCATGACTGACCATGTTGACGGGAATGCCCTCAAAATATATGGCGAAGTCCGTGCCGTGATCGGCATCGAATCCGCGAATCAAATACTGATCGGCCTTCCCCCCTCCGGCGTGTTGCGCAATGACCAATCCCGGCACGGCGCGCAGTACGTCGCCCGGCGTCTCGATCTCCCTGAGCGCGAGCTCCTGCTGCCGAAACGTACTCGCCGAGGCCGCCGTGCGCGGCGTGGCGGCAACTACATCCATGCTCTCGACAATCGGCGGAATCTCCGGCTTGAGCTGAATGGAGAGCGATCGAGAACGCCCTTCGGCCACAGTGATCAGTCGGCGAAACGGTTCATATCCGGTCACCTCGATGCTGATCTGATATCGCCCTGGAGGGATGACAAAATGGAACGCGCCGCGCGCGTCGGTGACGGTGGTGCGCACCGTTGCTTCCTCGGAGATGAGACGAACGGTGATGCCCGAAAGGGCATGACCGACCACGTCGCGAACCGTTCCCGTCAATGGAACGGACCCTCCATCAGACCAACATCCGGCCAGAACCCTTCCACTCACCAGGAGGCAGAGCACAAGCCCTCCAAGGACGAAGCTGCCAGAGAGACGACGCTCCTTTTCAGCACAACATCCTACCGAATGACCGACGGGAGATTCACCTCCTCTCTCCTTCTTCGTCCCCGTTCGATGGTTGAGCTCGACCCGTCCAGCCATAGACGTTCCATTCATGACCTCTCTCTTCTCATCGCCCGGCGATGTGGTAGCACGAAAATGAAATTCATGCCACTCACACCTTATCAAGAGAGGCGAACGCTGTCAACCCAGGCTGCATATCGGCTTGGCGGAGGTGGGATCGGAGAAACGTCGGGCATCTCCGCAGTATAGCCATCACACGTTGGAAGAAACACCCCCGCTCTCCTGGACATACCGCTTCAGAGTCCCCTGTGATCAAGGGGCCTGTGTTCCCTGAAACGCCCGGCCTTGGCCCTCCGATGGCACCCCCTTCGAGTTCCCAGCGCCTGGTTGGCTCACCGCAATATCTAGAACCCATTGCCCCATGGCAGGCAGCGGCAATATAATGCCCTGGGCAGGCCGGAGACGGGAGATCCCGGCCGGCAACGGTCAGGAAGGATGACGAGGAAAAAGCAGACCAAGTCAGGCCTCCGCGGCGTCGTTCAGCGGTTTGGTGTTTCCATGGAACCGGTCCTTCTGCGCCGGTTTGACGCGCTCATCGCCCGCAAGGGCTATACGACGCGCTCAGAAGCACTGCGCGATATGGTTCGCGCCGCTCTGGCCGAAGAGGTTTTGACCGATGAGCGTGCGGAGGTGGTGGCCACCATTGTGCTGGTATACGATCACCATCTTCGCAATCTCACCGCCAAGCTCACCCAACATCAACACGACACTTTGGATCTCATCACTGCCACGCTCCACGTTCATCTGGATGAACATCGTTGTCTGGAGGTGCTGGTGGCGCGCGGTCGCTATGGACGCGTGCGCCGATTAGCGGACCATCTCATCAGCATGAAGGGCGTCCAGCACGGTGATGTCCTTGTGACTCCGCTCGGTTGATCAACGGAACACGAGAGAGCGTCTCCTCGGACAACGTCGCTCGCCGGAGATCATGCCGGGATCATCTCGAGGATGGCCATCGCCATGGGGCTTCACCGGGTGATCTTCACCGGCCTTTCCGGGAGTGGCCCTGGCGACGGAGAGATGTTAGACGTCCGCTCGGTGGCTCGGATGAATTCCTCCAGGGCCTCGGCCGACTGTACACCGAATAATACGGTTCCGCCAGCAACGAACGCAGGGACGCCGCAGAGCCCGTAGCGAGCGGCGAGTTGCTCATCGGCCAGCACCTCGCTCCGATACTCGTGGTGATCCAATGCCCGCCTCAGGGCTTCACCTTTCAACCCGACTGATTCGGCCAGCGCCACCAAGACGTCGGATTGACCGATATCCTCGCCTCGCTCGAAGAAGGCGCGGAATATGGCCTCATTCATCAGATCGAATGCTCCCTGATGACGAGCCCAGGCGGCGGCCTCGTGCGCCAGACGCGAGCGCGGTTGCACCGGGGGGCGTCGCATGAGCATGCCCAATTTCTCGGCCAGTGGGTACACGGCCTGGGCCCAGGCGCGGCGGAGATATTCGCCCTGAGGATCGAGCGTGGGCACGGGTTCGGGCCTCAATTCGAAAGCGCGCCAGACGATCACCAGCTCAGGGATGCGCCGTTTCACTTCTCGCACCGCTGGCTCGCCGAGCCAGCAGAACGGTCACACATAGTCGGAGAAAATCTCTAATCTCATTGGTCACCTCCTGAGGTCCGGAGTCCAAACGGATACCACAGAGACTCGCGGTGCCCCAAAGCCTCACTCCGCCTCTCACTGCTTCCCGGCGAGCACGCTACACGCCTGGTAGGCGCCGGAGGGATCGATGGCCGAACGCCCCAACTCGATGTGGCGAATGATGCCCTGCTTATCGATCACGAACGTGGCGCGACGAGCGAACCCGCGCTCTTCGTCCAGAATGCCGTAGGCTTTCGAAACGCGTCGGTGGAAGTCGCTGAGGAGGGGAAACGTGACGCCCAAGTCCTGGGCAAATCGCTTATTGGCGGCGAAACTATCCACGCTGATGCCCAACACCTGCGTCTCGGCCGCTTGAAACTTGGCGATATCAGCCTGATACGCCTTCAGTTCGCGCGTTCAGCCGGGCGTGAAGGCCAGTACGTAGAAGGCCAAGACGACGTTCTTCTTGCCCTTGAAGTCGCTGAGCGATATGGGCCGACCGTCTTGATCGCGCAGCGTGAAGTCGGGGGCGGGATCACCGACTTTCAGGGGCGTCGTCGGCAGCGACTGTGCCAGGAGTGACACCACACTCAAGAGGAGCGTGACGCTCATGGCGGCGATGCACGATGCTCTGTTCATAGGATTCACGCCTCCTTGTTTGCTCACCTCTGGTCGAGGAGAATGCCCAATTGTATCGGCGGACGGGGAAGAAGACAACGCTAGGAGGGCCGAGGGCGAATTGACCGCTGGCCGTCCAGCAACTGGCGAATACGGTGGAAGATGGTGTGAAACATGGGCTCGGTGAGTCGACCGGTGAACGTATTCTGCTGACTGGGATGATACGAGCTCATCAGCGTCAGGTGATCGGTGAGTCGATATTCGGCGCCATGACCGAATGCCGGGCGCTCCAGGCACGACCACCAGCCGAGATGCCGGATGACAGCCAGCGAGGCATCGAAGGCAATCCGTCCCAGCGCCAGAATGACCCGAAGGCGATCAAGCCATCGCACCTCATCGACGAGATAGGGACGACAGTTTTTCACCTCTTCGGCCGAGGGCTTATTGCCCGGCGGCGCGCAGCGCACGGCGGCCGTAATGTAGCAATCGATCAACCGGAGCCCGTCGTCACGATGTACCGAGGTGGGTTGATTGGCGAATCCGAACCGATGTAACGCTCGATACAGCCAATCGCCGCTGCGGTCCCCGGTGAACATCCGGCCGGTACGATTCGCCCCATGAGCGGCGGGGGCCAGCCCGACGATGAGGAGGCGGGCGCGCGGGTCGCCGAACCCGGGCACCGGTCGCCCCCAATATGCCCAATGGTGATACCGCCGTGGTTTGCGCTCGGCGACCTCCTCCCGCCAGGCCACCAACCGCGGACATCGCCCGCAGCGGATGATCTCGCGCTCCAGTTCCTTCAGCGCCCGAATGGAACTTCGCCGCCGGTTGGGCATAGCGGCTTCATTATAGGTGAGTGGCCCGTCATCGGCAACCAGGGGCTTGAGCTGCATCGCGCCGTCGGATTCGGGCTATGCCGCTCCCCCCAGAATAGCCCGATGCGCGACCAGTCTCCTAACTTTCGTTTTTTCAATCCATTAGCCTCATCCGGGCGGCTCATTGTGGAAAATGTGTTGAAAAGTTGTGGACGGGTTGTGGAAAAAATTTTATTTCTTTCCTCTTGACCCACTTAGCGCCGAACCACAAGATATTGTGATTTTTTTTCTTGACAAGCCATTATGTTGTGATTACACTGGGGACATCCTCGGACGGATTCGAACCGTCAGACGGCGACAAAAACAAAAGTGAGCGAGTTCAAGGGGTGGGTTTCGGTTGTGTGAGAGTGGTGGGGAGATCATCCTCAAAAACGCGGCAAAGGGGGACGAATCGGATGGAACGAATGGAACGGTTCAGCCAAGGATCTCAGCGCAGAGAGATGGTCGACAGTGGTCTGCAGATTCGGCGGTATTTCACCATTCCCGGAGTCGATCCATTTGATCAGGTGGATTGGGAGCGGCGGACGGCGCGCATCGTGGGCAGCGATGGGGTGGTCGTTTTCGAACAAGCGGACGTGGAATTCCCCAAGTTCTGGTCTCAGCGGGCGACCGATATCGTCGCTCAGAAGTATTTCCGGGGGAAACTCGGCTCGCCGGAGCGCGAGTACAGCGTACGGCAGATGATCGGGCGGGTCGTGGATACCATCACCCAGTGGGGAGTCAAGGATGGATACTTCGCCTCGCCGGAGGATGCCGCGACGTTCCGGGCAGAGCTGACGCACCTGTTGCTGTATCAAATGGCGGCGTTCAACAGCCCCGTATGGTTCAACGTGGGGTTTGAGGAGAAGCCCCAGTGTTCGGCGTGTTTCATCCTCTCGATCGAAGACAACATGGAATCGATCCTGGAGTGGTATCGGACCGAGGGCATGATTTTCCGGGGCGGTTCGGGTTCGGGCATCAATCTGTCCAAACTCCGCTCGTCCAACGAACAGCTCTCCAAAGGAGGGAAGGCCTCGGGACCGGTCTCGTTCATGCGCGGGGCGGACGCCATCGCCGGGACGATCAAATCGGGTGGCAAGACCCGACGCGCCGCCAAGATGGTGGTGCTCAACGTCGATCATCCCGATATTCTGGAATTCATCTGGTGCAAGGCCAAAGAAGAGCGCAAAGCCTATGCGCTCAGCGAAGCGGGATTCGACATGTCCTCGCTCGACTCCGAGGGCTGGATCTCCATCCAATATCAAAACGCCAACAACTCGGTGCGGGTGACCGATGAGTTCATGCGAGCGGTGATCGAAGATGGAGACTGGCATTTGCGGGCCGTCACCACCGGCGAGGTCGTCGCCACGCATAAAGCTCGGGATATCTTGCGTCAGATTGCCGAAGCCGCCTGGGAATGTGGCGATCCTGGCCTGCAGTACGATACGACGATCAACGAGTGGCACACCTGTCCTAACAGCGGGCGCATCAACGCCTCCAATCCCTGTTCCGAGTACATGCATCTGGATGACAGCGCCTGCAACCTGGCGTCCTTGAATTTGATGAAGTTCTATGATACGGCCAGTGGCGACTTCCGGGTCGAAGCGTTCAAACATGCCGTCGACATTATGATCCTGGCGCAGGAAATCATCGTCGGCAATTCCAGCTACCCGACGGAGAAGATCACCATGAATGCCAAGGCCTATCGTCAATTAGGCCTGGGCTATGCCAATCTCGGCGCCCTGCTGATGGCTCGTGGACTCCCTTATGATTCGGACGAAGGCCGCGCGTACGCGGCGACCGTCACGGCGCTCCTCACTGGCGAAGCCTACGCCATGTCAGCCCGCATCGCTGAAAAGATCGGTCCTTTCGCCGGTTTCGCCATCAATCGCGATCCGATGCTTCGGGTCATACGCAAGCACCGCGACAGCTTGCAGAAGGTAGATCGCCACCTCGTGCCCGAAGACCTCTACCAGGCGGCTGAGCAAGCCTGGGACGATGCGTTGGCGCTCGGAGAACAATACGGCTATCGAAATGCCCAAGCCAGCGTGCTCGCGCCCACGGGGACCATCGCCTTCCTCATGGATTGTGACACGACCGGCGTCGAGCCAGATATCGCTCTGGTCAAATACAAGAAGCTGGTCGGTGGTGGCACGATCAAAATCGTCAACCACACGGTGCCTATTGCTCTACGGCGACTCGGCTACGACGAAGATCACATCGCCGATATCATGGCGCATATTGACGAGCACGGCACGATCGAAGGCGCGCCCCATCTCAAAGAGGAGCATCTCCCGGTGTTCGATTGCGCATTCCGTCCGGCCAGCGGCACTCGCTCCATTCACTACATGGGCCACGTGCGCATGATGGGCGCAGTGCAGCCGTTCATCTCGGGAGCCATTTCAAAGACGGTGAACCTGCCCCACGACGTCACCCCCGATGATATCGCCGAGGTGTATATCGAAGGTTGGCGTCAGGGCCTCAAGGCCATCGCCATTTATCGCGATGGCTCCAAACGCATTCAACCGCTGAGCACCGGCAAGAAGACGGCGGCCAAGAAAACGACCGAGCCAGCGCCCACCCAATCCGAACGCCCGGGCCTCTCTCCGGCGAAAGTGGCTCAACCCGTTCGTCATCGACTCCCGGATACCCGACGGGCGATCACGCACCACTTCACCATCCGGAGCCAGGATGGCTCCGTACATGATGGATACATCACTGTGGGCATGTATGAAGATGGCTCGCCCGGTGAGATCTTCGTCACCGTGGCCAAGGAAGGAAGCACGATCTCCGGGCTGATGGACGCCTTTGCGACGGCCGTCTCCATCGCCCTGCAATACGGCGTCCCGCTGGAGGCGCTGGTCAAGAAATTCAGCCATATGCGCTTTGAGCCCTCCGGCGTCACGACGAATCCGGAAGTGCGCGTGGCCAAGTCCATGGTCGATTACATCTTCCGGTGGCTGGCTTCGCAATTCCTCGATGAGAGAGCACAGGAGGAACTGGGTGTGATGACGCCGCCGGTGCGAGAGAAGCTGGCTCGGGCCCTCTCCGGAGACGTGAAAGAAGACGAGGCGCTCTCAGAACCGACCACGCCGCGAACGACCTATATCAGCCAATCGGATGCGCCACCATGTCCTGACTGCGGCCAGATCATGGTCAGAAACGGCTCCTGCTATCGCTGTCACAATTGCGGGAGCACCAGTGGATGTTCATGAGGTCAGAGCCGGAGCCCACTCCGTTCGATGAGCATCTCTGAGATCGCCGGGGGAGAGAGACCTCTCCTCCGGCCTCATTGTCCGTGGACGGAATATCCGCGTCTCTCCTCGATGTTCGCGCCCAGCTCCCGCAATCGCCCATTCAGATTCTCATAACCTCGCTCGATGTGTTCAACGCCGGAGAGGATTGTCCGCCCTTCAGCGGTCAACGCCGCTTGAACGAGCGTCGCCCCGGCCCGCACGTCGGTGACCTGAGCGCAGATCCCTCTGAGGGGCGTGGGGCCGTGAATCCTCGCTGCATGCCGATATTCGGGACGATCGTCCTCCCAGTTGAAGTTGTACACCTCCTCGGGTCGGTCCACTGGCGGATTGAACAGTTCGATGCGGGCTCCCATTCTCCGCAACTCCTCGACGTAGCCGAATCGCCGTTCGAAGACGGTCTCATGAACGACGCTGATGCCCTCGGCTTGCGTCATCAACGTCGTCAGCAGGGGTTGCCAGTCGCTCATGAATCCCGGATGGGGGGCTGTCCTCACCTGAACGGGTTTGAGAGGACCGCGATACCACACATGCAATGACGCGGCATCCACGTCGAAACCGGCGCCGAGCCGCTCGAGCTGCTCGAGGAAGGCCTCGATATAGTCCGGTCGTACGCCATCGATCCAGATGTCTCCCCGGGTGGCCAACGCCATGCAGGCGAACGAGACGACCTCATTACGATCGGACATCACCCGATGCACGGCCCCACGCAGTCGGTCGACGCCATCGATGATGATCGTCCGCGGAGCGGCGCGACGGATGCGCGCGCCCATCCCGTTGAGGAGGGCAATGAGATCATCCACTTCCGGTTCTTGAGCGGCGTTCTCCAGGACGGTTTGTCCCTGGGCCATGACCGCGGCCAGGATGAGCGTTTCTGTGCCCGTATGGGTGTTCTTCGGGAAGCGGTATCGGGTTCCCACCAGGCGCTCTCGTCGCACGTGAATGACGCCTTCGCGCTCCCGGACCTCGGCGCCCAAGGCGACCAGACCAGCGATATGGCGATCCAGCGGCCGGCGACCGATTTGATCACCGCCGGGAAGGGGTAACACCACTTCATCACATCGGGCCAACAGCGGACCGACGAACATGAACGAGGCTCGCGACTTCTTGGCCAATGTGGGTGGAAGCATACACCCCGTGATCCCCTCGGGATCGACCTCCACCGTGTGACGATCCAGACGCCGCACCCGGCCGCCGAGAAGTTGAATCATCTCACCGGCCAGGTCCACATCTCCCACGGCGGGAACATTGCTGAGGATCGTCTTCCTCTGCCCCAACAGGGCAGCGATCATCAGTTTGAACGCGACATTCTTGGCGCCACTGACCGTGATCCGACCATGGAGTGGCCGTTTGCCTTCAATGATCCATTGTTTCACTCCCACTCTCCCAGATAGCGAATCTCTTCCTCCAGTCTGATGCCGAATCGTTCGGCGACCGCTGCCTTGGCCCGATCGATCAGAGATTTAATATCTGCGGCCGAGGCGCGATCTGTGTTGACGATGAAATTGGCGTGGCGCTCTGAGATTTTCGCCCCACCCACGCGATATCCCTTCAATCCGCATTGTTCAATCAACCGCCCGGCGAAATCGCCCGGCGGATTCTTGAATACCGAGCCGGCGCTCGGGCCGGCCGGTTGGTGCTGACGTTCCCGGAGCAACTCGGCCATTCTCCGCTCAATCCGATCGCGCCGGCCGGGCCGACCGCGAAGCCAAGCGGTGATGACAAGATCGCCGGTATGCTTCAATCGACTCTCGCGATACGCGAAGGCCAGATCCGATGGCGCCAGCCAGCGCTCCCGACCATGGGCATCGATCACGCGAACGCGCTCCAGGACGTGACTCATCCATCGCGTGCGCGTGCCCGCGTTCACGGCCACGGCCGCCCCGACCGTTCCCGGAATGCCGATCAGGAATTCCAATCCGCTCACCTCGTGCAGGGCCGCCTGTTTGGCCAGCACAGCGAGATTGGTCCCCGAATCGGCCTCCACGAGGCCGCGAGGGTGAAACGCGAGGCGCTCGGCACGATTCACGATGACGAATCCGCGAATGCCACGATCGGAGATGAGGACATTGGCTCCAAATCCCAGCACGGTCACAGGCTGACGGTGTTGTCGAGCCAGCCGCCACGCTCGAATCAACTCATCGGCCGTTCGCACGACGAGCAAGAGGTCGGCCGGACCTCCGACTTTCCAGTTACAGTATCGGGCCAATGGTTCCTCGATACGAACGCGCTCCTCTCCCCACACCGCGATGAGCGCTCGTTTGAGGGAATTGACATCGGAGATGGTCGTTGTCGTCATGCAGGAACTCGGCGCTACCTCAGAATGTCCTCCAACTGGATCGCCCGTTCAGTTTTAGCATCGCGATACTTCACGATGATCGGCGTGTACACGGACAGGCCCAACTCCCGGCCGCGCCCTCGGGAAATTGCTCGACACCCGGGAACGACGACGGCGTTTTCGGGGATCTCCAATGGCGCATCCTCCGTCTTGCGATACACCGTATCTTTGACCAGATCGTACACCGGCGTCGAACCGGTCAAGATGGTGCCCGCGGCCAGAATGGCGCCGCGCCGGACGATCGCTCCCTCGTACACGCCACAGTTCCCCCCAATGAGCACATCGTCTTCGATGATCACGGGCATCGACCCCACCGGCTCGAGCACGCCGCCGATTTGCGCCCCGGCGCTGATGTGCACGCGTTTGCCGATCTGCGCGCATGAACCGACGAGCGCGTGGGAGTCGATCATCGTTTCATCATCCACGTAAGCGCCCACATTGATGTACATGGGAGGCATGCAGACGACGCCGCGACCGACGTAGCAGCCATCGCGAATCGCCGAACCGCCGGGTACGAGGCGAATCCCATCGTCGATCCCAATCCGCTTCAATGGATAGGTATGTTTATCGTAGAAGACGAAGTGCTCATTAATGGACATATTGCGCAGCGCGCCGATGCGAAACCCCAACAAAATGCCTTTTTTCACCCATGAGTTCACCACCCAGGTATCGCCCCGTTTGACGGCGGCGCGCACCTCGCCTCGATTCAATTTCTCCTTCAACTCGTTGAAGGCGTCGAAATACTCGTCGCCAAATTCATCCGAGCGAGCGTCAAAGAGCCGTTCGATTCGCTGTTGGAGTTCCATAGTCATTCTCGCCTGGCATCGGAAGATTGAGCCGACGTCTGGAGCACGCCCAGGGAGACCAGGACGCGGCGCAACGCCTCTTTATTCTCTGGCCTCATGGGAACGAGCGGCAACCGGTACACCTCCTCGATATACCCCATCATGGCCAGCGCGGCTTTCACCGGGATGGGATTGGTCTCGATGAAATTCGCCCGCATGAGCGGCCAGAGCCGACGGTTGAGCGCGCGCGCCTCCTGGAATTGACCGTCCAGACACAAGTGGGTGAGCTTGGTCATCTCGGCGGGGATTTCATTGGAGACGACGGAGATGACGCCCACGCCCCCCAGAGCGATGATAGCGAGAGCGAGCGCATCGTCGCCGGAGAAAATCTTGAACGACTCCGGGACGGTAGCCGCGATCTCGCCCACCTGCATGAGATCGCCCGAAGCTTCCTTGACGCCGATGATGTTCTCCACCTCAGCCAGTCGAGCGAGCGTTTCCGGGCGAATATTCGAACTGGTGCGCCCCGGCACATTGTACACGATGATGGGCAATGAGACGGCTTCGGCGATAGCGCGAAAGTGCTGGTACAATCCCTCCGGCGTCGGCTTGTTGTAATAAGGCGCTACGGACAAGAGGCCATCAGCCCCCACCTTCTCGCACTGCCGGGCCAGCTCGATGACCTTGCGGGTATCATTGCCACCCGCTCCAGCAATGACGGGCACGCGACCAGCCGCCTCGTTGACGACGACCTCCACGACGCGGAGGTGCTCCTCAACAGTGAGCGTGGGATTCTCGCCGGTCGTCCCACAGGGCACGAGAAAATCGATGCCGTGATCGATCTGGAACGCTACCAATCTCTTCAGCGCCGGCTCATCGACGCGGCCATCTGCCGTAAACGGCGTGACCAGCGCCGTTCCGCATCCTCTCAATTCATCGAGTTTTGTCATGACGCCCTCTCCTCATTATTTAAGATCAAAAGCCCCCGGTGTTCCCACCGTCACCGGGCATGCGCCATCACTCTCCGTCGGATGAGCGCGGCTTCGGTCGCCTATTATAAACGACATCATTCGGTTCGTTCCACGAGCTCCTGAAATGTGTAGAACCCTTTCTTCCCCACGATCCACCGCGCCGCAAACAGCGCGCCATCGGCGAAGCCTTCTCGACTGCGGGCGACGTGTTTCAGCGTGATCGTTTCCACCGGGGAATCGAAGCTCACCGCGTGAGTGCCTGGAATATACCCAGCGCGCACACTGGAGATCGGCACATGATGATCGCCATAGGCCGCTTCCAGGATGCGCCCCAGTGTGATGGCCGTCCCCGACGGCGCGTCCTTCTTGAGCTTGTGATGGGCCTCCTCGATGAAGGGATCAAACTCCCGGAAGCGATGGAACAAATGAGCGGCGTGCTCAACGATCTTGAAAAACAGGTTCATGCCCAGGGAGAAGTTCGGACCATAGACGAAGCCGATCCCGCTTTGAGCGACCACGCGGCGCGCCTCGTCCAGATGCTCATACCACCCCGTCGTTCCCACGACCATGTTCACGCCCACCCGGGCGACTCGGCGAATATTTTCCATCACAGCCTGGGGCGTGGAAAAATCTATGCAGACGTCAATGCCGGCCAGATTCTCCGGCGTGAGCCCCTGGAACCATCCGTTATTCTTGGAATCGAGAATGAGCGAGACGGTGATCCCTTGACGTTGCGCACGCCGCTCGATGAGCTTACCCATCTTGCCATATCCAATCAGGGCGATATTCATGATCCTCTCCTCAATAAAACATCTCCGGATCTACGTCCCGGAACAAAAGATCGTGCAAGCGCTTCACGGCCTCGCCGACGTTCGCCGCGGGGAGAATGAGCACCAGGCTATGTTCAGACACTCCGTAAGAAATCGCTCCCACAGGTAGATCGCCGACCGCTTGGACGACCTGATGGAGAAGCGCCCCGTGCTGGTGGAGATGCTCTCCAACGAGGCAAACGATGGCTTGATCTGACACCATGGCGACGTTCGCCTCGGGCTCGAGATCAATGGTCAGCGCCTCGACGCTCTCCGAAGGATCGATGACCAGCATGATCCTCGTTTCCGTCGTCATGGCCAGATAGGTGTGAAGCTGAGCCCGCTCTACGGCCTCGAAGGCGGTCTTGAAGAATCGCGGCAGAGACGAGGCATGCCGAGCCGCTACCGTGAGAAGTGTGACCGGCCTCTTATACGCGATCGATTTGACGACCGACCGCGTGGGCGGGACAGTGGCGGCGATGACCGTGCCCGGTCCATCTGGATGTCGGGAATTGTAAATATGGACGGGGATGGCCTTCTCATCGGCGGGGAACAATGTGCTCGGATGAAGGACCTTGGCGCCGAAGTGGGTGAGCTCCTTGGCTTCCAGAAACGAGATCGCTCTGATCGTGCGGGCTTCTGGTAATATGGCTGGATCGGCCGTCATGATGCCATGGACGTCCGTCCAGATTTGAATATCCTCAGCCTCCAGAGCGGCGCCGATGATGGCGGCGGAATAATCCGAACCCTCGAACCCCAGCGTCGTCGTGACTCCATGAAGAGTCGCCCCAATGTAGCCTTGAGTGACGGGGATCCGTCCCGCTTGAAGGCATGGTCGGATGTGTTCGACGATCCGCGCCCGGGTGATGTCCATCAGTGGCCGCGCCCGCGTGTGATGCTCATCGGTGATCATGAATTGACGGGCATCGAGCCAGACGGCATCGAGTCCTCCATGCTTCAGCGCTTCGGTCACGATGACTGAAGAGATGAGCTCTCCATATGAAGCGATACGATCGCGGCCGCGCAGTGTGAGCTCGCGCAGGATGGCCAATCCATCGATGAGCTGCTCGATGTCGCGAAAGTACCCTTCTACACGGGGGAGAGCCTCATCAACATGCAGCGCGCGCATGAGAGCGACGTGATACCCTTTCAGTTCCTCCCATCGCCCGCGCGCCGTGGCCCGCTCACCACGAGTAGCACGCTCAGCAATATCCAGCAGTGCGCGCGTCGTCTTCCCCATCGCCGAGACGACGATGACGGGGCCGAGATGGGCGCGCGCTTTAATGATATCAACTACCCGCTCGATTGATGTGGCATCCTGAATCGACGTGCCCCCGAACTTCATGACGATCATCTTGCAACCTCCTCAACCGATGCCGATGTTCTCTTCCAGGAGGACATCACGATCCCGTTCGCCCGGAACGTCTCCACGATCAACGAGACTCGTTCAACAGCCTCTCGACCAGCCGAACATAGAGGTCCACGGCTTCGACGAGCGCTCGCTTTGGTACCTTCTCGTGATCGGTGTGCGCGTCGAGGATCGAGCCCGGCCCCAGCAAATATGGTTTTCCCAGTCGCGTGAGAAACGGAATATCCGTACCGAACGAGACGACGCTGGTTTCGAATCCTTCCACGCGATTCAGAAATACGGGTGACGCTTCAGAGATGATGGTGAGCGTCGCGCGCCCATCGGTCATCTCCTGAAGGCGCCGCTTCACCGCGGCCGGTTCCTCGACCAACCGAAACATGACTTCTGCCCGCGCTTGATCCGGAATCACGTTAGCGGCCACGCCGCCAGCAATAATGCCGATGTTGTAAGTGCTCTCGCCGAGGAGGTCGTGGCGCGGAAGAGGTATCTGGCGGAGATCGTCGAGCACGTCCAACAGCTTCTCGATGGCCGATTCTCCCATATGGGGATAGGCCGAGTGCGCCGCTCGCCCGTGGGTTGTGATCTTCACGCGCATCGAACCTTTAGTGGCCAGCACGAGCTTGTTTTCGGTCGGTTCGCCATCGATGAGGAAGTCGCTCTCCCAGGTTAACTCGTTGGCCGCTTTGGCGCCCAGGCTGGTTCGCTCCTCATCGACCACGAACAGGAGTCCGATCTCGTCAACGCCCCGGTCCGAGAGCCGCTCGGCCGCCTTGATTTGAGCCGCGGCAATCCCTTTAGCATCACACGCGCCCCGCCCATAGAGATAGTCGTCATCCTCGGATGAGGCGATGAACGGTGGGACGGTGTCCAGATGCGTCGAGAGAATCGCGCGCGGTTGGCCCAACCGCGCCAGCACATTGAACCGATCCGGTTCGACCTCCTGCAACGTCACCTGAAATCCGCGTTCGGCCAGATAGTCCCTCAGGAAGAGCGCGACGTCTTTTTCGCGTCCGGTCGTGGAGTCAATATCGATGAGTTCTCGCGTCAAGGCGAACACATCCATCATCCTCTCTCCTTCACGGTCGTTTCGGCGCCGGCTCGCTCCCGGACACACTCAGGGTGATGCCATGCCCACGAGGATAGAGTCCAGGCAAGGCTATCGGCAACCGCCCGCCAATGGGCGCTTGGCCAAACAGCGCGCGGGCGACGGCGCGTTGGGCATACACGGCATCTCCGGCATCGCCGAACGCCGAGACGAAGGTGGGGAGCGCCGGATACTCGAGCAGGAGATAAGGACGTCCAAAAGAAATAACCACGACCGACGGCTGCCGTTCAGCAATCCGCTTCAAAAGAGCACGAGCGGCGGCCGGGAGACCCGGTTGATGATCGCGCCGAGGATGCGCAAATAATGAGACGAGAACGAGATCGACCGACTCCGCTCGACGAAGAATCGCCGCCGCTCGATCGATGGGCGTGCACCGGTCGATGACGATACGCTCGGTGTCCAGCCGGCGACGCCTCAACTCATCGGTGAGGACGCGTCCCAAGGTTCGTCGCTCCTCAGCGTTGAACTCGGCATCGGTCACGATCAGATGCATCACCGATGTGAGTGAGGGAGAGCTCAACGGGATGGTATGCCGTTCATCCCGCACCAGCGTTATGGCACGCTGGGCGATGGTTTGCGCGACACGACGCGACGCCGAACCACCGACGAAACTATCGATGAGGTCGGTGTCTGTGAACCGATTGGCGGCCAGACCCAAGCGCACCTTGGCGGTGAGAATGCGCCGGACCGATTCATCAATGCGGGCCTCAGCAATCTCCCCTCGTCGAACAGCTTCCCACACGCTGCGCATCACTCCATCCACATCGGCTGGCGCGAGCAATATATCGACGCCCGCCTTCACTGCAGAGCGCGCACATTGGCGTGGAGTGAGATGGGCGGTCATCGTTGCGTCCGACAATCTATCCGTCAAGATGAGGCCATTGAATCCCATCTGGCGACGCAACAGATCGGCGATCACCACGGGCGAAAGTGAGGCCGGCCTGGTGAGTCTCGCTTCCGCCTGGAGTGGCTCCTCTCGCGAACCTGATGGGAGAGGTGTGGAATCGATCTGAGGAACGGCGATATGGCCGACCAGAAGAGCGCCCGTTCCACTCTCGATGGCCGCCCGAAAGGGGAGGAGGGCCTGCTCCCGAAGCTCATCGATGGAGCCGGTGAGCAGAGGGAAGGCCTCGCCGACCGGTGGCCGAGCGCTGCCATATCCGGGAAACGTCTTCACTGCTGTCACCACACCATACATCTGTGCGCCCCGAATATACGCAGAGACCATCCGGGCGACCTGGCGGGGATCATCGCCGTAGGCGCGCACGCCGATCTGCCGATGACGAGGATCAGCGATAACATCGGCGATGGGGCCGATGAGGAGAGTGACGCCCAGGAGTCGCGCCTCCTGCGCCGTCACGCTTCCCTGCCGCATGGCCCACGCTGTATCACCAGTGGCCCCTACAGCCATGTTCCAGGGCAGGAGCGTCGCTCCGTGGAGCGTCGTCCCCACTCCGGCATCTACCTCGGCGGCGACGAGCAAGGGGAAGCGGGCCAACTCTTGGAGGCGATTGATCATCATGGCCGCTTCATACACCGGGCCGCGCCCGAGGAGAATGCCTCCCACGCGATGTTCCAGAATGTGATGGCGCAACGTCTTGAACCGTTCGCTCTCCAGATTCAGAAAAGTCGCCGACGCCGGGATCATGATCATCTGACCGATCTTTTCCTCCAGGCGCATGCGTTTCAATTGAGCGTCGATCCACTTCCGCTCCCGCTTAGACAGGTGACGCTCATAGGGGAACTTGGCCATCTCGATTTGCGGCCGTGAGAGGCTGACGCCAAAGCCTATGACGATCAGGCCGAGGAGTCCGACGAGCATGGCTCTCAGGCGATGACGACCAACGCTGCACGCACCCAGACGACTCATTGACGTCCCCCTCATCGATCGAAGCGAGCGATCCGGCGAGTGGCTGGGAACCGACGCGCCGGCCTCTCATTCCAGAGAAATCCTCCAGATGGATCGGGTGAATCCCCGAGCGTTACATGTTATAACAGCCACCCCCATAAGTAAAATTGATTCGCCCTCACCCTTTGTCGTTCACGATTCTTTTGTTGTACACTAATGGTTGGCCTCGTCAAGAAGCGGAGAGGATGAGCATCGTCATCGGATTCATCTCTCTGCCGAGGCCTGGTGAGCAACTCGGTGGTCGCTGAGGCGAGGAAGGAACCGATGGCCAAATCGCCCAATGAAGTGATGGTTGAGCGATCGCTCCCCCACAGCGTGGATGTGGAGCGCTCCATTCTCGGGATCATCCTGCTGGACAACTCCACGCTGCATCAGGCCTTGGAATTTTTGAGTCGTGATGATTTTTATCTCGAGGCGCACCAACGCATCTTCGAAAAGATGCTCGCGCTCTACGAGAAGGATCAACCCATCGATCCCATCACCTTGCGAGAAGAACTGGAGCGCTCCGGCGAACTGGAGCAAATCGGTGGCGTCAGTTACATCGCCCGCTTGATGGATGGGACGCCCCATCTGAGGAATATCGAGCATTACGCCAAGATCGTCCGCGATAAGTCGCTGCTGCGACGCCTCATCATCGCTTCGAATCAAATCATCAGCGAGTGCTTCGAACAAGAGGACGACACCGACCTCATCCTGGAACGAGCCGAGCGCGCGATCCTCGATATCGCCGATGACCGCACCAGAGAAGGCTTCACCACGGTGGCCGACGTCGCCAAGCAACAACTGGAAGTCATCGAGCAGATGGCCGGCCGACCGCGAATGATCACCGGCTTACCGACCGGCTTCCTGGAGTTCGATGAAATGACGTCGGGACTTCAGAAGAGCGATTTGATCATCGTTGCCGCCCGTCCCTCGGTGGGGAAAACGAGCTTCGTCCTCAGCATCGCTCAGAACGTGGCCCAAGCCGGTTACACGGTCGGCATCAGTTCGCTGGAGATGAGCAAACAACAACTGGTCATTCGCCTGCTGTGTTCCGAGGCCAAAGTGAACATGCAGCGATTTCGTGGTGGCTTCCTCAATCGGGAAGATTGGCGACGGCTCGCTCAGGGGCTGAAGAAACTGGCCGAGTGCAAGATCTTCATCGACGATACGCCGGGCATCACCACGCTCGAGCTTCGCGCCAAAGCGCGGCGCCTCAAGCACGAGCGGGGACTCGATCTCCTCATCGTCGACTATCTTCAACTGATGAGCGGTCGTGGCCGGGCGGAGAATCGACAACAAGAAGTTTCACAAATCTCGCGGGATTTGAAAGCCATCGCCAAGGATCTGGATGTGCCGCTCATCGCCGTCTCGCAACTCTCGCGCGCGCCTGAGGCCCGGACCGATCACCGACCGCAGTTGAGCGATCTGAGAGAGAGCGGCTCTCTGGAACAGGATGCCGACGTGGTGGCGTTCCTGTTCCGCGAAGAACTCTACAATCGCACGCCGGAGAACGAAGGGAAGGCCGAACTGATCGTCGCCAAGCAGCGAAACGGCCCCACCGGCGTGGTCCCACTGGCCTTCCTCAAGGAATTCACGCGATTCGAGAATCTCATGGATGCCCCCCTATGAGCCAGAAGATCGACGTTCGCGCATCACCCACCACGTCATGCTCGGCATCGGATGTCCTCGGTCGGCCTACCTGGGCGGAAATTCATCTGGATCATCTCACCGAAAACTTTCGCGCCCTTCGCACGCGCGTCGGCCCACAGGTGAAGATTCTGGCCGCCGTGAAGGCCGACGCCTACGGTCACGATGCAGTGATCGTCGCCCGGCACCTGGAGGAGCTGGGGTGTCATTGGTTCGGCGTTGCCCTTCCCGAAGAGGGCATCGCCTTGCGGGAAGCGGGAGTGACGCGCCCGATCCTTTGCCTGGGTGGATTCTATAATAATCAAGCTCCCCTGCTCCTCGAATATGAACTCACGCCGACCATCTATGATCGCGAGATGCTCGAAAGACTGAATGCCGCTGCTCGCCTGCGCGGGCTCATCGCTCCCTATCACCTGAAAGTCGACACCGGCATGGGACGCCTGGGTGTGCCATTGGCCGAACTGGAAGAGTTTCTCGATCGTCTGGACAGCTACTCTCACGTCAAGATGGACGGGCTGCTCACCCATCTGGCTTCGGCCAACGAGCCGCGCCAGGATGAATTCACCCGCCGCCAAATCGAGCGGTTTCATCGAGCGATGGAACTGGTGCGCCGAGCCGGCTACCGACCGACCTACTATCATCTGGCCAGCAGTGCGGCGATTTACGCCTACCCCGAGTCGTGGGGGAATATGGTGCGACCAGGCGGAGCCCTCTATGGACTCTTTTCGGCCGCTCCCGAATTGCGGCCCGTGATGTCGCTTCATACGCGCATCATTCTCGTCAAGACGGTCCCCGCCGGCGCGCCGCTCGGATATGGGGGAACATTTGTCACTCGCCGTGAGAGTCGCATTGCGACTTTGCCCATCGGCTACCAGGATGGCTACTGCCGCGCCTTCTCCAATACGGCCCGCGTCATCATTCGTCAACGCTATGCGCCGGTGGTGGGGCGCGTGAGCATGGATCTCACGTTGATCGACGTCACCGATGTTCCCGGAGCCCGGGTCGGTGATGAAGTGGTGCTTCTGGGGGAAAAGGACGGACTCTCGGTCACCGCCACGGAGTTGGCCCGAAAGGCGCACACCATCTCTTACGAGATCACCTGCGGCATTAGTCGTCGTGTTCCGCGAGTGGCCGTCTGACGTCCTCCGGGGAAGCGATGGTGGCCTTCCCGAGATGGGCATTGGAGATCCCGAACGGCATCCGCGAAAACGGCGTCTCGATCAGCGCTTGGCCCTCTGTGAAGGGCAGCCTCGTCGAGGCGATCGTTCTTCTTTCCTCACTGCTCCGGGGAGCGTGCCTCGTTGACAGCGCTGATGGTGGATCGTTAGTTTTTAGTCGCCCATGGCGGAGGAGAATCGAGCAGCCGTCGAGTTCCACGACGTGACCTATCGTCTCAATGACCGGCCGCTGGTATCCCATCTGACTTTCCACGTGCGCCGAGGAGAAATTCTGGTGCTGCTGGGGCGCAGCGGTTCCGGTAAGACGACGACGTTGAAACTCATCAATCGCCTGCTCGCTCCCACCGAAGGGGAGGTCCGCGTCGAGGGCACCGCGACCGTCGACTGGGACCCCATTCGACTGCGGCGACGCATCGGGTACGTCATTCAAGAAGTCGGGTTGTTTCCTCACTTCACCGTCGAACGCAACGTCGGACTCGTCCCCACGCTCGAAGGATGGGAGCCCGAGCGCGTGCGCGACCGCGTCCATCGCCTGCTGCGCCTGGTCGGTCTGCCGCCAGAGCAGTTCGCCCATCGTTATCCGCATGAACTCTCGGGCGGACAGCGACAGCGCGTCGGCGTAGCCCGGGCGCTGGCCGCCGACCCACCTCTCCTGCTCATGGACGAGCCCTTCGGCGCACTCGATCCGCTCACCCGGGTGGAGATGCAACGCGAATTCCATGAGTGGCAACAGCGCCTGGGCAAGACCGTGGTGTTCGTGACGCACGACATCCAGGAAGCCCTCTTTCTCGCTTCTCGCATTGGGCTCATGGACGAAGGGCGCCTGGTGGAATTGGGAACGCCGACAGAGTTCCTGCGCTCTTCGCGCCCGGAAGCGCGAGCGTTCATTCAATGCCTTCGAGCCGTACCGTCGGACGATCGCCTCTCTGAGGAAAAGCTGTCATGAGTTTCATCGAATTTGTGATTCGGCATCAGCGCGAGATCATTCACCTCACCGAGGAACACCTCATCCTGGTGGGTCTTTCTATGAGCATCGCCCTTCTCGTCGGCATTCCGCTCGGCATCCTCATCACCCGTCAGCCGAGATGGCGCAAACCGGTGCTGGGATTCGCCAATGTGGTGCAGACGATCCCCAGCCTGGCTCTGTTCGGTTTTCTCATTCCCATCCCTTTCGTGGGAGGCATCGGCGCTCGCACGGCGATCGTCGCTCTCACCCTCTACGCGTTGCTGCCCATCATCCGCAACACCTATGCGGGCATCATGAGTGTCGATCCCGCCGTTCGTCAGGCCGGTCTGGGAATGGGGATGACCGATCGGCAACTGCTCTTTCAGGTTGAACTTCCCCTGGCGCTCGGCGTGATCCTGGCGGGCGTGCGCGTGGCCACGGTGATCTCCGTCGGCGTGGCCACCATCGCCGCCGCGATCGGCGCGGGCGGATTGGGCGTATTCATTTTCCGAGGTGTGGCGATGGTAGATAATCAGTTGATTCTGGCCGGCGCCCTGCCAGCGGCCTTGCTCGCTCTGGTCATCGATTTCACGCTCGGGTGGATCGAACGCCATCTCACGCCTCGAACCGAGGCGAGGAGAGAGATGGCATGAGCACGAGCGCTCGATGTTTGGCGATCGGCGAGCCGGGATTCCGCCCCGGGAGTCGCGGACGAGAGGCCGGTCATGGAACTCCTTCGATCGGGCGCGCGACGCACCTCGGACGCGGGTTGACCATCGGCTGGTTGTTCATGTTCATCCTCTTGATGGCTGGTTGCGCGCGCGTGGAGAGGCGCATCGTCGTCGGCTCGAAGAACTTCACCGAACAGGTCATCCTGGGCGAGCTGCTCGCCCAGCACATTGAACGGCAGACCGACCTTCGAGTGGATCGTCGATTGAACCTCGGCGGCACGTTTCTCTGCCATCGGGCGATCACCGCGGGCGAAATCGATCTCTACGTCGAATATACAGGGACGGCCTACACGGCGATCTTGAAGCACGATCCCATCGGCGACGCGCGTCAGGTCTATCAGCGCGTCAAACAAGAGTATGCTGAGCGATTCGACCTCGTATGGATGGAGCCTTTGGGATTCAATAATACGTTCGCCATCGTCATCCGCGGCGAAGATGCGCGAAAGCTGCACATCGCCACGATTTCGCAAGCGGCCAAATACGCGCCGCGATGGCGCGCCGGATTCGGGTATGAGTTCATGGAGCGAAAGGACGGTTATCCGGGATTGGCCAGGACCTACGGATTGAGATTCGCCGAACCACCGCGAGAGATGGATCTGGGATTGATGTATCGTGCGCTGCGAGATGGTCGCGTCGATCTGGTGGCGGGCAATTCCACCGACGGGCTCATCGCTCACCTCGATCTCGTGGTGCTGGAAGATGACAAGCATTATTTTCCGCCATATGAAGCCGCGCCGGTCGTGCGCCGTGACACACTCGCGCGATATCCGGCGCTCGGCGCGGCGCTCCGGCAACTCGGGGGACTCATCTCCGAAGAGGAGATGCGCCGGTTGAACTATCAGGTGGACGGCGAGCACCGCGACGTGAAACAGGTGGTGCGGGATTTCCTCGATGCCAAACATGCCTTCCTCCAGCCGGAATCAAGGTCGCGGGAGGGAACCGAGTGAGGGTTTCTCCATTTCTCCTGACGCTCAGATGAGCAGAGAGGCCCACTGATCCGCGCTCCGGCTTTCGTACGCTTCGCAGACTCGTCAGAGTTCACCGAGATGGGGACCAGACTCAGGTCACAGATCCGCATCCTAGCCATGACCTCTCGAACTTGTCAGGAGGCACTTTTTCGTCTACCATCTGCTTTTCAAAACGTGATGCACACCTTCGGGGCAGGGTGAGCCCCTCGATGAGGGGGGCAATTCCCGACCGGCGGTATGGCCCAGAGTCCTGGGCCGAGCCCGCGACCCCCACGGCATGGTGGGGTGGATCCGGTGAGAGGCCGGGGCCGACGGTATAGTCCGGATGGGAGAAGGTGGCAATCGGATGTCGCTGGCTGAGCGCGATGCAGAGCGTCGGGTTCGCCAGCGGCGTATTGGAGCGGTGTCCCGGAGGTCACGATGGCTTCCGGTCTTTGTTTGTGATCCCTCTGACGCCGTTCATGTGCCCCTCGCCGCATATCTCCCTGCCCGAAGGAAAACGTCCCGATGAGCTCTCGATGTCATCATGGGGAGCGATGAGCGAGACCGCATGAACGAAGACTTCATGCAGCGAGCCCTGCGTCTGGCCGAGTGTGGGCGGGGACGGACCAGTCCCAATCCCATGGTGGGCGCCGTGCTCGTCCAGCGGGGTCGGATCGTCGGCGAGGGATTCCATCCGCGGGCGGGAGCGCCTCACGCGGAAGCCTTCGCCCTGGAACGAGCCGGCCCGGCGGCGCGAGGCGCGACTCTCTACGTCAATCTCGAGCCCTGCTGTCACTTCGGGCGAACGCCGCCGTGCACTCGAGCGCTCATCGCCGCCGGCGTGGCCGAAGTGCACATGGCCATGCTCGATCCCAATCCATTGGTCGCCGGACGAGGGCGCGCCGAACTGGCCGCAGCAGGCATTCGCACTGTAGTCGGCGAGCACCGAGCGGAAGCTGAAACGCTCAACGAGTGCTTCGTCCATTGGATTACGACGGGACGGCCATTCGTCATCGCCAAGTTCGGAATGAGTCTGGACGGAAAGATCGCCACCCGGCGCGGCGAGGCGCGGTGGATCACCGGCCCCGAAGCCCGTCAGCAGGTCCATCAGTTGCGAGATGAAGTGGATGCCATCCTGGTTGGCGTCGACACGGTGATCGCCGATGATCCTCAACTGACCACGCGGCTGGAGAAGGACGATGTCCACCATCCGCTGCGCGTCATCCTCGATAGTCGGGGGCGCCTCCCCTTTCACGCGCGAGTGTTGGATTCCACGCTCCCCGGACGCACGCTGGTGGCCACAACCGAAGCGATGCCCGCCGACCGGCGTCGCGCCTTGAGAGCGCAGGGGGCCGAGGTGCTCGTTCTGCCCGCGCACGCTGGACGCGTCAGTCTCCCCCATCTGCTCGCCGCGCTCGGTCAACGCCAGGTCACCAGCCTCCTCGTCGAAGGAGGGGGGACCGTCCTGGGCAGCTTTTTCTCCGAGGGGCTGGTCAACAAAGTGTGGGCGTTCATCGCCCCACTGATCATCGGCGGTCATGCAGCGCCAACTCCCGTAGGAGGGATGGGCGTGGAGCGGCTGGCTGAAGCGCTCCGGCTCGAGCGCGTTCAGTGGCGCCAACTGGGCGCGGATCTCCTCATCTGTGGCTATCCGACCAGGACACAGTCGGCCCGTGCTCAAGTTGAAGCCGTCCGAGCGAGACGGAGTCGAGACGTGCTGGCTTCGGCCGCCCAACGCGATTAGGAGAGCGCCATGTTCACTGGCATTGTCGAAGAGATTGGAACTATACGTCGCCTGGAGCGCCGAGGAGGGTCCGTCACTCTGGAAGTGGCTGCCAGCAAGACGCTCCAGGAGACGCGCATTGGCGACAGCATCGCCGTCAATGGAGCCTGCCTCACGATCACCGCTCTCGGCCGAGACACGTTCACCGTGGATCTGGCGCCGGAGACGCTGCGGCGAACGAACCTCGGACGATTGCGACCCGGCGACGGCGTCAATCTGGAACGAAGCGTAGCCATGGGCGATCGCCTGGGAGGGCACTTCGTCCAGGGCCATGTCGATGGCGTCGGTCGGGTGAAAGCGCTGCGACCGGAAGCTGACGCCGTGATTGTCTCGTTCGCCGCGCCGGCTGAGATCATGCGCTATGTCGTCCCCAAAGGATTCATCGCCGTCGATGGAGTGAGTTTGACCGTTGTCGATCGTCTCGATGGAGGGTTCACCGTCTCGTTCATCCCCTATACGCTGGCTCACACGATCGCCGGTCGCTATCGCGCGGGGAGCGTGGTCAATCTGGAAGCCGATATTCTGGGGAAATATGTGGAGCAGTTTCTCTCTCACTGGAGAGAAGCCGGGACGCTGAGTCGTCAGTTCTTACTTCGCCATGGATTCCTCGAAGGAGGTGAAGATGTCACTGGCAACGATTGAAGAGGCCCTGGAGGAGTTGCGTGCCGGGCACATGCTCATTGTGATCGATGACGAAGACCGGGAGAACGAAGGTGATCTGGTTCTGGCGGCGGAGAAGGTGACGCCGGAAGCCATGAACTTCATGCTCCGGCACGGGCGCGGGCTCGTCTGCGTGCCCCTTCCCGGCGAGCGGCTAGAAGCCTTACGGCTCCCCCTGATGGTTTCGTCCGAAGAGAACACGGCGCCCACCCGAACGGCGTTCACCGTCTCGGTCGATGCTCGCGAGGGGGTCACCACGGGCATCTCTGCCTACGATCGAGCGGTCACTGTGCGACGACTCGCCGATCCCCGAGCGCGACCGGAGGATTTCGTCCGGCCGGGACACATCTTCCCGCTCCGCGCCGCCGATGGGGGCGTTCTCGCGCGCCCCGGCCACACCGAAGCTGCCGTCGATCTCACCCGGCTGGCGGGTCTTCAACCGGCGGGCGTCATCTGTGAGATCCTGGCTGAAGATGGTCACATGGCCCGGTGGCCCGAACTCCGCGCCTTCGCCGCCCATCATGGATTGAAGATCATCCGCATCGCCGATGTGATCGCTTATCGGCGACAACATGAGATGTACCTGCGCTGCGTCGCTCGCGCTCAGCTCCCGACCCGGCACGGTTCATTCACCGTTCGCGCCTACGAAGAGACGACGACCGGCCAGCAACATCTGGCCCTGGTGATGGGCAATGTGAATGATGGTCGGCCAGTTCTGGTGCGCGTTCATTCCGAATGCCTCACCGGCGAAGTATTCGGCTCGCAACGCTGCGACTGTGGAGCCCAGCTCGACAGAGCCATGGAAATGATCGCGGCCGAAGGGCGGGGCGTCATTCTCTATATGCGCCAGGAAGGACGAGGCATTGGCCTGTGTAATAAACTGCGGGCCTATGCGCTCCAAGAACGTGGACTGGATACGGTGGAAGCCAATCACCAATTGGGCTTCCCCGCCGACCTGCGCGACTATCGCGTCGGCGCCCACATTCTCATCGATCTGGGCATTCACGAGGTCCGATTGCTCACCAATAATCCGCAGAAGGTCAAAGGATTGGAGCGACACGGACTGCGGGTCGTCGAGCGGGTGCCGCTCATCGTTCCGCCGACGGCGGAGAATTGGGCCTATCTGCGGACCAAGCGAGATAAGATGGGGCATCTTCTCGATCTCTGATGGGGGCGAACGCCGTGCCTGCGGGAGAGATGAACCCCACGTTCGGAGGAGAATCCATGGGAAAGACCTTTCGCGGAGCGCTCACCGGGAAGGGGCTGCGTATCGCTTTAGTCGTCTCCCGGTTCAATGAATTCATCAGCCATCGCTTGCTCGCTGGCGCGCGCGATGCGCTGGAGCGACTCGAGGTGGCCGATGACAACATCGACGTCGCTTGGACGCCGGGTGCTTTCGAGCTCCCACTGGTGGCCAAACGATGTGCTGAAAGTGGCCGCTACGATGCCGTCGTCTGCCTGGGCGCGGTCATTCGCGGCGCCACGCCACACTTCGACTATGTGGCCAGTGAAGTGGCCAAAGGCGTGGCCACCGTGGGGTTGACGACCGGCGTGCCCATCATCTTCGGCGTGCTGACGACGGATACCATCGAACAGGCCATCGAGCGCGCCGGATCGAAATCGGGCAACAAGGGATTCGATGCCGCCATGGCTGCTATCGAAATGGCCAACCTCCTTAAACAGATTGCCTCATGAAGAGGGGTCTCAGATGTAGAGGCGAACGTGGCGGTCTCATCGCCCGCGACCTCATACGATCGCCGCTTCTTCACAAACAGTGTGGTGCGAGCTGACAGCTTGCGCGACATTCTCCCAAAGTCCTCTTCACCCCCTCGGTGTGGCCCACGAGGTCATGGGCGATTTCGCAGTAAACAGGCGTAGCGCAAGTTATTGACTCGCCCTCCTCACCTTCATCCTGGGGAATGGACACGTTGCCCATGAGTGATCCCCCTTGGGCTGAGCGCGATCAATCGGTACAGCGGTTGAGCCTGAGCGCCTCTATGCTACAATAACCGCCCCAATGAGAGATCACGACTCGCGGAGAGGAAAAAATCATATGAATCCCATCGGACTCATCGTTCTCGCCGTCCCTGTAGCGACGCTCATCCTGCTGGCTTATCATCGAGCGGGGATGAGAGGTGTTGGTCAGGGATTCGCACAGACGGGAACGCTCATTCTTTCGATTCTTCCCTATCTGGCTCTGGGCATCACATTGGCTGGATTCCTCACCTACCTTTTACCTCAAGAGATCGTCGCTCGTTGGCTGGGGGCGGAAGCCGGGTTCAAGGCCATCGGTCTCGGTTGTGTGGCGGGCATCGTGATTCCCGGTGGGCCGTTCATTCACTATCCCATTCTGGCATCGCTTCTCGCTCGAGGAGCGGCTCTGGGGCCGGTGGCTGCCTACATTGCGGCCTGGGGACTCATGAACATGAATCGCGTGCTGGTTTGGGAATCTCCCTTCTTCGGCTGGCGGTTCGTGGGAATTCGCCTGCTGGCCTCGCTCGTCTTTCCCTTTCTCATCGGCGTGGTGGCTCAAGAACTCACCAGGATGCTCTCGCCTTAACTTCGCCTCTTGAGGAAATGAGATGAGTGCATATGCGCTGCTCACCACGCGAGGCTCATGCGGGGAGAAGGGTGGGAATGAGGGAATCAATTCACCGGACAGAAACGAGGTTGTCATCGAGTGTTCATCGGTGTAGGCTCTCAAAGAATGCGGCTTTCCGGAGGTGATCGTATGAACATGGGCTTTGCGGCGATGATGTTTCTCCTCCTCATTCCAATCATCAGCCAGACGGCGTTCGCACAAGAGTTCTCCGTCGGTCCAGTGACCGCCGGTCCGGGAGAGGTGGCCTCGGGATTCATTGAGGTGCCGCCCGGTGTGGATGAGGGCACGCGCATCCCGATCAGCGTGCTTCATGGACGACGACCGGGACCAGTGCTGGCCCTGATCGCCGGAAATCACGGTTATGAGTATGCCCCTATCCTGGCGCTTCAGCGGTTACGCGGCCGGCTCGATCCCAAAGCGCTCGCCGGCACCGTCATCATGGTGCACGTGGCCAACATGCCATCGTTCCTACGTCGAACGATCTATTACAGTCCCATCGACGGCAAGAACCTCAACCGCGTCTATCCGGGCAAGAAGGATGGAACCGTGTCCGAGCGCATCGCTTATGCCATCACGCAACAGGTCATCGAGCGGTGCGACTATCTCATTGATTTGCACTGCGGCGACGGCAACGAGTCGCTGCGTCCCTACACGTACTGGCCGAAGACGGGAAATCCCCAGCTCGACGAGAAAGCGAAACAGATGGCCCTGGCATTCGGCCTCGATCATATCGTCATCGATACCGATCGTCCGAAAGACCCCCGCCACTCCGTCTACTGCTCGAACACGGCGACGACTCGCGGCAAACCGGCCATCACGACCGAGTCGGGAGGACTGGGTCAAACCGATGAACCATCTATCGCGCGCATTGAGCGGGGAGTGATGAGCGTGCTCCGATGGCTGCACATGCTGGACGGCGAGCCCCAGTTCGTCGAACATCCCATCTGGATCGATCGTTCAGAGGTCATCCGCAGTCAGGTGACCGGCCTCTTCTATCCGCTGGTGAAAAAAGGCGTCGCCGTGACGAAAGGAATGCGGCTCGGTTACATCACCGACTTTTTTGGTCAACGAATCGCCGATGTGCGCGCGCCATTGAGCGGCGTCGTGTTGTACATTCTGGGCACTCCCCCGGTGAGCCCCGACGAACCGCTGGCATTCGTCGGACATATCTTGTCCGAGAAATGATGGCGGGAAACACCGCGGTCGCCGATCCGGCCGGGAAGCGAAATGCATTAAGGGAATCCGATGCTGCATTGGTCTTCGGCATTGCGCACCCGAAGACACACTCAGAAATTGGGATTTTCAAGATTTCAAAGATCACTGATCGGACATCCCCTCGAGCGTTTCATTCTGCTCTCCTGTCGTCCCCTATATTGCCGAATATGACTGAGCGAGATACAATAGAAACCAGCGTAATGAGTGCTCGTAGGAGAGTGGGCATGGGCGTCGTTCGATGAGCACTGGGTGCGCGCGAGTTCGAGACATGTCATGGAGGTGATCCACGATGGCGCAGGAAATCAAAATGAGATCGACTACTGCTGGCGCGCCACCACCCGGCCGCATGACCTACGAAGAATTTCTCGCGTGGGCCGATGAAGATACCTGGGCTGAGTGGGTCGATGGAGAAGTGATCATGATGAGTCCCGTATCCAAACTTCATCAACAGCTTGGATTGTTCCTTCTCCTGCTCCTGCAGCATTTCGTAGAATCCCATCAATTGGGCACGGTACTTTACGAGCCGTTTCAGATGAAGACGGGACCGGAGCTACCTGGGAGATCGCCCGATATCATCTTTGTTCGCCGGGAGCATCTGGATCGCCTCAAGGAGAATTACTTGGATGGTCCCGCCGACTTAGTCGTAGAGATCATCAGTCCCGAGAGTCGCGCCCGCGACCGGGGAGAGAAGTTCTACGAATACGAGCAAGGCGGCGTGCGCGAATATTGGCTCATCGATCCGGATCGCAAACAGGCCGAATTTTATCAACGGGGAGAAGATGGCATCTATCGTCTTGTGCCGGTCGGCGAAGAAGGAATTTATCGAAGCGCCGTCCTGGAAGGGTTATGGTCGAAAGTAGCCTGGTTGTGGCAAGACCCGCTGCCGCCGCTCATGAGTATCCTCAAGGAATGGGGACTGGTGTAATCATCCGGTCACGCCTCCGGCACCTCCTCATCGTGCCCGTCTTGCGCCTGGCGTCCGGCCTCCTTCCCCATGAGTCCTTGCGCCGCTCTGATGGCTTCTTCCAGAGTGGTGATCTTGCCATCCAGTTGCATCTCATAAACGGCTTTGAGAATCTCGCCCATGCGCGGTCCCGGCGGAACGCCCAGGGGGATGAGGTGCCGTCCCATGAGAATGGGTTTGGGTGGAGCGTGTTCCACGGCCAGCGCCCGCGCCCGCTGGATGAACCATTCCTCGGCGGCCGAGTCGCTGGCCGGACCACGAGCCAGGGCATCGGCTTTCGCAACCAGATAGAGGAGTTCCAGATCGCACTTCCGCGCCAATCGACGAAACGCGCCATCGGTGATGCGATGGCGCTCGCCATAAAACTGCGAGGGCTTCAAATGATTGGTGACCAGCGCCACCACTTGCCCACGAACATCATAGCCGTTGATCGTGTGCACGTTGAGCGCATCGAGCACTCGCAGGGTTGGTTCCCGAGCCGCCTCCTCGTGCCCCGGCGAACGAAGGTGCCCGCGTTCGAATCGCGTCATTTGCGGTTTTGCGATGTCATGAAGCAGTACGGCGAGGATGACGGTGAGCCTCTTCTCCTTGGGAAGCCCTTCGGTCAACGCCACCGCCTGATCGACGGCCATTAGCGTGTGAATCCAAACATCGCCCTCCGGATGCCATTCGGGGTCCTGTGGACATCCGACCATCGGTTTCAGATCGGGCAGCAACTTATCGATGATGAGCAGATCGAGGGCCGCCTGCAATCCAATGGATGGACGTCGCGCTAACAAGAAGAGCTTCTCGAATTCGCCCCATATGCGCTCCTTGGGCAAATCGGTCAGATCAATCGAGCGACAGAGCTCTCTGGTGTTCGGCTCGATCTGGAATTCAAATCGGGCGGCAAATTGCATGGCCCGCAATACGCGCAGGCTGTCCTCGCCGAATGTGCGCGGATCCACGGCCCGGATGATCTCGCGTTCGATATCCTGGACGCCGTGATAGGGATCGAGAATGTCCTCGCTCAAAGGATCATACATGATGGCATTGATGGTGAAATCGCGGCGGCGAGCCGCTTCTTCGAACGACATGAACGGGTCGCCGGTCACAGCGAATCCGCGATGTCCCCGACCCACTTTCGATTCCCGGCGCGGCAAGCTGATATCGATCTCCAACGGCTCTTCCTCGTCCCCGTCGAGGCGAAGCTTATAGACGGTGAATCGGGCGCCCACCATGTTGACGGGTCCAAACTGCCGGAGCAGCGATTCCAGGACGTCGGGCTGGAGATAATACACCTCCAGATCGTAATCCTTCGAGGTCCTGCCCATCAACCGATCGCGCACGCCGCCCCCGACCATCAGCGCCCGTCCGCCAGCGCGGCTGATGGTGCGACAGATGGAGAGAACGATGGGATGGATGGTCTGACTGGCGATGTGATGGATGGCGGCCACTTCAATGCTCAACGAGAGTCTAATGAGACGCCCATGTGCACGGGAATGTGATCCCGCGCGCTCCTCCCCTCAACCGGTATGCATCCTGTGCGAATCGACGCTCTTTGTCGACGTCGCGTCCCGAGACGCCGTCATAGCAGGGTCATCGTCGACATCGATCACGTCCATGAACGCGCTGACCGAGAAGACGGCGCGACCAATGCCCGGATCACCATACCCGGGGGGAACCGGCAGCCGATACTTGGCATGCGTGTCACGCCACACGCGCAGCAACCGAACGTGATACTCCAGCGGAGCGCCTTGAGGATTCTGTGGACCGAGCGCGGTGAGCGGCTCCGGACACCACGTCGTGAATCGAGGGCAGATTCCATGCGACATGAAAAAGTCTAATCCTTCGGCCGTCGACGCGATCGCCTCATCGACCGTCTGAAAGCCATAGGGTTTGGCCATCTCGATGCCGGCGACGAAGTTGGGAATGACATGTGTGGGACCGAAGATCTCGGCAGCATCCAGGATGCGCCGAACCCACTCTCGATGACCGATGAAGCGCGCCTTACCCGGACAGAGAAGAGCGAATAAACGCTCATCCCACACTTCATAGTTGGGGTGGTAAATTTGCACGCCCGCATCCTTGAATTTTTTCAGTTCGTCTTTGGGCAGCGCCTGAACAACCATTTTACTGATCCAGCGTCGCGGGAAGGCGCGTTCGATCGCTTCGGCATATCGGGCATAGAAGTCGACTTCGGTCAGTCCCTTCAGCCTGGTGGTGATGCTCCCGCCGGTGATGGTATAGGCTTGGCTGACGGTATCCGTCTCCTGAATGATCTCCAGCGCCTCCAGAATCTCCTCAATCGACTTCACACCGGTATAGGGCCGCCCGGCAGCGATCTGCTGACGGTAATTCTCATTGATGTCGCAGAACCGACATTCCTCTTGCTCGCCGAAGTACTGACAGATGCGATAAACGGTCAGGTAGACGAGATATCCCCACTCGATCGTGGGAGCGATGTCGATGACCCGCTTGCCATTCGACAGCGTGCGCGTGTAGTACTCGGGGACGGGCTCAAAGTGGACATCGGCAATGGGTGTCCCCTCCAGTTTCAAGATGGCTCGCCCCTGGACGGCCTCCACGCGGTACGGCGAGCGAGGATTCAATCGCACGGAGATGATGGTGCGACGGAAGCCATAGGGCCCCCCCTCCAGAGCGATCTCTTCCGGCGCATAGAGATGCTCGCGCTGCGCCATTTCGGCCAGAGGGACCAGATCGAAGGAGAAGATGAAATACGCTTTGGACTTGAAGCGCGCGGCGAGCCGGAGCGCCTCGGGACTGAACGCCAGTCCGGTGCGGAGCATATCTTCCTTGAAGATCGCCTCTGACGGGAGATCCGGATAGCGGTTGATCATCTCTTCGATCAGGTCTAACCGGGTCGGATGTTCGCGCTCTCGCTCAACCGCGGTGGTCACTCTCTTCCTCGGCATACGATCACCTCTTCTGGGCCTTCAGATGTGGCACCCAAATTGTTCCAGGAAGTATGCCTTCACCTGATCGGCGGCAATGCGAATCTGCTCCATGGTATCGCGATCGCGGATGGTGACCTGCTGATCCTCGAGCGACTGGACGTCCACGGTGACGCAGAACGGCGTCCCAATCTCGTCCTGCCGCCGATAGAGCCGGCCAATGGAACCTGTGTCGTCATACACGGTGTGGACGACCGACTGGAGATCTCGCTTGATGCGCTTGGCCATCTCGACGATCTCCGGACGATTCCTCAAGAGCGGCAGGACGGCCACTTTAATGGGAGCCAGTTCCTTATGGAGCTTGAGCACCACCCGCTTTTGTCCTCGAACCTCTTCCTCGTGGTAGGCATCGACCAGGAAGGCGAGCATGGTTCGATCCACGCCGGCCGATGGTTCGATCACGTAGGGCGTGATGTGCTCGTTCGTCTCGGGATCGAAATAGGTCAAGTTCTCGATGCTGTGCGCGTTCTCGGGATTGGATTTCGAATGAGCGCGCAAGTCGAAATCGGTTCGATTGGCGATGCCTTCAATCTCCGACCAGCCGATGGAGAAGAGATACTCGATGTCGATGGTGCGCTTGGCGTAATGGGCCAGCTCATCCGGAGATTGTTCGCGCTGGCGCAAGTTCTCCCGCCGAATGCCCAACCGGAGATACCAGTTGAACCGCTCCTCGACCCAGCGCTCGAACCACTCCTCATCGGTTCCCGGCTTGACGAAATATTCGATTTCCATCTGCTCGAATTCACGAGTGCGGAAGGTGAAATTCCCCGGGGTGATCTCATTGCGGAACGCCTTCCCGATCTGCGCGATACCGAAAGGCAACTTCCGCCGCATGGTCGTCTGCACGTTCAAGAAGTTGACGAAGATCCCTTGCGCCGTCTCCGGTCGCAGATAAACCAGCGCCGACTCATCTTCCACCGGTCCCATGAACGTCTTGAACATGAGATTGAACATGCGCGGCTCGGTCAGTTCTCCACCGCACTCGGGGCATGTCCGGCCCTGAACCTGGTCGGCACGAAACCGCCGCTTACACTCCCGGCAATCCACCAGAGGATCGGAAAAGGTGTCTTCGTGACCCGAATACTTCCACACCCAACGATTCATCAAAATCGCCGCATCCAATCCCTCCATGTCATCCCGCTCGTACACTACGGCCCGCCACCAGGCGCGTTTGACATTATTTTTCATCTCGACACCGAGTGGACCGTAGTCCCACGTGCTCTCTAATCCTCCATAGATTTCGCTCGACGGAAAGATGAATCCCCGCCGTTTGCACAGCGATCGAATCTTCTCCAGGTCTACCGGCATATCCGCTTCATTCTCCCTGACCAGGCGCGAGCCCCAGCATCACGGGCTCTACCTGAAATATCATGGTTTCAAAACCGATAAATCATATCAGATGCGCGCGCCGTGGTCTACGGCGAAACGAGGAGTCTCTGCGGTAACAGGACGTGAACATCGTGTTGGTGCGCCTCATGACGCGCACAGGCCCATCGCCGGGTCTCTGCTGTAACAGTGCTTGAACATCGCGTAGGGGGGCGGGAGGGGGAATTCGGGAAACGAATACCCTCTCCGGAGTTCCCACCCACAGGATTGCGTGAAGGATGCCAGCCGAGTATTATATGGCTGAAATGGTGCAGAGCGAGGTTTAAAAACCATGGCGGCCAACATCACCGTACAGCGAATGACCATCAAGGATGCGCGGGCCTGCTGGGAACTCGATCAGCGCTGTTTCACTGATGGGGAAGCGTACGATCTGGAAACGTTTCAATATCTCCTCACCAATCCCCAGGTCGTGGCCAGGAAAGTGGAACTGGCCGATGGCACAATGATTGGCTTCGCCGTAGGGATGCTCGAACCGGGGGCCGTCGGACACGTGATCTCGGTGGGCGTCGCTCCCGAATGGCGGCGTCGGGGCATCGGCCGCCTGCTCATGGGGGAGATCGAGCGCGGGTTCATGAAGCGTGGCGCGACGATCACCCGCCTGGAAGTCCGGACCGGGAATCGCCCGGCGCAGCGACTCTATGTGAAGCTCGGCTACACGATCACCGAGCGATTGCCTCACTATTACGCCAACGGCGATGATGCACTGGTGATGGTCAAATCGCTTCCCGTGCGTCGCTCCTTCTGGCGATTCAGACACTGAACGAGATGAGCGCACACCCGTCACTCCTTTCGGCTTGGATGGCGTATTCGACTGGGCTGCAGCATGCCTTCGTCTGACTCCTCGATCGTTTTTACAATGGCGCCTGTGAAGCGAAAACGCCAAATGCTGGAGGCCCCTGCCGGCCCCCGACTCATCGTTCCTCGGGGCGCTGAGTTTCGCCCCGAATGGATCGACTTTCGGCGCGGGATTCGCGTTGGCCGCCTCGACCCTCATCAACGGATCACGCAGATTCTCAAAGCGGCATTGGAATCGGGCTTTGGAGACCCGTTCGTCACCGTTCGCTGGGGTCGCGGCATCTATTGGCAATGGATCGGATGGTTCCCCCGCGCCAATCGTCTGGCGAAACCTCTCTCCAGCCATGTGAGTTTCGGCTGCGCCAAGTATTTCATCTCCATGGCCCGCGACGAAGAGGTGTTCAAGGCGGGAATGCAAGTCGAGCGCGGATTCCTGCGAGCCCCCGACGAATATCCCGAATCCGAACTCCGGGACGATTGGGATTGGCACCGGTTGCTGGCGCAGTTGAAACCCAATAGTCGATTGGAACGGCACTTACGGCGACTCATCCGCCGCGATGGATTTCGCCTGTTCGCCGGGAGTTGGACGGCATATCGCGAGCTGACGGCGCGCGATTTCCGAGGTGCTCGACAACTTCGCCAGATGCTGACCGAAGCGCCTCCCGATGATTGGTGCGGATTCCAGCTTTTCTACCCTCTCTCGGAGCAAGAGGTGCGCTCGATGACTGGCATCGAACTGATCGAGGCCATCCTGGCCGTTTTCTCCGAAGTCACTCCGATCATGAACCGATGCATGCACATCCGTCTCGGTCCCTGAGAATATTCTCCTGAGAGCCATCGCCATACATTCCTCTTCCCGGGATCGGGCGAGGCCGATAGGGCGCTCACATCGACCGGGCGGCGAAATCGGAACTCGAAGCGAGCGGAGAACTGCGAACACGCGCGTGGAGGGATGCGACTCAGCCCATCTCCGAAGCATCGAGTTGACAGGACTCTGTCACTGGCGACGCCTTGGTGAGCTGGGGCCTTCCGGGGGCTCGCCTCATGACGTCGCGGCGAGGATGCGATCATACACTCGCCGGATGTTCGCCGTGTGGGACTCGTAGGCCTGTTGCCATTGCTCGATCGATTCGGAGCCAAATAGTCGAACCAGGCCCTCGAGCCGTTCGCGGCTCGCCGGCAAGGTGTTCTTCGGTCGGTCGAACAACAGTCGCAGACAATGATCCGTCCGGCGCAAGAAGGCGTATCCGTCAAACAGAACCCGATGCTGCTCGCGGTCGATGACTCCGCAGGCGAACAGGTGATCGATCAGAGGGAGCGTTCCGCGCTCCGGCGGATCGGGAATCTGATGCTTCAACTGAAGATATCGGGTGGCGAAGTAGACATCCAACATCCCGCCCTTCCCATACTTGATGTTGCGCCGCTCGACGCCGCGCGCCTTCTCTCGCTCCAGGCGCTGACGGATATCGCGGACATGGCGCGCCAGTTCCTCCAGGTGCGATTGGTGCGCCTGGAGGATGTGAGTTTGCAGTTCCCGATAGATCATCTCGGCGAATGTCGGTTCGCCGGCCACCGGATAGGCTTTCAGATAAGCGAGATGTTCCCAAACGGCCGCTCTCTCTCTGACATAATCGAGGAACGCTGCACCACTATGGGCCAGAGGACCGCTATGGCCATCCGGTCGCAGCCGTAAATCGACGGTGTAGAGCATGCCCTCGCGAGTGATCGCCGAGAGGATGTGCACCAGACGCTGGACGAACATCTCGTAGGCTTCTTGAGCGCCAAGGCCGGAGAGCGGACTTCCCCGGTCTTCGTCATAGACGACGAGGATGTCCAGATCGGAATTGTAGTCCATGCCGTTATGGCCCAACCGCCCCAGTCCCAGGATGGCGTATCGCGGGAGCTCGCGCCATGCGCCGAATTTGTCCTCTAACTCCTGAAAGGCCAGCTCGCTGGCTACCATCAACGAGGCACGCGCCAACGCCGTCTGCGCGACATTGGTCTCGCGTAGCGAGGCCATCCCGGTGATATCCCGATAACCGATGTGCAGAAGTTCTTCGTGCCACCGCCGCCGGAGCGCGTTCATACGGAGCAAGAGATCGGCGGGTAAATCGGCCACCGCCATGTCCAACCGCCGTCGATACTCGTCCACTGTTCGCCCAACGCGCTCGCCGGTCGGTGCCAGCAATTGAGAGACGAGTCGAGGATGGGAGATGAGAATTTGGGAGAAGAATTGACTGACGCCAAAGAATCGAATGAGTTTCTCTACAATCTCCCCAAACGCCTCATCCGAAACCGGCCCCATCCCGGCCAGGGAGGGCTCTTCTGACAAGGCGTGGCTCAGCGATTGAGCGAAAGCAATGAAATTTTTCGTCGCTCGACCGGGATTGAGCGTTGCGCTGAGAGCCATGGGGATGCGAGCATCGAGCGCGCGGCGAGCTGACTCGCCGGCATCGAAGGCGATGACCAACTGCTCCACGGCTTCAGTCAACGCCGCCCGTCTCCACTCCGTCTCATCGCGCGGCGGCGTCCATCGTCTGGCTCGACTTCTCTGCCCACCACGGAACATACTCTCAAACAACGCTGCAACATGGGCCATATGGTGCTGCAAATCGTCCAGGAAAGCGCGTCCCGGATGGGCTTCGGCCAGGTAACCCAGGCGCTTAGCCAACAGATCGAGTCGCGCTGGGTCCATCGGGACGACGTGCGTCCGCAATCCCTGCTCCATCTGCAACCGATGCTCCACCATGCGGAGAAACGTATAGGCTTCCGAGAGGCGGGCGTGATCGGTCTCCGAGATCATGCCTTTGTCCGCCAATCGTTGCAATCCGATCAAGATGGGACCGACGCGAATCCAGGGTTCGCGCCCGCCGTAATACAACTGCAGAGCCTGGACGATGAACTCGATCTCGCGAATGCCGCCTCGACCGAGCTTGACGTGAATGCCCCGATGGCGTCGACTCGTCTCGCGATCGATCTTATCCTTGACCGCCCGAATCTCCTCTAATACCTCCGGCGAAGGACGAAGGGGATAAATATCATCCCTCACTGCCGCCAGGAACTGCTGGACCAATGACGCGCTCCCCGCCGCACAGCGAGCACGAATGAGCGCTTGACGTTCCCATGGTTGAGCCACCCGTCGGTAATAGGTGGTAGCTTCGTTCAACGAGATGGCAATGTCGCCCACCCGACCATGGGGGCGCAATCGCAAATCGATGCGGTATACGGCCCCCTCCTCGCCGGTGCCACCGATGACTTCGGTGATGCGCTCGGCCAACTTGATGAAGAACTCCTTGTTCGTCAACTGGCCGGTCGAAGTCGTCCCGGGCTGCGAGTAGAGATAGAGGAGATCGATATCCGAGGCGTAGTTGAGTTCCTGGCTACCCAGCTTTCCCAACGCCACGATGGCGAAGGCCGCCGGCTGAATGCGCCCGCGGGCGTCCCTGACTTCCGGCGTGCCGTATTGATTGATCAACTGCTGATAGCTATGCCAGAGGGCGTGCTGCAACAAGACGTCGGCCAAATTAGATAATTCCAGCGTCGTCTCCGAAAGGGTGGCCAGTCTCAGACAATCGCGCAGATAGATGCGCAGCCACTCGCGATGCTTGAATCGGGAGAGGAGCGCCGACTCGCTCAACGTGGAGTGGATGGCGGCGAAGCGGGCCAGGTCTTCGAGGAGCTCTTCTTTCGATTTCATCCGTTTGAGATCTCGCTCTGCGCCCAGCCATTCGACGTATTCCGGATGCCGCAACATGGTCTCGGCCAGAAAGGGGCTGTGGGCCGCCAGGACGAGAAGATTGGCCACCCAGGTTGGTCGTTCCGCCACCCGTCGAGCGACGGCGGGATGCTCGCGCTGCAATCGCTCGATGAACCGGCGCGCGCCCACGGGATCGGGAAGCGCCTCCAGAAGATGCGAAGGAAGTTTCACCTCGACACCCATCACCGATTACATTCTAAACCCGAAATCTCCCGGGCGAAATACCACTCCCTCGCCGGCCGCCGCTCGTACCCGATGGGGGAATGGCGCTCGCCGAGCGAAGCGATCCACGCCGACAACATGCGCCTGTCGAACGGCAACATAATGGAACTGCGATCCAGGGAACGTCGCCCGCTCACCCCACCAAAGAACGCAACGCGTAGAGGCCGCCGGTCACCAGAAGAATGCCAATGGCGTCCAGGATGAGGCCATAGCGGATCATCTGGGTCACCGGGACATATCCCGATCCATACACAATGGCATTCGGTGGCGTCGACACCGGCAAGACGAAAGCCATGGAAGCGGCGAAAGTCGCTCCCAGAGTGGGCCCCAGCGGATCAATGCCGGCGCTTTGGGCGGTGGCGATGATGATCGGGATCAACATGCTGGTTGCCGCCGTGTTGGAGATCAACTCGGTCAACAACACGCTCACCAACGCGGCGGCCAGAATCATGAACAGGCTCGCGCTCATCGGGAATCCGGCGCTCACCACGCTCTTGAATGCCTCACCAATGCGATCGGCCAATCCCGTCCGAAAGAGCAACTTGCCCAGGGCCAGCCCGCCGCCGAAGAGCAGAATCGTCCCCCAATCGATTTGCGTCGCTTCGGACCATACCAACACGCGGCGCGTCTCTCCGGAATCATCGCGGTCGCCGGGCAAGATGAACAGCAAGACGGCCCCCAGAATGGCGACCACGCTCTCGGGGAGCAATGTCCGCAGCGTCTGCGATAAGGAATGGGAGCGCCCCAGGATCACGCTCAGCACCCCGGGCAAGAGCCACAACACCACCGTCGTGGCGAAGGCGATGACGACGCCACGCTGGGCCCGGGTGAGCTTCTCCGGCGAGCGATTGACGTCCAGAGGAATGCGCTCCACCGATGGCCGACACAGTCTGGCGAAGTAAACGTACATGATCGAGAAGAAGAGACCGGTGATGGGCACGGCCACCATCATCCAATCGAAGAAGGCGATCTCATAGGAGGTCAATTCCCGCAGGTAACCGAGCGCGATGACGTTGGGTGGCGTTCCCACCGGCGTGGCGATGCCCCCGATCGAAGCGCTATACGCTGTGATCAACATGAGCGCCGCCGCATATTTTCGGTCTTGAGGAGTGAGCCTGCCGGTAGCCGAGGAGAAGCGGGCCAGAATGGAGAGTCCAATGGGGAACATCATCGCCGTCGTGGCCGTGTTGCTCAACCACATCGAGAGCAAAAACGTCAATCCGCCGAACGCCAGCAGGACGCGCGCCGGCCGACCGGCGATCCATCGCCGACTGAGAACCATCGCGGCCACTCGTCGATCCAGTTGATGCACGAAAACGGCTCGCGCGATAATGAACGAGCCGATGAACAGAAAAATCAGCGGATCGGCGAACGGCGTGAACACTTCGCTGGCCGGCGCCACGCCCAGGATGACGCAGCTCACCGCCCCCAGCAAGGCCGTCACCGGCAATGGCAGGCTTTCGGTGACCCATAACACGGCAGTGGCGGCGGCAATGGCGGCCAACCGGTGAGCGGCCGGCGTCAGCGAAGGGAAGGGAATGAGGAGAATGATGAGGAAAACGAGCGGGGCGAGGACATATCCCGCTTTCCGCCGCCAGAGATCGAAGCGCTGTTCGGCCGATGTGAAACCCTCATCAATCACCAGATGCGAATCGGAACGCATGCTGCGAGTCATCCGTGACCAGCAACCAGAAGTGCGCCAGCCATGCGCTGGACTTCAGAAAACAACGCATCAGCCTCTTCCCGCTCAGAGAGCGCGCCCATGAGGAGAGCTCAAGCCAGTCGATTGGGGGACAACGGCCAGCGCCTACCGACTCATCCCTCGTCCGATGACACCTTCCAGCGGACTGCTGGCGGTAGCGTACAACTTCTTCGGAATGCGTCCGGCCAGATACGCTTTTCGACCGGCTTCGATGGCATGTCGCATGGCCTCAGCCATCAACGGCGGATTCTCGGCCTGAGCGATGGCCGTATTCATCAACACTCCATCATAGCCCAATTCCATGGCAATGACGGCATCAGACGCCGTTCCCACGCCGGCATCCACGATGAGGGGCACGTCGGTGATCTGTTCGCGCAGGATGCGCAGATTGGCGTAGTTCTGTATGCCCAACCCCGACCCGATGGGCGCCGCCAGAGGCATGACGGCGGCCACGCCGACATCGACGAGCTTCTTGGCCACGATGAGATCGTCCGTCACGTAGGGCATGACGATGAAGCCCTCCTTCACCAATCGCGCCGCCGCCTCAATGGTCGCTTGATTATCGGGGAAGAGCGTCTTTTCATCGCCGATCACTTCCAACTTGATGAACGGCGTCCCCAACGCTTCACGGGCCAGATGAGCCGTGCGAATGGCCTCCTCGACCGTGTAGCAACCGGCCGTGTTGGGGAGCAGCTTGTACCGGCTGGGATCAATGTAGTTGAGGAGCGATTCCTCATCGCGATTGAGATTGACCCGCCGCACGGCAACGGTGACCCACTCCGTCCCACTGCGCTCCAGAGCCTCGACCATGACCTGATAGGAACGATACTTCCCCGTTCCCACGATCAGACGCGATCGGAACGCGTGTCCGGCTACGGTTAACACATCATTGGCTGTGCTCATAAGACTCTCATCCGTTTGGCGATGTTCTAAGTCTCTATTTTACTGCACGGCGGTGCGTTTGGCAAAAAGCGAGACCCCGATCGACGCGTCAGCCGCCCCCGACAAAATGGACGATCTCCAGCTCATCTCCTTCCTCAATGAGCGTCGTCGTCCAGTCGGCGCGACGGACGATTTCCCGATTGCGCTCGACGGCGATGCGCTCCCCTCTGAGACCGAGATACTCAATGAGCTCCTCCACATTCACTCGGTCGGGAACCTCGCGGGGCTCGCCATTGATGATGACCCTCATAGAACTCATTCTAGCAACAGCGGAAGGCAGCGTCTATGGGCGAAAAGAACGGCGGCGGGCCAGCGAGACGCGTCGGTACGGCCAAAGAGCGACATCAGGACTCCCGGCTCCCGATGGGCGCTCCGCCAGAGGAACAAGGGTGCGAAGGCCCGGAGAGGCGAAGGGCGTACCGTCCTCCCGGCTTCCGATGGACGGAAGTCGAGTCCTCATTCCGATTGTGCCATACCCCTGGCGTACCGTCCTCTCGGCTTCCGATGAGCGTCCCGCCAGAGGTATTGAGCATGGTGGCAAGTGTGGAACCGACTCCGCTTCCAGTCGCACCGGAGTTCCACACGGCGGTTGGGCCGGTGGGTGATCATGAGGTAAAATCGACTGGTGCTGGAAGTCTATCGACTGGGCCGACAACCATACGCGCTCACCCTTGAACTCCAACGTCGATTTTTGCGGGCGCGCCAGCAGGGTCGATGTCCCGACCGCCTCATTCTGGTGGAGCATGAACCGGTCATCACCCTCGGTCGGCGAGCTACTCTCGATCACGTTCTGGTCGATGTTCACACGCTGGCCGCTCGAGGCATCGAACTCTACTCGGTCGAGCGCGGCGGCGATGTCACTTTCCATGGTCCGGGGCAACTGGTCGGCTATCCCATCATTCACCTGCGGCAACGTCGTATTGCCGGACCACGCCGATATGTGTGGATGCTCGAGGAAGTGCTCATCAGCACGCTGGCCGAGTACGGTGTCCGGGCGTTCCGCCGCTCCGGACTCATCGGCGTCTGGACCGACCGAGGCAAGATCGCCGCCATCGGCGTCTCCATTTCCCGAGGTGTGACCATGCATGGATTTGCGCTCAACGTGCATCCCGATCTGGATGCCTTCCGACTCATCATTCCCTGTGGACTGGACGATCGGCGCGTCACCGCTCTCGCTCAATGGAGAGGCGAACCGATCGCGTGGTCACAGCTCGAACAACGCCTGATCGCTCATTTTGTGCGCCTGTTCGGTTACCAGACGGTGAAACTCCCCTCGGTGACGTCCCGACAAGCGAGGATGGAGGGATCGGCATGAAGATCGCCATCATTGGATCGCACGGATGTGGGAAAACAGCATTGGCGTTCTCTCTCTGCACCGAATTACAGAAACGCGGGCACGCCGTGGAGCTCGTCGTCGAGATGGCGCGTCGCAGCCCTTTCCCGATCAACGAAGCCACTTCCGAGCCCGGCCAGCTCTGGATCTTGCATCGACATATCACCGCCGAGCTGGAAGCTTCGCTCCGGGCTGACGTCGTCGTCTGCGATCGGTCGGTTCTGGATAACTACGCCTATTATTGCCACAAGTTTGGCCGACGATCGTACCTGGATGAACTGGTCACAGAGTGGATCAAAACGTACACTCTGCTCGTCAAGGTGCCCATCGTCAACGAATGGCTCATCGATGATGGCGTGCGCTCGATCGACCGTCGTTTTCAGGCCGAGATCGATCACCTGGTGGAACGCCTCATTGAGGAGTTGGCCGAACGGCACACGCGCATCCTCCACTTGACGTATCCATTCGACATCAACGAGATTCTGGCCGCACTGCCCGACAGCGCGAGTGCGCCGGGCACAGAGTGACCGAGCGACGGGGCGCGGCCATCGCGAGGTGGTGGACGCACCTCTCCTCCCCAGGGCTTTCTGGAGTGTCCGCCTCGGCCTCTTCTATGGCGCCTCCAGGAGGGGCGGCCAATGTCTCGTCGATGCACCGCCTGTGGTGTATCGTTGACAGCCGGAGGAGACGTCGCTACCATACCCCCTTTTCACATTCTCGATGGTAAGGAGTGAGCGTGATGGCCAGAAAAGTCATTCATCATGCGACCAGACCTCTCAAAGTTGGAGACAAGTGGATCTGCCGATGTGGTCTCTCCAAGAACTGGCAAGGAGCTGATCCCGAACCCTGGTGTGATGGCTCGCACAAGCTCACTGATGGTGAGGAGCCGGACAAGGTCTACGAGTACGATGAGAACGGCACTCGCATCGAGGTGAGTTGAACTCGCTCTCCGGACGACGAGGTGCGCCGTGAGCCCGGCTCTCTCGGCCAATCCCGCCTCATTGATCGCTCTTCTTCGCTTATGGAACCGGGATCGATTCGAATGCGATCCGGTGAGAGCGAACGTTATACGCTGAGAGCGATTCTCCATCCGGTTCTCCGCAATAGAGTATGGTGAGCGGCGCGCTATCGGAGAATGGGCTGGTTGAGGGGAGAGTCGACATGTATCTGATTGGTGGCGGTCAGCGATCGGTTCATCCGCTGGTGGATCGGCGCGAACGTGGGGTTTACGGGCATGTATCTGACCGGCGTCCGTCAGCGATCAGCCCTCCCAGGTTGCGTGTTCCCCGGGGCTGACCGCTGAACGCCATTCATTCCACGGTCCAGGTGTACCCACTGTGCAGGAGTTTCTCCAAATCCCCTTCACCCTGTCGACGGATGGCCGTTTGAATCTGCTCTTCCAGGAGTTCCTCGTAGGTGGGTTTTTCGACCGCGCGGAAGACGCCGACGGGCACGGGATACTCGGGATAGTCCAGGTGAGCGAGCATGAATGCCAGATTGGGCTCATCGGCGCGCTCATCATGGATCACCAGATCGGATTCCGTGATCTCCTCTCCGAGTTGGACGACTTCCAGGCGGCACCCATTCAAGCGGATTCCTTTGTTGCGCTCTTTGCCGAAGACGAGCGGTTGGCCATGCTCCAGGTAGAGCAAGCGATCATCGCGGACCGTGCGTCCGGCGAAGGGCTCAAACGCTCCATCGTTGAAGATATTGCAATTCTGCAGCACCTCGACGAACGAAGATCCCTTATGCCTGGCGGCCCGTTCGAGCACAGAGGCCAGATGCTTGGTATCTCGATCGACAGATCGGGCCACGAACGTGGCTCCCGCGCCGAGGGCGACGCTCAGCGGGTTCAGTGGCCAATCGATCGATCCGAAGGGCGTCGATTTGGTCCTCTTGCCGAATTCAGACGTGGGCGAATATTGCCCTTTGGTCAAGCCATAGATGCGATTATTGAACAAGATGATGTTCACATCCACATTGCGCCGCAGCGTGTGGAGCAGGTGATTGCCGCCGATGCTGAGCCCATCGCCATCGCCGGTGATCACCCAGACGGAGAGGTCCGGATTCGTAGCCTTGATGCCGGTGGCCACTGCCGGCGCCCGGCCGTGAATGGTATGAAATCCGTAGGTGTTCATGTAATAGGGAAACCGACTGGAGCAGCCAATACCGGAGACGAAGACGAATTTTTCCCGAGGAATGCCCAGATCGGGGAGCACTTTCTGCACCTGAGCCAGAATGGAGTAGTCCCCGCAGCCCGGGCACCATCGCACTTCCTGATCAGAAGCGAAATCCTTGCGCGTCAGCTTGACGGCTCCTTGGTGTCCATTGCCTTTATGTCCATTGCCTTGTCTACTCATGGCATCACGCTCCTTGTTGGACTCGGAGTCGGAGACTCGCCTCCGCTCCGGTGCTCGAAGCTCACTGTTCCAGCACCTCTTGAATCTTGTGGACGATCTCAGCGATCTTGAACGGCTTGCCCTTCACCTTGGGGAACGATATCGTCTCCACCAGGTACCGGGCACGAAGCACCAGCGCCAACTGCCCATAGTTCAACTCGGGAACGAGAACCTTCTCGAATCGAGAGAGGATCGCCCCCAGGTTGCGCGGGAAGGGATTCAGATAACGCAGGTGAACGCTGGAGACGGAAGCGCCGCGCGCCCGCAGATGCTCCACCGCCGAGGTGATCGCTCCATAGGTACTTCCCCAACCGACGACCAGGAGCTCCCCTTCGGGATCGCCGAACACCTCCACATCGGGAATATCCTCGGCGATGCGCGCCACCTTCTCGGCCCGGAGTTGCGTCATGAGCATATGATTATCCGGGTCGTAACTGACGTTCCCGGTGATGTGCTCCTTCTCCAGTCCGCCGATGCGATGCTCCAATCCCGGCGTGCCGGGCACGGCCCAGGGCCGGGCCAACGTCCGTTCATCTCTCAGGTAGGGATAAAATCCTTCCGGATCGGTTCGGAATTTCAATTCGATACGGGGCAATTCGTCCAGAGAAGGTATCCGCCAAGGCTCCGACCCGTTGCCCAGGTATCCATCCGAAAGATAGATGACCGGAACCATGTACTTGGTGGCGATGCGAAAGGCTTCGATGGCCATGATGAAGCAATCGGCGGGCGTGGCCGGTGCGACGACGGCGACCGGGCTGTCACTGTTGCGCCCGAACAGGGCCTGAAGGAGATCGGCCTGCTCGGTCTTGGTTGGCATGCCCGTGCTGGGGCCGGCGCGTTGTACGTCCACGACGACGACCGGCAATTCCGCCATCACCGCCAGGTTGATGGCTTCCGATTTCAGTGCCAGACCCGGCCCACTCGTCCCCGTCAATCCCAGATCGCCAGCGAAGGCCGCGCCAATGGCGGCGCAGATGGCAGCGATTTCATCCTCAGCCTGAAACGTCTTCACGCCGAAATTCTTATACTGGGCCAGCGCATGGAGGATATCGCTGGCTGGCGTGATCGGATAGCTGGCATAAAACAGCGGGCGCCCAGCCAGTTGAGCGGCGGCCACAAAGCCCAGCGCCGTGGCCTCGTTGCCGGTGACATTACGGTAGACGCCGGGTTCAATCGCCGCCCGCCGCACGCGGTAATGGGTGGTGAACATCTCCGTCGCTTCGCCATAGGCGTATCCCGCTCGGAGCGCCGTCTGATTGGCCTGAATCAATTCCGGCTGGTCGGCGAAACGCCGCTCGATCCACTTCAACGTGGCGTCAATGGGACGATCGTAGAGCCAGTACATCAATCCCAAAGCGAAGAAATTCTTGCACCGTTCGGCCTGCTTGTGAGGGATATTCACATCTTTGAGCGCCTTCAAGGTCAGCGAGGTGATGGGAATCTTGTAGACGCGATAGCGGGCCAACGTGCCGTCTTCGAGCGGATTGGAATCGTACTTGGCTTTTTTGAGGTTCACCTCATTGAACCCATCGGTGTTGATGATGATCAGACCTCCTTCGACCAGATCGGGGAGGTTCACTTTCAGCGCCGCTGGATTCATGGCGACGAGCACATCGGGCTGATCGCCAGGAGTGCGAATATCGTGGCTGCTGAAGCAAACCTGAAAGCTGCTCACCCCAGGCAGGGAGCCGGCCGGAGCGCGGATCTCGGCGGGGAAATCGGGCAAAGTGGCCAGATCGTTGCCGGCCAACGCCGTGGTATTGGTGAACTGCGTCCCGGTCAGTTGCATGCCATCGCCGGAGTCGCCGGAGAAGCGGATGGTGACCGTCTCCAGTTCCTGAATGCGCGGCTGCGGTCTTTCCTCAACAACAGTTGTTGTCTCCATAGGCTCTTTGTATCCTCCTCAGCAATGGGCGGCGATGAAAAAAAGGCGCCTCAACGAGTGCGCCTTCTCGGATCTCGCCGCCACTTCAGGTTGAGCTTCCCGCTGCAACGGTTCAATAGTCATGATGAAACACCCATTATACTCTGAAAAACCAAAAAACGTAAAGCTCAACGGGTGCACGTCACAGTTACAGTTGCAGGACGACCCGGTCGCTTGCTGGAAACGGCGCTGAGGGAACTGATCAAATAGTGATCGAAGGTTCCACTGGTAATGACCACCCGGACGCGTGACACCGCCTCTAAGGGGCATAGCGCCCTCCAATGGTGACAAAGAGATCCACGTCCTGTGGCGCGAACCCCTCCCTGCTGGTCAGCGGGGTGTCTTTGGAAATGAGGAACGCCCTCTGAGCGAGCCGTCAACCCGACCTACCCCACCGCCGGGCTTCTCAGGCCCCGGAGCTGGTCCCCGAGGTCCCTGATGTTCAGGACGCTCCTCTCCCCCCAAGGCCCCGGAATTCGCCTCCGGGGAGGGTCCCGCTCCTGGCGACGAGGGGCGCCAGTATCTCGAAGCACAGGCTCTCTCCGGCTGGCGCACCCCATTGCTTGCCGCATTGCTCTCACTCTGACAACCGATTAAACTAGAGATGATGCTGGACCGAATCCGGAGAGTGGGCCTCGATGCTCAGACAGCGCCGGAGATGGCATTCGAACCCGCCTATCTTCGTCTCTACGAGACGGGCGAGCTTCAGGCGCGCGTCGAGCGCGCGCTCGAGCTGCTTCGATCCTGCGAGGCGTGTCCGCGCTTGTGCCGGGTGAATCGCCTGGAAGATGAGACGGCCGTCTGCCACACGGGCCGTTACGCGATCGTCTCCAGCTACTTCCCTCACTTCGGCGAAGAAGACTGCCTGCGAGGCTGGAATGGCTCGGGAACGATTTTCTTCTCGATGTGCAATCTGCGCTGCGTGTTCTGCCAGAACTACGATATCAGTCACCGCAAACGAGGGCGCGAAGTCCGTCCCGATGAGCTGGCCGCCATGATGATCGAGTTGCAACGGCGAGGCTGCCATAACATCAATCTGGTCACGCCCGAGCACGTGGTGCCGCAAATCCTCGAAGCGCTGCCCCTGGCCATCGAGCGCGGTCTGCGATTGCCGATCGTATACAACACCAGCGCCTATGATTCGATGGAGAGCCTTCGACTGATGGACGGCGTGGTAGATATCTACATGCCCGATTTCAAATTCTGGGATTCGCGGCTCTCGCTCCGCTATCTCAAGGCCAAGGATTATCCCGAGGTCGCCCGACGCACGATCAAAGAAATGCATCGTCAGGTGGGCGATCTCGTCCTGGATGAGCGAGGGCTGGCCCGCCGGGGCCTGATGGTGCGACATCTCATCATGCCGGGCGGCATCGCCGGGACGCGCGAGATCCTGCGGTTCATCGCCCAGGAGATCTCGCCCCATACCTACGTCAACATCATGGCTCAGTACTACCCGGCCGGGAAAGTGAGTTCGGAGAAATACTCTGAGATCAACCGGCGCATCACCGAGGAGGAATACGAAGACGCCATACGGGCGGCTCGTCAGGTTGGCCTTGACCGTCTCGACCCCCGAGAGCTGGACCGTCACCGTTGGCAGGTGATATGAACCGTGAAGAGTAGCGAAGGATGCTCAGTGAACCGACCGATCGCGAGATCAATGAGCGAAGGCTATGATTGACTACGATCAGATCTTTCCCGAACTCATGATCGGAAGTTATCCTCAGAGCGAGGAGGATGTGAGACAGCTCCACGAGAGTGGCGTCACCGCCGTGCTCAACTTGCAAACCGATGCAGACCTTGACTACCTGGGCGTCGATTGGCCGGCGTTGGAGGCGGCGTACTGGAAGTATGGAATCCAGCTTCGACGAGTCCCGATCATCGACCATGATCCCATCGATCTGCGAGAGAAGCTGCCCCAGGCCGTGCGCACGTTGAGCCAATTGCTGGCCGCCGAGCACACGGTCTACGTCCACTGCACGGCGGGAGTGGGGCGTTCGCCCGCCGTCGTCATCGCCTATTTGCACTGGTGCCGGGGGTGGGATCTGGACAGGGCGGTGACCTACGTCAAGCAACACCGACCGTGCTCGCCGAGCCTGGAGGCCATTCGGGGAGCGACAGGAGATCTCCTGCGGGAGACGGGATCGAAGATCATATCCCCGCCCGCGTCTTCGTCGACGCCCAACGTCCGGCCGACCGAGGAGTCGACGCCCTGACCGAGAGCGCAGGCGCCCGCGGCCCAGCGACCCGAACGTCATGAACAGGCATGGAGATCGCTTCGAGTCCCCTTCCCTCTCTCAACTCATCGAACACCTTCGCCGCTTCCCCACCCGCGAAGCCCTTCGACGGTCGGCGTGGTATCAGGAGCATCGACGGGCGCTCGCTCGCCTGTTGAACACGCCGGAGCTGTATCCCTCGCCTGGCGCCAAGCCTCGCCTGCAGGCGTTCACCCGCGTCGTCCAGTGGAACATCGAGAAGGGCAAGGCGTTTGACGGACTGGTGGAGATCCTCTCTCAGCATCCGGTATTGAAGTATGCCGATCTCATCTTTCTCAACGAAGTCGATGACGGCATGGCCCGATCGGGAAACCGGCACGTGGCGCGGGAGCTGGGCGCGCGCCTCCACATGCACGTGGCGTTCGCGCCCGCTCATCTGGAACTGACCAAAGGGTGGGGCGATGATGTGAACGTGCCTGGCGAGAATCGAGGGGGACGGCAGGGCAACGCCGTACTCTCCCGGTATCCGTTCGGAGAGGTTCGCATCGTCGAGCTGCCCGCCGAATTCGAACTGTTCGAATTCGCCGAGAAGCGCTTCGGGCGACGCATCGCGCTGGTGGCCGAGGTGTTGATCGATGGGAAACCGCTCATCGCGATCAGCGTTCATCTGGAGGTGCGGACGACGCCTCAAGGTCGCGCGCGGCAGATGGCCGCGCTCATGAGGACACTGGACCGCTGGTCGATGAGCGGACCGGCGCTGCTGGCCGGCGACCTCAACACCCACACCTTCCGGCGTGGAACCCGCTGGCGCACCATTCGCAGCACGGCCCGACTGCTCCTGGCCTCGCCACCCCGGCTCAACCAACGCCTCCTTCGCCCCCATCGATCGGGCGATGAGCCTTTGTTCACTATCCTCGAGCAGTATGGATTCGAGATCGACGCGTTCAACAGTTCCCAACCGACGCACCGCTCATACTTGACCACGCTGGAGGACGCCGATCATCTCCCCGCGCCCATTCGCTCGTGGGTGCTCCAAAGGCTCGCCCGCTATGATCATCGTCTGGATATGAAACTGGATTGGATGGCCGGACGCCGTGTGAGCGCGCTCCGGTCCGGCGAGGTCATCGATGCAGCGACGGGCATCGCCAGCCTCTGTCCCCAGGCCATTTCGTCGCTCGTCGCCCGAGGCCGACCATTGTCCGATCACGCTCCCATCGTCGCCGATATTCGGTTATGAGGAAGGGAGCGCGCCGATTCGTCCATGAAAGAAACCCGGACCACCGGGCTCGTCTCAGGCGGTCCGGGCTACGCGATGCTCAGATAGGGATGATGCCGCCCCTCACTTTCTCCTCTTGGGAAGGACGGCGTCTTTCATCGCTTTGGCGATGCGGAATTTGAGGACTGTCTTGGCTGGAATTCTGATGGGCTCGCCCGTCTGGGGATGTCGTCCCATGCGGGCTTTCCGCTTGGCCAGCACCAGTTTCCCGATGCCGGGAAAGGTGAACTGACCCGATCGCTTGACCTCCTTGGCTGCTAGGGCAGCCAGATCGTCAAGAAACGCCCGGGCGTCGGCTTTCTTGATGCCCAGGCTGTCCGCTACATGACTCACTAGCTGCGCTTTCGTCATTGGCTTCTTCTCAGCCATACTCCCTCCATCAATCTATGGATTTAGACTTCATCAAGCCGATTGCCTTTTTATTATACAACAAAAAACGCCGTCGTTGGGGGATTTTTTGCACCCGAGGTCAATTGTGAGGGCCAAACATGCGCCTTTCGAGCCATGTCCTCCGAGCGGGAACGTCCCCGGTCAACGATGCTTCCTTGTTTCCGCGCTCTCCGGCCCTCCTTCGAGCGAGGCGATCACCCGTTCCACGCCGCTCCAGATGCGCTCGGCACACTCTCGGTACACGGCGAGCGATTCGCCGTAAGGATCGGCGATATCGCCCCGCTCACCGACGTATCCGAGCAGCGTGAACGTCTTGCCCTGCGCTTCCGGAAAGAGCTTCTCGACCCAACGTCGTTGCTCTCCGGTCATGGTGAGAATGAGATCGGCCCGAGCCACGCTGGCGCGATCGAGTGGCTGCGAACGATGCCCGTGGAGATCGACGCCATACTCGCCGGCGACGCGCGCGGCAATCTCCGTCGCCCGATCCAGGACCGGGGAGAGACCGGCCGAACGCGCCCGCGCCGGCAAGCCCCTTCGCGCGGCCAGGGCATTGAAGAATGCCTCGGCCATCGGACTCCGGCAGATATTGCCGGTACAGACGAACAGCACGTCCTTCATCATATTTCCTTCATAGACGCCGGACGACCGATGACGGACGACCGACGTTCTCTTTTCATTCCCTCGGTGTGGCCCCCAAGGCCATGGAGGACTCCTTCGAAAATAGACGGTGGCGCAAGTTGCCAACGTGCACTCCTTCCCCCAGCGAGTCCCTTTTCATCCCGACGGTGTGGCCTGGGCGCCATGGGAGACTCCTGTGAACATGTCGCGCAAGAGGCCATCTCCCGCGACGCCCCTCGACGAGTTCATTTTCACCCTTCCTGGTGGGCCCGTGGCCCACGAGCGATCCCCTCTCCATTCTTCATGGGCGAAGACGCCGCATCTCCGTCGCCGGCACGAGTTCTTTCGCCTGGCTGCTGGTCAGAGGCGTCCGGGCGGCCGGCCATGGCGCCGGATGTTCTCTTTCATGCGTTCGGCCAATCTCTCCAATCGCCTGACGATATCGGGATGATCGGGAGCGACGTTCCTCGTCTCGCCCACATCGGCCTCCAGATCGTAGAGTCGCGGGGGAAGCCGATCGATGAGCCTGCCGTTCTCGATGAGCTTCTGTTCCAGATGGAGCTTCCACTTCCCGGCCCGCACGGCCTCCAGGCGCTCACCGCGAAAGTAGAAGAAGGCGCGATGAGGCGTCCGGGCGCCGCGTCGGCCAGCCATCAACGGCCAGATGTTCTTTCCGTCGATCACCCGATCGGCGGGCACGCGGGCGCCGGCCAGTCGCGCCAGGGTGGGATAGAGATCGAACATCACCGCCAACTCGGTGCACGTTCTTCCTGCCGGAATACGTCCCGGCCAGCGCATGAGACAGGGGACGCGCATCCCTCCCTCCCACACCAGTGGCTTGCCGCCGCGCAACGGATAAGCAGAACCGCCTTCCCTGCCCTTGAAGACGGCCGGCCCATTATCGGAAGTGAACACGACCAACGTGCGCTCATCCAGATGGAGTGTTCTCAATCGGTCGAGGATCTCCCCCGTGCTCCAGTCCAGGCTCATCACCACATCACCATAGAGGCCGTATCCGGACGCGCCGCGAAATCGCTCTGAGACGCGCAACGGGACGTGAGGAGCGGTGTGCGGCAGATAGAGGAAGAAGGGCCGGTCTCGATGCCTGGCGATGAACGCCAGGGCTTCGGTCGTGTAGCGCTCGGTGAGCGTCTCCTGTCGAGCCGGTTGTTCGATGACGCGATCGCCGCGCATCAAGGGGAACGGCGTCATATCGTTGCTGTAGGGGACGCCGAAGAAATAGTCGAACCCGTGCCGGAGGGGCAGAAACGGAGGATAATGGCCGAGATGCCACTTGCCGATACAGGCTGTAGCATAGCCTCGCCTTCTGAGCAATTCGGCGAGCGTGATCTCCTCAGGATTGAGGCCGATGCGATCCTCGGGGAAGAGGACTTCGGGCAAGCCCACCCGCTGGCCATAGCATCCGGTGAGCAACGCCGCTCGCGAGGGCGTGCAGACGGGCGCCGCCGAGTAGAAGTCGGTGAACTTCATCCCTTCGGCAGCCATGCGATCCAACCGAGGCGTCTTCATCGGCGAGCCGTAGCACCCGAGATCGTGGTAGCCCAAATCGTCGGCCAGGATGATGATGAAATTGGGACGAGCGCGCCCGGCCGACGCCGTGACGTGAAACCCAAACCATCCCATGGCGGCAGCACTGCTGGCCAGCGCGCCAAGAAACGCTCGTCGCGTCGGGCGCGCTCGACGAAAGTTTGATGGTAGTGAGCGCTGTCCTGATGGTGCAGTCTGCGTTGGCATGTCACTCCCTCAGCAACAGAGGATTGAATGATGTTTCATAATCGTAGACGTCGAGGCCCTCGCGCCGCTTGAGGAAACCGACGGCGGCATAGGTCAACGGCGTGGCCACGGCCTCGTAGCCGGTCTTCACTCCCCACTGAGCGACCATCGCCGAAACGAGCTCGGTCGGTGGGATCGTCCCGATGAACGCTACCGTCATGAAGATCAACGAATCGAGCCCCTCCCCGACGATGGTCGAACCGATGGTTCGCATCCAGAGCCAGCGGCCCCGGGTGGCGATCTTCATCTTGGCCATCACGAAGGCGTTGGCGAACTCTCCCATCAGATAAGCCAGGAACGAGGCCAGGAGCAGCCGGGGCGTATAGCCGAGGATGCGCTCGTAGGCGGCCTGACCATTCCAGAACGACGCTGCGGGCAGAATTTGCCCCAGGCGGATGGCGGCGACGGCGATGAGATTGCAGAAGAAGCCGAGCCAGATGACGCGCCGTGCCTGCCGATAGCCATAGACCTCGGTCAACACGTCGCCGGCGATGTAGCTGATGGGGAAGACGACGATACCCGCCGGGAGGACGAGGCCCATGAGAGTGATGAGCTTGACGGCGATGATATTGGCCGTGATGAGGCAGGTGACGAAAATGGCGACCAGGAGCACGAACCAGATCGAATAGCTCGCGCGCGCGGGCGTTATGGTTTGCTGCTCGATCATCGCTCGATTGACGCCTCGGTCGGCGCGATGGCCCGGGAGTGCGCGTCGAGCGCCACCGGGAACGTCGATGGCCGAGGACGAATTTCGCCTGCGCCTCACCGACCCCGTTTGGAGACTCAATCCTACTCGTGCACCGTCACGAATGCAAGCGGATGGCTCTTGAGTTCGGCGAGGGGATGGAAAGACCGATACCGGCTATTGAGTTCCGCCAAGAGAATGGATCCTCACATCAACCTGACATGAGCCGACAGACGGCGCTACTGATGTACTCATGTTTATGGGGCCCACGGGCGCTACCGTCTCATCGCCCCATGGAGGTGTCCTAACATTCCATGCAGACGTTCGACTCTTGGAGTTCGAGGGGTCCATGGACGGGAGACTATGGCCGCCGGGAGATGCTCTCAGGGCCTCAGGAGACGCACAAAGCCTTCCTGCTCAAAATGGCGGTCCGTCGTGAGGGCTTCCGTGATGCCACGCTGGCGCATGAGAACGAAGCTCACAGCGTCACAGAGCGAATAGGTCTTGTCCGGCCGCCGCTGGAACAGCGACAGCGCCGAGCGGCGCAGCGCTTCGTCTACCCAGACGATCTCGACACCCTCATTATTAAGCAAGCCCGCTACGAACGCTAACACGTGAACGCGGTTCAAGCCCCGCGTCTGGCATAAGGGCACGAACTCAGCTAAGATGTAATTGTACGTAAGGAGCATTGGAGCGGCCTGAAAGAGCGCCACAGCGTCTGCGCGACGGGCGTCATCCACGTCGAAATAGCAGAGTAGCCCTGATGTGTCAAGGAGCATGAGCCTTCTTCCTCATGAGGGCTACCGTATTCATACGCCGAGTCGGCATCGATGCGCTCATTGTCCGCTGAATGAGGATCACCACTATTCACCGCGCCTGCCCACTGCAACAGACGTTTCCGTGCAGCCTGCCGCTCCTCTCCCGTCGACTGTGAACGCAGCTTGGGCTCATATTTCACGAGGAATTCCGGTACGCCCTCTTCGACTGTGGGCCCATACTTGACGGCCATTTGCTGGCACGCTTCGTACACTTCGTCAGGTACTTCAATAGTGATCGCCTTCATCCCCGCTCACTTCCACCCACCATTGTATCGCACCTTCCCGCGACCAGTGCCCGTTCGGCTCGTGGCTCTCTTCGACTTTTACCGCCTGGTTCTTAACATCCAGTGGCCTGAGGCTCGCTCATCTCACCGCCACCAAATGCCTCAGCTTTCCAGGAACACTAAACCAAAACCGCGAACCACACCTCACCATCCACCATCATGAATTGTTCGAATCCAACCACGCCGGGTGGCGCTCGAACGAGGCTTTCAATTGCTGCTTGCGCTCCTCCGGAAGCCATGACGCCACGATGCCGTTCAGGATCACCCGCCGAATCTCATCTCGCGTGAATCCAAACCGCCGCTCCAACATCTCATACTCCTCGGCCAACGAATTGCCGAACATCTTGGGATCGTCCGTGTTGATGGTCACCAGCACCCCGCGATCGAAATATCGACGCACCGGGTGCTCATCCATCGAACGCACCACGCCCGTGCGCACGTTGGACATCGGGCACATCTCCAGCGGAATCTGCCGCTCGACCAAGAACTCGACCAGCGTCTCGTCTTCCTCGGCGCGCGTGCCGTGACCGATGCGTTCCACCCTGAGCTGACGAATGGCCCCCCATATGCTCTCAGCACCCGCCGCCTCGCCGGCGTGAGCCGTGGTATGAAACCCGCGCCGCCGCGCTTCTTCGTAGACCTCGGTGAACAATTCCGGCGGGAACGTCTGTTCTGATCCGCCGATCCCGATGCCGATGATGCCCAGCTCGCGCACTTCGGTGATCTCATCCAGCGTCAGCGCCGCCCGATAAGGACCATAATTGCGCACCAGATCGGCGATGAGCGCCACCTCGATCTCCGGAACCCGCGCCAATCCGGCGCGGATGGCCTCGGCCAGCCGCTGCGTCTTCAGGCCGTGATGGGCGAAATCTACCGGAGAGAAGAAGGCTTCTACATAGCGAATATTCTGCGCCGCCAGATCGCGCGCCACCGCCTCGGCCACGAACGTGAAATCTTCGTACTCGCGCAGAAACCGATTCTTCCACAGCCAGGTTTTGATGAACTCTGTGAAGTTCCGATATCGAAACCGCTGCCGGAGAGCCTCCACATCGGGCACCGATGGATCTCCACCGTATTTCTGAACGAGCTGCCAGAGGGCCTCGTGCGGAATGGCTCCCTCCAGATGCAGGTGAAGCTCGACTTTGGGAAGACGTTGGAACCAGTTCATCGTTCCTCGCTCAACCACCGACGAGCGACGACTTCGCCTCTGACCAGCTCACCTCGCCTCTCGACTGACTATGTCGCCTTCGATGATCACGCCGATGCAGTGCGTCGTATACTCGAAGGGATCGCCATCAAACAGGGCCAGATCACCATCCTTGCCCGGCTCGAGCGATCCCACACGATCAGCGATGCCCAGGATTCTGGCCGCGTCGATCGTGATACTGGCCAGCGCTTCCTCGAACGACAATCCATTGGCGGCGGCGATGGCCGCTTCGAACAACACAACGCGCGTCTTGGGCACATACGTCTCATAGCCGCTCTGCAAAGCGATGGGGATGCCGGCATGACGCAAGGTGGCCGCCGTCTCCATGCTCAGATTCTCCCGCTCGCCAAACGCCCGCGCCATTGTGGGATGAACGATGACCGGTACGCCGGCCTGGCGAATCTCGTCGATGACGAGGTAAGCTTCGGCGGCGCCATCGAGCACGAGGCGAATGTCGAATTCCTCAGCCAGTCGCAGCGCCGAGAGGATGTCGCGCGCGCGATGTGCCGTGATGAGGAGAGGAAGCTCTTTGTTGAGAACGCGCACGAGCACATCTTTGTGGAGATCGCGAGGCGGTTGCTTCCCTGCCTCGGCCCGAGCACGCTTCTCGGCATACTCTCGCGCTTTCACGAATTCTGCGCGCAGCATGGCCATCATCTTGGCGCGCGTGCCCGGCGACTTGCCCTGTTGCCCTCGAGCGGCATCGCCGAGCGTGGCCGCGACCATGGCCGTGGGCACGATCACCGCTTCGTCCACCGTCTGACCGCGCGTCTTGACGATCATCGTTTGACCGGAGATCAAGTTGCCGGGAGCGTGACCGGTATGAATGGTGGTGACGCCAAATCCCCGGACCCATTCGATGAGGCGTTCGCGCGCATTATAGGCGTCGATGGCCCGCAACTCCGGCTGAATGGGCGAGGAGCGCTCCAATTGATCCTGATCCTGCGGTTGATTCAGATAGCCGGAGAGACCCACGACCGTGTGCGCGTCGATGAGGCCCGGCGTGACGACCTTGGCCGTCAACACCTGCCAGCCGCGCGGAATGCGCACCTCGCTGGCCGGGCCGACGCGCTCGATCCGGCCGTCTTTGATGAGCACCACGCCATCGGCGATCGGGGGACCGGCCATGGTATAGACCGTCTCGCCGCGCACGGCCAGTTGCGCCCATATGGGCGAAGCCCAGGCGAGCAGGATCAGAGAAGCCAGCACCAGGCGTCCACGCGGCGATGACCACTTCCCGGCACACGGCGAAGTCATCAATCGTTCTCCGTTCATCACTCCCACTCCTCCTCAGCGATGTATTCGGCGCTGTTGGTGCGATCGCGACTCGCCCCATAGCCGCCGACGGCGTAGAGGCGATCTCGCGGATCGCTCCGATCGAAGACCTTGACGCCTTCCACCCACGTCTCCAGCACTTTGGTGTAGACGCTCAACGGATCGCCCGAGAGAATGATGAAATCGGCGTCTTTGCCCACCTCCAGCGATCCGATGCGATCCTGTAAATCGAGCATGCGGGCGCCGGCCATAGTCAATCCATAGAGCGCCTTCTCTCGGGACATGCCCGCCCTCACGGCCAACCCCGCCTGACGAAAGAAGAGGCGAGAATCAGTGATGGCATCGTCGGTGTGAAATCCCACCAGCACGCCGGCGCGTTCCAGAACGGCTCCCGTCTTGAAGGAGACATCCTTGGCTTCCAGTTTTCCGCCGGGACTATCCACCACAATGATCGAGCAAGGGACGCCGGCGGCGGCGATGCGATCGGCGACTTTCCAGGCATCGGAGGCGTGATGCAGCACCACGCGAAACCCGAATTCCTCGGCCAGGCGCAGAACGGTCAGGATGTCATCGTGACGATGCGTGTGATGGTGTACAATGCGCTTCCCTTCCAGAACTTCCACCAGGGCCTCCATTCTCAGATCGCGAGGGGGCATCTTCTCGGGATTCCCTGCGGCGCGGCGAATTTTCTCCCGGTACTCTTGCGCTTTGACGAACTCGGCGCGGACCAGCGCCGCCGACTTGGCGCGCGTTCCCGGGAAGGGCGGCTTGCGTCGGGAATTCGTCCCATTGGCCATCTTCATGCCCCCGGCGATGCGCCCATCGTCGTACCTGATGAGGAGATCGTCGATCGTGCGACCATCGCGCAACTTGAGATAGAGCGTCTGCCCACTCATCAAGTGTCCCGAACCGGGCATCACATTGGCGGTGGTGATGCCACCGGCTTGAGCCTTCTGAATGCGGTCATCCAGAGCGTTGATGGCATCAAGGACGCGAATGTCGGGCTGGATGGGCGCGCTGGCATCAGCGCCTTCCACTTCACCAATGTGGCTGTGCGTATCAACCAGACCGGGCATGATGATCCGTCCGCGCACATCATGGCGTTGCGCGTCAGCCGGGATGGTCACCGAGTCGGCTGGACCAATGGCCACGATCTTGCCTCGATGAACGACGAGAACTCCGTCGGCGATATCCGGGCTGGTGATGGGAATGAGGCGCGCGCCGATGAAGGCCTGGGGCGTCTCCTGCGCTCGAACCAATCCGCTCCATAACATCAATCCCATAAGAGTCGCGAGCGATACGCTCATCTTCATAAGATTGACCTCCAGGATTGGAAAAGGTGAATGGGGAACATAATTCCTTCCACGGAGGATTGCAAGCGATTTCCGGACATGCAGGACATCAATGGCGGGTTAAGGACTGTCATAATCTGAGCGCGCCCTATCATAGCGAGAAACATAACGATCCCCGGAGACTAGCTCCGGGGCATTCGGAGAACGAAAAGAGCGCTCAAAGCAGCAACGAATGTGACCATCCCCGGAGATCGGCTCCGGGGCCTGGGGAGGTTCTGGCTTCTTCGAGGAAGCGCCACGGCAGGCCCGCGGGGATCGAGCGAGTAGCGAGTGTGTGGAGTCACTTTTCCATGGGGATGCCCCACCGCTTGACGGCGGGGAGGGATCAGGATTCCGCTCATCGCCGAGGTTCCACTCCACCCCGGATGCCCCACCGCTTGACGGCGGGGAGGGATCGGATGAGCAGCTCGTTTGGAAGAGCCTTCCCCCTTCAGGAGGCCCCACGGCTCGCCCACGGGGAGCCTCACATTGCCAGCTATTTCAGCGACCTGCTCTTACCCTCCAGGAGCCCCGCCACTTGATCGACGAGAAAACTCACACCTCAGCCTGTTCGTGGAGAACGCTCTCACCCGACACTGAGCATCAGAGCATTGGAGAGCGAGTCGAGCGGGCAGCGAGGCTTCAAGAACACCAAGAGGCGATGTCGCATCGCCTCGTCCGGGCCGATCCACGAACGCAGTTCATCGCATCAACCGCGCCGCCGCCTTTCGATGAGCTTCGACGACGGGCTGGAGATCAAGGGTGGTGAGGTGTCCCTGTTGGACGACGATCCGGCCATGAATGATGAGCGTATCCACGCGCAACGGATGACAGAGGACCAATGCGGCCAACGGATCGCCGGCACCCGAATAGCCCAGATCCTGGAGCGCGAAGATGGCGATATCGGCGGCCTTCCCAGGCGCGATCGTGCCGATATCATCCCGGCCCAAGCAGGCCGCGCCCCCCCGAGTGGCCAGATGGAACGCATCCATGACGGTCATCGCCTGCGGCCCGTAGCCCAGCCGGGTGAGCAACAGTGCCTGCCGCACTTCGGCCAGCGCGTGCGAGGAATCGTTCGATGCACTGCCATCCACGCCGAGACCCACCGGACATCCGGCGCGCCGGAGATCGTTCACGCGACATAACCCCGATCCCAATCGCATATTGGACGTGGGGCAATGCGCCACGCCAACTCGGGCGCGCCCGAGCTGCTGGATCTCGTCATCGGTGAAATGAATGCCATGCGCGAGCCAGACGTCGTCGCCCATCCACTCGGCTCGTTCCAGGTAGGCGAGTGGCCGGAGGCCATACTTCTCCAGGCAGTAGACCTCTTCATCTTTGGTCTCGGCCAGATGCGTATGCAATCGCACGCCTTTGTCCCGAGCCAATCGCGCCGTCTCGCGCATCAAGGCGGGCGTGACCGAAAACGGTGAGCAGGGAGCCAATGCCATGCGCACCATCGCTCCCGGTCGAGGATCATGATACAGATCGATGACCCGCTCGGAATCCTTGAGAATCTCATCCTCATCCTGAACCACGGAATCCGGCGGCAGGCCGCCATCCTTCTCGCTCAAACTCATGCTCCCGCGAGTGGGATGAAATCGAATGCCGATCTCCTCGGCGGCTTGAATTTCCACATCGATGAGGCGCGTTTGACCGCGCGGGAACAGATAATGGTGATCGGTCGTGGTCGTACATCCGGAGAGCATCAACTCGGCCATGCCCACCAGTGCGGCCAATCGCACCGTCTCCTCATCCAACTTGGCCCACACCGGATAGAGGCTCACCAGCCAATCGAACAGTCCCGCATTCAGTGCGGGTGGATAAGCGCGGGTGAGCGTTTGGAACAGGTGATGATGCGCGTTGATCAATCCCGGCAGGACAACTTTATCGGAGGCGTCGATGATCTGATCGGCACTCAGATGCTCTGTCGAACCGTGACCGACCTCCCTGATGAAACCGTCTTCGATGAGCACATATCCACCGGATAACGGCGGGCGACCGTCTTCCATGGTCGCCAGGACGAGCGCATTCTTGATCAGCATCTTCGCCATCGGACTCACGCTCTCGCGGGATGGAATGGCAATCGCTATTATTGAACGTTCGGGGAGGAAACTCAAGCGGCGAAATCACCGCCGCATTTTTCCGGCAGAAGACCGTTGTCACAACATCGACATTTGGAGCATAATCTTGGAGCATGGAATCAGGGAGGGAGCCATAACGGAGATGCGCGTTTCGTTGTTCATCACCTGTCTGGTGGACGAGTTCTTCCCCCGCGTGGGCGAGAGCATGGTCAAGGTTCTTCGGCGGCTCGGCGCGTCGGTGGAATTCGACGGGCGCCAGACCTGCTGCGGTCAACCGGCGTTCAACACGGGATATCGACAGTACGCCCGACAGCTTGGCGAACGATGGCTACATATCTTCGCCGATGCCGAGTATGTGGTGGCGCCCTCGGGCTCCTGCGTGAGTATGGTCAAGCATTACTATCCGGAATTGTTCGAAGATGATCCAGTCCTTCGGCATCGAGCGGAGGAAGTCAGCGGGCGCGTCTATGAATTCTCGGATTTCCTGGTCAACGTGCTCGGCGTGGAAGATGTCGGCGCTCGTTTCCACGGGCGGGTGACCTATCATGACGCCTGTCACACCCTGCGCGAACTTCGCATCGCCGAACCGCCGCGCCGCCTCATCCGCGCCGTTCGCGGCGTGGAATTCGTGGAGATGGAACGCGCCGATCAATGTTGCGGCTTCGGCGGCACGTTCTCCGTCAAACTGGCCGACCTCTCCTATGCCATGCTGCGTGACAAAATGGCATGCATTCGCCAGTCGGGCGCTGATGTCGTCGTCTCCACCGATAGCAGTTGCCTCATGCACATCGCCGGAGCACTGCAGCGACAGGGCATTCGCGTTCGAACCATGCATCTGGCCGAGTTGCTGGCCATGGAGGAATGACGGTCATGGAGATCACCACCGATCGATTCGCCGAGAATATCCGCCGCGCGCTCGTCGATGAATCCCTGCAACAGGCGCTTCGCACGGCGACGACGAAATTCACCTTCGTTCGTCACCTGGCCGTCACCCAGATGCCCGACTGGGAAGCGCTCCGAGAGCAGGCCGAGCGCATCAAGAGGCACGCCATCGGGCATCTGGACACTCTGCTCGAGCAGTTCGCCGATCGGATCACGGCGCTTGGCGGCCACGTCCATTGGGCGCCGGACGCCGAAACGGCCTGTCAGATCGTGATCGATCTGGCGCGACGACATGGGGTGACATCCGCCGTCAAGGCCAAGTCGATGATGGCCGAAGAGATCGGATTGAACGAAGCGCTGGAGCGCGCCGGAATCACGCCTGTGGAGACGGACCTGGGCGAGTACATCATTCAACTGGCCCATGAGCCCCCTTCGCATATCATCGCTCCAGCCATTCACAAAAGTAAGCGACAGATTGCCGAACTCTTCGCCGAGAAACTCGGCATTCCGCCGACCGACGACATCCAGGAATTGACTGCTGCGGCGCGGCGGACGCTGCGGGAGAAATTCTTTGGCGCCGGCATGGGAATCACCGGCGTGAACTTCGCCGTGGCCGAGACGGGCACGATCGTGCTGGTCGAAAATGAGGGCAACATTCGATTCAGCACCTCGTTGCCCCCCATCCACGTGGCCATCATGGGCATTGAGAAGGTCATCCCGCGATTCGCCGATCTGGCCGTGTTCATGCGACTCTTACCGCGCAGCGCCACCGGACAGAAGATGTCCGCCTACGTCTCGTTCATCACCGGACCGCGAAAGCGCAACGAGCCCGATGGCCCCGATGAGCTCCACGTCGTCATCGTTGATAATGGGCGTTCGGCGATGCTTGGCGATCCCGAGCTTCGTCGTGCCCTCTATTGCATTCATTGCGGCGCCTGTCTCAACGTCTGCCCCGTCTATCGTAAGATTGGCGGCCACGCCTATGGATGGGTGTACTCGGGTCCCATCGGCGCGATCGTCACGCCGCAACTGCTGGGATTGGATCGTGCCGGTCAGCTCCCCTTCGCCTCCACCCTTTGCGGCGCTTGTCGAGATGCGTGCCCGGTGCGCATCGACTTTCCCAAGCTGCTCCTGGCGCTCCGACATCGTGCGCATCGGCACCACCCTCATCGCCGGAACGGTCATTCCTGGCGAGAACGCCTGGCCATGGCCCTGTGGGCATTCACCATGAAGAGCGAGAGGCGATATCGTCTGGCGGCGGCGCTGGCTCGTCGGCTGCAGAGGCGTTTCGTCTCCAATGGCCTGATCAGGGAAGTGCCCTTCTATCCCTTCTCCGAATGGACGAAATATCGCGATCTTCCTGCGCTCGCTCCTCGCCCGTTCAGAGCGCAGTGGGAAGCATCGCTCAAAGAGCAATGATCAATTCAACGGAGCGATCGGCCGTTCGCCTCCAGGCTGCCCGATCAATGACGGTGATATGACAATGGTCGATGAACGGAAACGCGCCATTCTCACATCCATCGGCGAGAATCTGAGAATTCAACGGACCGGCTCCGAGAGCGATCGGGAGGGACCAGGGGCCGCGACCATGCCCGTCTCATCGAGGGATGCGGATCAGGAGGCGCGGGTGCAAAAATTCGCCGAGGAACTCACCGCCGTCGGCGCTCGGGTTTTCCTGGCTCGCACCAGAGAAGGCGCGCACCATTATGTCAAAGAGGTCATTGACCACCATCGTGCCCGACGCGTGGCCCTCAGCGCGGCTCCCGTATTGGCCGAGTTGGAGATCGAAGCGCTCATCCGCGCTGCTCACGGCGACATCATTCGGCTTCCGCGCACGCCTTCCTTTGACGAACTCAAGGAGTATAAACGGCGACTGATGGAAGCCGACTTGGGCATCACCGGCGCGGCATGTGGTCTGGCCGAGAGCGGTACTCTGGTCCTGCTCACCAGCGAGACGGAGGGTCGGCTGGCCTCGCTTCTGCCACCGGTCCATCTCGCCGTGCTCAACGCCTCGTATATCCTACCCGGCGTGGCCGAGTTCATTGCCGAAACGCGTTCGTCACTCCGAAGCAGCGACATCATTTTCATCACTGGACCGAGTCGGACGGCGGACATCGAGTTGACGCTCACCGTCGGCGTGCACGGACCGAAGGAACTGCATGTCGTCGTGTTGGCAATGAACTCAGAATGAGGATGCACCGATCAATTCGGCGTTGATTCTCGCTTCGGTCCCCACGTCTGAAGCGCTTCGTCCCAGAAGGCGAGGTGCCCATCCTCCACCATGATGACCTTATGAGCGCGCGCCTCATGTTCGGCTCCCTGCGTCGCTCGCTCACCGGCCACCACCGGGATGGCCCGATATCCGGCTCGGTTGAGCAACGTTGCCCGACGGCGAGCGCGTTCGACATCAACTCGATCGACCACAGCAGAGACCTCGATGGCTAACCAGATCTCAGGAGCTTCGGGATGCTCGCGCAGTTGACCGCATACGAGCAGGTCCAACAGTAACACATCCTTGAATTCTTCGCGCGAGAGACGAGCCTGTAACGCGTCAGCCAGCGTATAGGGAGCGACGATGCGAAGTTTCTGCAAGAGTGGCCCAAAGTAAGCACCCGCTTTGTTGCCGAAACTGAATTCCAACACTCGGCCCTTCAGTCCGCTGACCGTATCAGTGAGGCCTTTCACCGTCTCCGCCAACGCCGCTAATTGCCCCTCCGTCCGCGCCTGCGCCTCGGCCAACCGCTCCACCGCCTCCTCCAATCGCCCTACCCGCTCCTCCGTCCGCCGCTGCGCCTCGACTAACGCCTCCACCCGCTCCTCGGTCCGCCGCTGCGCCTCGGCCAACCGCTCCACCGCCTCCTCCAATCGCCCTACCCGCTCCTCCGTCCGCCGCTGCGCCTCGGCCAACGCCTCCACCCGCTCCTCGGTCCGCGCCTGCGCCTCGGCCAACCGCTCCACCGCCTCCTCCAATCGCCCTACCCGCTCCTCCGTCCGCCGCTGCGCCTCGACTAACCGCTCCACCGCCTCCTCCAACCGCCCCACTCGCTCCTCGGTCCGCGCCTGCGCCTCGGCCAACCGCTCCATCGCCTCCTCCAACCGCCCCACTCGCTCCTCGGTCCGCGCCTGCGCCTCGACTAACCGCTCCACCCGCTCCTCGGTCCGCTGCTGGGCTTTGGTCAAACTGTGAATGGCTTCCCGCAGTTCGACCAACTCATCCATGAGGAGCAACTGGCGCAATTCCGATCGCCACTCCGGATGCTCAGTCAGGAAGCGAATGAACTCCTTGTAGTTTTGTACGTCAAAAGCCATCGTGTCATCCTCAGCTCATGAGTCAAGCTCAGGGAGCAGAGGCTCAATAAACAATATACACCGTCGCTCTGCTTCTCTCAAGCAGCACTTCTGAACCGGAGGGTCACCATCGCCTTTCAGGGATGGCTGACGACGGGTGGGCATCGAGCACGAACACCTTCCAGGGACGTCTCGGCATTGACGATGGTGTGGGCTTGCCAATTTTCATGTGGTGAGACACAATCCTCCGAGTTATGAAGATTGTCGTCCTGGGTTCCGGCACGAGCGTTCCCCATAAGGCGCGAAATTCAGCCGGATTCTGGGTGGCCACCGACGAACTCAGACTCCTCCTCGACTGTGGACCGGGAACGCTGCACACTTTTCCGCGATATCGACTCGACTGGACGGACATCACGCACATCTATTTGAGTCATTTTCATCTGGATCATATCGGTGAGCTCCCGCCCCTTCTGTTCGCGCTCAAGCATGGCCCGGGCGTCGAGAGGCGAACGACGCCTCTGGAACTCATCGGACCGGTAGGAACGCGCCGTTTACTCACGGATTGGGAGGCTGCGCTGGGCTATGAGCTCCTCGCGCTGGCCTTCCCACTCAACATCGTTGAAGTCGAACCGGGGCGGCGGTACGCTCTCGCCGATGGTCACTGGTTACGCGTGTATCCCACGCCCCATACTGAGGAGAGCTTGGCTCTTCGCCTGGAGTGGCGCGGCCTGAGCGTATGCTACACTGGGGATACGGCATATGCGGAGGATCTGGCTCGCTTCTTCTACCGCGCCGATCTGCTCATCGCCGAGTGTTCGTTCCGACGACCGCGCACGGATGTGAAACATCTCTCCATTCCCGAGGTCGCCGAGTTGGCCAGACGAGCTCAGGTCTCGCGCCTGTTGATCACGCATCTCTATCCGGAACTCGACGGCGTTGATGTGAAAGCTGAGGTTCAACAGCTTTTCCCCGGCGATATCATCATCGCTTATGATGGGCTCAGTCTGGAGATGTAGCGCGAGCCATAAGGCTCGCCCACGAGCGCGCAGGCATCGTGGAGGTCACTCCTTCCCCACTGGGAGAATGAATGGAATGATGAGAACGGATCGATCATCTGAGAACATCCGTCCGATCGCCCGATGGCTCATCATCGCTGGCTTCATCGCCTCATGCGGGCTGATGCCCATGACGCTTCATCCCACCCCGGCATCAGTTCGCGCCCAGGAGGATGTCGATCCGGCGGAGATATGGGATGTGACCGAGATTCAAGATCCAACGACGCTAGACGCCGAGATCGTGGCCGGACCGGTGCGTAAACGCTCGCTGGGCGTGGCCCTGGATGTGTCTGAGGTCACGTTCAATTCCATCGATCTCGGCGACGGTCCCATTCGCATTCACGGATTCGTGGCCGTTCCCGTCGGTCATTCCGCGGGTTCGTTGCCGGGCCTCGTCTATGGTCACGGCGCCGGCGACGAGGCTGACGAGGAGATCGCCAGAGACCTGGCCGCCATGATCAACGCCGTCACCATCTCGTTCAGTGGTCCGGGGCAGGGACAATCTACGGGCCCCTCTTCGACGCCGGAGAACTGGTTGAATACGATTCCCGATATTCGCCGAAGCTGGCTCTATCAGTACGTCTACTCGGCCATGCGCGCCGTGACCTACCTGATGACGCGACCGGAGGTCGACCCTCGGCGAATCGGGATGACGGGCATCTCCGCCGGCGGATTGATGACGCTCATCGCCAATGGTGTGGATGATCGACTGGCTGCCGCTTATCCCATCATGGCCACCGGCAACTTTCGTCAATCGCTGGAATCGGGCTCTTGGCTCAACGCCTTTCCCATCGGCGACGAAGGATTGACGGCTGATTCGCCGGAAGTGCTCGCCTTCGAACGATATCTCGATCCCATTCAGTACGCTGATCGTCAACACGCGCCGGTGCTGCTCATCAATGGGGCGCAGGATGAATTCTTTCCCATCAACACCACGCGTTCGACCTACCTGGCTTTGCGCGCTCCCGCGACGCGACTGGAAGTCATCTTCGATTGGGATCACGGGTATTACGCCAGTTCCTCGGGCCTGTTCGATACGTACAACAATACGCCGAACGCCGCCAAACGTATTTTCGGAGATGCCCGAGCGTGGTTCCACTGGCATCTGGCCGACGGCCCTTCATTGCCGCCCATTCCCGACGTCTCGGTCACTGAACGTGACGGTGAATCCGTCTTCACCGTGGCGCGAGCCTCCGCTCGGGGCGCACGGGCGGTACGATTACTCTACTCCGATGATGGGGCCTATACTTTCCATCGCCTGCGCATGCACCGTCAATTGGATGGATCATATCAGGTGCGTCTTCCCGGCGATGCGTCTGAACTGGTCTACTTTGTAGAAGTTCAATGGCCGGGTCCTCTCTTTCTCACGTCCGTCCCCCACCTGCCGGAGGGATTCACGCCGCGAATTCGCCCACCCCTTTAATCATCACATCAGGAGGCGTTATGACCCGTCATCGCCTGAAACCACTCACCATCATGGGAATGGGGGTCCTCCTCGCTCTCATTCTCCCTCAGGCGGCCAGCTCCCCACAAGGAGCGCCCCCTCGCATCGAGCTCCGCGCCGTGTCATCTTCCTGCTACGAGTTCTCGGTGAGGGATGCCCGCATACCTGCTGACGGCTGGCACGTGGGCTTCCGCTTCGGTGGCAGCGATTGTCTCGCGTTGCGCTCGTTCTCCGAAGCCGAAGGTGAAGTGATCGGGATCGTCTGCTGCCAGGGCGTGGTCCTTCTCTGTCAGGATCAAGTGATGATCACTGGTTCTCAGGCGGGACGCCCTGTCTTCACGGTAAGTCGCACGATACATTGTCCGTGAGCGCTGGCGGTCCCGGGAGAGGTTGGCCAGAACACATTCCCGAAATGCCGTCCACCGCGACTCCTCGGGCCTGTGAAGAGGCCGCTGCCCATTCGGTCTCACCAGCGTTTCGTCAGACGCTCATTGAGCGGCTTCACAATATACCTCGATGAGGTGGCCATCGGGATCATGGACGTAAATCGAGCGCTCGCGCGGATGGCGAGGATTGACCACCTGTCGAAGGATCGGGACGCCGCGACGGCGTAGTGCGGCTTCGACGGCGATGACGTCTTCGGCCGAACCGACGAGGAATCCGAGATGATGAAGCCCTCCCCGCGTTGCCTCCCACCCGGGCGTTCTGGATTCGATGAGCGCTAGCCGGAGAGCGCCGCGTTCCAACAGAACCAATGGTCCCTCATCGCTCGAGCCTCGGCCGCGAACGCGTAGACCGAATAGCGAAGTGTAAAAATTCACCGCTCGCGCCAGATCGCGGACGCGCAGCGCGATGTGTACGCCGATGGGATCGAGCATAAAATATTCCTCCGAGACATCGTTCCCGACGAAAGCCCAATGAACAGGATATCGGTTGGTTCCTTCGGCGACAAGCAAACCCGCGATGACGACGACCTTCCTGACGGCCAAGGTTATCTGCTACACTTGAGCAGGGTCGTTCCTTGATCTGGAGGATCAGGCGGTAGATGAAGACCTCCCGTCCTGGAGAGGGGATGATGGATTTTTCTGGAACGTGGATCGTCGTATCCAGCCACGAGCTGGACGAATCCTATTTGCAGGCGGACGCCGAACCTCTGGTGACGCTTCGTCAAGAGGGCGATCGCATCCATGGCGAATACCGGTTTGGTCGTCAGCGCGGCACCATCGAAGGTCGGCGGCACGGCGAGCATCGCGTCCTCTTTCATTTCCGCGAATCGGACGCTCTCGGTCAGATCGGCGGAACCGGTATGGCCACGCGGGAAGGTCGGCGTCTCATCATCACTCTGATGCATCCTAAAGGCGATGACATCACCCTGGAGTGCGAGCGACGCGGCGACGGCGGTGAATCAGCGGCTCACAAGGAGGCGGAGACACGCGCCAATGAGGGAGGAGCTTCGTCACCTTGCGACCCCGCTTGCCAGCGGTGAACCGTTTGAGTTAGGGTATCCCCGAGGTGATGGGAGATCATGGTCGAGGAGATGGAATCAAAGCCCGAAGAACACCAGTCGGCTGAAAGCCAACCGACATCAGAAGCGGCTGCCGGACCGGACGTCGATCTTCTGGTCCGAAGCTCGGATGAGCATGTCGCCCGATTCGACCCTCAACGCATCATCGACGCCCTCGTTCGCGAGGCGCGACTGGACGTCGATGTGGCGGCCAAGATCAGTCTGGAGATCAAACAACTCATCGCTCGATCGGGCATTCGCGCACTCAGCTCCTCCCTCATCCGCGAACTGGTGAGCGCGAAGCTGGTCGAGTATGGATTAGAGAGCGCCTATCGGGCCCATACGCGATTGGGCGTGCCGCTCTACGATGCCGAACGGATCATCTGCCAAGGCGCTCGCCACGCCACCCTTCATCCGCACGGTCCCGAGGGAACCAGTCTCACCCTGGCCGAAGCGATCAAACGCGAGTACGCCATCCTCTCGGTGTTCTCTGAGAAAGTCGCCAATGCTCACTTGACCGGTGACATTCACATCCAAGGGATCGGGACCATCGATCGCCCGCATAACCTGGTGAGTTCCATCGACTATCTCAAGCAACACGGCATTACGCTGCCTCATCACTTTGCTTCGTCAAAGCCCGCGCGGTATCCCGATGTGCTCATCGCTCATCTGACGAAGTTCACCGCTGCTCTGCAGGGCTATGTGGTCGGCCCGATCGCTTGGGATAGCCTCAATTTCGCTCTGGCGCCCTTCCTGGAGGGGATGGACGAACGCGCGCTTCAACAACTGGCCCAATCGCTCATCTTCGAACTCTCGGCGCCGGCCATCGCGCGAGGCGGTCAATTCGTGGCCTGTCAGTTGCATTTGGATTGGGACGCGCCCGACTATCTGGCGACACGACCGGCTCTCGGACCCGGCGGCCAGGAGACGGGCAAGACTTATGGCGAATACACGGAGACCGCCCGGCGCTTCCTGCAGGCCATGTTTGAAGTCTTTCTTCACGGCGATGCTGCCGGTCGCCCGTTTCTCTCTCCGCGCCCCATCTTACACATCACCGACCGATTCGCGACCACTCCCGGATTCCGAGCGTTTCTTGAGCTGGTGAGCCAGGTGGCCGTAGAAAAAGGGGGCGTGCGCATAGCCCTGGACCGCGAAGAATCCCGCAGCTTCCTCGCCCGGTTCGGCATCCCGTTCGATGCCGGATATGCGGATGTCGCCACCTGGCGCTGGCGAAGTTCCGCTCTCCAATCGGTGGCGCTCAATCTTCCCCGCATTGGCTTTCAAGCCGAAGGAGAGCTGGTCCGCGTTCTTCAAGGAATAACCGAAGTGATGGAAGTGGCGGCTCAAGCTCATCTGGAGAAGCGCGTTTTCCTGGAGCGGCTGATGGCCATGGGTGAGAATGGACCGCTCTCGCTCCTGGTCATGCGTCGCTCCGAAGCTCAATTTCTCCGACTGGCCTGGACGACTTTCTTGATGTGTCCGGTGGGAATGGATGAACTCGTCTTTCACCTGACCGGAGAACACTTGCATGAGTCAGACCATGCTGTAGAGACCGCTTTGAAGCTCTTGGACCATCTGAGGCGTGAGATTCGACGTCTCAGCTCCAAGCACAAGGTGCGATTCGTCCTGGCCGAATCGCATGATGAAGTGACCCCTCATCGGCTGGCCCGCCAGGACCTGCGCTCGTCGTTTTCCGAACAGGCGGCGCGCTGCGTCTCCGGCGATCCCTCGACCACCGAGGCCTACTATACGAGCGGGCTCAAAGTGTTGCCGCGGGCGCCGGTCAGCGCCCTGGAGCGCACGCGCGTCGAAGGTCTGCTCCATGACTATGGGGTGTTCGATGCCCTGACGCCCATCTGGTTGAATAAGGAAGCACACGCCGTCGACCGGATGGCCGTGTTCATCTCTCAGGCCTTTTATCAAACTCACGGCGCGGCTTTACTCCCCGCCCCGGAATTCACGCTCTGTCTCAGTTGCGGGCGACCGTCGCGAGGCTTTCATTCGGCCTGCCCCCATTGCCAGTCTCAACGGCTCGACGGACTCGCCCTCAGCACCGACCACTTCAGCCGAACGTCAACCTGGAGCCAGGGATTATTGGCCCAACTGCGCGACCGCTATCGCGTCAATCAAGAGCTGGAATGAGCGTGAGAAAGAAAACAGGAGGGAAGAGGCGGGATCACCTGTCTCCGGGAACGGCCCGTCGTCCGCGAACCGCGGTCGCCATCCATCGAACGAACGGCGACGAACAATGAGCCGCCTCCCAACGGGATCAGAGACGACTCACTTCCGTCTCGGTCGGATTCCATCCATAGCGGATGATTTCAACCTTCACTCTCCGCACGCCGAACTCGATGGCTTCCTCATACGTGGGCAACCAGATATCCAATCGACGTCCCTTAATCTTGGCGCCCGTATCGAGCACTGTATAAATGCCAGAATATTTTCCGGCATGCAAGCGAATGATGGACCCGATGGGCAACACCTTAGGGTCTGCGGCGACCACTCCCCGATTGACGCGAACCCCAGAGAACGTGATGCCCCGCAAGCAGTATGCCGTCGCCAGGAAGTCGTAAAGAACGACGTCAGGCTCCGGCTCATCCACAGAAGCGTCTTCGTTCACTTCGTCAGCATCTGCCGTATCCACGCGCGCTGGACCGATCTCGACCCGCACCGGCCGTTGATCGGATGATGGTTGAACCAGGACGGCCGACTCGACCGGTATTCCCGCCCGGTCGGCCTTGACCGAGATCAACGAAAATGATGAGCCCCCCGCCACCGCCAATACGGCGGCGGATAGCACGCTGATCATACTTCGCCATATCTTCATCTCTGACACCTCCTTCGGACGCCATCCCAAACCCACAGCCCAAACCATCAGAACGAAGATGATGGAATCATTCGATGAAGACTGGGGCGATGGCGTCCTCGGGTGGTCTTTTCTAAAAACAATTATTTTACTTTCAAAGACAGAAGTGGTCAATGCCAGCGACGATGATACCCCAGGCCCGCCCATCGACGCCCGTTGAGGAAATGAGAGAGCGCTCTGAGGGGTTGGCCTCGAGCGACGCCGCCCAGGGACCACATCACCCAAACATCCATCGTCATCATTCATCGTCATATCCTCTCTCAAAAGCACCTGGAGAGGCCCATGAACGCTCACACCCGGCCCTCTCCTCCGTGCACCGGGGAGCAAATGCCATACCATGCCGCTCCCGATTTTGCGCCCGGCAAGGAGCAAAAGACTATCAAATTGAAAAACAATACGTTACAAGGCTGGCCCGGAACATCCTCCCTGTTTCCTGCCCGGGTTCGTGGTGTCGCATTAGTGAAACAATGTTTTCAGAGAACCGCTACATGCATTTCTCCACAGGCTTCCGGGACGGCCCGGCCGGTGCGATGAGCGGGGAAGTAACGATCCCCGGAGGCAGCTCCAGGGCCTTCGTGGGCTGGTGATTCGGCGGTGACTCGCTGACCATGTCAAGGACCCCGGAGGCCAGCTCCAGGGCCTGTACAAAGGGGCTCCGCGGCCGGACGGCGGGGAGGGTCATCCTATCCCTATCCTCGGGGAAAGGCCATCCCTCACCACAGAACACCTCGCCGCTCGTCGGCGAGGAGCCGTCTGTTGCCAGCTAATGGAGAGGGAGCAAAATCTTCTCAGACACCCCGCCGCTGGGGAGCACTCCGTTGGGAGCTCGTTCGCCGTGCCCTTCCTCTCTGAGGAAATCCCGCGGCTCGGCCGCAGGTTCGGGGGGACTCCCAGCCCCTCTCCGATCTCCCTGGCGCATGTCGGGGAATGTGGCGCCCATTGGGGGTGAGCGGCGGCCCAGGGTTGCCGCTACGCTTTGCTCTTGACTCTCCCGCGACACTCCCCACTTCTGATTGGCGCACCCAAGAGAGGCCCTTTGTGTCACTCCTGAAGGGACTCTACGCTCAGTTGGTCGAGATGAAATTCACGAGGACCGCGATAGGTGATGATCCACTGGATGCCCGCCCGCCGCAACCGGTTCACATCGACATCAGCCCGAGTCACCTTCGCTCGCTCCGGCCGTCGTCGATACACATAAACTTTCCGTGGATAGAGGGCGGCATTGAAATACGCGGCGTAACTGCTCGTCCCCCCTTGTTCCAGGATGAGGAGCAGGGAGGCCTCTTCCGGGATGCGCTGGCGAAGGCGAGTGACGGCGTCGGAGAGATCCCGATGCCAGGGAACGACGCGAATCTCTCGCTTCCATTGAGCCTCAGAGGCGGTCCACCAGTAGACGCTGTAAAAGAACCAATAAGCCACCGTGGGGATGATTACCAAGAGGTGCAGGCGGAAAAGCAGGGCCAGGATGCGTGGTCGCATATCGAACCACATTCGGAACTCCGGCGCCACCCTCTTCATTCCCCACCAGAGGATCGCCGAGGCGAGGGCCATCATGGGCATGAAGAGTCGAACCTGTTCGAGCAGGGCGTGAAGCCGCGTCGATTCCATCGACGGACCAACGGCGGCCAGTACGGAGAGATACACCGTATCGGGCAGGAATTCCAGGACGAGACAGAAGACGGTCAGTCCCAACAGGGCATCATACCAGCGAAACGTCCATCTCCACCTATGGCGAGAGGTATCCATAAGGCGCATGCTGATCAATGCTCCAGCACGTGCTCGTACACGGCGATGGTTTGCTCAGCGCATCGTTCCCCGGTGAACTGCCGGGCGCGGGCCAATCCTCTTTGGATGAGCATCTCTCGCAATCGATCGTTCGTCAATACCTCTATCATCTTCGCGCCAATGTCCGCCACGTCATGGGGATTGCAATAGAGGGCGGCATCGCCGGCCACTTCGGGCAACGCATACACCCGGGACGTGACCACCGGGCACCCGGAAGCGAACGCCTCCACGACCGGCAATCCAAAACCCTCGTGAAGCGAAGGAAAGACCAACAGGTCGGCGCCCGCGTAAAAATGGGGCACCGACTCGGCGGGGACGAATCCCGTTTGGATCACGTCATGACCGAGCCCCAACTGCTCGATCGCCTCATCTACGGCCGTATAGCCGGGCGCTTTGTAGCCGACGAGGACGAGCTTGTGGGGCAAACCGCGTCGTTTCACTTCGGCATAAGCTTTGACCGTAGCCAGCACATTCTTTTTGGGTTTGATCGTCGACACGCTGAGAATATAGGGCCCGGATATGCCATACCGAGCCAATGTGGGTCGCCAGTTCAAGTCGGGGTTGAACGCCTCGCTCACGCCATTATACACGACGTGAATCTTCTCTGGCGGCACCCGATAATGAGCGATGAGATCCTGTTTCGAGGCCTGAGAGACGGTGATGATGGCATCGAAAGTGGGCAATGCCCGGCGATAGCGCTCGAGTTTGAGCGGATGAAATCGCTCGACGAGGCCCCGGGGCAGCGCCGCGCGCGCCGCGCCGTGAACCGTCACCACTCGCTTGATGCCCGTCGCCCACCAGGTGTAGGGCGCATACAGAAAGGGATAGTGAATGAGATCCACATCTCGCCGTTTCAGAAACAATGCCACGAAGGTGGCATACGCATAGTGATTCTCCAACCAGGAGGGCAAGATGAGTTCGGGCGCTCGAGCCGCGACCAGATCGGCGCGCGTGCGCCGGCGAAGCAGCATGAAATTCTCTAACCGCGCGGTCAATCGCTCGACGAGCGTGGTCAACAGAAGACCAAACGTGTGCCGTCGACCATCGAGGCGATCCACCGCCAGTACGATTCTCTCATTCAATCGACTACTCAAGATACCCCAGTTCCCTCAGCCGCGCGCGAATCTCCGCTTCCTCCTCGGCCGACTCCCAGACCGCTGATGCGACGTCCGGTGAGGGGCGGCGACCGGGACGGCGGCGGATGGGATGTCGTCCAAGGAAGTCCTCGTCGAGCGCCTCTTCGATCACCCGGCCATCCAGGTCGTCAGGCAATGGAATGCCGGCCAGATAGAGCATCGTAGCCGTGACATCCTCGAGTCCGAGCGCCGTCGAGCTGGCCTGCGTCATTTGGGCGTTCGGCTGGATCGTGCGCCCTGACATGACGAGAATGCCCTCGCGGCGATGCGTGCCTTGGTTCTTCTGTGGAATGCGAAGAACGAGTTCCGGTGAGCGCCCTTCCGTCTCGATGCCGTATTCATCATCGAGGACGAAAATGATATCGGGCGCCGCCGTCGTGTACGGGCCGTGATAAACATCCTCTCGACGCCGAACGTCGATGATGATCGGCTTCCCCGTTGCCGGATCGCGCACCTCGTCGAGTTGCGCCATGAGTTGAGTCCGAAGCGCTTCATACGGTGGACCCGGTTCGATGAACCCTCCGGGGTGGTCCGCGGTATTGATCCACACGCCGCCGATATAATCGTGGAGTTTAATGAGCTTGGCCTTGACGCCGCGTCGGACCAGGTCTTTCAAGCCCGCTTCCGCGCGCTGGAGAAAGCGCTCGGGCACGAGCGGACTGAGATATTTATAGATCCGCCGTTTGCTCGCCGAGATCCGGTTGAGCGCCCGCCGAACGTTACGCTCCCACCCACCGGCCGAGACGAACAACTGGAGTCGTTCAGCTAAGGCGGAGAAGTTCAGCCGCTTGACGGCAGCCGGACCAAACCCATGATCGGAGAGCACGAAAATGTCATATTCGTCGCCAGCCAGGCGCACCAATTCGGCCAACGCGCGATCCAGTTGACGATACACATCCACGACGTCCGCTTCGATGTGAGCCGATTCCGAGGCGTCACACCGGGGATCAACGATGTGCCAATAGCGGTGTTGGAGGCGATCCGTTTCGGTGAAGATGACGACGAAACAATCCCAGCGTTCCCGACGAAACAGCTCCAGCGCGACGCGGGTTCGCTTGGCGAGGACTTCGCGGATTCGCCGCAGAAACTCAGCATCGGGAGAAGAGAAGTCTTTCTCTCGCGGATTGAGATCGATCTCGTATGGGGGCAACGCATCGGCCAACTCCGGTGGGTAGGTGAACCGGCGAGCGCCCGGCGGCGTGAGCATGCCGGTGATCATGAGGCCGTTGATGGGCGTCGGCGGATAAGTCATGGGCAGATTGATCAACGCGAGACGCAAACCGGCGGCGCTCATCAATTCCCAGAACTTGGCTTCGCCGATCGACCGCGAGTTGACCACCACGCCGGGCACGGCCAGGTGGGTGCGTTGCCCTCGCCCCAGGGCTTTCGGCGACCAGGGATTCACTTCGTAGAACTGGAAGATACCATGCTTGCCGGGATTCTTGCCCGTGATGAACGATGTCCACGCGGGAGCAGAAACGGGCGGCAGCGTGGAGTTGAGCGGTGCCGAAAATCCGCCGGCTCTCAGTCGCGCCAGCGTCGGCAGGCAACCTCGCTCGATCAATCCATCCAGCGCGATGAAAGAAGCGCCGTCCCACCCAATGATCAACAACTTTCGCCTCATCACCTCACCATCTGGGAGCGACCGGGTCTCCATCGACGATTCACCAGCCACGACCCGCTATCGATGACCTGGAATGCGCGCTACGCCGTGAGTCGCCGCTCATCGGCGGGCATCTGTGATGAGAGGCGAACAACGCGGCCCGCCAGTCGCTCGAACCCGAATCGCAGGCCGTCACCCGATGTCGCAGGCGCGATCCCTCATTCCCTCTTCCCGAGAGGGCCTCATCGCACAATGCCGACGATGCGCCATTGGTCGCCGATTTTTCGGACCCGAAGGGCGCGCTCTCGATTCCGCCGCTTGTTCTTGAGTTTCACGATGGCCTCGGTCTCGCTGATCTTCTCCACTCCGGGAACGGGCTCGATGGCCCCCTGCCTGACGCGCTGGACGAGCACGGCGAAGCGGCGCTTGCTGATCAACTCTGGCGGCACGCTCTCGGCGAAGGCGCTGCGATAGAGCCGGAGATCTTTTTCCCGCGCCGCCTTCATGATGACGTAGAGCGGCCCTTCCGGAGTCGAGAGATCGGCCGCTTGAACGGATGTTGGGGAGACCGCTCCCCGGCCCGACTCCACCTCATCGGATTGTTGTGACTCCGACCCACAGGCCAGCGTCATGGTGATGAGGAAGACAAGGCCCCAGAATGGAATCCGATTTCCACGCCACAGCGTTTTCATCATATTTGGCACCTCCTTCACATGTAACCGAGATCCTTCAGCCGCTCCTCGAGGCTCACCCGTTCCTCCTCCGTATATTCAAACCCACTGGTTGCCGAGGCCTCGAACCGAGCAGTGGTATAGGTGACGGGAACGCGCTCAATGTAGTCCGGCATGAGCGCCGCTGTCAATACGCGCCCATCCATGTAGTCCGGGACGGGTAATCCCAGGAGATAGAGAATCGTCGGCGTCACATCGATGATCCGCGCCCCGTGGATTTCGATGCCCGACCGAATAGAAGGACCATAGAGCATCACCACACCGTCCATGTGATGATTGCCGGACCGCTCCACCTTCCCCCTGCCCGCCGGACTGATGATCTCGTCGCCCAGACCCTCGTTCAGGAAATACCCCGAGGCGGGCAAGAGCATGATGTCGGGCGCGTGATCGAGGTATTCTCCCCAGAAGACGTCCTCGCGTTTGTGAATGGCGCTGATGACCGGTCGTCCCGTCTCAGGATCTTTCAATTCTCCGAGCCGTTCCATGATCTCGTCGCGTAGCGCCGCATACTCCCCGTCCGGATGAACGATGCCCAACGGTTCCCGTCCCCGCACGTTCAAATAGATGGCCGAGCCGCCGGCGGATGGGAAATACGCCCGCGTGCGCGTCCAGTCGATATGATCCTCGATATTCTGGAACGAAGGGCGACTCCGGGGCACTTGATTTTTGATGCTCTCGGGAAAGAGCTTGGCCACCCAGGCGAGCCGCCAGACCTCCAGATGTTTGACCAGCCGCTCGCGCTGAATGCCGGCCTTGAACAGCGCGCGTTTGAACGCCAGGCGCCTCGATCGCCGAAGGACCAGATAACCGGCATGGACCAGCCAGTTGGTGATGAAGACGTTCTTGCGAGTCATCTCGAAGCCGTGATCCGAGAGGATGAGTAAATGTGCCGACTCGTCCAGGCGCTCGAGGATCTCGCCGAGGAGCACATCGACCCGCTGATAGCACTGCAGAATCGCGTCCTGAAACTCATTGGGACCGGGATAAAATGGATGTCTCGGTTCCATGAACTTCCAGAACATGTGCATGACCAGATCGGGCGTGTGGAGCATGACGAAGAACAGATCCCAGGGCTTGCGCTCCATAAGGTAGAGTGTCTCTCGACACTGGATGTCGGTCACCGCCAAACACTCTTTGAGCAGGGTGTTCAAGCGCCCGGCTCGAGCGTAGGTCGTATCCACGTTGAGCCGATAGTCGGCGATCACTCTCCGAAGCTCCTCGGCGAGTTCATGAGGATAGGTGTAGTGCGCGGCCCCCATCGGCGTCATCATGCCGGCGACCATGAGACCGTTCAACGGATCGACCGGATAGGTGAGTGGAAGGTGAAGGATGATCGAGCGCTTGCCGCTGGCGCCCAGAATCTCCCAGAGCTTCGGGGCTTTGATATCCCGGGCGCTGTATACTTGTCGCCGATACGCCCGTCGCATGGGTTTGAAGAAGCTGTAAATGTTATGCTTGCCGGGATTGACGCCGGTGATCGCCGACGTCCAGCCCGGTGGCGTCAGCGGTGGCAGCGTGCTCTTCAAGATTCCATGGGCGCCTTCAGTCAGGACCTTCCTCATGTGGGGCAGTTTCCCGGCGTCGGCCCATGGCTTGAGAAGCGCCAACGTAGCGCCATCCAATCCCAGAACGAACACGCGATGTCGCGGTGGAGCGTCTCTCATCGACGGTTCACCTCTCGGGTTGAATGGGCGGTTGTTGACCGACCGGTCCGCGCTGCGAATGCCTCTCTCCATGGTGAAGTGAAGGCGTTGATCTTCAGGAAGAGTGACCCTCTCCTGCGACTCGCGCAGGCCACGATGCGGATGGTCTCTCTCGCTTGTTTCACGAGCCAACCCCTCATGGCGAGCAAGTGTAACACGGTCAAGACAGATAGCCCAGGTCACGCAGCCGCTCCCGAATCACCGCCTCCTCGCTCTGATCGTACTGCCACTCCGATGACCACGAGGCGTCCTCGCTCGGGCAGAACTGGGGAGGGTGGCGTTCGGCGAATTCGGAAATGAACATCTCGGTCAACACCCGCCCATCCATATCCACGGGGATGGGCAATCCCAAACCGTAGAGCACGGTGGGAGCAATATCGGCGATGGTCGCCCCATGAAGTCGATACCCGCTCTTGAGGAGGCGTCCCACCCCCAACAAAATCCCCTCCGAGGCGTGATCCCCCGTTGGGCCATCAGTGACGAAGACGTCTTCCGTACCCCGTCGGCGCAATCGTCGACCCAGGGAAAAATTTCGCTTCGCTTCGTCGTGATCCTGCATAGGATCAAGGATGATGTCCGGCGCGCGATCCAGGTGAGGGCCGGCATAAATCTCCTCTTTTCGATAGACGCCCTTGAAAACGGGTTCGCCAGTGAGCGGCTCGCGGAGACCCGAGAGCGCGACGATCAACTCCTCGCGCGCCGATTCGAATTCGCCCGCTTCCACCGCGCCGCAGGGCTCCCGCCCTTTCAGATTCAACCGAATACCCGGCGGGAAATAGTAGGCGCGCGTGCGCGACCAATCGACTTTGTCAAAAAACGACCGCGCCACGAGGCGTTGGCGCAGCGGCACATGCTTGGCTCCCGGCAGGCGGCGCTTCATCCAGCGCGCCGATTCGTAGAGGCGCGGATGTCGCTTGACGGTGCGAAGAAGCCGGGCCCACGCCGAATCACGAGGCGCATCTTTGAGGTGAAGCCATCCCATCTGAGAGAGCCAGCGATTGACCAGGAACCGTCGGGCGACGCCGCCGAATCCATGATCGGAGATGATGAGCAGCGTCGTCTGATCATCCATGCGCTCCAGGAAGCCGCCGAGCGCTTCATCGAGGCGTTCATATATGGTGGAGAGGATTCCGGCTCCTTCCGGTTCATCATCCTCATGACGCGGGTGCGTGGGATCGAGAACGTGCCAGAAGTGATGCTGCAGGCGATCGGGGGTCGTGAAGACGCCGACGAACAGGTCGGGATCTATTTTCTCCAGGAGATAGAACATCGCCCGTCGGCGCACGTCGATGAGGTCGACGGCGCGCCGCTCCACGACAGCCTGGAAAGAGGCATGCCGGACGAAGGGCAAGTCGATCGCATAGTCGGGGAAAAGCCGGAGGAGTTCGCTTCCCAACGTCGCCGGGAACGTGAATTCCTTCAAAAAAGAGGCGTCCATTCCACTGACCAGAGCGCCGTTGACCCGGCGAGGTGGATAAGTGAGCGGCACATTGATGACGGCTACGCGACGATGGGCGCAACTGGCTATCTCCCAGATCGTCTTCGATTTCACATGTCCGCCATTGGTCAGCATCAATCGCTGACCATCGGGGGCCAGGGCCAGAAATCCAAAAACACCATGCTTGCCCGGATTTTTCCCGGTCATGAACGTGGACCAGGCGACGGCGCTATTGGCCGGCACGGTCGACCGGAGAACGCCGCGTACGCCCCGCTCCATGATAGAGGCGAAGGTGGGGAGCCTCCCTCGAGCGATGAGTCGATCCAGAATGCGAAATGTCGCGCCGTCGATGCCGACGATGTACACCTTCCGCCGTTTATTCATAGTCCATGATGAGCCAAGACGACCGAGCGATGAACCGCGCCTCACCAGCTCGTCATCATGCATCTATTCAATGTATCCCAACGCCCGCAACCGCTCCAGGATATGCTCATCCATCGGTGATTCGATGGGAACATCATCAGCCTGGACGTGAGTATCATACGTCGAGACGTAGCGAACGGGATGTTGTCGAAGGAACTCCCGCCTGAGCGCCTTTTTCACCACTCGACCATCCATATCCGCTCCCACGGGCAATCCCATGAGGGCCAATAACGTGGGCGTGATATCGAGGATGGAGACGCGCCCGAGAGAGGTATGAGACGGAATCGGTCGACCAGCCATGATGAGGATGCCGTCCTCATCCAGGTGCTTCGCCGAACGGGCGCCGGCGGTGAGGCGCGCCGCTTCTGGACTGGCCGACATGCCATGATCGGAAACGACGATGACGCACGTCTCGTCGTCGGCCAGGTTCACGTATTCTCCCACCAGCTCGTCGATGAACATGTAGTAATGGCGTATGATGTCCCTGTACTGAACGATCTTTTCCCGGTCGATGTCCATATCAAACCGTTCCGGCTCCATGTAGAGCCAGAATCGATGACCCACGACATCAATGCCGGCAAAATAGACGGCCAGGAAGTCCGGGCGAAGCTTCTGCCAGAGGAATTTCCCGATCTCGGCATAGGTCCGATCGTCGTTGTGAATGTGCACCAGCAACCCCAGTGAGAGTCGCTCGGCTTGGCCGAGAGGATGTCGCGTCACCCAGGCGCGGCGGATGAAGGCCGGGGCATCATCAATGCGCGTGTGCGGTCGAATGAGAGGCCGGATCTCATCAAACAGCGCCTCGGGATACGTCTGTCGATTGGCCGCTTCTGGCTGCAGAGATGATTTTCGTGGAGCTTCCCACGTCGCCATCGATGGCGTGGAAGGGAGTTCCGGGAAATCCTTCAGCTTGTAGCCCATCACGCCGCACACCATGGCTCCGTTGACGGGTCTGGCCGGCCACGTATTCCACCAGCCGACGACGCCGACGCGCCGATGGCAATCGGAGAGGATATCCCAGATCGCCTTGCACTTGCGCATATTGGAGGTGTAGGGGAGCCGTTTTCCCGTCTCCGGATGACGAACGACGAACCCGAGAATGCCGTGTTTCCTGGGACGCTTTCCCGTGGCCAGGCTGTTCCACAGTCGCGGCGACTGCGCGGGGATGAGCGTCTTCAATCGTCCGTAGCTCCCCCGGCGAATGAGGGCATAGAGATGCGGAAGCTTCCCTTCCCTGAGCAATGGCGTCATGATCCGCCAGTCGGCGGCGTCTAAACCGATCACCATGAGCTTCACTCCCGTCGACCGGCACTGGGGAGTTGTCGTCACCCTCTGCCACGGCCACACGGGCCAGCGGCGGATTTGCGACTGGTTATGAACGAGTTTTCGGAGACGCCATATGGTCTTTTTCATAGGCCCAGCATCCGTCGTGCGCTATACCACTGGCTCGGATCGCTCCGAACATACGTGGCCAGCGGGCGGAGTAATATTTCCATCTGGCGGCCGAACGAGTCGTCTCCCCGATAGGCCGGGGCTTCCTGGAAATGGAGCGCGATGCAGTCGGGCCGACGGGAGACGCCAATCCACCAGGCCAGGGCGGCACCCGTCTCCTGAGCGAATTTGATGAACGAGGGCGACAGGCGGACCGTCCGCCCGAGGAATCGCGTTTCCACCGGTCGCCGGGCGACGCCGCCGTCGGCCATGGTGAGGATGATCTCGTTCCGTCGCAGGCGCTCATAGACGCGCTCCTTGGAGAAGTCCTCAGCGTCGATGAGAACGCCCGTCAAGCAGGACTCCAAGTTGCGCGCCGCGCCGAGTCCCCTGAGCCGCACGATGGTGCTCAACCGATAGCCTCTCTTACAGATGTAAATGATCCCCGTCCAGATGCGGCCATAGTGAATCCCATAGAGGATCAATCCTCGACCGCGATCGAGCGCTCGATCGATCACCTCCCATCCGCTCACCCGGCAGATGTCGTCGATGATGTCCATCGGCAACCGGGGAAGGATCAGGCTGTCCAGGTACGACCACCGATGATGATGCCGCAATCTCTGGACGACGTCATCGAGCCACATTTCGCCGCGATGGGGAAAGAACTGCTGAAGGCCCCGCTTATGGAAACTGGCGATGAATTGCTCATCGCGAGCCGGCACCACGTGGGCGAGCAGCCGATAGGTCGCGCCCAGTCCGAGAGAGCCGACCATCAGCGGAATACAAGGAGAGAGAAATTTTCGCATCACGCGCTCCATCGTTCCTCGATGTTGCATTCGGCGATGCGCCCGAAGATCGGGCGCGGAGATGGTTCATTGAACGACGATTCCCCGCCGTCCACGACGGCCACGCCCTCCGGCCATTACATGTACCCCATATCTTTCAACCGCTCGATGACCAATTGTTCTTCTTCCGGCGAATACGCCATCGTTTCGGGAGGCGGCTCTCCGGCCACGATATCGTCGGTCTCCACAGGATGTCGAGCCACATAGGTGGGCTCGAACGCTTCGGTCAGCACGCGCCCATCCATGTAGGATTGAACCGGGAGTCCCATCATGTACAGAATGGTCGGCGTCACGTCGATGATGCGAGCGCCCTGAAGCTCAACGCCCTGACGAATGTATTGGCCGTAGAGGAGCAGGATGCCCTGCATGTGATGGTGTCCCGATCGCTCGTTGGCTCGCCGACCAGCATAGACGAGCGTGCGCGGACCGAATCCCTCGTGAATGTAGTAACCGGGTCGGGTGAGCAGCAGAAGATCCGGAGCCTCCCCAGCATAATCGCCGACGTACACCTCCTCCGGCGTGTATATGGCTTCCAGGATGGGCTCTCCAGTTTCGTCATCGCGAAAGGCCCGGAGTTGCGCGATCAATTCTTCTCGCAACGCCCGATATTGTTGACCGGGCTCGACCACCCCGTGTGGCTCGCGCCCCTTCACGTTCAGCCAGATGGCCATGGCGCTGGCCGAGGGCATGAAGGCTCGGGTGCGCGTCCAGTCGATTCTCCGCTCGATGTTCTTGAACGTCACCACGCCGCGGGGCACTTGATTTTTCAGCGCTTCGGGAAACAGCTTGGGCAGCCACCCCAGATGCCACCGTTCGAGGCGCTTGATGAGTCGTTCGCGTTGCAAGCCCATTCGCCGAAAGACCCTCTCTAACGGTGATGCCCGACGCTCATTGACGGCCAACCAACCACGATCGCGCAGCCAATTGAGCAAGAAGACGTGCTTGCGAATCATCTCATGGCCGTGATCGGAGAGAATGACCAGATCAGTGTTTTCATCCAGCCGCCGCAAAATCTCGCCCAGGAGATCGTCCAGTTGACGATAGTAGTCGAGAATGGCGTTCTTGAACCGGGTCTCCCCAGGATAATAAGGATGGCGCTCTTCCATGAACTTCCAGTACACGTGCATCACGCCATCGACGTGATGGAACATCACCCAGAAGAGATCCCACGGCTTATGATCCATCAAGTAGAGCGTCTCCTCCCGCTGGATGTGGAGAATGCGAACCGACTCCTCATAGAATTCGTCCAATAATCCCGCCTTCCAAGAATTGAGACTGATATTGAGCCTGTAGTCGGGGATCACCCGCCGCAACTCGTCCAGCAATTCCGGCGGATGTGTGAAATCGGTCGCTTCGTCTGGCGTCATGATGCCGGCCACCATGAACCCATTGAATCGATCCACCGGATAGGTCAGAGGGAGATGAAGGATGCCCGAGCGCTTTCCATAAGCGTCCAGAATCTGCCAGATTTTCTTCGCCTTCACGTCGCTGGCATTATAGGGCGTACGGCTATAGCGATGGCGCATCGGTTTGAAGAAGCCGTAGATGTTATGTTTCCCGGGGTTGACGCCGGTCGCCGAAGAGATCCAGGCTGGCGGCGTCACCGGCGGAACCGTGCTCTGCAGGGTTCCGTGGGCGCCTTGACGAAGCACGCGGCCGAGATGAGGGAGTTTCCCTCCTTCTGCCCACGGCTTGATCAGAGCGAACGTCGCCCCATCCAATCCGACGACGACGACTTTCCGATCGTTTCCTCGTCGTCTCACCATACGGTCCTCAGAACGATCTCCTCATCCCCAACACCCATCAGAGGGCACTTGGTTGTTGATGGATGGAAAATGTCCTCCCGGATCGACCGGTCATCTCAATGTCCCCCGCGGATCTCGGCATCGGCGACCGGAGAGAACCGGCCTCGCCCGAGAGCGCGCCCGAGGCGCGCGCGAAGCCGCTGAAACGCGTACCGATCTTCCCGATCGACGCCCATCAGGAACAAGCTCGCGCCATATGTTGACACCATGATCAATCCCAGAGCGAGGAAAGCGACGTATTTCTGGCCCGGCAAGAACGTATGCGACAGCGCACCGATGCCGGTGGCGATAGCACCCGCAATGAGAACCTTAATGTAACTCATATGTAGCGGATGCAACTTCATGTCCCGATAGGCGATGCCCGCGGCCAGGGCATTGGCCAACACCACAGAACCGGCAAAAGCCAGCGCCGCTCCCACGATCCCGTGAGACGGCACGAGCCCGATGTTCAACCCCAGAGCGACCACGCCACTAATGACGCGGATGGCCAGCGACGTTTTGGATCGTCCCGACATGATGATGGCCGTCTCGGACGGCCCCACAGCATAACTGAAGAAAACGGCCAGCGTCACGATACTGACGGCTTGTGCCGCCGATTCGAACTGCTCTCCCAGAACGGGAATCACGGCTCGCGGAAAGAAGATGAGCATGGCGAATGCCGGCACGGTCAGTAGCATCATCCAGCGGGTGACCGTCTGAAACCCACGCCGGAGCTCATCGAACCGGGCTTCGGCGTGCAAGGGGGCGATGTGCGGCGTATAGGCCTTCTGGAAGGCGCTGGTGATCAACGTATTGAGGCTGGCCAATCGAAGTGCGAACGTGTACAGCGTGATCTCCGCCGGTCCGCGAAACGCTCCCAGTAACAGGATATCGGCGCGTCGAGACGCCCGGCTCACCAGATTCCGCAGCAACAGCGGCCAGGAGAAACTCAACAGCTCGCGGAACTGAAAGACGGGACGCACGCCTTTGAAACGATGATGAAAGGCGCGGAAGAAATACCCATAAGCCACCATCACCGACGCGGCCACGGCCATCAAGTAAGCGATGATGAGCCCATCCAATCGGTATCCCATGAGAAACAACACCAGCGCCACGCCCACTCTGACCGCTGGCTCGATCACGCTGTTGACATAGATCTGCGGTTTGAACCGCTTGAGGCCGACCAGCGAGCGCAACCAGATGCCGGTCAGCGCCAACCAGGGCAAGGCTACGGCGAGCGATTCGAGGACCAGCGTCAATCGCTGCCGATTGCCGAACATGTGTCTCACGATGGGATCGGCGGCGACGAACAGAATCACTCCAACGAACAGAGCGAACGGAACGCTCAGCCCGAGGGCGCTCCAGATGATCCCTTTGAGTCGAGCTTCATCGCCCCGGTCGGCATACAGAGAGACGAAGCGAATGAGCCCCTTGCCGAATCCCAAATTGATGACGACCGAAACCAGCCGAACGAGGGTGAATCCCAGTACGAACAAGCCGAAGACTTTCAACCCATAGAGTTTGGCGATACCGACGGCGAAGGCGAATCCGAAAAGTTTGTCCAACACATTCCCGACTAAAACCACGCCACTATCCACGCCCAGCTTGTGCACCTGTTGATACGACTGACTATCGGTCATCTCCACCTTCGCCTCTCCGTCGCCTTCGAGTCGATGGCTGCATGAAGGCACGCTGCATGGAAGTCTCCCTATCGCTATGTCATCGCCCTGTCAATCGCGGGGTATTATAGCTGGAGACTATTCATTGTGTCTATCGATGAAATTGGTTCACTGCTCGGGCGCTGCGGACATTGAGGAGATGTTCCCTCTCGTTCATTGAACCGTATGATTCCGGGATCATCTCAGCCCGATCGTCATGGGACGAGGGAGAGTCGCCCGAGTGCCGTCGGTCATCCCAGATATCCGAGATCCCGTAATCGTTCCTCGATCGCCGTCTGCTCGGCTTCATCGTAGCCCGGGGATATCGGCTCCCCGATGGATTCGGCGTCGCAATATTGAGGTGGATGAGCCGCCAGGAAATCCTCGGTGAACATCTCCGTCAGCACGCGCCCATCCATGTCCCGGGGAATGGGTACGCCCGAGAGATACAACACGGTGGGCGCCAGATCGATGAGGCGCGCCTCCTGGAGACACACCCCTGGTTTGATGCCGCGTCCCATGGCCAGGAGGATACCGCGATCATCGTGGTGGCCGGGAATATTCTTGACGCGGAAGAATTGATCCCGCGCGCGCCGCCGAATGCGTCCGCTGGTGGTGAAATTTTTTCTCGGATCGTCGTGGCCGGTGTTCTCCAGCAGAATGATGTCCGCCGCTCGGTCCACCCAGTCTCCAGCATAAACCTCTGTACGCCGGGCGACGCGAGCGAACACGGGAGCGCCCGTTTCGGGATCTCGAATCTCCCGCAACTCGTCCATGAGAGCGGTCACCGTTCGATCATATGCCTCGGGCTCAACAATGCCCATGGGTTCGCGTCCTCTCACATTCAATCGAACTCCTTGACCATTGATGTAATAAGCGCGCGTCTGCGACCAGTCGATGACTCGCAGTTGAGCCCGCACGCCGAGAGCTCGTCGATTCATCCTCCGCTGGCGAAGGGCCGGCAGGGGGAGCGCATTTTTGGCCGCCCGGGCCCAGCGATAGAGTGTCGGGCGTTGACGCAAGAAGCGCATCATGAGGGAGCTCACATCGATCGTGGGGCGATCGGCCAGAGCCAGCCAGCCCCGTTGCCATAACCAGTGATTGACGAAGAACGTCTTGTACGTGCCGCAAAATCCATGATCGGAGAGGACGAGGAGCGTAGACGTCTCATCCAGACGTTCGATGAACTCTCCGATCACTCCATCCAGAAACTCGTATAATTCGATCACCACCGATCGATAACGGGCGGCTCGGCGGGCGTCGTAGGTGGGATGCCGTTCATCCAGATCGTCCCAGAGGAAATGATGGACGCGATCGGTCTCGGTGAACACGCCGGCGAACACATCCGGATTGACGACGTCCAGAATGTAACGCATAGCCCGAGCTCGGATGTCCAGCCGCTCGCGCAGATGCCGACGCAACCACGCTTTTCGTCCCAGACGATCCCGACGCCCGATGTTCAACTCGATCGTATATTCGGGAACGGCCGCCAAAAGATCCCGAGCAAATTCGGGCGGATAGGTGGCCTGACGCCACTCGGGAGCATCCATGCCGCCGACGATCGCGCCATTGATCGGACGCGGTGGATAGGTATAGGGCATATTGATGACCGCCACTCGCCGTCCCGCTTCGCTGAGCAATTCCCACACCGTGGGCGATCGAATATCGGCGCCACTGGCCAGAGCGAGGTCGTATTGACCGGGCCGAAGAGCAAAAAACCCGAACAGGCCGTGCTTGCCCGCATTCTTGCCGGTCATGAAGCTGGACCATCCCACCGGGCTGTTCGGCGGGATGGTGGAGCGGAGGATGCCGCTCGCTCCGCGCTCCCGGAGAGAGGCCAGCGCCGGCAGGCGACCCGAAGCGATGAGCGGATCGAGAACGCGAAACGTGGCTCCATCTAACCCCAGGATGAAAACTTTACTCCGCGTCGAGTCGATCATGAGGGCTTCAGCGTCCCCGTCTGGCCGATGATGGTCATTCCTTTCACGGCGGCTATTATACTCAGGGGAAACCGATGAGTTCAATCACCACATTGTTTCGCTCCCGCGAGCCGCTCCCCTCTGCCTCATGCGCGAAGTTATCGGCGGGAAGAAGATGGTGGAGAAGTTGGCGAAAGTTGGAGAATGCACTCGGCATTCTCCTCGATGATGATCTTACGATCGGCGGGGACGTTTTCGCACACCTGAACGATGCCGCTCGGCCAGCGCACTTCTACACGCTCAGCCCGCTCATGTTCTCCCAAACCGAACACCTGCTCCAGACTGTTAGTGGCCAGATGCATATCCGCTCCGGAGAGTTCGCGCATTTGCGTCGTTTCCCCGGACGTGACCAGGATCTTGGCTCCAAAGGCATCGCGGTTACTGATTGTGCCTCTCAACCGGATATTCAACCAATGATGCCCGGTGTTCAGATCGTTCCGAAGCAACACGCCTTCCTCGCTCACGTTGGCCAAATAGATGTCCAGATCTCCATCATTATCGATGTCACCGAAGGTCGCTCCTCGGGTGAATCCAGGATAATCCACTCCGTAAAGGCGACCGACTTCGGTGAACGTGCCATTGCGATTGTTGCGAAAGAGCAAGTTGGGTTGGGCGAGCGCGATGGGATAATTCCCCATCATCCCCACCCAACCGGCACTGAGGTAATAATCGACCCATCCATCGAGATCGAAGTCCCAGGGATTCACTCCCCAGGTGCAAATCATCCACGTCGTTCCGGCAAACGGCCCCGTCGTCGGAACGGCTACGTCCAGGCCCCATTCATGAGCCGCCTCGGCGAAGGTGCCATCTCCGTTGTTCCGGTGGAACGCGGCGGCCCCACAATTCGAAATGAGGTAATCGAGATCTCCGTCATTATCGACATCGCCCGCGCCGATACCCATTCCCCAGAGTCGAGAATCGAATCCCACCAGGGGACCCACTTCGGTGAATACCCATCCGCCGCGACCATCAGGGCCGTCGTTGCGGTACAGCGTATTGGGATAATCGGTGAATGCCCCAAAATCGTTGACTACGGCCAGATCGACGTCCCCATCATTATCGTAATCCGTCCACAGCGCAGCTAAGGTGCGTCCACGATTATCGACGCCATACTCGGCGCCCACTTCAGTGAACGTGCCATCACCATTATTGCGATAGAGATAGTTCGGTCGTCCCGGCGCTCCCACGAACTCCGGTGGCGGCGATTGCGGCGAAATATTGCCTACATACAAGTCAAGATAGCCGTCACTATTATAATCGCCCCAGGCGATGCTCACGCTGAAATCATGAGGGTCGCCACCCACACCGGCCTCTGCCGTGACGTCGGTGAACGTGCCGTCACCATTGTTATGATAGAGAATATTCGTGCCCTGGCGCGTCGTGATGAACAGGTCTCGAAATCCGTCATTATCATAATCGCCCCAGGCCACGCCACGGCTCAACGCTCCCGCGGCCATGACGCCGGCGCGCTCGGCGACTTCGGTGAACGTCCCATCGCCATTATTGCGATAAAGGAAGCTCCGGCCTTGATCGGTGACGTACAAATCGAGCCACCCATCGTTATCGTAATCACCGAAGGCGGCACCACCCCGCAATCCACGACCGGGTTGAGGCAACCGATTCACGCCCGCCGACCGGGAAATGTCGACGAAGGGGAACTCGCCTTGATGATAGAGGGAGACGTAGAATTCATCGGCATCGAGGGTCTCGCCGTCATCGCTCATGACGCGTCCCACAATCCGAGCATACCCCGTCCTCGTGGTGTAGCGAGACAACCGTTCCACGCTCGTCAGGATCAGTTCCTGTTTAGGAGACAGCGTCAAGGGCCTCTCATCGAGGATGAATGTCTCCCCCGTGGGCACAGTGAGAGACACCCGGTAGGTTCCCACGACGGGTTGAGTCGTCGTGTTGGTCAATCGCTGAACGAACGTCACGGGTTCATCCATCCGCTCGCGCCGCTTGGTCGGCCACAATCGAATCCGAATGGGGGGAGGATGATAGAGCGCCGGATCGAGGACGGCCTCTACCTCCACTTCATGCCAACGCCCACCGGCGTCCCGCGCCGTCAGGCGAATGGTATTTCGACCTTGCGCCAGGCAGCACACTGTAGCCGTGAATCGACCGTCGATGACGGGAACGGGAACGCCGGGTAATTCATCGTGGCGTCGACCGAGAATGACCACCGGCGCTCCCAGGCGAATGGCATACACTGTTTCAATCGTCGGATCGCTGACCACCCCAACGAGCGTGAGCGGATTCCGCCCAATCCGCAACTGGTCCGGTGGCGTCAGAACCCGGATGACCGAATCTTGCGAAGGAGCGATATCCCCGGACAATCCCACACTCATGAGGAGAAGCCCGATCAGGAGTCCACCGCGCAGGAGGCGGCCTCCCCTGAGGAGATGTTCTCTCCTTATTGAGCGGACGTATTGCCGTCTTCCGTCTCTCATCAAGACCCTCCCAGTCGGGATTATTAGACACGCTTTCCCGGACTCTTGTCAAGCCGATGTGAGGACGATGATCGGCGCCATGATGGGACGCCGTGGAGTACGTCCCGATACGTCATCGCAGGCGGGCAGCTCACGTTTCCACCGCTCCCACTTCTATCCCAACCGGAATCTTCATTGTCGTCTTCCGTCGCCGCCGTTCCAACAACGCGTTCGCTTTCGGTGGTAGGGGATCACCGTGCTCTCAGGTATGACGCGATCGGTTTACGAGCGGCGTCTTGAGCAATCTCCATCGTCTCGACGACCGTTCGCCCCTGTGCCACTAATCCTTGTAGCTCATCGCTGGTCGCCAGGCATCCCCCTCTTCCAGCGGTTCAATCTGAATGATGATGAGCACTTCAGCCATTTCACTTACCTCGCACGATCGGATTCGCCTGGGGCTTTCCCTCTGGGCGATGGCGCAACGTGCTCCAGACACACTTCCAATCCAGATGATCAATACTCCCCGTCCAACCCCTCGCCTCTTCAACCTCGCGTTCCCCGCCCACAAGCCTCGTCGCTAACCGGTCAGTTCTTCAAGCGTTACGTCCAAGGTGCAGAGGAAACCTCTTCATCCTTCAATCATTCCTGGTTGCTGGGAAGCAATGATGAGCGACAATCCAGGCCATCCACCGTGCAAGACTTCTCGCTGTCCTACTTGCTATATGCCAGTGCGGCGCGAGGACATGAGTCGCCCGGATAAATCCGTTGGCTGCGATCGCTCGCTTGAGGAAGGTCATGAGACTTCTTTCATCACAATGCTTCGAACTCGTCAGGAGTCAACCCCGCCTGTCGCAAGATGCTGCGCAGGGTGCCAACAGCTATCTCACGGTGGCGCGAAACAACAGCCGTGCGCACACCTTCGTTCGTTTGCTTGGCGAACTTTACATGACTGCCTTTCTGGCTTACTTCAGTGAAGCCCGCCGCTTCCAATGTGCGCTTAACTTCACGGTAAGGCAGCGGGCTAAGCGGCATGCACTTCAACCTCTATTTGGTGCATCCGGGGAGCCACGGTCGCCCGCGGTTCCTCAAAATGCAACGCCAACGCTTCGCGCAGATTCGCCAACGCCTCCTCCTCGCTCTCCCCTTGACTGGCCACGTCCACCTCCAAACACTGCGCCACAAACCAACGGCCTTCCCGCCACACACTGGCTGTAAACGTCTTCTTCATCACTCATGCCTCCGCTATTTCAATACACACTCCTGTTCGCATCGCCTATTCGCCAACGGCTCGACGTTGTCCTTATTTCGCCCTCTCCGCATTCATAGGGACTGCTCGACGCTCATCGCCTTCATCAACGTTCGACGCCCATCCACGATTATATGTGCCCACCTGAGCGCTGTCGGGTTTCACCATCAGCCTTTCCCGCAACGAGAATTTCTACCATTGCCTATGGCCCCCTCCTTGTCCCCATCAGGACTTCTACCGGATCGACCGTCAAATGGTGCCGAATCGTATCCGACGGAAGATGACCCCCCCAATGACAGAAGGCGATCAACGGCCCCATTGACGGCGATCACTCATTCACAACCCACTATAACCTCTGTGACGGCGCGCAACCTCGGCCACTACATCATGAGACACGCTTTCCCGGACTCTTGTCAAGCCGATGTGAGGACGATGCTTCCACTCGGTTGACAGAACCGAGGAAGGTGACAATAATAACACCGCCAGAATAGCCCGGAGGGAAGGACACATCCGGCAAACACGGCGACAGAGGGGAATGACATGAGCGATGTATTTGTTCGGTTCCGCCAGATGGTGGCCGCCGTTCGAGGCATCGATGAGGACCGCATCACGCCCGAATCGCGGCTCGTCGAAGATCTGGAGGCGGATTCCATCGATATTGTCGAACTGATGCTGGATGCCGAGCGCGAATTCGGCATCAGTATCGAGAAACAGGAAGCGCAATCGTTGCGCACGGTCGGCGAGATCGTCAGCTTCATCGAGGCGCGCCTGGCCGAACAGTCAACGTCGAGTTGAAGGGACGGAGAGGTGATGTCATGACAGGACGTGCGGTGGGCATCACGGGCATTGGTGCCTGCGTCCCCGAGCGCGTGCTCACCAATGCCGAGCTGGAGAGGATGGTGGAGACCTCGGACGAGTGGATTCGGACGCGCACCGGTATTCGGGAGCGACGTATCGCCGCTCCCACTGAAGCGACCTCCGATCTGGCCGTGCCCGCCGCCCGGCAGGCATTGACCGCGGCAGGCATCGAACCGGAAGCGCTGGATGTGGTGATCACGGCCACCATGACGCCGGACCGCTTATGGCCGTCGGCCGCTTCCACTATCCAGGGCCGATTGGGAGCGACCCGCGCCGCGGCCTTCGATGTCAACGCTGCCTGTTCCGGATTTGTGTATGCTCTGGCCCTGGGGACGCAGATGGTGGGTACGGGATTCGCTCATAAGGTGCTCATCATCGGGGCGGACGTGGTCTCCAAATTCCTCGATTGGACGGATCGAAATATATGCGTCCTGTTCGGCGATGGAGCGGGTGCTGTGGTGCTGGAGCCGGTCGATGAAGAGGAGGAAGGGATGGTGAGCTTCTTCCTGGGCAGCGACGGGGCGCGAGGAGAGACGATGTACCTGCCTGCCGGCGGCAGTCGGCGACCGCCGAGCCACCAGACATTGGACGAAGGTCTGCACGCGCCACTCATGGATGGCTATCAAACGTTCGAATTCGCCACCTTCGCCATCATGGATGCCATCGAGCGAGTGCTGAAAGGAACGCCCTATCAGATCGAAGATGTCGACCTGATCGTTCCTCATCAGGCCAACATCCGGATCATCAAGACGGCGGCGCGGTGGTTGAACGTGCCGACCGAGAGATTCTCCATCACCATCGATCGGTATGGGAATACTGTCGCCGCGTCTATTCCCCTGTGTCTCTATGAAGAAGTGCGAGCCGGTCGATTGAAGAAAGGCGACCTCGTTCTCCTCACCTCCTTCGGAGCGGGATTGACTTGGGCGGGCGCGCTATTGCGCTGGACGTATGAGCCGGCATCGTCGTTCCACCTCAGGGATGAGGTGGAGCGGAAAGGCGAAGATCCCCTCGATCGTCAGAAAGGAGGAGTATGAAACGACGAACCGTCGGCATCACGGGAATCGGCGCCTGCATTCCCCAGCAGATCCTCAGCAATGCCGATCTGGAACAGCGCCACCGGGTCTCCGACCAATGGATTCGCCGACGCACCGGCGTCGTGGAACGCCACGTGTGCACGCGGGAGCAAGCCACCTCCGATCTGGCCGTGCCCGCTGCCCGGCAGGCGTTGGCGGCGGCGGGACTTCAACCGGAAGAGCTCCAGTTCATCATCACGGCGACGATGACGCCGGATCATTTGTGGCCCTCGGCCGGCTCGACGATCCAGGGCCGGCTCGGCGCCGCCAATGCGGGCGCCTGCGATCTGAACGCGGCCTGTTCGGGCTTCGTCTATGCGCTGGCGGTGGGAACGCAGTTGGTGCGCTCGGGACTCTACGACAACGTCCTGGTCATCGGCGCGGACGTCATCTCCAAATTCGTCGATTGGACAGATCCTAATGCTTATCTCTTCGGTGATGGGGCCGGAGCCGTGGTGCTGCAACCCATCGCCGATCAGGAAGAAGGGCTCATCGATTTCATGCTGGGGAGCGACGGCTCCCGTGGTGACATTCTCCAGTTGCCCGCCGGCGGCAGTCGGCGACCGTCCAGTCACGAGACGTTGGATCAGGGTTTGCACAAGCCGGTGATGGATGGATATGACACGTTTGAGTTTGCCGCCACCGCCGTCATGGATTCCATCGAAAAGGTCCTCGCCAAGACGCCTTACTCCATTGAGGATGTCGATTTGATCGTGCCTCATCAGGCCAATCAACGGTTGTTTCGTCCCGTCGCCAAGTGGCTCGGCATCCCCGTGGACAAATTCTTCGTCAACATCGAACGCTACGGGAACACGGTGGCAGCGTCCGTGCCCATCGGATTATACGAAGCCGTACACCAGGGACGGTTGAAGAAGGGGCATCTGGTCGTGTTGACGGCGTTCGGCGCCGGATTGACCTGGGCGGGCGCCATCCTCAGATGGACATATTCACCGAACGAGCATCATGAAATACTTCATTCATGAATCGGCGCGACTGGGCGCCGGATGTCACATCGGCTACGGCGTGGTGATCGAAGAAGGCGTGGAGATTGGCGATGCCGTGTCACTCGGGCATCATGTCGTCATTTTGGCCGGAACGCGCATCGGATCGGGCACGATCATCGAGAGTGGCGCGGTGATCGGTCGTCAGCCCCGGCCGAGCGCCGTGACCAGCCGTCCCGTCTCGCCGCAACCGGGAACGCTCATCGGCGAGAACTGCCGTATCGGGGCCAATGCCGTCATCTATGCGGGCGTGGAGATGGACGAAGGCGTGCTCATCGGCGATTTGGCTTACGTGCGCGAGAAGACACGCCTCGGCCGGTATGTGACGGTTGGTTCCGGGGCGCTCATCGGCTATGTGACGATTGGTCCATATAGTAAGATTCAAAGTGGTGCTGGGTTGCTGGGCACCTATGAAGATCACGTTTTCATCGGTCCCGGAGTCATCGCCATGGATGATCCCAAGATGGATCGAGTTCGGGATCTGGCGTTTGCCGGGCCTCATGTCAAGCGAGGCGCTCGCATCGGCGGGGGAGCGATCCTCTTCCCGGAGATCACCATTGGCTTCGATGCCGTCGTCGCCGCCGGCTCGGTGGTCATGCGGGATGTTCCCGACCAGAAGATCGTGGCCGGAAACCCGGCTAAGGTCATCATGGACGTGCCCGAGGATCAACGTTTTCGCGATCCTTCGCAGCCACCATCATGAAGGCCGATTGCCAACAGCACCATATCCTGGTTATTTCGGCCGTCTATAACGAAGAGCAGGCCATTGGGCGGGTCATCGAACGGCTCAAGCGGATGGGACTCAACGACATCGCCATCGTCGATGATGGTTCCACCGATGGGAGCCTCCGCGTCATGGAGCGTCATGGGGTGACCATCTTCCGCAACGACGCCCAACAAGGCATCGGTCGCGCGGCGCGAAAGCTCTTCCAATATGCTCGCCAGCACCGCTATGAGATTGTGGTGACGCTGGCGGGGAACGGCAAAGACGCTCCCGAGGAGATCCCTCGATTGCTCAAACCCATCATCGAAGAGGGATACGATCTGGTACAAGGCTCGCGCTATCTGAAAGGAGGGCGGCATGTGAACATGCCCTTCTATCGATGGCTGGGTACCCGTCTGATTTATCCGCTCTTGTTCTTTCTGTTCACCGGTCGATGGATGACCGATGCCACCAACGGATTTCGGGCGTTTCGGATGTCGCTGTTTGAGGATCAGCGCATCGATCTCATGCAGGATTGGTTGGGGCAATATGAACTGGAGCCGTATATTCTGTTCAAAGCCGTCACGCTGGGCTACAAGGTGAAAGAAGTTCCCGTTTCCAAAATATATCCTGAGCGCGGTCAGAACTACACCAAAATGAAGCCCCTCACCGGATGGTGGAGCATCATTCGCCCTCTCGTGTTGCTGGGTCTCGGCATCAAACACTGAACGACCGTTGTCAGTTCGACTTGACAATGCTCAACGAAATCGGTTAGTAATTCCCTGAAACGAAATCTGGAGGGGAGAGGCCATCATGCGATACATCTCTCGAGTCATATACTCTCTCATTGCTCTCGTGATTCTTCTCATGAGTTCCATTGGACATCAGTGGCTGAGCCAAGCCCAATCGGACGTCATCGTGGTCGATGAACCCCCTGGAGGCTACGTCGTCGCCCGGAGTCCGGTGATCATCACTGGCACGGTTCACGATCCATCGATCGACACCGTCTACATCAACAAGGTGAACATGCTGGTCGTCTACCTGGGGCGCCTTCGCCCGGATCTGCCCGGCGTTCCCTTTCCCGTGGTTGATGGTCGATTCACCGGGCGCGCGTACTTCCTCACCGAAGGCGACAACCTCGTGCGAGTGATAGGCATTGATGGGCAAGGGCACCTCCATCAGGTGGACGTGCCCGTCCGACTCGATCCGGCGTTGGGACGTCCTGATGTGCGGCTCATTGTGAAACCCAAGAGCCAGCGAGAGGCGCACGGCGCTCCGGTCGAGTACACCATCGAATTGCGCAACCGGACGTCGCGCCCGCAATCGGGCACCTACGAGATCATGCTCACCCTGCCCGATGGATCGTCAAGGATGATTGCCGAGGGGGTTCCATTCCAGTTGGCGGAGAAGGAGCGCATGACGCTCGATGCCCGCATCAATCCCTCTGATTATACGTCGCTCACCGGCGATTGTGCGCTCACCGTGACCCTGTTCGACGATCAAGGGAAACAAGTGGGGCGCGAGTCGTTCGCCTTCGAAACCTATGATCCCGGCGCCTATCCTTTCGTCGACGTCACCCGGCGGGCCGGTCTGCGCTTTCTCCATCGTAACGCTGGCGAGGGTGGAGGCCTGGCCTGGGCTGATTATGACAATGATGGGTATCCCGATCTCTTCGTGACCAATTTGCGCGGGCCATCGGCGCTGTTTCACAACAACGGGGATGGCACGTTCACCAACGTCATCCGGGAGGCGGGACTCTCGGCGTTTGCGGCCAGCGATTCTTCCACGCGATCGGCGGCTTGGGCCGATTATGACAACGATGGCTATAAGGATTTGTTCATCGCCGGTCAGCGACAGCCGAGCCGGCTGTATCATAACAACGGGGATGGTACGTTCACCGATGTCACCATCCGAGCCATCGGTCGGATCGTTCAACCCACCGGCTCGGTGGCCTGGGGCGACTATGACAACGATGGCTGGCTGGACCTGTACGTCGCCGGCTTCTTGACGGCGCCACCGTCGCTGGACTTCTCCGGGTTGACGAGCGCGCCTCATTATCTGTTTCATAACAATGGCGACGGAACGTTCACCGATATCGCCCCTCAGGTGGGCCTCAACCGAGAAGGTCCCACCTGGGCCGCCTTGTGGCTGGACTACGATGGGGATGGTGATCTGGATTTGTACATCGTCAACGATTTTGGTGGATTCACCGGGTATCCCAATACGCTCTACCGAAACGATGGCCCGGGCGGCGTGGGCGGCTGGATCTTCACCAACATCGGACGCGACACACATCTCAGCGACGTCCCCGTATTCGGGATGGGACTGGCTGCGGGCGACTACGATCATGATGACGATGTGGATTTGTTCGTCTCGAACATCGGTCTTCCCGTTCTCTATCAACGCCAGGGGGACGTCTACCGGGATGCGACCATGGAATCAGGCGTGGGAATTCCGCATCCCACCAATGGACCTTATGCCAGCGAGGACTGGCTGGTCAACTCCTGGGGCAGCGTGTGGTGGGATTACGATCTGGATGGCTGGATCGACCTCTACGTGGCCAGCAGTGGTATGGGGACGCCCAATTTCTCCATCGCGCCATTCAATCCCAACTTCCTCTTCCGGAACAATCGAGATGGGACGTTCACCAACGTCGCCCCACAGCTCGGGATCAACCATCCGGGGCGAACGCGCGGCGTCGCTCTGGCCGACTATGATCGGGATGGCGATCTGGATCTGGCGCTTCTCAACAATGATGAGTATCTGGTGCTCTATCGGAATGATCTTCCCAGAACGAATCATTGGCTCCAACTGGCGCTTCGCGGAACGGTGAGCAATCGGGATGCCATCGGCGCCCTCATCATCGTCGAAGCTGGAGACATGCGGCAAGTGCGACCCTATCCCGATGCCAATCCCATGTGTTCGCAAAACACATTGGAGACGGTCTTCGGCGTGGGTCAGGCTGAAGTCATCGATCGGCTCGAAGTTCGATGGCCGAGCGGTAAGGTCACCGTCAAGACCAACGTGGCTGTGGACCAACGGCTCATCCTCATCGAGCCGGAGGAGTGAGGCCTATGCGCACCAGCGGGCATCAGTGGAGTCGAGCGGCCGCCATCGGATTGCCCGGCCTGTTATTCCTCTCCCTGACGGTGATGCGCCCATCGCCGCTCGCGGACGAGCAGCCGCTATTGAATTTCTCGCTCATCGATATCACCGAGTTGGCCGGCGTCGGTGGAGCGCCCACGTACGGGCGCGGCGTCGCCTGGTGCGATTTCGATCAGGATGGACGGCTGGATCTCTTCGTCTGCAATTCCATGGGGCGGAATTATCTCTATCGGAATCGCGGCGGATTGACGTTCACCGACGTCCTGACCGACGTCGGACTCCCGCCCCTGGAAGAACTGACCTGGGGAGCCGCCTGGATCGATTACGACAACGATGGAGATCCCGATCTCTATCTCACCCAGGGCGGATTCGATAATGCTGATGTCAATCGCCTCTATCGGAATGATCTGAACACCCTCGGGCGGTTCACCGATGTCACCGAGGTGGCGAACGCGGGAGGCGGGAGACGATGGAGCGTGGGCGCCGCCTGGGCCGATTACGACAACGATGGGTTCCTCGACGTGTACATCGCCAATCAGCGGCAACCGAACGTGCTCTTGCACAATCGCGGCGATGGAACTTTTGAAGATGTGTCAGCCACGGCGGGAGTGGATGACGACGGGAACGCTCGGTTCCCTCTCTGGTTCGATTATAACCGCGACGGATGGATGGATATTTTCGTTCCCAACCAGCGAGGCGTCCACCGGCTCTACCGCAACAATGGGGATGGGACGTTCACCGACGTCGCCGCGCGAGCTGGAATCCGCAGCATCCCCGTCAATGCCTGGGTTCCCATCACGGAGGACTTCAATCACGATGGCTGGTTCGACCTGTACATCGTCGTCTGGAATACGCCGAAGACGGCCGAACCGAGCGTGCTCTATCTCAATCAGGGCGACGGCACCTTTCTCAATGTTGGCGGGGCCACGCACACGGGCATCATCGCCAAGACGATGAGCGTGCAGACGGCCGATCTCAATAACGATGGACACATGGATATTCTCATGGGCAACGGCGAGCCATCCAGCCCGGGCGAGAATTTCCTGCTGCTCAATGCCTATGATGTCGACACGGGAACGCTCACCTTCGTCAACGTCTCTCAGGCATCGGGATTGACGGCCGTGACGCCCGGTCGCTCGCATGGTATCGGCGTCGCCGATGCGGACGAGGATGGAGATCTCGAAGTGTATATCAGCGATGGGGGGCCGGCTCCCGCCAGCCAGCGGCGCGAGCGATACCGAGGGACCAATGAACCGAACCACTTCTTCCTCAACGAAGGAGGGAACAGCAATCACTGGATCAAATTGCGATTGGTGGGAACGGTCAGCAATCGCGACGGGATTGGCGCCGAAGTGCGCGTGCGCGTTCAGGACGTGACCCAATATCGGCTGGTCAAGGGCGGGAGCGGTTTCAGTTCGATGAATACGCCCTTGCTGCACATTGGATTAGGCGCGGCGACGGAAGCCGACTGGATTGAAATTCATTGGCCCAGTGGGATCGTCGAGCGACGGGAGCATGTGCCGGCCGATACCACCCTCACCATCATCGAACCGGAGGCGCCATAAGAGACCGAGATCGCGCGAGCGCACTCCCCTCCTCGGCTCACCCTCACCAGCGGCTCATCGGCGTTCCCATCGCTAAGGAGAACGTGATGAGCAACGCGTTCTCAAACCGAATCGGCGCGCTCGTCGGCAATGATGAGTCGCCCGATGAGGAAGATGACCAGCGGCAGGAAGTGAAAGAGGAGCCGGGCCAGCGTGCCACTCTCCACAAACGCGCGCTCCCAGCGGGCGACGGGAGCGAAAGCAATGACGATGAGATCCAGGAGCACTCCACCGAGAACGAGAACATAAAAAAACCAGAGCGGCGATGAGAGAATCTGACGCCGTCGAAGCCAGGAGAGGATTGCCCATATGACCCAGACGAATCCCCAGGCCGTGAACCGCCCCGCCTCCCGCAAAAATGCCAGAGCGACTCCCGGCAGGTTATGTACCGTTCGCATCACCTCGGCGGCACTCCAGTGAAATCGAGCCATGGCCGGTTCCGGAGGTAATGTTTGCCGGAAGACGAGCCATGGGCCCAGCATGACCACCCAGATGCCCGCGAAGATGAACAGCGAGAGCCACGCCCGCCGCTGACCCTGGCGGAGGAGGAAAACGATGAGGGCTCCGGCCAAGAGAGCACTCATCGCCAACCCCTCGTTCTTGGTGAATCCGGCCGCCGCCCCGAACAAAGCGGCAGCGACTAACCACGCCAGGCGAGGCCGCAGGAGCCAACGATACGCAGAGACGGCGCTGAGGAAGAAGAAACAAGCAAGTGGCACGTCGGCCAGGCCTCCCAGCAGAGCGCTCTTTTTCCCACCGACCAGGAGAATGCGCAGAACTGTCTGATAGGAGAGGAAAGGAACGGTGACGATCAGGGCGCTGCAGAACAGCGCGTGTTTCCGCGAGGCTCCGGGACGACAGGCCGCGTACAGAGAACTCACCAGGAGGACGACAAAGAGGACGTTCACGAATTTGAGCCGCGACTCATCCCAGGTTCCCATGATGGTGGCCGCCAAACACTCGAGCAACGGGAGGCCCAAGGGATACTGAGGGCGCGGCCGAACGCGGGTGAGCATTCCCTCATGATCGAGAAAGCTGGATGAATAGATCGTCTGCTCGTGATAGAGGACATGAGCCTTCCATCCCCAGGTGACCACGGCGTCCCACACATCGAATGGTTTGGAGAGAGCAAAGAGGGTGACGAAGGCCAGCGCCACGACCATCAACGTGATGAGGACTTTCTCCCCCGGCGAGAGCGCAGGACGGACAGCTTCACTCATCCATCCGGCTCGGCGAAGGCGACGCCCGACAAAGATCACCGAGATGAGCGCCCATGGACCGAACAGGAACCACAGATTCCTCGGACTCAACGGCACGCCGAGGTACGCCAGATCGAACATGACCAGGGGCGTGAGCCCTAATCCCAAGCCCAGCGCCAGCACCATTTCGTCCATCGGCGAAAGCCGATGTCGCCGGAACAGCGCCCGTTCGACGAGGTAACCGATGAGCACAATAAGGCCGGCGAACGCGACGAGTTGACCCACCGTGTTCACAATCAGCACCTCGGCTCCATCTGGCTGAGCGACGCGCCATTCCGCCTTCAACGGGAGCGGTCCTGGAAAGCCATCACTCTCCCCTCGCCATTTTGAACGAGCGCGCGCCGCGATTCAGCGTGTCGGTTGAGCGAGCCGAAGGATGAAGAGGCCACTGGAGCCCGCAGCCAGATAGACGGTGCGGCCCGAAGCGGCCACATCCACCGGCGTCACCGGCGGCGTGGTGAGCGAGCCGACCTCAATGGGTTGAGCGGGATTACTCACATCGACAACGCGCAGACCGCGATTATCGGCGATCAAGGCCAGATCGCCCAGAAGCGTGATGGCTTGCGCCGGCGCGGGCGTGAGAAATTGCCCACGAGCGCGCGGCTGAGCGAGATCGCCGATGTCGACGATCCGCACACCATTGCGCCCATCGGCGATATAGACCAGATCTCCGGCCACGGCGACGCCTACGGCTTGCGTCGGTCGATCGATTTCCAGCAATGGCCGGGGCGCGCTGGGATCGCTCACGTCGACGATCCAGAGCGAGAGCAGATCGACCAGATACGCCCGCGTGCCCTGAATGGCGACATCCTGCGCCGATCCCGGTGTACGAAAGATACCGACCTCGCGGGGCGCATCGGGATCGCTGACATCGAAAATGCGCAATCCCGCGCGATCGGCGGCGACGTAGGCGAAGGAGCCCGATATGGCGACCGCCCGCGCAAAAGTGGGCGTCGGCGCCGCACCACGGCGGCGAGGATGACGGGGATCGCTCAGGTCGATGATTTCCAGTCCGGAGACGCCGCCAGCAACGTAAGCCAGATCGCCGACGATGGTCGCGTCACACGCCCCTCCGAGCGAGGGGATGGTCGCCAGTTCCTGAGGCTGCTGCGGATCGCTGACATCGATGACCGTCACGCCATTGGTCAAATCAGTGACCACGGCGAGTCCTTCAGTCGAAGCCACACCAGAGGCCAGACCCGACGCCGGAATGGCACCTCGTTCTCGAGGCTGACGCGGCACGCTCACATCGATGATGCGGGTGCCGGCACCGGCATTGGCGACATAGAGGCGCTCCTGGTCTAATGCCACTCCCAGCGCGCTGTCCGACAGGGCGAGTTGCGCCTCTTCCTGCGGATTGCGGGGATCGCTGACGTCGATGACGAATACTCCGGCGAACTCATCGATGGCAAAAACCCGGTTTCCTCCGACCACGAGATCGCGCGGGCCCAGCGCATCGAGCGTGCCGAGCCACTGCGGTTGTGTGGGATCGCTGATATCGACGATATGCAATCCGCCGAACTCATCGGCAATGTAGGCCAGATGGCCGACGGGCACGGCGCGCCACGCTTTGACGGCCACATCGATGGTGGCGATCTCAGAGAGGTGCGCTGGATCGCTGGCATCAACGATATGGACGCCGGTAAAACCGGCGGCTACAAAAGCGAGAGTATCGGCCACCGTCACTCCCAACACCGCATCGGACGTACGGAGCACTCCTAACGATCGGGGATTCTCTGAATCGCTGACATCCAGCGTCCTCAGACCGGTTCCTTCACCCAGGTAGACCACGTTTCCGGAAAAAGTCACCGCGTTCACCGGGGTGAGCGTGGGAAAGGACCCGCGTACGCGTGGGGTCAGCGGATCGCTCACATCGACGATGAACAGCCCCGCCTGACCGGCAGCCACATAAAGGAGCGTTCCCGAAAGGGCGAGATCGACGCTCGGTCCCGGTAGAGAGAGGCGCGAGAGCACAACCGGATGCGCCGGATCACTCACATCGGCGATGATGAGCCCTCCGCCAGTGGCCACGTAAACGCGATCACCCTGAACGGCCACATCCTGGGCCGGGCCCGAAAGCGCCCGAGCCAGGAGCTGCACATTTCCCGCCGGAGATTGCCCGGATATACTCCCAATGCTCGCGAGCACCAAACAGGCGGCGACGAGGCAAAATAGAATCTTCTTCCCCTTCATGAATCCTCCCTCCCCAACAGTTTTCATCTCCCACCGTTTCCGGGCCAGGGGAATTCTACCCGTTGGCGGTTGTATTTTTCAACACGTATGTGAAACGAGTCTTCGTTTCCGATCGGGACGAAAAGCTTCTCCGACTCGTGCGCGCGAGGGGAAGAGATGCTCAGGCGGCGCTGCCCTCACTTCCGCAAAATGCGTTTCAATTGCCAATCGCCGGAATGAATGGGGACCATGGATTGGCGGTCGAACCATCGCCCGAATTTCGCTTTCAACTCCTGCGCCTTGGCCGGGCGAATTTCCACGAGGTTCCTTCGTTCTCCAGGGTCAGAGGCCAGATCATAGAGCTCGAAGGTATGACCGATGAGATCGTAAAGGAGCTTCCACCGGCCATCGATCATGGCCCAGGTATAAAAATGAGGCTCGGGGAGATTCCTCGGCGTCTCGCTGAAGATGAGGCGCCTCGGACGTGCAGCGAACAGATCAGCGCCCGCATAGGCGGCCGGCGGATCGATGCCCGCAAATCGCAGGATCGTCGGCGCCAGATCGATGAGTCCCACCGGAGAGTCGAACCGGAGAGGTGGCCGGGCAGGATGACGAATGATGAGCGGGACGCGAATCTCCTCCTGGTAGGGTCGGGAGCTATGCTCCCGCAGGCCGTGCTCATAGAACGCCTCGCCATGATCGGAGGTGATGATGATCAACGTATGTGGCCAGAAGTCGGTGCCCTTCAGGTACCGGAAGAGTTCTCCCAGGGCGCGATCCGTGTAGGCGATTTCGCTGTCATAACGGTCCAGAGGGCGATCGCCAAAATCGTACGATGGGTGTCGCCGATAAGGATAATGCGGTTCCAGATAGTGCGCCCAGATGAAAAATGGCTCATCGGGGGGTACGGTCTCAAGATAAGCGATGAGGCGCTCGGTCAGAACCGCGGCCGACCATTGTCCGCGCTGGGCGGTGTGCGCTTGAAACTGAAACCCTTTCAACAGAATGGGCTTGTAGCGAGCCCACGTTGCGCCTCGGAGCCATCTGCTGATTCGCCTCGCGCTGAAGAAAGCGGTCGTATATCCATGCCCGGCGAGAATCTCCACGAAGCTCGGCCGCCGCTCATCGAAAATGGCTTCCCCATAGGCCGAGCGAAACATGGAGGCGAACGAGTGGCCCGTATTCGTTCCTTGACTGTAGGCGTGCAAAAACAACTGACCCTCTCGGGCGAAGGCATCAAGATGCGGACTGGTCGGTCGCCGGTAGCCATAGCAGCCGAGATGATCGGCCCGAAGAGCATCGATGGTGATGAGCAGGATATTCCCCGGCCGACCGAGCCCATCACCCGCTGGTCGATGCAGTGATGACATCGCGATCGGAGAATCGGGCGTCACGGCCGTCCAGTCGCCGCCGAGGCAGTTGTCGTCGATGCCATTATCGGGAATCTCGGGCGCCAGCGGATTGACGTCAGGATTTCCGTCATCACAATCGCCGCCTCCCAGAATCGACGCGAAACCATCGCCATCCAGATCGCCGAGCCATTGCGCCAAAGCGATTGTGCGGCGAGCGATGACGCTGCGGCTCCAGAACAGAGCCTTGATCGAGGGATGATCGTCAAAGACGAGAAAACAAGATACGGTCAGCCCGACGGCCAGACTCAATCCCACGGCCACCAGGCGGCGAGTCCGGGTTGAATGGGAGAGGTGCCATCCCGAACAGAAACACGCTCCTCCAGTCACAGCCAGCCCCAGTTGAATGAAAAACAGCGGAAGATGAATCGAACGATCGTAAAGGCCAAAGTAGTATCGGGAATCCAGGGCGTAAACACTGCCCATGAGCCCCCATATCACCAGGGCCAAGAGAGAGTATTGCCTCGGGGATGGGCGAACGCGCCACACCGGAAAGCGCCGTCCCGCCCACCAGATTCCCAACCCGATCACAAGAAGTGCGGCGGCGAGAATCACTGCCGGGTGCCCCTGCACCCAGCGAAACGCCGCTTGCGCCCAATCGACAGTCTCGGGCGGCGCCCATTGTCGCATCCAGCGCCTGGCCGGCGCGGCCAGCCGACGCCCGATGGCCAGGAACGACGGTCGAAGAATGACGACGACGGCTGCCGTGATGCCCCCAAGAAGAAGGAGTCTCACCGTCCCGGTGAGGATGCGCTTCCCCGTTGACCATCGTCCCGAGTCCAGGAATCGGCGTTCCCACCGAACGAGATGCCCCATCGCCCCCACACCCACTCCGATGAGAATGCCGACCAACGTGGTCGTGAGCCAGGTCGGCGTCAAGAAGAGCGCGAAGAGCAGCCGTTCCGTCATCCCGCTGAGAAAAGGGGCCAAGGCGAACCAGCGATCGATCACTTCCAGGCTGGTCAGCACCAGGCCGCCGCTCAACCCGATGAGCGCATATGAGCTCACTTTCGAGGGAATCCCCGAAAAGACGATCTGGCGCGATGTGGTCGCAGAGGTCTTCATAGTCACCTCGTCGTCGCCGACGGAACGCCGTTCCCCAACCAGCTCAAGCGTCGGGCCACGCTCTCGCTGGCCAGCACGATCACCAATGGCATGATGGGCACCAGATATCGAGCGAATGGAAAAATGAGAGCATGAACGGTGACGAAGCAAACAATGATGCTGATGAGAGGAAAGATCAGCGCCCATCTCTCATCCCCTCGTCTCCAGATCGCCCACACGGTGTGACCGGCGAGCAGGAGAAGAGCGAAATGAATGCCCGCCAGGAGGAGCATGACCGGTGGATGGCGCGTCAGAAACCACACCAGCACCAGGTTGCGCAGGAACCGCCATCCCGTCCCCCAGGGATCATGGGTCATTTTTTGGACGACGGCGGCGACAACCAGTCGATTGGCCTCATACTCGCCCCTGGGCGACTCCGGGCGCGGAATCTTTTTGGCGATGAGAGCGCGCCGCTCATTGAACGCCTGGCGATGCAGTCGCGCCGGATCAGCTCCCCAGTGCCAATGCTGCGAGACGTAATAGCCGTGATAGAGTGGCGCTCCCAGCGTCGTCCCTCCGAGCAACACTTGTCCGGTGAGCCGGTAATTCCGCATCACCCACGGCATCAGCATCAACCCCATTCCAACTGCCATCACACCAACCGCCCGCCATCGCATCTTCAGGGGAATGGACGCGGCGCGATTGAAAATGATCGCGGGGAATAAAAACAGCGGCATGACGAGCGTGACGCTGCGCGTCAAGGCGAGACCGCCCAGGAGGAAGCCGGCGACGGCCGCTCGGCCATATCCACCGTCACTCATCAGCGCGAGGACGACGTAGACGAGCGCGCAGAGCAGCATGGTGTACAGGCTCTCGGTATAGAACCGGGAGGAATAAACGATAGCGAGTGGGTAGAGCGCGAACAACAGGCCGGCAGTGAGCGCTGCCCGGCGATGGAAGAGTTTCCGGGCCATCACGCTGATGAGGACGGCCGTCACTCCGTCGATGATCGCTTGCAGGGCTTGCACGACGAGGAGGTCTGCGCCCAAGAACCGAAACACGCCGGCCAGGAAGAGGGGGTAGAGCGGCACGCGCTTCATGGTCGGGGGGCCGCCGGCAATGACGACATACCCGAACCCGTCGGCGAGATTCCGAGCGATGCGATCGTACCCATCATCGCTCAGCAATCCCATCTGGGTGGCCACGTGCGGGAAGATGAGATAGTCAAAGAGGAAGCGAACGAAGACCGTGAACAGGAAGAGCGCCACCAATTGTCGCCGCCACGTCCACTGAAAGCGGAATCCTCGATCGGTGGGTCTCGAATCGGGGTTCGCCCCTCCGAGTGCATTCATGGGATGGTTATTATACTTTCGCGGCACTCGAAGGCAAGCCTCCGAGGATGGCCCCGCTCCTGGCTCAGAGGACGAAACGCGACCTCTCCCTGCGGACAAACTGTGGGGCTTCCCAGGGAGAAAAGGAATCCTTGGGACGAACTGTCAACCTGACTCCTCTCCGCAGACCGGCCCCGGAGCTTTCCAGAGATGTTGCGTCCTCTCCACGAGCTGACAACCTGACGCCTCCTCCGCGGACCAGCCGCGGGGCTTCCCCTGGGGGAGAAAAAGCCGCCGTGAACTCGCTGCTTCCGCGATCTCTCCCCACCGACCAGCGGCGGGGCTTCCCTTCAGGCCCCGGAGCTCGCCTCCGGGGTCACGTGACTTTGCCAGCTAGTCAACGCTGCACCACCCTACTGGCGAAGGCCCCGGAGCTCGCCTCCGGGGATCGTCACGCTCCAACCTGATACACGCAACCTGACCCCTCCTCACTAACCAACGGCGGGACACCGAGACTCAATCCGTTTCACACGTTCAGTCAGGGCGATGCCGTCATTTCTTGTGGCGCAATCGCTCGATCAACGCGCGGATTTTGGCCGCATTCTTCGCCCGAGGCACATCGTTCAGGTAAGCTTCCAACTCATCGGCGGCGCGATGGTATTGTCCCCGATGGTCGTAAAGAGAGGCTAAATACAGATGCGCCACGGCCGCCCGCTGCGCGCCGCCCAACTGGTAGGCGCGCCGCAGATGGGCTTCAGCCTCATTCATTTTTCCCACCTGGAGTTCAGCAATGCCGAGATACAAATGCGCATTGACCGATTCCGGATCGAGTGACTTCCCCCGCTTCAATGCCTCGATGGCTTCGTCAAACTGCCCCAACTCGACGAGCGACATACCAAGGGTCACCTGCGAGAGGGTGGAACGAGGGTTGAGCTCACAGGCGCGGCGAAGAGGCGAAACCGCCCGATCAAAGGCTCCCATCTCGGCGTAGGTCACTCCCAATCGGAGGTGCGCCAGGAAATAATCGGGATACAGTTTGAGCGCGCGCTGCAAATGGGCTATGCCTTTTTTTCGATCTCCTTTGTTGAGCGCCTTGATGGCGGCTCGATAAGCGCGTTCTGCCGCCCGAGGAACATTTTGATGGAAAACGGAGGGAGCACCTGGTGGAGGATGTGGAGACGCCGTACTCCTGACGCGAAGATAGAGGTTGAGTTGGCGAATGATAGCCGAATCCTCGCTGCCTAACAGTTCGACCTGCTCTGCCGCCCGCGCATACCGGTCAAAAGCGGGAACGATCACCCAGTAGACACCCGACTTCAGGCGACCAAAGATGTACCGTCCATCGTCGTCGGTGTACGTCCGATCGACCTGCATCCCCATGCGATCTTCGAGGAGGACCAAAACCTGAGCTGCGGGCTTGTTCCCCGGCAGATACACGACGCCTTTGATCTCGTGGGGGCCGAGGCCTTGCGCGAGGGTGGGCAGATGGCCAAGCAGGCCTAAGAGGAGGAGATGGATCAAGCCAGTGCTCGCACTCACTTGGTTTCTCCCGTCCCGTGAAAGATGCTCTGAGGAGTGAACGATGAAAAATGGGGTGGGTCGATCCTGGAGAATCTTCCCACCCCTCAACTCGGGGAGAACCGGTCAACCGGTTCTCGTCCGCGCGAGCGCTAGAACGTCACGCGAATGGCGAACTGAACTGATCGCGCCAGGCCCTGGGCGAAGCTCCCCGAGCCCAGACCGAGCTTATTGGAGCGCGCACCGGGCGGTGTACCATTAATCTGGCCCGGCGACCCGCCGAGTTCGCCACTCAATCGCCCGAAGTTGGAGACATTGAACAGGTTGAAGATCTCCACCATCGGCTCGATGCGGACGCGCTCCTCGCCGAGCGTGAACGTCTTGGCGATGCGCACGTCAGTGGTGATGAAGGTGTCATTCATCACCTGATCGGCCGGTGCCGGCGAGAGCGGCTGAATGGTGAAGCCCAGCGCTCGCAGTTGATCGGCGGTGAACACGCCGGCGGCGGCCAGCGCTTGAGCCGCCGGAGTCAATTGGCCCGCGAAGTTGCCGTTGAAGTTGGAGATCAACTGATTCAGCTCATTGACGCTGCCGATGGAGCGCCCAAAGGCTCCGCGACCGGCTCCGGGCAGGAAATCGTTCACCGTCCCGTCGCCATCCAGATCGCTGAAGAAGATCTCATCGGCACCTCCGGCGATGCTCGGCAAGAACGGCGTGGTCGGCAACGCCGTGCGCAGGTGCCAGATGCTGCTCAGGCTCAAGCCCCACGGCAGATCGATGATGGAGTTGACCGACAGTTGATGGGTGCGATCTAACGTCGTCGGTCCGAAGTTTCGCGGGTTGAGGAAATCATCGTTGAACGGCGTGCTCACGATGAAATCCTGATCGGTGGACAGCCCATTGAACCGCGACAGGGCATAGGAGACGTCCAGGAAGAGATTGCGCACCACCGGGCTGATGTTGGTGAACCGACCGGTCAATCGGACCTGAAGCGCATTGTATTCAGAGACGCCCGACGTCATGATCACGTCGAGGACGCCATCGACCTCGTCGGGGAAGCTCCCGGGGAAGGCATTGCCCAAACCGCCGAAGAGCGAGAAGTCGGCTCCATCGGCGATCGCCTGATTGACGCCTTCCAGCCCCGGAGCATAGCCAGCGCGCTCCAATGCCCGATCTCTGATGGCGATGGCTGTGGCCACGTCCAGCGTATTGGCGGCTCGATTGCGATTGAAGTCGCGAACCACATTGACGTGGGTGGCCCAATTGCGGACGTAATCGATGGAGATGACGAATCCGGGCCGGAACTCGTGCTGAATCCCCACGTTGATATGCAGAGCGGTCGGCGAGGCGAAGTCATGATTGAAGATAGCCGCAAACGTGTTCCGCGCCGTCTCCAGTCGCGGCGGTCCGTTGGGATCGAAAGGAATAGCTTGCTCGGCGGCCTGAAATGCCCGATGGAGCTCGCCGATCTGATCGATGACGGCGCCAATGGGCTGACCGATGAGATCGAGAACGTTGATGTTCGAGACCGGTCGACCATCCGAAGCCACCAACCGGCCCTGATCGTCGATGCCGAAGAAAGGCGGGATGGCCAGGCTGAATCCGAGACCCACGGGCAACTTGTCCGTGCGATCGAACAACGAGTTATTGAAGATCTGGGTCTCATAGAAATACCCTACGCCACCACGAATCACCGTCCGACCAGAGCTGGTAGGATCCCAGACGAATCCAAACTGCGGACCGAAGTTGTTCTTGTCCAATCGCGTCGGTCGAGACTGACCGAATCCGACCACGCGCTCGAGGAATCCCGGTCCGATGAGATCATCGTTCACCTGACCGGTGTCCAGCTCGTACTTGACGCCGTAGTTCAGCGTGAAGTTGGGCGCCACCCGGTAGCTGTCTAATATGTACCAGGAGAAGCGCGTGTTGTTGATGCCCCCATTCGGCCGACCGTTATTGGCGATTTCGCTGAACGCACCCTTGCCATTGCCGAAGATGATGAAGCTCACCGGATATTCCAACGGGTTCAGCGGATCTCCGCCGCGAGCGATGATCTGGTTGCGGATGTCGTCGCTGAAGATGCCGCGGACTTCCGGTCCCTCACCGAAGAAGGCGGCAAACACGTTGACGCGAATGTAGTTGAACTCCACGCCGTAACGGAGGGAGTGATTTCCGTAGATGAATCCCCCGTTATATTTCCACTGATCGTTGGTCTGGAATGTGCTCTGCGGAGCCAACCGATTGGGACCGGTGAACAGCTCGCGCCGGCCGTTGAGCGCGATGGAGACCGGTTGTCCATTGGCCGCGCGAAAGATGGGCAAACCGAGATCTATCGAGGTAATTTGATTGTCGAAGCTGGTGTGCCCATATCGCCAGGAGTGGCTGAATCGCCCCTGCGCCCAGTCCGCGCCGATGGCCAACACATTGGTGTTGTTGTCGTTGACGAACGGCGCACAGCACGTCGACGACCCCCCGAATCCAGTTGCCGCATCATTGGAGTTGTGGCTGAATCGGAAGAACATCTTCAGGGCGTTCGTCGCATTCCAATCCAGCCGTCCCAGTCCCATATTCTCATCGAATGGGGTGGTGACGGCGCCAGCGAAGTTGGGGAAGTTCGTCGGTCGGGTGAACGTCGTGGAATCCTGATTGGTCTTCTCGCCGTTGGCGAACCAGAAGAGCTTATCCTTGATGAACGGTCCACCGACGCGAAATCCACCCTGCTCGCGATCGAACTCGGCGCTTCTCAGATCCTGATCGATACTGGGAATCCCCGTCATAGTGACGGGCACGGCGGCCACTTCTTCGTCTCGATAGAAGAGAAAGCCGCTCCCATGCAATTCGTTCGACCCGCTGCGGGTGATGATGTTTACGGCTCCCGTCGAAGCCAGGCTGGTGGACGGATCGAGCGAGGCCTGACTGAGCTGAAACTCCTGCAGCGCATCCTGAGAGATGTTCTGAGTGGTGGTCCCGACCGTCTCGTCGGAGATGTCGATGCCGTCAACCTGGATGCGAGTGACGCGCCCGGATCGCCCGGCCACCGAAATTCCGGTGAACTGGTTCTTGGTGGGATCGAAAGTTCCGCCATCGACGATCTGCACGCCGGGCTCGAGCTGCGCCAGATCGAGGAAGTTCCGGCCATTGAGCGGGAGATTGTCAATCTGCCGCTCAGTGACCACTCCGTAAACTTCGTGTTCGACGGTGTTCACCTGCAATTCCGCTTCCGCCTCCACGGTGACCACTTCCGTCGGCGATCCAACTTCCAATTGAATATCCCCGGAGGCGGCCGCGCCCACGTAGACGACCACTTCGCGCACGCCCGTCTTGAATCCAGGCGCCTCCACCTTCACCTCATAGTGACCCGGTTGAAGTGCTCGGGCGACGTACACACCACCGCCACTGGTGGTGAGCGTGATCGTCCGTCCGGTGGCTTTATTGGTGATGGTCACCGTGGCGCCGGGAATCACTGCCCCGGTCGGATCGGTGACCACGCCTTCAATACTTCCCGTCGATTCCTGAGCCAGCGATGAAGCGGGTAGCCCAAATACAATCATCAGTGCGACGACGACTACCCACGCAGCCCATATCTTTTTGTTGCTCATAGACATATCCTCCTACGATGAATTCCTGAGCGGAAACCATAAAGCCCCGAGCAGGCATGAGAGGAGATCGGAGAACCATTCCTCACCCCCCTCACAACAATCACCATCAATTTCTGCTCGAGCGTTAAAAAGACAGTGTATCATCGGTAATCATCTGAATTTGCAAAAACTGTGCCATATTCCCCATCGGAATGGGGTGATCCAATAAGTTTCAGTGAACACAATCAGTTACCGCGTCCATCTGGAGCGGGCGCCGGGGCGACGATGCTCGGCGGTTACGAAAATTTGGATATTTTTACAATTTTTCGTAAGCCCCCCAACCCTCATCCGGACCCGGAGTGTGCTAATATCACTGTGTCCGTTGCCAACGAAACTCTGAGCGCATGATGAGGGAGTATGATGAGGGAGCCGGTGAAAGGCAGGGTCATCCAACAGCGTACCCCATTCGGTCCCCTGGTTGAAATCGTTCTCGTGTTGACGCCCGTCCTCACCATCATGTGGATCACGCCGCTCCTGGTCGCCGACAAAGCGGAACGGGATCGGGTGGATTTCTATCTGTCGCTTCTGACGTTTCTCATCGCCGTGGGATTGAACGTCTATCACCGCGAGGGATTCAAGCTCATTGGCTTGCGGATGGATAATTTCGTGGCCGCCGCCCGGCCCCTCGTCTGGTTCACGGCCATCAGCGGCCTCATCGTGCTGGCCATCGGGTGGACATTTGACAGCATCCACCTGGGATCGCGGTTCGTCCATCACCTGGAAGTACTGCCTTTCTGGGGGCTTCTCCAGCAATACGGCATCCAGAGCATCATCAATCGACGTTGGCAGATGGTCGTTGGCCAGGGACGACTGAGCGTCGGACTCACGGCGGTGACCTTCGCCGCTCTTCACCTGCCCAATCCGGCCCTGGTCATCACCACCTTGATTGGGGGTGCCGTATGGGCCTGGGTTTTTCAACGTCATCCCAATCTGGTGGCGCTGGCGCTCTCGCACGCGCTGTTGAGCGCGCTCATGGCCAACTCCTTCCCCTCGACGCTCCTTCCTAATATGAAAGTGGGCTGGGGATACTGGTCGGCCAGCGCTTGAGGGCACTCGATGAGAACGAGTAAGATACGGAGAGTATGAGAATTCGCTGGTGGCGCAAGAATCGCGTGGCCCTCGTCCAGATCGAAGGGATCATCACCGACAGCCAGTTTGGCGCGTCGCGCGATGAGGTCCTGGACGCTCTGGAGCAAGTCGAATCGGTCGACGCCCGCGCCGCCGTCGTCCGCATCAATAGCCCGGGAGGAACGGTCGGCGCCGCTCAAGAGATGCACGATGGCATCAGGCGGGTGCGCGAGAGAGGCATTCCCGTAGTGGCGGCACTCGGCGACGTCGCCGCCTCGGGAGGGCTCTACGTGGCCTTGGCTGCCGACAAGATTGTATCCAATCCGGGGACCATCACCGGCTCCATCGGCGTGATCGTGAAGGCCCATAATCTGCGTCAGCTCTATCGGAAAATCGGCATTGAGGAGGAGCGGATCAAGTCCGGTCGGTATAAAGACATCTTGTCTACATTCCGGCCCCTGACCGACGAGGAACGCGCTCTGTTGCAGAACGTCATCAACGATACCTATGAGCAATTCCTGAGAGCCGTGGTGGAGGGGCGGCATCTTCCCGAAGAACGCGTTCGCGCCTTCGCCGACGGTCGCATCTTCACCGGCCGCCAGGCCAAGCAATGGGGGCTCGTCGACGAACTCGGCGGACTCCAGCGCGCCGTGGAGTTGGCCGCCCAGATGGGCGGCATCGTGGGGAAGCCCAAGAAAGTGCCCATCACGCCTCGGAAGCGTGGACTGCTCGGTCGCCTGTTCACCACCATGGATCGAGTGGAGCTGGAGTTGGAACTCCTGCGCGGACTGGGTGGCGTCCCACTGTGGTTGATGCCCATGTAGGATCGATCGCCCGCCGTCGCTCGTCCTCAAATGTAGCGCAAGCTGGCAGCTTGCGCTACTCCCCAATGAGTGAGTCACTTTCATCCTTTCAGCGTGGCCCCCCAGGCTATAGGCAACTCCTCAGAGCAGGAGAGGAGGGCGGCGTTCGAGGTGATCGCTCGGTCGGCATCGTCGGGCCGGCGCGCCGGGAGCCTCCAGCGAGCACGGATTCCCTCAATGTGGCACGCTCTCCCGTTCAGCGCCCGTCCTCGCTGGTCAAAGAAACGGAGCCGGGTTATGCTATCGCTTGATGTTCTCCCAGCGCACGCGATGGTCTCTCCAGCCGAACCGATTGACCGAGCGCCTGACGATGCGGCGTCGTATGGGGCGACCGATTCTCGACCTCACCGAATCCAATCCCACGCGTTGCCGGATCGCGCTTCCCACCGAAGAAACTCTGGAGGCATTGCGAGCGCCGGAAAATCTCATCTACGAACCATCGCCCAAGGGATTGCTCGCGGCCCGAGAGGCGGTGGCCGCGTTCTACGCCGAGAAAGGCGTGAGCATTCATCCCGAGCAGATCGTCCTGACGGCCAGCACCAGCGAAGCGTACTCGTTTCTGTTTCGACTCCTGACCGACCCCGGCGACGCCATTCTCGTTCCGCGACCGAGTTATCCATTATTCGAGTTTCTCGCCGCGCTGAACGATCTCCAATTGAGCCCTTATCCGCTGCGCTACGAGCCCGGCTGGCGGATCGACGTGGCCGCGCTCGGCCAGGCGATCACGCCACGAACCAGAGCGCTCATCGTGGTCAATCCCAACAATCCCACCGGCTCGTTCATTCACGACGACGAGCGGGCTGCCCTCGTCGAACTCTGTCGTCGCCACCAGTTGGCGCTCATCTCCGATGAAGTGTTCGCCGAGTACGCCTTCGCGCTCCAGCCGGACAGCGTCTTGAGTCTGGCCGGAACGCGCGACGCGCTCACCTTCGTTCTCGGTGGCATCTCCAAGCTGCTCGGTTTACCTCAGATGAAACTGGCCTGGATCATCGCCAGCGGTCCGGAAGACACGGTGAACGAAGCGCTCCAGCGACTGGAGGTCATCGCCGATACCTACCTCTCGGTGAACACGCCGGTTCAGCGGGCGCTCCCGCGATGGCTGAAACGGCGCGATCGATGGACGCGACCCATTCTCGACCGCGTGCGCGCCAATTGGCACTATCTGGTCGAGCAGGCCCGCCCGCCCCACGCCTGTCAGTGTCTGGAGGCCGAAGGAGGTTGGTATGGCGTGTTGCGGATTCCCCGCACGCGGAGCGAGGAGGAGTGGGTGCTGGAACTGTTGGAGAAAGACGATGTTCTCGTGCATCCCGGCTATTTCTTCGATTTTCAGACGGAGGCGTATCTGGTGGTGAGCCTGTTGCCGCCGCCCGAGATCTTTCGGGAAGGGATCGAGCGAATCGGGCGGCAATGCGCCGATTCCGGTCGGTCGGAAGACGCGCGCTCAGTTTGACGACGGAGAGCGGCCACCACGGGCATTAGTGACTCGCGGTCGCCGGTGCTGCACTCGCCAACCCGCTCACTGTGGCTAATCAGATGAATGACAAACGGTGGGAGGAGTAACCGCTCGTTGAATCTCGCTGATCTCCCATGCTACGATTGGTTCAAAAGGAGTTCGCTTCTATGACCAGGGAAGAGGTCTGGCAAAAAGCTCTGCCCCGCTTTGTCACGGAGATTGCCGAACTGTGGCCGCCTCAAGGCAAGTGGACCGAGGTCGATTATTTCGCTCTGCCCGAGGCGAATCGGTTCATCGAGCTCTCGGAAGGAAGGTTGATCAAGCCGCCTTATCCAATCTCATACGCATCAGCGCACCGTGGGCGCACTATATCGGGCCTTTTATTCCTTTGTCGAAGCCCACGATCTGGGCGTCGTCCAGTTAGCACCTCTTCCGGTGCGACTCGGACCGAACACGATTTGCGAACCAGCCGTTTTGTTCGTCGCTCACGGGCACGCTGACCGGATTGGCGAACAGGCGTATGGTCCACCGGATCTCGTCGTAGAGGTCATATCGCTCAGCACGCGTCAGACCGACCGCGTCGAAAAATTCGCCGAATATGCCCGCGCCGGTATCAGCGAGTACTGGCTCGTTGATCCTGAGGCTCGGACGATCGACGTCTTCGTTCTTCGAAATGGGACATATGAGTTGCTGGTCAAGGCTGGTCCGGGCGAAAAAGCTCGTTCGCAATTGCTGAGCGGTTTCGAGGTCGCAGTCGATGAAGTATTCGCCCGGCCCGATTCATCCACGGGAATCCGCTTCCTGTTGGGCAATGCAGAAAGCAATGATGCTGGCAGGGCTCCATCTGAGCTTCAACAGAGCAAACCTGTTCAGCGGGTTGCGGCCTTGCCCTGTTGATACACGATCTTTCCGCCAATGATCGTCATCACGACGCGCGTCTTCAAGATCTCGCGCGCCGGAATCGTCATGATGTCTTTCGAGAGGACGACCATATCGGCGAGCTTGCCTTTCTCTAACGAGCCTTTGATATCTTCCTCGAATGCCGCATATGCCGCATCCAGCGTGAACGATCGCAGCGCCTGCTCGCGCGTCATGCATTGATCGGGATACCAGCCACCGGGAGGCTTCCCCTGATGATCCTGCCGGGTGATGGCCGCATAGATGCCCCAGAGGGGATTGATCGATTCCACCGGGGCATCCGATCCATTGGCGATGCGCGCGCCCGTCTTCAAGAGTTTTTGCCAGACATAAGCGCCCTCCCGGGCCCGCTCCTTCCCAATGCGATCGTGGACCCAGGGCATATCCGATGTGCAGTGCGTCGCCTGCATGGAGGCGATCACGCCCATGCGGGCGAACCGGGGAATGTCGGCTTCGTCCAGGATCTGGGCGTGTTCGATGCGAAAGCGGTGATCTTTCACGCTGGGATTGGCCCGAAACGCGCGTTCATAAGCGTTGAGCACGATGCGATTGGCGCGATCGCCGATGGCGTGCGTGCAGACCTGAAACCCGTGCCGCAGCGCCAGATGCGCGATGCGAAAGATCTGATCCTCAGAGAGCATGAGCAATCCTCGATTGCCCGGATCGTCGGCATAGTCTTCCAGCAGCGCCGCGCCTCGCGAGCCGAGCGCTCCATCGGCGATGAGCTTGATGGCGCGAATGGTCAACCGATGATCGCCCAACCCGATCTCCGGCCCGCGGGCGAAGTATTCGTCGAGGAGGCGCTGATCGCTCCCCGCCAGCATGACGTAGAGGCGGAGCGGGAGTTTTCCTTCCCGGAGGAGCTCTTTGTACAGCTCGATGACTTCACGGTCCACGCCGGCATCGTGGAAGCTGGTCAACCCCACGGCCACGCACTCTCGCATGGCCAATTCCAGCGCCCGTTTCTTCTGCTCGCGACGGAGTGGGGGAATATGGCGGATGATCAATCCCTGCGCCCGATCGATGAACACGCCGGTAGGACGACCCTCAGCATCGCGGATGAGGCGGCCTCCGTGCGGATCTTTCGTCTCTCGGGTGATGCCGGCCAATTCCATGGCTCGCTTATTGGCCCATCCCGCATGCCCATCGATGCGAGTGAGGTAAACGGGATTATTCGGCGCCGCCTTGGTGAGCGATTCGAACGTGGGAAACCGCTTATTCGGCCAATCGTTTTGATCCCAGCCCCGGCCGAGAATCCACTCGCCGGGCTTCGCCTTTTTGGCGCGAGCCGCGACCATTCTGGCGATCTCTTCTTCGCTCGTTGTGCCGACCAGATCGAGCATCAACTTGGCCTGACCGATGCCCAACATGTGGGCATGCGATTCGATCAATCCCGGAACGACCAGCTTCCCCCGAAGATCGATCACCCGCGTGCTCCGGCCGATGAATTTCTGCACCTGCTCGTCGCTCCCCACGGCCAGGATGCGGTCCCCTTTGATAGCCAAAGCTCGGGCCTCCGGTTGAGCCGGATTCATGGTGACGATCTTGCCGTTCCGCAACACCAGATCGGCGACCTCCTGGGAGTCAACTCTACCGAGGGCGCCGACGATGAGAACAGTAATGACAACGGCGACCACGCTCAAACGGCTCAGAGAAATCGGGTTCGCCTTCCGTTTCATTGTGCCTCCTCCAGATTCACAGATCATACCATCGGCTCGGGCGAGCCGGCTCTCGCTCCCGACCTCATTTCCCGAAACAGAGCCGGTGACCCCATACTCATCAGAGAGCCGATTGTAGAGCATCGCTCCAGGTCGATCAACGCTGTGGAAGCATCCGATACGGAGTCCTCGCCGTCTTCCGAATCTGTTACAGATGCCGTGGAAATAATAAATGGTGCAAAATGGGTCTTCCGCTCCACTAACGGGCCTATTGTCATCCATGCGGCGTGCTCAGCGAGACCATAGCCGATACCACAGAAAACAGGCGCGCGCACAAGTGCTAGCCTGTATGATGTCATGGTTGACGGCGTGGTCCGCGAGGCCATGCCGACTCCCATAAGAGTTACTCATGGCTTCCGAGCTACACCGAGGGGACGACAATGGGTTCTCGAGGGAGGTAGCGCAAGTTGCCAACTTGCGCTACATTCTCCAGGCCTCCATAATTTCATCCCTTTAGTGCAATGCCCCAACACTATGGACGGCTCCCTCGATAGTGATGGTCTCCCCTCGGCGAAAATTTTCTTGACATGCCCACACAATTAGGAATTCATGCAGATGACCGTGTCTTGGCCCTCTAACGCCTCCCACACCAAGGCCCTGGCCTCACGATGGATGCTTTGAAACTCCTCCTGTTTTGGCGCCGCGTAAGCGAACTCCCACAACTGAGCGTCAATGATCACATACTCACTCATTTGTCGTCCACAACGAGGGCGCTCACAAGCGATTCGATATCACACTGTACAGGCTTCCGAAGAGCCTCGATTAAGATGGCCTGTCTTTTCTTCTTATCAATTATGCCAGTGTAAGAGATTTCCAATATCTGGCCTGGCTTCAGATCTTCGATTTTTTCCAGAGGCTTAAAGACGCCGTCTTCATATATGACCTTCACGGAACTCATAGGTCTCTTCCCTTGGACAGACGTATAATCGAAGAAACCTTGTACCACAAGGTGATAAGGAAGCTCAACTCTCAGAGCCGATGCGCTTGAGGGCGCGCCGGATAAGTGGTACCCCCCACATCTACTCAGAACCACTGGCATGCGGTTATAGCGGTGACATCCAGAAACACTGGACACGTAGCCGTGATGCAAAGCCATGGACTCACCCACATCATTTCTCCTAATATCTATTTTGACTTCATTACGGACATTATCCGCCTTGATCCGATCACGCTTTATCAGCAAGCTCATCAGCCAGCATTGTGACGAAAGGTTGTCCCCACTGATGCTCAAGCGCCACGATGAGCCCCGTGGCTCATTGGGAATAGATGGGAAAAAATTATCCAAGGAGCAACGGAGTCTGGGAGAAGGAATCCGGCCCTCTACCACGATGGGCATCGGCGTAGAAAGCCCGCCTCTATTGAGAATCCACCCGCCAACGCCTCACAAGGGGCGCTGGATCCTGTGGGATGCTCCGGAGAGCACTTGATATGGAGTCATCGCCACACCAACCCATCCATCAGGCGCTCATCCGGGCATTGATGCTCCGGAGAGCACTTGATATGGAGTCATCGCCACTCCCCCGACACGCTGCCCTCCAATGGCGATGGTCTCGCCTCAGCGAAAATTTCTTGACTCGCCCACGGAAAATGAGTATAGTCACTGCCGGTGTAAGGATTCTTACACAAGGTGGGTGGGTTGGAACGAGTGGTCGGGATGACTCGTTTCTCCCCTGAAGGCGCCCGGTGGGGGGAGAGAAATAAGAAATACATGATGGCCAATGAGTCCCTTCAAGGGGGAGACCATCTCTGGGACCTGCGGCGGCAGGAATGTTCGACATAGGAGCGGCGTATGGCAAAGAAAAGAACGTGGAACCTCTTCATTTGGCAGCTCATGATGGGCCTGGCGATGCTCTCGCCGGCTTTGGCCCATGGTGGATCGCGCCTCTCGGGCGTCATCCGCGATGCTCATGGAGCGGCGCTCGCTGGCGTCGTCGTGGAGATCACGCAGACGTCGACCGGGGAGACGCGAACGGTTCGCACCGATGAGCGCGGTCAGTTTGAAATAGGCGACCTTTCGCCAGGTGCCTATCAGATCACGGCTCATCGGCCCGGCGACCAACCGGCGATTCGGGAGAGCGTCATCCTATCGGCGGACGCTGCCGTCACCCTCGATTTGAAGCTGAGAGTCAGAGCGGAAGAGTCGCCCTCGCGCGGCACGAGCGAGGCTCGGACAAACGCCGCTCAGCCGAAGACCGACGCCTCCCAGCAAGAGCGCCTCCGCCGAGCGGCGGAATCCTGGATGCTGATGATGAATCAGATGTCCGGCATCACGGCCCAACAATCTCCCGCTCTTCGAGCGATGGAGCGCAAGGGTATCACGCCCGCACGGATGCCCGAGATCAACATCCGAAACGATGATGGGAACGGGCACGCCGCTCATCAGAGGAAGGACGGACGACCGGTGCGCATCTGGACGGAGAAGGAATACATTCAATGGTACAACCGCCTGGGCACGACGCCGCCGCCCAACGGCTACCAGCAGTATCTCCGCCGCATGGGTGTGCTCGACGATGAGGGAGACCATCATCCTTTCCCGCTGGATGAGGCCGATCACATGGCGGAGATGGCCGGCCACCTGATGCCCGGCGCCGACATCAAGCGCGGCCGGGATTATAAAGCGCCCCCCGTGGAGATCACCGTCAGCCGCCTCGATCCCGCCGAGCGGGCGCGCCTCATGGAGGAAGCAGCCGCTTTCGGTCGCTCTCCGGTGAAGGTCTACAACGTGGTCGCCATTCGCAAGGATATCGTCTATACCCGGTTCGGCGATCACGATCCCGAAGGCATGCTCTATGTTCTGGAGGAAGACAAGCAACGCGTACTGGCCTGCGAAGGATTCGAGTGCGGTCATGATCCGCTCTTCTTTGGCTCTCGCCGCGATCCGGAAGTTCTCTCGCCGCAGCCGCTGGTCATCCGGGCCAATGTGGGAGACACGGTGATCATCAACTTCACCAACGAACTCGGCGATATGCCCGCTTCCATTCACATCCATAAGGCGTTATACAACGCCGATGATTCCGCCGGCTCGGTCGCCGGATATAATGATCCCAGCATCGCCCAACCGGGCGAAACGCTCACCTATCGCTGGGAGATTCCCGACGAGGAGCGCGCCGAGGGAATCTATTACTTCTACAGTCACGTCGATCCCCGCTATCAGGTTCCCCATGGGCTGTTCGGCGCGCTCATTGTAGAGCCCAAGGGAAGCTTCTATCTGGATACCGAGACGGGAGAGCCGCTCAAGGCCGGCTGGGGCGCGGTCATCGTCAATGACGATCCCTCGATTCGGGCGTTTCGCGAATACGTCATCTTCTTCCAGGATCGCATTCAGTTGGAGAACATCTTCGGAGAGCGATTGAAAGATTTCTGGACCGGCGTTCCCGATCCCGGCGGCAAGGGCATCAGCTATCGCACGGCGCCGTTCTTCAACATGATGAATCTGTTTCTGGACGAATCGATGGCCTATTCGGCTTACACGTTCGGGGATTCGTCCACGCCTCACCCGCGATGGTACGTCGGCGATCCCATGCGGTTGCGAGTCATTCATGGAGGATCGGGCGAGCATCACGTCTTTCACAATCACGCTCACCGCTGGCGGGTGAATCCCAGAGAAGATCCCGATAACACGACCGATCCATCCAAGGCGGGCGAGCACGACATGATCTTCCCTCGCTCGACGCGCATCGATTCCCAGACGATGGGGCCGGGCGAGGTGTTCGACGTGGAGATGGAAGGCGGTGCCGGAGGCACACAGCGCACGGTCGGGGACGTGCTCTATCACTGTCATATCATCGAGCACGTGGTGGAAGGCATGTGGAGCTATCATCGCATCTACAACACGCTGCAACCGGATCTGTTCCCGCTGCCCGATCGCGAGCCGCCACCTGTGGCCGTCAACTCGGTGGAGCTGGTCAAACTCGCCGATGAGGGTCGGCCGGCCATCCCCGTCTCCGGCCCATTCGCCGGTCAACCGATCACGCGAGAGAACATTCGCCAGTGGTTGGCCTGGCTGCTGCCCCCGCCGGGCGTTCCCGAGGAGGAACTGATCATCGATCCCGAGCATGGCAATCGCACCCAGAACAAGGCGAACAAGTGGGATTGGATCATCCAGGAGACGCCCGAAGGGCCTCTGGCGTTGGGCGAACCGTACGATTGGTTCTTCGGTCCCGGCTGGCCCGCCCCCGGCGAAGGCGTCGGCGCCGGACCGGTCGGCGAGCGCCCCCCGCTCCTGTTCAATCCCATCGATGGACGATTGGCCTGGCCGCACTTGCTGCCCCATCTGGGTCGCCGCCCGCCTTTTGCTCCCATTCGCAACGGTGATCCCGACACGCAAGGCACGGCCTATTTGGGCCTGACGCTGAAGAAGGACAGTCCCTATGCCCCATCGGGACACGAGTATGGAAGCGGACTCCTCCCCGAGGGTGCTGGTGTACGCCATTACGATGTGACGGCCATCACGCTCCCGATCAAATACAATGATTATGGCGACGAAGATCCTCAGGGCATGATTTTCGCGCTCTCGGATGACGTGGACGATATTCGCGCCGGGCGCAAGCCCGCCGAGCCGCTCGTCCTCCGATGCAACGTCGGTGAAGGCGTTCAGATCACGCTGCGCAGCGCCCTGGAAGACACCGCCGAGGTCGATTATCACTCCAAGGTGGGCATGCATATCCATCTGGTCCAATATGACGTGCAGTCGTCCGATGGCGCCGTCGCCGGATTGAACTATGAAACGTCGGTGCGCCCTTCCATCGATGCCCACGGCAATCCCATCATGGGTCGCAAAGCCTGTGGCGTGTGGGATCCCAGGGATTGCGGACCGCTCGACCGGAGCGATGAAGTCGTCCACACCACCTGGTTCGCCGATGTGGAGCTGGGCACCGTCTACTGGCACGATCACAGCAAGCTGATCGTCTCTCTGCCCCACGGATTATTCGCCGCCCTCATCGTCGAACCTCGGGGCTCGCAATATCGCGATCGGGAGACGGGCGAGCCCAAGTACGTCAAAGACGAGCGCGGACACTTCACCCGGACCAACGGTCGAACGGGAACGCAGATGGCCGACATCATCGTTCCCGACACGGTCCGCGATCCACGAACGGGTTTGAAACGCGCCGACTTCCGCGAGTTCTTCTTCGGGTTCACCGACGCGACGCGGCTCATGGGCAGTCCACCTCTCTCGTTCAGCGCACTGAGTCACGGCGAGAGTCGCAAGAATCCGGAGAAGGGATTCACCAGCATCAATTTCCGGCTGGAACCGTTCGAGCGGCGGCTGAAGAACAATCCCGATCCCTCGCTGGTCTACAGCAGCTTCATTCACGGCGATCCGGCCACGCCGCTGTTCAAGGCCTACGTGGGCGATCCGGTGGCCATTCGCACCGAATCGGGGGGGACCAGCTCCATCCACGTTCTCGGTCTGCACGGACACCGCTGGCTGTTCCAGCGAGGCGATCCGGAAACGTCGCCTCTGCGCGATTTCGCCGTGGTCGGTCAATCCGAAGGCTACACCTTCGAACTGGCACCACCGGCCGGCGGATTGGCCCAGGCGGCCGGCGATTATCTCTACTACGACGGCGATATGGACCATCGGAGCGAAGGCGCGTGGGGAATCTTCCGCGTGCATGACACGCTGCAACCGGATCTCCAACCACTTCCCGATCGCCCGCCGCCGCCCGTGGGACTGGGATTCCCACAGAATATGCAGCAGCGAGCGCTCACCCCGGAAGGCCGACCGCCGCGCGCCCTCGATCCCGGCCACCCTGCGCCGCCCGACGCCCCGGTGCGACACTACGATGTCGTGGCCATCAACATGGCCATTCCTTACGACGCTCAAGGGACGACGGATCCCGATGGCAAGATGTTCGTCCTGGCCGAGGACGTGGAGGCCGTCAAAACCGGCCGGAAGCCGACCGAGCCGCTCGTCATTCGCGCCAACGCCGGTGAAGTGATCGAAGTGACGTTGACCAATCAACTGAGCGAAGGGCGCGTCGGCCTGCATCCCAGCTTGCTCCAGTACGATGTGCAGGGTTCGGATGGCGCCACCGTCGGCTGGAATTTCGACCAGACGGTAGGGCCTGGCGAGAGCATCACCTATCGCTGGTACGCGGATCGGGAACTGGGCACCGTGTATCTCTACAACCCCGCCAGCCTGGATGACACCCGGCACGGGTTGTTCGGCGCGCTCATCATCGAGCCGGCCGGCTCCCGATGGCTCGATCCAGTGACCGGCGACCCCTTGGCCTCTGGGTGGCGAGCCGACGTCTATCCCGGCGATGGTTCAGAGCCCTATCGCGAGTTCGTCATCTTCTTCCACGATGGGGTGGATCAAATCCGATATCGCGTGGCGGTGAACTATCGCACGGCCCGGCGGCTGGGAGCCAACGAAGTGCTCATCGGCAATCCCGGCAACGTGGTTCGCGATCCGCGGGAAGACACGGTGCACAGCTCGGTGATCTGGGGCGATCCGGTCACGCCGCTCATGGAGGCCTATGCCGGCGACCGCGTCGTCATCCGTCAGCTTCAGCCGGCTTACGAAGATCATCACGTGTTCGTGTTGCATGGTCATCGATGGCATCTGGAGCGCGGTGACCCCAAGAGTCAAGTGCTCGGGGCCATCACCGACAGCGTGGGGACGGCGTACGATATCGAGCTCATCGATGGAGCCCAGCCCGGCGATCACCTCTATCATTGCCAGATCATGGATCACAAGAAGATGGGGATGTGGGGGCTGTTCCGCGTGTACGATTCACCGCAACCTCATCTTCGCCCGCTCCTTCGATCTGATGGGGCGCGCTCGGCGGCTGGGCACCGAGCCGCGTCCACATCGACGGCTGGAGGAAGTGCTCGGTAGGGCGCGCCGCCATCCACAGAGGCGATTCGGCGTTGGGCGGGGGCGTGATTGACCGATCGAGTGGACGCCCCCGCCCCAACATTCCATCGAGAACGAAGCAGCGCAAGATGGCATCTTGCGCTCCATTCTCATGGGAATCGCTCATGTGCGACAGCACGCCACGAAGAATGGAAATGTCGTCACGCAAGTTGCCGACTTACACCACATCCCACGCGGTCATGGGAGTCGGCCATGGCGTTGGAGCACTACACCGAAGGGATGAAAATAGGCGCTGAAGAAATGGAGCGCAAGTTTGCCAACTTGCGCCGCTTATTAAGGAGGGGATTATGAAACCTTGGCGCACAGTGAAACGATGGCCCGGCCTGGCGGTGGCGGGAGTGATTGGAGTCACCGTGCTCGCCGGGTCGATCATCGCCCAACAGAAAGACGCGCGCACCATCAATCGGCTTTGGCGCGAGCGCATTCTCGCCGAGGGCGGCAGCGACGAAAACAATCACGGCATCCGAGAACCCGTCCTCAGCACGCTCACCGGGCGGGATATTCGCGTGCCGTATTCCAAGCAAATCGCTCCCGATGGCACGCAAGCCAACGTGCTGAGCCTCGATGTCCGGATGGCCGAAGGCGCGCTGAGCGCCACCGGCCACATCATCACGCGTGTGAGTAATCCTCACAAGGACCTGCACAGCGCGCTCAGCCGACTCTACAATGACGCGCGATTTCTTCACCGCGTCAACAAGGAGGCGGCCGAAGAAGCGCTGGACATCCTGCTCGGGCGCACCGAAGGAGCCATTTATGATGGATTTCCGCTACTCAATTTCAACCGCTGGCGGCATCCGGGCGTCCACGCCGCTCATTTCCCGCCGGGCAGCATCCCCGGCGAATACAAGATGAAAGAGATCCGCCCCGTCCTCGACGAAACCGGTCGGCAGCTCATGGTGCCCAGTTGGAAGGGCAATGGCGAGATGGTCCGCGTGTGGCAAGTGGACATCAACATGTTCTGGTACGGCCAGCAATTCGATGCCGACACCTTCATGGTGAAAATCCCTCTCGAGGTGGGGCCCCAATCCGATGATGTGCTGCGCGTCAATTACACCATCTACTCGCTCATCGAAGAAGATTTCGCGCCCACTACTGTGTTGAGGGACATCCAGGCGGGCGTGCGCGACGATGGCATTCCCAACCGGGGCGGCAGCGTGCGATTTCCCTTCAAAGGCTATGATACGGTGTGGGTGCGCATTCAACCCAATACGGTCACCAGGATCACCGTGCAGTTTCCGGCCATTCGCTTCTTCCGCGGCATCTATACCTGGGGATGGAACGTTCATCCGCCGCGCATTCACTTCACCGAATTCCAGTTCCAGATCCGGAACGCTCATACCGGTGAGATCGACTGGGATTGGCGCGGGCAATCCTACGTCGTGCGGAATCGCTTGTTGAGCCTCGAAGGGATCGGCGAAGCGGCGCCGGAGAAGAAGGCGTATCGGGTCGCCCGGCGCGCGCTCGATGATGATGCCACGGCGGAAGAAATCCTGGACATGCTCACCGTCGAAGATCCCGTCAATCCCCTCGTCCCGCGACCGGTGTTCGGCACCTGGATCGACCTGATGGAAAATCAACGCCAGCTCCCTCCCGAGGCCATCGATATGCTGGCCGATGAACTCGGCCTCAGTGACCGGGACGAGGCGCTCGAGGAAGCCCTCCAGCGATACGACTTCATCACCGTCTACCTGAACAACGAGATGTACGGACTCGGCCCTCATGGAGCGACGATTCGATTCTGGGAACAGGGCGACCGGATGACCGTGAAGCTCATCAATCTGGATAACCACACGCACTATTTCCGCAATGTGGGTTTCGGACCGCAACTGCATAATGATCTCTCGCTGCACGCCGATGATGGCATCTTCAGTTTCGAGATCATGAACTTCAAACCACTCTACGGCGCTCCCAAAGTGGCCGAGATGCAGTGGCGCGCCGGATGGGGTTTCCGGCCGCACTATGGAGTGATCCAGCAGGCCGATGTTTTCCCTCGCTCATCCGATCGTCAACGCCTCAAACCATATCGAGCGCCGGGATTCGAGATCGTCAACGGCCAATATCGATTCACCGGCCAGCAGGTCACCTACTACGGCTATCAATTCCAGCACCGGCGAGGCGATTTCCCCTTCAATCCGCCCCCGTTCATCATCGGCACGAGGTCCGATCCTGCTCCCAGCGGGCTGAGCGATCTGGCCACGGGAGAGCCCCGACCGGGTCTCGTCATTGGGCAAGTGACCGAAGGTTGGGGCGTGGCCAAGATGTGCCCGGATGATCCCTGGCCGGGTTTCTGTCAGCAAGACATCAGTTCGGCTCATCCTCTGGGATTGAAGAATCGGGACACGGATGGCGATGGCGTGAACGACGCGCTGCTCTTCCCGCCGTTCCTGCGCAATCCCAACCAGACCGATCCCGGGGCTGGCGACATCATCCCCCCGACGCCGGCCTGGGAACCGTTCCTGTTCCTCAACCCGGCCAATGGGACGATCTACCTCGATCCCGATGACCGGAGCGAATTCGACGCTCAAGGGAATCCTCGATTGACCTACTGGGCGGACTTGACCTATGCGCACGGGCGTCCCATTCTGGCCGGCCAAAGCATCGACGTGCATACGGAGATGCCGCGCTCGGCCGGTCAGCTCTTCTATCAGTTCGATGACCTGTTCCACGATAACGCCATCTTCTCGCCGCATCCCATCAACGCGGCCAGAGGGCGCTGAAACGAGCGACGACGATGTCTGGTGAAGGGCCGCCGTCGAGCGGCCCTTCACGACGGGAGAACGCATTCTGTTGAAGACGATGAGGCTCATGAACCGCAGTCGAATGGCGGTTCATGAGCGCGTTGACCAAGTCCTTTCGCTCCGACTATACTCCACCACCAGCGATGGCGAGGGCGAGAACAAAACGAGGACTCCGCGTCGTCCGGTGGAGTGTACTCCTGACCCTCCTTTGTGGCTGGTCAATGGGGCCATTGACCAGCGTTCTCATCACCGGCGACGGCTGTCGCATGTCCTGCTGCGCCCAGCGAGGCCTCTGCTGCTGCCAATCGAGCCGGGATGTTCATCATCATCGTCTCCCTGAAGACGCCCCTCAGCACATCGATCGACGCACGCTGCTTACTCCCTGTCCGGCAACCTGTGTTCTGTCTTATGCCAGAGCGCAGCAGTTTGTTCGGTATCATCCTCAGATTCTCCATCGCGCTCTCCTCTTTCCGCGATCTCGCACGGGACGTGGATCGCTCTCTGCTTTCTTCTACAGTTCTCCCGACATTCAACCAGCGCCTCCGCGCGCACCTCCCTTCGACTCGCTCATTTCCTTCATTCTGATGTAAAAGCTCACCGGGGACACCTTAACCCTTCGCCGCTATATTGAGGCTCAAGGGATCGCCGGCGAGAGGTGAGTTCTCGGTGTCAGCCAATGGCAGACGGCATCGTCTGTTTTCCCTGAAAATCTACCTCAAGGAGGTGACGTGCTTGTGATGAGGCGTTTATCAGTGATCGTGTCATTGTCGCTACTTATAGTGGGATGGCCATTGGGTTCATTGAGAGCACAGTCTGTTCGACCATCCGGCACCGGCAACCGGGCTCGTCCTCAGAACGACCGTCTGGTGCACCTCACGGGAGAGGTCCTCGATCCCCAGCGCCGACCCATCCCCGGCGCGCGGATGGACATCGCGCGTCGTCCGGATGGTTTCTCTCAAACGGCGTTCACCGATCAACGGGGGCGGTTTACATTCTCTCGCCTCTCCCCGGGTGTCTACGAGATCACCGTGAAGGCGCGCGGATTCGCCGTCTCCCACCTGGTGCGAGAGATCAAGCCACCCACCGAGCACGTGGTCATTCAACTGGAGATCGAGCCCATCGTTCAGGAGATCGAAGTCACGGCCACGTTCCCCGAATTGGCTCCAGGGCTTACCGTGAAGGGGCGCCAGTTCGAAGAGCAAGACGCCTACGATGTGGCCGGATTCTTGCGACGACAACCGGGATTGTCGGCATTTCGTCGCGGCCCCGTCAATCTGGAACCGACCGTTCGCGGTCTTCAGGAGAACGAAATCGGCATGTTCGTCGATGGGACGCGGACGTTCGCCGCAGGACCAGCGCGCATGGACTCGGACATCAGCCACGTCAGTCCCCATGCCGTTCAAACCGTGCGGGTGATCAAAGGCCCATACGCGCTGACCTGGGGCGCGGGGACGCTCAGTGCCCTTCAGGTGGAGACGTTTCGTCCTCCGTTTTCTTCTCATGGCTTCCAGGTCCATGGTCGGGCGGGTTTCCATTACGGCGAGAACGCCGCCACGCGCGATGGGTATGGCCTGCTGTGGGCGGGCACGAAGCGGCTGCGGCTGCACCTGTTTTACAATGCTCGACTGGGGAACGATTATCGGGCGGGCAATGACCAGCTCGTGCCCGGCGATTTCGAGTCTCACGACGTACAATGGAGTTTAGGGTGGCGACCGAGCACGAACACGCTCATCCAATATATCGGCGGGTATCAAGAACAGCACGATATCGATTATCCCGGACGGATTCTGGACGCCACTTACTTCTTCACTCGATCGCAGAATTGGGAATTCGTCTGGACGCCTTCGGGTCATCCGATCTCCGAGATTGGGGGACAGTTCTACTTCAACTTCAAAGATCATCTCATGAACAACGATGAGAAACCGACGGCGCGTCCCCTGCCGGGACGTCGGCCCCCGTTTGGCATTCGAGTCGATCTCCCCACGGAATCTAACACGCTGGGCGGGAACGCTCATATGACACTGAATGTGGGACGGTGGAATGCCAAACTGGGCTTCGACTTTTATAATGCTGACCAAACGGCCATGCGCTCCATCTTCCGGCGCGATACCAACCAGTTGCTGTTCCAGGACATCGTCTGGCCAGCGGCCAATATCAATGACCAGGGCACCTATGCGCGACTCCTGTACCGCGGGGAGCGCGTGCAGACCGGAGCGGCCCTCAGAGTGGACTGGGTGCAAAGTTCGGCCGGTCGGGTGTCGGAATTCTTCCGCACACACGTGACCGGTCCGTTGAATCGCCGCGAGACCAACGTCAGTGCCGCCCTCCATGTGAGACTCTCCCTCCACGAGCGCTGGTCATTATCCATGGGCATAGGTCGCAGCGTGCGCACGGCCACGGCATTGGAACGATATTCGGATCGCTTCCCTTCGACCAAGTTCCAGATCGCTGCCGAGTTCATGGGTAATCCCGCGCTCGATCCCGAGAAAGGCCTGGAGATCGATATCGGTCAGGTGATCCGGGTGGGGGGATTCCTGATCGAAGCGGATGCTTTCTATCGCCGGATTGACGCGTACATCACCATTCAGCCCGATCCGTCGCTGCCCAAGCGATTACCGTTGAGTCCTCCAGTAGTGTTCCGATACATCAACGGGGCGGGCGCCCAGTTTTATGGTGGTGAGGTACGCGCTCGGAGAGCGCTCGGCTCTCTCATCGAGTGGAGAGGATCGCTGAGTTCCGTATGGGCAGAAGACGAATCCCTCGACGAGCCGCTCATCGGGATTCCACCGCTACGCGGTCAATTAGGTGTGAATATCCATTCGCCCGATGGACGCTTCTGGGCGGATCTCCATGCCACCATGGTAGATGCCCAGACGCGGGTCGCCGTCTCCCGGTTCGAGCGTCCCACGCCCGGCTATGTGGTGTTTGATCTCCGGGGCGGCGCGCAGCTTTTCCGCCACTGGACGCTCCACGTCGGTCTGGAGAATATGGGCGATCGATTCTTCGTCGATCATCTCAATGCCGTGAATCCCTTCACCAAGGAGCGCATCCCCGAGCCGGGAAGGAACGTCTATGTGGGGCTGGAGCTCTCATTCTGAGACGGGCGCGATCACGGAGGGACGCCGGGTCATTCGCGCCAACGAAGCAATGCACTTCTTTGCTCCACCGGCGTCCCTTTTTTGAGGATCACTCTTCCTCGATCTCGCTCGACCATTCGATGGCGATACCCCGCTGTACGCTGAGGGCGGCCGGGCACTTCTCTACGTGATGCTGCAATGCGCGCTCGGCCGCCTCGCGTTTCTCCTTGGGTATCTTCAAGTGGTATTTGACGCGAATAGTAGTGATGACCGGTCGGCCATCGACGTTCTCGATGTCGCCCTCCACCTCCGTCCAGAGTTTATCCGGATGACTGGGAATCCCGCGCACCTCCAGTGCGCCACCGAGGGTGCCGGTCAGTCAACCGGCGACGGCGGCGACGATGTGATCGAGCGTCGCCGGATGCTCCTCTTCCGGCTCGATGCCGTAAAATTCCTTGATCCCTCCGTGCACGCCGTAGATGAAGGGCGTTTCAAACCCTTCAATGTAAGCTCGGCGACGCGGGCCTTTGTCTTTGTATATTCTCGCACGCGAAGTGTGAATGAGTTCGCCCATGATTGATGACACCTCCCATTGGAATAGTGGAGCAAGCAGTATACCGTGATGGGCGTCAGAAGGAAACGGTTGGAGAAGGGAAACTCCTTCGACCGAGGCTTGACATGGCGAAGGGAATTGGCTATCAAGGGGAGCCGGATATCGAGCGCGAGATGGCGAAAACCCGAGAATACTTCAGTTCGCGATGGGGCCTGGTGCTCACAGCACTGGGCATGGCCGTGGGAACGGGCAACGTGTGGCGATTCCCTCGGGTGGCGGCGGCCAACGGGGGTGGCGCCTTCCTCATCGCCTGGCTCCTGTTCATGATGACCTGGTCGGTCCCGCTGGTCATCGCCGAATTCGTCATCGGCAAACGGGCGCGACAAGGACCGGCCGGTGCCCTCGGCCAGTTGATCGGAAAGAAATATAACTGGATGGGGGCGTTCGTCGGCCTGTGCACCTGTTTCATCATGTTCTATTACTCGGTGGTCACTGGATGGTGCCTGAAGTACGTGCTCCTCTCGGCGACGACGGGCTTCCCCGAAGACCCGGAGACGTTCTGGAAGGCCTTCACCCGCACGGGCCATTGGGAACCCATCTTGTTTCACCTGCTGGCGATGATGGCCGCTTGTGGGATCGTCTCCCGAGGCATCGTCAGTGGGATCGAGCGCACCAATCGCATTCTCATTCCCCTGCTCTTCCTGCTCCTCATCGGCGCCGCCCTGCGCGCCGTCACGCTGCCGGGAGCGGTCACCGGGTTGAATTATCTGTTCACCCCCGACTGGCGACAATTGGCCCATTATCGCATCTGGCTGGAAGCGCTGAGTCAATCGGCCTGGAGCGTGGGCGCCGGATGGGGCTTGATTCTGACGTACGCCGTCTACATGCGCGAGCGCGAGGATGTCGTGTTGAGCAGTTTCACCGTCGGTTTCGGCGATTACGCGGCCTCGCTCCTGGCGGGCATTGCGGTGATCTGCACCGTGTTTGCCGTGCTGCCGCAGACGGAGGCCCTTCGGGCATTGGGGGCGGGCAATCAAGGACTCACCTTCATCTGGATTCCCCGGCTGTTCAGCCGCATTCCGGCAGGACGATTCTTTCTGTCCGTCTTCTTCCTCGCCTTGAGCTTCGCGGCCATCTCCTCGCTCATCGCCATGGTCGAACTGGCCGCGCGCATGCTCATTGACCTGGGAATGACGCGACGACGAGCCGTCCCGCTGGTTGGGCTCATCGGATTCAGCCTGGGATTGCCTTCGGCTTACAGCTTGAGAATTTTCGACAATCAAGATTGGGTATGGGGATTGGGCCTCACGGTGTCCGGCTTCTTCATCGCCTTCGCCGTGATCAAATTCGGAGCCGGGCGATTCCGTCGCGAGCTCATCAACACGCCCTATGAACCTTATCCTGTGGGGCGGTGGTATGAGTTCGTCATGGCTCGTCTCATCCCCCTGGAATTCGCCGCCCTCATCACCTGGTGGTTCTACCAGGCTATCACCGTCTATGACCCCGAGGGATGGTGGAATCCCTTTCATGCATTCAGCGTGGGCACGTGCCTGCTCCAGTGGGGAATTCTCATCGTAGTGCTGATGATGGTGAATCGACAATGGGCCCATCGCGTGTTCGAGCTCGCGGAGGCATGATGAAAACCAGCGGCATCATCATGATGATCCTCATGCTCGGCCTCGTCTGGGGTGGGTTCTTATACTGTCTCATCCTGACGGCCAGGCGGGGACGCTCATGATGCGTCATCGTGCCCCGATGAAACGGCGAACAAAGGGGATTCTCATGAGAGCATCGCATCGGCGATTCAGAAAGGTGATCGCTCTCCTCCTGGTGGGCATCACGGCCGGGCTGAACGGGTGCGCTGGCGAGCGAGCCACGGGGCGATGGTTTCGCCAGCCGAGTGGCACGCAGGCGGCTTTCTTCCTCGTCAATTTCGTCGATGAGCGACACGGTTGGGTCGTCGGGTGGAGTGGCGAGGAAGCCAAGGAAACTGAAGGGTGGATCGTCCTCACCACGAGCAACGCCGGCGTCACCTGGGAACCGATGCCCGGGCAGCGTGAACGGAAGATTCGCTCCGTCTATTTCGTGACGCCCACCACCGGCTGGGCGATCACTCTTGAGCGCCACATCCTCTACACCACCGATGGCGGCGCGAGCTGGGAGGTTCAGCGCCGGGCGGGCACCGTTCGCCTGCGAAGCGCCTCCTTGCCCAAAGGAACTCTGGAGCAACCAGAGCCCATCGACCATCTCTTCTTTCTGAACGAGACGACCGGTTGGGCCTGGGGAGGCGGTCAGCGCCGCCCCGGCTTCTTCCAACCCGGTCTGTTGTTGCGCACGGTGAACCGAGGGCGCATCTGGCGCGAGCTGGGATATCCGTTCCAGAACGATCTGGTGGCCTTGCAATTTGTGGATATCGAGCGCGGCTGGGCGTGCGAAAATCTCGGACCCTGTTACCGCAGCGACGATGGCGGGCAATCGTGGGCCAAGATGCCCACGCGCGAGGGCTTGACGGTGAACGGGATGCATTTTGTCGACCGCCGCCATGGTTGGCTGGTCAGTAACGGTGGCACGGCGTTGAAGACGACCGACGGCGGCGTCACCTGGAAACGTCGTCGCACGGGCGTTCGCCAGGACTTGCGCGACGTCTTCTTCCTCACGCCTCAGTGGGGTTGGATCGTGGGCAATCAGGGAACAGTGCTGTTCACTTCAAATGGTGGCAATGATTGGACGCCGGTGAACGTCGGCGTCCAGGGAGATCTCACGCGGGTTCAGTTCGTCAGCCGTCGCCATGGTTGGGTAGTGGGAAATAACGGGCTCATCCTGCATTATGTGCGGAAAGAATGAGCACATGTCCTCCCATCAGCGTATCGGAGAGAGCCTGAGGAACGCCGCCTCACAGCAGCGAGGCGATCACCTCCTCCAGCATGTTCTCGGGCATATATCCCACCTGACGCTTGGCGATGCGACCGCGCCGATCGATGAAGTATGTGGTGGGAATACTTCGCGGATGCCCGTATTGCCGTCGCACCTCTGACGTCGCCATGGCCACCGGATAGGGGATGCGATGCTCCTTGATGAACGTCTTCACCACGTCGGGACCGGCATTATCCAGCGAGAGTCCCACAATCTCCAAGCCTTTTTCCCGATAGCGATTGTACAGCTTCACCAGGCCGGGGATCTCCATCCGGCAGGGGCCACACCAGGTAGCCCAGAAATTGATGATGACGACTTTGCCGCGAAGTTTGGAGAGTCGCACAGCGCGTCCCTGGAGATCGGTGACTAGGAAATCGGGCGCCGGAGCGCCCATCTCCGGAGGCTGAGCGGTGGGAATGGAAATTTTGATCTGCGGCCGGGCAGCGTCTGAAGACGTCGAGCGGCGAGCCGTCTCCGCCGCCGATTCCTCCCTCTCCATCATAACCGCCGTCAATCCACCCGCCAGAGCGAGCGCCGCCAGAGCACCGATGATCCACAGCCTCCGAGTGAACCGGCGCTGAGGATGAGCAGACGTCCGGGAAGTGGATCTCGATCTCCGTCGCGTTCGATTATGCTTGGTTCGACCCATGGCAAGGAGAGTATGGCAGATGAACGTTCATTCTGCAATGCATCTGGCGCCATCATCTATCGATCATTCTCAGGCGGTCGCCGCTTCGGTGGAGGATATTCGGCCTCGACGATGCTGCGAATGCCCCCCCGCGGCGTGAACTCGCCCCTGACGCGCGCCCAGCGAGGTTGACAGGCCGCGACCACATCGCGCAGAATGCGATTGACGGCGTTCTCATAAAAGATGCCCAGATGGCGGTAGCCGAGAATGTACATCTTCAGCGACTTCAATTCCAGACAGAGCTTATCGGGGATGTAACGAATGGTGATGGTCCCGAAGTCGGGCAGCCCCGTTCTGGGGCAAACCGACGTATACTCGGGAATGACGATGGTGATCTCATAGTTCTCGAACTGATTGGGCCAGCATTCGATGGGCGGCAGTTCCGCATCCAGACCAGCCCGGGCGTGCTCTTCCGTATATTGGCTCACCGATGATCACCTCCCTGCTCCCATGGATGTTGGATGATGACGCCGCTCGCCGACGGTGTCACCTCCAAGAACGGCTCTAAGCATACCGCACGTCGGCCAACCTGTCCACGACCTCGCTCCCTCATCCAGCCTTCCCGGATGGCATGTCTGCTGGTGCATCGGCGACCGTTTGATGCTGGACCTTCTGACGCAAGTACTCGGCGGCGGCTTCCGGCGGCGTAGGATTGATGAACAGGCCAGCTCCCCACTCGAAGCCAGCAATGCGCGTCAGGCGCGGGATGATTTCGAAATGCCAGTGATAATCGTAGGCGATCGAACTCCAGTAATCGGTGTGTCCCGGTCGTTTGAAGGGTGGTGGCGCCGTATGAAGCACCAGATTATAGGGTGGATCATCGAGCAGCTCTTTCAAACCGAGCAGCGTGATCTTCAAAACGCGGGCTACGGCCATCAGGTGCGCGTCAGAGAGGCTGGAGAAATCATGTCGATGCTCTTCAGGGAGAAGCCACATCTCGAAGGGGAAGCTGGAGGCAAACGGCGCCCAAACGAGGAAGTTTTCGTCCTCGTAGATGATGCGCTCGGCCAACCGCCGCTCCTGACGAATGAGATCACAGATGAGGCAGCGCTCTTTGGACTGGTAGTGTTGCCGACAGACGCGGAGCTCTTCCTTGATGGTGGGGGGCACCAACGGTGTGGCGATCAACTGCGAGTGCGTATGCGTCAATGATGCGCCGGCGGCCAGATGATGATTTTTGAAGACGAGCACATAGCGTAATCGCTCGTCTCGATGCAGATCGCGAATGCGCTCCCGATAGGTCATCAAGACATCCTTGATCCACTCCACCGGCAGATCGGCCAGCGTCAGGTGATGCTCCGGTGTTTCGATGATCACTTCGTGGGCGCCCGCTCCACTGACGACGTCGAAGATGCCCACGCCGAAGCGAATGGCTTCGTCCTCGATGCGCAAAGCGGGGAATTTATTGGGCACCACCCGGATGCGCCAGCCCGGCGTGTTGGGCGCACTGTTCTCATCGCGAATGGCATAAATCTCCGGCGGCGTCCTCGCCTCATGCCCTCGACAAAAAGGACAGGCGACAGCCTCCCGAGCTGGCTGAGAGCGTTTTTCGATGAGATAATCGCTCGGTCGTCGCGCCCGTTCGGGCGAGACGATCACCCAGCGATTCCTCAACGGGTCAAAGCGAAGCTCGCGCATATCTCGCTGCGAAGAACCTCGGGGTCGACGCGCCCCCTCAGGATGAGATGAGGATCATCCCATTTCGATCCCACTCGAGCGGTCGTCGCTCGATCCACCACGCTATCTGTGATCGTCACCCTGTGCATCACTCGGTCGATGCTCGGTCCGCGCCGGCCATCTCATCTCACACCTTTTTCGGCCAGTATCTTCTCGACCTCCCGGATCAATTCCTCGGGATCGCTCGATTTGACGACGTATCGCTCCGCCAGCCAGGATGTATAATCATCCTGAAACGAGATGTAGGCCGAGCACAGAATCACGGGCACCTCGGGATGGGCTTCGACCATGCGCTGCAATACGTCCAGCCCACTCTCCTGCTCCAACTTGATGTCGAGCACCACCGCGTCGATCGGGTGCTCTTGGAGAATGCGCATCCCTTCAGTCCCCGAGGAAGCGGTGAATACGCGATGTCCGGCTTCGGTGAGAGCGTCTTCGTACAGCAGGCGAATGCTCTGTTCATCATCAATGACCAGGATCGTGGCCATCACCCTGCTCCTTTGCTGGAGGAATTCTCACCAACACGGTACATCCATTCCCCCGCTCGCAGACGACATTGATACTGCCGCCGAGATTGTCGATGATTTGCTTGGCGGTATACAATCCCAGACCGCTACCCGTTGGTTTCGTCGTGAAGAACGGCTTGAACAGATTGCTCAACGCCTCCTCGGGAATCCCCATCCCGGTATCGGCGATCTTGATGATCACCTGACCTTGCCCGACATCCGTCTCAATGAACAGGTCTCCGCCCTCCGGCATAGCTTCGCCAGCATTATTCACCAGATTCTCCAGGCAATTATAGAGCTGCCGGCGATTGGCCATGATGGGAGGAATGTCGGTGTTCAGTTTCAGGTGACAATTGATCCTGGTCGCCTTCCATAACGCTTGCTTTTCCTGACAGAGTACGGTGAGGATATGGTTGACGTCTACCGGCTCCCTCTCCGAAGCGCGCCGGGCATCGACGAATTTCACGAAATCTTTCAACAGATCCTCCAGGCGCTGAGCCTCGCGCATGATCGCCTGGGTATATTTGGCGTATGGGCTCTCGGCTCCCAATTTGCGAGTCAATTGACGGGCCAGTCCCCCAATGGCCACGATGGGATTTTTCACCGAGTGCGTTAATTGCAATACCATCTCCCCAGCAGCGATATCCTCCTTGAGTCGGAGAATCTCCTCCTGACGCTCCTGAATTTGGCGATGCGCTTCCTCCAGCGTGCGCAGTTTTTCCTGCAGCTCGGCATAAGCCAGCCCGCGCTCCAGAGCCAGTGAGATTTGTTTGGCGAAAATGTGTACGGCGCGCAGATCATCCGATGAGACGTCCCGCCCGGTAACGAAATTATCGAGCAGGATCGCCCCCAGCGGACGCTTCAGGTGAGAGAGCAGGGGGAGGACCCAGAACGTGGTCTGCCCATAGAATTCTCTGAGGGGTTTGGCAATCTCCATCTCGGGATCGACGCGGCACACCGCCGCCGACGCGAACACCTGCTGGAATGGCGAATCATCGAGCGAGAAGCGAAACCGCTGGAGCACTCCCTCGAATTTGGTCCGTTCCCGCTCGTAGATCTCCGGCGAGTAGTGCATCAGATCGAGCGTGGTGAGTTTTCGATCCGAAATCTCATCCCAGATCCGATAGGCCTCATCGCGATCTCTCGGTCCCAGGGCGAAGACGCCAACGAGTTCCTGGTGGCTGGCCAACAAGGCTACACCTCGATTGAATCCCAGGCTCGTCCCCGCCGTCAGCGCGACCAATCCCTTATAAAGGATTTCTTCGGGATCGAGCGCCCACTCGACCGTATTGGAGAGATGGAGAAGCGTGTCCAGAATCTCGTCACGAATCTCCAACATCTCGCGGAATTGGGTCAACTTATGCCCCCGCCATATGGCCGCCGCGACCAGTCGCATCAGGACATCGGCGACGCGGCGTTGTTCCTCGGAGAGTTGCTCCAGATTGAGGGGAAACGCCTCACAACTCATGCACATCTTCTGGAGCCGCTCTTTCAGCACATCCAAAGTCGTATCTTCCCGCCCGGTGAGGAAAGGACAAATAGTGGGATCTTCCGGGAAAAGGAGACAACGATGTGTGGCCACATTATTCATCAAGCTTCACCCCGCACCGGACATGAGCGCTCATTCGGCCCGACCGTCCGGCTCGCACGCCGCTTCAATTGTAGTTTTTGTCTTGGCGGATTGCAAACATCCCCACGTGATCGAATCGACGCGACGCCCATTGAGACAGTCTCATCAGCCGTAAAGTGAGGAGGACAATCCGTAGACGATGCTCCCCCGGTCACCTCATGGAATCCAACATTCGCCAGACGGGATCGCTCTTCACGTATGGCTACGGATGGCGCTCTCTCGATCCACGAGGCCAGGGAATCGGCCACATGTCATCGCCGAATTCAACGACCCCGGCATCCGGCCCGCGCCCGCGAAAATCGCCGAGGTACACGGGATCGCCGGCATGCCATCTGATCGCCCGGGCCAGCGTCAGCGTGTGGCGCACCGTATCGACATGCCGCACGGCGATGGCCAGTTGCGCGCCGACTTTCACGCGATCCCCCGGAATGAATCCGGCCCCATCAGTGAAGTACGAAGCGTCCACCACGGGGACGACGTTCCCCGAACCCGCCGATCTGGTGCGGGTCAATGGAACGCCGATATCGATACACCCGCACCCCTCGGCCAATCGAACATCGCCGACGGCGGGATCGACCAAGCGCGGTACGACGTGACGGTTCGCCGCGAAGAGATTCAACACGCGCAACGGATCGTCCGGGAAGGCCACGGCCGGTTCTCCAAGATCCGCCGTCAGGTCCGTATCCGAACAATTCCCGGCGATGATGAGCGAGGCGCGAAGACACCGGGCCTCGTCCAGGCTCCCGAGTTGAACGCGACATGTGATGGACTGCTCGTGATCGCGCCAGCCATTCCCATAAAAGACATTATTCTTGATGACGTTGTCACTGAGATCGACATCGGAGATCCCCCAATTGGTGATCATCACGCCGGTTGATCCGTTACCCACAAACGCATTGTGATACACGCGATTTCCGTAAATATGCGGAGCCTCATCCCAGCCATTGATGATGAGGCCGCTCTCTTCATTGGCCAGGAACACATTCCGCCGGACGATCGTTTCCGCCGCCGCCAATTGCATGCCCGATCCCCCCTTCTTTCCATCCGCTGAACGGCTCGCACCGACGAAGACGTTATATTCGATGAGATTGTGTCGGGCCACGAATTGCTCACCGGGCGCCCAGCGCGGGTGCACCTGCCAGACGACATCGAGATCTTTCTGCCAGGCGTTCTGGAAGTAATTCCGACGCACGATGGTGAACGACGTATCGATATTGACCAGAGCGTGGCCAGCATTCAGGAACGTATTCCCCTCGATGAGCGTGTGATGTGCCCCTCGACTCACGCGGAGAGCATCGCCCCGTCCCGTCCGGGCATCTCCCCAACCCTCGAATACGTTGCCGATGATGCGATTGTCAGACGCCCCGTCAGAGACGAGGAGCCCAGCATATGCGGCGTGCGATTGTCGTCCCGAGGCGATGAACCTGTTTCCGATGATCTCATTGTGATGACCGTTTTGGATCTCACCCCAGCCGAACAAGGGATGGCGGAAGGTGATGCCTTCTACAGTGATGTATGACCTCTCGTTCAGGTTGATGAGCCATTCCGTCCGCTCGATGACCACCGTTTGACCGGGAACGGCACGGTAGGTGATTCTTCGCGCCGCCGTGCCCGACCGCCCGGGGCGAAGAGTCTGGCGATACGCGCCGCCGAAAATGAGGACCGTGTCGCCGGGATGAACGGCGGCATTGGCGCGGCCGAGCGTCCGCCATCTCGTGGCCGGCGTCCGCCCATCATGGTCATCGTCACCTCGACGAACATCGACGTAATACGTCACGCCATCACGGTGTGCCGTCCCTGACATCGCCGTCCATCCCATGGCGAGGCTCGCCAGGAATACCAACAGGAGCCAGCGATGCCGCCCGGCGAGAACGGAGCGATCACATGAGGTTCTGATTGTCATCGATAGTTCATCGCGGATGTTCGAGATGTCCCCCGGGAAAACGTTCCAGGACGCCTTCACCAGTCATCCCCTCAACTGGTCAGCGGGGGATGCTTCAGATGAAAATCGGTGGCATCCTGGTAGGCTTTGGCGACGGCGAGTAATTCGGCTTCACCATAGAGCTTACCGATGAACGTGATACTCGTCGGCGTTCCATCTTTCCTGAATCCGTTGGGCAGGACCACAGCCGGATGTCCGGTCAAGTTGGTCAACAGGAGATTATGTCCACCGAACGAGGGAGCCACGTAGACATCCACCTGGGACATCACCTCGGCCATCGCTCGCATGACGAGCGTGCGCACGCGGTTGGCCTGAATGTACTCCACAGCCGGGATAGTGCGCGATTGACGAAAGACGTTGGGCCACGCGTTTTTGATTTGTCGCACGAGCAGGTCATCCCGGTTGCTGCGGGTGAGCTCATCGAACGCCGCCGCCGCCTCGGCATTGAGGATGAACGAGAGCGCCTCGATGGGATAATCGGGAAGCGCGATGGGGATGAGCTTCAATCCCATTTGGCGCAGCGTCTCCAGCGTCGCCTGGTCATGCGCTTTCCACTCCTCATCCTTGCGATCGCGCTCGAATTCGCTCTTGAGATAACCAATCCGCAATTGCCGAATGTCCAGATGGGGATCCCAATTGAACGGCAGATCGACCACGGTGAGATCTTTGCCATCGGGTCCATAGATGGCATTGAAGACGACGGCGCAATCCTCCACGCTCCGGCACATCGGGCCGAGCTTATCCATGCTCCAGCTCAACGCCATGGCCCCATAGCGACTGACGCGCCCGAAGGTCGGTCGCAGGCCGGTCACGCCACAGCGCGTCGACGGCGAGATGATGGATCCCCAAGTCTCTGAGCCGATGGAGAATCCCACCAGACCCGCTGCCGTGGCCGCTCCCGGCCCGGCCGACGAGCCGCTCGATCCCTGTTTGAGATTCCAGGGATTCTTCGTCTTCCCTCCGAACCAGACATCGCCCCAGGCCAGCGCTCCCAGCGTCAGTTTGGCCACCAACACGGCACCGGCTTGTTCCAACCGCTTGACCACCGTGGCATCCTCATTGATGACTTGATCCTTATAGGGCATGGCTCCCCAGGTCGTTCGATAGCCCTTGGTGGCCAACAAGTCTTTGGCGCCCCAGGGAATGCCGTGCAAGGGTCCGCGATAGCGTCCACGGGCCAGTTCCTCATCGGCTCGCCTGGCTTGCTGCATGGCCAACTCCTCGGTCAGCGTCACGACGCATTGGAGCTGAGGATCGTATCGCTTCAAGCGGTCCAGGTACATCTCGGTCAGCTCCACCGAACTCACCTTGCGCGATTTGATCAACCGGCTGAGATGCACGACCGGCCAGAAAGCCAGCTCCTCTCGTCGAGAAGGGATGTCCGGGATGTTCACCTTGCTCATCTTGAATGGTCGCCGCCGGCGCGAAAACGTCATACCGGGCACGATGGGGTTGAACTGCAGAGCCGGTGGCACGCTGTTCTCCAGATGAACCGTCCGCAGCTTCTCGTAATTGCCGAGCAACTCATTGACGCCTTCCACCATGAGCTCGCGCTCAGCATCGGTGAACCGGAGGCCAGCAATCTGCTCGGCACACTGGATGGTCTCTTTGGTGATGCGGAGCTTTTTCTCCTCCTGGATCTTCGCCCAGAGTGCGCCAGGAAAGAGCGTAGACGATAATCCCAGGGTGGAAAAATAGGCCATGAATCGGCGACGCGTCAGATGCGGCGCTTCGGCTGTCTCCCAGAGATTCTTTCCGTCAAACATAACGCCTCCTCTCCAATGAATTCGGGTGAACGAGCAGACTGAACCGCCCGCGTTACTTCTCCAGCGCTCCTTGGTCGATTTTCAGGATCGTGTGGAGCAGCACATTGGCCCCATTGGCCATATCCTCGGGCCGGGTGTACTCCTTGGGCGAATGGCTGATACCGCCGACGCTGGGAACGAAGATCATGCCCGTCGGCGCGATACGCGCCATGTCTTGTGCATCGTGACCGGCGCCGCTCGGCATGAACATGTAACTCAATCCCAATTCCTCAGCAACCTGGGCGATGATCGCTCGCATCCGTTCATCGGTGGGCGCAGGCACCGCCGTGACGTCCAGCGGCGTGAAGCGAATCGTGGTGCCCGTTTTTCTGGCGATGACCTCGGCTTCCCGTTTGATCTTTTGAAACAGCATGTGAATTTTCTCGGCCGAGAGATCGCGCAACTCCAGGCTCATGACCACTCGACCGGGAATAACGTTGGGCGCGCCCGGTTCGGCGCGAATGCGTCCAACGGTGCCCACCTGGCGGCCCGGCACGCTGGTCACCACTCGGTTGACGGCGATGATCAGGTGAGCGGCAGCCAGTAGCGCATCGCGCCGATCGTTCATCGGCGTCGTACCCGCATGATTGGCGAATCCCTCGATGGTCACCTCCCACCAGTTGATGCCCACAATCCCTTCCACGACACCAATATCGATGCCTCGGGAATCGAGGACACTGCCCTGCTCGATGTGGAGTTCGATGAACGCAGCGATGTCGCCTTTGTGACGCACGACCTCCTCTAGCCGATCGGGATCACCGCCAATGGCGCGAATGCCCTCGCGAATCGTCTGGCCACTCTGACTCACCACCCGAAGCGCTTCCGGCCCCAGATCCCCAATCAGAGCGCGACTCCCCACCAACCCGCCCTCTTCATCAGAGAAGACGATGACCTCCAATGGATGACGCGTGACGAGGCCATGCTCCTGGAGAACCTGCACGCACTCGATGGCCGCGATGACGCCAACATCGCCATCATAATTTCCCCCGTGGGGAACGGAATCGATGTGCGAACCAAACATGATGGGTGGGAGATGCGGATCGCGCCCCTCCCGGCGACCGATGATGTTGCCGGCGGCATCGATGTGCACGCGAAGGCCCGCCTGCCGCATGAGCGACATGATGTACTGTCGCCCCTGAATATCGGCCTCGCTGAACGCCAGGCGACTGACGCCGCCTTCGGGATTCTTCCCGAACTCGGCGAGTTGCAGAATGCGTTGCTCGATGCGCCGAGCATTGACGCGCAGATGGCGATAGGGGGCTTCGCGTTGGACAGCCCGAGGAGTGGATGTGAAGCAGACGAACAGACCGACCACGAGCATCGCACATCGATTTCGCATACACTGTCCTCCACTCATTCGGCGACGTCTGGCCAATGGTTTCCCAGGATGACTCTCTGAGCGTCGTCCAAGAGAACCGATGGTGAGAGTGCCTCGACCTCGGTACCCACGTCCAGGGTTCTCCGAATCCACTCTCCCCATAGCGCGAGCATCGCCTTCATACTATGCGGTGAAGTATAGCCACGGCCATGCCAGCGTCAAGGATCGCCCTTTACTGCCGCCGTTCAGCGATCCGGTTGGGGGAACGTCCCGCGTTTTGTGAAAGGGCGATCCTCTTGGCCAGAAACCCTCACGGCTCCAACGCCGGATTGTAGGTGAGCATGAATTCCAGAAATTTGGAGATCTCGATCATATCCTTGCCCACGAATCGAATGCTGTGCGAATCGGTGCGCTCAACGATCGGCAGGTAGCTCAAGATCTCCGGCGGACGATAACTTTTGAATCGCACATCCAGTCGAATGGGCGTCTTGAGCTTGTAGGGTTTGAACTCATGGATGCGAGCAATCGCTCGTTTGACTTTCCGGCGGATGAGGGCATAGGCCGCTTCCGGCGTCAATGTCTTCGCCGAATGGAAACTATAGGCCCATTTGACGATGGCTCCCTCAATATCGCCTAACAGCGCCTGCGCTTCTTTCACAATGGCATCATCGCCCGAGATCATGATGACCGGTACGTTGAAATGACCGGCGATAGCCGCATTGATTCCGGCCTCGGGCATGGAGATTCCATTCAGACGGACATCGGTCAGGCGGGCACTGGAGAGCGTATGAGCGCGGACCCCGGCGAGATTGGTGGTGCTGGCGTGATATCCGAGGAAGATCACTCCATCGAACGTCTCATCAATGCCCTGCATCATCATGAGCGGGCGCGGCCAGGAGCGGATGATCGTCACGCTCTTGGGGAGCTTTTCGATGAGGAGATTCTGGCCATTGCCATGGGAATCGCTGACCACGATCTCCGTCGCGCCGGCCTCGAACGCCGCTGCGATGGCCGCGTTCACCTCTCCGGTCATGAACTCGCGGAACCGCTCATATTCGAATCCTCCCGGCCCTAACTGCTCGCCGGTCACCACACCGACGACGCCTTCCATATCGGCCGAGATGTAAATTTTCAGTTTCTCCTGGGCCTGTCCGGTGATGGCGAAACCCCAGACGAAGATGAAGAGTGCGAAGGAACGCACCACACGGTTCATCGTCTCTCCCTCCTCAAAACGATGTCTTGAAAGCGGTCTGGAGACGAGGAAGCGCTGGCCTCATCGATTGCGCTTCCCCGCCTCCACAACCGGATTTCCTCTACTGACGATGCTTCCACGATGTGCGATCGATGGGCGCCGGTCGGGGAACCTCCCGAGGCGGATGCTTCTTGAGCAACTTCAACGCCTCCTCCACCGCGCGCTCCAACTGGGGATCGCGTCCTTGAATGACGAGGGCCGGCGTCTGTTCGACCTCGATATCGGGAGCCACGCCGACATTTTCCACGTCCCAGTGGCCATCGGTATTATAGAAGGCCACGCGGGGGGCGGTGATGAATCCGCCGTCGATGAGCACCGGATAATCGTAGATGCCGATCAATCCGCCCCAGGTGCGCTTGCCGACCAGAGGACCGATCTTTCGCTTGCGGAAGTAATAGGGGAGCGCGTCGCCGCCGGAACCGGCAAATTGATTGATGATCATCACCTTGGGACCGAACACGGCGGCCGTCGGCGTATGAAAGGTCTTCCCATCACGGGTCGCCCAGTAATTCAACAGCGGCCGATCCATCAAATCGACCATGTAATCGGCAGCCGAGCCGCCACCGTTGAATCGCTCATCGATGATCATGCCCTGCTTGTCTTGCTGCGTGAAGTAGTAGCGATTGAAGTATTCGTATCCCGAGCGACCGGTGTTGGGCAAGTAGACGTATCCCAATCGTCCGCCGGAGAGCTCCTCGACCTTGCGACGGTTGGCCTCCACCCAGGCGCGAGTGCGCAATGCCCTCTCGCTGGCCACAGGCACAACGGTGACCAACCGCGATCCTTCCAACGTCGGTTGACTGTTGATGCGAATCACCGTCTGCTTGCCCGCCGTGCCTTCGAACAGACTGTACAGGTTCGTCGGAGGTCGAAGCTCTTTGCCGTTCACCTCGAGCAGGTAATCGCCTTCGGAGATTTGCAACCCTGGAGCGGTCAACGGCGCGCGCAGATCGGGATTCCAGTTCTCGCCGGTATAAATGCGCTTGATGCGATAGCGCCCATTTTCGATGGCGAAGTCGGCGCCCAACAGGCCCACCGGGACTCGTTCCGGCGTCGGCGCATCGCCACCACCGACATACGCGTGGCCGACGGTGAGTTCTCCGATGAGCATACTGAGCACGTAAGTCAAATCCGAGCGGTGCCTGACGTGCGGCAAGAAGGGGCGATACTTCTCGTACATCGCCGCCCAATCTTCGCCGTGCATGTGCTCATCGTAGAAGAAGTCGCGATAGATCCGCCAGGCTTCATGATAGATTTGCTCCCACTCGGCGCGGGGATCGATCTTGATCTCCATGGCGGCCGTCTTCAATTTCCCATCGCCCACTTTGGCCTTCTTCCCCGTGTCTACGATGCCCCACGTGTCCCCCGCTCGATAGAGGAGCTTCTTCCCCGTAGCCGACACCTTGTAAAACGTGATGCCGTCCATGAACCTTTCGGCTTTGCGCTTCTTGAGATCATAGCGATGCAACCGCAGACCTTCCTGATGAGGGATGCGTTCGAGATAAAAGAGCGTGTTGGCCACACCGGCCTGCAGATCCACGTAGTCGCGAGGAGGCACGTCGAGCGCGAGGATGCGTTGGTCGATGCCCTCCAGATCGATTCGCACAGTCACGCCTTCTTTCTTCTCGGCGGCTTCTTTTTCTTTCTTCGCTTCCTCCTTTTGCGGCTTCTCTGCCTTTTCTTCCTCGCCTTTTTCCTCATCGCTCTCAGGGAGGAGAGGCGAGGGCTCTTTGGCGCTCAGCACGATCAGATAGACGCCGCGGCGCACCGGTCGTTCGTAGGACGTCATGTCCAGCCAGCCGGTGTTGAGGGCGTAATTGGTGCTCGCCAGGAAGTAGAGATACTTTCCACTGGCATCGAACGCCGGAGAGATGGCGTCGGACAGCCCATCGGTGATCTGGTGAACCTGACCATCTTTGAGCGAGTAGAGGAAGATGGCGTGCATGTGATTATCTAATCGTTTCGTGTAAGCGATCCATTGGGAATCCGGCGACCAGACGGGATCGATGGTCCGCTCCGGGTGGCTGTAGGTATCGGTGTCTACTTTGGTCGCCTTTCCTGAATCGACATCCACCACCCAGAGATTCAAATGTTTGTCGGTGAACAACAGCTTCTGAGAATCGGGCGACCAGGCGGGCGTGTAATAGAAAGAGGGGTTCTCCAACGCGATGACTTTCGGTTTTTCCAATCCTTTTTGATCGGAGATGACCAACTGATATTCGCCTCCTCGATCGGAGAACCAGGCGATACGACTCCCATCGGGCGACCAGACGGGATTGCGATCGTGAACGCCGGGACTCTCGGTCAGATTCCGAGGATCGCCCTTCTTGGCCGGGACGGTGATGATGTCGCCGCGTGCCTCGAACACGGCTCTCACACCATGTGGTGAGAGGTCGGCGTGGCGGATCATCTTCCCCACTTTGACGAAATGTGGGCGCGCCCACGGGAGATCGCCATGGACCTCGATGACGAGCTGTTGGGATCGGCGGGTTCGCGGATCGAAGAGATGGAGGTATCCAGCTTGCTCATACACGATGACGCCACCGCCCGCCGAGGCGCTCTTGATATCGAAATCCCGATGATGGGTCAATTGCTGGACGCGATGGCGACGCAACTGATAGGAAAAGAGGTTCATCGTCCCGTTCCGATCCGAGAGGAAATAGATCGTGTCGCCAATCCACATGGGATCGGTATCATTGCTGTCCTGGCGAGGAATTTTTTCGATTGAGTAGTCCGAGAGATCGATGATCCAGATGAACGCGGCCAGCCCCCCGCGATAGTGACGCCACGTCCCGAAGGCGTCGGGCACAGGGACGTAGGCCATGCGCCGACCATCGGGGGAATAGACGCCTTTATTGGCCATGGGCATGGGGAGCGGCTCGGGCATGCCACCGTCGACCGAGATCGTCCAGAGCCGATTATAGGCTCTGGGAACGCTCGTCCGACTAGAGGCGAATACAATGGCCGTCCCATCCGGCGTCCAGCCCCGTACGCGATCCGGTTCTGGATGATAGGTGAGCCGCCGAGGTTGGCCACCAGTGGCGGGAACGACGTACACATCGACGTTTCCATCGTACTCCCCGGTGAAGGCAATCATCGATCCATCGGGAGAGAAACGCGGATTGGTCTCGCTGCCCGGCGCGCTGGTCAATCGGCGCGCTCGACCACCACGGCGAGAGACGATCCAGATGTCATTGGCATAAACGAACGCAATCTGATCGCGGCTCACCGTCGGCTGACGCAGCAGCCGCGTGCCTTGCCCCCGGACGGAGACGACGGAGCCGAGCAGAACGAAGATGAGGATGAAAAAGAGGCGTTGGATTTTCATGATGATCCTCCTGCGAAATATGATTTCCACACATTCACCGATGAACAGATACGCGTTCTGTCACTCATCGGTTCATCTTTCATCCTTCGAGCATGCTCATGGCTCATGAGCGATTCTTCGACTCTATGAACCCGCTCGCCGCCCTCCATTGGCATAGCCCGCACGCGATTGACCGCTCTCCATTCACCACCCACCTTCCGTACCAATGAACGAGATCCCCGAATGCCTCATTCTGTCGAGCGGAGGAGCGGTTGCGGACGTCGCCGAATTTCGATCGAACCGCGAATCCCCACTCCATCTCGTCAGTCCTTTGATGGTCTCTTCGGCCATGATCCGCCATGGCCTCTCTCGCCCGATCGAGTTGACGCCATTCACCTGATCGAACCCGATGTCGCTGCATCTATTCATGACCCCGCACCGGTTGTGGACGATACGGTTCCTCCAGATACGCTCTCTCTTCTTCGGAGAGAGTGATGTCCAATGCGCCGACGGCTTCCTCCAGATGCTCGATCGTCCGCACGCCAATGATCGGGGCGGTGATACCCGGCTGATGGAGTAGCCAGGCCAGCGCGATTTGAGCTGGCGTGACGCCTCGACGTGCGGCCACAGCGACGACGCGATCGATGATCTCCAGGTTCGCCCGGTCGTAAAGTTGCCGGGTGTATGCATCGGTTCGGGATCGTAATGTCTCGCCCCCTCCCTTCTCCGGTCTCGGTCGAGCCAGCAATCCTCTGGCCAGAGGCCCCCAGGGGATGACGCCAATGCCCTCTTCGCGACAGAGTGGCAGCATCTCTCGCTCCTCCTCGCGATAGAGCAAGTTATAATGGTTTTGCATACTGACCGGTCGCGTCCATCCATGTCGATCGGCGGTGTAGAGAGCTTTGGCGAATTGCCAGGCGTACATACTCGATGCGCCAAGGTACCTCACCTTGCCCGCCCGAACCAGATCGTCGAGCGTCTCCATCGTCTCCTCGATGGGCGTCGAAGAGTCCCAACGGTGAATCTGATAGAGGTCGACGTAATCCGTTTGGAGGCGTTTGAGCGAGGCATCGATTTGCGCTCGAATGTGCTTCCGGGAGAGACCCCGTTGATTGGGCACGCCTTCCTTCATCGGATAGTACACCTTCGTGGCGATGACCACATCGTCTCGATCGGCAACGAAGTCTCTCACGGCTCGGCCCAGAATCTCTTCGCTCAGACCGAGGGAGTACATATTGGCCGTGTCGAAAAAATTAATTCCCAGTTCGAGCGCGCGTTGAATGATGGCTCGGGCTTCGTCCTCACCAATCGTCCACGGACGCCACTGCTTCGACCCGAATGTCATACAGCCCAGGCACAGGCGCGAGACTTGCAGTCCGGATCGGCCGAGATTCACGTACTCCATGTTCCCCTCCCACGAACCGAAGTGTTGACACTCATGCCTTTCACTTCGATGCTGGAGTGTAACAAGGCTTCTCGACAAAAGTAAAGAACGAATTGAACCGAGATCGGCTTTCTTTTGTCGCCGAAACACAGTAGAATACCGGCCGTGCTGGAAAGCATCACATCCCGACCGAGGAGGAGATGATGGGACAATATCGACGTGGAACGCTCATCGGGCTCTCGCTCATCATCATTGGGAGCGCAGTCATAAGCTCCCTGTTGGCCGCTTCTGTGGTTGCTCGGGGACGCGGCGGGCGCGTTGAGGGAATGGTCGTCTCGGCGACCACGGGCGAGCCATTGGCCGATGTCCGCGTATGGCTCGATCCGGTACCGACGACGGATCCCGCTCCCCGTCGTCGGGCCCGCACGGACCGGCGAGGGCGTTTCGTCTTCACCGGCGTGCGCCCTGGGCTCTATCGACTGTACGCTCAGAAGCAAGACTATCTGTTCGCCGAATACGCCGATCCGCAAGCTGGCGAGGCACAGGCGTATCTTCAAGTAGATGACCAGACCATCATCTCCGACATCGTCATCGACCTCCAGCCTGGGGGTTCGGTGAGCGGGTCCATCTGGGATGAACGGGGCCGCCCGGCCAGCGGCATTATCGTGAAGCTCCTTCCGCTCACTTCATCGGGGGAACGCCCTTCCACGACCAGAGTGAATAGCACTCGCACGGATGAGCGAGGACAGTACCGGTTGAGCGGTCTCCGTCCGGGACGATATATCCTGCGGGCCGAGCGCCACATCGTAGACCAAGGATCTGCCCGATTGGCGTTCGCTTATTACCCCGATGCCGACTCCTGGACGTCGGCTACGCCCATCGACATCAATGCTGGCGAGACGCTGACGGATATCAATCTGAATTTTCATCCTCGAACCGAATCCGCCATCATCGCTGGTGTGGTGGTCGACGCTCAGACGGGAGATCCGTTGCCCGGCGTGAGCGTGAGCGTGGTCGATGAATTGAACCTCGGATTGCGTACCAAGACGGCGGCTGATGGACAATACCGACTAGAGGGGTTGCCGCCGGGAACGTATGCTCTCTCCACGCACGCTGAGACCATCGGTCAAGGCTACATGCGGACGTGGGAGAACATCACGCTGGCGTCGGGATTGAATGTGATGGATGTCGAACTCCAACCGGCACCGTTGATTGCCGGGACGATCGAGTACATCGGTTCCGGGCCACCACCGGCGCCGGGCGATTTCATGATCTCGGTCCACTTCGCCCGCCAGAGCCAGGGCATTCGCTACACCGGTCAACCAACGTTCGAATTTCGCGGATTGGAGGCGGGCCGAGCGCGGATCGGCGTGGGATTCGCCGCCCTGCAGTATAAGCTGGCGGCCATCCTCTATGGCGATCGAGACATCACCGGACAGGCCATCGAGCTCCATCCTGGAGACCAACTCACCGGCGTGCGGATTCTCATCACCGATGATCTGACGACGGCCTCGGAGGTGAAAGAGATCGACGGCGTCCACGATCCTTGAGACGCCTCTGACACGGGCTCGTCGGAGGATGCCGCTCTCTCCGTTGGTGGGAATCTCACTTCCTTCACGTTTTGTTTGTCGGGGTCTGTCTCTGAATGCCGCTCTCTCCGTTGGTGGGAATCTCACCCCCTCGAAGTCGAGTCCGCCCGTTCACTCTCCTTGTCGGCATGCCAAAGGGATGTCGACTGGTTTTTGCCTACGGAATTTCGCCCTGATAGATATTCCATATCGATGGCCATGAGCATACCCGCGATGACCAGCGTGGCGATCAAAGGCCACTCCGTCCACCCCATTCTCAACGCCTGTCCGGCTTCGACGAAGAGCAGAAGCCCAATGATGTACATCAAAGGCGGTGGCATGGCGGTGACGATGAACAGATGCATCGCTGCCACTGCCCCGGCGCCTGAGAGGATGAGATGAATCAAGCGGCCGGTGACGATGAACGTCCAAGCGGGATATCCGATGATCAACACCAGCACGATCGCCAGCCCGACGCTCAAGACACGCCGTTTTCCTCCTCGCCCAGGCATTCGAGCCTCACTGGATGGAACGAGCGATGATCGCGCAGCCGATGCCGCACCGGAGAGGATCCAGCCGAGATAGATGGCCACCGGAATGAGATAGAACTCCAGCAGCCCAACATGACCGATGCGACCGATGATGATCCACGCGGAGACGAGGAAAATGGCCGCTATATGCTGATGAAGCGACCGGCGACGAAGCCAATACATATCCATACTGATGAGCGCCAGCAATAGCGCCGCCAAAGCGCCACCGAGGTGACGGTGCGCCAGGCCAAACGTCAAGCCACTGCCAATGAGGACGTACACATGCGCCCCATACCACAGGACGCGCTCGCGCCACCAGTCATCCTCGCGGCGCTCATACCACCACTGTGCCAATACATGCAGTCCCGCCAAGGTAGCGAATGCCAGCCCATAGTGACCGATGCTCACACCATACGTCGCCAAGAATGTGTAGACGAGTACGCCGGAGGCTACTGAGGCGAGAATATAAGCCGTGATGAACGTCGATCGGAATCGTTGCTGGACATAAGGCGGGAGGATACCCTTCCAACCGATCGTCACGATGATGAAGCCAATGATGGCAATGAGGAGCGCCGACAGATCGTACTGACCCCAGGGAGCATTGACGCCGAGCAACAATAAGAGCACCCCGTTAGCCAGCCATAATCCCATGTTCGGCAGCCGCGGACGGAATCCATCCTCCCACGTGCGGCGCATCTCCATGCGGCTGAGAATGAGCAGGAAGAGGTAATAGACGCCCAGGCACAGCGTTGCCGAGATCGCTCCCGCGCCGATGACCAGCACGGCGAGGCCGGCCGTCACCAATCCCAGGGCGAGGAGCTTCGATGAGGTGGTTTTCTCCCGTTCGGCCAGTATGGTGAACAGGAGACCGAGGGCGAGAAGATAATTCGCTTCCACGCGCGGCGAATAATGTTGTCCAATAGCCTGGGGGAGTGGCAGCCGCACGGCGAGATTCGGAATAGTTCGCCAGAGCACGTTGATCACCCCAATCACGATCGCTCCGTAACCGAGCGCCCTCAAGACGCGGAGAGGATGGAGGCGGCCAGCCACCGGATCAGCCGCCAGGCGACTTTGAACGGTCAGTGCCATCAGCCAGGCCAGCATGGCCAGGAGATTCAGCGGCGAACGCCAGATGGTCAACCCGATGGCCAGGAGCGAGAAAACGTGCGCGAAATGCATGACGCTGGCCCGACTCAGCAACTGGCGATGACGGGCCATCACGGCATACCCGAGCAGATAGATCACGCTCATCACAGCGAAGGCCAATCCATAGATTTCCACTCGAGCACCGGCGAGCTGCAGCACAGCGAACAGTAAGAATCCCACGGCCACATGGGCCATCTCACATCCGAGGAGCAGGAAGGATCGAACGGCCCGTCCCATGGGCGGAGACCAGGCCGGCTCCCACCCATAGCGCATCAAGGGAAACATCGCTGCCAGGATGAAGAAGCTGATCGGGTGGTACTGATTCCCGATGAGGCTGATGAGGAGCGTCGACAGAGCCACGAGGAGCGCCACACTCAAGGTGAATCGAATCCTGACAACGACACGATGAGAATCCTCGATCCGGCGAGCGCGATTGATCCACCATTGCGTGAGCATCATGAGCAGGAGAGAGAACACAGCGAGCACCAGCGTCGATTGCGTCGGGAATACACCGAAAGCGACCAGGACGACTCCCGCCGCCAGGTGAATCACGCTCAACGCGTATGACACAATGGCACCAGTCCATTCCGAGAGGGCGAACAGTATCAACGCTCCGATACCCAATGCCGCCATGACGGCCAACAAACTGTATGCCGCCGTCACTGCCGCCAACACGAGCGTCAGGTATCCGGCAACGGCCAGAGCGCGCCGAGGATAGAGATGCCCGAACCATGCACTCGCCCAACTGTAGATACTCCCCATGGCGAGGAGGAGGACGATGACCCAAGAGGCTTCTCCGAACAGGAGCACCGTCCCGGCGCTCGACGCGGCGAGGAGGAGGAGCGGCGCGGCGAAACCGATGAGTCCTTCCACAGCCCGCATCCCTCCTGATGGTGGCCTCGCCGGTTCGCGCTCGGCGCGACGGACAATGAGACCGCCCGCCCAGGAGATGGCCACGAGCAAGAGCGCCAGAGCGCTCCAGGAGCTTCCCGATGGCATGGTCACCTGAACCGATCCCGACGCTTGAAGCCGATAGGTCAAAACGCCGATCGTGTGCACCTGGACGAGCCCATCCCAGAACGCTTGCTGAGAAATGACGATCATCCCACCCAGGACGAAGGCGAACCAATAGGCCGACTCGGTCAACGCCGCCCAACGCCGCGAGCGAAAGCCGTTGCCAATGCCCACCAGCAGCACCACGCCGAGAGCAGCCAGCACGACGTGGTATTGCTGCCCGATTGAGAGAGAGAGCGTACCGGCCAACACGAACGCGAGGACTCCCCATCCCAACATGCCCAACAGGATACCGATTCCGATGGCGCGATTGAGCCAGGCGAGGGTGAAGAGCCATCCCGCAGCCAGATACCCGCTGGTCAACAACACGCTCGAGGGATGCGGAAAGAACGACGGCCCGAAGAGGACGACGAGCGTCAGGAGCAACAGGGCACCCGCCGCCGCGTAATGCTGTTTCAGCGGAGGATCGAGCGCGTGACAGAGGAGAGCGATGAGCCCGCCTATTCCTACGAGCAACATCGAGGCCAGCGAGGCGGGCAACCCCAGCGTGAACGGGAGGAAGTAAAGAGGGATGGCCAGATTCACGGCGAACAAATACGCCCGATGAGGACGTCCACTGAGCGGGAGACGCCGCTCGACGAGATCGGCAAAGATGATGTAAGCCAATGTCACCAGGGCGGCGAAAGAAGCGCTCAACGGCAGGTTCCCGACAATGGGCGGGATGGTCGTCACGCTCACCATGTAGAGCGTCAGTGGGAGCAACACATCGCCTAACGCGATGAGCCATCGACTGAGCGAAGACGCTGGATCGCTCCGATGAACAGCCCATCCCACCGCCCAGACGACCAGATTGATCCCCATCCAACTGCCGACGAAACCAACCGATGAGGAGAGCGGAGATCCGGTCAGGCGAATGGCCGAGGCCAGAGCCGCCATCAGGATGAGCACTAATCCCCCGTAACTGACAATCGCCATATGCCGGGCGCGCATCGTCAGCCCTTGGTGTCGATGTCCATGGTTGAGCATGTGCTTTGAAATACCTGCTGACCGGCTCGATCAGAGCAGCTATGGTAACACGGCGCGACGGCCCAACGCAAAAGGCTTTTCTTCGGCCAGCAGCACTTTCCGGAGCTGGTTCGGCCCCGCGATTGTGGGAAGAGAGGAAGGCTTTTCTTCGATCAGTGGTGCTTTCCGAGGGCACTGAGTATAATTCGGAAGTTGTGGGGGAAGCATGCCCGTCAAAGGAGACGAGAAGAGGAACTCATCGCGCCCGTCCGCACTTTCCAGATCCCAATCCTTCAACGGCGGGAGACGAGATGGGCGGGATGAATCAGAGGGTGGGGGCCGCAAAGGGCCCCCCGAAACGATGCATCGCGGATCTGATGCATCAGGCTCGATCCCTCACCTCCGGACGGAATGATGATGGCCAAGACATTTTCATTTGAGATCGACAGCCAAGGCCTCGGCATCGTGCGCATCGATAAGCCGGGCGAAAAAGTCAACACTCTCTCCCTCTCGCTCCTCGAAGAGGTCGAGGAGCTTCTGGAGAGCATCGATCGCCAGCCGAATTTGAAAGCCGTCATCCTCATCAGCGGGAAACCGGATAATTTCATTGCTGGCGCCGACATTCACGACTTCTTGACCTTCAAGACGGCCGCACAAGCCACCGAGATGAGTCGGCGAGGCCAGGCATTCATCGATCGATTGGCGCGCGCCAAGGTTCCCATCATCGCCGCTATTCATGGGTCGTGTTTGGGCGGCGGATTGGAGCTGGTGCTGGGATGCCACTATCGCCTCGCCACCGATGATCCCAAGACGGTCCTGGGACTTCCCGAGGTCCAACTCGGCCTCATTCCCGGTGCCGGCGGTACGCAGCGACTACCCCGGCTCATTGGCCTTCAAGCGGCGCTGGACATGATCCTCACCGGCAAGAACGTCTATCCCCGAAAAGCGCGACGCCTCGGCCTGGTCGATGAACTCGTCCCGCGCGAAGCTCTGCTCGTCGCGGCCAAACGGAAAGCCCTCCAACTGGCTTCCGGTTGGCGACCGCGGCGAAAGAAACGCGGTCATCCACTCGTTCGCGCCCTCCTGGAAGGCAATCCCATTGGCCGCGCGGTGATGTTCAGGAAGGCGCGAAACATGGTCCTCAGCAGGACGAGGGGCCACTATCCCGCTCCGCTCAAGGCCATCGAAGCCATCGGGCGCGGATTGGCCGCCGGTATGGAAAAAGGCCTGGAATGGGAAGCCCGCTTATTCGGCGAATTGGCCGTCTCACCGGTGGCGCGACAACTGATCAACGTCTTCTTCGCCATCACTGCCACCAAGAAAGACACCGGCGTCAGCGATCCCCATATTCGGCCCCGGCAGGTGCGAAAACTGGGCATCCTGGGCGCCGGATTCATGGGCTCGGGAATCGCCATGGTCGCTGCTGACAGAGGCATCCCCGTTCGACTCAAAGACAAGGACGACGAGAGCCTGGGGCGAGGATGGCGAGCTTGTTACGAGTACTTCGCCGAGCGACGGAGGAAAGGCATCCTCGATCGCCAGGAGATGGAGCAGCGATTCAACCTCATCTCGGGCACGACGGACTATGCGGGTTTCCGCACAGTGGATCTCGTCATCGAGGCCGTGTTCGAAGACCTGGCGGTGAAACACCGCGTGCTCGCCGAGCTGGAAAAAGCGGCGCGGGAAGACTGCATTTTCGCATCCAACACCTCATCCATTCCCATCACAGAGATCGCTCGTGCGGCCACGCGGCCGGAGAACGTCATTGGGATGCACTTCTTCTCACCGGTACCCAAGATGCCTTTGCTGGAGATCATTGTCACCGAGCAAACCGACGATTCAGTGACGGCGACCTGCGTCGCGTTCGGCAAGCGACTCGGCAAGACGGTCATCGTGGTGCGCGATGGGGTGGGATTCTACACCTCGCGCATCCTGGCGCCCTACATGAATGAAGCAGCTCACCTGCTGGCCGAAGGAGCGGCCATCGAAGACATCGATCGAGCGATGGTCGAGTGGGGCTTCCCGGTAGGGCCGATCACGCTGCTGGACGAAGTGGGCATCGATGTGGCCGCCCACGTGGCCAAGATCATGCATCGGGCATTCGGTCAGCGATTGCAGCCACCGGACACCATGGAGCGCATCTTCGCCGATGGGCGCTACGGGCGCAAGAACAAGCGGGGCTTTTACACCTACGATGGAAAGAAGAAGCGCGTCGACGAGACGGTGTATGATGTGCTTCCCCACGGTCGCCAGCGAAAGCGATTTCCCATCCAAGAGATTCAAGAACGCTTGGCGCTGGCCATGGTGAACGAGGCGGCCCTCTGTCTCCAGGAAGGCATCTTGCGCCAACCGCGCGACGGGGACGTGGGCGCCATTCTGGGATTGGGTTTCCCTCCGTTTCGCGGTGGGCCCTTCCGGTACATTGATGCCATAGGAGTGGGTACGATCGTTCAGCGCCTGGAGGCCTGGGCAGAGCGGTTGAATGGGCGATTGGCCCCAGCAGAGATTCTCGTGGACATGGCCAGGGCGGGCCGCACATTTTACTGAACGTCGTCCCCCGCCAGAGACAAAAGTGCGCAGAGGGCCGGGATGCTGTCGTCACCCATTTGGCGCGCGTTCCGCCCAGCGTTTATAATTGAATGAGTTTTGTGGCGCTCGGGAAATCTCGAACCACGATGGGAGTGAGCATTCGTCATTGGCTCGAAGAGGCCGCCGAGTTCAAGAAACTGCTTGGTGCGGTCAGGAAGCCTCATGCGGCGATCACGGTTTCTGGTCTCCTCTCCGAGGGCGGTCAGGCGCTGATCATGGCGGCATTGGCTGTCATGAACCGGAAGCCCATCGCCTATATTTCCTCAAAAATCGAACTCGAATCGCTGGCCGAAGCGGTGCGCTTCTTTTATCGTCTCATGGAAGCCGATCGAGATGACCGCACGCGCGCGCGCTCCAACCGTTCATCGGCGGAGGCGCTAACCATCAACGAGACGCCATCCACAGTCACTGATGACGAGCATCGCGTCGTCGTTCTCCCCCCGTTCGATGTCGACCCCTATCGCGGCGTCTCGCCCCATCCGGCAACATTGGCGGCACGCGCGCACGCCCTGTATCGATTGAGCCGAGGAGACGTCGCCATCGCCTTGATCTCCTGGAAGGCGCTTCTTGCGCGCACGCTGCCGCCGGCGCATATGGTTCGATGGGGACGGGAACTCCGGGTGGGCGAGACCTGCGAATTCCAAGAGTTGATCGCTCTCCTCCCTCGGATCGGGTATCGTCGGGAAGATCCCGTCACGGCGGTAGGCGAATTCAGCGTTCGAGGTGGTATTGTCGACGTTTTCACCACGACGCACTCGCGCCCGCTGCGCATCGAATTCTTCGGCGATGATGTCGTTTCGATTCGCGAATTCGATCCTGACACGCAACGCTCGGTGGGTCATCTGGAGCGAGTGCTATTGGCTCCCTTGACCGAGGCGATCTTCGACCCTCAATGCTTGCGCCAGTGGGCGGACGCGGCGATGACGCGCTGGACAGATCCCCTCTTCCGTCGCGACATGAAACTCAAGTGCGGCTTCGCCGAAGCCGGAGAAGCGTTTCAGGGATGGGAATTCCAGATCCCGCTGGTCAAACCGCATCGAGGTACGGCGTTTGACTACCTCACCGACGCTCTGCTCCTGGTGGATGAGCCGACGCTCCTTGTGAGCGAGATAAAAAAGTTCATCGAGCACATGAACGCCAAGTATGAAGAAGCGCGCGAAGCTGGCGAACTGGCATTGGAACCGACGACGTTCTTCTTGACGGCGGATGAGGTCGATGAACGCTTGAAGAGCGCCCGGCGAGTGGAACTCTCGGTGCTCGGCCATGCCGCACGGGTGGAGGAAGCCCTCCTGGAATCGACAACGTCGATCTCGAGCAGCGAGGATTCAGAGTGCGTTCACGAGATCATGCTCCCCGCCTCGCCCATGCGACGCTTCCGCGGTCAGATCGAGCATGCCGTCGAAGAGATCAAGAAAGCACAGCGCCAGCAGATGTCCGTGTGGATCATCGCGCACTCCAGGGGCATGGCCGAGCGATTGACGGACATGCTGAGCGAGTATGAGGTGACCGTCCTCTCCGAAGCCGACCTCTCGTCGGAGTCGCGGTTCGAAAACGAGACATCTGAGGCCACTTGGCGAATCGCGAACCGGGGCTCACAAGCCCCAATGCCACCGGCGCACGTCATCATTGGGCCGGTACGGAGGGGATTCGCTTTGCCCTGGGCCAGACTCCTCCTGCTGGCCGAAGGGGACATCTTCCAGGAAGCGGAGACGCCGGTCGCCAGACCGCGCTCTACGTCCGGCGGCGCCAAGCTCTCGGCCTTCCTCTCCGATTTCCGCGACCTCAAGCCGGGCGACTACGTGGTTCACATCGATCATGGGATCGGGCGATTCCGCGGGCTGGTTGAACTCGATATGAATCGCAACGGAGGCGCGCGCGAATTTCTCCTCCTGGAGTATGCCGAGGGGGCCAAACTCTATGTCCCGGTCGAGCGCCTCGATCTGGTGCAGAAATACGCCAACGCCGACGGCACGGCGCCCGCACTCGATCGCCTGGGTGGCACGTCCTGGGAGCGGACCAAAGCGCGCGCGCGTCGGGCGCTACGTGACATGGCCGAAGATCTGCTCAAACTGTATGCCGAGCGTCAACTGGTCAAAGGGTTCGCCTTCAGTCCGGACTCGCCCTGGCAACGAGAATTCGAGGACGGGTTCGAGTACGAGCTGACGCCGGATCAGGAAACGGCCATCGCCGACGTCAAGCGCGATATGGAACAACCGGTTCCTATGGACCGTCTGCTGTGTGGCGACGTGGGATTCGGAAAGACCGAGGTCGCCATGCGCGCGGCGTTCAAAGCCGTGATGGATGGCAAACAAGTCGCCGTACTCGTGCCGACCACGGTCCTCGCGCATCAGCATTTTCAAACGTTCCGGCGACGATTCGCGCCGTTTCCCATCAAGATCGAGATGCTCTCTCGATTCCGGCGATCCCATGAGCAGAAGCGCATCCTCGGCGAGCTGGCCGATGGCCTGGTCGATATCGTCATTGGCACGCACCGCCTGTTGAGTCGGGATGTTCGGTTTCGCGATCTCGGATTGGTCATCATCGATGAGGAGCAACGCTTCGGTGTGGTTCACAAAGAGCGATTGAAACAACTTCGGCGTCAGGTCGATGTGCTCACCCTGACGGCGACGCCCATCCCCCGCACGCTCAGCATGTCATTGATGGGATTGAAACCGATGTCGGTCATCGAAACGCCGCCGCGGGACCGCATGGCCATTCAGACGATTTTCGCGCCCTTCTCTCCCACGGTGATCAAGACGGCCATCGAGCGCGAACTGGAGCGCGATGGTCAGGTGTTTTTCATCCACAACCGGGTAGAATCCATCCATATGATCGCCGATCTCATCCGCCGACTGGTGCCCGGAGTTCGGCTGGGCATAAGCCACGCTCAGATGCCCGCTCGCCAATTGGAACGCGTGATGATGAAATTCATCGACTACGAACTGGATGTGCTCGTCTCCACGACAGTCATCGAGAACGGCATCGATATCCCCCGAGCCAACACCATCATCATCAATCACGCCGAGCAATTTGGTCTGGCCGAACTCTATCAACTCCGAGGGCGGGTGGGTCGTTCTCATCGTCAGGCCTATGCCTATCTCCTCATTCCTCCGGAACAGTCGCTCACGCCGCTGGCGCGACGGCGATTGGCCGCTCTGAAAGAATTCTCCGATTTGGGCGCCGGCTTTCGTCTGGCGGCCGCCGATCTGGAATTGCGGGGAGCCGGGAACGTGCTCGGCAGGGAACAATCGGGACACATTCGGGCCATCGGATTCGAACTCTATTGCCAAATGCTCGAACGAGCCATTCGCGAACTCCAGGGCGAGGTGATCGAGGAAGAGATCAGCACGCAGATCGACCTCGACATCGACATTCGCATTCCCGAATCGTACATTCCGGACATGGGGCAGCGGCTGCGCATCTATAAGTGCATCTCTTCGGCGCCGGATGAGAGTCGGTTGCAAGAGATTTGCGACGAGCTCCTCGATCGCTACGGGCCTCTGCCCGAGTCCGTTCAGCACCTGCTGGAGTACGCCCGCCTGCGGCGAGAAGCGATGGCCCTCGGCGTGCTCTCCATCAGCCGGCAGCGCGGATTGATCCATATTGCCTTCGATCGTCGAGCTCGCGTCGATGGTGAGAAGCTCCTCAAGCTGATCAATGAACGAGCGGAGGCCCGATTCACTCCCGACGGTGTGCTGCAATTCCGCCCCCAGGTGTCGGATGGCGTGGATCTGCTCAGGGAATTGAAAAGCTGCTTGCTGGAATTGCGATGAGCAGCGTACAATCAAGATTTGAAATTTCGTCATCACGGTGAGGGATATGAGAATTCTTTCCACGTGTTGTGCCGTTCTGCTTCTCTCAGCGGGCACGGCGTTCGCTCAGGAAGAAGCTGTTCTCATCGACGGCGTCTGCGCCCGCGTCAATCAGGATATCATCACGCTCTCGGAGTTTCGTCGCGCGCAACAGGATCTGCTCACGCAGTTGCGACAGCAATACTCGGGTTCCCAACTGGAAGAAGAATACCAGCGCGCCTCCAAGGAGCTGTTGCAGAACCTGATCGATACGCAATTGCTGGTGCAGAAAGCCGATGAGCTGGGCATCACTGTCGAGGCGGACATCAACAAGTATCTACTGAACATCGCCAAACAGAACAACGTCCCTCCATCCAAAATCGATGAGATGCTCAAGCAAATGGGGTTCGATCCCGATCAGGCGCGACAGATGCTCCGGGTTCAATTCCTGCGTCAGCGCGTCATCGCCAGCGAGGTTCATCCGAAGATCTTCCAGAACATCTTCGATAAGGACATCGAAGCCTATTACAAAGAGCACATCATCGACTACACCGAGCCAGCGGGCGTCAAGTTGAGCGAAATTTTCATCAAGACGGACGGTCGCACACCGGAGGCGGCGCGGCAATTGGCCGAGCAACTCGTCCAGCAACTTCGGGCCGGGGCCGACTTCGCCGAACTGGCCAAGCAGTATTCGGAGCGCCCCTCGGCCTCCAATGGGGGCCAGTTGGGATGGTTCAATCTCGATCCGCGCCCCGAGCTGGGCGAAGCGCAGCGAAAGGCCATCGAGGGCAAGCAGGTAGGAGAGGTCACCGATCCCATCGCCTTTCCCGATGGGTTCCTCATTCTTCGCGTCGATGAACGCCGCGAGAAGAAAGAGAAACCGCTCACGCCCGAACTGCGCCGCGAGATCACGATGAAGATTGCTCAGCAGCGATTGGAACCAGCCGTCCAGGAATACATCGAACAACTGCGGAAGGACGCCTATATCGAAATCGTCGGTCCCTGCAAGGCCGATGTGGATGAGGAAACGGACGCGGAGGGGACCACGTCTCAACCGTAGTGCGCGGGCACGAGACGGGGACATCGACCGTCGCACCATCGCTCCATGATGGACGTCACGGCGACAGTGCTGAACAATGCGCGCGAGTATGGCGATTATTGGCGCCTGCGCGTGAAGATCCCAGCTCATTATGCCGTTCGTCCCGGCCAGTTCGCCATGATTCGCCCAAGCGCCCAGTGGGAGCCGATTCTCCGCCGGGCCATGGTGTTTTATCGCGTCGAACATAGGGTGCACGCCCTGGAGGCGGAATTCATTTATCGCGTCATGGGTCGGGGAACGCGCCAACTCGCTCAATTACGCTCTGGCGATCGACTGGACGTCCTCGGACCTTTGGGCAACGGATTCACCATCGGCGAGCGCCCTGCGGTCGGACGCGATGTGGCGCTCGTCTCCGGAGGCATCGGCATCCCGGCGCTCTATCTGCTGGCCGCGGAGCTTTGCCAGCGCGGCTTCGTCCCCCGGTTGTTTCACGGCGATCGGACGAGCGACGCCGAACGTGGTCTCATCTGCGTGGACGATTTCTATGCGTTGCTGGGGCGCGATCACGTGCTCTGTGCTACCGAAGACGGATCATATGGCCAACGGGGAGTGGTGACCGATTTGCTGGAATCGGCGCTGCAGAGTGGTGCCTGGCGCCCCGTCGCCCTTTATGCCTGTGGTCCGGAGCCGATGATGAAGCGCGTCGCTCAGTTGGCCCTTCAGTTTCATATCCCGGCCGAACTCTCGCTGGAAGCGGCTATGGCCTGCGGATTCGGCGTCTGTCTGGCCTGCGTGCAACGCGTCCGACTCGATGGCCGAATCACCTATGTTCGCGTATGTTGCGAAGGGCCCGTCTTCCGCGCCGAAGACATCGTGTGGGAAGAGCCCGTGGTCGATCGATCTCCCGTCGGAGGAATGCGCAACGGAGCCCGATGATTGATTTGAGCGTCGACATCGCCGGCATTCACTTCAAGAACCCGGTGCTCGCCGCCAGCGGCACGTTCGGATACGGCCTGGAGTTCGCCGAGTTGATCGATTTGAATCGGTTGGGCGGTTTCTGTACCAAGGGACTCTCCATCGAACCCCTGGAGGGGAATCCTCCGCCGCGCATCGTGGAAACGCACGGTGGCATGCTCAATTCGATCGGCCTGCAGAATATCGGCGTCCGCGCGTTCGTCGAACAGAAGCTCCCTCACCTGCGAAAATACAACACTCGCGTGATCGCCAACGTATTTGGATTCTCGCCCGAAGAGTATGTGGACGTCGTCCGGGTACTGAATGATGGTGACGGTGTGGCCGCCTACGAGCTGAACATCTCCTGCCCCAATGTCAAGAAAGGGGGCATGGAGATCGGCAACGATCCCAACGAGGCGGCGCGATTGACCGAAGCGGTGAAACGCGTGGCGCATCGTCCCGTCATCGTCAAGCTCTCGCCGCATGCGAGAAGTATCGCCGAAGTGGCCCGCGCCGTGGAAGCCGCCGGCGCCGATGCTCTCTCGGTCATGAACACCATCCTGGGCATGTCGGTGGACATCTATACGCGACGCCCTCGATTAGGGACGGTGATGGGCGGGCTCTCCGGGCCGGCCATCAAACCCATTGCCGTGCGGATGGTCTTTGAAGCCGCTCGAGCCGTGTCCATTCCGGTCATCGGCATTGGCGGCATCGTCACGGCACAGGATGCGCTGGAATTCATCATCGCCGGCGCCTCGGCCATTCAAGTGGGAACGGCGAATTACGCCGATCCCGGCGTGACGATCAAAATCATCGATGGATTGACAGCCTATTGTCGTCAGCAGAACATCGCACAGATTCGAACGTTGATTGGGACGATTCGCTGCTGAGGCATTGGTCCGGCCCATGAGGAGCACCGCGGAGTATCATCTGTGAAGAGGATGCCGCGACAAACCATGATGCCGCGAGATCGACTGATCATCGCCCTGGATGTGGAGACGCGCGCCCGAGCGCTGGACCTCGTCGATCAATTGAAGGGGCGAGTGGGGTTGTTCAAGATCGGGAGCCAGTTGTTCACCGCTGAGGGTCCCGATCTGGTTCGAGCGATCGTCGCCCGCGGCGAGAAGGTCTTTCTCGATCTCAAATTCCACGATATCCCGTCCACGGTGGCTCGGGCCGGCGTCGAAGCCATGCGATTGGGCGTCGCTCTGTTCAACGTTCATGCTCTCGGTGGCGCGACGATGATGCGCGCCGTGGTCGAGGCGATCAAAGAAGCCGCCGAGCGCGAGCGCCTGACGCCGCCGCGCATCCTCGCCGTGACCATCCTGACCAGCCTCATGCCGCCTGACTTGAAGCAGATCTTCATCGCCGAGCGCATCGACCGCGTGGTGACGGGATTGGCGCAATTGGCGGCGGAATCAGGATTGGATGGGGTCGTCTCGTCTCCGCAAGAAGCCCTGCTCATCCGTCATGCCGTCAATCGCCCGGATTTCATCATCCTCACGCCGGGCATTCGTCCGCTATGGGCGCAGAAACACGACCAGAAGCGAGTGCTGACGCCAGCCGAAGCGATCCGGGAAGGCGCCGACTACATCGTCGTCGGTCGCCCCGTCACGGCGAGCGACGATCCGGTCGAGGCCGCCCGGCGGATCGTGAGCGAGATCGAAGCCGCCGAGCGCGAATCACCCTATCCGCAGGGCCCCTACGCCAAATACTCGTCATTTGGCCCCCGCGACTATTGAGCTTCAGTGGGAAGGCTCTCCCTGGGCTATTTTGTCAACCAGGGCACCTGCTGCGTTGAAGAAAGGCACGTATCTCTTCACCAGGGCCGATACTCCAGATGACGAACTTTCGTCAAGTACTCTTCAATGCGGCGGCGAGTGGCCGGCGACGTCGTGTCGGGGAGAGCATCAGGGGGGAAGAAGTCGAAGGCAGCAATTTCCCAACCCGGCCGGATACCGGTGGCATCGTCGAGCGACGCGGTGAAGACGATGACGTGATCGCTCGCCCCATGACTGAAATTATAGTAGATGCCGTGAAGCCGCTCGACCTGGATGTCCACATGAAGCTCCTCCTTCACTTCCCGACAGAGCGCCTCCACGAGCGTCTCTTTGCGTTTGACGGCACCGCCGGGCAAGTACCAGAGATGGCGCTGGCCATAATTGTGCCTGATGAGGAGGAGGCGTCCTTGGTGAACGATGATGCCCCGCACGCCCACGATGAGCGGCGCGCGCCAGCGCCAGTAGAGTTGTTGTCCCCGGAAGAGGAGTTCCAGGACCCACCTTTTGATGAACGCCTTCAACGCCTCATGATGTCGCCGCCGGAGCGGCCCGGGCGGCTTCGAAGATCCGGGTCAGAAATTCTTTGGTGATTTGAGCAATGTGCCATTGAACGCGCGCTCGCGTATTACCGAGCTGCTGCTGGCGCACGTCCGGTTTAATGCCTCGCTCCTCTATGAACGCTTGGAAATGGGGAATGATATACTCATCCTGTTCCTGCAACGCCCACTCGTAGATGAACCGCCGAAGCGCCTCGACCTCATCGGATTGACCGAGATGGGACGGCGTCTCGGGATGTTTCAGGACATGATCGATGATATCGTGACCAAACCGCCGCGTCTCCTCCAACCAGATCTCACAGGCTTCCCAGAGGGGCCCGGGTTGAAGGAGTCGCCACTGGCCACCGGGAGCATACTTTTTTCTCAACGCCTCTATCCGTTCCTCGGCCCGCTTCCGCCGGTTGGGCGTTTCCGATGCTACGAAAATTCTGGCCACCTCGACCAATGATGCCGTCATACGCTTCACTCCGCCAGGTTCACGTTATGTCTTCCGGAGCCGCTGCTCGATGAGTTGAGCGGCGCGGATGTCTTTCTCCGTCACGCCTCCTTCGCTGTGCGTCCAAAGAGTGAGCTTCACCCGCCGGTAATGGATTTCGACATCTGGATGATGGTCGAGCAGCTCAGCCAGATGGGCCACGGCATTGACGAAGAGGATGGCCTCGGGAAAGCTGGCAAACTGAAACTCCTTGCAGAGAGCGCGGTCTACCAATGCCCAGCCTTCCAATGAGGCGAGCCGTTGCCGGATGTCGTCTTCACTCAATGTGGCCATCGTTTCGCTCTCCTCATCACCGGGGCTCGGGTTCTTGAATCCGCATTGCGTAGAGCTTCTCCCGGGCCGATGGCCCACCAGGAGGCCACTCCGCCGGTTAATACTTCTCGGCCACCGCCTTGGCCTGCAGGAAGAGCAACAGATAGTCGCGGCCACCGGCCTTGGAATCTGTGCCCGAGAGATTGAATCCACCAAATGGATGCACATCCACCAATGCTCCGGTGATTTTGCGATTGAGGTAGAGATTGCCGACGTGAAACTCGCGTCGCGCGCGCTCCAGATGTTGTCGGTTGCGCGAATAGACGCCACCGGTCAACCCGTACACCGTATTGTTGGCAATGGCCAGAGCCTCGTCGAAATTCCTGGCGCGAAGGCAAGCGAGCACGGGCCCGAAAATCTCCTCTTGAGAGATGCGCGCCATGGGATCGACGTCGCCGATGACCGTCGGCGCGATGAAATAGCCCGGTCCCAGTTCCTTCAGGGCATGACCGCCCGTCAACAGTTTGCCTTCTCCCTTGCCGATCTCGATGTAATTCAGGATCGAAGTGTACGCCGATTGGCTCACCACCGGTCCCATATATGTCTCGCGATTCTTCGTCGGACCGACCACCAGTTGCTCGGCGCGGGCGACGATTTTCTCCACGGCGCGATCATACACATCGTCGAGGACAATGGCGCGCGAGCATGCCGAACACTTCTGTCCCGAATACCCGAAGGCCGAGACGACGATCCCCTCGGCGGCGGCCTCCAGATCGGCCGAGCTATCCACGATAATAGTATCCTTCCCGCCCATCTCGGCGATCACGCGCTTGATCCAGATCTGTCCCTCTTGCGGGCGGGCGGCCAACTCGTTGATGCGCAAGCCAACGTCTTTGGAGCCCGTGAACGTGATGAAACGCGTCTTGGGATGGGCGACCAGATAATCGCCTACTTTCGATCCACTGCCCGGCAGGTAATTGATGACGCCCGGTGGCAACGAAATTTCTTCCATCAATTCCATGAACTTGGCGGCGATCACCGGACTCTCGCTCGACGGCTTGAGGACCACGGTGTTGCCGGCGGCGATGGCTCCTGTGGTCATGCCCACCAGGATGGCCAACGGGAAATTCCACGGAGGAATGACGACGCCCGCGCCCAGTGGAATGTAGAACCATTCGTTGTGCTCATCGGGCAACGGCGATGGCGTGACCGGCCGCGGTCCGGAATAGCGGATGGCTTCGCGCCCGTAAAACTCCATCATGTCAATCGCCTCGGCGACATCGGCGTCGGCCTCCACCCAGGATTTCCCCACTTCGTAAACCATCCAGGCGGCGAACTCCATCCGACGTCGACGCAGAACGGCCGCCGCATTGAACAGATAGCGGGCGCGATGTTCGGCGGGCATGCGCCCCCAGGACTGGAAAGCCTCCCAGGCTGCGTCCAAGGCCTTATCGGCCAGTTCCTCATTGGCTCGGTGAACCGAACCCACCACTTCATCGGGATTGGAGGGATTGATGGAGTGAAGCAGATCGCCCGTCTCGTATCGCACGCCGCCGATGATGAGCGGATATTGACGACCAAATTGACGCTCGACCGACGCCAGGGCGTCACTCATAGCGGCGGCGGTCGCTTCATCGGTGAAATCGAGTAACGAAGCATTTTTGAAAGGTGGAACCATCGCTCACTCTCCTCATCGAAAATCACCACTTCGGCATGGGCCCAATATGTACCACATGGCCGACAGAAACTCAAAGCCCCAAACGCCCCAGAACCCATTCTCCCGGTTCCTGTTGGCCAGCCGCGGGAACGCTGCTGGGGGCCTCATTGTTTCGCTGGCGAGTAATACGGGTTGGTGCCCGCGGCGTGATCGGTCGTATCCAGGATCTCGCCGACGTGTGGGATATGCCTCCGAATGAGCTCTTCGACGCCCTGCTTGAGGGTGACATTGGCCATTCCACATCCCTGGCACCCACCGCCCATGCGCAAATAAACGTTATTATCGATGACGTCGAGAAGCTCGATATATCCGCCATGCATGGCCACGGCGGGATTGATCTCCATATCCAGGAGTTCCTGAACTTTCTTGCGGATCTCTTCGGATGAGGGCGTGCGCGCCTTGAAATCTTCGGACACCGGCGATACGCCAGATTGCAGCACGCGACGGATGGCCGCGCCAATTTGCTTGGCCACCGGTAACCAGTCTTCGAAGTCCTCCTTGGTGACCGTCACCAGATGCTTGGAAATCAACACCGAGGTCACGTTGGGGATCTCGAAGATCGCTTCGGCCAGCGGAGAGCCTTGGGCTTCCTCCTTGCTCCCGAAGTAGGCTGCGCCATCGTAAACGACGCGATCGACGGTGAATCGACATTTAGTGGGATCGGCTTGAACCTCGGCCGTGATTTTGATTTCCTGTTCCATAGTTCCTCTCCTTATTCATCCGGGAAGCGCCAGAGGCATCCCGGGATGGGGTTTCTCTCATCCTCGCTGTCGGATGAGACCACTCGCGCTTCAGAGTTTCACCCGCCCATCGTTCAAACGAGATGGTATCACATTTTTCTTCTCGATTCCTAGCCTGTGATGTCAGCTCGCACAGGACCGAACTGGTCCTCGGTCGGCTCCGCTCAGCAAAACCACGGCTCGGTCACCCAGGGCGGCCGCTCCGCTCGATCGAGCCGCGGCGGTGGCGTCAATGTCGGTGACTCCCCGTCGCGCATTTCATAGGCCAACTGGCGGAGGCGATGGAAGGTCCGCGCCGGGTCTTCATGCGCGCGGCTGGCGTGCTCAACTAAAGCACTCACCCGCCGATGAAGCTCATCCATACGCCGATCGGGATGAGCCCACCGATAGGTGAAATGGGTTTCATCGAGCGATTCCAGAAACGGGTGTATCTCCGCTCGCCCGAGGAGCGCCGACCCCGGCGGGATGAGAAGCCGGATCGTATATTGGACGGGGTCCACGTGATACACCAGCCCTTCCGAGTGAACGAACTCCAGGATGTCAATATAATCATCCAACGTCGCCCATGGCGTGAACGGAATCCAGGTTGGACGCCAGGCTATCCCCGCTCGACGAACGAGATCGAGCGCCGCATAGACGTCCGCTCGGGTATGCCCCTTGTTGAGATTGGTCAATACCACATCGCTGAGCGATTCCACCGCCGAAATGATGAACAGGCATCCCAACTCGGCCAGTTCGAAGAGGATCTTGTGGCGCGCCAGCAGATGCTCGATCTTCGCCGTGAAATCGAACGTCACCTCGGGGAACGCTCGATGCATGGCGCGGACCACGCGAAGCGCATGGCCCGGACCGTTCAAGAAATCGGGATCGCCGAACGTGATATGCTGAGCTCCCGCCGCCACCAACTGGCGGATATCTTCGAGGACGATTTCGGGAGGAACGACGAAGAACCGCCCCCCATACACCGGTGGGATGGGACAGTGGACGCAATGATGAAGACAGCCCCGACTGGCTTCGACATAGCCGACGAGTCGACGCGCCCCCCCGACCTCCACATGAGCATACCGGGACAGCGGCGGAAGCCCCTCTCGGTAGGGCACGGCGAAGGGAAGCCGCCGAAGGACCGGTTCCTTCTTACGTCCCGGGAAACTGACGCCGGGGACATCCAGAGAGTGTGGAGAATGCCGGGAGGAGTCTCGGGCCTCGTCCTCTCGTTGCCGCCGCAGAGCGTCGACCAACGCCACGAAGGGTTCCTCGAACTCCCCACCAATCACCGAGTCGGCGATGTGACTGAGCAAGTAGTCGGCATTGAGCTGAGCATAAAGACCCAAAAAGCAGATATGACAGGTGGGATTGATCCGACGAATACGTTGAGCGACGGAAACGCCCAACCGCAATGCCGTATGCATGGGCACCGAGATGCCTACAACCCGGGCGCGCGCCGCTTTCTGAGCGTCGAACGGCTCAACGGCGATGTCCATAGTCTCACAGGCATAGCCCGCCCGGCGCAGAAATCCACAGACCGAGGCGATGCTGAAAGGCTGATGGCCGAGATCATAACAGGAGATCAGAAGGATTGACGCTCGATGGGCAATACCATGAGCGGACATACAGTTGTGGTGGTTCATGATCTTCTCCACATCGAGCGGGATTAACAACCGGGGAAACACCGGGTGCCGAGTCTCTCGGCGGTATGCTGGCGCACGGTCGCCGCCAGCTCGATGGTTCTGGCGGCCGCTTCCCGCGCCATCTGCTGGGCTTCCGCCGTCGTCGCATACGTGGTCAATAACTCTCGTCCTCTCCGGTGATGCCGCCGTTCCTCGGGCTGGATGACCCGCCGATAGAGATCGACGGTCTCCCGATCGCCCAACTCCTCACAGTACCGTATGAACGTTTCGTTGACCTGATAGGCCAACAATTCCAATGTGAATTGACCGGCAGCGATCCGCTCTATTGGCGCGCGCAGCGATTTCAAGTAGGCGAACAGAGGATTCTCGTCCGGCGGAGTGAACGCATCGAGCGCGAATCCCAAGGCCGTGAGCCGGTCGGCCACTAACCGGAAGTGCTTGGCTTCATCACCGGCTTGCTCGGCCAACGCGATTTTGATATCCCATTCCCCCGTGGATGGCATCCAGATGGCGGCCAGTTCGCTGACGCTGATCTCATTGGCCAACGCCAGCTGGAGAAGCTGAGAGATATCGGCGCTGCGGGCAGCGCTTTCGCCGAGCGCGGTCACCTCGCCCCATTGAGCGAGACGCGCGCGAACGAACGCCTCTAGTTCCTCAACGAATGCGCGACTCTCCATAGTGCTTCGACTCCTCGTTGGTTCCAGAACCGAACCTCATCCGCCGCGATGACGGGACGCCCCTCACTCAACCTTTCCCAGCGAACCCCATTTGGCTTGAAATTCCTCGGCCGATAACTGATACCAGTCAGCGTTCTTGGGGATGAACTCCTGCCACTGTTCGGGAACCTCGTCTTCGGCGAAGATCGCCTCGACGGGACAGGCCGGTTCGCACGCCGCGCAATCAATGCACGTCTCCGGATCAATATACAGTTGCTCCACGTCCTCGAAATGCGCTTCCTCCTTTGTCGGATGAATGCAATCAACCGGGCAGACATCCACGCAGGCGGTATCCTTCGTCCCAATGCACGGCTCGACGATGATATACGCCATAGTGATCCTCCTCTCTCCAGTGAATCTCGCGCGGGAGCATAGCAGAGCGACGCCTCCCGAGTTCCCGTTCCGCCTCACGCGGGCGCGTCAAGGGCCTCGGTCATCGACGCCCTCTGACACTGATCACAGGGACAGAGTTTCCGCAACGTCTGAAAGCTGTAGATTCCCGTCCCATGACCGTCGCTCCAGGTGAACTGCAGCGCATACTGGCCGACGAGTTCTGCGCTCAACATCTTCAGGTCGACGGGAACGGCATCCGGCGACAACCGCTTCTCGCCCGTCCACTCATCGATGCAAGACGCGCAAGGGCAATGTTGGCGGAGATAACGCGCCGGATACGTGCTCACATGACCATCACCCCAGGCGATCTCCAGTGCGGCGTCACCTCTCTTCTTGATGCTGACGGGCGTAGCGATATTGTGGTCTGAGGGGATCGTCATCCTCGATCATCGATTCCACCGGACAACGGATGTTGCCCAGAATCATCTACCCTCACGCCGGCACCTCTTCGATGTGAAGCGGCGGGCGCTGGTAGTTTTGAATGCTGATCTGGGCCGCTAGATTACCCAAGATCTGCTGATAAGCCTTCGCTGACGGGGAATCCGGGTCGGCGATGATAATAGGAGTGCCTTCGTCCGCGCGAATTCTGATGCCGATGTCAATGGGGATCTCGCCGAGGAAGGGAATGCCGAGCTCTTCGCTGGCCTTGGCCGCGCCGCCCGAACCGAAGATATCCTCCCGCGCGCCACAATGAGAACAGATATGATAGCTCATGTTCTCGATGATGCCTAAAATGGCGACATTGGTCTGCTGAAACATCCGCAGCGTCTTCATGGAGATTTTCCACCCTACGTCCTGTGGCGTGGAGACGATCACTCCGCCCGTGACGGGCACGGACTGGACCAGCGTCAGGTGAACATCGCCCGTCCCCGGCGGCAAGTCAACGATGAGATAATCCAACTCTCCCCAGTCAACCTGGAACAAACACTGCGAAAGAGCCTTATGAGCCATCGGGCCCCGCCAGATGAGCGGCTTCTCGCTGGGCACGAATAACCCCATGGAGACGAAGCGCACGCCGTACTTCTCCACCGGGATGATGCGATTGTCACGCAGTTCGGCCTGTTCATGTACGCCCAGCATGATGGGGATACTGGGACCGTAAATGTCGGCATCCAGCAATCCCACGCGAGCGCCCGTCCGGGCCAATCCGACAGCGAGGTTCGTCGCCACTGTAGATTTCCCCACTCCGCCCTTTCCACTGCCTACGGCCACGATGTTTCGCACGCTGGCCAAGGCCGATTTATCGAGACCGGCATGCTGGCGCACCTCAGCCTTCATATTGATGTGCACCTCGCTGACCCCGGCCAATGCCATCACGGCCCTCCTGGCCTCGTCCCGCAGCTTCTCTTTCACCGGACAGGCGGGCGTCGTCAGATTAATATCGAAACTGACCACCGAACCGTCGATCTTGAGATTGTCGATGAAATTCAGCGAGACGAGATCGCGATGTAAGTCGGGATCCTTCACCCCGCGCAACGCCCTCAAGACATCGGCCTCGGTCACCCGTTGGCGATCATCGGTTGGCGAATTCATACTCTCTCCTTCGGGTCGGACGCGCCCATTCCCCGTAGAAGCCGCTCGGCGCGCGCCCATTGGCGTGGGTGACGCTCCGCTCGCGGAGGGACGACCCCACAAGAGGCACCCCTCCTATTCCCGTCCCGTGCGAGGGCGACGCGCCATCACACCGAAAAGCTGCTTCCACAGCCACAGCTCCCCGTGGCGTTGGGATTCTTGAAGGTGAAGCCGGATCCCATGATGGAATTCACATAATCCAGCTCGACGCCATTCAGAAACCGCTTACTCATCGGATCGACGAAAATCCGAATCCCATTGGCCTCGATGATCTCATCATCTTCATTGGGCGTTTCATCGATCACCATGTCGTATTGAAATCCCGAACATCCACCGGGAATGACTCGAATGCGCAGCCCCGCTTCCGGATTCACGTTCTCCGAGGCGAAGAATTGCTTGATCGCATCAGCCGCTGTGTCGGTCACGGTTAAGTTCAAGCTCATGTTGCTCCATCCTCCTTACTGATGATGTTGATGATATGGCCTTTAGAGTTCGACAACCGCCACCTCACACGGTCGGCCCTGGCGGCGGTTCGTGTCACCCTCACACGCATGCCCACTCGTTCACCGGCAGATTATAACAGACCGGTCCTCTATTTTTCAACATAAAATCCAAAAAAGCATAAAAACTTGTCTGATCACCCCGGACTCTTCTTGACCGTCTTCTGACCGAAGCGTCGAAGCCACTGGGGCAGAGGGAGGCACGCCCGGCAGGGTGTCCCTCGGACCTCTCTATTCTTCGTTTTCGTCCGACTCACCTTCCTCCTTCCTCTCCAATTGTTCGGCCAATTCTCTGAGGCGACGATCTACAAGATAATTCAATGTGTCCGGTTCGAACTGGCCGTCGTCGCCGCGCTGGCCAGCTTTCAGACCGGTGAGGAGTTCGGCCGCTTCATCGACGGTCCGCACCGGATAGATATGGAACTGTCGATTTCGAATGGCCTCGATGACTTCTTTTTTCAACATCAAATTGGTCACATTCTGATGAGGGATGATGACGCCATGCTCGCCGTTGAGGCCGTGCGCCTTGCACACATAGTAGAATCCCTCGATCTTCTGGTTGACGCCTCCCACCGGTTGGACCTCCCCTTTTTGATTGATAGAGCCGGTGACAGCCAGATTTTGCTTCACGGGCACGCCGGCCAGGCTGGACATCAAGGCGACGACTTCGGCCACCGAGGCGCTATCTCCTTCGACCATCTCATACGTTTGTTCGAATCCCAGGCTGGCCGCCAAGGTGAGCGGTTTATCCTGAGCGAACTTGGCGCCCAGGTATCCACTCAAAATCATCACGGCCTTGTTATGGATGTTCCCGCTCAACTTGGCCCGTCGCTCGATATTGATCACCCCGGTTCGACCGGCGAACGTCTGGCAGGTGATGCGCACCGGCTTGCCAAACTCATAGTCTCCCAGGTTGATCACCGAGAGGCCATTGACCTGACCGACGACGGCCCCATGGGTATCCACCAGGATGAAGCCCCGGGCGATCATTTCCTGGATGCGCTCTTCGACCCGGTTGGAGCGGTAGATCTTCTCCTCGATGGCTCGCTCTACGTCCTCGCGACGCACAATCTCGCTTTGACGACGGGAGGCCCAGTAACTGGCCTCGGTCATGATATCGGCGATCTCGCCGAATCGGGTGGAGAGCTTCTTTTGATCTTCGGCCAACCGCGAGCCATACTCCACCAGGGCGGCGATGCCGCTCCGATCGAAGGGCTTGAGGTGATCGCGAGCGCAGCAGGCGTTGACGAACTGGGCGTATTGTCGTTCATTCTCCGGCGTGCGATCCATCTGGGAATCAAAATCCGCTTTGACCTTGAACAGCTTCTGGAAATCCTCGTCCAACAGGTAGAGGAGATGATAGAGAAGAGGATTGCCAATGAGGATCACTTTCACCTGGACCTTGATCGGCTCGGGTCGCAGGCCGGTCGCACTGATGATCCCATATTGAACGCCGACGTCCTCGATGCGGACTTCCTGATTTTCGATGGCCCGTTTGAGCGTATCCCACACGTATGGATATTTGAACAGGTCGGCAGCCTCGACGATCAGGTATCCCCCGTTAGCGCGGACCAGGGATCCAGCCTTGACCATGGTGAAGTTGGTGACCAAGGCGCCAAAATGCACTTCACGCTCGATCGCCCCGAACAAGTTCATATAAGTGGGATTCGACTCGATGATCACTGGTGCGCCTTTGGTATTGGAGTGATCGACGAGGACGTTCACCCGATATTCGACGAAGCGGGACTTCTCGTCCACCATGCGCAACGCTTTGGGGATGGGAGGGCCCTCCTCCTCCTTTCGGCGAAAGTCGGTGATATTCTCCAAGACGTGCTCCTGGACCTCGTTCAGATAGCGGACGATATTCTCATGGGCGGCATATTTTCGCCGATGGTAGGCAAACAGGCTCTGGACGGCGATGGCCGCCGTTTGTTTCTCCAGCTCTTTGATTCTCTGCCGCGTCTCCCGCTCGGCTTCCCTGACCAAGTCCATCATCTCGGAGACCTTTTTGTTGAACTTCTCGATCCGGTAGCGGATGGCCTCCTTCTCCTCATCGGAGAGGGCTTCGTACTGTTCTTGAGAGAGCGGCTTGCCATCTTCGCTGACCACCTGCGTGATGATCCCCGCTGGCGTGACCTGGAGGTGAATGCCTTCTTGCCGAGCCTCCCGCTGAATCTGCGAGAACAGTTCCGCCGTCTTCTGCTGATAGGCGCGCAAGATGTCCGCCTGCTGCTGTTCATATCGTTTGCTCTCGAACATGCGGGGGATTTCCTGGCGCAAACTCTCGATCAGTTCCTCCATATCCTTCTGCAGTTGTCGCCCCAGCCCCGGCTGAAGATAGAGGACGCGCGGTTCATCGGGAGCCTGAAAGTTGTTGACCAGACAGATATCGGGCGGGGTCGGTTTCTGTTCGGCCAGGCGCGTCAATGTCGATTGGATAAGGGTGGTGCGTCCCGTACCCGGCGGTCCAGCCAGGAACAGATTATATCCGCGCGAAGTGATATCCAGTCCAAACCGAATGGCCGTCGCCGCCCGCTTCTGACCGATGATGCCCTCGGGTAGAGACAATTCGGCGGTGGTCTCGAAGTCGAATTGATCGGGATCACAGGCGCGATATACCTCTTCGGGCGAAAGTTCTCGATGCTCTGGCATTGTTTTCCTCTCCATAGAATCGTCCATTCTCTGAGCTGCCGGTATATTGTTCACATTCCCGGCGACCGATTCAAGCGCTGGAATCAAAATTGGGTGTGCTTCAAGACAGCCGGTCGAATCTCTTCCAACTCCGCATCCCACGCCACGTCCCGGTCAATAGGGAACCGTACCGTCTCGTCGGTGTCTAATGTGTAAGGCATGCCATGGCTGACCCGAGCTACGGCCCAGTGCGACCTGTTCAGGGCTCATCGGCGGAGAGGAGATGATGATGTTCGAAGAAGTCTTACTCGAATCGACCAGCCCGCGATGGATGACTTCGGTCAGACGGCATTTCCTGATCACCATGATCATCTACTCGCTAGGGCTGGCCATCGTTGTGGTGGCGAGCATCCTCCTCACCACTCCGCAATTCCAAAGGCAGCCCATCTTGACGGCGCTTCTCTCTCCTCTTCGGCTCCCCTCCTCGGAAGAGGCTCGCTCCCCTGCCCGGTCAAGCCTGAGGAGCGGGCATCGTGTCGTTCGCCCTATCACTATCCCCAGTGTACCGATGCTCTCCTCTCCGGCGACGAGGGAAGTTCCTCAGGTAGAGGATGGAACCCAAGGAGGCGAAGGCGATGCTCTCGGCGCGCTCAGGAGGAGTGGGGATGGTTCTGAAGGAGGATGGCTTGGCGAAGCCCTCCATTCGATCGGCCCGCTGCCCATGCCCACTCCAGCTCGATCATCCGAAGGCGATCCGAGTTTGGACACGACCCGGCATGTCTCAAGCGGTGTGTTGCTGGGGAAAGCTATCCGTCGCACCACGCCTGTCTACCCTCCACTCGCGCGACAGATGCGGGTGGCCGGCACTGTCCACGTGGAGGTCGTCATCGATGAACGCGGGCGCGTGATCTCGGCTTTCGTCATAAAAGGACCACCTTTGCTGTGGTCGGCGGCCCTGGAGGCGGCGCGCCGGTGGGTGTTCCGCCCTACGTTGCTCAATGGTCATCCGGTGAAAGTCACCGGAGTATTGATTTTTCGCTTCCATCTGTAGGAGCACCCCCGGTCGATCAGATGGGCGCGGATGAAGGACCAAGCCCGGGGAGGATCAGCACCGATCGGCGGCCAGAAGATCGGCAGATGACCGTGGAGCTCACGGCATAATCATGGACGTCCACCCCGAAGGAAGCGGACTCCAGCCCCGGGTGAAGAAATCGCTCAACGTCAACGCCAGAAGAATGGCCAGCCAGAAAAATCCCGATCCCACGAACACCCAGACCAGTCGGCTGCTATACTTCACGTGCATGAAGTAGAGAATGACAATGGTAGCCTTGGTGACCGCAATGGCGAGGGCCACGTAGAGATTCAACAACCCCAGATCGTAAAAGGCGACGTCGACGGTGACCAGGGTGAGGAGAATCAAGGTCGCGAACACCAGGAGATAGATCTTTTGTGGAACGACGTGATGCGCCATGGGATTAACTCCGACTGATTAAGTAGAGCAACGGGAAGAGGAAGATCCACACGATATCGACAAAGTGCCAGTAGAGGCCGGCGACTTCCACCGGATTATAGTATTCGGATGAAAACCGCCCGCGCCAGGCCAGCACCACGAGCACGGCTAATACGCTGACGCCGATGATCATGTGAAGGGCATGCATGCCCGTCATGGCGAAATAGAAAGAGAGGAACACATAGAGTTGCTGTGGATCGACGTGAAAGCGAATGAACTCATGAGGCGGAACGAAATTGATCCCGGGAATCAAGTGCTCGTGATATTTATGGGAATACTCAAACACCTTGATTCCCAGAAACACCGATCCCAGCAGCATAGTCAACAACAAGAATCCGATGAGCGATCGGCGGCGACCCAACTGGGCGCTGCGGACGGCCAGAGCCATCGTCAGACTGCTACAGATCAACACGGCCGTATTGATGGCGCCAATGCGGTAATCCAGATGGAGACTGCCTTCGGCGAACGCCAACGGGTACTGAGAGCGATACACCGCATAGCCGGTGAATAACCCACCAAAGAACAGAACCTCAGTGATCAAAAACGCCCACATGCCCAGCGTGGACGCTTCGAACTGCTGTTCCAGATCGTCAAACTGGTGCGCTAAGACCGAGTGCGTTTCAGACAACTTCTGCCTCCTCCGGATAAGGTTTCGATGCGTAGGCGTAGGCCTCTTCGGTCACTACCGGCGTCCTCTCGAAGTTATGAGGCGGTGGCGGCGAGGGCGTCGTCCACTCCAATCCCTTCGCCTGCCAGGGATTGGCGCCGGCCAGAGGTCCATACTTCAGCGACCAGAGCAAATAGATGAACGGGATGATATAGCCGACGGCCAGAATGGATGCGCCCGCGGTGGACATCACGTTCAGCACCTGAAATTCCGGTGGGTACACGTGATAGCGTCGCGGCATGCCCAGATAACCGAGAACGAACTGCGGAAAGAACGTGAGGTTGAACCCGACGAAGATCACCAGGGCAGCGAACTTAGCCCATCCCTCGGGATAGAGCCGCCCGGTCATCTTCGGCCACCAGAAATGCATGGCGGCCATATATCCCATGATGGCCCCACCAACCATGATGTAGTGGAAGTGCGCCACGACAAAATAGGTATCGTGCAGGTGAACATCGGTGGCCAGCGTGGCCAGGAACAGTCCGGTCAATCCGCCAATGGTGAACAAGCCGATGAACCCCAGAGCATAGAGCATGGGCGCCTGATAGGATACGGATCCTTTGTACAGCGTGGCCGTCCAATTGAATACCTTCACCGCCGACGGAATGGCCACCAGCATGGTCAACACGGAAAAGATCATCCCGGCATAGACGGATTGGCCAGAAGTGAACATGTGATGCCCCCAGACCAGAAATCCGAGAACGGCGATGGCCAGACTGGAGAAAGCGATGAACGGATACCCGAAAACGCGTTTTCTGGAGAAACAGGCGATCACTTCGCTGATCACCCCCATCGAGGGGAGAATCATAATGTACACCGCCGGATGCGAATAGAACCAGAACAGATGCTGAAACAGCAGAGGATCGCCGCCCAATTTGGGATCGAAAATGCCCAGTTTCAGGAGCCGTTCCAAGGCGACCAGCACGATGGAGATGGCCACCACCGGCGTCCCCAAAATCTGAATGAGGCTGGTCGCATAGTGCGCCCAGACGAATAGCGGCAACCGAAACCAGGTCAATCCCGGCGCGCGCATCTTATGGATGGTGACGATGAAGTTGAGCCCGGTCAGGATCGATGAAAATCCCAGAATGAAGACGCCGACGGCGGTGAGCGCCACGTTGCTGTTGGAGTAAGTGCTGCTGTAGGGAGCATAGAACGTCCAGCCGGTATCCACGCCGCCGAGCGCCATGGCGGCGAACGTGAACACTCCCCCGATGGAGTAAATGTACCAACTCATCAGATTCAGTCGGGGGAAGGCCACATCCCGAGCACCGATCATCATGGGGATGAGGAAGTTCCCGAACACGGCGGGGATGGAAGGGATGAGGAAGAAGAAGATCATGGCCACGCCGTGCATGGTGAACAGTTTGTTGTACATCTCTGAGCTCACCACATCCCCCTCCGGGGTCATCAATTCCAGGCGAATGAGGGCGGCAAAAATCCCCCCCAGAGCGAAGAAGATGGTGATCGAGATGAGATAGAGAATGCCGATCCGCTTATGATCGGTCGTCAGCAGCCAGGATTTGAGCCCGTAGTCGACGTTCAAATAGTTCACCGGGGTGGGCTCCCCTGGTGTTCCTGAATGTGCGTTGATCGGTGTGGCGTCCATCACTGACTCCTTTCCTCTTTGCTGAGTGATTTGAGGTAGGCGATGATTTGCAGGATCCCCCGCTCGCTGATCTGGCCCTGATAGGTGGACATGATCGTGGGCGAGGGATAGCCAGCGACGATCTTGGCGTTGGGATTCAAAATGGATTCCCGAATGTAGGCTTCGTCGGCGATGACCGTCTCACCACTGAGCAATCTCACCGGTTTTCCGAACACGCCCACCAATGATGGCCCCCGGCCCGTTCCATCGGCGCGATGACAGGTGTTACACCCGAGCTGATTGAACAATCGCTCGCCCGCCGCCTCCATCGATTCGCCAACCACGCCACCACTCAGCCACGCCTGATACTCGGCCGGCTCCATCACCGTCACCCATCCCTTCATCTTCGAATGACCGGTCCCGCAGTATTCGGCGCAGAACAGGTGATAGCGCCCCGTCTTGGTCGCCTGGAACCAGATCGTCGCGTATCGTCCGGGCACCACATCTTTCTTGAGGCGGAAGGCCGGGATGTAAAAGCTATGGATCACGTCCTCGGAAGCCATGATGAGTTTGATCGGTCGGCCCACGGGAACGTGTAACTCGTTGATCTCCCGCTTCCCATTGGTGTGTTGGATGTGCCACATCCACTGCTTCCCCACCACGTATACCTCTTCCGCGTCGGCGGGCACTTCGTTATACTCATCGAAGTAGAGCTTGGCGCCCCAGGCGAACATGATCATCACCAGCCCCAGGGGAATCACCGACCAGGCGATCTCCAGCGGAGTCGAGCCGTGAATCGACGGCGGGACGTCCGTCTCCGACCGACGCCGATATTTGAGGGCGAACACGGTGAGGGAAATGAAGATCAAAGCGGCGAAGAAGACGGCCACGGCGACCAGGAAGAAATAGAGCGCATCGACCTTCCCGGCCATGGTCGAGGCCGCCTCAGGGAATAGAGGGACTCCTTGCTCCATAAGACCTCAACCTCCACAGACGAAGGGCGGAGCGGCCAGCCAGAGAGGCTCCCGATCCACTCCGCGATGTAGCTCCGTCCATTCAACCATCTCGATGCTGTGCCGCTCGCTCTTCGATCGGAGCGTTTTTGAATCGCCGATCCCGACGAAACATGATGACCATGAACGTCCCGAGCAAAACCACCGTGATCAATCCGGCCACCCGTAATACATTCATAATGATGACGCCATACTTTCCCGTGGCCGGGTCATATTGGCAGCAGTACAGAATCAACTGATCGACCGGCGATCCGATCTGGCCTGCCGAAGCTTCCACTAATCCCAGACGGAGATCTCGGGACGGGTAGTCGATACCATAAAAGTAACGCGCGATCTTCCCCTCGGCGGTGAGCACCACGATCCCCGCAGCGTGAATGTAGAGATCCTTCTCCGGGTCATAGCGATAATGAAATCCCACTGCCTGGGTGAGCTGGTCAATGGCCATCTGATCGCCGGTGAGAAAATGCCACCCGGCGGCCGCGCCTGGCCGACCGTAATCCTCGATGTACCGTTGTTTCTTCTTGGCCGCCAGAGCGGGCGTCTCGCGAGGATCGAAGCTCACCGTGAGCACAGTGAAATCCTTCCCCACATCCAGAGAGAGCGGCTTCAAAGCGCGCGCTAATCCGCTGAGCACCATGTTACAGAGCATGGGGCAGCGGTAGTACACCAGAGCCAGGACGACCGGTTTATCGCCGAAGTACTGACGAAGCGGCACCACCCGTCCCGCTTCATCCCGGAACACGAGATCCAGCGGGATCTGCTCATCCAGCTTCTGGTCGATGCCCACGCCGCGAAACATTCCCGGCATGTCGTTGGCCGTGAGCCCTTGCGCCCGCACCACTGAGGTGAATCCGAACGGGCCGGAGAGCATCAACCAGAGGGCCGTTACCACCATGCTCAACCCGCCGAGCCGTCGGTGGCTCTTCACCGGCTGCGTTCGATGAATTCTGAGATCGATATTCATAAATCTCCAAGTTTATCTGAACCGAGCCGCGCGAGCAACGTTTGGGCCGACCGGGCGAGACGTCGGCTCGGTTCACCGATCATGATCCGCCCCCCGAGTTCCTGACGAGGAACTCGAATCTGCCGGCGGCTGCGACCTGGCCGGGAGCCCTCGTTGCAAGATGAGGTCCATAGCCCGATCGATCGGGATATGGACCACGCCCGCTTCCTTATTCACCCAGCCGTAACTATGAAGGACGGTCTCCTCCCGAGCGCGCAATCGCTCCAGATCCGTCTCCGGCGTCACCTGGAGTCGAGGTTCCGGCGGAAGCGGCCGCTCGATGGTCACCGGGGGAGGCGGCGGCTGGAGTTTGGCCTCTCGAGCCTCCAGGTAGTCGAACAGCGCCCACATGCCCACCAGCGCCAGGAGGATTAAAACGCCCAGCGAGACGAAGAAGATCACCGCCGAACGAGGTTGGATGTCGCGCACCTCATGAGCTGGAGATACCGGAGGAGCAGCGTGCCCCTCTCCTGAAGGCTTCGTCTCAGGCATGATGCAATGCCTCCTGTACCCGTGGATCGTGAACCGGAATCATCGACCGCGCCTTCAACTGACCGGCGAATACGGTCATCCAAATCCCTCCCATTCCCACCAGGATGGCCACATGCGTCCAGTGAATGGGGATGCCCGTCGGTTGGAACGCGGGCACGACCAGCCAGAACAAGTCGATCAATCGCATGATGATCATCAATCCAGCCACGGCGACCAACATCCGCACCTCGCGCTTCGTCCTTCGAAAGAGGAGCAAAAAGAATGGCACGGCAAAATGAAACAGCATCAGCGAGATGGCCACCGCCTGCCAACTCCCCTTGATGCGATGCAAGTACCAGGGAATCTCTTCGGGCAGATTCCCCGACCAGATGAGCAGAAATTGGGCAAAGGACATGTAAGCCCAGAGGACGATGAACGCCAGCATGAGGTTGCCCAGATCGTGAAAGTGCGAACGGGACACGACCTCGGCCAGCGGTTGATGCCGGGCCAGTACGGCCAAGATGATGATGAGAAAAGCAAATGTCGTCAGCGCCTGCCCGACGACGATGAGGAATCCGTAGATGGTCGAGAACCAATGCGGCTCGAGCGACATGATCCAATCGATGGCCGCAAAGCTCATGGTCAAGACATAGAGCACGAGGCCCGGACCGCTCACTGCCTGCAATCGACGCGTCAACCAGGGATCGCCGGTGCGGTCTTGTTCCCAGGACCACTTGGTGAGCACATGGGCCAGCGCGAACCAGATGACGAAGTAGAGCACGGCGCGCGCCCAGAAGAAGGTGACATTGAGATATGGACTCTTATGGCGCAAGAGCTCGTCCTGGCCGACGACGTCCTTATGCGTCCACTCATAGAGATCGTGCAGTCCGAACGCCAGGAGGGGAAGAAAGAAGATGGCCATCACCGGAAGCGTTCGGGCTCCCGATTCGAGCAGGCGCTGGATGACGAATCCCCACCGTCCACTGACCAGATGATGCAGCATGAGAATGGCCAGGCACCCCAGCGTGATACTCAACCAGAAGAGCGCGGCCAACAGATAGGACTGGAAGAACTGAGATCGATCGAGGAAAAACCCAGCTCCTCCCAACACCAGTCCGACGACGCCCACCAGGAGTGACCGTCGCTCGATCCGATTCAAGGTGAGGTGGAGTGATGTCAGTTGATTCATCGGTGCTCTGTCCGTTATTCGTGATTCGTCGTTGGCGATTGATCGCCGGTGGTCGATCGCGCCCCACTTGATCCTTGCTCTTGGATTCCCGCATCATGCCTCTTGACGGCCGGTGGCGCCAGCAATTTCGCTCGCTCCTCTGGCGGCACATCGTCGAGCGTAGCATTCTGGCTCAACTGCAACGCCCGAATGTAAGCCACAATCGCCCATCGATCTCGAGGTGGAATGCGCGACGCATAACTGTACATGCGACCGAACCCATTCGTGATCACATCGTAGAAATGCCCCACCGGGGCCTTCTGGAGCCGTTCGATGTGAAAGGAGGGAGGATGCGGGAATCCGCGCTCGACGATCATCCCTCGACCGCTTCCCGTCCGATCATGACAGACGGCGCAGAAGATATTATAGCGCTCCCGCCCTCGCTCCAGCACCTGGCGAGTGATGGGAAAAGGAAACGTATCGACCAACTGACCATTCACTTTGCCCGTGTAGAAGTGCTCGTCCAGTCGGAGATGGCCGCGCGCGACCGTCCCTTTGACCAGCGGCCGGGCCGATCGCCCGTCGGGGAAGAATCGGCTGGCCGCCAGCGGCTTATATCTCGGTTGATCGTGCATATCGAGGCGACAGCCCGACACCAGCACCAGACAGAGGCCGACACCCATCCCGATCACCACGTTCGTCCACCGTCTCCTCGGCGCCTCGCCTATCGCCTGCGGTCTTTCATCCTTGATGGGACGTTCGCGGCGCAGGGTCCACGGCCGGCGACCGGCCATCGACCAAAGAGCGCGGACATCGTTCCTGCGACCACCGACGATGTGTCGTTCATTCCTCAACTTCGTGCACCTCCTGAGGTCCTAAACTCCGCAAGAACTGCTCGGTGGCTGCCCGATCGAATTTGGGATCGCGAGCTTCAATGCACAGGAAGAAGCGATCGCGGCTGGCCAGCTCGAATCGAGAGACATTGAACACCGGATGATGCGGTCGTGGCAATCCATTCAACGCCAGCATGCCGATGACGGCACCGAACGCGCCGAATAGGATGCCCATCTCGAAGGTCACGGGGATGAAGGCGGGCCAACTATGGAACGGGCGCCCGCCGACGTTGAGCGGATAGTCGATGACCGAGATCCAATACTGGAGCAGGTAACCGCTCAGGGCGCCGACCAGGCCAGCCACCAGCACGCAGAGGGCGACGCGATTGTGGTAGAACCCGATCGCCTCGGGCAGTCCTTCGATGGGATAGGGCGTATAGGCCTCCATATGGCGATAGCCTTCCCGGTAGGCCCGACGAGCCGCTTCCAGCAGGCTCTCCGGCGCATCAAATTCGGCCATCAATCCATAGATCCCCGTCGCGTTCATCGTTCAATCTCCCGGAACAGCGCTGGGCAGAGCGCCACGGAGCGCCGCCCGCTCTTTCTCTCTGGCCAACGTGTGCCGCGTCTCGAAAATGGAGATCATGGGCAGGACGCGAATGAACAAGAACATCAGAGCGAGGAACAATCCGATGGTCCCGAAATAGGTGGCCCAATCCCAAATGGTCGGATAATACATCCCCCACGAGGAGGGCAGGAAATCGCGATGCAAGCTGGTGATGACGATGACGAAACGCTCCAACCACATCCCCACGTTCACGATGAGAGCGATGACAAATAGCAAAGGAACATGCGTCCGAACGCGGCGGGACCAGAGCAGTTGGGGAATCAGCACATTGCACAGGATGAGCGCCCAGTAGGTGGGCGCATACGGCCCGGTCATGCGATTCCACGTCATGTACTGCTCGTAGGGATCGCCACTATACCAGGCCATGAACGCTTCCATCATATAGCCATAGGCGACGATCAATCCGGTGGCCAACATCACCTTGGCCATCGTATCCAGATGGCGCAGGGTGATGAGATCTTCCATCTTGTACATCTTCCGGATGGGAATGGCCAGCGTGAGCACCATGGCGAATCCCGAATAAATGGCCCCGGCCACAAAGTAGGGCGGGAAGATCGTCGTATGCCAGCCGGGGACGATGGACACGGCGAAGTCGAAACTCACGATGCTGTGCACGGAAACCACCAGCGGCGTCGCCAATCCGGCGAGCAACAGCGAGGCCGTTTCATAGCGATGCCAATGGACCGCCGAACCGCGCCAGCCCATGGCCAGGACGCCATAGATGATCTGCGCCAACCGTGCCTTGGCCCGGTCGCGCATGGTAGCCAGATCGGGGATCAAGCCGACATACCAGAACAACAAGGATACCGTGCCGTAGGTGGAGATGGCGAAGACATCCCAGACGAGCGGGCTGCGAAACTGCGGCCAGACGCCCATGGTACTCGGATAGGGCAGCAGCCAGTAAAACAGCCAGGGGCGGCCCATGTGGAGCAAGGGGAATAAGCCAGCGCAGGCCACAGCAAACAGCGTCATCGCCTCGGCAAACCGGCTGATCGATGTGCGCCACTCCTGGCGCAGCAGCAACAGGATGGCCGAGATCAGCGTCCCGGCGTGACCGATTCCGATCCACCAGACGAAGTTGATGATGGCAAATCCCCAGCCGACGGGAATGTTGATGCCCCAGATGCCCACGCCGATGGAGAACAGGTAGGCGACGGCGAGCATCAAGATCATCACCAGCGTGAAGGCCACGCCGAACACGACGAACCATCCCAGCGGCGTGCGCCGGGTGAGGACGGCGCCGCTGATCTTGTCGGTCACCGAGCCAAACGTGTGGCCGGGCCCGATCAGCGGTCCCACCGGCTCCAGCGCCTTGGATTTGTTCACGGCATCGGGTGTCACACTACTCATGTTCGATCTCCGGATTCGGGTTTCTCAGCTTCGCCAGATACGTCGTTCGCGGCCGCGTGTTCAATTCGGTCAAGATCCCATAGTTGAGCTTCTCGGCCTTCAACCTGGCCACGCGACTGTCAGGATCGTTGATGTTGCCGAACACGATGGCCTCGGTGGGACACACTTGCTGGCAGGCGGTCAGGATCTCTCCATCCCGAATGGGACGATTCTGCTTCTCGGCCTCGATGCGCACGGTATTGATCCGCTGCAAGCAATAGGTGCATTTCTCCATGACTCCCCGGCTGCGAACAGTGACGTCGGGGTTCCGTTGGGCCTTGAAACTCTCCGTGGTCCAATCGGCATAGAGTTTGAAATTGAATCGCCGCACCTTATAGGGACAATTGTTCGAGCAATATCGCGTCCCCACGCAGCGATTGTAGACCATCACATTGAGCCCTTCCTTATCATGGACGGTCGCCCCCACCGGGCAGACGACTTCGCAGGGAGCATTCTCGCAGTGCATGCAGGGCACCGGCTGATGATACGTCTCAGGATCGTCTAATCCGCCCCGGTAGTAGCGATCGACGCGAATCCAGTGCATTTCGCGCCCGACGCCGACTTCTTTCTTGCCCACGACCGGGATGTTATTCTCGGCCTGACAGGCGATGACGCAGGCATTGCAGCCGATGCAGGCGTTCAAATCAATGACCATGCCCCAGGCATAGCCTTCGTACGCGTAACCGGGGTAGAGCGTCATGTCGGGCGCCGGATCTTCTCCCATTTCCTTGACGAAACCAGGATTCTTCCGGTATTCCTCGACCGTGCCCACGCGCACGAGATGGCGACCTTCCATACTGTGATGGTGCTGCGTGCTCACCAACTCATAACGATCGCCCGTCTTGCTGAGGGTCACGCCGGTGGCGAACCAGCAGGCATCCGATGGGCGAAGAACATAGGCGTTGAATCCAATGCCCGTCCCCAGGCGTCCAGCGCGCCGCCGACCGTACCCGAGATGCACCGTCACCGAATCATCGGGATGACCGGGTAGCACCCATATCGGCGCGCGCACCAGACGATCCCGATATTCCAACCGCACGAGATCGCCGTTCCTCAATCCGAAGCGTTCGGCCAACGCCGGACTCACCAAGGCGGCATTATCCCAGGTGAGCTTGGTCAGCGGCTTGGGCAGCTCCTGGAGCCAGCCGTTATTGGCGAATCGCCCGTCCCAGATCGTGGGATCGGGCCGAAAGTTGATCTCCAGCGTTCGTTGTCTCCCGGCCTGCCGCTCGTCGCTCGGTGTTCCAGGTGCGTTCGGCGAGGCCCATCCCCCGCGAGGCATCTTCAGGGAGACCGACTTGGGCGCGAACGCCGTCCCTTCGATCGCGCCACGATGGAGGGCCATCTGCCAGAAATGCTCGAAGTTCTTATACTGCGGCCATCGCCCTCGCTCATACTCCGCCCGCCAGGTCTCACGGACGATGGCATAACTGGACTGTCCCGGCTTCCCCAGCAGCGCCGAGAGCAGCTCGTGAGCCGACTTACCCCCATAGAGGGGCGCAATCAACGGCTGAATGATGCTCGCCGTGCCATCATGAGCGCGGACATCGCTCCACGATTCGAGATAGTGCGTCTCGGGAATGTGCCAATGGCACAACTCGGCCGTCTCGTCACTGTATAAGCCGAGGTGAGCGCGGAACTCGACCTTGGCGAGATGCCGGGCGAAATCGAGATCGGCGGGCGCCGTATAGACGGGATTGCCGCCGAGAATGAGGAGGGCATCCACCCGCCCGGCGTCCATATCGGCGACCAGCTCTTTGAGCGACTCCAGATGTTCAACCGGACGGGCCTCGATGGGCTCGGTGTAAATGACCGTCTTGCCGACATTGCCCAGGGCGTGATTCATGGCGTGGGCGAGGGCGTGCACCACGGGAGGTTGTTCATCACCGGCGACGATCAGGCTGGCGCCACGATGCCGCTTCAGATCGCGAGCCAACGCTTCAATCCACGCCTTATGGGGGATGAGAAACTCGGCGATTTCTTCATCGAGGAGCCCCAATTCCCGGGCCACGGCGCGAGCCACGGCTTCGATCTGACTGGCGCGCAGAGCCAGTCGATGATCGGCCATGCTCCCGGTGAGCGTTGGCACACTCTCGACGACGTAGAGACGATTCATCCCCTCCGGAGGGCTCCCCGTGCGCCGCCGACTGGTGAACTGACGGGCATACGCCACGCTGCCCGGAAAGCGGGTGAGGAAATCGCCATCCAACGACAGGATGACATCGGCGCGATCGAACCGATACTGGGTCTCGACGACCTCTCCGAACGCCAGCCGAGCGCCAGCCTTGGCGTGATCGCGATGGATGGGCTCGTATTGGTGCCACTTGGCTTCCGGGAAGAGATCGAGGACGGCCTCGATCTGGCGAGCCAGCGTCGGCGAGGTGACCGTCTCGGTCAACAGGCGGAGGCCCGCTCCCTTGACCACGCGTTGACCTTCCAGGGCCGTGCCCAACGCCTGCAGGAATTCGTCCCAGGTGCTGACGCTCCCCAAGTGGGTGACCACTTGAGAGCGATCCGGATCATAGAGGGTGAGCACCGAGGCTTGAGCGAAGATATCGGTGGCTCCCAGACTGGCCGGATGATCGGGATTCCCCTCGACCTTGGTGGGCCGGCCCATGTGACTTTCCACCAGCACGCCGATGGCCGCACCGGCCATGGGCATGGCGGTGGCGAAGAAGAGCGGCTTGCCCGGAATGATCTCCTCGGGGGCGCGCACATAGGGGACGATATGCTCCGTAGGCTGACGCGTGCAGGCGGTCACTCCAGCCAGCGCGAGCGAAGCGCCCATGAGCTTGAGGAAATGGCGACGGCTGACCGCATCGGTCAGATCGGGCGCCGGATGAGGGAATTCGGCCCGCAAGAACGCCTGAAACTCTTCGCTGTCGGCCAATTCTTCCAGACTGCGCCAGTACTCGGGACCGCGCGCTTCGGCCAGGCGCGCCCGAAGAGCAGCCAGATCGACGGACTCGGCATCTTTTCTGTTCTCAGTCATCGGTGACACACAGAGCAATCGGTCAATCTCTCTTTGGGAATGTGATATTCCTTGATGAGTTTTCGGCCCAGGGCGAGTTGATCGCCGGTCGGCTTCCAGTGGAGATTGAACACCTCTTCGCGCGGACGGAGATAGCGTTCCGGCTGACGATGACATTGCAAGCACCACTCCATGCGGAGGGTGTTCACCGCCCACATCAACGGCATCTCATCAACCTGTCCATGGCAGGTCACACAGCCGACACCCTTGTTGACATGAATGCTGTGATCGAAATAGACGAATTCGGGCAGATCATGGACGCGCACCCACTGGAGCGGTTTGCCCGTCCGCCAGCTCTCCCGCACCGGTTCTAACATGGCGGCATCCTTATGAATCTGGGAATGGCAGGTCATGCAGGTTTCTACCGGAGGGAGTCCGGCAAACCGACTCTCCTCTGCCGTGGTGTGACAATACCGACAATCGATGCCGAGTTGACCAACATGATGTCGGTGACTGAAGGGCACCGGTTGCTCGCGAGGAACATTCACCCGCGTCACATAAGATGACCGGTCGATGGCCGCCAGCACCGTGGTCAGAATGGCCAGGACGACCACCGCCCCGACGATGCTCAGCTTGGCAATGACGTTGAAGCTTCGATGAAAAATCTGAGCCATCTCACCCTCTCCGCCAAAGTGGCACTGTTCGCCTTACGTCATTCCGTTCAAAAATACGCCCGCGAATAAAAAGGCCTGGCGCGAAGGAGGCACTCTCCAGGAGCGAGTCTCTCGACCAGCGCGGTCACGCTCATTTTCCCTCAGGTACTTGATTGTTCGACTGATGATGAACACTCGCCGCCTTCGCTCACCCCGTCCAAATCTTCATTCTTTATTTGATGACCTCAGTCAAATAGGCGGAAGTATAGCAAAGAAGCCCAGGCAAGTAAAGAGATGTTTTTGACCTCGCGTTCACGGAGAACCTTCCATCAGCGTGAAGGTATTTCTACCGATCAGTCCCCGATAGGGAGGGATGAACGGGGGCAGAACGCCGCATCGGTCGTTGAAATGGGGGATCGAATCCGGACGCGTCCTGGTTGATTTCGGGAACACCGTGAGGCAGGAGTGAGCGGAGCGAGGATCGAGCTGGGCCGATCCCGGTCGATCCTCGCCGCCGGAGCTAGTGTTTGCCCGGATCGAGGGGCACGCCTCTCCGCTGATAGGTGATGTACGCTTCCAGGGCCAACATCCGGGGATCGTCGAGAGCCAACGGTTTCCCTTTGACTGGATTCTCGATGCACCAGTTGATCATATCGCGGAGAGCGGCCACCCGCTTCAACTGCGTTTGGAATTTGGGGTAGGTCTCCGGGTGCGTATTGGCGGCGTCCGGATGACACATATCGCAGGAGATGCCGATGGTTCCGCCGATGGCCTTCCAGTCGTGAAACAGACGACGACCTTCCTCCACCAATCGCTTCTGCTCCCGTTGCCAGATCAATCGATCTCGTCGCGTCCACTTGGACGCCTGCTTGGCCTGTTGCTGAGCGTAGCGCGCCATCAGGCGACGGGCGACCAGGCGGGCCTTCTCCGGGGGCAGGACCTCTCCCTCGCGGACATCGGCGATCTCCATCTGGGTGCGCCCATCGCAGAGTTGAACGACCAGGTGACCGTCTTCGCTCTGGGGCTGTGGATGTTGGGATGGCGGGCGCTGTTGAGCGGCAGCCAGCGGGATGATATCCGTCACGACGTTCAACCAGCTCCCCGGCGCCGCGCTATCGGACGACAGGGGCCACAGCCCACACCAACCGATGATGAACGCGCCCATGATGATCAGCTTGACATGTCGTATTCTCATGGCATCCTCCCTCATCGCGTGCTGGATCTCAAGGTTTCAGTACGATGGAAACTGCGGTGCCGGTGGCCGGGCTTCTTTGCCCCAGGATTCCAGATAGGCCTTGGCCACGGTGATAGGATTCCGGCTCCACAGGTTATAATGCTTGTCCACGTACCCGCTCCCATACACATCTACTGTCCCATCGCCCGTCCCATCGGCCTCATCGAACGGATCGGCGCGATCCATCTGCACGGTGAGCTTGGGCAGACCCTCGGGCGCGTAAGGCCATGGCCAGGCTGTGGAGAGCATGCCGTGGAAGTGGATATTCCTGATCCGATTGGTCAACAACTGGTGCGTATGCCCGTGAATGACGGTGACCGATCGGTAGGGGAAAAGAATCTCCTGCACCGCCTCGGCATCTTCGGTCCAGAAGTTCCAGGGGCGGTAGTACTTATACAGCGGCGAGTGAGAGAAGACGATGATGGGCGTCTCTGGAGAAACGTTGGCCAGATCCCGCCTCAACCACTCGCGTCCCTCGGGACCGACTTCGAACCGGCTCTGAATGGGATTATCCAACCCGGCCACCGTCTTCATCCGCTCCATCGGCGTCATGTTTCGCGCCGTCCAGAAGTCCTTCTCGTTGACGCTCATCAAGACGATGAAGTGAATGCCCTTATGATCGAAGGAATAGTTGGGCGGGCCGAATAGTTCCTGCCATTTTTCTCCCATGTCCAGGAACCAATCGTGTTCGCCGACCATCATCTTCACCGGCGCTTTCAATTCGCTCAGAATCTGTTTGCCCAGTTCGAGTTCTTGAGGTTGACCGAGTTGCGCCAGGTCGCCGCCGAACAGCACGAAGTCGGGTTGAGGATCGAGCGCATTGACATCTTCGACGGCGCGCATGGCCGCTTTGACGAATCGTTCGTTCAACCGGCGCTCATAAAGATGCGTGTCGGAAATGTAAGCGAACTGAAACAGCGGCTTCTCATCCTCGCTGGCCCGCACGACATCGACCAGTTGGAACGAATGGGGCGGCAGGACCGTCTTGGCCGTGGTCACGGCGGCGGCCATACCCGCCACCTTGAGGAACGCGCGGCGGTCAAGGCGCTTGACGGCAGCGAAGAAGTCGGCCCGCTCCTGGCGGTACTGTTGTTCGCGTTGTTTCCATTTCAATGGCCACATCATGCACCTCCCTGGTGAGGTTTCGTCGGCGATTCGCCTTTCGAGTCGCGTTTCATCGCTGACGATTCCGGTTCGCTCATTTTCCCGGGGCGATGGTGATCTCTCCTCGGGCCAGCGCCCGGGCATAGGTGCTGGTCAATGTTCTGAGGAACGCCTCCAGATCGTTCATCTCCTGTTCGGTCAGATGAAGCTCGATGATGCCCCCGTCGAGGTTGGGATTCGGTTCGCCGCCTTTGTTGTAGAATTCGATGACCTCGCGCAACGTCTTCATGCTTCCATCGTGCATGTAGGGACCGGTCAACGCGACATCCCGGAGCGGCGGCGTCTTGAAGGCGCCCACGTCCTTAGGCTGTCGCGTGACGAGGAAGCGTCCCAATTCGGAGAAGCCTTCGGCGAGCGAGAGCTTATCGAGTTCGGCCGCGGTGAGCTCTCCACGTTCGGCCAGTTGCTGCACGCGCCGGGCGAGCGTCTCGAAGTTCTTCGTCGCTTTCATGCCCACGCCGATATTGTGATATTTGAAATCGGTGAAGAACGGCGACGAAGGGTTGAACTCGTGACAGGTGATGCAGCGTGCTTTCCCTTTGAACAGTTCCCAGCCCCGTTTGGCCGCCGCGCTGATCGCCTTCTCATCCCCAGCGATGAACCGGTCGAACGGAGCATCGCCCGACAGTTGAGTCCGTTCGAAGGCGGCGATGGCCTGGACGATATGATCGATGGTGATGGGATCTGTGCCCCCGAACACTTCTCGAAACCGCTTCACATACTCGGGGATCTGTTTGAGCTTGGCGACCACGGCCTCGTGCGAGGGCATGGCCATCTCCACCGGATTGACGAGAGGCTGCTTAGCTTGATCTTCGAGCGTCTTGGCCCGCCCATCCCAGAACTGCTCTTCGTTGAACATGGCGTTGAGAATGGTGGGCGCATTTCGCGCTCCTTTCTTTCCTCCCACTCCCTCGGAGACCGGCTTCCCATCGGTGAAGGCGCGCCGCGGATCGTGACAGGTCGCACAACTGACGGTGTTATCGGCAGACAAACGGGTATCGAAATAGAGGGCCTTGCCGAGGGCGACTTTGGCCTCGGTCATGGGATTGTCCTCGGGGATCATCAATTCCCATAAATCGGCGGGAATGCCGAGAGGGAACGTCATCTGGAATTCTTTCGCCTGACCGGCCGCCCACGCCGGCCAGGAGAGCGAACCCGGAGAGCGCCCGGATGAAGTCCCCAGGAGGGCGATCAGTCCCATGACGAGCATCACCATCTTCACCCTGCGGAGAGATCGTCGTCTCATCGCTTCATCCCCTTCACCGCATCGACGAGCCGCGGCACCAACGCCGATTCCGCGTTGCTCCATCGACGCGTCTTCTGGTACGTTTTTTCCTCGTTCTTCACTGGGTTATCACAACTGACGGCGCGTTTTATTCCCGAAAAATTTCTTCGGGGAATAATCGGGCGCTTCGATTGTGATACTGGGTGAGGGGTGCTTCTCCTCGTCGCCACCGACGAGGGCAGTGATCGTTGAGCGAGAAAGGGATGATCCAGCACGAGGCGGAGCCACTGAAGTCACGAAATGTCGATCAGGAGGTGCTGGCATACCTCGACGCCCTCTATGGCTATGCGATGTCATTGGTGCGAAATCCAACCGAAGCCGAGGATCTGGTGCAAGAAGCCTGCTTGCGAGCCCTCAAAAGCGCCCGGCGACATCCTCCCACCGGCGATCTGAAAGCGTGGCTGTTCACTATCTTGCGCAACCTGTGGATCAACCACCAGAGACGGCGGCAGCGCGGACCCGAGTTCATCTCTCTGGGCGCTGAGAGCGACGAACAGGAACTCCCTCTGGACGGGATGACCGATCACCGACATCGTCCGGACCGACTGCTGGACCGCAGCTTGCTTCAAGCGAACATTCGAGCCGCCATCGAGAGCCTTCCGGCCATCTTCCGCGAAATCATTCTCCTGCGTTACGTGGAGGGATTCAGCTACAACCAGATCGCCGGCATTCTTGGCTGCCCGGCGGGAACGGTGATGTCGCGTCTCAATCGGGCTCGGGCGGCGCTTCGTCAACGACTGTTGGTCAGTGACCGAGGACCATGACTGGTGAGGGAGAGGCAACGGTGAGCGATCACGTCATCGACCACATCACGCTCTATCTGGACGACGAGCTGCAGGAGGAAGAGCGCGTCGCCTTCGAGGCGCACGTCCATCAGTGCCCCGAGTGTTGGGCGCGGCTGGAGGAGGAGCGTGAATTGGTGATGGCGATTCGCCAGGCTGCCGCGCCGCCTTGCGCTCCCCAATATTTGCGAGCGCGCATTGAAGCCATGCTCGGCCGCTCGTCGCTCAGGGATGGTGTGAGGAATATTCGTCTCTGGCTTCCCCTCGCCGCAGCGGCCATGGTGATCATGAGCGTGATGGCGTGGCTGGCGATGCGATCTGGCCCTCGCTCCACCGCTCAACCCTCCGCTTTCGCCCGCCTGGCTGTGGATACCCACCAGAGATACACGCGCGGCCAACTCCCGCTGGAGATCACCAGCCGTTCGCCACAGGAGATCTCCAACTGGTTTGCCGGGAAGCTCCCCTTCAATCTCAAGCTCCCGGACTACCCCGAAGGCCCCGGTCAGTCGAAGCCCTACGAGGTGGTGGGTGCGCGACTGATCGGATTCCAGCAGGATTACGCGGCGTACGTGGCCTATCGCCTGCGCCAACGCCCCATCTCGCTCCTGGTGACCTCCGAGACGGTCGCCCAACCCACCGGCGGCGAGGAGATCGCCTGGCGGGGATTGCGATTTCACTTTGACGCCATCGACGGCTGGAAAGTGCTCACCTGGTCAGATAACGGCCTCACCTATGCCCTGGTGTCCGACTTCGAGGAACGCGGCCAAGCCTCCTGTATCGTGTGCCATCCCGGAGCGCAGGATCGGCCAATGCTGGAGGGATTGAATCGGCGATGATCCGACGATGACATCTCTTATGTCTCGCCCACCGTCGAGCTGAAAAAACCACCGCGGAGGCACAGAGAACGCAGAGATCCTGCAACAGGCTCTTTTCATCCCCTCGATGTGGCTCGAGCGCGCCATAGGCGACTCCCTCGATGGTCACAGACGGAGAGCGCCTCTATTCGTCATTGGAACGCCACGGAGGATGGACGAGGCTTCTCTGAAGCCGTCACCGGCGACTGGGGAGTGGCCGGAGAACGCGACGGGCTGCGAAGTCGTCCGATGCCTCGTCGCTCCCACTTGAGATACTGAGTGGCGACGGCGTGAATTTTCTGGCCGGTGAGCTGATGAAGCCGCTCGGCGTAATGCTCGACGTCAACCGGGCGCTCACCGAGGAAGACGTGCCGCGCGTAAGCGAGTACGCGGGCCGGATGGGCTTGCAGGCGATCGCGCTGAGCGCCGATGGCGGCATTGATGCCCAACGTCACCATTTCCTCTTCGATGGGACCGGCCACCAGCCACTGCAGGTGACGCTGTACCTCAGCGAGCACTTCTGCTTCATCGGTCGCACTCGGCGTCATCCAAACGAAAAAGGCGCTGGCCAGCGCGCGGGGATCGAACCGGGCGCCCACCCGATAAGCCCATCCGTGGCGATCGCTCAACGACGCGGTCAATCGACCGCCGGGTCCAACGAGGATCTGCTCGATGACGTCGAAAATCTCTCGCTCGACGACTTGATGAGCGGGCACGAGGAATCCGATGGCCAGCGCTGGCATCCGAGACGTCGCCGTCTGCTGGCGAGGAGCGGGTTGGAGTTGAGGAATCCGGGCGCGAAACGTCCGTTGAATCTCGCGGCGATGAAACTGGCGAGCGATGATCGTCGAGATGAGCGTCGATCCATCGGTATCTCCTACGACGATCACCAGCGGATATTGACGGCCGATCGTCTGACGGTGCCAGTCTCGCAACCGCTCGGGCGTCAGTTGCTCGACGGTCTCCACCCGTCCCCATGGAGGCACGCTATAGCTATGCTCACCGACCAGTGCGCGCCAGGCCAGATCGACCGGTCGGGGGGAGCGATGGCGGAGTTCGTAAAGGAGTTCGGCGCGGGCCCGCTCGACCTCGGCCTCGTCAAACAGGGGGCGTTCCACAATGTCGACGAGCAACTGCAAGGCCTGATCCTGATTGCGCGATAAGACGTGGAGGATGAACCCGAAGAAATCCGGCTCGTTCACCCATTGGAGTTCACCGCCTAACTGCTCCAGCTTCATGATCACCTGTCCGGCCGGGAGCGTCACTTCCTGGCCGCGTTTCAGCTCCTCTCCGGTTTGATAATCCCAGTGGCTCTTGACGCCGCGCCACATGGTGCGCAACATGAGCTCGGTAATGCCATAGTTAGTGGCATCTTCGAATAAGCGCCCTCCATGAAAAAAGAGGCCCATGGCGATGGTGGGACGCGATTGATCGACGCGCACGTAGGCGCGCGCTCCGTGCAGCACCGAATAATTACGGATCGGCTCCGGCTGCGGAGAGAAGATCACCGCCTCCAGTTCCTCACCCGGTCGCCGGCGCTGTCCCTGCCGAATGAGGGGCACGGCCGGCGCCCGCTTCGCCCGAGCCGCCGAGATCGCTTCATCAAGGCCGGGAACTTTGCTCGCGATCCACTGAGCGAACGTCTCACCGGTCACTCCCTGGGCGGCGACCCGCCGAGGTAAAACTTCATAGACCGTCGTCCGGGAGAGCGTCAAATACCGGGCCGCTGCGCGGCGTACCTGCTCGGCGGTCACGGCGCGCATCCGTTCCAGGACGCGGTCAGCCTCTCGGTAATCGCCGACGGTTGCTTCAGCGACGGCCAGATCTTCGGCCTCTTGCTCCAGACGGGCGCGCCGATCATAAAAGGCGTGCTCCAGGAGCGCTTGAGCGCGCTGAAGCTCGCCCGGAGAGAGAATCTCGCGCCGCAGGCGCTGAATGGCTTCGAAGAAGACAATTTCAGCCTGGTTGAGATTGTCCGGAGGCACGCGAAGTTGAAACGTCCACAGCTCCCTGTTGCCGAACTCGATCCTCCGCATGAAGATCTCGCGGACGAGGGGATTGGTTTCCTGAAGCGCCCAGCGCAATCGCGCCCCGCGACCCGTCATGAGCACCGCCGCCAAGACATCGAGTGCCGGACGATCCGCCGTTCTCACTTCATCGAACCAATAGCCGATATTGAGCAGAGCGGGATCGATCTCGGCGATGCGCTGAGCATACCGGAGTTGCTCTCTGGCCGGCTGCTCGCCCGCCGCCGCCTCCCTCGCTTCCCCACTCGACTTGGATTTCTGAGCCGTCGATGGCATCTGGTGAGGCTTCTCGCCCCGCTCCTCATCCCCCCTCTCCAGGCCGGGACGCACCGGCCATCCCCCATAGGCGCGCTGGATCGTCTCCAGGACGGCGAACGGACTGATCGCTCCGACGATGCTGATGACTACGTTCTCCGGCCGATAGCGCGATCGGTAGAAGTCGAGAACCTGATCCCGCGTTATCGAGCGCACCTCGCCCCCACCGAGAGCGCGGTCGGCGAGACGATCGCGGAGGATCAACTCCACGAGCGCGGCTTGAGCCCAAACAGAGGGGGCGGCGAACTCACTCTGACGCTCCTTCTGCATCAATCGAGCCTGACGCTGGACGACCTCCGGCTCGAACAGCGGATGTTGGAGGATGTCTGCCAGAATCTCAATGGCCGATGTGGCTTTCTCCGGGGAGAGGACGAGCCGATAGCTCGTATACTCGCTGGCGGTGCGCGTCTGAATGACGGCGCCCAGCGCTCGCAACGCGCGCGCCGCTTGAGATCCCGGACGGGCAGTCGTACCCTGCCAGAGGAGGCGGGCGACCAGCTCGGCGACACCTCGCGCTGAAGCGGGCTCATCCTGTCGCCCCGCCCGGACGACGGCGGTGATGGCCACCAGCGGCAGGGCGTATTTCTCGCGCACGATGAGGGTGAGTCCGTTGCTCAACGCGAATCGGCTGGTGGCCGTCCTGGGATCGAGTTCGCGTTTCTTGATCTCACCGCCTGGAGGAATAGGCGCCGACGGCCGCGTCGGCGACGGCTTCTCGGGCGGTTTGGTGGGCGGTTTCTTCGTCTCAGTGGGCGGTGGCCTTCGCCGAGTCGGGCGCCGACGGCCACTCTGCGGCCAGCTCCCGGCGGGGAGAACGAGAGCGAACACGATGAGAAGCGCGACGCCGAGCGTGAGCGTTCTCTTCACCCCCTGAAAAATGGAGCGCACGATGCTATCTTGCGCCACGTCTCTCAACGAGTTCATCCTCATCCCCTCGGCGTGGCCCATAGGGTCATGGGTGAGTCCTTTGATCGGTGCTCGCCGGGACGTTCTCCCAGGCCTCGACCGGCGGCTCGGGTCGAACAGCCAGCGGATCAAAAGTGGGGAAGTATTGGCGGCGCTGCGCCGTTTGGAATTAATGCCCACACCCTAATTGTACCTTTTGGATGAGCGCGGGTCCAGGTGGGCATATTCGCCGGATGCATCAATCAAACATTGGGATCTCCTCATTCGAGCGAGGAGGACCATGATCACCGGAGAGCAGCCCTCAGGGCAATGAGCCCCTCCTGCTCAGAAGCGATAAACCACGCCGCCCACCCGCCTACTCAACAGATGCTGAGGAGAACCCGGCAAAGGATAGTAGGGCGTCTCCCCCGTCCGAATGATCTCGTCGCGCGCTTCCAGCCGCACTCCCAGACGTTCCCGGAAGAAATATTTGATCCCCCCACCCGGTCGGATCACCCATTGGCTCGGAATCTCCGTGGGATCGGTCGATGTCTTTCCCACGCCCGCCGTGCCGTAGGGAATCGCTCGATGCGTCTCGCTCTGGGAGCGGAAATGATAGACGACGGCCACTTGCGCCCCGATGAAATCGTCTCCCTCGATCCAGAACAACTCCAGGGCCCCTTCCACCGCCAGATGATCGGTGAGACTCCTGGTGTAGGCCAATGTCGCGACGGGAATGGAAATGCTCTGTCCATCGCTCGCCAGACCACCACCGCCCGCCGTCACGCTCACTTCATTTCGCTGCGCCCAGACGCTCATTGGGAGCATCATGAACAACCAGCACATCGCAAAGATGAATGTCCGCATCATCCCTCCTCATGCCCCATCTGTTGAGAGAACACGATCCTCCATGCTCGATGTCTCACACCTGCTATCGCTAACCGGCTTGAAGAGAATACAGAAACCGTTCAGTTCGATTATGACCCCTGCCCCAGTATCACTCTTCAGAGGGCCACTCACTCACTGCACTTCCCGGTGAGCATCATGCCCGGATTTTCCTCCCTCAACTGGGCCGCCGGGTCGTATAGGAGATCCTCACCGCTTCGATCCGCACCTCCCCCGGATTGGTATCCTGCGGATTGTCCTCAGCCTGCCGCCCAAGCTGAATGGTGAGCAGCTTCGACCCCGCCAGGACCGGATCAACCGTCGTCCCGAATACTGCCCGATACAGACCACCACCGCTGGCCTCCACAGGCTGATCCACCGGAGCGAGGGTGATCTCGCCTCCCTCCCCCACGGCGCGCAACACGAAGTTCAGGACGACAGTCCCCGGCGGCGAGGGAAGGGGGAAAGAGCCCACCGAGAACCACACCTCCACCCTCAGTCGCTGATTGAATTGCAGATCGGGCGGCGTAGCCACGGTCTGGGTGATGAAGCTGTCTTCCCCCGGAGGGAACACGACGCCTGGCCTGTGGAGCGGGACGCCGCGAAAGGTCTCCACAGATAGACTCTCAATCGATGCGCCCCCGCTCGGCACCCCCACCGTCACGCTGAACGGGATGAGTTTCTTTTGTCCCCCAGCGCTCCCCTGATCATCAAGGCTCTGGCCGCTCGCCACCCAGACCAGCAAAACCAGAATGACGCTGATTGCACCAAACCATACGCTCCTGGAATACCGTCTCATAGGCTTCTCCTCATCGCATGTGTTCTGACCCGCCTTACATCCCCACCTCCGGCAATGATCCTCCCGCTATGTGAACTTGCGCACCATCACTCCCAGCACATCGCGGCATTTCTCCGCCATCCAAAACAATTCGCCGAAAACGAAAATTGTTGTCCCGCTCTTCAATCGCTCCGATGCCCCCCATCTCTTCCCCACCAGCCCCACGACACGACGTCGCCACCGGACAACCTGCATTTTCCCTCCACTCTACTATATGTCGCCACCCGGCAATATCTCCCGCAGGGGAGAAATGTTTCTGCACGTCTCGCTCCTTTTTTCCTTCGATAGCGCTCAAAATTTCTTCCCGTCCACTGCTCATTGATCCTGCCTCTTCGATGACCTGGTTTTCCGAAAAGCCTGTTCCTCGCCGCTGGTACGGGGCGGACTCCGTTAACGAGGCAAAACTATCATCGGGTATATTAACGGGCGATGTTCGTTTGGAGATGGGAACGATGGCCGGGACGATCCGAGCGATATTCGAGGGCGGGAAGCTCGAACCGCTCGACAAGCTCGACAAGATAGACATCAGCGAAGGGGAAGAGGCGATCCTCTCCCTCATCAGATCGTCCGCTTCGAAAGATATTACAGCCTTCCGCGAAGCGGCCGAGGCATAGAAAGATCTCATCGATTGCGATAAGCTCATCGAGGATATATATGCTTCGCGTCGCCTTCACACGCGAGAGGAACGGAAGCTATGAATGTTCGGTCTCCGGTCGACACGGGTTGGAATTGAACATCCAGTTCGATCTGCTGATCGGCAGCCCGATCACCTCACCTGTGCCTTTCCTTACGACTCGGGCTGAAGCAATTCCTACCCACCCCTCATCACCCTCCGCGCCACAGGAGAATGACTGCCACAAGGTTATTCACCAGATGGGCAGTGACACTGACGGTCAGATTTCCCGTTCGGTGGTAAGCGTATGCCAGCGCCAGCCCAATGATGAAGGTGGACAACATCACTGCTGGTTGAATGTGAAAGGCAGCAAAAATGCTCGCTGAGACCAGATAAGCTGCTACCCTGTGAGATCTGCACAGCATAAATATACCCACGGAAGAAGAGTTCCTCGGCGAATGGTCCCAGCAGAACAACGACGATCAGGCCCAGGCCCATGGACCACCATGTCGTACCGATCAGTTCTCGAATGAAGGTGTAATCGGAGTGAGGCAAGCCAACTTGCCGCTGAAGCCAGGAGATGAGGGCATCGAGGCTCATGAGGCCGCCCGCCAACAGGCCTCCGAGCGCCAACGGGCGCCACGCGACCGAAGGAAACAGGGCGCGGAGGCTCTTGACGTCACCTCGACGGCGATGCCAAAAGTAAACCAGTAGAAAACCAATTGGAATCCCCGCAAGCACGAAGAGCGAGGCGAATCTATCCATCAGAGATTCCCCCGTCAGTCCAGTTAGCTGAAAGCCGTCGAGTGTATAGCCATGCCGCCGAGCTAATTCAATGGCTCGCTTCCATGGGATGCGTGCGCCCCTCAAATGGAGAACGACCTGCTCTCCTTCTTCTCTCACACTGGCAAGGTCTACACCCGGCAGGGTGTCAAGAGCTTCCTGCAAGTGCCGCCAGGTCCCCCGGAGGATTGCCGGGCTTTCACCGTGATGCGAACAGCAACGGGATATTTCATCCACATGCTGACCGCGAAAGGAATCACGATCAGAATTCCAACGAGGATGACCGCTATCAGATCTACGCCAATGATCAGGAGTTGAGGGAAGAATCCTCGGTTCTGCGGGTTCGAGGCTTGAGTTTCATCTCTGATCTCATGGGAAGCTCGCAACTGCATGATTCTATCTTCAAATCCCGTTGATGGAGCGTCATTCATCTCGCATAGACGAGGACGATTGAGACGCTGATCAGAAAAAGGCGAAGGCAATATGAATATCCTGCTCCGTAATCGACTTTTTCCTCTCAGCCTTCCGATAGAGATCCACAAATAATCCGAGCATGACTGAGGATGAAAAGACTCCCATAATCAACTCATCTCACTCCCGAGATAGACAATACTCAAGGGAAACATGATCCAGGCAAGAGTCTCTTGCTTCATGATGATCTCCCCCAATCCTGATTCCTCACCTGAATTGTCGACCTCGGCTCTCAGCATCGAGCACCAATGCGTCTCGATCATGGTGATGATGCTCGTGCGCAGTTGCTCGACTCGCCAATCTCGTCATCTCACGCTCGTCATTCCCACCAAGTTTGGCCGGGAGGTGTCATGACCACCACTGTCGCCACTGCTCTCATTGGCAGTGTGCCGCTGCGCTGGTAGTGGTGGCAGTAGGTGTCATGACCACCACTGTCGCCACTGCTCTCATTGTCCCTATCACGTCCGCCACACCCTTCAATGACCGCTACAGTCACAGCAGAGGCATTGATCATTCTCATAAAACAACCCCCAGCTCGAAGAGAAACCGCACCTTTGGCTCCGGAACAGAACTTCCTCATTCCGAGTGAGCGACTCTCGATCACGTGCGCGCCTGAGAATGACGGCCAGAGCGTGCTCTAGCTCACCGTCGATGCCTGCTCAGGGAGTCACATAATTAAGGACGATGGCAGAGATGACCAGGAAGAATCCCACCCCGGCTCGGGCATCCCACTGTGTGATCGGTTTTTGCCGTTTAACGGTCATGTAGAATCCAATGAACCAGGCGAGCAACGCCAGTGTGGGCGAAGCGCCCATAATCAACACATTCCATTGATGCGCCTGGACAGTGAGGATGCAGAACCTCGAGAATACGATCAGAAAGTAGATGATCCCGAGCGGGAAGATGATCTTGGCATACGTCGTGTATTTCATCTCAGCGTCCTCCTCTCCTGTTGACTGTGAGCGTTGAGCACCAACACGGATTTTTCTAAGATGCATTGGTGCTCATGAACCTCTGCTGGGCCTTAAAATCCGATCACGCGACTTCAGCGACTTCCATCACTGGGGCTTTCCCCGTTTGATCTTCCCTTATCGATAATATATGTGCGGCGATAGCGAAGCTCGGTGTTTTTGTATTTTTTCTTAGCCAATGGGGATAACCTGATTTCGATCTGCCGAAGCTGCCCATGGTGAGCAGTATTCGCGGGCTCATAGCCGCAGATATATGGCACTCGCAACTGATCCACCAATTGAGTGAGTTTTCTGATGTGGAGGGCTTTCGTAGGAGTCACCGTCACCATTCGCCCACCCGTTACTCGCGCGAGCACATCCATTCTCAGAGGATGGAACCATATCGCAGCCCAAGTGAATGGCAGGCAAAAAGGGGTTAGGGTAATTCCTGATACAACGATATCGCTTTGATACAGTCGCTCGAGGACCTTCTTTTTCAACGCTCTTCGCTCCGCGTTGCGCATGTGTCCCTCGCCGAGGTTATAGGTGAAAACCACCATGACACGGCGGCGGCCTTGCTCACTGGCTCGCAACAGATAATCGGTTCCTTCACCGATTGAAGTCCATAGGAGGCTATGTCGATCATCAATGCGCTTGTACACTCCCCAACATCTCTCCGGAACTCCGGATTCTTGATTCCACAGCTCAGACACCAAGTCTCTCAATTTTTTTATCACGACCGCCTTCTCCGTCGTGAAGGCTTGAACGAGACAAGGACTTCCGTGAAAGATCATGAGCGCCACCTCATCCTCTAGGCTTAACCGACCCAGGAGCACGCGAGTCGCCTGGACAATCTCTTCCACAAATCGGGCCTCGACAAGAAGCAGCAGTGACAACGGTCGATCCTCCTGGCCGAAAAATGTGATGGGTTGCGGCACACCATTCTCGAATAAAACGAAGTCTTCTTTCTCTAATCCACGGATCGGCAGCCCGGTCTTTTTCTCGGTCACCCAAACGGGAATCAACACGAGGTTCGTCTTAAGTCGCACGCCCGCTTTTTCCTTCTGAATAGGCTTTTCCTTCTGTGGGAGCGCTAATCCCCCTGAACCGAGAAGAGCGAAAAGAACCGTGAGAAATCCGGAAGTGAAGAACTTTCCGATCATTTCTCTAAATCCAACCATATTATAGGAAGGGGTCGTGGACAAGGTCAACATGCAATGCGCCCACGACTCCTTTCGTCTCACAGTGATTAAGCCACTATGCAGATGATCGTCTCCGCCGCAGATACAGCCGCACAAATTAATGTGAGGACTTCATGGGTTGATTGCACGCAGTCCCGTAGTGCTACGTTAAAGCACTTCAAGCAGCAACTGATAGTAGAACATTGATTGCAGTTTGATCCTTGCTGAGCCGCTAATCCAATTCCTCTGGTCTCGAAGGTAACTTTCACGAGTTGACCTGGGGAGGCGAAGTTTGAGCGAATTGTATGAGGAGAGGAAGGGGGAAAATCAACTGTGAAAAATCGGCTCGCATACCAGAGGCTGGCTAAGGCA